>Ga0185299_10000188_pt1 | contig 191657 bp, 206 predicted proteins | sample PaiPotPPA55metaG_FD_128002 | JGI IMG/M metagenome (GOLD analysis project Ga0185299, IMG submission 128002) | Iron sulfur acid spring bacterial and archeal communities from Banff, Canada, to study Microbial Dark Matter (Phase II) - Paint Pots PPA... ...
CCATGCCGCCGGTGTTGGGTCCCAGATCGCCGTCGCCGACGCGCTTGTAGTCGCGCGCGAGTGCCAGCAGCACCGAGCGGGTGCTGCCGTCGCAGAGGGCGAACGCGGAGAACTCCGGACCTGCGAGATATTCCTCGATCACGACTCTGTCGCAGTCCGCGGCGTGTGCGCGGGCGGCATCGATGTCGTCGGTCACCAGGACGCCCTTACCTGCGGCCAGTCCGTCGTCCTTGACGACATGGGGTGCGCCGAATTCGGTGAGTGCGGCCTGCACCTGGGTAGCGGTGGTGCAGGTGCGTGATTTCGCGGTCGGGATCCCCGCCGCCTGCATCACGTCCTTGGCGAAGGTTTTGGAGCCCTCGATCCGCGCGGCGGCCTGTGTGGGGCCGAAGCACGGGATCCCCGCTGCGCGTACAGCATCGGCGACTCCGGCGATCAGGGGCGCTTCCGGCCCGACCACAACGAGATCGACGCCGAGATCGACCGCTAGGGCAGCCACCGCGTCGCCGTCGCACGCGTCGACCCGATGACACCGCGCGATTGCCGCGATGCCGGGGTTGCCCGGAGCGGCGTGCAGTGTGGTTACCTCGGGGTCACGCGAGAGGGCCTTGAGGATGGCGTGCTCGCGGCCTCCGGGACCGACAACGAGGATCTTCACAGGCGTATTCATCCCTTGCTGGTGGAGGGCCACCCCTGTCCGGGGCCTTATCGGTATCGGCGAAGAACTGCGTCGAGCGTATCGAGCCCCCACGCGAGTTCTTCTTCGGTCAGGTTGAGCGGCGGGGTGAACCGCAGCACGCGTTCTGCCACGACCGATAGCGGTAAGCCTTGCTCACGCAGCTGCGTGAGCAAGTGTTGGGGGTCAGGGTGCGCCGCCGTCGCGCGACGGTGATCCGGTGCGTGAGGAGAGAAGTGGGCCAAGGAGATTCGGTCGGCTGTGTCCGCCAGCCCGCGCGCAAGTATCAGATCATCATCGGTCGGCATCGGGATACCAGTGTAGCCAGCTGGTACCGCGAACCCGCCGTCCATGGCCGAGGCCGGACAGCGATGTCACGGAAAATGTTCCCGCCCGCCGCCGACGCTCGGCCCCGTAAATGTGCTGGCGGAACGGGCAGGGTGACGGCACGATGAGGTCCGTGGCTGACGACGAGCAAACCGCGACCCGAATTCTGTGGGATCACCTGCCACTGCCGGTGCAGGTGGCGATCGAGCAGCGGGTCGGGGCCGCAATCCGGTCTGCTGAGAATCAGCGAGGTGGTTTCAGCCACGGCATGGCAGCCCGGCTGGAGTTCATCGACAGCACAACAGTATTCGTCAAAGCGCTGCCGAGCGATGATGCCCTCGCGCCGATGTATCGAACCGAAGCCGAGACCTCGGCGCGCCTGCCGCAGACGGTGCCGGCTCCTCGGCTCCGGTTCACCTTGGAAGTCGATGGCTGGTTCGTCGCTGCCTTCGCGGATGTCGCAGGGCGGCATCCTCGATTGGACCAGGCATTCGAGCTTGCTGCTGCCCTGTCGGCCGTGGCGCGGCTGGCTCAGGTGTTGACTCCGAGCCCGCTGCAGAATATTCCGAGTATCGCTGATGCCTGCGGATCCGAGTTCGTGTATTGGCGGGAGTTCGCTGAGCACGGTCCGCCACCGGATCTGGACAGGTGGTGTGTGGAGCATCTGGACCAGCTTGCCGAGCTCGAATCCCAGTGGTGCGAGCCAGCGGCCGGTCGTACCCTGCTCCACACGGACCTCCGTCCGGACAACCTGCTTCTGACCGCCGACGGCACTGTCGTGGTGGTCGACTGGGCGTGGCCATGCGTGGGTGCCAGCTGGGTCGACCTTGCCTCGATGGCGCCTTCGATCGCCGTGTGCGGTCTGAATCCCGATCCGATCCTGGCCGAACACCCCGCCACCCGCGATGCCAAACCAGCGGCCATCAGCGCGTTTGTCTGTGCATTGCTGGGATACTGGGAGCGCAACAGCCGGAAACCACCGCCGCCTCGATCACCGAACCTGCGAAGATATCAAGCTCGCACGGCCACCGTGACGCGGGAGTGGTTGAGTAACCGGATCGCCCGGAGATAAACCGATACAGGAAACCTTTTGCCCGGACCTCTGCAGTCTGGAATCTCGGCATTCCAGCGCTCAGGATGGCCCCCCAGAAAGACCTGCAGCGCTGTCTATTTCACGCTTGCATCGTTGCAGGATTCCGGCGATGTCAGCACGGTCAATCCCGACACCGCGCAGCTACCACAACCGACCCCGCGGCATGCCGACGAGTTTGTATACACTGCTCCCGCACGGCGGTGGAGTGTATGGAATGTCTTGGTGAACTTGGATATTCGCCGATGTGAAAGACTACGAGCCATGTCGGAACTCGCGGTCGCAGTCATAGCCTCGCACAACGGTTCAAACTTGCAGGCGTTGCACCGGGCGTCGATCACCACGGACTCGCAGTACCGGATCGCGCTGGTCCTAAGCAACAACAGTGGATCGGGCACATTGAAGTACGCCAGGCAACACCAGATCCCGGCCCTGCACCTGTCCGGACACACCCATCCCGACCCGGACAAGCTGGACGAAGTAATGCGACTCGCGCTCCTCGAGCACGCCATCGGGCTGGTCGTCACTGCGGGTTACCTGAAGAGAATCGGGCCCCGGACCCGCAGAGAATTCTCCAATCACATCATCAATATCCACCCGTCCCTGCTGCCTCGGCACGGTGGAATCTACGGGCAGGCCGTACATCGGGCCGTTCTGGCGTCCGGTGACCGGGTCAGCGGCCCCTCGGTGCATGTCGTCACCGAAGAATACGACGCAGGCGAGGTCATCGCGCGCAAAGAGGTGCCTGTGCTGCCGGTGGACTCCGTGGAAGCCCTCGCCGCGCGGGTCCTCGAAGCCGAACACGTCCTGCTTCCAGCCGTGGTGAGGGATTTTGCCAGCGGCAGACACCCCGTCTCGGCTACGGCGATCTAGCCCGCCCACCGCCAACGCGCAGGCCATGTGCCGCCAGCGCGACAGCGGTAGTTGTGCCAGCCCGATTGGTACCGGTGGGGCGCTCCGATCTGGTTCACGTACAAAGGATTTCAGGATGTTCGTAGGCAGCGAAATCGCTGTGACCGAGCTCGCGGCGTGGGTTGCCACCCGGGTTCTGGCTGACCGTCGATACCTGCTCGGGATCGCCGGCCCACCTGCCGCGGGAAAATCGACGCTGTCACAACTCCTGGCCGCTGCCATCACAGCAGAGCGTGGCATCCTCGCAGAGATCGCCCCGATGGACGGTTTCCACCGGACCTCGGCTGAGCTGGACGCTGTTGGCGCGCATCATCGCAAGGGCCAACCCGACACCTTCGAGGTCGCCGCGTTCGTCGAGCGGCTGAAACTGCTGCGCGAAGCTTCCCTCGGACATCGTGTGCCCTGGCCGATCTACGACAGGGACCTGCACGACCCAGTGCCCGATGCAATCGGTTTCTCTGATCAGCGGGTGGCGGTAGTCGAGGGCAACTACTTGTTGCTCGACCAGCCCGGCTGGGCCGAGATCCGCAGCCAGTTGGATGAGGTGCGGTACGTCGACGCCGAAGACCGCGTCATCGAGCTCCGGCTGACCGAACGCCATCTTCGTGGGGCAAGACCGCCGAGCAGGCGCACACCAAGATCAGCGATAGCGATATGCCCAATGCCCAGCTGATCATGGGCACTCACGATCGTGCGGATGTGGTGTTGCGCGAAACCGCAGGTAGGTATGTCAGCTGTGAAGTTCGGTGAGGTCTGAGACACAGTTGCGAGTACCGAACGTGTGGCATGACAGCGTCGATACTGCGGACGCGGCGGTGAGCACGTCGGCGAAGCCGCGGCCTTTACCGTAGTAGGCGCAGAACGCATCGGGCAGGCACTGCCGAGCAGATCGCAACATCTGTTGACGGCAGGAGCCAATAGTTGATCGGCTTCCAGCGGCCAGCGTCAACGACGGCCAGCATCCCTTTCTCACTGGCGCGGCGAGCGATGCTCAGCACCAGCTCGGGATGGCGGTCGTCCACGAGTACCACCGAGGCATCGTCGACATACCGGCCAATCTCTGCAGCGTATGCCGCCTTGAACCGTGCCGCGTTAAGACCGGCAGTTATACGCGAGCCTGCCTCGATCGCGACCACGATCGACAACACCGGCGGCTTGTCCGGTCCGATCGAATGTCGTCGACCACGGCGACGTGCTGGCCGGTCAGGTCGCGGCTTACAAGGTCAGCGAACGGGTGGCTGCTGAGCGCGGTGATCAACGCGGTGGCCGAAACGATCCCGCATGCCACTGCTGCGTCGGCCGCGGCACCACCGGCTCCCACAAACTGATCCAGCGTCTGGACTTTGGCGTCCTCGGCTGAGTATCGGTTAGCCAGCGTGGGGAATATCGAGGGTGGACAATCCTACGAGCAGAGCTTCAGGCACCGGTCTCCTTTGGATCAGCGGATCAGCAGGTGTTCGAGGGTGGCGGTCTGATCGGAGTAGGTCCGCACGCTGACCACGGCCACGAACTCCCGGTCTGTGGCGCGTTCCTGAAGGACGTCCCAGTGCTTGGCCAGATACCAACTCGCACCGGTCGTGCCACGGGAGCCGATGCCGGCGCAGAAGAACCAGTAGCGCTCCGGGTGTAGCTGAGGGGCCGGGCGAACACGGGCGATGATGCCGATGTTGCGGCTGTCGTCGGCGCTGTAGCACTGGCCGTCAGCGAGTTCCAGGTGTTCCAGATAACCCCTCCCCGGCGGCGGGTTGTCCTGGACGGTGAACAGCGGATCGCTTGTGCTCTCCACATACATGTGGGTGCAGTCGTTGGAGCTGAGCCCGAAACTGATGTACGGCCGGTCGCAGGCCAGCACCACATCGCGATCGCTCTGGATGTCGACCGCAATCCCATCGTGCTGCTGAATCGTCGACATCACATACAACATCGCACGGACGTCGTTCTCCGCCAGCGCCGCCGGAACGTCGATGCGATGCGCGGTGTTGAACACACTCGACCGCTTGCTGAAAATGTGCTGGCGCGGGATTCCGGCTGACGCGAGCGCTTTGATCGAGCTAGCCGCCAGTTCGAAAGTGGGCACTACCAGCGTGGCGCCGCAATCAACCATCTCCGTGCCCAGAAAGGTTTCCAGCCCCTGGTCAACAGCATCGTCTCCTATCGGATGCGGGTTTGCAGTCGCAGCGTTGGCCATCGAGAACAGCGTGTGGATCGACCAGCCGGGAAACATCCGTGCCAGCACTCTGCGGTGGTGGTTCTGCGGCAGACCCTTCACCTCGCCCGACATCCAGGTGTAGAAGGTCGCTCGTGCTGGTGGTTCCTCACGAGCAGCGCTGCCGAGTTCGGAAGCGTGCTTGCGGTATTCGGCGCAGAAGTCCTTATGGCTGGCCAGATGCCGCTCGACCAGCAGCATCTTGAGCACGGTCCCCAATCACGTCCCCTTTTCAGGTGTCGATATGTCGAGCTAGCACACGATCCTATCGAGTTCGGCAGTCCAGTGGACGAAATAGGACGGAACTGGACTGAATCGGACCGCTTCGGAGATGCGGCTAGACCCCTTGAGCACCAACACTTCTCGTACGTCGCGACGGGACGCGCTTCCGCGCGACGGGGTACCGAGACGTTCGTCTGTCGCAGGCCCGCACCGCAAGCGCCCGGCCGCTGATCCTGCGGGCTGCACAGCAGGAGAGGAGAAGACCTTGACTATCCGCATGTCCTCACCCACGACGGAGGCAACGTCATGACCACCGCGGTGGATCCCGTGATCACCTGGCCGCCGTCCCCGGAGTTCTGGTCGACCCAGTTCCCCGAGAAGACTGCTGGCGCCGTCGCGCCGTACCTGTTCAAGGGCATCGTCCCGGCCGACCGACTCGGTCCGAACGATGTCGTCGACGGGCTGCGCAGGCTGCGCAGCGCGGCCGCCGATGGTGAACTCACCAGCGCTCGCACCCGCGTCTACGTCGGCGAGGAACGCCGCGACGAGGTGATCGACACCGTGCTGACCGCGCCGTGGACCGATGAGGACTTCGTCGCCTGGATGCAGACCCGCACTGGCGCGGAGCGATTCTCGCTGGTGATCAACAACCTCGAGACCACCTCGCCGAAGCTGGCGGCGGTGCTGGGTGAGTTGATTGGGTCCGCGCATGGCGGATGGGGCGTGCCGATCGGCGGCAGCGAGCAGGTCGCCTTCGCCGGGAACTACGCCGGCACGGCATTCGGGGTGCATGAGGGCTACGAGGACGCCTTCCTGGTCCACTTCGGCCCCGGCACCAAATACTTCTATTGCTGGTCCGGCGAGCTGTACGGGGAGCTGACCGGCGGCCGCACCCCCACCTTCGGCGACTACACCGCCCTTCTCGAACGTGGCGAGCGATTCGACCTCGAGCCCGGCGACTTGCTGTTCCTGCCGCGGCGGGTGTTCCACGTCGGCGTGCAGGATGAATTCTCGATCTCGGTCGCGATCCCGCTTTACACGTACTCCGACCCGCGCATGCTGACGCTGTCGGTGTTGCCCGCGGTCCTCGAGTCCGTTGCGCCGAGCGACGTCGCCGACGAGAAGCCCTCGCCGATGCACTCCCTGGCCACCGGCACCGATCTGATTGCTGCGGGCTGGACTACGGCGGCCGCGGACATGCTCGCCACGGTGTCGGCGCAGCTGGAGGACAAGATCGGTGAGCTGGTCAGTGCGCGGTGGCGCACACTGCGCAGCAACGGCGGCTGGGAGGCCACCGAGCACGACCTCGCCCGCAGCGACGCGGCTCGCGAAGCTGCGGCTGCCCTCGCCGCCGGTGGCACCCACCTGCGGGTCGCGGCGCCGTACACACTGCACACCGAACCGGATATCGACGACAGCCTGCACATCGGTGTCACCCTCCGCGGCCTGGTACTCAGCGTGCCCGAATCCTCGGCCTGGGGTGCGGCTCTGGCGGCCCTGGCCGACGGGCGGACCGTACGCATCACCGACGAGCTCGGACGGGACACGTTGGCGCTGCTGCTTGAGACCGGCGGCATCCAGGTCCTCACCGACCCCGACGCCGAGGAGACGGCATGACACCCTCGAAGCTTCAGCGCTACCTCGACCAAAACGCCGAAACCAAGGCCGCGATCACCAGCGTCCTGCTCAACAAGACCGAGATCAGCGGCAACGATCTGGTCGACAAGCACATGGTGCCGATGGTCGCCGTGCTGTTCGACCAGATCACCGCCGAGGTGTCACCGGCGACCTTGTCGAAAGACCAAGCCGCCCTGTACATCCTGGAGCTGAGCGTGTTCGCGCGCTACAACTCCGATTTTCTGCGTCAGGCCGCGGACACCGTGCAGGGCGGGTGCATGGAGTTGGCGCACGAGTTCCGCCGTAACCATCTCGAGGAGGGCGGGGAGCGGGGCAAGGTGCCGGCGCATTACACCCTCTACTCCGGGGCGCTGCTGGCCGATCTCGGATTGCTGGTCAACGGACACCTACCGGCCCCGGAAACTGTCACCCTGGTATCGCTGCACGACTGGCTGGTCATCGGATCGTCGGTGAGCCGGATCTGCGGCGGCTACTACGCCACCGAGGGCGTCGCGATCGACGAGACCGAGCTGTTGCGCAAGATCACCGACCGCTACGCCGCACTCACCGTCGGCGCAGACACCGAGCTGCCGCACCTGGACTACTACTACTCGCTGCACCTGGACGAAGGCCACGAGGCCGCGGCCGTGGAGGGCCTGAGCATCGAGGCCGCCCACATCGAAGGCATCGCGCGGTTCATCCGCGAATCCCAACTGTTCGGCCTGGACCTGCCGCAGATCCTCGACGGCTGGCTCCAGATCCTCGAGGGCATGACGGCTTGGTGGTCGCAGCTGGCCGCCCGCGCCGCGGCCCTCCCCTGATTCCCGCAGTAACCCACCCAAGAAGAAGGAGAAAAACACCATGTCGACGATGCTCAAGAGCGGCGTCCGGCCCGACGCCGACCTCAAGGCCGGTGTGCGCCCTGACGCCGGGCTCAAGGCCGGTGTGCGGCCCGACGCCCTCAAGACCGGTGTACGTCCCGACGTCGCCTGACGCCGCAGGGCGAATAACCCTTGCGCGGGACCACGGCTCGATTCGTCCCGTGGTTCCGCGCATCCTTGACCCGACCCGATCGAGGGCGCCAGCGCCCGGCCGCGCCACCCCCGTAGGCCCGTGCTGGTTCTCATCCCAGAAATTCAGCGTGGAGAGTGAGCATGACCATCGCGGCGCGCGAGTCCACCCGGCGGCGCCCCTCGGCAGGAGCATCCGGACCGGTCCGACGCGCCTTCGGCGCCGATCTGGTTGCACGCATGGACGCATTGTGTGCCCGCGGCCGCGCCGAAGGCGGATTCGATCTGGCTCGCGACTACCTCGCGGCCGCGCTCACCACCGCGGTCGGCATCACCGTCGGTCAGCCGATCCTGACCCTTGCGTGCATGGTCTATATCGGGCTGCGGCAGCGGCAGTTGTCGAATTTGACCCACGAGGCGATCCACACCAAGCTCACCTGCTCCCGCCGCGCGAACACCATCCTCGGTCATCTCAACTGCCTGGCCCTCGGCGAGCCGTTCACCCCTTATCGGCGCAGTCACCGCGTCCACCACGCCAAACTCGGCAGCCCCGAGGACCCGATGCTGCGCTCCTACATCTCCCGGCGTGCCCACGCTCCCTGGCCGGACAAGAAGGCGTTCGTCACCCACGTGATCATCGGCAACGCGCTGTGGAGGATACCCCTGTACGGATTCCTCACTCTCGCAGGCAAAGCGGGTGACGAGAGCTGGAAGGCTGCCACAACTCGCTGGGCGGCGTGGACCGCGGCCGTCGCCACGGCGACCGCGCTGGGCTACGGCCTGGACTTCGCATTGTATTGGGCGTTGCCGCTGATCGTGGTCCGCCCCATCGCTACCTGGCTGACCGACCTGGGCAACCATGCCGGCTTGATCCACAACACAGACATCATCCACCAGACCCGCGGCTGGACCTCGCACACGCTGACCCGGCATCTGCTCGGCGGCCACAACGACGACATGTACCACCCGGTCCACCACTGGTTTCCCAACATCGGCTGGCGCGATCTGCCAGAAGCCGCCGCCATCCTGCGCGAGCGCTACCCGCGCTGGGACGAGGTGCCCTGGTGCTCGGGGTACTTCGTCCGCCGCCGCTCCACCCCGCACATCCCCTGCGTGCTCGACGACATCGTGGCCACCCTGCACCTCCAGCTCGCCGAACGTCAGCCCAACACCTGATCCGCGCGGAATCCACACCCCGGACACAACCTGAACAGGATCCGAATGTCTCTGCCGGTCAACAGTTTCGACGAATTCACTGCACTACGCGAAGTGATCGTCGGCGACCCTAACGGCTACACCTCCCACGACCTCGATGCCAGCTTCCGGCTGTTCTACCTCGACAACGTCACCCCGAAAGCTGCCGATGGCGGGCGGGAGCTGGCGATCCCGCCGAAACTGGTCGACGAGCTCGAGGAGGACGTGGACGGGTTCTGCACTGCGCTCACCGACGCCGGGGTGCGAGTGCTGCGCCCCGAGCCGGTCACCGAACGTACCGTGATCTGCTCGCCCTGGTGGTCGGCCCGGGAAACGCCGCCGTTGAACGTGCGCGACCAGACGATCATCCTCGGTGACACCATCGTGGAGACCGCCCCCCACATCCGGGGCAGGGTATTCGAGAACGACTACCTCAAGCCTCATTTCTACCGGTACCTGGCCGCCGGATCGGGATGGCTCTCGATGCCGCGCCCCGCATTGGCGCGCCAGTCGCTGGACCCGAGTTTCTTCGACGGCCAGCCGTTCGACCTGTCGGGGGTCCTCGGCGACACCGATACTCGCGTACTGCCTGGGCTGGGCCATGAGCTGATCTTCGACGGCGCCCAGTGCATCCGCTTAGGTATCGATGTGCTGGTCAATGTCGCCAACACCAACCACGAACTCGGCCTGTCCTGGCTGCGGCGCACCTTCCCGCAGCTGCGATTCCACCGCTTGGACGGCATCGCCGACAGCCACATCGACTCCATCGTGGTGCCGCTGCGGCCCGGCCTGCTGATGCTGCGTTCCATGGACTACCTCGATGCTCTGCCCGAGCCATTGCACAGCTGGGACATCGTTGTTCCGCCCGAGCAGGACGAGGACGCCTTCCCGGACTACTCCGGCTTCGGGTTCAACCTGGCCTCCCGCTATATCGACATCAACGTGCTGTCCATCGACGAAGACACCGTCGTGGTCAACAGCCTGTGCCCGGACCTCATGCGCACCCTGGAGAAAAGGAGCATGACCGTGATCCCGGTCCAGCACCGCCACCGGCGCCTGTTCGGCGGTGGATTCCACTGCTTCACACTCGATGTCGTGCGTGCCGGCGGGCGCGAGGACTACTTCGCATGAGCCCTGTCCGAGCCGAGGTGAGGCTGACTCCGCGTGAGGCCATCGAGGTCAAATCCGATCTGCTGTACAAGATCCGGGCCCTGCTGCGTGAGCAAGGGTTCGCCGAGGTCACCACTCCGACCTTCCGTCAGGCCGACGATCTGACCGGCAAACGCGCCCGCGCCACCGTGGGCGGCCGTGACGGATGGCTACGCAGCATGATCGGCCCTGCGCTGCGTTACCAACTCGCCCACACGCCGCGAGTGTTCGAGATCGGTGCCTGCTTCCGCAACGAGACCGCCGACTCCACCCACATCTCCGAGTTCAGCATGCTGGACCTCTATGCCGCCCACGTCGGCTACGACGACCTGATCGAGCTGGCCGAGAATTTGGTCAGCCTCGCCAATCCTGGTATACCGCACCGGATCTCGGTCGCCGACCACCTCGGGACCACCCTCGGTGTCGACCTGGCCCGCGAGACCCTGGACCGGCATACCGCTGCCCTCGCCGGGCACCTCGACCTGCCATCCGACACACCACTGCAGGACTTGCTCGAGTCCTTCATCGCCACCGAACTCGAACCACGCAGCGCCGGGACCGTGGCATTCCTGGTCGATATGCCCCTGGGCGGCAACGAACCCTGCGCCAAGCTGCGCGAGGGCACCGCGGCGATCCTGAACAGGTTCGAAGTATTCATCGACGGTGTCGAAGTCGTCCACGGCTACCAGGACGAGACCGACGCCGAGGCGTTCATTCGCCGCGCCAGTGCGATCGGCCTCTACAACCCCGAACAGTCGCTGGTCCAGACCGCGATCCACGCCGGTGCCGTGCCGGCCCACAGCGTCGGCCTCGGCATCGGGATCGAACGGCTCTGCATGGCCGCCACCGGCGCCCACGACATCAGCCTGTTCCAACAGTCCGCGGTCTTCTGATCTCCGGCGCCGAGCGGCACACCTCCGCACATCCCAGTCCAGCCGATCACGCTGCTCTACGCTGGCCCGGTTCCGGTGCCCGGCCTCGACCCGGGGCCGCTACCAAACCACAATGTTTGCAACATAATTCGATTCGAAAGGGGAACACCGATGTATGAGGGCGGCTGCCTGTGCGAACGGATCCGATTCCGCGCTGGCGGTGAGGCCATCTGGCCACACCTTTGCTCGTGTCCGCACTGCCAGAAACTGTCCGGCGCCCCGGTCGTGGCCTGGGTCGATTTCCCGCTCGGGACGTTCACATGGACCGGCGACGGCGGCGAGCCGACCTGGTTCAACACCTACCCGACCACCAAGCGCGGGTTCTGCCCCACCTGCGGCACCTTCGTCGCCGCGCTCGACGAGAACGGGACCACCATGGGGATCACGATGATGGCCATCGATGACCACAGCACGCTCGTCCCGGTACACCAGGGCCGCAAAGACAATGCCGTGCCGTGGTTGCAGACGCTCGAAACCACCGACGCCGGCGCCTGACCTTCCCCCTGATCGCCGTGCCGAGCAGACCGTTCGGCGCGGCGATCGTGTCACATGACCGTGGTGCGGTACAGCAGCCGCTGATGGCGGATGTGATCGCACGGCGAGGCGGTGTGCATCGTGGCCCGGTTGTCCCAGATGACCAGATCACCGACCGCCCACCGATGCGAATACACGTACCGCTCGGCGGTCGCGTGGGCATGCAGCTGATCGAGCAGGCCAGCGGACTCGGCCTGGCCGAGTCCGACGATATTGCGGATAATCATGTCTCCCAGCAGAAGCGACCGGCGGCCGGTGCGTGGATGCAACCGCACCAGCGGATGCACGACATCGGGAACCTGCGCCCGCTGCGAATCGGTCAGCGGCACTTTCGCCGGGTTGTCAGCGGCCTGCCGCTCGAACAGATGCACCAGAGAGTGCACTGCCTTGAGCCCCTCGACGCGGGCGGCCAGCTCGTCCGGCAGATCGTTGTAGGCCCCGGTCGTGTCGGCGAACCGGGTCTCCCCACCTATCTCGGGCGCGATCACCGAGTACAGAAGCGACACCGAACTCATCGCCGGTTTCCACGACAGATCGGTGTGCCACTCCTGCTCGTTGTCGCCGTCATACAAGCCGATCGGCGCACCGTTCCGATGAATGTTGCTGATCGTCACGACCTGCGCAAATCCCGGCACCGTGTACTGATCTTGCACATGAATCTCCGGTTCGCCGAACAATCTGCTCACCCGGATATGATCGTCGTGCGACAAAGCTTGACCCCGCACGACCAGCACCCTGTGCTTCATCAGATCATCGACGAGGGAACCCGAATTCCATTCGTTCAGTGGCCGTGACAGATCAATCCCAAAAACACTGGCTCCGAAAGTCGATGACAAAGGGTCGATATGATAGCCGCTCACCTTCGAAGTCTAACAAAAGCAACCCGGATGAGAATCCGATCCGCGAGATGGGATCGACGCCCCCGGGATGATCAGCTCCCGATCACTGTGAGGGTTCTGCCGCGTGAGGACGAGACAGTGGGATACCATTCCCGGCATGACTCAGCCGATTCCGCTGAAAGAATCTGCCATGAACCGTGAGCGCGTCGAATCGCTCGGGCGCGATCTGTCGCGTGTCGCGCCGAGCTTCGACGCCACCGGGTTCGTCGCCACCGCCATGGCGCAGCTGCCCGGACTGGAACTCAAAGCCAGAATTTCCTGTGTCGCAGAGGCTTTAGCGACTCACCTGCCCGCCGACCTCGGCGCCGCGACAACGATCATCCTCGCCGCGCTGCCCCCGCACGACGATGCCACGTTCACCGGCAGCGACTTCGGAATCTACACGTACGCGCCGTACTCGGATTTTATCGCCCGTCACGGCTGCACCCGGGAAAATCTCCGTTCCTCACTCGATGCATTGAAAGAACTGACCAAACATTTCACGGCCGAAGACGCACTGCGATATTTCCTCAACACATTTCCCGACGACACGATGAAAGCCGTCACGGAATGGAGTCGCGATCCCGACTATCACGTCCGCCGGCTGGCCAGCGAAGGAACCCGGCCGAAACTGCCCTGGTCGCCCCGCATCACCCTGCCCGCCCACGCCGCGATCCCGGTACTGGACAACCTGTTCTCCGACAACTCACGATTTGTGACACAGTCGGTCGCCAATCATCTCAATGACCTGACCGGCACTGATCCTGATCTTGTTCTGTCGACACTCGATCGGTGGCGACATTCGAACCAGCAGCGCCCGAAAGAAATGGAATTCATCATCAGGCAATCGCTGCGCACACTCGTCAAGAAAGGACATCCCGGTGCGTTCGAATTCCTGGGTCTGTCGACCGCACCGGCAGTCGAGGTCGCCGAACTGCGCCTAGACTCTCCCGCGGTGGCCATCGGTGAGGGCCTGGGCTTCGACTGCACGTTGCGGGCGACCGGCGCAACCGCCGAACGGGTCGTGATCGACTATGTCCTGACCTATCCACGGGCGCGCTCCGGTCACGGGGAAGCGGTGTTCAAAGGAACCATCCTCGACCTGTCGCCGGGCGAATCCCGCACGCTGTCGCGGACTCAACCGCTGCGTTCAACAGCCAGCCGCAAGCTCGCTCCCGGGCCCAGCCGGTTGCAGATCCAGATCAACGGCCGCCGGATCGCCGAGGCTGCGTTCGAACTGTTGCCCGCTGCCGGGTGACGGCATCACGGTGCTCGAACGCGCCAACGGCAGCGTCGAGCACCGGAACGCGCCGGGGATCCGGGTGACCTCCGAATAATCCACCGGGATCACCTCGATTCCCCGCGCGTCCAACTCCGCGGCGATCCGCTCGCTGCGCTCGGCAACGACTACCACCCCCGGAGCCAGCGCGAGCGCGTTGACCTCCACCGCCGCAGCCTCCTGGGTGCTCACCGGAATCAGATCGAAATGCGCAGCAAACCACCGCATCTGAGCATCGTCGAACACCGCCGGGTTAACCAGCGCTATCCCTGGCGCGACGATATTGAAATGGTCGTCCAGGTGCACGATGCCATCGCAATCGAATTCGATCGGCAGAATCCTTCGATCGCAGCCGAGCCGGTCGAGCTGGTAGCGCAGCGCGGCGACTCCAGCCGGCGAGGTCTCTTCACTGAGGCCGACCAGCACCAGCCCGTCGTGCAGCATCACATCGCCGCCCTCGATCGTGCCCGCTTCGAGATACACGACCCGCTCGATATGCTCCACCAGGCGCCGCACCCCCGCGAACTCGCCTTGGCGCCGCCGTGAATGCAACCGCGACACTACGAACAGATCGTCGACGACGAACCCGATGTCGCGGGTGTAGTGCTGACAGTAAGAGTCCGGCACCGGATCGGCGAGGACCACCTCCACACCGCGGCCGCGCAGAAGCTCGATGAAGCGGTGCTGCTGGGCGCGCACGCGCTCCGGCGAGTACGCCGCCCACCGGCTGGTTTCACGTTGCCGTGTCAACACCGGATCCATTGCCCCGGCCAGATCCAGCACGACCGGGCCGGCATGACGCATCACCACCGAACGCAGCCGCCCGAACTCGCTGTCCACCCCGACCCGTCTCATCCAAGCTCCTGTCACGAATATCACTGCCCCGCAATAGATTCCATCCCACAGCGAAACCTACGTCATCCGCGTCTCAGCCACCACCGCCGCGGCTCTGGTCGTCGTGAAGCGAATGGACCGACGTAGCGCGCTTCTCGGCGCGGCGCTCTCATCGGCCCACCCCATCTCGGTCGGCGACAGATGCAGGCCCATTCCGGCCGCGGCGCACTGGGATTTGAAATTCACGGACACCCACTCAATATCGTTCTTGGACAAGGATTGCACTGAACCGTGCGCTCATTCGGCGGGCTCGCCGTCGAATGTGACCACGACCCCGACGCCCGACCACACACAGCGGCGGCCGAACAGATCGTGTACGGCGATCACCCCCTCGACCAGTCGCACCATCCCGCAATGGCAATCAGGGCAGACCACCTCCGCGATACGCCCGTCCACCCGACGCCAATCGGCCACCTGTGTCAACGTGATCCACGGTCCCGATGACTCGAATGACTCGGTCACCGCCTTACCAGCCGGTGCTGTGCCTGCACGATTGTCGGCGGGGTTCACAGCACGACAACCGTGCCGAGGACCGCCAGGACGGGCGGTACACAGGCCATGACCACACGCTGAGGCATGGGCAGCCAATACGCCAGCGACCATTGCGTGACCATGAAAAACAGCGCGGTCATTTCCATCGCTGCCCCGATATGGCGGGCGATGCCGCCGGTGGCCAGCAGGGCCAGCACGAGCGCGACTACGCCCACCGGCAGCAACGGGATCATCGCCAAGCACGACAATAGCGGCGGCAACCACCACAGCCGCCGGGGATTGTCCTGTGCCTGACCCCAGGGAGCGCCTGTTCGGTCTTGGGCGTCCGGGATCGCGAGATTCGTTGTCCTGCTCACGATGTCGCCCCCACCTTCCATGTTCGACCGGCTTCTGCCACACCCACAGACGTCCCACCAGTCGGTGACTGATCTGTGGCTGACCGGGCTGCTGGAAGACAGTCCCAGGGCCACGGCTTCGCGCCCAGCAGCACGCGAATCAGATTCTCCGCCAGTACATCCGCGACCCCATGATTGGCGTCGCGGGTCCGACCGGCTATGCCGGGTGTGTGAATCACGTTGTCGCGGCCCAGGATCGGATCGGCGAGGTCGACCGGTGTGGTCTCGTAGATGTCGGTGGCCCACGCCAGTTCGTCGCGCAGGACACGGGCCCGCAGTGCCGCCACGTCGATTCCGGCGCCGTCGACGGTGACCACCAGCGATCCCGGCGTCAGCCGGTCGACCACGCCAGCGGGCACCCGCAGCCGCGGCGAGCCGCAGGCTACGACGAGGATGTCTCCAGTGTGGGCCACCTGCTCGATTCCCACCCGCTCGACACCGCACACGGTGAAATCGCTGTCTTCGGCGTCCGGATCGACCACCGACACCGACGCGCCGAATGCGATACACAGGTCCGCGACGTGTATCCCCACCGGATCCAGACCCACCACGACAACCCGTTTGTCCCGCAGAGTGCCGTTGACGTAACCCGGGTGATCGCTGAATTGCCAGCTCGGGAGCGGCCAGGCCCCAGGGCCTTCTACTGCCATTTTGACGTGCCAGCTCGGCAGCTGCCGCAGTGCAGACAGTGTCAGCGCGATCGCCATCTCGGCCTGCGAATAGCTATGACCGCGGGACCCGTCCACGTAGGGGATGCCACGCGCAGCCAGCTGTGACGCAACCGCGGGACAAGTTCCGGCGACACCCGCGACGACAGCCAGCAGCGGCATCGCCGCGATGTCCGCAGCGTCGGGTTCGACCCCGAGCACCACCAGCGCGGGCACCTCGGCGATCCCAGGAATATCCCGCAGTCGTCCGCCGGCGGGAAGGCTCTCCCACATCACCGTGAAATCCCGGTCGACCAGACCCTCACGTAGTCGGTCACCCAGATACGGCCAGGTCGCCTTCAAATAGCCGTTGTCGACCACAAGAACATCCGGGCTGTCCAATGTCGCTCCCTCGAGCATGCGTCTGTGCAACTCCCCCTCGGCAGCAGGCGACGGCGCCCGCCGCTGGTTGCGCTCAATTCGTACCGATCGCGGGATATGAAGGCACGTCATCGGACCTTCCCCACCGCCGCCAAGCAGCTCTCGCCGGTTGCGGCCGGATCCCAGCCCAGGACAGCGGCGTGCACCGCATCCATCTGCGGGTCCGGCCGCCATTTGTTCGACGCGACCAGGCCGGGGGCGATCAGCTCACAGCCCGACAGAATCTGGTCGATCTCCTCACGCTCACGCGGCCGGAACGCGATGCCATAGCCTTGATAGATCTCCGCGGCACGGCTGATCTCTTCAGCGTCCACATCGCTGGTGACATGGCTGAGAATCACGTACGACCCCGCGGGCAGCACCGCCGACACCGCCTTGACCACCGCTCGCGGATCACCAATGAATTCGGCAACAAATCCGAGGCAAATCGCTACGGGCTCAGCAAGATTCATGTTCTTCATGATTTCCTGCACGACCGTGCTGATGTCAGTCAAGTCCGCATGCACGAAGACGTTCTGACCATCCGCCAGGAACGCGCGCCCATGCGCGGCGATCACCGCATCGTTGTCGACGTACAAGGTGCGTGTACTCGGCACAGCACGGCACGCGACCTCGTGCAAATTCGGCGGACAGGGATACCCCGAGCCCAATTCAACAAACTGGCCTACCCCGCAATCGGCCGCCAGGTGATGCACGGCACGCACCAAGAACAAGCGTGCCGCACGCGCGGACTGCTGGAAGGCAGTGCACTCACGAACGATCTGACCGCCAACTTCGCGATCCACCGCGTACGAATCCTTCCCGCCGGCCAACGGGAAGTCGTGCACCCGCCGGCAGTGAGCCCAGCTCGGCTCGGGGATTTCGATCGGCTCGGGGCTCCTGGTCTCGCCAAGGTGCCCACTCATCCGGTCCCGCCCCTCCGCTGCCCGTCGACCGCACGCAGGCATCGAATCGCCCGTCCGGGCATCAGTACAGTCTTGATACCGTGTTGATGGGTGGGTGCGACGGCGCCCAGCTCGTGCCAGTCCGGCAAGTTCTCACCGCCCCGGACGAGGGTCGAGGTAGTCATGCCCCCCTGGGCGTACGACTTCGCGTTGTCCATGCAGCTCAGCATCGGCACAGCCCGTCTCATGCGGAACTGCACCGGCACCGAACCGCACTGAACTTTCACCGAACTTCGCCACCAGGCCACTGCTGCGCACCGGTTAACCGGTGGGACACTGGCGGCATGATGGAACTCAACGGCGTGCCGGTCACGGTGGACGACCTCGCTCCCCTGGCGCTGGTCGGCTTCGGGCACTTCACCTCGATGCTGGTCGACCGGGATGGCGCGGTCCGCGGCCTTCAACTGCACCTGGACCGGTTGAGCCGCGACTGCAGCATCGTCTTCAACGCCGAACTCGATCCGGACCGTGTGCGCGACTTCGTGCGGCATGCCATCCGAGATGCCAACGGCCCGGCTGTCGTCCGGGTGACCATGTACGATCCGGCACTCGAGATGTCCAAGCCGGGCGCAGCAGCGGACCCTCACGTGCTGGTTTCGATGCGGCCCGCGCCCACGGTTCCGCAGACTGCGCTGCGCCTGCAATCGGTCGTCTTTTCGCGGGACTTGCCCAAGGTCAAACACATCGGACTGTTCGGCGCGGAGAACGAGCGTGCAAACGCGCAGCGCGCCGGATTCGATGACGTCGTATTCACCTCCGGAGACGGCTCGGTATCCGAGATCGCCACCAGCAACATCGGTTTCATTACCACCGAAGGCCGCTTGGTGTGGCCGCACGCCCAAGTCCTCGCCGGCATCACGATGCGGTTGCTCAACCAGGTCCGTGACGAGGAAGTGGTGACCGAGCGCGTCACCCTGGCCCAGCTCGGCAACTACGCCGGTGCCGTCGCAACCAATGCCGCGATCGGTGTACGGACCGTGGCCGGCATCGACGACACTGGGTGGCCCGAGCACGAGATGGTGGCGATCCTGCGCAAGCAGTACGAATCGATTCGGCCACAGCAGATCTAGCGCACCTGCGCCCCGGGTGGCCAGTAGGCTCAGACGCCACCACCTTGGGAAGGGGCACTGCTGTCGATGAAAAGCGTGGTTCGGTCGTGGACGGGCGCTGACGTAGTTGCGTTGCGTGATGCTCGGCGTATGTCGTTGATCGAGTTCGCCGCGCACCTGGGTGTCAGCGATCGCACGGTCTCCAAGTGGGAGGCCAAGGGAGCTGACATCAAGCCACAGCCGGTCAATCAGGCCGCTCTGGACACCTCGATGTCCAGGTTGACCCCCGATGAGCTGGCGCGATTCCGGGCCGTCGTGCCCGCCGGCAAGTTCGCCGACGTATCCGATCCCGTTCAGCTCATCCAACCCGACCGCATTCGTCATCCTGTCGATGGACGCTCGATGACGTTGGTCCCTCAAGGTGTCTTCCTGTCCGGGCCGCTGGATCAGCGGGTATGGCTGCCCGACTACCTCATCGACACCTACCCGGTCACCAACGCCGATTACCGGATATTCACCACTGCGACCGGCCATTCCACACCCCGGCACTGGGCTGATGGTCAGCCCTCGGCCGATATCGCCGATCACCCCGTGGTGTGGGTGACTTATGACGACGCCACCGCTTACGCGCAGTGGGCCCGCAAAGAACTGCCGACCGCGCAACAGTGGGAAAAGGCCGCCCGCGGCACAGCCGGCGCCACCTGGCCTTGGGGCAACTCGATCACTCCCGCCAAATGCAACTGCAAGGTCGTCAGAGACGACGGTGAAGACGGCGCAACGACTCCCGTCGACTGCTACAAGTCCTCGGTCAGCCCCTACGGGGTGTACGACCTGTGCGGAAATGTCTGGGAATGGCTCGCGACCGAATCGACTCCCGGCCGATTCGAACTCAAAGGCTCCTCGTTCGCCAGCCTCCTCGAAGCAGCCGCCCCCGCAGCATTCAACGACGCCCGCCGCTCGATGTCCGACAACGACACCGGGTTCCGTTGTGCTACAACAACTCTCAAACTGTAGCCATGATTTGTGCCGCGCAGCACCGGCAGCCGGTGGGACGCTGAACGGCCATCGCAGCCGCCCCCGCGCGCCAACCCCACCGGAACGAACTCCGCAATCTTGCCCGGCACATCCAGCCGCGGCCACCAGCCCGCGGGCCGAAGCGTCCACACGCTCGCGGCCTGCCGGACGCGATCTTGTGTATGACCGGTCAATGACCAGCCCTGCACCTGAGCTGGAGGCGTCGCGCCAACTCCAGCCGTCCGTAGCTGATCGGCTTGGCCGCCAGGGTGTTTCGCCCCAGCGTGGCGATCTGCCACCGACCTGCGTGTGAGCCAGACACGATGTGCTGCAATAGGTTCCACGCCGAGGTGGATGATCCGCCGTGACTGAACGCCGACAGAAGCTCTGTCGCAGGTGGCAGTACCTGCCGATGGCTGTCGTGATTCCGGTGCCGGGGACGCGACACCACGGCACAGCGAAGACTCGGCATCCATGCCGCGTGGGGCCTTCCGCGAATCGGCAGATCACCTCCGCCGGCCGGAGGTCGAAAGGGGCAGTCGGGAAGCCGTACTCGACGGTGTAGTGCCCGGAAATCCTGTCCGATAGGTCGCCCATGTCACGCCTCCAACCGTCGGCAGTCCGATGACGTCGCCGTCGAGGTGTCTCGCCCTGATCGGGTGATCTCGTAGCGGCCAGTTGTAGCCCCTGTGACGATCAGATGGCGGCTGGTCAGGTCCGAGATGGCCTGACGGGTTTTCCACGCCGTCAGGCTCGCCGCGCCCTTGATCTGCTGTTCAGCCTGCCACAGATCGGTCACGGTCTGGACCCCCGCGACGCCGGCGCCCACACCAACCCGGTGTCGGCGCCCGCACTATCGTCGGCCTCTGCTTGCGCCGCGTCCAGCCTCCGCCAAATCGCCAGCAGCGCACCGTCAGTGTCCAGCACCGGGTCCATCACCCGCGCGAAGCACTCGGTTGGCCGCCGCTGCGCGGCTTCGATTTTCGTGATTTGTTCCCGGCTCATAGCCGACAACCGTCCCGTTTCCCGCTGTGATATCCCCCGCACCTGACGCCGATGCTGCAGCTCGGTACCGAACAACTGCGGCGCCGCCTCCACGCCCGCCGGATGCCGCGCCCTTTTGCCCACTCTGCACCCCCTCATCCGAGGTCCACCGACCGCCGGCCAGTCGTCGCGTTCACCGACCAACAAGCGGTGACCCCGTCAAATTTTGTGGTTGCCGTACCCGCACTGTCAACGTCCATTCGAATGCAATTCCTTGGAATAAATGGGTTTTCGTGGCGCAGTCACATCATCTTGTGCCACCATCAGCACAGAGAATGCCGGACCAGCTTCACCAGGACCGGCGTACGCATTCTGATAATTATCATCGACGTGATCACCAAGGGCGCCGATACCCTATAACTGATTACCGAATCACGCACTTCGTGCTGCATAGTCAGTACTTGAGTATCCATCAACAAGCCGGCTGCAATGAGCCCGGCAGTGGCACCAAGCAACACGCCGATGACCACTCTGAGAAATCGTTCCCTTCTATGGAACCGAATACAAGACTTGAGAGCCCACGAAAAATTCCTTTCGATACTTTGGATTGCTGATGCGCGCGCACGCTCACTGACGTGACCTGCTAGGACTGGCGGACCGATCAGTTGCTGCGTGGAGGTCTGCCAGCACCGGGCAACCTGATCGTCATAGCTTGTCGCGGCGTCTCGGAATGGTCCAGAACAAGGAATCCGGCATACAACCGGGCCTCAGCGCACCCGCAGACGAGCCATCGAGAAGAACCGGTAAGTTGCCCACGGGCCCTGTTCCGGCCATGCCGGGGAGCGACGCGGATTGCCGCCGTCCCAGACCTCAACAACCAACATCCGCCACGACGTCCAGCGCAGTCCGAGCTGTCCGACCAGGGCACGGTGACCATCGGGATGGGTGTCGTTCCAGCGCAGCAGGTTACTCACCAGCTGGGCGGAGGTCTCGCTCGCGGCGTGGGCAGCCCAAGCCTGCAATGCCCACTGCGCCGCCAGCTCGCCCGAGAACATCGCCGCTGAACTCGCGACATCATGGCGGTCCAGCCACAGCATCGTGTCCACGGTAGGTCTGCCAATCACCGTGCACGCCACCCGTCGTTCGCGAGATGCCTTGTACCCGTCACTGCTTCGCATCCCCCGCCGCGAGGAACAGCCGAGGATCCGTCCACGGAACGCAACCCTCTGCACTCGTCGGTCCGCCGCGTTGTGCTCTGCGGCGGTTTCTGGCGCTGCAATCGGCGCCCCGGACCGTCTGCTCCAGATCCTGCAGAACTCGCCGTGCCCCAACCATCCGCGCGGTTACCGCGAGTGCAACGCCTATAGCCGCGAGCATGGCACGGACAAGGGTGTACATCCTGGTGGTTCCCCTTCCTTCTCGTGGCGGTGCGGTAGGCGATGCCTGTCGGGGCCGCCGGTGATCGTGTTGCAGTTCGCCGTGCGGCGGCGAACTGCAGCGGGTGATCGTTGGGGTTCCTTATGCTGACGTGTCGCGGTTGGGGTGTGTTCGCGGTCATACGGTGATGCCGATCCCCATGCGTCCACGGAGCTCGGGCCGGTCCCGGGGCATCCCGAGCACGGGTGACTACCAGGCACACCGCGGCTGGCGCGGTGGTAAACGGCACATTCCGGAGAATCGTTCGAGTCATCGGCAAGTTGATCCTTTCTGTTGGCGTGCAACGGCTTTCGCGGTCTGGGCCGGATGATCAGCGACACGTCCTGCTGGGGTGTGCGACCAGACGCTCTCGCGCTGCAGCGTCAGCGGTCAATGAATATGTCAGTTGTGTTCCTGCGCTACGGTTTCAGCGCTCCTGTCGAGGTTTTCCGTTGATGGCGTGGAGTGTGCCTGGTCCCACTGGTGCTGGTAGGGCTCGAGGTAGTCGTGGGCGAACATGGGCGCTCCGGGGAGTCGGGGTATCCCGAAGGCGGCGACCAGCGGTAGGAGGTGGTCAGCGACAATGCCGCGGTGGCGGGTCAAGTCCGTCAGGGTCTGGGCCATCTGTTCGCAGGTCATCGTTTTCCGGGCGCAGTACCAGCCGCCGCGCTGGTAGATAAGGTCCAGCCTGTAGGCCGCTGCGGTGGAGTCCAACAGGTGTGCCGCGGTCGGGTCTATCGCGGTGGACGCGGCCATGGTCACCGCGGTCGCGGCGAGCCGCTCGCCGGTCGCGGTCGCCAGCTCCGCGGCCGCGCTATCCCAGGTCCGCACCGGGCCGGGCGCCCCGAAGTCGCCTCGCGCTATCGCGGCGGCGATGGCATGCTCGCGCTCGATGAGCAGCTCTAGGTCCGGTGGCAGATGTGCGGGTGTGCCGGGAATCTGCAGGTCGAGCAGAGCCTCGCCGGCCTTTCCGGCGGTGACCAGCAAGATCGGGTTGGCGCCTTCCGCGATCCGGATATTGCGGGCGTTGCTGCTCCCATCGGCGATGAAGTTGTCGCGCAACACTCCTTGAGCGCCCGCGAGGGTGATGCACGAATCCAGCACTCGGAAGGCGGTGTCGCTCAGCAGCGGTTTGGCCACCATCGGCCACAACGCCGACCATGCCGGTGATCCGGTGGCGACCAGGTCCCGCAGCCGGCGGCCCAGGATGCTGGTGGCCCAGATAGCGGCCACCCCGGTTGCTAGATCGTCTTTGACGATGCCACGCTCGATCAGGACGGTGTCGCCGGGGCACCGCTGGGAGCCGTAGTTCATCACACCTGCCAGGGCGGTGCTGGCCATCGCCACGGCGGCGGCAGGCAGATCGAGGCGGGCGTGCTCGAGCATCCCGATCGTGCGGGCAAACCGCTCTGAATGCGGTAGGGCGCAGTGGAACTCGCCGTCGGCGCCGATGTGCGCCAACCTGCCCACCAGTGCTTGCGGGGGCAGCCAGCACTCTTGGTTCTCGCCGTCCGGGAAGCCGAACATCGCGTGGTCCATCGCAGAGCCGTTCTTATCCGCCAACGGCACCACCCGCACGCCGGGAGCCAGTCGTCCGTGCGCGTCACGCAACCACAGCAGGAACGGGAACACCCCTTCGTCGCGGCCCCGAAAGTTCACGCGCGCTGTGACCACGACGATCTTCGCGGTCGTGGAGTCTGCGACGTTCGGCATGAACTTCGCCGCCGCGACATCGGGAGTCGACAGCCGGAAACGACCGGTGGCTTCGTCCCATATGGCGGTGGTGCGGCAGTTCGGGCCGTTGGTGCCACCCAGCTCCGTGTGCCCGAAAACGCCGACCGCCTCGCCGGTGTCGAGGGCGGCCGCGCAACCACGCACGTACTCCGAGTTTGTCCCCGAGGCGACAAGCAGTCCGCTGGTCAGCCCGATGTGCCCACTGAGCAGTGTCACCGTGCTCGGTCCGGCGATACCGGCCCCCTCGAACAGGGTGCCTCGCGTGCGTGGATCGGCCGCGATGTCCAGGGCGGATCCGCCCATCTCGCGGATCATCGTGCGCAGCAGATCCGGTGCGCGAGCGGCCTGTTCCGCGCCGGTCAGCCCGGAGACCGGTACGTCTCGCACCGCGAGCATCGCCTCACGCGCGCGTTCGTAGAGGAGCCAGTCCGAGCCGAACAGCACTCGTTGAAGGTCCTCGGTCACCGGATCGAGGTCGGCCGGTACGCCTGGTGTGAGCAGTGGTGAGGGTGTCATGGCTGCGTCCCTTCGGGAGTGCCGGTGATGCGCCCGGTAAGGGTGGCCGGGTCATGTCACCGAATTATTCTGAGCTGCACGCGCTTTCGTGATGCGGCGTGCCGATGATCGGTTGTGTCATGTCATGTCGTCCGCTGCCGGGCGGACGCTTTCCTGTGCCGGGCCGGTGCCGGGCACCCTCGATGCCGGACGAAGGGTCAGCCGAGCCAGAGACCGGCCGCTTGAAGGACACCGACCCAGTCCGAACGGATGCAGCGGCTACGGGTAAGCGCGCCCAGGACGGCGAATGCCTGCGGAGGTGTCCATGTTTCACACACTGTGGCGAGGTCTGACCAGTCCACGCTCCATCGCTCGTTGTGGAACGGCACACTGGTGCCGGCCCGTAGTGCGGCGGCCATGGTCCGGCCCGGGTGCGGCCACCATCGGTGGTCGAACTGGCGGGTCGGTGTGGTGATTTCATCCGCCAGGGTCAGGGCCTGCTCGAGGCTCAGGGCCTGGCGTGCTGTGGCCAGCTGCTGGTTGAAGAACTCGAGGTAGTAGTGCGGATCCTGGGCCAGAGCGTCGAGGTGTTCCGGGCTCAGCCGCCCGGTGGCGCGGTGGTGGTCGATGAACTCGCGGTGGTAGAGGTCCAGGAAGGTGTGCGGGACGGGTGCGCCGTTATAGTCCAGCGCTGCGGGAGTCAGATCCATGGTCATCGGTGGTGTCCTCGTGTGAGCGGGTGCGGGGGTCAATGCAGGCGGACAGGGAAGGCGGACAGAGCGCGATGGAACGGTCCGGGCCGCCAGGTGGGTCGCCCGTGCGGCCGGGCGTCGGGCAGCATGTCGACAAATTGCGCGATGGCTTCGTATGCGATCAGGCGCGCTGCGTCCTGCGCCGTCGTCGGACACCGGTGCGGTCCGGCGGAATAGGCCAACCCCCAACCGGATTGGAGGTATTCGCCGTTGCCCTTCGTGACCGCGGCGTCGTTGTTGCAGGCGGCCATGCTGATCACCACCGGCTGGTCAGCGGGCAGCCAGATCCCGTCGACCGTGAGACCTGCTGGTGGATAGGACAGGCAGTAGTTCGCCATCGGCGGGTCGTTGACCTCGATCTCGGTGATCGCCTCGCGGATCGGCACACCGAAACCGTCGTGTCCTGCAACGAATCTGGGGTCGGTGAACATCAGTAGCAGGGTATTGGCGATCAGGTTGGTCATCGGTTCGATGCCCGCCCCGTACAAGGTCACCAACTGGTTGATCAGTTCCACATCGTCCAGGTCGGCATGGTGAGCGATCAGGCGCGAGGTGACATCGTTCCCGGGGACGGCCTTCTTCGCGGCGATATGCCCACCCAGCGATCGGCCCAGCACCGTATTGACCTGTTCGGTGTGCTCGGTCGACTCGAACATGCGGGCCAGCGCCCAGGCGACGTCGGCGCCGACCTTGTCGGTGCAGCCCAGCATGCGGTTGAGCACGGTGGACACCAGCGGGCGCACGTAGTCGGCGACGACGTCGGCGTGGCCCTTCTCGTGGGTATCTCGTCGGTGGCACAGGCCCTCGAGTAGCGTTTCGGCAGCCTCGATCACCTGGCCGCGCAGGTAGAACAGATCGACGGCGTCGAGGCTGTCGACGTTGGCGCCGCGATAGCGGGTGTGGTCCGCTCCCCCGCTGCGTAGCGCGTTGGGCCGGTATTCGACCATCGGCGCGATCGGGCACCCAGCGGGCATGGCGTGCTGCCATCGACGCGGGTCCGCGGGAAACCGTTCAGCATCGTTCAGGATGCGCACCGCGGTGTGGTAACGGACTACCAGCGTCGCTGGTACGCCGGGCGCGAGTTCGACCGGAACCATCGGCCCCTGGGTGCGCATCCAGCCGTAGACACTGTGCGGGTCATCGGCGAAGTCCTGGGTGTGGATCAGGGTTCGTCGGCACACGCGCTCTATCGGTATCGGGTCCGTATTGGGCAGGGCGGGAAGGGAGTTCGACAGCACAGCAGCGGTCTCCTACGAGCTTTACGGGAGTGGGAGCGGTGAGGACGGAGCGAAGGTGACTGGAAGGTCGACCAGCGCACGGTGATACAGGGTTGGTAGCCACCCGATGTCCGTGCCGGGTGCCAGCTCGATATCGGGCAGGGATTCCAGCAGCAGGTTCAGTGCTTCTTCGGCCGTCAGCATTGCTATCGCTGCGGCCTCGTCCGGGCATTTGTGCGGGCCGCCGCCCCACCCGAAATGGGACCGGTTGCCGTGCTTTGCGGTGTGGTCGGCGGCCATGACCGGATCCGCGGCGCACCCGGCCAGGCTGACCAGCACCGGCTGGTGAGGGTGCAGGTGTACCCCATCGCGGATCTGCAGGCTCGGGGGATACCGCGGGCGAAGGATCGGGCGCGGCGGTTCGATGGCCAGTACGCGCTCGAGGGCGTCCCGCATGCTCATGGCCCCGTACTTCACCTCGCTGCCGAACCGATCGTCGGTCATCGCCAGCAGCAGAGTGTTGGCGATCAAGTCCACGGTCGGTAGACCTCCGCTGGTGTACAGCAGCAGCAGCTGCTGTACCACCTCGTGGTCGTCCAATTCGGCCGGGTGCCCGCACAACCACGAGGTCACATCGGCCCCCGGGGTCATGCGGGCGGCCTCCACCGCCGACCACGCGACCTCGGTCAGTGCGTGTGCCTCTCCTGTGGTGCGCAGCGTCCGGACCGCGGCATCGGCCTCGTCCCACATTTCCGGCGGCAGGCCCAACATCCACGAAAACGTCTGCACCACAAGCGGACCCGAGAAGTCTCCGACAAGATCAGCAGAGCCTTCCCGGCAGAACGCTGCGATCAACTCCGCAGCGAATTGACCGACCGCGGTGCGCAGCGCGTGCTGATCGATGCGGTCGAGACACTCGCGCGCCGCGAGCCGCAGTCGCGCGTGATCGGCACCGGTGGCCTGCGCCATATCCAGCCGATCCACGCACTCGGCGCCCTGCCGGGGATACCCCGCTTTCGGGTCGGTCGGGTAATGCAGGGGATCGTCGAGGATCTCGCGGGCGTGCGCGAACCCGATCACCGCGGTCGCCCGGGCTCCCGCCCGAGTCTCTACCGGGACCACCAGCCCATAATCACGGTGCATTCGCTGGTATGTGGTGTGCGGATCGGCGAAGAACTCAGGCCCGTATATCGCCACCGGCGAATCCTTGTCTGCGGGCGCACGCTGTCCGAGCGGACATGCACTGGGAGTTGGGGCTGGGGTGGTCACAGGTGCCTCCGGGCAGGGAAAGTGACGTGCTCAGGGCACGACGAAGTCAGCCGGTCCGTCACCGTGACCGGTCATGAGGGGAAGGATGCGGACGCCCGTGCGCTCTAAGCTCGAGCCGCGGTAGAACAGTGGTGGCTGGCTAGTGGTAGGCGTGCTCGCCGAGGCGTTTCGGTGCCGACTGCAGGCGGGTGATGCAGTCGTCGTATGCGCGGGTCGCGGTCACCACGCCGGAGATGTCTCCGCAGACGGTCCAGTACGCGATTCGTGCGGCCAGCACACCCGGCCGTGCCGGCCCGAGATCGAACGCGGTAGCCGCGATCCGGTCGAAGTCAGCGCACAGTCGCAGCTCAGGCGGGTTGGGATCCGGGGGCCCTTCGGCCTGGTCCCAGTTGACCGCTGCCGGCGGGGCACCGAACCGCTGGATATCCTCGCGGCGCTGCCGGTACAGCACCGCCATCCCGCACGCCACGCTCAGCGCCGGATGGGCATCGCGGACGCTGTACTTTCCGCACAGCGCCTCCGATACCGCCCCGATCAGCGCCAGCGAGTCCGGCCACTTCTGCCCAATGCTGGTCTCGGTCATACCGTCCCGGCCTGTCCGGGCTCCGCGGCCGGCTCGGCATCCGCTCCGATACTGCCCGCGGAATAGAATGGGGCATAGGGTATTTCGTGGCGACTGGGGTCTTCTTCCCGGGCGCGTGCGAGTCTGCGGACGCAGTCGGCGGGATGGCCTGCGTGCTGAGACCGCATGACGTGTGCTTGCACGGTGGTGATCTCCGGGTCGGGCGGTGTTGCGCAGCCGCCCATGGCCATCAGGTCGCGTTCCTCTCGGGCCATGTACGACAGCAACTTGGTCATGCACATTCCAATACCTCCCTTGTCTCGAGGCATCAGCCATCGCCGCGCTGCGCGGAGCGGTGCCGCAAGGGGTACGGCGCCGATCCACACGGCCCGGTTCGCTGAAATGAGTAGCCTTCGCGATGTGGCGAAATGACTGGTGCTGGAATCATTCTCGGCATCAGCAGCCGTCCCGCACAAGAGGGTGCGTGTACCCTATCGCTTGTCCAGTTCATGGGGTACGCAGGTCAGCGCCAGAAACTACCTTCGCCACCGTCGGTAGTTCCATGGCACGCAAGACCCCGAAGCAACCACAGGGCGCACGCCGACACGACGAATTGATTGGACCGGACACCCGCAACGGGCGAGGGCGAAGTACCGTGCCGGAGCGGCTGTTTGACGCAATGGCACCGGCATGCGCCGAATCTTCCTGTACCGCAGGGGCCGAGAAATGCACAGTGCGTATCCCGGTCGCGTCCAGTGGACCCGACCCGGATGTGCGGCGCCCGATGATACTTACATGCCGTGCCAGGGCTCGGTGCCGGCGGCAGGGTTGCGGAGCATGCGCAGGCGGCGGTGGAGTTCGCGGGCTGTCGCGGTGTCGGTGCTGGCCGCGCGGCGAATGTAGCCCGTCAGGGTGTGCAGGTCACGCATCGAGGTCAGCACATCGAACGCGGGCCAGGTGCGGAACTCGTTCAGGTCCAGGCCGTATGCGGTGAAGAACTGCGCGAGGTCGTCTTCGGAGGCCCCGAATCGGAGGTGGTCATGGCAGCTCAGGATCAGGTCCTGCTCGCGGGGACCGATACTCGCCTCGTCCCAGTCCCCCAGCACAACACGCTCGGCGCCGTCCCACAGGCAGTTCCCCGCATACGCATCGCCATGAATGAAACCGACGCCCAGGACGGACTCGAGCCCGTGGTAGCGGTCGAGTAGCTCATGGGCGCGGTCACCGAGCCAGGTCAGATCATCAGGGGTGAGCACCTGGCGCGCTGCGTCCGAGCCGACGATGGTGGTCAGTCCGGCCAGCGGCGGATAGGGGTGTAGTTCCAGTGGCGGGGTCGGCAACGCGTGCAGCCGGCGCAGGATGGCGCCGAGGTCCCGCATCGGTGGTTCACCACGATCCTGCTGCGGGTAGTAGCGCCACACCGTGACCGCGGCGTCGTCGATCTCGACGGCCTGGTCCATCAGCGGCTCGGTCACCGGAATGTCATGGTCGGCCAGCCATCGCGTCACAGCCAGCGCCGCCTGGAATCGCAGACCGCGGTGCTGGCTTCGCCCGATCCGGACCACGGCCTGCGGGCGCTGGCGCGGAAGTAGCCAGACACTGTTGCTGTGGGCGCGCAGCAACCTCGCGTCCCGTGCATCGAGCCCGGCCTCTTCGCAGGCCGCCAGGAGGATGTCGTGCGCGGCAAGGCCCGTCATCGCGGGGCCGCGGCCGAGTGCGCGGTGTATCCGCCAATGATCTCGCACAGGTCTCGTGCGACGGGTGTCTGGGCATGGCGGTGCTCGCGCAGCACGGCGGTAACGGTATGCATCCCTTCCATGATGGCCGTGATCCGTTGCTCAGTGGGAAGTTCCAGGACCGGTTCCAGTATTTCCCGTGCACCCTCGAACTCATCAGAGGCGATCCGGGACAGGCTCAGCGAGACACGCGCCAGAGCCTCGTCGCCGTAGGAGCGGTGTTCGGGCGGACCGGTCGTGTATTCGCCGATGGCATCGCTCGCCCACCGCTCGGCGTGTTGGTAGTCACCGATCGACTGGTACGCGCACCCCAAGTAGTAGGCCATCTTCGCGTGGGGGAATGTGAGAGCGCCACCGAATGCGGTTACCTCGTCGGGCGTATCGCGCGCCTGCTCGGCGGCGGCCACGGTGCGCAGCGCGGCAGAGCGGGCAAGGCTGGTGTCACCGAGCCGACCAGCACACCGTGCCTGCAACGCAAACAACCGGACCCGATAATCACCCGGCGGCGCCCACCCCACAGCATCGTCGATGATGCCCAACGCCGCATATGGCTGCGGAGACCATTCCGCGATCAGAGCTTTCGTGCCGGCCACCCACGCCCGTAGCCCGGGATGCGCGGCCTCCTGGGCCAGCAACTCGGCGGCCAGGACGTGCCGCATCGCGGCCTCGGAGTTCCCCGCCAGATCGTCGGTGAGCTCGCCCAGCAACTGAACCGTGACCGCTCCCAGCAGCGCCAGTTCACGTCGGCGCTCGAGCCGCCGTGCCTGGTCCAATTGCTGGGCAGTCTGTTTCCGCACGCGCAACAGGTCGGTCAGCAGCGGCAACGGTGGACGGTGGACGTAGTCGCAGGCAATGGTGCTCAGATCACGTACCAGGCCGTCTTGGGTGATCCCGACTACCGGTTCCTCGCTCACCCACCGCACCAGGTCGGTCGATTCCCGCGCCGCAGTGGTCAGCATTCGCTGCAACGCACCGGTAGTAGCGGCCGCCAGCAGTGCCCCATCCGCCTTCAAAACATCATCGAGGCGAGTAACCATGTCCGTGGACGGCGGCTTTACGCCCATCTCAACGTGATTCAGGGTCGTCGGCGCATACACACTCAGCGCAGCCAGGCCCCGGAGCGAGAGACCGCGTAATTCGCGCAGCCTACGCAATTGATCGCCGAACGCGTTGTCGCCGCCGCTCATCGGATCCGCCCGACAGCCGCGAGGCAACACATACCATGCGTCTGCAGCGCGTTTTCCCGCCGCCACCGACCGAGAGGAAACAGCCCTGACTCAAGGAGATCGGTCGCGATGCCGGGCGTGATCGTCATGGGTCTCCCAGGTGGGGGCTCGTGGTGTTGTCGGTTCTCGCGCGCAGCTGGTGCACGATGGTGGCGTTGCGGGGCGGTTTGGGTGGGTCGGCCAGGCCGGGGCGGCGTGCGGGTCAGGCTTGGGGTGGTGCTGTACGCCGGGGGATTCCAGGCCCGTGCGGATGGCCTCCGGCGTGGATGGCGCCATCGAGCGCGTCGAGCGCCCGCTGCGCGGCAGGACCGAGCTATGGGTTCATGAGGATGTATTTGATCTGTCCGTCAGAAATCGGCCCGCCTCGGCGACGATAAACCCCATGCCGTTGCGGGCCTCGGCGATAGTGACCCATTGCGACTCGGTGTGCTCGTCGCCCAATGTCGGCGGTATTGTCGCGGTCACCAGGTACATCACCAATACCAGTCCCACACCGTCATCCTGAAAGATGCCCGAGCTGACTATCACCGAACCGGCGATGTCCCCGATCTGCACATCGGTGACACCGGGAAGTTCCTCGGCGATTTCCCGCCGGAGTGTGTCTTCGATAGTTTTATCGACCGCATCGATGCGGCCCCCGATAAGGTCCCAATAGCCGTTCTTCCGGTCTCGGGCTACCAGCATTTTTCCGTCCTGCACGATGACGGCTTTCACCCCGACGTGAAAACTCGGGTTCGACCGGCCCTTCGTGTCTCCCGGGTCGAGCATGTCGTAGCCGTAATCCAGGTTCGCTGCTGCCGTACGCCCCTTGCCGGTGATGACATACACCTCGTCTGTGCGGTCCGGCCCGATGACGACCGCGGTGGGTTTCTGTCGGAGGTAGCCGTATTTGCACAGCCAGTACAACACCGCGGTGGCACTGTTACGGCGAGGCATACTGAGCTGCTGGTACAGCTGCTCGGCCCAGTGCGGTTCACCGTCGGTCATCGCGTCGAGGATTTTTCTCTGGTTCGGGCTGAATGGTTTCCGGGGGTGCGTCACGTAGGTTCACCTTTCGTTCGGTTCGCGCATTTCTGGTCGCAGTGATCAGGTGTATAGCCATTTTTCGGCAATTTTGTTGACAAGGGGATCGCTGGGGTCCAGCCTGTTGTCCCGGGCGATCCGGAGGCGTATACGCCTCCGCGCTGCCACCTCGCGCAAGTCGCCGATATCCGAGATAGCAGCAGCTATACGCTTGATGCGGGCCGCAGTGATATCGTCGTGTTCGCTCACAAGCACACGCGCCGCCAGGTGAGTATCGCGCAGACCGACGCACGCCTGTCGATGCACAGCATCCAGGCCAGTCTCAAGTCCGAGGGATACCCGAATACCGGCGATCCCAGGACGACCGGCGCCACGGCAACGACCGGGAATACACGGATGACAGCAGTGGGGACACATCTCGTTGCCATGCAGACAACCGCACGCGGTCGGGGCCACGAATAAAAGTCCTTTCCGAAAGGAGGGAACACCCCGAAATCGCCGAGCGGATTTCGGATATTTTCTTGCGCCGGGCGGAGACCGGATTCCCTTGCCCCGGCCCTGGGCGGAGCTGGCCCACGGGCCGGGGCAAGGGCCGTACCCGCCGATACCAACCGCGACACAGCACCACATTCCGCCGCGAGAGTGCCGCTCGCACAAGGACAATGGTCTGTATCCGGTATCGGCGGGACGATCAACTACCCCACACCTGTTCCTAGGATGGGTCGGCCTCGGGCGAGGGCGAGGGCGAGGGACCATCGGGGATGCGCTGGCGCCGTCGCCCGGCGATCAAATCTTCGAGCATCCGGTCGTATGCCTGGCTGTGTTGAGCCAGCTCCGCTACGGCGGGCACATGCACCGGCTGATCGGAGGCGATCTCCCCTCGCGCGCAGGCGTCGCGAGCGACCCAATAGGCCACGGTCACCAGCACCCACTCCGCGGCCATCCGTGCCACCACCTGGCCGGGTGATCGGCCCAGCGGTGGCGCATCGGGAGCACCCGGCAGCAGCACGCGTGCCAATTCCAGATCGAACTGAGCCTGACAAGCCAGCACTCCGACCATGTGCTGTACCGGCACCTCCGTGGTCGAGGCCATGATGTCCGCAGCCCAGGTCATCGGGAACTCGCTGGCCACGGCGTTCATACCCCACAGCGCGATCTGCAGCTGGCACGCCAGCAACCGCTCCGCGATCACCAACAACCGTCCATCCACGGCGGCTTCCCGCCGCCACACCGCCAAGATCTCTCGTCCTCTCGGGATACTGCCGGGCTCGTTCACCGGCCGACCCCCGAGTCGACGATGCAGTTGCCCCGCGGGGACACATGGCCGTAGTCCCAGACACGCGAGGTGGACACGAAAGAGCCTGCCGTCGCAACCACAGCAGACACCACAGCCAAGCCAGCCAGCGCGTGCTGCGTGCGGTTGATCTCCCGGGCCGTCATGAAACCGCTTCCGGCTGTGTGAGGATCCGGTGTCCGAGGGGAGTGAGGGTGTAGTGCCGGCAGATCGGCCGGCGGCTGACGCCCAGGACCCACTTCACCTCGAGCCATCCCGATCCCCTCATCCGAAACAACAGGAGGAACGTGCGCCTACGAGGCAGACGGGTACGGCGTGTTATCTGCCAGCCGTACCCGGAGTCGCCGTGCGCCGCGAACGCTTCACCGATCGTCGCGATGTCCTGGGCTTCCCGGACCATCCTGTGCACCCGGAGAGCCCCGGACATCTCGCGCTGGTGGCTTCTCCACCACCGCACCAGTCGCTGCAGGTTATCCATCAAACTGCTCCCAACGAGTCGGTCAGGCGAGCGGATCTGGTGCGTGCGGGCTCGGTACCGGTGCTGCGGCCGGCCGGGGTGCGGTGCACTCGTCCGGTCTCATCCACCGCCAGGCGCCATCGCTGGGGCCGGCTGGCGTAGATGCGGCCCAGCCATATCGGCGACCACCATCCCCACGAGGCCACCGTCAGCACCGCATGCAGTCCGTGCCGCGGCTGCGGCCCAGACACCCTCACCACCGCGCAGCGGTTCCCCCGCAGCTCCACCTCGCAGGGACCGCGTTCGGCCAGAGCCGCGATTGCGGCATCCAGGTCCGCTCGCGATGATCGCACCGCCGGACGAGGGGACGGAACAGGTGCATGCTGCCACTGCCACCTCGGCGGCAGCCGTACCGTGCCGCGGGCGATCCCGTCGATCAGGCTGGTGTACGCATCGCACAGCTGCCATAGTTCGCGCGTTTCTGCGTACGGCTCGTGATCCCTGTCGTCTGCAGCGACCACCACCCACAGCTCGGCCATCCGCGAAATCACGGGGCCTACACCCCCTGTCGCCATCAGCGCTGGTGTAGCCGGGTCATCGGTCGCCGGTGTCGTTCGGCGGTGTATAGCTTCCTCGATCGCGACCACCAGCGAGTCGATTTCCTCGCACGCACACAGCCAATGCCCGGTCGTGACAGGCCACCGATCACCGCAGTCGTGCGGGGAATCCACGTCCACACGCAACCGGACCAGTGCAGCGTCGCGGCGACGGTGCGCCTCCACCAACTCCACAGCGAGACCCACGATCTCGCGCCAGCTCTCCTGCGGCGGCGCCACACCGGCACGAAACGAACCCAGCAGCACAGCCGTAGACGGCAGCGGCGAACGTAGCTCGGTCACCACTGCCCCCTGCACGCTGCGGCGCCGGTTGCCACAAAAACGGCAACCCGTAGATACATAGTCATTGATGCTCCTGATCAGTGATGGTGGGTGATGCCGACGCCCATACGGCGGTATCCCTCGGAGCGGGCCGATCGGCGATGAGTCCGTTTCACGATCACGTACGGCGCGGCGAAAACCATCGCCGCCAACGGCACAAGCCTGGATATCGTTCCAGCCATCATGTTCATCCTTACTTTCTATTGAGGTGCGGGGATATCGTCGGTGTATCGGGTTGCGGCACTGGTCATCGCAGTCCCGCGGCGATGTGTTCGGCCAGTCGCGCTGTGCCCGTATCGGTCACCCGATACCAGCGTCGCGGCTTCACACCGATCTGCGACTCGGTCCAGCCGTCCTCGAGCCACTGAAGGTCCAGCCAGTCAGTCAGCAGCGCGGATAGCCGCCGGGTCCGCACCCCGGTCACCCGCCCCAATTCCACGAGTCCACAGCGCTGTTCGGGCACCGCCAGCATTGCCGCGGCGACCCGCGCCGCACGGCGCCGTTGCCGAATCTCAGCCCGCCTCATTCCGGTTCTCTCCTGTTCGTTCGCGTGTTCCTCGATGACCGCGCTCACGGCCCGGCCGGGCACACCACGACCATGAATCTGAGTGCAGTCAAAGGGATTTCGGTCATTCAGCATCTACTCAGGTCCGGTGGTCCAGCCAACAGCAGAGCCACCGTTTCACCGGACTCGAGCTGATAGCCGCAGCCGGGATCCGTCGCCGGCGTCATCAGCGCGGCCAAGGGCGTCGCGCCTTCGCCGGTCACGCCGTGCTGGTATTGCCGCAGAATCCGGTCGGCGGTCTCGAGCGCGGTGGCCGTCACAGTGACCGACCCCAGCTGCACCGGGTGGTGGTCGGCCGCCATCCCGTCCAACTCCGTCCCATCGGCCGAAAACCGGTGCACAGCAGGTGGACTCAGCGCATCCTCGCGCACGGCCAGCACGGTGTTGATTCCGTTCCAGTCGGCGGCTGCCACGGTTCCGGGCACCAGCCCGTGATCACTGCCCGGGATGATCACGGTGGTCAGGTTCGGGACCAGACAGCGGATATCCCGCACCCAGGTCCCCGCTCCCGCCGCGAGCATCGGATCCTCCCGCGCCGGCACCAGCGCCCCCACCGAGTGGGCGTACACCGCGCAGCGGGCCGCAACGTCACTGTCGGCCACCTGCACGCAGACACCGTCACCGCACAGGGCCGCCAGCTCGGGAGCGTGAACGGACGGGACGAACAACACGGCGGGAATCTGCATCGTCTTGGCCGCCCACGACCACGCCGCAGCCATCGCTACCGAATCCACCATCACAGCGATCCCTGCACGCGGCAGCTTGCCCATCCGCTGCAGGGTCCGCAGATACCACAGGGTCGCCCGCGCGCGATACGACCCCGCCCGCTGCCGGTGCTCGAGTGCGAGCACGACCCGGCCGGTGGCCTGCGGGGTCACGAGCGTTTCGTGGTACGGGATCTCGATGTCGCGGACAATCCCGTTCCATGCCGGGACGATGTGCCCCAACCAATTGATCTCCTCGGTCACCGGCATGACGCACCACCGCACGATGTCGGTTGTGGGCGCTGGCGGTCGGCAGGACACCAGCGCATCAATCCGTCATGCTCAACGCTCTCGCAATCCTGCAGCCCACCTGCCGGTTCCAGACCGCAATACGTGAGATCTAGTTCGAACCGGGCGCCCGCGCCCTGCTCAGTGAGCATCTGCCGCGCTATCGAACCGATGCAGTCCGGGTTGTCCACGGTCGTCCGCTGGCCGATCGCGGGCACCTGCACGTCCCAATGCGTGCCGTGCTGCACGTATCTCACCAAATACTTGTGCGCTTGCCGGGGAGTCGTCATGCTGCGGCCCCCTCGACTGCATTAGGAGGCAGGCGGACCGGTAGCGTGGAGAACGTCATATTTCGCGCGCTGGCCTCGGCCCCCACCGGGACACTCCACGCAAGGATCCCTACTCGATACACGAAAGGTCTTCGTCGCCAACCATTTCCGATCTGATGAACCCGAAGCCACACCGGTTGTCGAGCAACAGGACTATGCCGAATGCCATGCGCTGTCGCTTCGTAAGTCTTGATGGTTTGCAGCAGCTGGACAGCACAGGATTTCGCTGCGTCACAATCGAATTGCCGAGTTGGCCTCATCGCAGCAGTCCTGTCCACGACTCGGGCAGTCGGAATGCGCCGGTGGTGAGTCCCTCGATCAGGCTGGTGTAGCCCTGGCACAGCGAAGCCAGCTCGGTCGATTCCGGGAGCGGGGAATTGTTGGAGGAGTTCGCATCAACGACCACCCACAGCCACGCCATCCGCGAAACCACCTGCCCCACGGACTCGGTGACCAACAGGCCAGCGATCGAGAGTCTCGCACGGCCGTGGATGCGGTTCCGTTGAACCTCCGCGTCGATCGCTGCGACGGCAGTCGTGACCTGCTCTCTTGCCGCCAGCCGCTTCGCCGTGGCGTTGGCCCATCGATAGCCGTCGTCGTGCGGGTCGCTAGCATACGCGCGACACCTGCGCTCGCTGTCCCAGCAGTGGCGATGTGCCTCAACCAGTTCCACACCGATCTGCACGATCTCCGGGCAGATCGAATCGGGACGCGGTGCGCCGCGCTGGAATGCGGAGAGAAGTTGCGTCGCTGACGGCAGCGGGAGATAAAGGCTGCCAGGGCTGTGCGTGATCATTCCGTTAGGTCCTGCTCCATGCTCTCGATGCCTGGCCAAGATTTCGGCAGCTCAAAAGCGCCAGCCAGGACTTTCTCCGTGAATTCGGCATAGGCTTCGCGCATCTCGGCCACTCGCCGACGAGCGCCACGATCAAGGCTGTTGCGGATACATCGCAGGACGGTCACCGGATCCCCGACGACCTCACCGATCGCGCGTGCGGGCACCAGATCTGTGCCGGTCAGGTGTCGCACTTCTGCGATGCGGCCGGTGACCGCCTGCATAGCCCGGTCGCGAGACCGCTGACACTCCAACATCTTTCGCTTCGCATCCGCATACGACCCCGGCGTGGGACCACCACCGGCAGGCTTGTCCGGATGCGCGGGCAGGGCATCCTTGTCCAGGCCGTTCTGGATCTTGATGGACTCACACATGCCCACTAGGGTGTACAGTCGGCGAACCCGGTTCTCGGGTCGGCTCAACACCGCATTCGCCGGACCGGCAGCGAACCTATCCCGAAAATCCTCATTGACCAGACGGTGGAATTCCCGATCGGACCGCTCCCCCGTGGCCGTCCCCGGGACGAATCGACTGGTGGTCACTGGATACCGGCCTTCACCGCCACTCCCGGCCTAGCAGGCACGTTCGGCCGCCAGGGGTCTTCGGGACAAGCAATAACCCGCACCCCCGTCCAGGTGCAGGGGACTTCTCGCCGCGAGTCGTGTGCAGCGATGCGGCCGTCGATGAGTTCGATCAGCAGTCCGCGACAGGCTGGCCCCGGGCACTCGACCGTGGTCAACTCGCCGCTACGGTGATTACGCGCAGTCCACCCGATCATCGTTTCGAAAATCCAGGGCCCTGGTTCGACCCGCCCTGTTTCCGCGCTAGTCATGTCGTCCACTCCTTGATCACTGAACATGTCCACTACCAGCCCGGTGTCGCCTGTTGACCGACCCACCTGGCGTCGGTTGACCGGTGCACCGGTGGCGTCAACTCAGCCCAGAATTCTTCTTTTATCTTGTCCCACAAGGGATTCCACCTCTGGTAGGACTTCCGCGCGTCTACCAGATCCGTGCCGGGGGTGAACACCACATCCTGAGCGTCAGAAGCCTTGTGCACCTTCACGATTTCGATTCCCTGCCTGGCCAGTCGCCATGTCGCGTCCAGCCCGTCCATCTCGGTGTGATGCATCCCGTCCATGCCCTCGCCTCCACCGCGCTACACGGTCTCGGCCACACGAGCGTTGGCTCGCACATTCTCGAGGCCCGAGTCGCCTTCGTGCACCCGTGCCCACGTCTCGGGCGGCGCGACCGTCTCGAGGTCGACCAACTCGTATACTTGCCCTGGCGGATGCTCCACCGTGGTCAGGTCGTAGACCACGACGAGTGGGTGTGGGTGCAGCAAGCTCAGTGCATCTACCGGCAGTGCGTCCTGCTCCGCGCTCGCAGGTCCGGTCGGTTCGGTCGTGTGTGGTGCTGGGGACAGTCGTGCGATGCGCGGTGGCTGAGGTGGGTGCTGGGTGATCATGACAGCATGACGGAGTCGAGCGCGGACGCGAGTGCATCGACGTCGCCGCTGCGCCATTCGATGTGTCCGTCCGGTCGGATCAGGCACACGGTGTCCTCGGCGGGGTGGCCGTAGTGGTCGAAGATCTGGGTGTCCTCGGCGACGAGGGCTCCGACGGGGGCGTCGGCCCGGATTTCGGGTGAAGTGATCACCGTGGTGCGGATGAGGTCGTGGTGGGGTGCGGTAGTTCGGGCGGCGGCAGCGGCCATCGTGGAATGCCGACGTCGTTGCAGCACCAGCAGGGTGTGGTTGGGGTGGGACAGCAGATGGTGCACATCGGTCGCCGAGGTGATGGGCGTGTTGGGGGCGCGGTCCCCGGCGCACAGGCCGCTGGGCGTTGACAGGTCCGGGCTGTGGATGACCTCGCGGTAGTGGTACGTCAGGGCTGCGATTCGTGCGGCAGCCTGGCGATGGAATTCGGGCTGCTGGATGATCTCGCGGCGCTCGTGGATCGGGACGCCGTGGTTCATCATGATCTCGTGCAGCATGTGACTGGCTTCGATGACCTGCTCGGCGATCGGGCGCCTTTCGGTTTCGTAGGTGTCCAGGAGTGAGGCGGAGGCGTGGCCGGTGGCCACCAGCGCGAGCTTCCATCCGAGATTGAACGTGTCTTGAATGCAGGTGTTCATTCCCATCCCGGCCGCGGGGCTGTGAATGTGTGCGGCATCGCCGGCGAGCAGGATCCGCCCACGCCGGTAGCCGCTGGCAACTCGCCGCCAGATGTCGAATTCTGTTGTCCATGCGGGAACGCCCAGGGTCATACCGGACAAGGGTGACCAGGAATCGACGACGTGCTGGAAGCTGGTTCGGGCGGCTATAGGGTCGGGTCGTGCCTGGGCTCGGGGTGCGTCGCGCATGTCACTGATCAGCACGCGGTAGCCCCGGCGCAATGCTGTCGTGAGCAGCATACGGTCGGAATCGACCCAGTAATCGATCCAGTCTTCGCTACCGGGGTACGGATTCTGCACCTCGACGTCCATCATGCGGAATCGCATCCCGGTGTAGTTGGCGCCCGCGAACTCGAGCCCGATCTGGGTGCGCACGATGCTGCCCAGTCCATCGCACCCCACCAGCCAGTCGGGGTGGATGGTTTCCTGACCGGTCCCGGCGCTGTTCGAATGATGCAATTCTGCGGTGATCCGGCCGTCGGGGTCGGTCGTGATCGAGGTCAGCTCGGTATTCCACTCGATCGTGCCGCCCAGTGACTCCAACTGTTCCCGCAACACTGCTTCGGTGTCGTTCTGCTCGACGATGAGAATGTTCGGATACGGGGTATCCAGCCGGGTGAAATCGAGGTATTCGGTGTTGTGGACACCACGGAAGTGGATCGCCATGCCTTTGTGGAACCGAGCGATGTCCAGGAAAGGGTTCACGTACCGTCCTCGCGCGAATCCCTCGGCGGTTCGAGGCTGAATCGTGAACGAGCGGGACGTGTACAGAGGGCATGCATTCTTGTCGATGATGCGTGCTGGCACGCCTCGCGACCATAATTCGATGGCGAGGGTCAATCCGGCCGGGCCGGCACCCACGATCACGACGTGATCACACGGAATAGTGGATTGAGACATGAAAACTCTCCTGCGTGCAACGCCGGGTTTCCCGGAGGTATATGGCAGATGAATCGCGGTAGCCGGCACCCGGGTGTATCTGGTTGATATTCCTCGTGGCCGGATGCAATGACTGTCACATATTCGCGAGCGCTGCGGAATCGGTGAATGCCGATGCCGTAGGTGGCAGACTGCTTACCCATGCCGTGCCCGTTGCCCTGAATTCTGGCCGGTACCTGCCGGTTTGTTCCGTGGTCGGGCCGGTGTCGGCGCGGGAAACTAGTGCGGCCGAGGCGGGCTGGCCGCGTCACTCGATCCTGCGCTGGCGGCGGGCTATACGTATTCGGTAGGTGTCCAGGAGCTGGTAGCTTCGTCGAACACCCCGAGCGTGGTCGAGCGCAGTTTATGGACGCCGCCGGAGGGTGGTAGGTCCCTGGCTCGCAGGCTTGGAGTCACCGGATCCGGCCCTGGGCGAGGCCGGGGGATCGAGGCGATCGGCTGGGACGTGGGAGCCGATCTCCACGCGTGATTTGATGCCGAGCTTGTCCAGTATCGATGACACTTGAGTGTCCACGGTCCGGGTAGATACTCCATCACGGGTGGCGATGGCCTTGTTGGACTTGCCGGCCACGACCTGCAGGGCGATTTGTTGCTCGCGGGCGGTCAGCTTGCCCCACGGGCCGGTCACAGGTTCGGGCTTGCCGCGGCGGCCGGATCTTCCGAGTGCGACGCGTCGGAGTTCATCGTGGAGGTTCAGCCCCGCTCCGAGGGTCCTGGCGGTGGTGTAATCGACCTCGCCGAGCACGGCACGAGCCGCCGCGACCGCTGCCGCGGTCTGGTCGGCGAATGTGCCCATCGAGGCAACTTGCACGCCGAGGTGATGTTGGACCGTTCCGGTGACGCCGATGAGTTGGGCGATCTCGATGGCGATGTGCCTGTCGTGATCTCGATCGGCGTCCAGGCCGGTGATCATGTGCGCCAGGGCCCAGGTGAGCAGCACGACACTCCACATAGCGCCCCATTGGTCGCCGACCACGAGGTGCTGCTTGAGTGCCTCCCGTAGAACCCGCGCGGCCTCCTGCGGGTCGCCGTGTTCGATCAGGGTGACAGCCCAGCCCAGCTGGACCCACGAGGTCGTCCACGTCGCGCCCGACGCCTGGCCCTGTGCTACCGCGCGGCGGGCGATCGTGTGGGCCTTGGGTGCCGAGTCGAGTAATGCTGCTGCCAGGGAGGCGAACATGGCGGCCCAGACCTCGTACGGGTCCCCGGCCTGCCGAAATTTGCCCATTGCGAGTTCCAGCACCACAATCGCCCGCTTGTCACGCATGCGCATGAACAGATAGGTGCCACGCGCCAGATCCAAAACAGCGGGCAGGCCGTAGTCGGCTTCGGGGTGATCACGCCAGTCGGTGTTGTCCGGATCCGCAAGGCAGGTGGCGATGCATTCCTCGAGAAGCTGTTCGGCATCCTGGCTGCCTTGACGGACCGTCAGCCACACCAGCGCCGAGCGCACATCCATCTGTAACTCGGTGGGCTGCGGGTCCATCGTCGCGCTGGCCTGCAGGCATCGCTCGGTGTAGCGGCGAATGTCGCGGATCGAGGTCAGGATCCATGTGCGCAGATCGATCATGGCGCGGCAGATACGCAGGCCCGCGACGGCCTCCCCGGGCAACTCGGCGGCCGTGTCGAGCGCGATCACGATATTAGCCCACGCCGACTGCGCCCACCCGACCACTTCCAGCTCGTCCGCGCTGAACCACCGCGCCGCGGCCTCGACGGCCCGGCCCTGGTAGTAGCGCAGATGGCGGCGGGCCAGGCGCGCCGGTTCGGTGGGGTCCTCGTGCCGCAGGCGCTCGGATGCGAACACCCGCAGGCTCTCGTGCATCGCATACCTCTCGCCGGAATCGCCGATGTGGATCGTGATCAGCGACTGGTCCGCCAGGGCCTCCAACAGGCCAGCGATTTCCCAGCTGGACAACATCGTGTGCGTCTGATCTGCGGCCGGTGCCTCGTCATCACTGCAGACGGCCCGGATCGCCTCGAGGTAGGCGCCCGCATCGGTGCGAGTGTCGTCGGGCCCGGTGTCTGCTGGGGCGAATACCGACAGCCTGCGGAACAAGAGTTTTTCGGTGGAGCTGCACAGGTTGTAGCTCCAGGCGATGACCTCGGCGAACCCCCATTGCAAACGGCCGTCGTCATCTCGTCCGGTGAGTCCGGCGCGCAGGGTTTTCAGGGACTGGTACCGCAGCCGCGCAGCCACCAGCTGGATGTACAGGGGGTTGTGGTGAACATGGGCGCAGATTTCGGTCGCGACCTCCTCGTCTGCCACGGTATGACCGACGAGTTCGGCGCGTTGCCCGAACAGCTCCAGCGCATCGGAAGCGGGCAGCTGCGGCACGTTTATCAGGCGTTCGTCAGCCCACCCTATCGGGCCCCGGCTGGTAGCCATGATCGTCAGGTCCGGCACCTGCTCGAGCAGGTCGCTGATCAGATGTGCGACCGCGTTGGCCACGTGCTCACCGTTATCCAGGACCAGAACCACACGTCGGCCGGCCTCCGCCGAATCGTTCTCCCGTAGCGTGTCGACCAGCGCATCGAACGCGGACCGCGGTGAGATGTCCGCCTCGATCACCGCCGACGCCGCTGCCATTTGCACCGCTTCGACCTCCGCACCGGGGGACACCCGCGACAGCGGCACCCAGTGCACCCGGATACCGCCGGCTCGGGCTCTGCGGACAGCCTCGGCCGCCAGCCGGGTCTTCCCGATACCGCCGGGCCCGATCACCGTGAGCAACCGGTGCGGCCCAGACATCAGCAGACTACTGACCAGATCCAGCTCCTCCCGACGGCCGACAAAACCGTGCGTAGGTACCGGCCCCTTCCCACGCATCCCCAATCCCCGTGATTCGCCCACAGTGGCGACTATAACGGCAAAAGCTCACTCAGGATTGCCGGCGAGCCCGAATGGGCTGAATACGTATCCCGGTCGGCGTATACCGAGAGCGCCCGAATGCCTCGGTACGTATACCGACGAGAAATTTTACACGCGACGGATTCAGGCCATTTTCTTCCACGGCGCCGCAAAACATGCACAGCCACCACCATGGCCTGCATATCCCGACGATATAAGGGATACGTCACCGCCTTCACTGCACGGCATCACCGATCGCCGGGAGGATCATCCACCTCGAATCAGGCCCCGAGTACGGATCATCGTCCACTGATTACGTATTCCGGAGGTGTCGATACATGTGGCACATTTTCATCGCTGGCCGCAGACGAACGCGCGTGAGTTCACGCAGGCGGCCAGACAAAGACCGGCATCAGGACTACGCGCTGCGAGCGCTGACACACGACCGGCACATGACCGAAGGCCGATGGGAGTGGAGTTACGTGAATTGCCCTGTCCGCCCGGGGTTTCCTGGCAATCGGTCCGACCCTCGTCGTCTTCTTGACGGCGACGAGAAATTCCATAAGGACCCGGATGGGTTCTACCGGGACCTGCGGAGACGATACGGCGCGCTGGCACCGGTGGAGCTGGCGCCGGGTGTGCCGGCGACCCTGGTCCTGAACTGGGACGTGGCCGTGAAGATCATGCACGACTCGGGACATTTTCCCTCGAACCCGGAGAAGTGGCAGCAGTCGGTTCCCCAGGACAGTCCCCTACTGGCGATGATGGCCTACCATCCCTCCGCACGGGACTCCGACGGTGCTGCTCACACCCGCTACCGCGAGCCGTCCGTCGCCGCCATCGCGGGTGTCAACCTGTTCGCTATGCACGACAGGGTCGAACAGATCGGGACTCGCCTTGTCAACGAGTTCCTCCCGAAGGGTCGCGCTGACCTGCTCTCGCAGTACGTCTATCCGTTGTTCTTCGATGTGCTCAACGAGGTGTTCGGCTGCCCGGAGGATATCGGGTATCGGGTCGGTGCCGCCATGCACTACCGGTTCAACAGCCGCGGCGAGGCGCCACAGGCCATGATCTCGCTGAACGAGGCATTGGCCGAACTGGTCGAGTTCAAACGCTCCTACCCCGGCGACGACATCACGACGCGCTTGATGCAGCATCGCGTGGGGCTCGATGACCACGAAGTGATCGCGCAGTTGCTGAGTTTCTGTGGTGCTGGTTTGGAAGCGGCACCGAACCTTGTCACCAATGCCCTGCTGCTGATGTTCACCGATTCCCGATTCGGCGGCGGCCTCCTCTACGGCAGTCTGTCCACCCGCGACGCTCTCGACGAGGTGTTGTTCAACAACCCGCCGATGGCCAACTTCTGCTTCTTCTACCCGCGCCAGCCCATCCTGATCGGCGATGTGTGGCTGCCCCAGCACCAGCCTGTGGTTATCAGCATCGCGGCTTGCAACAACGATCCCGCCATCACCGGCGCCGACCGGTTCGGCAACCGTTCACACCTGTCGTTCGGCGCGGGACCGCACGCCTGCCCCGCCAGCAAATTGGCCTACCAGGTCGCGATGGATGCGGTCGACCTCCTGCTGGACCTGGTTCCCGATATCAACCTGGCCGTACCCGCTGACGAGCTGGAGTGGCGGCCGGGGGTGATCCAGCGGGCTTTGGTCGGCCTACCGACCACATTTCCCCGCGCGGAGTTCTCGGGCCCGCCACCGGGCACCTGGCCTGCGCCCTTCGCACCGATCAGAAGTGGCCAGAATGCACAACGGACAACCCAGCGCCACCGCATCAGCGATGGCCCATATCAGGGCGCTGCATCAGGTCCTGCACCAGCGTGGGGATGAGCCACCGATATTCGACGACCCGCTCGCTGTGCGGATCCTGAGCAGACCTGTATGTCCCGCAACAGATCTCGACTACGACCTCGACGACGAGCTGGTGCGCCGTCGCCGCCTGTATATCGCAGCCCGCGCCCGCGCCGCGGTCGACTGCGTCGAGGCCGCCACCGCACAGGGCACCGATCAAGTGGTCCTGCTCGGCGCCGGGATGGACACCCTGCCCTACCATGATCGCTACCCCGGCATGCATTATTTCGAGGTCGACCATCCTGCAACACAGCTGTGGAAACGCCAGCGCCTGCGTGAGTCCGGCGTCGCGATCCCGGACTCGCTGACCTATGTCCCGGCCGACTTCGACCGCGGCACACTCGCGCACGAGTTGGCCGCTGCGGGCTTCGACCGCACCCGCCCGACGGTGTATATCTGGCTCGGTGTCGTCGTGTACCTGGACAGGCCAGCTATCGATGACACGCTGCGCTACGTCGTCAGCGGCCCGGCAGTGCTGCTGTTCGACTACATCGCCCCCGAACGCCAATCACACGTGTCCGGCGAGCAACTCCTGGCTCGTGCCCGCAGTGTCGAGAAACTGGGTGAGCGGTGGCGCACGTACTTCACCGCCGAGGAAATCCGCACTGTCCTAGCATCTTTCGGCTATCAGACCGTTATCGACCAACCGCAATCGGTACTGCTGGCCACCCACGGTGTCCACACCACCGCGACAGACGCAGGGCCACACCTGGTCCGCGCCAGCACTACGTAACTACATAACCTGCCACGCCCCGGGCGCCCCGGCACCTGTTGCCACGCCCTGCTGAGATTCCAGGCCACGCGCGATCGCCCAGGGGCCAGGCGGTAGCCCACCCCAGCAACCCGCTGACCAGTGATGTTCATAGGTGGTGGTCGTGCGAAGCGGCCAGCGCGAACGGGCGGCGTTCTGCTTCAACTAAAATACTGACCAGCGGAATGTGACGCGTGTCGGCTGTCGGCAGAACCCATCACGCCGGCCAGGCGGAACCAGAGCCGTACCCTCCCTGAGGAGCTGTTTTCGGCCAACGGTGTGGAGGTGGTGAGGTTGATCCGGTCTGTCGTGTTCGACGTCGGCGAGACACTGCTCGACGACACTCGCGAATTCGGTGCCTGGGCGGACTGGATCGGTGTTCCACGCCATACCTTCTCGGCAGTCCTGGGCGCAGTCACAGCCGTCGGCCGGAACAACGCAGACACATTCCAGTACTTCCGGCCCGGCTTTGATCTGGATCGAGAACGTGAACGACGCGAAGCCGCTGGATGCGGTGAGCGGATTGACGATAGTGATCTCTATCCTGATGTGCGACCTGCACTTTCAGCCCTACGGGAAATGGGTCTGTGGATCGGCATCGCGGGAAATCAGACTGCGCGAGCCGCCGAGCTATTGCGGGCACTAGCGTTACCGTGCGATGCGATAGCGACGTCGGGCGAGTGGGGCACGGCCAAGCCGGATGCCGCATTCTTCGAGCGCGTCGCGGAGTTGGCGCCGAGTGCGCGGGACGAAATCCTCTACGTCGGCGACCATCGAGACAACGACGTTGTCCCGGCACGGTCGGCCGGGATGCGCTCGGCGCTGATACGCCGCGGCCCATGGGGTTATCTCTGGGCGAACGACGTCGAGCGACATCACCGCGCGGACTGGGTGATCGGATCCCTCACCGAACTGGTCGGACTGCTCAGTTAATTACGCAGCACCGTCAACATCTCTTTGACCTGCGGATGAGTAGCCGTGTGCTGCGGCGCGATCAGCTGAGCCCGCTGCAACGCCGCCAACGCGTCATCCTTGGCCCGAGCCTGGGCGAACGCACGAGCCACATCAATGTAGAAATGTGATTGCCGTTCCGCTGGAACATCATCGGGCGGAGACCACGCACGGGCGGCGGCAAGCGCATCTGCCACATCACCCAACTCGACGCCGAGAGAGACTCGATGGATCCGCACCGACGACGGACCGAAAGCGGTACCCAGGTACACGCTCTCGCTGACCCGAGCGGCGATATCCTCGGCTTCCGCCAGATGTGCTCGAGCATCTCCGGATCGGTATTCGCGGGCCGCCACCACCGCCGCCCGCATATGTAATGCCCCGTATGCCGCAGCGTGGCCGACAGAACTGCCCGTTGTTGAAGAAGGCCTCCGTTCGCACGTAGGCGGTTGCGGCTGTCAGTAGGTCGTCATCGGCATCCGCGGCCGTGGCGCACATCATGGCGATGATCCTGGCTGACAGATCGAAGTAGCCATACTTGTCAGCGATCGCGTCGGCAGCACGATATGCCTGCACGAGCAGGTGGCTGACCTCGACGCGCTCATATCCATCCGACAGCCGTGCGCGGTGCAGCTCAGCCAGCAAAGACGGCAACTCGCATGCCAGACCTCGATAGTTCGAGTTGAGCCGGTCGTCGATCGCCGATGCTACCGACCCCCGCAGCAACTCCAGCGGGCGTACCGGACCGTCCTCGGGCATATCGTGCGCGTCGAGAACCCGACGCAACTCTGGAAGCCGGACATCTACAACACTGGCCGACCGATCAGACGGAGAAACCGGTCCTGAGCCCAACGCCATATGAAATCGCTCGCGTTGATCACTGGTCAGCCGACTGTATACCGTGTCCATGGCTGCCGCGAACTCGCGGACCAGGGTAATGGTTTCCTTGCGACCCTCCCATTTCCGGACGGCCGCCTCATGGCACCCGAGTCGCTCGGCCAGCTCCTTCTGTGTGATACGCAGCGCCGCAGTACGCATCAGAAATACTTCGACACCGGTCCAATTTGTCACGACCACCAAAAATTGCCCATCTGCGTTCGTCGGCCCGTATACGCAGCGTAGCGCTTGCGTAGCGGTCGCGTGACTTCCATGTCGGTCACGATCGGGCGAACCTCAAGTGAGCGGGCGCGTCACCGGCTCCGGCCACTCGACGCCCCGACAGGGGATCCGATCCGGCCCGGCATCGGGACTGCCCAAACAACCGAACCTCGAGGTCCAGATGATTCCGATCGTCAGCCGGTGCACCGCACAATACGGCGTCGCTATCGCGCCTGCCCGGCAGATGCCATCGACCGATGGACCGGTCATCACCGCCACGCTGACTCGACAACAAACGGTCGCGATCGGCGAGCAGCACATGAACATCGGCCAGGTGATCGTGGGGCATCGGCACGAACTGCTCGAGACGAGGGCTATTACTTGCCGGAACCCTACGCCCGCCGAGGAAAACATCTCTGCGCCTCGCAGGCGCGAGGACACACGGGGGAACGAATTGCGACGGCGACAGCGAACCCCTTCCGGCGACGTCCTCGCGCGATCACCAGCGGAGCCGTGCCTCGCGCCGACTTCGAGGGCTGGGTTCCGCTGCACCGCAGCGGTCTACGCGGGTCACCAGAGGTTGCCATTCGCGCAACTGGCGGTCACCGATACAGCCTCGGAACTCGCGAGCCGCACTGACGGTCTTCAGTCCCAAATCCCTACTAGGGCAGACATATTCGGAGAGGTCGACTGTGTATGGAGGGTATCGAGGAGCGGGACGTCCGATGTACTGCTGTGGACGGGATCGAGGTGAGGTGGCTGCTGGTCGAGGGCATTGCCCGTATCCAGTCGGTTGTGGAACAGGGTGGCCGGGTGATGAAGACCTACGACGGTGGGGACTATCCGGACCTGGCGCAGGCGCGGGATCTGTGGCCGCGATGGCCGATGTTATGGGATGCAGTATCGGACGAACTGTGAGCAGCACTGTCGCCTGCCAGAGTAATGGGACCGGTTGGTCCGGCCGCGGACCGTACGCCGATCGCGATCGATGCGTGGGTCGATCGCCCTCGGTGAGCCGACGTTCATCCGACGCAACGGAAAGCGGATGTTGATCTCCGATGTGGACCTTGCTGTATGTCCACGACGGCGACGGGGCACAGCGCCTTCTCGCGCTGAACGATGAAATCGCCTTGCTCACTGCACAAATCGAGACCTTGTTCACCAGCCACCGGTGGGGTCCTTTGCTGACCAGCATTCCTGGCATCGGTACGCTGCTGGGGGCCAGGATCCTGGTCGAGACCGGCGGCAACCTCACTGCACGGTTCGGCACCGAAGCGCGTTTGGCAGCCTACGCCGGTCTGGCGCCGGTGCCACGCTTCTGGATCGGTGCAAGGCAATCTACGGCGACCGCACAAGGTACAACCGACACTTAGGCAAAGCGTTCTACCTGGCCGCGTTGGGCGGGATCAAACAACACGAGAGCCAGTCGCGCAGCTATTACGACCGCAAACGATCCGAGGGCAAACTCCACGGCCAAGCCCTGCTGTGCCTATCGCGTCAGCTGTGCAAGGTCGTATGGGCCTTGATCCACAACGACCGCCCGTACACTGCACTTCCACCAGGATCGAATCACAAGCCTGCGTGTAGCCCCGGCACACAGACCTCCCAGCCCTCCCAAGACGAGCTCGTCTCGCGTGCTGGCTTGAATGGTGCTTGAGTCGGCCCGCAGAAACGGACCGGTGTCACTACCGACACCGCGCTGCGGGCCGACTCGACCAAGAATATGGACTGCTTCGTCCAGGCATCCCCCGGCGTGCTCACTCGCCGAGTCGGCCGGTACCCCGCGCGCGCAGGTGTTCAATCCAACCTCGGCGCGGATCGACACCTCGCCACATCTGGCAGTGGCTTATGGATGCCACGACGCCGACACCGCTGCCCCACGTAGCGGGCTGGCCCGACATGATCGGCAACGTCCAACATGGGTGGCGCCAGCCGTGGCCTGCTCTGCTGACTTCTACCTTCGGGTGGGTCTGGGCTGGAGCTGGAAGGCCTCTTGCCAGAGCGGCTTTCGAGCTGGTTGCCCCGCTGATGTACCGCTGGGGGCGATTGAGTGCGGTCAGCGCGGATCACTGCCTGTGCGGTCAGTCCACTCGTACACTGTCGGCCATGAGCATCGTCTGGACCGAGGCCACAGAAGATTTGTGGAGTCGCTACCTGAACCACCTGGAATCGGTAGGTGTTCACCATGACTATGAACCGGACGAGCTTCCCCACGCGATAGAGGCCGCCAACTTCGCTCGCGCCGCGTTGTTCGACCACCTCGAGCAGATCAATGCGCACCCAGCGACCCTGCCCGATGATGACCGAGACCTGCTGGTGGGGCGCCTGATCGAACTGGGCGCGCGCCCGCGGAACCAGGTCGGGGAGGGCACCGTCCGGCGGGCGGTGGCGGACCTCGTCCCCGATCGACGCCCAGCGCGGTGGTCGGTAGAGATGTATGGCGACCCCGTGGCAGCTGGCGTCCCCGTAACCGGCGCGCTGGAAACACAGTCCCGCATCATGGGCATTCTGGAGGATTGGCCCATCGAGAACCCCGATGTCACCATCGATTTCGCTTCCCGACATCTCTACATCGGTTTCGGAATCCCGCTTCAGCCACCGGCACAAGCCCGCGACACCGCCACCGCCGTGGTCGCCGCACTGAGGCTCCCGGCAGACATGACGATCGTGGGCTACTCCGGGCGCACACCGGTTCCCTGCCAGTCCAATCCGTGGTCGTAAGGTTGAGCGCGGACCATCACTGGAGATGTGTGTGTCACGGGTGCAGTGTTGTTCGGATTTCGTCGGCGAGTTCGCGGTTTCCGGCGGCGATGAATTTTTGCCGAGTACTCATGGCCTGATTTATTTCTGTCATTGAGTTGAGTCGGTAGTCCAGGGGAATCGGGGATCCTTGCAGGTCGGTCACGTAACCTCCAGCTGCGTACAGGATGTAATGGCCTGGGGAAAGGTCCCAGATTGCGAATCCTTTGGCGAATTCGATCATTGCGTCGGTGAAACCGGCGGCAACGTGACACAGGCCGATGGAGCCGAAGTCAACCCCGATGCGTCCCTTCGCTTTTCCGCTCACAGATGTGGCGCCGAGCGCTGTGAGGAATTCCTGTTGGTGTGCCAGGGGCTGGAATCGTCGGGTTGGGTGCATGAGGTAGTTGGTGACCAGTACGTCGGGCAAGTGCGCCGGTGAGGGGCGGTCGAGGGGGTGTTGTCGTCCGTCCGCGGTCACCATCGTTGCCTGGTCGGTACCGGTATCGTTCCGTGCCGCACGGTAGATCTGGATGTGGTGGAAGATGTCTCCGACCACGGCGACCACCGGCCGGGCCAGGGGGCGTGAGTAGATCATGATGTGGGTGTAGCCGTGCAGCCCGCGGACGGCCAGTTCGCTGGTGTCCAGGGGATCGACCAGCACGCAGAGATCGGGGTCCGTTTCGCCGCCGATGATCTCGGGGTCGGCTTCTTCGGAGGCGTAGATGAACGACGGTATGTGCTGGGCCAGTAGCTCTTTGTAGCGTTGGTGCATCCAGAGGTCGTAGTCGGACAGGAAGTTGTCGCTGTGACGGACGTTGTCGTTCTCGGCCCGGTGGCCGGTGAGTGCGGCCTCGATCAGGCGGGGTCGGATCTCGGTGATCATCTGGCGCACCAGGCTGGTGATGCGGTCTGCGAGGTCGGTGTATGTGGCTCGGGTGGTCACCATGGGGTCGTCCCCTTTCGAGGGTCAGCGCAACTCCAGCGGGGGTTCGATGCCGGGCGGGTTCATTGTGGCAGCGATGAAGACGGCCTCGAGATCGGCGGCGCGCATGATCTTCGCACCGGTCAATTCGTCGAAGCTGTCCACCTTCAGGTCGCGGCTCTTGGTCATGGCTCCGAACACGGCGAAGTACAGATCAGCGTTCGGGTATTTCACCCGTACCTGGTGGGTGAGGTAGCCGATGACGTCGGCGTGTTTGACCTCGAAGTCGCAGATGACGATGGTCGGTGAGTCTGTGGCGTCGGGGAAGAACGATGCATTGTCCAGATCGATGCCGTCGCGGATCTTGTTGCACCGCAGGTAGCCGATCTTGCAGCGCGAGAACCGAGTGGACGCCAGGAAGGTCGCCATCACTAGGCCGGCCTCGTTCACCCCGAAGCACACATCCACATCCAGGCGCCGTCCCACGTTCTTGATCTGCGCGGACAGCTGTTCCACCCCGTATCCGAATGTTTCCCATGTCAGGTCCAGCAGTTGGCCCGGGTTGGGGTTGGGCAAAGTGAACACACCAATGTCGGGATTGCCGTATTCAACGGTGGGCGCCGAAAGCGTGAACTCCTCGCCCACTTGGCCCGTCGGTCCGCCCGATGTGGCAGGTGTGTCGGTCGTCGATGCCATCGCGGGGGAAGCTCTGCGCGGGAGGTGTGCGGGGGCGTCGAGGGTGAACTGTTTGAGCGAGAGTTGGTCCTCGATCGGCAGTCGTTCGTAGGCTTCGGCGATCAACTCGGTCGGCGAGATGCTCTCGTCGGCCACGCCGAGAGGGCCGCGCCCATAGGCGGTGCATAGGATCAGCACGCTCGACAGTGAGGGCGGTGAGCCGCGGCCACGTCCGCGGGCCCAGGTCTCCCAGGCGTTGATCGTGGTGCCACCGAGAGTTGTCTGGTGACCGGTGACCTCGTTATAGCGCTCGGCGGCTTGGTCCTGGGATAGGCCCGCGGCGTATCGGTACGCCTGCAAGCTGGGCACATCCGGGTACCGGGCCAGCAGCTCGGTCGCTGCTCGCGTAACCGAACCCAGCGTGGTCCAGAGCCTCTTGCCAACCGCAGCCATCTCCCGGCCACGTGCCTGCGGGGTCGACGGCTGGATCATGTGTGAGATCGGATTCGCCTGCCTCGATGGTTCTCCCACCGCACCCACCCCTCTGCACCTGGATCTTTCACGACCTCAGATTACCCATTGTGATGGGCAATTCCGGTTTCTTGCAGGAAAAGCGCAGGTCAACGCAGCCCACCAACCGGGCGGTACTCGCACCGTCCGGCAGGTGCACAGATCCAGGCCGGATGCCACGGTTGTTCACACATCGAATCGCACGAAAGCCAGTGCAGGAGACGACAACACATGACCGACATCTGCGGAGGCCAGCTCGATTACGGCGTGCATGGTCCGATCAATCTCCACTACCTGGATGCCGCGCGATCGGGTAAGCGGGGCGGGCCGTGGGCATGAGCGCCACCGATAGCGGCAGGGATATTGCGGAGGAGATCACGGTGGCGAGTCTGCACGGGGCCGGCGTGATCGGCTGGCCCGAGGTAGTCCGCGCGTGGAACAGTATCGCCACTCGGATTACGCCGCTGTACCACAGCGATTTCGTCACCGCCGCGGTAGAAGACACGCGGTGCCGGATTGTGTTGGCACACGAGCACAATCAGCACACCGGCACATTCCGGGCTCGCGGCGCCCTGTATTTCCTTCATGTACATCGGATATCCCCCGCCCTCCAATCGGCCGGGGTGGCGATAGCCACCACTGAGCCTGCGACGGCCCGCGCATGGGCGTGGGCGGCCCGGATCGCGGGGGTGCGTGCGGCGCTGTTCGTCTCACCGACCGTCGGTGCCTCGACGATTGCTGCGGTGAACAGCGAAGGCGCTAGCGTTCATGTGCTTCCAGGAGACGAGCTGCAATCGCAGTGTGCGGCATACGTCGCGCGGACCGGTGCGGTGGTGCCCGACCCCGCCGATTCGTACGTTGTTGCCGGTGCCGGTACCTGGGTGCGGGATAACCACTGCTTGGTGCCCGATATCGACACGGTCGTGATCCCCGGGACCGATCGCAGCCTTGTGCTCGGAACGATCGCAACGGCGACGGACTATGGATGCAGAACCGTGGTGGTCACACCGGCTGATGCAACACCGGCCGCGGACGTGATAGCAGGCTGGGGTCCGGATGATCCCGACGAGTCGATGAGACCGAAGTGCTTCCGGCCGTCCCATGAGGGCATCGTTGCCGCGCAGCGTATTTTGCGTCGTCGCGGCATCTGGGTTGGTACCGAGGGGGCGTGTGGTGTCGCGGCACTGACCGCGCAATCACTCGTTCCCGACGGCCGTTACCGGCCGGACCACGCGGAAACAGTCGCCGTTCTGCTGTCGACGGCGGATCTTCATACCGGATTCGTTGACGGTCGTCCGGACCGTCCTGGTGAGGATTTCGCTTCGGGCGTCGATGTGGGAGAGGGGCAGCGATGATTACCCGGATTCTGGGGTCGAGTGGGATCGAGGTGTCCGGACTCGGGTTGGGGTGCTGGGCGATCGGTGGGCCGGATAGCAATCTCGGGCTGCCGATGGGGTGGGGTTTGATCGACGACGCGACAGCCGTTGCGGGGCTGGAGCAGGCGTGGGAGCTGGGCGTGCGATTGTTCGACACTGCGGATGTGTACGGGCACGGCCGCTCGGAGCGGCTGCTGGGGCGCCTGGTCGCTCAGGTGCCGCGCGGTCAGCTGCGGCTGGTGTCGAAGGTCGGGTACTTCACCGGAACGGCGGCGCACGGCTACGACACCGGACATATGCGCAGGCAGTTGGATCAGACCTTGGACAACCTCGGCACCGAACACGTGGATATCTACTTCTTCCATCACAGCGAGTTCGGCCGGCACAACGAGCCGAGGGTTATTGCTTGCTGGAACCCTACGCCCGCCGTGGAGCCCACGCGGGTCACCAGAGGTTGCCATTCGCGCAACTGGCGGTCACCGATACAGCCTCGGAACTCGCGAGCCGCACTGACGGTCTTCAGTCCCAAATCCCTACTAGGGCAGACATATTCGGAGAGGTCGACTGTGTATGGAGGGTATCGAGGAGCGGGACGTCCGATGTACTGCTGTGGACGGGATCGAGGTGAGGTGGCTGCTGGTCGAGGGCATTGCCCGTATCCAGTCGGTTGTGGAACAGGGTGGCCGGGTGATGAAGACCTACGACGGTGGGGACTATCCGGACCTGGCGCAGGCGCGGGATCTGTGGCCGCGATGGCCGATGTTATGGGATGCAGTATCGGACGAACTGTGAGCAGCACTGTCGCCTGCCAGAGTAATGGGCTCTGTCGCAGCTTCCGTGAAATCTGTTGATATTCAGGCGATATGAGTGTTGGCGAGTTCGGTGGCCGAGGTGTCGGTGAGTTTCGCCCAGGCGCTGATGGTGCCGACGAGGGCCAAGGCGATCCCGTAGAGGACGTGCAGGCCGCCTTGGCTGGCAATGACGGCATCTTATTTCGCGAAGGCGCGATCTTTACGGGCCAGGGCTAGCAGGTCGGTCGCGGCGCGTTCACCGGTCCAGTGTCCCCGAGGTAGACGCACTGCCGCGAGGAGGCCTTTGGGCGTGTTCGGGTGGCGGCCGGACAGCCAGTCATCGAGCAGGCCGGTGCCGACGCCGATGCTGGCGGAGACGGTGGTGTCGTCCGAGCTGGTGGCGGTGGGTGCGATGGAGTCGAGCAGCTCGGCGGCTGCAGTGTCGTCGCTATCGATCAGGGCGATGACGACGGCGCGCAGGGTGGCCAGGGTGTTGTCGCGTGCGGCGCCAACCGGGGTGGATTGGATCATGTTGTGGCGCTCGACGGCGCGGGCGAACGCGGCGTTGAGGGTGTCCAGGTCGGGGACGTCGATGTTGTCGAGGTCGATGCCTTCCTCGGCCAGGAACGGCGCCAGTTCGCGCATCATCTCATTCGCCATGCCGGGGGTGTGCTCGATCTTCATGGGGCCGGGTTCGGGTTCTGGTGCTCCTCGTCGCATGTTCGCCACCGGGGTCATCCTGCCAGCCCCGCCTCGGACAGACGAGTTCAGTTGGGGTGCAGGACGCGTTTTCTTATTGACCGAACTATCAAACTTGTTCTCGCAGTTCAGGAGACAGATCGGGAGTCATTGGCCTACGGTCGCTGCCCATGGTCTCAAACGAGGACGAGCAGCGGGATCTGGCGGCGCTGGTGGTTCTGGCGGCAGGGGCGCTGGTCGCGACGGCCGATCGGTGGGAGCCGTATCGTCTGGTCGATCGCGGCGGGGTGCCGGTCGCGGGGGTCGCGTCGTTCTTTCTCGAGTTGCAGGCGGCCGGACGCAGTCAGGCCACGGTCCGCTCGTACGGAATGGACCTGCTGCGTTGGTTCCTGTGGGCGATCGACGTCGGCTGGGATCAGGCAAGTCGGGTTGAGGCGCGATTTCTGCCGCTGGTTGCTGATCGGGGGCAAGCCGGGCCGACGAGACCGTCAGCGTGAACTCCCGCGAGCAAAAAGGCACAGCAGATTGTTTTCGGTCCGTCAGAATTCGAACCTGAAATGGGGACAACGTTGTTCTCGGTGCCGGGTGAGACGCTTCGTCTCGGGCAGTTGCGCGCTCGGCTCAGCCTGTGACGGCCCGCCGGGCACGGAACTTCAGGCTGTACCGCTGGCCAGCTGCGGCAGGTCACTCGGGCCTGGCTCGATATCTCCGGCTGAAGCCACCCCAGGGTGGGCGGGTTCAGCCCTACGTCCCGAATCTCGCGGGCTTCGTAACCCTTCGTGAACGAAAACTCTCCGACTTCCTCGGCCGATCAGTCGACCAGGTAATGCGCTTCGATGTAGGCGACGGTGGAGTTGTACGGTTCGTCTACGGGTTTCAGCATGTATCGGCGGAAGACGGCGGCGGTGGCGCGGCGGGCGCCTCGGTTTCGGGCGTCGGCGTTGTCCCAGGACCGGGCGAGGGTGCTGGTGACCACTCGGTCGATTTCCTCGGCCAGGTTCCTTTCGGTGACTGTGAGTCCGGCGGGTGCGTGGTCGTGGATGATCCGCGTCAGGACTCCCACACGGTCCTCGTCCAGCACCACGACTTCGTCGGGGTGCTTCTGGGCGTTCACGATGGCGCGGGCGATCCGAAGTGCTTCGGAAATGAACGCCAGGCCGTCGTGGGAGTTGTGGATGATCCGGTCCCGCAGTAGCCGGATCCGCTCGGCCAGGGCGGTGTATCTCGCGGACTCCGGTTCGACGCCCTCATCGAGGGCGGCCTTGATCTGGTCCAGGATCTCTGCCGCGGACGGCGGGGTCCTGTCCTGGCCGTCACCCCGGCCGGGCCTGTGGCGGACCAGGGCCAGTAGTTCCTTGAGGATGGCGATGCCCTGGACGTCTAGGATGAGGGCTTCTTCTTGGGTGGCGACCACGGAGAAGGAGTGGACGTGGGTGTTGATGATTTCCAGGACCATCGGCCCCAGCTCGTTGAGCCGTTCCTTGCGTTCCTCGTCGGAGGACTTCTTGAGCAGGGTCGTGTAGACGGATCCGAACAGCGCGAAGTTGTCCTGGTACTTGGCAATCCGCTGGTCGGTGTTGATGTACGGGTACAGGCGGGCCAGGAGCTGGTAGTTCTTCGTGAACACCTCGGCCGCACCGGGATTGGCGTCCAGGAAGCTGTTGATAGCTCGAACGGACTCGTATCCATGGACGGTGAGGTCCAGACCGTCCACGTCGGCGAGCAGGTCTTCGATGCCGGCGAAGGTGGTGCGGAACTCGGCGACCAGCACGGACACGTCCATGACGAACCCGCCGTCCGGACCGCCCTCGGCCGCGGTGGGGTCGGCGACGGCCCGCTGGACCTCTGCGGCCAGGCCGATGTAGTCCACGACCACGCCGGTGGTCTTCACGAACCCGGTCGGGGACACCCAGGTGCGGTTCGGGCGGGTGATCGTCTGGAACAGGCTGTGGGCTTTCATGGGCTTGTCCAGGTAGAGGACGCCCTCGTTGGGGGCGTCGAACCCGGTCATCAGCTTGGCGGTCACCACCAGGAAGCACAGCGGGTCGTCCGGGGTCAGGAACCGCCGCTTCTGGTCCTCCTCCTCGGTCACGGACAGCTTGAACGGTCGCATGGCGGGATCTTCGTCCTTGGCGTCCGAGACCGAGATGTTCACCTCGGCCATGATCCGGGCGTGCTTGCCGACCGCTTCGAGCACCTGGGATGCCTCGAAACCCGCCAGCAGGTCGTTGATCTTGTCCGTGTACGCCACGGCCAGCTCACGGTTGAAGGCCACGACCTGGGCTTTGAGGCCGTTGCGGTAGGCACCGGCCAGGTAGTGATCCACGATGTCCTGGCAGACCGTGTGGACACGCTCAGGGTTGGCGAACACCGAGGTGAGTCGCCCGAACTTGCGGGACAGGGCTTCGCGATCGGGGTCGTCGAGGTCGAAATCGTCGGCGAACTGGTCGAATTCGGCCTGCAACTCTTGATCGTTCATCTCGAAGGCGACCGGGTGCGGGTCCAGCATCACCGGCACGGTGGCCTCATCCGCTAGGGAGCGGGACACCGAGTACCGGTGCAGCACCCTGCCCGGGTCGGACTCCTCGCCGAAGAGGGCGAAGGTGTCGGTGGCCAGGTTCCGGACCGGGGTGCCGGTCATCCCGAAGAGCTTCGCGTGCGGCAATGCCGCGCGCATCTGCCCAGCCAGGGACTCCTTCCTGGAGGACTGGGTTCGGTGCGCCTCGTCGACCATCACGATGATGTTGGCGCGAGTCGACAGGTTCTTACCGGCGTCGGCGAACTTGTGCACGGTCGTGGAGATGACGCCACGCACGTCCTCGGCCAGCAGAGCACGCAACTCCTGGCTGGTGGCAGGCTCCTTGAAATTGGCGTCCCCCATCGCCGAGGTGTATACCCCGGAGGTCTGCCGGACGAGCTGGGTCCGGTCCGACAGCAGAATGATCGTGGGCGACTCGGTGCGGGTGTCGGCCAGCAGCAATGAGGCGGCGAACACCATCACCCACGTTTTGCCGCTGCCTTGGTGGTGCCAGATCAAGCCCTTGAACCCGCCGTCGCGGACCCGCTGGTGGATCAGGTGCGCGGCTTCCATCTGCGGGTAGCGGGGCAGGTACTTCATGTCCACCCCACCCCCGGTCGTGGAGAACAAAGCGAAGTTCGCCAACATGTCCAGGACGGTGACCGGGTTCATCAGCAGCTCGACCGAGCGCTGCACATCGGCCTGTCCGGACAGGTTCTCGTCGTCGGCGGTGGACCGGAACGGCTGCCACAGGTTCGTCGGTGCACCGGCGGCGCCGAACCGCAGCTTGAGCCCGTCGGAGGCGACAGCGAAGACATTGGGGGTGAAGAACCACGGGTACTCGGTGGCGTACACGTTGTTGATCTCCCGGGCCGCGTCCGCCCACCCGGACTTCGCGGTCGGGGACTTCACCTCGACCACGACCAGAGGCAGCCCGTTGACCCAGTACACGAGGTCGAACCGGCGGGAAGTTTTGCCCGGCACGGTGATTGTCACCTCATCCGACACAACCAGCGTGTTGGCCTTGCGGTCGGTCGGATGTTCGAAGTCGATGACCTTCAACGGGTGCCACATGCCCTCGGCGTCCCGGAATTCCTTGAGCCCGCGCAGGATGTGCAGCACCTGCTCGTTGGCCCGCACGAGCCCGCCATCCACAGCGCTCACCGTGGCAGCGATCTCCGCGACCACGGCGTCCACATCGAACCCATCGATCACCCCAGGGTTGAGCCGGACGATGGCCTCTCGCAGCTGCGAGGTGATCACCGTCTGCGTCGTGTTACGCGGCAACTTCCGACCAGCCGTGAAGTCCCAGCCCATCGGGAGGGACCATTGGATCATCAGGTTCTGGAACTCACGCTCTGGAATGCCCTTAGCCACTGCTCAGATCTCCAACTCCGCGGTCTTGATTTCGATGGTGCGGTCCAACAGATTCGACAGCAGTGCCGCCCGGACTTCACGGAGACGGGCCGCCTCTGCGCGGGTGGCCTTCAAGGCAGACTCCATTGCGTCAAGTTCCGCCGCAATCTCGCGTTGCCGGTCGAGCGGCAGTAGGCGCACGGCCATGCCCTTGGCCCGTTTGGCGCTGATGTGTTTGATGTTTGTGCCACCCGCGATGTCGAGGAAGGCCCTGGACTCGTACGCCCATATGCTCCAATGGAAGACGAACTCAGGGATGCAGACCCCTTCCAGCGCCCGGAGGCGGAGCAGGGTCATCTGGGTACAGACGGGCGCTGGCAGCTCGTCTCGCCACATCGCGGGCATTCCAACCGCATTCGCGCTCGCGCTGCCCTCGGACACCACGACGTCGCCGTACTGGAGGCTGAACTTCTTGCGTTCCGCCGGGTCAAAGTTCATCTCGAGGACGTCGGACAGGTCCAATGTCCCGTAGCCGACGTTCGCGGAACGCAGGTAAGGCGTCATGTACGGGCCGGTGGCTCTATCCGGTGTCCGGCGCACACCGGTAGAGAAATCGAAAGCGTGCTCGGCCCTGACGGATTCAACCGAGTCGTCGGTGAGCAAGTCAGCTCGTCGGCGACGCAGAATGGGCCTCAGCGCCCCCGCCTCGGCGTCGAGTGCGGCAATCTGACCATCCACCGCATTGATAACCTCGATGATCTGCTCCTGCATAGCTAGCGCTGGGAGCGGGATGTGGTGTGCTAGGAACTGGCTTTCCTTCCACCGGTTCCGGCTTGCAGTTGTGCCGGTCGAGACGGCCTCCACGTACTCCCAGACTGGCCTCTGCTGGAAGTAGAGCTTCAGATATTCGGTCGAGAGGCGTTCGGTGTCGGTGTCGAAGAGCGGGAACTCATTGGAGACGAAGGCGTCGGCGAACTCGGGTAGAACCAGCCCGAACGACCCCTTGCCTGCGAAGAGGCGGTTGTAGATGAACTGCCCAGGCTTGACCCTGTAGACGGTTGTGGCCTTGGATGTCTTGCGCGTGACAGTTTCTCGATGGAATGCCCCCTCGCCGTACCAGCGCACACCCAGAAGCCGATACTCGCCACCGCTCTCGATCTTCACCGCATCCCGACGCTGGATGACTAGTTCGGCCAGCGCGACACGCGGCCAGGCATCACTCATCGAAACCCTCGATCCCGACAGCAGCAAGGACCGCGAGCATACGTTGCTCCGTCTTCTGGCGCTCCGCTCGGGCGATGTTGTAGGCGTCAATGAGAGTGCCGAGGTCTTCATGCTCAGCGGCGGCCTGCTTGATGTAGCGCCCGATGTTCAGGTCGTACTCGTTCGCCACAATCTCCGCGGTGGGAACGAACCGCGCTGAGAGGCTGCCGGCTGGGGCGGGGTTCACCAAGTCGCCGTTAGCATCGAAGCTCGAGCGGTAGGCGGTCACCACGTTGGCAATATTCGCTTCGGTCAGGACGTTTCGATTTTTGGCCTTGTCGAACCGCTTGGAGGCGTCGATGAACAGCACCCCGTCCTTCCGCTCCGGCGCCTTCGCTCCGGGTGCACGGAACACCATGATTGCCGTGGGGATGCTGGTGTTGTAGAAGAGGTTCTCAGGCAAGCCGATTACGGCGTCCAGGAGGTCATCGTCCAGGACGCGCTGGCGGATGGCTCCTTCCTGGCCACTCCGAAACAGGACGCCATGCGGCAGAACGACGCCAGCGCGCCCCTTCTGCGGGTTCATCGACGCGATCATGTGCTGTACGAACGCCCAGTCCGCCGTCGACTGTGGGGCGATACCGCCGATCGCGCGTGGGTCTTTGTTCCAGGGCTTCCACTTCAGGGAGTAGGGCGGGTTAGCGAGGATTACGTCGAACTGCTCGATGGACCCGTCCGGCTTCTTGAAGCGCGGTTCCTTCAGGGTGTCACCGACCTCGACCTGGAACTGGGTGAGGTTGTGCATGAACAGGTTCATGCGTGCCACACCCGCAGTGTCCAGGACGGACTCCTGCCCATACAGCCGCAGCGTGTAGCCCCGTCCGCCGTGGGCTTTGAGGAGGTTCGCCGACGCGATGAGCATGCCGCCCGACCCGCAGGTCGGGTCGTACACCGATTCGTACCCCTTGGGGTCCAACAGTTCGACGATCAACTCCACTACTTCGCGTGGGGTGAAGAACTGGCCGGCGCGGGTGCCGGATCCGTCGGAGAACCGCTTGAGTAGGTACTCGTATGCCCCGCCGAGCACGTCGTGGGACATGTTGCCCTCGTGCATCTTCGGGGTTCGGTCCATCGCCCGCATGACCGCCGCCAACACATCGCTCGGCAGGACCTCTTCCGAGGTCCAGGTCATGGATCCGAACAGGCGGGAGAACTTGTCGGGGTTGGCCGTCTCGATGGCTTGCAGGGAGGCGCGGACCCGCTGGCCCAGGCCCGGCTGGGTGATGGTGGCCAGGATGGTCGACCACGAGGCGCGCCGCTCCTGGACGTTGCCCGGGTGGATATTCGGGATCTCGAACGACTGGTAGTCGCGGTACTCGATCTCGTCGGCTTCCTCAGCGGAAAGGCCGTCCAGGCCTTGGTTCTCGGCCAGGAACTCCTGATGGTGATGGTCCCAGGTGTCCGAGAGGTACTTCCAGAACATCAGCGGGAAGACGACCGAGGAGTACTGCGCTTCGGGCATCGCCACACGCAGCTCATCGGCGGCGTCCCACAACCGGCTCTCGATCTCCTGCTGAGTCACTGCCATCAGTCGGGTGTCCTTGCTCGTCGGAGGGGGGCCCAGAGGCCCTGGATTATTAGGACGGCACCCCCACGGCCCGCGATCGGCAAACCGTCCTCCACGGAGGTTAACGGACGCTACCGACAAAGACCGCCGTATGACCGTCGAGGTGACCCGAGGACCACCTCGGGTCACGAATCTGCTCGATCGAACTGGGGTGGCTGTGGGTGGCCGCCGAGCAACAGCGTCCCCGCCGTCATTGCTGCCTGCCGTCTCTCCCCGTGGACAGTAACACCGAGCTACGATGACAGCCGCGGGTCCGGGACCTTTGGTGCGTTAGACGCGCCGTGTGGCCAGGTTGCCACCGATGTGCGCCTCCGAGAGGAAATCGGTGAGCGATACCGACAGGCGCTTGCTGAGTTCACCCAGCCCGGACAGCAAGGCGGGCACCGGCGGCGGCGTGATTGATCCGGTCGACCAACAACGCCCGGACCAAGTCGGAAACCTCACCGATCCCCAAGTCCCACAGCACCTCCGAGCCGCTGTCCCCGTAATCGGTATGCACGGTGTACGGTGCGACCCAGTCCTCCACAGTGGCCAGCAGCAGCGCCGCACCCAGAATCGCGCGAGCCGGATGGGCCGCAGGCACGAACCCGGTCATCGCCGCACACAGCTCCGGAGTCCTCGGCACTGCCGGTACACCGACCAGCGGCAGCAGATCCTGACCGGTGACATCGGGACGACCCATCACCTTCGCACCCCGTTCTCGAAGTCATGGTCGGTGCCCGCACCCTCGCGCACCGGTGATGCAAACCGCTCCAGGTGCGCAGGATCGAGCGTGATGGCCGCGGTCCACAGACGTGAGAACACTCCCGGTGGCGGATAAGGATTTTCGGCAGCGGGGAAGTACATCGAGGTCGTCTCACGGTCGCCGCCGATCCGGAGCAGGTCATACCGGCTGCCGGTGCGGTCGAACAGGACCGCCGCGCACATCGCCCCCGGATCCGGCTGCATTGGCGCGACCCGGACCTTGAGCCTCATTGCAATACTCGACGCGTCTGCGCCGAAGGTGAATCGGGCCGACCCGTCGTAACACATTCCGAACCCCCACAACGGAATTCGGGATTTGACACGCATTGCGCGTGTCACCTGGTCGAACGGATGGATGTCACCGTCCGTGGGCGGCATCTAATCGACCGGGACACCCGCGATACCGATGGTGCCCTCGCTGGCACCGAACGCATGGATCACCGGACCGTCGGTGCAGCGATGCACGCTGAGCATGTACGACAGGAGGGCCTCGATGATCTCGAACGGCGGCAGCAGGGAGAGCTCGGCCACGGTGTCAGGGGTGACTGTCATACGTCCTGCCTCGTGACTCGTGGTGTCGGGACATCGGCCTCAGGTGAACGTGGAGGGTCCTGCGGGGTGCGGAGGCGGCGTCGCCCGGCGATCAGACTGATGAGTGAGCAGCTCGAGGATCTGCTGTACCGGAATGTCCCTGGCGCAGGCCACGATCTCCGCAGAAGCGGCCTCAACGTCCGCGGCCGAGGTCACCGAGGGTGCACCGGCCACGGTGTTCATACCCCAGCAGCCGATCTCGATCTGACATGCCACCAACCGCTCCGCGATCAGCAACAACCGCACACCCCCCGCTGTGGCCTCCTGACGCCACACCGCCAGGATCTCCTTGCACCCCGGAACACCGCCACGCCCGCTCACTGGCCGAACCCGGAGTCGTCGTTGACCAGGCAGGTACCCCGCTGAGGTGCATGCTGGTCGTAGTGCCACACCCACAGCACGTACACAAAAAAGGCCATCGCCGGAACCAGGGCCGATACCGCGACCAAGCGGAGCACTTTTCGTTCCAGCCACCACCGGTAGTTATCGTTGACTCTCATAGACTTTCAGCTGCTTTCGGTCTTATATTCGGTCAGGTCGGGTCAGGGTGCGGGCCGCGCGGATCCTGCTGCGGCACAGAGTCGTTGATGGAGTTCATGGCCGTGGGGAGTGAGCCAGTAGACCGGCTCCCTGTGACCGCTGCTCGTGTGCGAAGTCCCCGAGTCCACATAGCCGCCCGCCAGCAGCCATTGCAGCGCTGCGATCGTCGGGCCGAATCGGAAACTCCCCGCCAGAGCCCGCGCGGAAATCGGCCTCCCGATCAAACCCAACGCCCGCACTGTCTTCACCAGCACAGGGGACAACGCACCCGCGAAACATATGTCGACATAACGCGCAGAACGCGGGCCCAGACGGCTCTGGCTGACCCCGCGCCCCGGGTGAAATTCTCGAGACAGTGAAACGGGTGATGCTCCCACCGGACGGTGAGGTACAGCAGGAGCATCACCCCTAAAAGCGGTACAACAGAAGCGGTTTCACCTACTCACCGCCTTGTCCTCGTCGTCTTCCGGACCCATCGCACACCCCCTCTCCACAGGAGTTTTGTCCTTCATTCCGGCCGCTACCGCAGGGCACATTCATCTGTCTCATGAAGCGACAAGCGATTACTTCGATTTCGCGAGTGATCGGTGTCGGAGTGCCGTGCGGTGCGGACGCCTTACCGGGCCGCCACCGACCCGAGCTTGTGTTCGATCTCCTCGAGGGTCCGCGCGGTCAGGACCAGCGCCCCGCCCGATGCCTTGAGCAGCCGCCACCAGTACGGTGCGGAATGCGCACGCACCAGAAGCAAACCCGTCTGCGCGGCCCGCGCGGTCACCGCCTGCACCCGCTCCGAGGCCGGATCGGCAATCATTCCGGGCCACCGATCGGCGGGGCCGGGGGATACCAGCGGCACAGCCCGCCCGAGCGTTCCCCGAACTGCTCGGGATCACCCTGCGCCGACCGTTCGTGAACCACGTGCAGACCGAACCGGGGACCTGCCCCGGCCCCGGCGAGCATCTCCCGCGCCGCTGGCTCGACCGCGTCCGCGGTGTCGACCATCGCCCACAAGCTCACCGCCGACACCAGCACCACCCAACGCGAATAGTCAGGATATGCAATGGATTTCACGTAATACGGATACGGGCTCGGCCGCCGGACCGTGGTCGTCATGACGCAGACTCCCGGGACGGTGGACAGGGCGAGTGGTTGCCGCGCGTCCAATACGGCACCACGTGCGGACTGTGCCCCGGGGGCACGGACTTCGCCGCGTTATGCGCCTCGGTCAGACTCGCGTACGGGCCCCACACCCCGGTCAATCCCGCCACCGCATTCCCGCGTTGCCGGTCGCCGACGGGCGCAGGGCCGGTGAAATCCCCGCCCAGAACTCGGCACGTACCGCGTTCCACAACCGATCCCACCGTGGACGAGACTCCCGCGCGGCCACCAGATCAGTGCCCGGCGCGAACGTCACATCCGGCTCTGCGTCATCGCCAGATATGTTGTGTACCTTCATGATTTCGATCTCTCTGCTTGCGTTGTGAGTGGGTCGCCATGTCGCCTCGAGTCCATCGGCCTCGGTATGATGCACCTCGTCCATGTCATCCGCCCCTACCGCGCTACACGGTTCCCGGCCGCGCACGCCGCGGACCGCACGCTCTCAGCGTCCGGACCGCTCTCGTGCACCCGCGTCCAGGTCTCCGGCGGATTGACGGTCTCGAGGTCGAACATGTCGCACACCCGCGCGGGCGAATCATTGACCGTCGCAAGGTCATACACCACGACCACATCCGCGCTCAGCCCGGCCGCCATGCCCAGGGCGTACCCGACGGGGTCATCGTGATCCTGCGGCGGCCTGACTGTGTAGAGATACTGGCATCCCAACCCGACCGCGTGACGCTGCACCGCGAGCGCATGCCGCGGCGCAGCCAGCCCCGACACCTCACCACGCACCAGGCCGATCGCCCTCGGCCTGCTATCCAGATTCTGCTGTCCTGCTTGGTCTTTCATCGTTCCGATGCCTTCGGTCGATGGGAGTAGATGTCAGTTGCCGCATCGCGCTAGCTGGGATTCCCCGGCGTCTCGCTCGCAGCTCCGCGTTCGGCGTGCAGTTTCTTGGGCGGCGGCTAAAGAACCAGAGGTCGTTGCGGATAACTGTGATCCGGGTCTCATCTTCCGCTACCATCGAAAGTAGACCAGATATATCTGCGATGCAAGTGGTCTAGCTAGGAGAAATATCTGCATTCGTATCTCGTCGTGCCTCGTGGGCTATGGTTCACCAGGAGAGAGGAGCCTCTATGGTCGAGTCAGATTCGCGTGCCGATCCATCTGCACTCCGCTGGTTGATTGGCCACGAGCTGCGATCCGAGCGAGTCAGAGCAGGCAAGAAGCAGTCCGACGCCGCACAGCTGCTCGGCTGTGCTCAGAGTCGGATCAACTCGCTCGAAACGGCCAAAGTCCAGCAACCACCCGAAGAAGTCAAGAGGCTGCTGCGGTTCTACGAGACGGACATTGACCAGATCGACCGAATCGTGTCGCTGGCCGCCAGAGCCGACCAGTCGACCTGGTGGGCACCGTTCAGCGATATCCTGCCCGACTGGTTCCGCACATTCATCGGCCTCGAAGGGCTCGCGACCGGTCAGTTCGCCTACGAGTCGAAGCTGATCCCGGGCCAACTCCAGACAGCCGAGTACGCGGCCGCAGTCATGGAAGGCCACATTCGCGTCAAACCGCGCGACGTACCCCAAGTCGTCCGAGCCAAATTGGCTCGCCAGCGCGTCGCCGACGATGCCGACCCGCTGAAATTCCAACTCGTCCTGGAGGAGCACGTCCTCGACCGCCTTGTCGGCGGACCCGAGGTTATGCGCCCACAACTTGAGCATCTGCTCAACCTCGCAGAACGCGAGAACGTCGAGTTGCACATCATGCCGATCGCCGTCGCGGTTCACGACGGGAACGACGGTGACTTCGTGCTGCTGAACTTCGATCAAGCCCAGTCCATCGCGTACATCGAGTACCCAGCCGGGGCCATATACGTGCAGGAAGGCGACCAGATCGAGGAGTATAAAATGATTGCTGATCGGCTCTGCGCTGCGGCTTTGTCGGAAGTCGACACGATCGCAGCGATCCAGCGCCGCATCACCAGCCTGTCAGAGGAGAAGAAGTGAGCACCGGCAACCGCCTGCACTGGCGGACATCCACCTACACCGACGGCAACAACTGCGTAGAGGTCGCAGTAGCTGGGGGCTGGCGGACATCCACCTACACCGATGGCAACAACTGCGTCGAAGTTGCCCCTGGAAGCGCCGGAAACGTCTACCTCCGACACAGCAAGCAACGCAATGCGGGCACAATCATCCTCAGCGCTGGCGACTGGGCCGCGTTCGTCGACGCGGCCTGCGAGCGCCGTCCCGACTTGATCGGCACGATAGCTATCAGCACAGACGGACCGGACACCCTTGTCACCCGTCAATCGGACGGGTTCGTCCTGCGCTACGACCAAGGCGAATGGGACGCTTTCGTTGCGGGAGCACTCGACGGCGAGTTCTCCTTGGGTGCCCTTGCGGCGTAGCCATGCCAGCATCGGGTGGCCGGAGAGCGAATCACCCGGCCGCCCGGCAAACATGCTCAGCTCGGACGTCACTATCGGTGAGCAGCTGAGCAATTCACTCACCCGCTTACTCCAGGCAGGCGCCACATATCGCTTGTAATGCGTGGCGGAAGGTCGCTATTCACGTCGATCCCTCTCGGATACCCGTTGTCGTCCAAGAATCCGGTGCCCGGAAACGACGATGCTTAACACGCCCTCATACCGTCGTCTCCTCGCGCCCGGAGGTCGAACTGTCCGCCTCCGGGTCGGCTGCCGGTCGCCGAGGCAAGACGCAACTTCAGATCATCACGGCCGCGAACTCAGCGGAACCGCTACGCTGTTTTCCATATAGTGCCAGCAGAAACTGAAAACACGGGGGCGATGGCCAGTGACCTCGGAGACGGCACGATTGCTCGGGATGAATGCTGAACGAACTGGACAACTGCTCGGACAACTACGGCAGAAGCGTGGGTACAGCCTGCGGGAACTCGCCGCCGGCCTCTACTGCAGCCACTCATGGCTGGCCAACATCGAGACTGGCCGAAGATGGCCCAAGGACCGCGGATGGATCGAACAAGCCGATCTTGCACTGAACGCCAACGGCACGCTCGTGGCAGCATGGGACGCCGACCAACGCGAAAACGCTCGGCTCGCCGACACGATGCGGATCCTGGACGCCACGCGGCGGGACTCCGAGGCGTTGTTGGCAAGTCCGGATGGAGTGCAACTCGACGAGATCCACGACGGCATCATTCATGTGGCTACGAACGCTCGGTTCGAGCCTTACGAGAAGACATTGAAACGTGCCGTTGATATCCGGGCAGAGCTGATGCGCCGCATGAAAGAAGGAGCGCATCGACCTGATGACATCCGTGATCTGAACGCCGCCCTCGGACGGGTTTGTGGAGTACTTGCGTATCTAACACTGGATCTCGGTCAGGCCGACACCGCGCGTATCCATGCTCAAGCCGCATTCCAGCTCGGCGACCGCGCCGATCACGATCAACTGCGTGCATGGGCAAGGGGCACGCAGGCTCTTGCGTTCAGGTTCACGAAGGACTTCGAACTGGCCCGGGACGCCGCGATCGACGGGCTGAACTACACCAGCGCGTCTACCGGGACTGCCGAGCCTCGTCTGCTGTGTGGCCTCGCCGCGTCGGTCGCGAACCTCGGTGATTCCCAAACGGCGCTCGAATTGCTCGAACAGGCGGACCGTGTACGAGACAGCTGCGGCCCCGATGAAGTTCCTGGCCTGTTCAGCTTCAGCCCTGCCAAACAGGTCTATTACCACGGTTTTTCCCTCATGTGGGCTGATGAGCCAAAGATCCTCCACAAGTCGGTCACCGCATCCACCGAGGCCATCGCTGCGTGGCAGGTGCAGCACTCTCCTGGCGACGAAATGTTGACCCAGATTTATCTGGCATCGGCCAGTGCCCGGCTCGGCGACCTCGACAGCAGCCTGGCCGCTGTCGCTCCTGTCCTGGAGAAACCGATCTCGGCCCACTTCTCCTGGGTCCGCAAGCGCCTCAATCAACTCGAGGGTCTGTTAGTCGAGCACTTCCCAGACTCGCAAGTTGCCAGTGACATGCGGGAGACACTGAGTGCATACGTGCACGCCGTATGAATCGCAGCGCCGCACCGGCTTTCAGCTAACCGACGATGCCGGGGCCTGTCTCGACCTGTAATCCTAGCGCGCGCAGTCGCCCTGCGGCGTGCGCCAGACCTTCGGGTGCACCCGAAAGCACGGGTGTGCGGCCGGTGCGTTCCACCTCGCACACCAGCGCTACCGCGGTGTGCAAGCTGAGCTGTGTCAGGCCCTCCCATAGCGCGGACACAGCCGAATCGATCGAATGCACGTGGTCGGCGATCAGCCACAGCGCGGCGGGGGCAGCCGACGGCGGTACTGACCGCGCTCGCCGAAGTTCCCCACCTGTGCCCGCCGAAATTCCCCACCCGTGAGCGATCCCGATTATAGGGGCTCGCGGTTGCCGGTGGTCGCCCGGCGGAGGTTGTCGGCGCTGGCGTGGTGGTTGCGGAGCCGGTAGGAGTCGCCATCGAGGTTGATGACCATCGACCGGTGTAGCAGACGGTCCAGGAGAGCGGCCGCGACAGTGTTGTCTCCCAGGATTTCTCCCCACGATCCGACGCCCCGGTTGGTGGTGATCACGATCGATGTCTTCAAATATCGTTGCGACACAACCTGAAACAGTGCTGACGCGGCCTCGGCTGGCAGCGGTAGATAGCCCAGTTCGTCCACCTATGCCGAGGTCGGCATAGGTGGACCTATGCCGAGGTGGGGGCTATGCCGAGCACGCCGTGGCGTGAGGGGAACGCCCTGGTAGTGGCGGTGCAACGGCGCTGAGTGGCGGCGGAAGGGGCCGCATAGTTCCGCGGCTGACTCCGAATTCCTGTCGACGGGGTGAGATCTCTCCGGGACGGAGGCGAGGCGATGGCAGGGACACGACGGAAGCCGGGCCGGATGGGCCCGTATGTGTCCGGTTACCGGAACTGCTTGGAGGAGTTGCGATATACGCCCTCCACGATCCGGAACATGTTGAAGATCCTCGGCGATCTGGGCCGATGGATGATCGTGCAGGATGTCACGGCAGGGCAGCTGAGTTCGGATTCGCTGGAGCAGTTCCGCGGATTTTGCAGCGTGAGCATGCAGCGTCCTCCGACGGCGAAGAGCCTGAGCCCTCTCACCGATTTCCTGAAAGCAGAAGGGCTGCTGACTGATTCACCGACGTGGATGGGTCCGCTGGACGAGCTGATCACTGATTACCGGGGCTGGCTGGTTACCGACCGCGGTTTGGCGCAAGCCACTATTGTGCGATACGAGAACCTGGCCCGCCGCTTCCTGACCGATGCCTGCCCGCGCGGCGTCGCTGAGCTGACCGGCACAGATATTGTCGCGTTCCTGCTGGCCGAAAGCCCGCGAGTCAGCGTCGGCGCGGTCAAGGGCCGGGTCGCCGAGCTGCGGTCGTTGCTGAAGTTTCTGTATCTGCGCGGATTGATCCCGCGCCAGCTGACTTCGGCGGTGCCGCCGGTGGCGGGCTGGCACGACGTCGGCATCCCGAAATCGATCACCGCCGCCCAGGTGCAGCGATTGCTCGACACCTGCGACCGGGAGAATCCGGTCCAGATCCGTGACTATGCCATCTTGACGATGGTGGCCCGGCTGGGGCTGCGGTCGATCGAGGTCGCCCGTCTCGAGGTCGGCGATCTCGACTGGCGGGGTGGCCGGGTTATTCTGCGTGGCAAGGCATCTCGTGAGGATGCGATGCCGATGCCGGTTGATGTCGGGGAAGCGCTGAGCATTTACCTATCCACGGCTCGGCCGGTGACGACGTTGCGGCCGGTGTTCGTGACCTGCAAGGCACCACTACGGGGCATCCGCGCGGACCTGGTCAGCGACGTGACTCGCCGAGCCTGCGACCGGGCGGGCCTGCCCCGCGTCGGCGCCCATCGTCTTCGTCATTCGCTGGCCACCGAAATGCTGCGCCGCGGAGTTCCTCTGGTCGATATCAGTCAGGTTCTGCGTCACCGGGATCTGGCCACGACCGCGATTTATGCCAAGACCGATATTGCCACCCTGCGTAACATCGCGGTCGAGTGGCCGGGAGCTCCGCGATGAGCAGCCTGTCCGACGCCGCCACCGATTATCTTCGGCTGCGCAATCGACTCGGTCATGATCTGGCCGAATACCATCGGCTGCTGCCGCGGTTCGTCGCTTATCTCGATCAGATCGGTGCACCGACTGTCACCATCGCGACCGCGCTGGAGTGGGCACTGGCACCCGATGTCGATCCGGCGACCTCGAATCCGGCACGGCGGATGACGATCACCCGGCGCTTCGCCCAGCATATGGCCGGGCTGGACCCGCGCACCGAGATCCCGCCACCGGGGTTGATCTCGTTTCATCAGCGCTGGCATCCGCCGTTCATCTTCACCCGCGCCGACCTCGAATTGCTGGTCACTCAAGCGCAGCGACAGGTCCGTGGGCGACTACCGGCGGCCACTCACTCGACGATGCTCGGGCTGCTGGGGGCCACCGGCCTGCGGGTCGGTGAATCGATCCGCCTCGACCGCAGCGATATCGACTGGATCGACGCGGTGCTATTGATCCGGGAATCGAAATTCGGTAAATCCCGGCTGATCCCGATCCGGCCGTCCGCCCTCGCTGCGCTGCAGCACTACGCCGACATCCGCGACGAGCACCACCCGAAACCATCGACAGCCAGCTTCTTCGTGTCGATCCGCGGGGCCCGCATGGTCTATCCGACGATCCATACGGTGTTCCGGAACCTATGCTGCACCACCGGAATTGGTGCCTCAGCGCCACGCCCGGCAAGAATCCACGATCTGCGTCATTCCTTCGCGGTCAATACCCTGTTGGGCTGGTATCGCGCCGGACAGGACGTCGAGGCGAAGCTGCCGACCTTGTCGACTTATATGGGACACCGGGATCCGCGCTCGACGTATTGGTATCTGTCGGCCGCCCCCGAACTGCTGCAGCTGGCCGCGCAGCGGCTGGAATACTCGATCGAAACGAGGTCGTGATGACCTCGATCGCCCCCACATTGCAGAGCTTTTTCACCGAGCGGCTCGTCAAGCACCGCCACGTCAGCCCCCGCACCGTCGCTTCCTACCGCGACTCGCTGAAACTGTTGCTGGGCTTTGTGTCTCAACGCACTGGCAAGCTGCCCGCTGCCTTGGACTGGGCCGATCTCGATGTCGAGGTCATCGCCGCGTTCCTCGATCACCTCGAACACGACCGGCACAACGGTTCGCGCACCCGCAACCTGCGGCTGACCGCGATCCGGTCGCTGTTCACCTACGCGTCCCTGCGCCATCCCGAGCACGCCGAACTGATCCAGCGGGTGCTGGCCATCCCGGCCAAACGATTCGATAAACAGCTGGTGGCGTTTCTGACCGCCACCGAGATCGATGCGCTGCTGGGTGCACCGAATCGGGATCGCTGGGAAGGCCGCCGCGATCACGCCCTGCTGCTGGTCGCGGTCCAGACCGGGCTGCGGGTGTCAGAGTTGATCGGATTGAATTGCGGCGACATCACTCTCGGGGCCGGAGCCAACCTCCGCTGCCTCGGCAAAGGCCGCAAGCACCGCGCCGTCCCGCTCACCACACCCACCCAGAAAGTTCTGCGGGTCTGGACCGCCGAACGCGCCGGCCAACCCGACCACCCCCTGTTTCCCACCCGCACCGGTCGGCGGCTCAGCATCGACGCCGTCGAGCGCTTGGTCCGCCTGCACGCCACCACCGCCGCCGGAACCTGCCCCACAATCCGGCCTGCTGACCTTCATCCCCATGTTCTGCGACACAGCTGCGCGATGGCTTTGCTGCACGCCGGTGTCGATACCGCTGTCATCGCGCTCTGGCTCGGCCACGCCGATATCCGCTCCACCGGCATCTACCTCCGACATGACCATCAAACAGCGAGCCCTCGATCTGACCACCCCGGCCTCGACCTCGCCTGGTCGCTACCGCCCCGGCGACAGCCTCCTGGCCTTCCTCGAAAGCCTGTAATCAACCCGATCACCAGACGACATGGATCTCTGAACCACCTTGCACCCCTTAAGCTTCCACCTCGCGCCACGATCGGCTCGGCATAGCCCCCACCTCGGCATAGGTCGATGACCAGCAGCGCCGGTCCGGCGTAGTAACGCATGGTGGTGGCCCAGCGGCCCTCGATCGCGGCGCGGTGGCAGCGGGCGGCGAGGTCGGCGGCGGTGGTGGTGAAGTAGGTGCGGTAGCCGGCGTGCGCGGCGGCTCGTGCGAGACCTGTTGCCAGATGCGTCTTTCCGGTAACGCCCGTGCCGATGAGCAGGACATTGGTCGCGGATTCGAGGTAGCGGCAGGTCCCGAGCTCGTCGAGCAACGGTCGGTCGATCCCGGAGGCGGCATCGATGTCGAAGTTCTCCAGCGAGGCGGGGGTTTGCGGGCTCGCGAACCGTAGCCGGCCGGTGAGCCGGCGGGCTTCGGTGTCGTCGACCTCGATGCGGAGCAGTTTCTCCAATGTCGCTGTCGCCGAAAGATTCTGTGTGGTGGCGTCTTCGAGGACCGAGGGCAGCGCTTCGGCGGCGGCGTGGAGTTTCAGGGTGGCCAGATGCGACCGTAGTTGCTGGTAGCTCCTGGCGGTGGCGGCGCGCTCGTAGGCGGCCAGATCGGTGACCGAGGCGCCGGTGGTGGCCGCGCCGGTGGTGTTGGTGGGGTCGGCAGCAGCGCGCAGGGCCGCCGCGGCGGCCCTAGCGGCGTCACCGGGTGGGATGCGTTCCTTGCGGCGATGCGGGCGCCCGGAGTTCGCCGACTCCATCGCGGCGCGGTCTAGTGCGACGACGTGGCCGTGGTCTCGGACGGTCGCACCCAATCCGTCGGCGGCGCGTTCGTGGCGGGCGATCACGATTCCGTCGGTGGTGGCGATGTCGATGATGTTGCCGCGCAACGGTTGCGCGACGATCACCGTCGCCGCCGCCAGTTCCGGTGGCACCGAGTAGCGGTTGCCGCGCCAGGAAATCATCGCTTGCCGGGACGCGACCCGCGGTTCGGCGACCATCGCCGGATACGGATCAGCGGGCATGCGCCGCAACGGTTCCCGCGCGGCGACGGTCGCGACACTCGCGCGTCCGTCGGCGGTGGGCCGCAGCCGGGTGTCGCCGCGTAACGAACAGAACTTGTCGAGAGATTTTTGGGCTTGCTCGACGGTGGTCTCGTCGGGCAGGGTGCGCCACCATCGTTGCGCGGCAGTGTGATTGGCCTTCTCGACCACACCCTTGCGGTTCCCGCGCCGAGGCGGGCAGATCGCTGCCGACACCGTGTAATACTTGAGAACGCCCGCGAACGACGCGGTCACCTGCCCGGTGGAGGGGTGGCAGACGGTGGACATGCGGTCGAACCGCCACGACCCCGTCACGCCGCCCAGAGCGCGAGCGACACGGTCGAGGCCCTCGATCAGGTGCGGCTGATCGGTCGAGGGCGCCAGATAGCCGCGCCACCGGCCCGAGTGCGCCAGCGACCCGACCAGCAGGTGCGCGCATCCGCCCCACCCCCATGAAGCGGGCGGGTTGGGCAGATCCACCCAGTCCCATTGGGTTTCACCGCCGGGCGGGTGCTCGATGACGGCATTGGGGCGTTCGGTCGCGGTCCGGCAGGCCCGGCAGACAGGCCGTAGTTTGCGGGCGCGGATGTTGCGGGTCAGCGACTCATACGACAACCCGAACCCGAGGGGTTCGAGTTCGTCGAGCAGCGTCTGCGCCCACAAGTGCGGGTCTTCTTCCAGGCGGGCGGTGACGTAGTCGAGGAACGGTTCGAACGGATCGGGCAGGTGCCGTTTCCGCACGCCGGGGGTGCGTTCCCCGGCGAGGTAAGCGCGAATGGTTTTGCGGTCGCGGCTGGTGTGGCGGGCGATCTGGGAGATCGTCCAGCCTCGGGCGCGTAGGGCACTGATTTCCACATCTTCCTCACGTGTCAACATGGAAAAGCGGGCCTCCTCCGAAGGAAATTTGCTGGTCAGGTGTGGTAACCACCAGCATCGGAGGAGGCCCGCCCTTCACGGCGGAGCCACACGGGACAAATGGGGAAGTTCAGTGAGCGCAGTCAGTACCGCGAGCGAGGGCCAGCCAAGCTCCTGGGCCTGCTTCCAGATCGCTGAGACCATATGAAAGATCTCCTCTGGACCAAGCGACACCACGCGCGAGGATGCCGGCGGATAGACCGGTCCTGACCGAGGTGGCCGATCTCGGCCTTCGAGCACCGCGGCATGGTCCTCGTTCTCCCACGGGTCGGAGGGCGCATGCACCACATTGACAAAGGCACCGCGCCCGTACTCGCGTCGTCGCCACTGTTTCTCGCACGCTGCTGGAGGCTGGTCGACAGGCCCCTCGGCGCGGCCGTACTCTCACCCGCTACCCACGACGCGGCCGTCCCGCTGCATCTCGTGACTCCTGAGGCTCTAGAAGCCCATGGCTGCCGCCCACCTTCGGCTGCGCCCGTTAGTATTTGCAAGTACCCAGGGAGCGTGACCATCAGCTCTCCCATGTCCTCACCCAAGGAGCTTCAAAGTGCCTGCCGCGCTGACCCCCGAACCAGATCGTCGAATCCTGGTCCCGGCCGGAACAACGTGCGGCGAGGCGATATTCACGACGACGACGCTGCCGCAACACGGCCCGAACGCCGTGGTCGTCGCGCGTGGCGTTGATGGTCGGCTACACGACCTGTCCTGGACCCCGGACGTCGACACCGAGGTCGAGCCGGTGGGTCTGTCGAGTCCGGACGGGTTGAACGTGCTGCGCCACTCGGCCGCACACGTGATGGCCCAGGCCGTGCAAGACCTGTACCCGCAGGCGAGGCTCGGCATCGGGCCGCCGATCGTGGACGGGTTTTACTACGACTTCGATGTCGCGTCACCGTTCGCGCCCGAGGATCTCGCCAAGATCGAGCAGCGGATGCAGGAGATCATCAAGGCTGGGCAGCTGTTCAAGCGGCGAGTGTTCCCCAGCTTGGAGGCCGCGAGGACCGAACTCGCCACTGAGCCGTACAAGTTGGAGCTGATCGACATTAAGGGCGACGTCGACTCCGACGAGGTGATGGAGGTCGGCGGCGTCGACCTCACGATCTACGACAACGTTGACCCGAAGACCGGGACGGTGTGCTGGTCGGACCTGTGCCGTGGCCCGCACCTGCCCACGACGAAACTGATCAAGGCGGTCAAACTGACTCGCCCCGCCGCCGCCTATTGGCGCGGCAACGAGAAGAACCAACAGCTGCAGCGCATCTATGGGACGGCGTGGCCGGACAAGGACCAACTCAAGGCCCACTTGAAGCGGCTGGAGGAGGCCGCGAAGCGGGACCACCGACGCATCGGCGAGGATCTCGACCTGTTCGACTTCTCAAAGGAGATCGGGAAGGGCCTGCCGCTGTGGCTGCCGAACGGCACCGTCATCCGCGACGAGTTGGAGGCGTGGTCGCGGGAGACTGAGCGGCGGTTGCGGTATCAGAGGGTCGTCACCCCGCACATCACTCGCGAGGACCTGTACTACCTGTCTGGCCACCTCCCGTACTACGCGGAGGACCTGTACGCCCCGATCGAGATCGAGGGCGACAACTACTATTTGAAGCCGATGAACTGCCCGCACCACCACATGGTTTTTCGGGCGCGGCCACACAGCTATCGGGACCTGCCGTTCAAGATCGCGGAGTATGGGACGGTGTACCGGTTCGAGCGTTCCGGCCAGTTGCACGGCATGATGCGGACCAGGGGTTTCACCCAGAACGACGCACACATCTACTGCACCACGGAGCAGGCGAAGGACCAGTTCCTTGAGGTCATGCGGATGCACGACACCTACTATCGCGCGCTCGGCATCACCGACTTCTACATGGTGCTGGCGTTGCGTGACCCCGCCAACACCACGAAATACCACGACGACGAGCAGATGTGGACGGACGCCGAACGCATCACCCGCGAGGCGATGGAGGAGTCCAACATCCCCTACGTGGAGGAGATCGGCGGAGCCGCGCACTACGGCCCCAAGGTCGACTTCATGATCCGCACGGTCACCGGCAAGGAGTACGCGGCGTCCACCAACCAGGTCGACCTCTACACCCCGCAGCGTTTCGGGCTCAACTACAACTCCTCCGACGGCACGGAGAAGCCGGTCGTGGTGATCCACCGGGCACCGCTCGGGTCGCAGGAGCGGTTCACCGCCTATCTCATCGAGCATTTCGCTGGGGCGTTCCCGGTCTGGCTGGCACCTCAGCAGGTCCGCGTCATCCCGGTCATGCCGGAGGTGGACGACTACGCGCGGGAGGTCGGGGACATCCTGTACGACGCCGGCCTGCGGGCCGACGTGGACCAGAGCGACGGAAGGCTTCCCGGAAAGGTGCGATCGGCGGTGATGCGGAAGATCCCGCTGATCCTGGTCGTCGGCCGCAGGGAGGCCGAGACCCGCACCGTCACGGTGCGTTATCGCACGGGCGAGGACGAGTCGATGACGATTGACGAGTTCCTGGCGATGACGGCCCGGCTGATCTCCGCGAAGAGCCTGGATTGGGCGGGGCACATCCGGGAGTAACGGCGGGGTTGGCGACCGTTCACGGGATGATTGCGAGCCTGGCCGGTGGGTCTGGCCCGCAATCATCCCGTTTCCGCGCCGACCCTAGTCGTGCCCGGTGACGAGGCTGTTGTGTCGCATGTCGGTGAGACACTCCATCACGTCGTGCCGCGCCGCGGCCTCGTCAATGTCGAACACGTCTGTGACGAGGGCGGTTAACTCCGGCGCCGTGGCCTTGTGGGCAAGTGCCTCCCACAGGACGGCCGCCACGAGGTTCAGCTCATACAGTCGCCCCTTGTCCGAGAGGATCAGGACGGGTTCGTTGGCGTCCAACTCCAGGTCGGAGCGTGCGGCATCCGCGACCGACGGGTAGTCGATGAGCCTGGCGTCAGGCTGGTCCAAGACCGAGCCGCTTCGTTCAAAGGTGGTCATGGCCACTGCTCCTGACTGGGGATCAGGCGAACCCGGCGCGACTGGCACCCGGGTCCGCCCATCCTTGGTTGCGTGGTTAGTTGGTCATCGCCGCCGCTGCGAGGACGCGGACGACTGGTGAGGCGTAGGGCCGTCTCGGTCTTGCCTTGTCTGTCGTGTTGTGCATTATGGTCAAACCTCCTCTCCGCCTTGTTGAGGGACGGTGCGGGCACGCCTGAAAACGTGCCGGTTTCCCACCCTGTCTTCCAGGTGGAAGCCGAATTCCCTGGCCGTGCGGGCGATCGTCGCTGCTGGGAAGACCGTTCTGGTCAGTGTGTATTGGATCTGGTTCACCCGTCGACCCGTTGGGTCGTGGTGGGACGCCACAAGGGTGAGTTCGTGTTGGTCACCGGTCAGCGGGACCATGACTGTGTCGAGTGTCCAGCCCCCCTCATCGGTGGACATGATCCGAAGCACGTACTCCAACTCGAAGGGGCGGGGATAGGTGCCGGTCAATAGCTCCAGGTAGAACCAACCGCCCGACACGAGTGCCCGCGAGGCCAACTCGAACAACGGTGTGATCGACCCGACCTCGTTTGCCGCGTGATGCGCGCATATCACAGCGTCGACCGTTGGTGGCTCCGGCATCGTGCCCGAGGCCAGGTCGATGAGTCGGGTGAACACCCGCGCCGGGTCGATCGCTGCGGCTGTCGCCAATGCGGCCCCGTCGGAGTCGACGCACACGACATCCCACCCGTGGCGCAGCGCCAGCGGGACCGTGCGCCCTATTCCCGCGCATAGGTCCAACAGCACGGGATGTTCCGCCTGCCCAGGATCTGCCAGCAGGGTTGTGAGGTGGTCCAGGTCGTCGGTCTTGTGGCGTTGGAGGGCTCGAAACAGCGACGCCGCATCCACTATGTCCTCAGCCGTGCGCCCCGTCATGGGATCCGATCGGTCAAGGGACTTGGGAACCAGCGGCCACCCACCAGTTCGGCGGGGACATCGGCCATGGAGTGGAACGTGATGTGTTCCTCGATAAAGACGCCGTCCGTCCCGTATCGGGACGAGCGGTGCATCAACTCCGTGCCATCGGCGGACAGTGCCCCGAACGTGAGCGTGCATTGCCCATCCACGTCCGACCGGCTGACGAGGTATTGGCGTCCTGGTGTGACACCGGCGGTGGAGTCGGTGACGACCTGGCCGGACTCGGATCGTGCGTTGTCGAGCAGCCGTAGATGTCCGGGCAGTTCGGAGCCCCAGTCGTCCGACTCACCGAGCCACGGTCCTCCGGACTGGAGGGTGCCCCCCATCAACAGGATCGCGTCGTACCAGGAGACGGGGAGGTCGGCCAGCTGCCGCCACGACGCGAACGGGATGATCTCACCGGCAGGGTTTTCCGGCAACACCCACCGGTCGTACTCGATGACCGTGACTCGGACTCCCGCCGAATCGAGCAGTCCCAGCACGGACTTCGTCGCACCTCCCACGATCAGTGCCCTGTTGATCCCCCGTGTTCCCCAGTTTGCCAACTGGGGCGGCAGGGGCGTCGCCCAGCGCAGCTCCGGCGGCAACAGAGACCCTCCTAATGCGAACACCCGGCCTCGCTCCCCGAAGTTGGTGACAGGGGCAGCCGCCGCGGCGTCGGCGCGAAGCCGCTGCCCGAGGGCGAGGGGCCACGTATCAGGCCGGAGCATCCCGCTCCGGTTCGCATGGCCAGTAGCGCCGGGGAGCCCCTCCACATACTGCCCAGATCGTCATTCATGAGATTTCCGATAACGGTGTCGGAATAGGCACACGGCGCGACGTCACCGTTGGGGCGAAGTGTGAGTGAGCGTATGCCGCAGGGACATCCAGAGTCGATGCCTCCGTCGGCCTCCTCTCCGTAGACCAACGCGATGTCGAGCGCCGACCCGCTATCCAATTCGGTGACGGTGGATCGGACGGTGGCCTCGCCCGCCTGTTCAAGGCTGAGTGTGTCCGCCACTGCCCGCCCGTTTCCCGTCGGACGGAACCGTTTGAACTCGATGCCGCCCACGCCGAGTGACTCGGCCAGATCGACTATCGGTTCCAGCCCGTTCTCGTTGATGGTGGTGATCACGGTCGACAGCCTCACGGTGAGGTTGGCCGCGACGGCGTTGGTGATCCCCTCCACGACCCGGTCGTAACTGCCCGTCTTACGACGGAACCCGTCGTGGGTGTCCCGATCCGCCGAGTCCATGCTGACGTACAACGTCCCGAGTCCCGCCTCAGCCAGGCGGGCACACATTGCGGGGTTCAAGAACCACCCGTTCGACGTGATGTTGGTGTCGATCCTCGCCGCGGCCATCAGACCGAGCATGTCGATGCAATCGTTGCGGATGAGCGGTTCCCCACCACCCAGGCCGACCTTCAGAACGTGACTTTCTTTGAACTGCTGCACAATACGACGGTATGACTCGGTGTCGAGTTCGCCGGGGTAGCTTCCGGCGCGACTGTAACAGTGCGTGCAATTGAAATTACAGGCATAGGTGTAGTTCCAGGAGATGTAGATCGGGGCGGCGGTTAACAAACTGTTCCTCCTATCGACCCAAAACATCGACCGTGCAGGGGGTCTGGGACTCGAACCACCCTCATGGTTCGCCGCACGATCGACAACAGGTGCACTCCATGGTGCCTGAGCCGGTGCCACTATGCACATGGATTTTCCCGAATTTCACTAGCGGCGCTTATGAATTGACCGTCATCCACGACGGCCCCACTGACTCCGTAGGCGGGGCAGTCGTGCGGCGGCGGACCCGGTTGCCATTCGCGCCAGATCAAGGTCCTGCGCCTCCTCGGCCTTGCGGCGGGCGGTGACCGAGGGCCACCCATGGGTCAGGACCAGGGCCCCGGCTGGCGTGACCGCCCACCCGTTCGACACGCCCCGGCAGGCCAATCGGCCGTCTTGCAGCTCGGCGAGCACCCCACCCACCTCGTCCAGCCGCCACCGCAGCCGTGCCGCTATATCGGCCGAATTGCGCAATCCGGCCGAAACGAGACACCCGAGCACCGCGTCACGCCGGGCATACAAGTCGTCGTCCGGCATCACCCCACCGCCCATGCGGCCGGGGCGAGTGCCTGGCACCACGACTCTCACGGCGCGAACAGGGTTGAGCAACAATGCATTGGGGAGCCGCACCTTTCGTGGGTTACAGGTCAACATCAATCCCCGGTGTAATCCGGCACTAATCCCCGGTGTAATCCGGCACTGCCCGCAGGTGCCAACCCTCGGGCACCCGCCGAAGGCGTGGTAGTGCTTGAACAGGCCGATGGCCTCGCGGGCTGTGAGCACCTCGGACGGACCCACATCACATCCGGATCATGCGCGATCGCCTCCGACTCCCACCTCTCGCCAGTCGCGTCCGGGCGACCGACGGTGTAGTGGCAATCGCGCCCGTCGGCTCGCGACGCCTGATCTCCACGGTGAGCCGATCGGCTGCACCGGCGACCTGCATTGCAGGACACGAACTCACCGGGCGATGAAACACTCACCCACATCTACCTCGCCACAGCGTGCGTCCGTCTAGGCGATCTGGACGGCAGCATGGGGCGATCGCGCCAATCCTCGCCCGCCCGCTCACCGCATCCTTCGCCTGGGTAACGAAACGTCTTAATCAACTGGACGAGCTGATCGCTGAAACACTTTCCCGACTCGCAACTAGCAGCCGAGATGCGATACACAGTCAAGTCCTACGTGGCGACGACGTAAGGCGGTACTCAGCGAGCGGAGCCGTCCGGCTCGGCAAGCTCCCGTGACCAGTGCTGCCGTCGTGCTCTGGTCCAACAACACCAACTGGTTCGGGCTCGCCCAAGTGCAGCTGAGCCGCATCGCTCCGATCTGTGACCATCGTGCCGTCTCACACGCGTTGGTGCACAACAAGTCCCGAAATCCCGCCGACGCTCCGCTGGTCCGCGGGTCTTCCAGCAGAACGCCATCAAGTTCTACGCGCCCGGAGCGTACGGCACGTATTCTGCGCAGATGGACATGGCGATCGGTGAATTGTGGACGGCCTACCTGCGCGCATGCGCCAACATCAGTTCCGCCGCGGACCACGACCCCGGCGGAATCGAATCCGCCAGCCGCCGCGCCGACCGCCTGCTCGCAGAGCTGAAGACCCATATTGCGCCCCGCACGCTACGCACACTGCTGACCGACCCGGACACCGCCCCGCAGCTGCGTGCACTGACCCTCTCGGCCGGATACTCGCCGCAGGAGGCCAATATCACGATATGCATGCTCGCGGGCCTCCCTCACCCCGGCGGAGACCAAGACCCCGTAGAGCCCCGCACGTAACCGGGCGGACACGACGATGCTGCTGCTGTGGCAAATGAGGCGATTCCCTGTGTCACTGGTGCGCTCTGAACGCGACGTTACGGCCATGTCCTCCCACCTCGCTCCGGTGTGCAGCTTCCACAGGATCGCGTCTCGGATGCGAGTGTCGTTGCATCCCGGTCGGTTTGGGCTCGCAGCCCCCGGGATGTAGGCGTCGGGCTTCGCGACGATGTCTCAGCTGGAGGCGGTGCGCGCTGTTTCCAGGTCGGCGCGACCGATCACCGTTGCGTCCGGCCACGAGGTTGAGGTGAGCCGCAGCAGGCCCGGCGACGGGGGCCGGTCGCTGCCACTCGTGGCAGGTCCTGCGGCGATATCGTCGAGCAGCCGCGCCAGCAACACAGCGAGCTCTAGTGATCGTGAGCTGTCGGCGCCATAGCCGAGCGGCCCGTATGCTTCGCCGCATCGCGGCGCCGGATACAAAGCACCGTCGGCCACCCGGATCCATACTTGCTGGTGATCGAACACGACCTCGGCTAGCGGGGACGACACCGGGAGCGAGGCGGGTGCGGCGTAGCGCAGGCGCCCGGTACGGTACCGGATCACCGGTACCCCGGTGTGCGGGTCGATCAGGTGCGCTACCTCCTCGTGGGTGGAGTCGGCGCGCAGCATCTCGAATTTCGCCGGCTGATGCTCGCGCGAGACCGGCTCGAGCTGCGCGACCCACTGCGCGCTGGCGGTGCTGGCGGGATCGATATCGTCGATCACCGCGTAGGGCAGCTGTACCGGATGCCAGCGCGCCGCATTCACCACCGCATCGGCCAGATCATCGGTGCGGTTCATGACCTCGCCCCACCCCGCAGCGCACACGTCTTCGGGCAGGCGGGCAGGGACAGGGACGTCCAGCGGGTGTGCGGCGATATCGAGCAGATCCGCCCATGCGCCCCGGGACAGCAAGGTGATCTCGGTGCGGGTCTCTGCGGCGGCGCGGGCCATGGCATCGGTGAGCAGATGCTGCACGACCCGGCGGGCGGGTGATCCCTCGGCTAGAACCGCGGCCAGCGATCCCGCCGCCGCGACGTCGATGGACGGGACAGCGGCCACGATCGCCGGATCGGCACCGGGCCGCCACCGCTGTATCGCGGAGTGGATACGCAGCCGCACCGGCCAGTACGGGACACGCCCGCCGAGCACCGTAGCCAGCTGGCTCCAGGTGGGCTTGCCCGATAGCGTCCCGGTGGCGGTGTGCCGGTACAGGACCGGCCGCGAGGACTGCTCCCCCACCCGCAGCACCTGCTCTACCGCCAGCCCCGCCGCCGCAGCCGCGCGAACCGCGTCGGCGTCACCGCACCCCAGGCTCGGCCACAGGATCCGCAATCTCTGCAGCTCCTCGCCGGGGATGTCCCACTCCTGCACCACGCCGCCGGGGACCGGTCGCGCCCCGAAATATTGGCCGGCTTGCGGTGCACCGGTGGGTGGTTGCAATCCGAGCGCTGTGTACGCGGCCGCGACATCCTTTGGGCTGCTTGTCATCTCATCCCTCCGTTTCAGCCGCACACCCCGGCCTGACACCAGTGGCGTTGCCGGGGTGGGGCGGGTGCGTGTCGTGTTGTGCGGTCAGGGCGATCGAGTGCGCAGTGGTCGGGTTCCAGCGTCCGGAGCCGAACGTATCGTGGTCGACCAGCAGGAGGCTGTGCACGGTGTCGCTGGTGGATCGAATCGGGATCGACAACTCGGGGGTGTCCGCATGGGCACGGCCGTACACCAGGGCCAGGTGCGGTGAGCGATCGGTGACCGTGCGCACGCCGGCGCCGAACACGGCGTCCATGCTGTGCTCGACGGCATCGGCGAGACAGTTCAGCTCGGGGGTCGCGGCGATGGTGACGATCACCCCGTGCGATGTCGTGACCAGCTTCTCGGCGGTGAGGGTGACCGGCGCGATCTCGGCGACCTCCCGCTCCAGCGCCGCCGCCAAGCCCTGCCAGGTGCCCGGCACGGCGGCAGCGGTCGGCAAATCGACCCATCCCAGGGTCACGTGCCGGGCATCGCGATCCACGGCCCGCACGACCGCCGGCCACCCGGGATACCAGGCACTCAGCGGCCCGGCCTCGTCGAGTACGTTCTCGCACAGCCCGGTCAGCGCCGGACCGGGGGTGAGGAAAATGTGGGGCCGGGAACCGGCCGGTGCCCAGAGTTTCTCCCCGAAGTCTCGCATCGTGCCCCTACTCCCAGTTCTCTCAACGGATCTCGTCTCGGATCCTAGATCGTTTCCCGAACAGCAGTGGCGGTTCCCGCAGCGGCTCGAGCGCACGTCGCGGCTCACCGCTCGACCCGATCGGCGAGGTGCAGTGACGGATCGAGTCCGCCTGCTCACGGTGACCGCAGGTCCGGATCGGGTGTACTCGACGCCGGGACCGCCCGCGCGGTCGAGATCGGCGACGCACGTCAGGTCCTTGGTGATGACGATGATGGCACGGGTAAGTGCTGGAGAACGCCTCAGCGGGTTCACTGCCGGCAAGAGGCCGACTGGCTTGCGTGGGTGGCACGATGGCTCTATGACCGCACAATCGCCTTGTCCTCCATGGTGTGTCGACCATATGGATCCAGATCCTCGCGAGGTGGACGACTGGGCGGAACATCGGGGCACGGTCGCCGAGGTTCCGATCATGGGTGATGGCGCCATCGACTATTCCGGTCGTGTCCATTTCCCGGGCCTGGTCACGCTGCAATTGCACGGTGCCGACCATGATGTCGGGCGGGAGGTCGTGGTGGAACTCAAACTCGGCCCGACAGCTTTCGAGCAGATGGTTCCGTTGGGCCCGACCGAGGCTGTACGACTGGCGGTCGCGCTGCTCACCGAGGCGCTGCCCACACTCGAAGCGGACGGCACCGACCTCAGCGTCCTGACCACCTTGACTGCTATCACCGATCAAGCCAAGGCATGCGCTGACCGGCTCTAACCATGATCGGCAGGTACCTGCCGACCTGAACGCCTCTAACGATGGCGGCATCGAAGCCAGTCCACTGCACGCGTATGTCCTGCTGGCAGTGGAGAACTGGTGGTGAGCGCGAGGGGTACCGGACTGGATCAGGGGTTTGCCCATAGGCACTGCGGCCATCGCAGACGACCGCGTCCACAATCAGACGCCTCGGCCACTTCTCCCGGCGACCCCCGACCTGCGGTATTGCCCGGTGGCGGCAACAACGGGCCCCAGCATCGCCCGCTCGATGTCGGTCAACGACGAGAGGTAGAACGGGCCACTTCGGCGACTCGCCGCGGGCAGGGGACGGCGCACACGAGCAGGTAAGTGACGCTGCTAAGGCTCGGACCGCCGTCGTGTTGACGGACTGACTGGACGAAGATCACAGCAACCCTGCTTCCGGCTCCCTCACGGTCAGGGACCTACTCCCGATTCGTTCACTAGGCCAATTTCGGGTCCCCCAGGCGTACCGCCTGGCTCGACGCTCCGCATCTGGTCCAGCGCGGGTACCACCGCATCGATCGCGTCGGCAATATCGGCACCGGGTCCGTTGAGGCCGGGTTCAGCGGCCTGTTGGGCGGTATCGGCGGCCAGTGCTGCGCGCACCTGTGCGGTCATCTGCTCGGGTGTGGGTGGCGGATGTCGCGCACTGTCGGCGGTGATGCCGATTCCGCGCAGCGCGTCGGCTTGGAGCACGTAGGTCTTGGTGTCGGCGCGGGCGCCGGTGCGCCAGCGTTGGTCGAGTTCGGTGCGTGGTGTGGTGACGATGTTGGAGGCGGCGGTATGCACCCATTCGTGGGTCTGCCATAGCTGTTCGGCTTCCGGGCCTGTGATCTCCAGGACCTGGGTAACGGCTACCGTGCGGCGCCATAGCGAGCGCATATTGCGGTTGAAACCCGACGCCGTTCCGGGTTCGGCGGCCAAGCCAATTTCACCGTAAACTGCGGCGACCGCGGCCATGTCATGGATCTCCTGCACATCCTGGCTCAGATTGTGTAGTATCTGGCCGCGGTTGATCGGTTTCGGGACGCGCAGATAGTGATCCGGATCCCACCGGACCCCGCGCTGGCCGCGTTCGATCACGTGATCGATCCATGCCTGCGGTATCCCGCCGGCGACGGCGGCGTCTTCGAGATGCCCTACCATCGCCCGCTTCCAGAACTGTTCAGCCCAGAGGGGCAGCGATACTTCCCCGGCCATCTGGCGTCTCAATCGCATCTGTTCCAGATGCTGGCCCGCCGTGACGGACTTGTTCTGTATCGCTCTGAGAATCGTGCACTGCGCGCGAGTCGGGGTGTCCATCACGGCTCCCGCGAAAGCTTCAGGGAAAGCAGGGATTCCCCCCGCTCGGCCACGAGCGCCAGCGGAATGCCGTACGAGGTGAACAGCAGGGGATTTCCTACTGGGTGGACGGTAAATCCGCAGCGGCGGTAGAACCGGGCGTTGCCGGTGTTGGTCACGACTTGCCCGTAGACCACCGCCGCACCAGCGGCGGTGTAGGTGTCGACGGTGTGCTGGATCAGGGCTCGGCCGATACCGTTACGTTCATATTCCGGCAGGACCGCCAGGACGTGGATCTTCACTGTCGCGAGGACGGCGTGCAGGACCGCGGCGCGATCAGTCCCAGCCAGGGGGCGAATGAAGTTGCTGGAGGGTCCGGCGCTCAGGCCGCCGATCACCTCTCCGTGCGACACAGCCACCAGGGCCACTGAGCGTGTGATCACCGCACCACGCAATCCAGCAGTAGCCCAGGCGTGTTCGACCACATCGCCGGAATCCGCGCTCAACGCCGAGGACAGCAGGCCTGTCTTGTAGGCCAGCCATATCAGGCGGGCGGACCGTTCCACGTTCGGGACGCCGGCCAGCTGGTTCAAGCCCCGGAATTTCCGGAACTCGGTGCGGCCGACTGCCGCCCGGATCTCGAAGGACAGTCGGTCGCTGTTGTCGGGGGTGTTGTTCATCAGAGTCCTCCTTGTGTCGTGTTGTTGAGGGCGCGGAAGTCCGGGCCGAACCCCAGCTCCTCGACTGGGGTGCTGGCGCCGGGGACGCCGAACCAGTTGCCGGGGACACTGCTGGTGGGCAGGCCCGGGTGGGGGATGTGGCGTTCGGGGGTGCATCGGTGCAGGGGCCCGCTGGCGGCATCGAGGATGTGTCGCATGTGCGGATCGATGTGGGAGACGAACAAGGTCGACATGGCGGTCTTGTCGTCGGCCAGGCGGGCGGCTTCGAAGACCGCGTGCAGGGCGGCGAATCGCACGGCGACTCCGTGGTGGGCCCACCATTGGCGGCACCAGGTGTATTGGCCTTCGCGGTTGTTGCCCGAGATCCGCACCGCGATCACCGGCAACAACCATTGCTCGGTGAAGTCGCCGTAATGGGTGAACCGGGACGGGTTCTTTTTCTGTGCGGCTGCGGGTTGGGGACGTGGCCCGAACCAGCCCTGCGGTACCGGGTCGGACGGAAGTGAGGGTAGGGCAACGTGTTTGGCGCGTGTGCAGCGGTGCAGGGGCCCGTTGGCAGCGTCGAGGATTGCCCGGCAGTGGGCGTCGATGTGTGAGAGCAGGTAGGTCGATACAGCGCTACCGCTGCGGCTGCGGCGGGTGGCTTCGAAGGCGTTGTGCAGGTGCGCTATTCGCACTGCTACCGGGCGGTGCCGCCACCATTGGGTACACCACGTCCAGGTTTGTTCGCGGTTCGCTTCGGCGAGCCGGACGGTCACGAACGGGAACAGCCACTTCTCGGCGAAACTCACGAAGTCGCCGTATTTCGGCGGAATCGGCGCCCGCGGTGCTGGGGCCCCGCTTGCCGAAAGGGATGGAGGCTGGGCTGCGGATGTCATAGTTCGACTCCTGTTGGACCGCTGCCGTTTCCGGGTTCGGGCGGCTTGCGATTGGGTGGTGGTGTGTCGAATCGGCGTAGTGAGGTGTTGACGATCGGGGCCAGGTCAGGGTTGTTCCACCAGAACTGTTTTCGGATCAGGATCGGTTCATGGCCGGGTAGCCGGATCAGGGCACGGTCTTTGGGCAGGGCTCCGAGTTTGGCGACGTTCAGCGCGGGTTCGGCGCGCCAGGAGGTGGTGCGCTGGACGCCGCCGGGACCGATGGAGCGGGAGTGGTCGGCCACGTCGTGCTCGTCGATGAGCTTCGCCCATTCCTCGAGGTATCCGACCGTGGAGATGTTCCCGCCGTAGATCTCGATGGATTGGGCGCGCATGGTGCGTAATCCGCTGGCGGTCCACAGGTCTTCGCCCTGCTCGAGGACCTGCAGGATGGTCATCAAGATCACCCCACACGACGCGCAATAGGTGTAATAGCTGGGCAACTCGCCGATGCGGGCGCAGTTCGCGGCCTCGTCGAGTACCGCCAGCAGCGGGACGGCCAGGCGCCCGCCGCGGCGCGAGCGCGCGATGCCCAGTGCGGCTTCCAGGATTTGCCCGACCAGGGCCGCGGTGAGCGCCGCTGCCGAGTCCGGGCCGGTCATCGACAGCGCGAAGAGCGTGTCGGTGCTGGTAACGAATTGCGCTGGAACGAATTCGGGTAGCTGGTGCGTCGCCGACTGGTGCTCGACGTCGGTGACGATCCGGTCCGCGCCCTCGTACACGCTGACCGTCTTGCGTGCAGGCGGAGTCACCAGCCGCGCATATCCCTCGTCCGACAAGGTATTCAAGAACCGCCTGGCCATGTCGTATAATCCGTCGCGTTGGCGGGCGTAGAGGGCTTGCGCGTCCAGGATCCGGCGGGCGGGCACGGGATGGCCGTGGTCGCGCAGGATCAGCGCGGGGGTCTGGTCCTGGTCGGCCGAAAGCCATTCGGCCGCATGCAGCAGGTCCCCTTCGACACACGCGGCGGCGAAAAGGTATAGCGAAAGCAGCTCTTGGGCGCCACCATCGAAATACGAGTCCACTTTCGCGTTGGCCTGTTGAGTCGCCGACCCCGATGCACCCGAGACGAAGAACGCAGCGAGTTTACGGGCCGCGGGCAGGGTCGGGACCTGGGCCAGGAGGTTCACCCAGAAGCCGCATTGGACTCGCCCGGTGACCGCCTGCAAATCACACATCCACACCCGGCCCTTTTTCTCGCGCCCGGCGACGGTGTGCTGGTACAGGTCCGGCTTGTTCGAGGTCGCCAGCACCGGCCCCCACGCCGAGAGCACTCCGGGGACAGCCCAGGCCATGGTTTTGCCGGTGCGCTGTCCGGCCGCGATCACCATCGACTGTTCGGCCGGCAGGAACAGCTCGACCCCGCCGACCACGGTCCGTCCCAGCGGTGGGCCAGGCATGTCCCGCACCGTGGCTGGGGCGTCCTTGAGCAGCCGTTTCGCATCAGCGGTGTTGTCCTGGCGGCGCGCGATAGTGATCGTGCGCGGGTGCCGCATCGTGCGCGCGGCGGCGTCGATCCCGCTGGGCCGGGGCCACCGCTGACGCGCCCGCAGCACCAGAGGTGTTGCGGCGGCGGCGATCACGAACCCGGTCGCGGTGGATTGCCACGGCCACCGATGCAAACCCAGCAGCAGGTCCAGGACCGCGACGACGGGGTTACCCACCAGGGGTAGCCCGGCGCACCAGCTGCCCACATCCAGCACGACCCACATCAGCAGCCCGACGCCGATCACACCCAGACCCGCCAACAACAGCCACGTTTGTTCCCCGAGGCCACCGGTGCTGCGGCGGCGAGTCTCCCGGCCCATCACAACCCCACCCACACCACGAGGAACCCTACGCAATATCGTGAATTCATATGCACAGCAATCATGTTCCGTGCCCGGCATCCGTGTTGTGCTGCGCTGGACGCGATTCGCGATGTTGCTGGCAAGACCGGTCCTGGTCGGTCTTCCGCTCTGTGGTCATGATGGCGTGGATTGCTATGTGCAGCGGTCATTTTCATTGTTCGACCTCGGTGGTGAGGTCGGCCGAGGCTGGTTGGTGATCGTGTTGCACGGGGTTCGTGGACCAGTCGGTGTGGCCGCCGGTCAAGGCTGCGCCGACCGATTCTTCGATGACCGCGCCACCCGCAGTGGGGCCGGGGTCGAGGGTGGGTGCGGTGGCGCTGCGGCTATTGGGGTGCCCTGGGTCTGCGCCGAGGTAGGGGGCCAGCTGCTGAGCATCGCGAGCGGAGGTGAGTTCCCAAGCTTGGTCACGGCCTGCTCGATAGACGCGGTCGGCGACCTCCGACGGGATGCCGGCGCCGAGTGCGTCGGCGCGGGCGACGCGCAGGGCGTCCTGCAACTGCGCAAGCCGATCAATGCGGTCCTCGTCGGCGCCACGATCGCCGCCCACTTCTGCTGCCAGGGGTTCGGTACCGAACTCCGCGGCCACCTGTTCGTGGGTGGCGGCCAAGGCATGTAGCTGCCGCGCCAGTACCACCCGCAGCCCGCGCCACATCTCGGACGAGTTGCTCTCGTCCACGGCCGGTATCTCGCGCAACCCTGGTGGCAGCAACATCGCCCGTTGAGTGGCGCGAGTGAGCAGCTCATGTACCGCCAGCACCTCCCCGGTCGCGGCGATCAGCTCATCGACCTGAGTCCGGTTCAGCAGCGCCGCGCCGGCACGCGGCATACCGAGGGTCTGCTCCACCGCGGTGCGGTGATCGCGATCGGCCTCGCCGGAGGTGTCAGCGACCGCCTCGGCGCGCACCATCCGGTCCGCGATGTCCCGCGCCAGCACCGGGTGGGTGTCCAACAGGTCGGCGACGGATTTGAGTCCGGCCCACAGCTGGCGCAGGCGCTGGTTGTCGTGCTGGCCCCAGAGGGCCTCGATCCGCTCTGCCTCCTGCTCAAATTGTGCTGTCTGCTCAGGGGTTTCACCGAATGGAGCGATCTCGCGCAGATTGTGCTGGTGCTCGAAGTCCGCGCGTAGTTCCCGCGCGGCTTGTTCAGGGATCTCGGGGTAGTTGTCCGGGTCGGTGCTCCCATAGCGCCGGTAGGGCCAGCTCATCGCTCGACCTCCCGCCCGGCCAGCGCCACGTCGGTACCCTCGGCCAGCTCCGGTACGGGACCGGGAATCCACGTCGAGGTCTGGGTGCCGATGGCCGCCGCGGCGATCGCGGCGCTGATGCCTTCTCCGGTGAACCTGGTTCGCCCCGGTGCGGCCGGTTCAGCGGTGGCCTGTATAGCTGAAGGAACCACGCGCAGGACCCTGGCGGCATGTTGTTCGGTGCCGGCGGCGGGAGTGGTGTCCTCGGCGAGCGCGGTGAGCGCGGCCAGACAGGTGCGTAACCGCGCATTTTCGCGTTCCACGTTCTGCTCGCGCTGGTAGGACTCGCTCGCCGCGTGGTACAGGTAAGCGGATTGCCGCTGGGCCGCGGCGAGCTGGTCGGTGAGCTGTTCGATCCGTCCCAAGTACCGGTGGGCGGGAACCTGTACCCAGGGCACACCCCGCGAGCCGTGGTCTTGGGCGGCCTGAACATCCGCTCCGGGGACGCCCGCGGCGATCGCGGCGCGGCGGGCTTGGCCCAGTGCCTGGGTCAGGATCTGGTGTCGGACGGCGGGTTTCTCGTCCAGGGCGTCGCCGCCGAAGGTACCGGTGAGCATCGCAGCCAGGTTCTGTACCTCCCGTAGATGCCGGGCTGCGACCGTGTCTTGGTCGGCGCGCGTCCCGTATATCTGGGTGATGGGTCCTTGGCGTATCTCGGTCGGTACGGCCTTGGTGCGGTAGAGCCGTGCCAGTACCTGGTCCGCGGTGCCGGGATCGTGGCTCGGGCGGGACATGGATGAGGGGTGGTCGATGGTGTGGTCGGACATCGCTGGTGGCCTCGTGTCGAAGCTGGGGCCGCATCAACACCCGCGGGATGCGGGGATTGGGTTGCGGCAGGTCGGATGTCCCTCGCGTGGGTGTGAATAGTGGTGTGAGGCTGTGCTGTTCAGCGCCTACAGTCAGCACGGCCAGGACAGTGCATCTGGGTAGCGGTTCAGGGGTCCAGATCGACCTCCCGCGGGTGTGGCGCCGGACCCGGTTCGGTATCGGGGCCGGGCTGCCAGGATCGGGTGGCCTCGCCGGGAAGTACCGCGTCGACCACGTAATGGGTGTGCGGTGCTTGCATCGCGGGCTCGTAGCTGGTCAGTGCGGTGGTAGTCAGGGCATCCGCGGCCTGGGCGAGGAGTTCGGCTGGTGGTGGCGGTAGTGCGCGGAGGTGGCCTACGGGCAGGTCGGTGTGTGGGTCGACCGGGATGTAGGGCGGGATCGCGGGGTCGGTGCTGGGGACCGTGTAGTGGCGCCAGGCATGCTCGAGGGCCGGATCGTCCATCTCGTGCACTGTGACCTGGGCCAGGTGCCGCCAGTCCTCGAGCTGGTGGCCCCAGATCAGGGCGCCTTCGGCCTTGCTTATCTCGGCTGCGGCGGCCATCGCGCCGATCCGCATATACAGCAGGTTCATGTTGCGATCGACCGCCGCGATCGCCGCCGAATCCTTGCCGAACCCGTACTCCCCCTGCCCGATCCGTAGTTCGCGTGCCGCGGTGAAGAGCGCCATCCGTTCCAGGTGGAACCAGTCCACTGTGAGCATGTCGGTCAGGAACTCCCCCACGTGCGCTGGCACGGCCCGCGCCGTGCCCGATTCGTGCGGCAGTGGTGGTGGTGCCGGTGGGTTGTCACCGTGTGCCGGGTTTCGGGCCTGGGTGATGACCTCGGCGGGGATGCCTGCAGACAGCGCGACCTGTTCTGTTCGCTCTCGTTCTCCGGCGAGGCTGTCGAGATGGTGCTGCCAGTCGTCTTCGGCGTCGGCGTCGGTGCCGTCGTAGCCGCTGGGACCGAGCTGAGTGATACGGGAGTGCTCGGCGGACAGGTGCGTGACCTGACGTAGCAGTGCCGCGCGCCATCCGGGCGTCGGGTCGGGTACAGGTTCGGGTTGTGTCATGACGGGGATGTCCTTCGGGTTCTGCACTGGTGGGCTGAGGCTAAAGATGTTCGGGCACTATGGGTCTGGCCCGCGATCGAGGTGTGTTGCAATCCTGGAGTTCTCGACGGTTCTTGCGTCGGGTGCGGGCGTGTCCCATTCCCGCCCCGGGTCGGTGTCGGGCAGGACATCGGCGATCGCGGCGCCGATACTGGGATTGGCCAATGGGTGGGTCGTCCTCACAGCCGCCACAGCGTCACGGGCGCGGGTGAGGTAGTAGCCCGGGGACGGCGGCAGCAACTCGGTCTCGGCGTGTGCGTTGGCCGGGGTTCCGGCTCGCTCGATGTTGTGGCGCAACTGGTGCAGGGAATGCAGGATCTCGTCGGTGACGGCCCGATCGCCATAGTGGTCCCACAGCATGTCCACATCACCACCGTCGAAACGCACGACCTGCCAAACATGCGTGGCCCAGTCGCGGGAGGTCATCGCCCATGCCTGGCTGCGTTCGTGGCCGGTCATGCCCGCGGCCTGTGCTCGCAGGGCCGCCCGCATCCACAGCGCATCCATGGTGCGGTCGAACTGGGCTCGGGTCCGGTGGCCATCGGTGTTCGTGCTGGTGCGATGCTGGTATTCGCGTACTGCGGCGACCGCAGCCATGTCCGCCAGGCATCGGATGTCCTGCGCCGCTTCGTGGACCGCGGCGTGCCGTCCGTGCTCGAGCGGGACCGCGGGGAGTTGATCTCGGGGCCAGGAGCGGCCGAGCTGTCCCAGCAGTCGTGCCCACGCGGTCCATTGGTCCAGCACCCCGGCCGCGCGTGCCCGCATCTCGATCGCCTGGCGATGGCGGTCCAGAGTGGTGGCGCGCGCCAGCCTCTGCGCCATGACCCCGATATCGTTCCCCGCCGTGGTCGCGGTGACGTCGCGCCGCATCCGCTCACTGGTGTCGGCCAAATGGTGGATCGTCCGCAGTAACTCCGTGTGCTCTGCCGGAACCGCGAGCGCGGCGGTTCCCGCACCGGCCGCTGCGTCCGAGTCCGGGCCCGCAGTGGCCGATGGTGATACGCCATCGGACAGGATCGCGGGATCCTGGCGTTCGGCATCGGGAGTGGGGCCGCTCATAATCCGAGTCCCGGATCCTCACGCACCGGATCCCCGTCCGGATCTCCCGGCACCTGCCCGGTCACGATCGCATCGGGGTCGGGCAGTACATCCAGCACGGCCGCGGCGATCGGGCCGCCCGGCCGCCCGAGCCCGCGCTCAACCGATTCGCGCACGGCCTGCTCGGCGGCGTCGATCATGTGTCCCAGCAAGGGCACTCTGCTCGCGCGCCGGTCGGCGGTGTCGGGTGCCTGCGCGGTCACCTCACGCATGTTCTGCAGGGCGGGCAGTTCGATGTCCAACCGGGCATGAGCGCGCCACCGTCGTTCGAGCTCATGGTCGTGGTATCGGGCTACCGTGGTGGCCACGATCGGTGCCCATTCCTGAACATCTGTGGCCCACAACCGGTCTCGTTCGGTCACGGACAGTTGCAGTGCCGCGGCCACCATGCCTGCCCGCGCCCACAATCCGACCGCGTTGCGATCGAACTGTGCTCGAGCCTTGATCTCGGGTTCGGTGAGCATGCCGGCGGCGAACAGTCGCTGTTGGCGCGCCGCGCCCAGCACCAGCATGTGCTGCAACTGCCACATGTCCCCGGCCACCGCATCGACCAGCACCTCCCGTGCCGAGTTGGCGCTGCTGCCCAGGCCTGGAAAACTGTCTGCGGACCGCCTACCTTGGTAGCCGTGCTCGCGCACCGCATCGATCCCCGATTGCGGCAAGCCCACAGCGGCCGCGCGAGCCTCGAGGTCGGTACGCCGTTCCTTGAGCCGGTACAGATCCAAACGCCAGCTGCTCAGCGCATCCCGCTCGTCGCCGCGATAATGCTCATAGCCTCGACGTTCGGTCACCGACCAGTCCGCGGCCACATCCTGAATCTGGGCCAGCACCCGGACCTTCCACCCCGGCGCGCTGGAGACCACCTGCATCAACGGATCGGTCATCACCGAACTCCTGTCACGACAGCACCCACGAACAAGGCCAGTGATCGGCCCGCCGCCGCATTGACGCCGGACTCCACCCGGTCACGCCCGCACATCACCGAGAGTGTTGCGGCACAAGTGCTCTCACCGATTACCTGATCGACGGTCCACACACCGATCGCGCCGCTGAATCCGACGCCCGATCTCGTCGCCGCTGTGCGCGATCCGGTAGCCGGTCCGGCTGGGCCCGGGCGCGGGAAGCATCGTTCACCGTTGGCGCACAGCGCGTTCAGCAGTGTGGACGGCTTCGGCGGGTTCACCGCTCGACCTCGTGCTTGCCGGCGACCGGCTCCCGGTCGTACGTCGCTGGGTTGGGTGTCTGATCGGTGGGCCAGGCGGTGCCCTCGGGCATCGCGGCGTCCACTGCGTCGCCGATCTTGTGGCCGCCGTCAGGGCCGCGGTCATCGGCGTGCTCGCGCATGCCGGTGGTGTTCGGTGGGGCCGGGGTGGTCTCGGCGCTGTGGCCTGGCGCCGGGGTGTCGGCTCGGTTCCGGCTCAGTAACCCAGTGGCGGTCAGGTCTTCGGCCAGGGCCGCGACCTTCGCCTCGGTGCGGGCCGCGCTCTGCCTGACCTCGTCGAGGGTCGCGAGTATGTCGTCTACACGTTCAGCGATGCTGTAGACGAGCCGCTGTTGATTGTCCGAGCGGATGCCTGCGGCGTGGACCTCACCGCTGAGCAGGTCGATCCGCCCCAAATGGGGGTGGGAGGGCCGCTGGCTCCAGGGCACGCCTTCGCTGCCGAGCTGCTCGGCAGCGGCGAGTTCGGTCTCGGCGACGCCGGCCTGTTCGGCCTGGTGGCGCGCAGCACGTACGTCGTCGTCGACGCCGTTGGGGTACAGCGCCCACTTCCACGACGGGTCGCTGGTGCCCAGGCCGTGCTCGACCGCCTCGCCTATCCACTCCGCCCGTATGGCTGAGGTGTCCTGCACTGCGCGAATCGCTTTCGCGTGGACCGCGTCGGGGTCATCGTGGCCGAAGCGCCACCCGATCGCGCCGTCGCGCACTTCCTCGGGCACCGGGCCGGGCGCGTATCGCGCGCGTAGCTTCTCGTGCAGATCCGCGCCCGAGCCGTCGATGTCGCCCGTGTCGCGTGCCCGATGCTGTTGTCCCGGAATCGGTGATGCGGGTTCGGGTGGCTGGCTCGGGTGGCCATCGAGGAGGTTGTATTCCTGAAATTGGTTGTCGGACATCATGTGCCGCTCTCGTGTCGAAGCGGGCCGTGTCGGTTCGTGGGCGAACCGTCGCGGTGTAGCGATGTCCCTCGCGTAGATGAATCACATCTGTCGCGGCGTACGCAGCAGTCAGCGCCGTTGACTTGCCAGACTCGAATGCTGTATGGGCCACTGATACTTCGAGTCTCACGTGCTGCCGGACCGCGACGAGCCTTACGGTTCGGTGCCGCTGACCCGACTCCGAAAGTGCCTGTGCGCCATCGGCGCGATGAAGCGGTCACAGCGGGCCATGAGTCGTTCCTTTCCGTAGTGGGGGGATCCAGTCAAGTTCGGGTCAGCGGCGCCGCGGTCATGGCCCGGGGCCGCGATCGTTGTGCACCGGGTTGCCCGTGGTGGGGCCAGGGTCGTTGTCGGGTTCGGGTGCCCAGGCTCGGGCAGTGTCGGTGTCGGGCAGCACCTCGGCGATCGCCGCGCCGATCGCGCCGGGCGCCGGTGAGGGATGTTCTGCCAGTTCATGCAGGGCGTCGTGGGCGCGAGCGAGGAATAGCTCCAGTGGCGCAGCCGTATCGGCATCGCGCCCAGGTGGGGTGATCCCGGGTAGATCCCGGCGGAGTTCTTTGATCGAGCTCTGCGCCGAACGAGCGATCGCGGGGTCGGCGTAGTGCCACCACAGCACCTCGATTTCCGACGAATCCAGGTGCACGAGTTCATCGATCGTGCCGGGCCAGGGATATCTGTCGATGTTCCAGATCCGGTCATGGTTGCGGTCGCTCATAGTGATCGCGTGGCTGGTTTCGGTGGCACGTGTCCACAGCGCCTGCATATTCAGGGTGAGTTGTTCAGCCATGCTCGGATCCGGATCCGCCAGCGCGCCGCGTGCTCTGTGATGCTCCCGTACCGTGGCGACGGCGGCCATGTGGGTCAGGTGCCGCACATCATGGGCGATGCGTTTCACCGACCGGGACTCCCTCAGGGCCAAGGGGATCGCCAGCAACTGGCGCTCGTTCCAGTCGAGGCCGTGGCGTCCCTGCTGGACCGCTTGCCCGATCCAGCCCATCGGCACTCCCGCGGTGCTGGCCTGAATCTCGATCAACGCCCAGCGTCGATCGTTCTGAACCCGCAGAGCACCGACCCTGCGCACATCCGCGCTGGTGAGGGTGAGCTCGCGAAGCAGCTCGGCGCTTCGCCTGGCCGACACGTGTATCTGCCGCAAGAGCTCGGCCCGCTCGGGTGAGATATTTGTCGCGCGGGTGGCCATACGATCCAGCTCGCTCATCGTCGCGTCCCCTTCCACGTACCTCGCACGCCGGGACGGGCACCCTGGATGGTTCTCATGGTTCGATCTCCCGGTCCGGGGTCGCGGATGGGGATGGATCGGTGGACGCACCGGGGTCGGTGGGGCTGGGATCCCATCCGCGGACCGCGGTGGCGGGCAGCACGGCCTCCACCGCCTCGCTGACCGGGCTCTGCGGTGCCGCGGGGTCCGCGGTGGGACCCAGATCGAGGAATACTTGCAGAACCAGCGAGTTCGGATCCGGCATGGTCCGGGTCGAGGGTGGGTGATCGGACAGGCTCCGCACCGATGCCACGGCGTGCAGGGCGTCGGATTCGATAGCGGCAGAGGTGTATCCCTTCCACCGCCAGTCCAGTTCCTCCCGACCGTTGGGACCGAGGTATTGGTTGATGAACTCGGCGCGCCGGTCCGCGGGCTGATGCCACAGCGAATACCAGTTCCGCTCACTCGGGTCCAGCAGGTCAGCCACGGTCATGACTTGTATCGACAGCGCATGCATGTTCCTCACCAGTTGCCGCGACGCTGCCGGGTCCGGCTCGGGGGTGTTGTCGGTGTTCGCGAGCCAGTGCACGCGGGCGGCCGCGGCGACGGCGGCCATGTTGTGGATCTGGCCGGCCTCCCCGATCAGATCATTGGTCAGATTCCAGCGCAGGGTGCGCGCGGGATCACTCGGACCGGTGGTCGGCCAGTCGATTTCCCGGTACCCGGCCAGCCACGCCATCGCGATCACCCGCGGTGCCACCCCCAGCTCACGCGCCTGTCGTTGAGCGGTCTCCCCGTCTGCTGCCATCCGCTGCTGGTGCTCACGTAACGGCGCATCGGTCCTGGTTGATCCCTGGTCGGCGATCCTGTCCCTGATCCCGGCGCCCACACCCGCCAGCGCGTGAATCCTGCGCAGCAACTGCACCTGCCGGGCGGCACGCACGCCTCCCGATTTCGCGATCGGTTCCTCGCCAGTCATGCGCCGGACCTCCGAATCTGGTTCTGCAGCTGCCCCTTCCCTGCAGGTCGGCGATCCGGCAACAATGTCGATTCATTCATCCCGATCTCCAGACAAATTAATACTGTTGCACCGCAGCACAATTCACCTACGCGAGAGCTCTTCGGACCATCTCCCGCTCCCGGTCGACGGGGCCCTTCGGTAATGTCGGTACACCTGAACACCGCTGTGGCGGCAGGGGATTCCCTCGGGTGTGCGGTCATGAGTCCAGCTCCGGCCGATGCTCAGACCCGGTCGGGTCGGGTCGGTTGTCCGGATCGGCCGGTGGTGTCCACTCGCGGCCTGGGCCCTCTGGCAGGGCGGCGTGGATCGCCTCGCCGATCGGGTGTTCGGAGGTGGAACGGGTCGACGCGACGGCGTCGGCGGCCTGTACGAGCATCGTGTTCCAGCGTGGTATAGGCACCTCCTGCCCACCCAGCTCGGCCATCAAGCGGCGGGCTTGTTCGATCTCGTGCACTGATGGCTGATCCAGGGACACCGCGTACCTGCGCCAACGGGCCTCGAGCACTTCGGCATCGTGAGGATGGATGGTCCCGGCCGCGATGGTGCGCCACTGTTCTGCGCTGGTGGCCCACATGCCGTCCTGCTCCGCAGCGCTCAGGTCCAGGCCCGACGCGATGGTCGTTGCCCGCCTCCAAAGGGTGATTGCGTTGCGGTGGTAGTTCTTTACCGTAGCGAGGTCAGCGGCAAACAGCCCCTCGGTGCCGGTCTGTAGCCGAGCCGCCTCGAGCACCGCCATATGCTCGAGCACCCACAGTTCGTTCGCCACCTCACCGATCAGCAACTCGCGCATCGCATTCGCGGTCCGCGGGGCGTGCGCGATCCGGTCCTGCGGGACGATGCCCCGCAGTCCTTTCGACCGAGCCTCGACGATCTGGGCGGGGTCGAGCCCGGCCACCCGCGCATGCGCCTCGGCCTCGGCGCGCAAGTACCCGAGTGTCTTGAGACCATAATGCTGCGCCTGCTCGCGGCCGGATCCAGTACCCGCACCGGGCTGGAATTGCTGCCGGTAGACGTGCCGGTGCGCGAACGCCAGGCGTTGCACCGTGTCCAGCAGGTTCGCTTTCCACGCGGGTTCGGCCGCCGGTCGCGGTGTTGGCCCTGTCATGACCGATCCTCATGTGGGGCAAAGCTTCCCAGCGGCCTCATGGATCGATGCCCTCTCGCACGTGCTGGCTACCCAGGCCACATCCGGCCTGCGACTGGTCTACGCCGGGCCCTCGGTCGGCGGCGAGTACTTCGGAACCGGGTTCGAGGAGCGCGGCGTCGACCGCATCGGTGATCGTTGTTCCCGCACCCGCGGCCAGGTGTTCCACGGGTTCGGCCAGATTCTGCAGAGCACGGGTGATCTGCTCGGTCATCTCCGGCAGCGACGGCAGGAGCGGGTCCGTGGGTGTGACGGTGCCGATTCGCGCGGATCGCAGCAGGTGGACCTGGTCCACGGTGTGGGTCAATACACCGTTCGCGTGCTCACGCCACCGCGTCTGCAGCTGGGAACCGGTCAGGGTGCTGACCGGTGTGGCGACGGCATACGGCCACGCCGGGTCCTGGCTCGGCCACACACGCTGTTGCTCGGTCTCGTCCAGGCCCAGCAAAGCCGCGAGGCCATGGATGCGTTCCCTCTCGAGGATCAGGGCACGCTCCAGTCTCACGAGGGTCTCGGGTGGATCCGCGGTCGCCGCGTGCTCGCCGTAGGCCGCGTGGACCGCAACGATGTCCCCGAGCCGACGCGTATCCGCGGCGAGGTTGTCGATCAGTCTGAGGCGGTCGACCGGCTCCGGGATCGGCCACTGGCTTGCGCCCCACCGTTGTCCCCGTTCGCCCGCAGCTCGCGCGTGGTCGATCCACCGCGATGGCACTCCGCCCGCGCGGGCCAGTACCTCCAGCTCACGTCCGCGCTCCCCCAAAGCCGTGAACGCGGCGAACCAATTCGGCGGGGCGATGGCTCCGGTGCGGTCCCAATAGCCGCGGGTGCCCTCGAGGATCCGGGTGCCCCGCACGGCGAGGGTGTGGATTTCCTCGAGCATTCGCTGCTGGACGGGAGTGGGAATACCCAGCGGGGCCACCGCATCCCGATCGAGCTGGCCGGGGCTCATGGCTCGTACCCCGTCTCGACGGGGCCGATTTCCGGTGACGCTTCGGAGTCCGCCGCAGAGCGGAACACCGGCCGCAGTTCCTCGAAGCTCAGACCAGCTGCGGCGACGGATTCGGTGATCTGGTGTCCGCCTGGGTCGCTGAACCTGACCTTCCGGTCGGGCTCCCGTACTGGATTCGCGCTCCGCGCGGGATCCGGGACGGTCCCTTCGGGGCCGGCGGTGGTCGGTTCGGTCAACAGGTCTCGGAACCGGTGCAGCATCTCCGGGACTGTCGGTGCTGGATTTCGGGCCTGAGGAATCTTGATTCCGGCGCGTTGCAGGGCCGCGACCTGCAGAGCTGCGGTGTTGGTGTTGAGGCGAGCGGACTGGCGCCATCGCTGGGTGAGCGCGGCTTGGTCTACGCCGCGGACGCTGTCGGCGGCCTGAACCCACGCCTCCTGGCGGCCCCACAGCTGCTGTGCTTCCTCGGTAGTGACGTCCAGGATGTGGGCGATCGCAGCGATCCGGCCGCCGAGCGCGTGCATGGTTTTGCTGACCATCTGGTGGGTGCCGATCTCCGCGCGCGCACCGCGGGGACCGTAGGCCGCGGCGACGGCCGCGATTTGCTGCAGTTGCCGCACGTCCGCGCTGAGGTTTTCCACCAGGAGCACTCGATCGACCGGTTCATGCTCGCGCCACGCGATACCGCGCGCCCACTCCATGCCGAGTTGGCCGCGTTCACGCACCTGCGCGATCCACTCCGGGGGAATGCCTGCCGCTATCGCGGCGGCGTCGAGTTGGGTCTGCGCCAGTGCCTCGGTGTCGAGCGCGTGCCGCGATGCCCGCTCCCGTGCATGCCGGGCCGGTTCCTGGCCCTGGGTCGCCAGGACCAGTCGTCGAATCTCGACCGCCTGGGAGTTCACCGCGCGCAGCACACGTACCTGCACGCGGGTCGGCGCGCTCATTGTGGCCCTCCACACTCTGCTGCGGTTACCGGATTTCCCGGCGTCGGCGACGTGCCTGAGTGTCCGGTCATCACAGTTCGACCTCCGGCATCGTCGCCGGTTCCGGTATCGGCTGCTGCTCGGGCTGGGTATCGATCTCCGATCCGGCCGCGCCGGGGACAACCACCGCCTCGACTGCCTCCGCGATCACCGCCCCGGTCTCGACCCCGGCTTCGCGATCGCCGACGGCATCATCGAGAAACTCGTACAAATATTCGCCGTAGATCCCGAACGCGAGCTCCTGTGCCAAACCGTTCGTCGATTCGAAAACCTCTGACGGCCACCTTGACTCAGCGACATCGGCGAGTTCGTCTTCCGGGACGGTGGCAGCCTCGATGGTTCCCTGGGGCCGGATTGTGCCGGTCGGAGCCATGAGGTAGTCGGCCGGCTCGTTCTCCGGGACCAGGACCGCCTCGACGATGTCTTCTGGATCGTTTCCGGTGTCCTCCCGGTAGCGCTCGCCATACGCTTCCGCGTGCATCTGGTGTTCGTCGGACAGGTCCGCGGCGCTCTGCGCGCCCGCCCACGCCGCCGCCGAGGTCGTGGTGTTGTAGGTGTCCCGGTCCGAGTGGGTCGTGAGGGTTTCGGTGAATCCCTGTGCCCGCCGCACGCTCTGGATGCGCAGCTTCTTGAGTTCAACCTCCAGCGAATGCAGGTGCGCGGCCTGCGCGGCGCGCGTCTCATAGCCCCTGAGCTGGTGCGTGTGGATGGCGTCTTTGCGATTGCGGTCTGCCCGATGCCCCTGTATCTGGAGGCCGTTGAGTTTGTCCCACCGCTTCTCCGCGTTGGCACTGGCGGTCTCCCGCCGGGCGGCCTCGGCCACGTCGTGGTCCCGCCGCGCGAGTTTGATATCGAGCTCGACGTCGTGCAACGCCTTGGCATTTTCCGCACGGTCGCGGTAGCCCTGCAGCTGCAGATCGTGTACAGCAGCCTTACGTGTCTGCTCGGCGGATGCAGCCGTCTGACGGCTGTTGAATTCTGTGACCGATCTGCCTTCGGCGCCGTGACTGCGTACCAGGTTCATGGTCATGGCCGCGGTTTGCATGGCTTGAATGAATCCGGTCCGGACCGCTTGCCCGCCTTCCTCGACCGGGTCTCCGTTGCTCATGTCATCACCTCCAGTCCGGTGATCCGCCACCCCGTCGCCGGATCGGTGCGCCCGGCGCGGGCGTAGACGGTGAACGCGATCGGCGGGCTGGCGTCGCCGGGCTGCTCGGTCACCGCCAGCACCCGCGCCGCGCTGGTCGCGGTATCGGGCGGATGGTCATCCGCGGTGGCCTGCACCACCGCGGTGACGCTCACTCCACGCTGTGCCCACTGCTGCCACATCGCGGCCGTGACCGGCGCCAGCACCACCGCGGCCGGCGCGGCATGGGTGGCGAAGGCGTTGTCCATCAGTGGTTCCGCAGCCTGGAACGCTGCCTGGGGGCTGCCCTGGTCGGCCGGGCGGTAGCTGAACATCGCTCTCACGCCCGCGGTCATGACCGGCACCGCCGAGCACGCATCCACCCGCTCGTACGGTGCCGGGAACACCGCCTCGCAGGCCCGGCCTCCGCGCGCGGCGGGTTCGTGACCGCACGCAGCGACCGCCGTGCACAGCACGCATATCCCGACCGGCGCCACGCACCGGGATCGGGCGGTCACCGCGTGCCCCTCTGGTGTTCGATCAGCGTGGTCAAATCAGCGCTGCGCCAATCGATCACCACTGCGTTCCCACGGTAGTACAGGGCGGGGTTGGCGATCGGATCGGCGGCCAGCTCCAATGCCAAACCGGACTCGATCGCCAGGGCGTCCAGCACATCGGTGTCCACCACGCCCCGGTATGCCAGCAGCAGCCGCACGGTCGCTCCCGCTGCACCGTAGTGTTCGCGGGCTTTGCCGGCCAGCCAGAGTGCTTGCAACGCAGCGAGTTCGGCTGCAGCCTTGTCCGTGTCCAGCAGTATGTGGGGGTGGAATTGGGCGTGCCACACCGGGGTTCTGTCGGCGCCGCACACGGTGAACTGTCGGCGATCCGCCGCGACCCACACCCGCAGGCGAGGCCCTCGGGCCGCTGCCGCGGCCACCCGCCGCCGCGGCGCGCTCAGCAGATCCTGCGCCCGAGCCGACCGACCGGCAACCCCCGTCCACGGAATCCGCGTCCGCCCCGGGGGATGCCGCCGGTGCCGTTCCAACGGGGGATTATCAGACCCTCTGCCCGCCACCAGCACCGGCCCGGCCGCGACCGCGAACACCTGCGCATCGCGTGCGCCGCCCGCTCCTGCTCCGCACGCGCGATCTTGTCGGTGAAGTAGTCGATGGGGTTGTGTCACGATCGTTTTCCTTCGCTCTGGTCCGGAGTGACCGGGTTCGGAGTCGTCGGCCCGGCTGGTGGTGGTGTGCTATAGCGGCGAACATCGAGCCGGTCCGTACCCGCGACCGCGGTCAGAAGGGCTACCCGGGTGGTTTCTCCGAAGGTCGGGGCGTGCACGACGAGGTCTTGGCCGGCCTGGTTGCGGCCCATATAGATCGCGACGTGATGCGAGTCGCGGTCGCCGGGAGAGGTGAAGAAGATCAGGTCTCCCGGTGCGCGCTGGCTGAACGGCACTACGCGCCCGTACGGGGAGTCCTGCTGTGCCTGGGTGTAGTGCGGGAGCCGGATCCGGCCACCGGATGCCTGATAGATGGCGTAGAGCGTGAGACCGGAGCAGTCGAACCCGCCACTGGTCGGCCCGTCGACGTCTCCGCCGCCCCACACGTACGGGGTGCCGATCCAACGCTCGGCCGCGGCGATCGTCGCCGCGCCGAACGAGCCGTTGTCCCCGCCCAGCGGTGCCCCGGACCCGTCGTTTCCACACCCACCCGCGCTCATCGTTGCCGGGTCGATGCCCGCGAACATCGCATACAGGCGACGCGCCAATTCCATGCTCGTCGCGTACGCGTTCGGGCCGGACTGTTCGACTGCTTGAGCCAGCGCGGCGGGTGAAAGGTGCTGTGCGACATGTTTGTCGGCCTGCTGATAGAACCAAGTGATCTGATATGCGGGGTTCATCAGTGACGCCATCCCGGCGCTGCCCCAGATGCTCGCGCGCATCTGATGTACTCCCACTGAATCCAAGTCGTATCCCAAGCCGTCGTTGGCGTAATGCAGTGAGTCGGGCACTGCGGGGTTGGCCAGATTGCGGAGGGTGGATTCGGTTGTCTGCGCGGCGAGTTCGGCTTCGATCACCGACTCGGGTTCGCTGCGTTGTTTGCCGATCGCGACCCCGCTGCGAGCCAGACGCAACTGGGCTTGGTTCAACCCTGCCACCGACTGCCCCACCGCCCCCGCGTCGCCGGAGGTCGGTAGTGCCGCCGCACACGAGGACCCCGGATCCACCCCGAGCAGGATCACTACCACGAACAGCAACGTCATCGGCACCGTAACCAGCAGCACCACCAGCGTTTTCGCCGTGTACACCTCTCACCTGCTCGCCCTCCCCCACCAGAAAGACCGCACCGTCCGGCGCCGGTGCGCTATGCCGGCCCTCGACACGGTCACGTGGGCCCAGCCGCGTGGGGGTGTGGTGATCGTCGTGGCTGTACGTACCATCGGCTGCCCCTTCAGATCTCGTGCTCGACGCTGGGGTCGGGCGGGTGTTGGTCGGTGTGGGCGGTGGCTGTGCTGTCCCATCCCAGGGCCGTATCGGTGTCCAGGACGGCCTCGATCGCTTCCCCGACGCCCGTATCCGCGTCCTGCGGAGTGAAGCCGTTGAGGCTGTTCAGGGCTGTGGTGGCGCGTTCGATGAGCGTGTGCGGGCGTGGCGGTTCATTGCCGGGCTCCTGGATCGGTTTGCGTTCGGGCAGGGACTCGACATCGAGGCGGGCGGCGTGTTCGATGCCGCGCCAGCTGTAGGTTTGCCATCGCTGGTGGAGCTCAGCGTTGTCGTAGCCGCGCACGGTCAACGCCGCCAGTCGCTGCCACCCGGCCTCGTCGCGGCCCCACAGCTCGGCGCGCTCGCTGGCGGTCAGGCCGATGACCTGGGCGGTCTGTGCAGCCCGCGTCCACAGCGCCAATATGTTCGCATCGAACTGCCACCGTGGATCATCGGCCGGGAAGTGCCGGTCCAGGGCGCGCTGCTGGTGTTCGACCCTCATCACGGCCATGTGCTCGAGCTGCCAGATGTCGCCCGCGATGCCCTCGATCATGCGGGCACGCACGGGGTCCTCACCCTCGCGCATCGTCAGAGGGGAATGCACGCTATGCCCCCACCGCACTCCTTGTGCACCGGTTTCACCTACGTGATGGACGGCCTCGGTGGGAATGTCGACCGCGAGAGCGTGGACGGTGATCTCCTCGCGGTGCGCCTCCAGGACAAGCAGCTGGCGACGCCAGGTCTGCAATGCGATGTCCGCGCTGCCGAAGTGCGGTTGGTAAACCGGAAAGCCCTCACGCAAGAGCTGCGTGTGGTCCGCGGAGATGGACTGGATCCGTTCGAGTAGCCGTAGCTTCCAGCTGGGCAGCGAATCCACTCCCGGAATCGGCTGGTTCATAATGTGTGTCCTTGTTCTGATGACCAGTGGCCTGCACCCGAGCCGCCACCGCCGCTGGCTTCCTCGGTACAGGTACTCCTGGCGTGCTTCCTCTCCGGTCCGCACATGGTGCGCGAATCGCGGTTTGCCCCAAGAGGTGCCGCTTGTCGGTATCTCATCGGCTGTTCACTTTCTGCAGGCTGCGCTGCGCCGGGCCCGGGCCGAGAGATAGGCGCGACACCCTCGGTGCGGCGCCGAGCCCATAATCGAGCAGCCGCGTTGGCTACACGTTTCAGATATCTGGTCCGGAATCGGATTCCTTCATCGGTGTTAGGATCGGATTCTGTTGAGGTGCTGGTCATCTCGAACTTCTGTGCGGTTCCTGGGTCGGCGGCTGACGCAGTGTGAACGACGTCGGCGACGAATTGCGCTGCGTAGCGATCGGTGTCGCCTGCTTCGTGTATCTCTCGTACGGTCTGGACGACTTTGAAGAACAGCGGGGGTATGTCGCCGGCTGCGTTCTCCGCCATGGTTACTGCGACCGGGCCGCGCCAGCCGATCGGGTGCTCATAGCCGAAGCGTTCGAACACCTGATCTGCCAGCGGGTTCGCTGGTAGAGACGAGTTGACGAAGTTGTGGGAATACCACGCTCGCAATTGCCCTAGTTCTTGGGTGGCAAGGTCCGGAATGTGAGACCCGATTGCGGCCGGGAACCCCTGATAGTCGTCACGGACGCCATAGGTGGCCGTTCGGTCCGGACGCAGCACGACGAAATCGGCCTGCCCACTCAAGAGATCGCCCCCGTTGCGGCGGCTGGTCGAATGAAACTCCATCCTGTCCATGCCGGCGAGCAGACCGCCTCGCGAGGTGAGGGACGGTTCGGTGTGAGGGTCGAGATCATTCGATGCTCCTTCAGGTTCGTGCTTCTTCTTCGGACAACTCACCGCGAGCAGCCACGAAACCCTTCGTCCACAGCAGATTTCGGCTCGACCGCGCACCGTTCGACTCCGACTGAGGCGCTTGCCTTCATCGGCTATGGAGGCGCACCGCGCCGCCCCAGCCATGGTTTGATCACAGGCACACTGCCATGAACTTTCGCCGATTGTTCGTACACTAGATGTGATCGGATAAGCTGGGAGACAGTCTATTTCACTCATCAGAGCCGCCAGAACTCGCGTCGTCGCCCACAGTGAGTGCAGGCGGATTAGTCAGGTGGTCGAACCGGCGATTGGTGTTGTGAATGTCGCTATCCCGCTCCGCAGCAACGAAATTCATCCTGAATGGAATACCAGGCTCGTTCGCCTCACCCGTCTTGAGCAGGAAACATCCTGTGCCGGGTGGTGTTTCACGCGTCCGGGGATCGTCGGAGCGGTCGTCAGTCGGGGGGCGGGGCGCGGCCCAGGAGGTAATGAGGAGTTTTTCTGTATCGCTGATCGACACCGCACCCCGGAGCCGGTCGATCTCCTCGGGTCCGACCGGGCCGATGATCTTGGCCCGTGCCCTTTCGAACAACCCCAGGGCCTTAGCCGCCGAGGCTGGTGAGTTGTAGGCCGAGAGGTCTTTGATGGTATGCGAGCACATGATCAGCCCGGTCCCCAAGGGCCGCTGCAGGCGTGAGAGGGCGTCGGTGCGGTCGACCATGAATTCCCCCGCCCCCAGCACACGCCAGATCTCGTCCATGACGACGTGGAAGATCCGGTGCGGGGCAAGACCCGCATCAGCCAGGGCGTGGGCGGCAGCGACGGCGCCGAAACCTTCACTCCAGCACACCATCAGGACTGCGGCCAAGAGTTTGGTGTCCCCTTCGGGGACCCGCGACACGTCTATACACACCGCGACGCTGCTCAGGTCCAGGGCGGTGCTGGTGTGGCGGTCGAAGATCTCTCCCCACGGGCCTTCCACCAGCGACCGCAGCGACCGGCGCAGCATTTTGGTACCGCTGCGGTACGACGCCTCGTCGTCCTCCTCGGCCGACCGCCACAGGTTGTCGGTCCCTGCCGAGATCACCGCCAGCAGATCCGACAGCAGCGGCGGCCGGTCCGGGGTAAATCCTCCAGCGGGACTGTACAGTTCCCGCAGGCCAGAGACCAGCAGGGTTTCCTCGTAGTCCGCCACGCGCGCGCCGCGGACCAGCTCGATCAACCCAGAGACGATGGTGACCTGGCTGGCTTCCACACGGGCGGAGATCTGCCTGCGCTGGTCCGGGTCGGTGAGCTGCTGCAGGACGCTGCCGAGGGTGCCCACGGCGAGGGGATTGATGCTGCCGTACCCGTATCCCAGCTCTATGACTTGGCCGCCGAGGGTTTCGACCAGGTCGCGGTAGTCGGGTTTGGTGTCACCCATCGCCAGCACGGTGTCCCCCGCCGCGACCGCGCCGGTGAACAGCCGCCGGATCAGGGAAGACTTGCCGAATCCATTGAGCGCCAACACAAATAGGCTCGGCGCGGTGATGAATCCGCGCAGGAACCACGACATGGAGTCGAAATGCACCGGCGCGCCGGTCACATAGTGGCTGCCGACCGGGACACCGACCGTGGGCGCGGTGGCCCCGACCGCGAACGGCCACAGCCCGGCGACTTGGGTCGTGGTGCCACGCCATTCCGGAGTCGAGGGCACTACCGTCGCGCGTCCTCCACCTGGCCCGGCGTAACCGCGGTCGGTCGGCCGGGCCAGCGGCCGGACGAAGCCGTCCCGGCCGTCGTCCTGGATGCGGCGCATCGCGGTGGCACGCCGGTGATCATCGCGCGAGAGCACTACGCGCGCCCACACAGCCCGCACCCCGCCACGAGCGGCGCGCCGCTCGGCGGCCGCACGCGCGGCGAGGGTCAGGATCGCCACACCGCCCCGCCGAGTGAACTTCCCCCGGCCGGATGTGATGCTGTCGGCGTTCACGCTGCGACTCGTTTCGGGATCGAAGTGTGCTCGGGCAGGATCAACCCGATGCCGAGGGACGCGGCGAACGCCGCGGCTTGGGTGGCGTAGCAGCGGCGGATCCCTAAACGGGAGGCGGCGGCCATATCCCGCACGGACGCCTCGATGCCCGGCATATCCGCGTCCAACGGCGCGGTGGCGGTGATCAAGGCCCCGAAGCGGGTCAGTCCTGCCCCGCGAGCTTGCTCGAGCCGCGCGGCGCGGGTGTTGTCCACGCGGATCGACGCCGACGCCGAGGCGATTCCGCGTTCGGTCTGCTCCGCGGCCAGGGCGTCGCGGAAGTCGTTGTCGACCAGATCGCTGGCCTCCGCGGCCGAGTGCAGCCTGTATACGATCGCGACGCGTTTGCGGGGCACATCCGCGCGCGGCGCCAGCAGCTTGTCCAGGGCCGTCTCATAGACCGCGCCCCGCGGTGCCAGGTCCATCTCCCAGGTGATCGACCGGGCCCCGTCGTGCAGGTAGTGATCCCACCGGTTCTCGTGCGCCACCGGTCCGACCGTCCGCCACGACTGGGTCTGTATAATCTCCCGCCCCGCGGCCTCGACGTCCCGCTGCGAGGCCAGGTCGTACCGGCTACGCACCAGGCCCAGCACTTCCCAGGCTTCCAGCGGAGTCGCCGGGAGCCCAGCGCGGGCGAGCTGGGACAGGATCCCTTGCAGGCGTTGTCCGATCTCGCGGGCCTGCTCGGCGGTGTCGCGGCGCAGGCGGCCCTGTCCGAACGCGCGGAAGGTGATCGCGATCCGTGCTTCCACCCGGACCCCGACCCCTCCGATATCGGCGGCGGCCTGCTGCATCACCAGCCGTGCCCACTCCGGGGCATCCGGGCGGATCAACCGCGCGACCTCGCGGCGTTGGGACAGATGGGTTTCCACGACGTGATCCAGCACGCTGGTTACCGCGACCACCTCTCCGCCGCGTGACTGGTTGGCCAGGAAATCGCCGTATCCAGTGACCCAGGAGTCGATTTGGGACTGGTCCACCAGTTCCTTGCCGCGGGGAAGGACCCGAAGCACGACGGTGTAATGGTCGGTGCGGCGCACGTGCACCAGCGCGAACCGTTTCCCACCCGGCGTCTCGTACTCGCTCAGACGCGAATTAGCCAGCAACCCCGGCAATTTCGCGACGCCAGGGATGCGGGAGAATCGGCCCGCCCGATACAGGTCCTCACCCCGTGCCCGCGCCAACGCATACTGGGTGCGTAGAACCGCGATCTCCCACCCGCTACGACCACCGACCGTGACCGCCATCGGCGCGAAAACCACGGCAGCACAACCGATCATGGCTCCCGTAAGTTCCAGGGAGTGGGTGATCATGAACGTGAGCATGATCACCACCAGCAGTCCGAGCCCGAGCATCGAGACACCCCAGGTCAGACCGAAGAACCCGGCCGAACGGGGCCGTTCCCATCGCCCGTACATTCGCGTGGTCGTGGTCATCGCCGCACCTCCATCGGCCCCGGCGCCTCGGGGTCCCAACCGGATTCGCCGGTGTCACGTGCTTGGCTCTCGGCCGCAGAACCGAACTGCTGCACACTGTCGGTCACTGTCTGGGCACCTGCCGCCAACGCGCCCCCAGCGCCCGCGGCAGCAGCGCCACCCCCCGCAGCGCCGGCTCCGCCTCCTCCTGCTGCGGCACTCGCGGACGGCGAACCTGCGGCGCCGGATCCGCTACTCGGCGATGGCGACCCGCCGCCCCCACCTGTACCTCCCCCTCCGGTGCCGCCAGCGAGCTGCCGTCCACCTACCGGTGCACCGCCGCCGCCCGACGGCGGTGAATTCGGCGGGGGCGAAGTGCCTCCGCCACCACCACCGGCGGCACCGTCGTCTTCGGTGACCTTGCGTGCCTCCGACCCTCCGCCTCCGCCGCCGGCGACCCCCATTCCCACGCCCAGCGCTCCGCCGGCCATCGAGGCAGCCGCACCACCGCCGCCGCCGAGTGTTGCCACCACCGGGGCGATCAGTCGCATCAGCGCGGGCAGGATGATTGCGACCAGCATCAGCAGGATCAGTGAAAGCAGAAACATCTGTGGATCTGGTTGCTGTGCAACGCTATTCGCGCCGCCCGCGCTGAACGCAAGCGCATACACCAGAGCACCCACCGGTTTCCACAGCATGAAGGCCAGCGACCAGGACAACATGCGTTTGAACGACTGCGAGCCAGGTCCGGTCCCCGATGCCGCGGCGGCGATCGGCAAGGCAGCCACGACCAGGATCAGGAACGCCTGTCGAATCACCAGCATCACCAGTTGCACGAGCATGCTGATGACCCCGAACAGCCCGATCACCAACACCAACCCGTCGCCGAAAATGCCCGTCGCCTGGGAGAACGAGCTCAACGAGGTGGCGAAGTTGTTCGCGTCGCCGCTGCTGGCGTCGAAGATCACCCAGTTGGAAAAGGCATCCCCTGCCCGGGTGCCGACGGTGACGACCGCGGCGAACGTCATCGAGCCGAAAACCGCACGGGCGAACATCATGAAGCTTTCCTGCGCCTCACCAGCGACTCCTCCCCGTTTTGCCAGCGCCAGGCGGGACGCGGCGAACATAATGCCCGCGATCAGGAGATACACCTGCAGTCCGCTGGTGTAGCCCTGAATCCTCGCCAGCACCGGACCGGGCTCCCCGGTCGGTGACGCAAGCTCCGGAGAAGGAAACGCCGTCCACCACGCCAACGCCATGCGCAGACAGCTACCGAATCCCGCCATCAGACTCTGCGTGAAGGAGTCCAGAGCTGAACTCCCCGCCGCGCCTGCCGCCTGCTTGCCTGCCTGCTCGAATTGGTGCAATAGGCAGGTAAAATTGAGTGGGAACGGAAGCAAGCAGTTCGGATCCACTGACTGAGATGTCTGCGGTGCCTGAGTTTGGCTGCGCCACAGGCTTATCCGGGTCACGACTGTGTGAATCGGGAACGGGTCGATGATCATGCGGTGGTCTTCCATTGCCCGAAGTCCGTCAGGTCCGCGACAGGAATGGCGGGCTGCCAGAGGGTGTCGAGATCATCCGGTACTCGCACCCGCCAATCCCCTGCGTTCCACGTCATCGGCCAGGTGCCGTACGCCCAGCCGTCCTGAGCGCGCACGGCGATCTGGACTACAGCGAAATCCGGTTGGTAGCCAGGCAGGACGCGGATGCCGTCGGGGACGATCGCGTACCGTGCAGCGCCGGGGTTTTCGGTGCGGCTGCGGCCGATGCGGTCGACCAGGGCTTGACCTCCGCCGAGGTATCGTTGCCGGATTACGTTCTGCCACACACTATCCGGTGCGGCGAGTGCGCGGGCGATAGCATCACAGGCTGCCATGGCCGCACCTTGCGGGGTGCGCGCGAAGCCCGAGGCGATTCCGTTACTGATCTTTTCGGGTCCATCGCTCGTGGACACCGGAAATGCAGCACCACCCCAGCCGCGCTGCCAATCCAACCCCGCAGGCGGATCGGTCAGATATCCTGGGTTGCGGGGATCGTGCCGGTTAGCGGGATTTTGCGGCAATGCCTGGCCGGCGCTGTCGGCGGGGATGTCGAGACGGTTGCCGTCCAGGTCGATCGTCGGTGCTCTGTCCTGGATCGAGGGCAGGATTCCCGTAGTGACCGGACTACTGGTCGGCTCGCGGCGTGCTGCGGTCTTCTCGTGGCGGGTTCCGGTGAGTGCGATAACCGCCAGGAGCACCGCCACGATGCTGATAATCACAACAGTCGACACACGGCGAATGCTCATGACCTGCTCACCCTCACAGCGCTAACGCGGTCATGTCAGCCGGGGTGCGGGACAGCACTGTCACCGGGTCGGCATGGAATCCATTGGGCAGCAGCAGTTTCCAATCGTCATTCAGCCATATCACGGTTGCGGTGTTCGCGGTCAATGATGTGTCGGGTTGCCGGGTATAAATGGCTACATCCGCGTGGTCAGCCGCGTAGGTGTGCACGCGGTATCCCAGCAGCACCGGTGGAGTACTGATAGGGCCGGTGATCGAGATCTGCGTTCGGGCAACGGCCCACGCGTCACGACCGGGACCGGGCGCGAGCATGCGCTGGCCGATCTCGGCGAATTGGTCGTCGGCGCCCACCGACATCCGCACAGTGGCCTGGATGGCAGCGAGGGCGGCGCCGACCGGGGAGCGATCGTATGAGTCGGCCACCGTGCCGTCATCGCGGTGAGGTCCCTGATCAGCTACGGGGAGCGTGATCCCTTGAAACACATCTGATTCCAGGTGCGTGGGTGCGGAGTGGAGGTCTTCGGTGGTGATTCGTGGCGGTTGGGGTTCATGTGGGGTGCCAGCGCAGCCGGTGGCGGAGCCCAGCCCCAGCAACCAGATCATGAGCACGGCCGACTGCAACGCTGGTGTTCGTATGAGCTTGGTCATAACTGTTGTTCTTCCAATAGTTTTCATGGGGTAGGTAGTAGGGCGGCAGCGATCGCGGAGGCCGCGCCGAGCAGGAACGCACCAAGTGCGGAGCCGACCAGTCCCTCGATGGCCTCGTCGCGATAGATGCGCACCAGCAGCGGCAAGCCGACCCAGATCAGACGGGCCACGCACAGCAGCAGCACGATCCAGTCCAGCCAGCTCAGCAACGTGCCCATGGGCTCGGTCACCGTGGCGGGCTGGGATTGGTAGTTCACGGCTGATCCCCGAGCGTGGTGACTGGATCAGTCCAGTCGTGGTCGTGGGCGGCGTCGTGGTAGGCGATGTCGAGGGCTTGCAAGATGAACTGCGAGGCACGTTCAGGGTCAGTGTGCGGCAGGGAATGTCCTGCGCCAGGGACAATTTCGCAATCGGCCCAGATCTTGTCTGCCAGCCGCAACGATTGCGTGGCCGGGACGACGTGATCGTGTTCGGCCGCGATAACGAACGACGGCACACTCCGCAGCTGCTCGGCCACCTCCGTTGAGAGGCTGGTGTGGCTGTAGGCACCGAGGATGTCGGTGACGACGCGCGGATCGCACCGTGTCCCGGGAGTGGGATGCCTTGGGTGTCCGCGCCGTGTGCTGGTGCGCCGGAATCGGCGGTCCAGGAGCGCTGCCGCGGCGGCCGAGAGCGGGTCCAGTGGGCCGTGCCGCCAGCGGTGCAACCGTCGCGGCAGGGTGCGGTATAGCTTTGGCAGGCTGGCGAATTCGGGGAATTCGGCGCTGCCGTTGAAGATCACCAGTCCCGACAGCTTCGCCGCGCGGTGCGGGTAGCGTTCGGCCCAGGCGTGCGCGAGCAGTGATCCGGCCGAGTGCGTGACCAGCAGTACCGATCCGGATGCGTGGGTCAGGACGGTGTCCAGGTCTTCGACGAGGTGGTGCATCGTGGTCGTCAGGCGCCGATGTGGTCTGCCCGAGTTACCGTGTCCGCGTTGGTCGTACACGACTTGTGCGACGCCGCCGTCGAGGCGCTGGTCCAGGCAATCGGTGAGTGGAGTCCAATAGTTCGAGTCGGTGAGCAGGCCGTGGACGTATACGATCGTGGCCGGCGCGCCGAGCGGGCCCAGACGCCTGACGGCGAGCTCGATACCGTCGGCGGCCTGGACGGTCAGTTCACGATGTTCCATCTGCATGGTGGCCTTCCTTGCCGGAGAGATCGGATCCGAACACCCGGCTCCCGCACCGCATCGGCCGGTGCAGTCGGGTGAAAGATATTGAGAGAGATCAGGTTCGATGCTCATGTCAATGGCCGCCCGAAGCGTTGAGAACTTCTTGCATGATCGACCCGGCGCTGGTGGCCAGGATTCCGCCTGCCAGGGCTCCCAGAACGATCTTGGGGGATTCGACCGCACCGCCGTGCCAGCGCTCCCACCCGAATTTTCCGCCGGCGTATATGAGGGCCGCGATGCCGGCCAGGGTGACGAGCCAGGCGACCCAGTCCACGATGTGTATCAGGCCGTTGGATCCAGGAGGAGGACTCGGAGTGATGCCTATGGTTCCTGGAGTACCGACACCGATGAGGAAGGCGTAGATCATCGGCTTCCTCCTTCCTGTTGTGCTTGTTGCCGCGCGAAGGCTATGCGGGTGGTGATGGCGGCCCCAGCGCGATGGACGTCGACCGGGACCGCGCGCGTCAGGTGCGCGCGGCGCGGCGGGGGCGGGTCGAAGGGGGTGTATCGAGCCAGTTCGCCGAGTTCGTGGACAATCAACTCCTCGTGCCAGGCGATCGGCCAGACCGCACCGTCCTGGACCAGTTCGCCCACGGTGCGGGCGAAGCGGCGCACAGCTGCGGGGACCCTGCGGGGTCGGGCGGCGATCAGGACCAGTCCGACGACGGTGACCCCGTCCGGCGCTACGCCCGCGTGCCATTCGCGCAGGCGATCCGCTGCCGCGGTCAGTCCGGGGATGCAGTCACGGGCGACGATTACGACGCGTTGGGTGGTGCGCGGGGAGCCAGGCCAGGCCAGGCCGGCATCGGCGGCGTGCACCCACCATCGCGCCAGGGTCGATGCCCCGGCACCGCCGTGCGCGCCGACCACCGCGAACAGCGGCGGGTACGGGCCGGTGGTCGGCAACGGGAGCTCGCGAACGGGTGCGCCGCGCTCCGGGCCGGGCACTTCGATCGTTGCCGGATCCAAACACCCCGGCGACTCCGAGGTGGTATCGATAGCACGTAAGGCGTTGGTGCGCATGATCATTGCTGCTTCTGAATGTTGCTGATCAGCAGGCCTGCCGGGGTTCGGCGGGTATTGATCAACTGGAGGTAGTCGGTACGACTGTGGTCGGGGTGCAGCTCGACCAGATGCACCGCGGCGGTGTCGCGGGTGATCGGATTGATCGCGACGCAGTGAGTGCTACCGGCCGGGATCTGCGCAATCCCGGCTGCCAGTGATGGGGCGGTGATTCCGCTGTCGGCGGCCAGGGTTCGCATCGCGTGATCGGCCGAGCGGGCGGTGTAGTAGTCGTTCTCGAACGTAGCGATGAGCCCAGGGACCGTGTCGATGGGACCGGCCCGGTCGGTCACCGTGGCACCCGATAGCCCGGTGCACGCTGCGGGTACCGGCGGGGCAGCGGAGGAGTTGGCCGTCCCGCGCGCCGGTGCCGCCGCGGCGGAATGATGACTGTGGTGCGTGGTGAGCATCGCAGCCGTGGCCACCCCTGCGATCGTCATCACCACTGTCGCGATCACCCATACCCGCACCTGCTTGCCCAGCCGCCTCCGCAATACTGGTGTGGTAGGGCGGGATTCGTGCGGGACCGAATGGTCGATCCATCCCCACTCACTCCCGGTCTCGACTGCGCTCTGATCGGATGTGTCGGCGTGCAGGGGGATTGGATCGGTGGTGGTGATCCAGCCCCAGCCGTGGTCGGTGTCGCTGGGTGTGCTGAAGGTGTTATGCGGCATCGCGGTCACCTCCGTCGAAGTGGGTGTGGAGTGGGGATGGGCCCTTCGCCGGAGACGGCCCGCGAGGGAAAACCGATCTCTCGTGTTGGTTTTGGCGCTGAGAGATGTCTCCGCCGAAGGGGTCTTCATGGGCTCGTCACCGTCGCGGCCGGCGGGTCGGAGTCGGGTTCGGAAGATGAGAAAGGGGGGCTCGGTGTCGGTGCGGCACTGGTGTTCTCCGCTGTTTCCGGGGCCGTGGTGGTCGAGATTGTGCTGGTGTCCGGGCTGCTGGGTTGGGGTGCTGGCGGGGAGGCGGGGCCGATGGCCGTGGCGATGGCGTGTGCGAGGGTGGTGAACCAGTCGGCGATGGCACCGAAAGCTGGTGTGCCCTGCGGGGTTGCGGACGCGGTGGTGGTATATGCCTGGCCGCCGTTGGTGGCGTCGCTGTATTGGGCTTGGGTAGCCACGCCGTAAAGGTCGCTGGGTTTGGTGACGGTCGAGGTGATGGCGCTGAATGCTTGGCTGAGCCAGCCCAGAGCGGTCTGCGGGGGAACGAGTTCCGCGACCGCGCCGGCCAACTTGACCCCCAGATCCGCGATCGCCGCGCCGGGGTTCGCCAGCCCGACCGCGGCGAGTTCAGCGATCGTTGCGGGAGTGAAGACATTCACTGCGACCGATACCGCCGTCGACAGCCCGATCGTGCCGAGCCGGAACAATGCGCCCAGGATCTGGTCCGGGCCGGGCATCGGGGTGTTCGGGTTCGACGCCTCGGCCAGGCGCTGGCCGAGGGATTCGGTGGGCTGATACGACAGTTGGTCCAGGCTGTCGCCCTGGACGTCCTGGCTCACGACCCCGACCGCGGTCTTCCACACAGTGCCTGCAAGCGCTTGCGCGATCGTGGTGATCGCCGAGATCGGATCGTGCAGATTGGATTGGGCGGTGATGTTGTGGATCGTCTGCTCGATCGGTGTGCCCGCCTGGGTGTCACACCGCAGGTCCCCCGGCGTGCATAGATCGGTTACCCGGCCGGTCAATACACCATAATCCGGTGCACCACTGCCTGATTGGACGACGCCGGCACCGGTGATCGAGGTATCGGTCAAGGTGATCCCGGCGGAGGATCCGGGGATGCCGGGCACCGGGTCCGGGGTGCTTTGGCCCGGCCGACCGGGGATCACGGGTGTTCCGCTCGTACGGGCGGGGTTCGCGAACAGCGCGACCGCCGCCACTTTGTCCGCTGCCAGCGGCCCGGCGCCGGCGCCGGTGCCGACCTGGTGCGCGAACGTGGACACTGCCGCGGCGCCGTCGCCGTATCCGACGGCTGCGATCCGGGTGTGCGGGCACTGGTTCACCACCGTGTGCGCCCAGCTGCCCAGCTTCGCGGTCGCCGCGGTCACGGCCTGGTCGTACGGTAGCGCGGCGCCGTTGTCGGAGTGGCCGTACGGCACGTAGGCCCGCTGCACCTCGCCGCCGGTGGCGTCCAGTGAGGTGAAGAACTCACCCAGCGCGCCGCTGTCGGTGGTCGGTGCGGCATCTGCTGGCGCCTGGTCCGTCCCCTGGATCCCCAACACGTACAACGCCGGGCAATTGCCGTCCAGCGGCACCGATTCCGGTTGCTGCGCCGAGGCCACCCCGCTCCCCACCAGGAACACCATCACAGTGACACAGACGCCGATCAACGCCCTTGGTAGTCGTCGCCGGCGCACGACGCTGGCAGCGTTGCCGAATGCCGAGTGTCGGTGTGGCATGGTTCTCACCTCCTGGAATGGTTTGGGGTGTCTAATTGCTTGAACCGGAACCGGTTTCACTCCGGTGGGCGGGGCTCACGTCGGGGTCACGGGTAGCTCGCGCTGTCGGCGTCGGTGTCGTCTGCGGGCTCGGGGACGGTGACGGGTGCCAGCTCGCTGAGGAGTCGTTCGAGCACTTCGGAGATGCCCGCGGTGGCTGCGCCGGTGTGATCGGTCGGGTATTCGCGCCACGTCACATCGATCAAAGTGGCCTGGTAGTGCTGGTACAGGGCGTGCCCGTGCTCGACCGGGACGATGGGGTCGTGGCGGCCGTGGTAGAGGTGCACCGGCATGATGGGCTGGCCCAGACCGATGGTTTCCTTGGCCAGCACGTACCGCCACATCGGGTCGTTCCACGGGTCGGGACGTTCGCACCAGTGTCCGAGGGGCTGGCGGTACTGCTCGAACAACACCTCCGCGCTGAGATGTTCTGCGGCCGCGGCGATCCTGCGGCCGTCCCCGGTCAGGACGTGTCGCAGTGGTAGGTGCTGGTGCGCGCGCGACAACCCGATCAACCCCGCCAGAGTCAGGACTGCCCATCGGCCCTGTCCCAGATGTGCGGCGAGATCTGCTGGATCGGTCACCACGGCCCCGGCTGCTACAGCCCTGAGGTCCACATCGCGTGCGTAGTCACGGTGGAGTTCCGCGGCGCTGATCGCGGCTCGACCCCCGTCGCCGTATCCCCACACCACCACCGGTGACAGGTCCGCCTCGATATCGGACAGATGTGTTGCGGCGCGGGCAATGTCCAAGGTGACGTGGGCCGCGGCGGCACTGGCCAGGAACGTGTACGGGCCGGTTCCCTCGATGCCCAAACCTTCGCCGTCGGGGATCGCGACGGTGAATCCCGCCGCTAGGGCCGCGACGATCTGTCCGGTGTCGGGTTCGTGTCCGCGGGCGAGCAGTTGTGAGGGCGCCGGTCCGCCCAGACCGTGAAATTTCGTGCAGTACACCAGAATCGGCCCGTTCCCGCTCGCCGAACCACGGTCGGTGGTGAGGATCATGCCCGAGACGGGAATCAGCTCGCGATAGGAATCCGAGGAGACGTACACGATCTGCCAGGCATCGCGGATGAACGGCAGTTCGGGGATATCGATCTTGCGGACCCGCAGCAGGTCTCCCGGGCGGCGGCCGTGCTCGATCACGACCGGTGCGTAATGGCTGTCGGTGTTCGGAGTGGGGGTGGTCATGGGTGGCTCCCAGCGATGTCATGAGCAGAAGCGATCAGCCACGCGATGCCCGGCGCGAATTGCCCGGTAGCGGCGTAACCGGTATGTGCGGCAACGGTGTTGGCGTAGTCGGCCCACACCAGCGGATTGGCCAGGTCCGCGTTATCCGCAGCCAGTTGCCCCACCGCAGCGGCCAACTGGCCCACCAGACGGGGCAGCAACCCGAGTGGGTTGCCCAGCACGGTGGCGGTGATCTGTCCCCACCGGACCGCGGCAACAGCGGCCTGGCTTGGGGTGGGGGCCGGGATGCGCGGGTCGGCGGAGTCGATGAGCCTCTGCGACAACGGCTTCAGTGGTGCGTAGTCCACGCTGCCGGGCCCGAGGCGAACGTCGTTGTCGATGAAGGTGGTCCACGCGGTGCCCAGGGCGGCGCCCAAGAGCGCGTTGAGTGATCCCAGTGCGGCGATCGGGTTGCGCAGATCAGCCTGGGCGGCCAGGCGTGCACCGAACCGCAGCAACGCGGCGTGATCGGGTGCCGCGCATGCCAGGTCACCGGCCGCGCAGATCTCCGCGACCCGCCCGGTCAACGCACCGAATGTTTCACCATTGCTGCCGATACCGCTTCCGGCCAAGGCCGGGCTGAGTATCTGGACACCAGCCACAGCCGTCCCAGGGGTACCCGGTACCGCATCGGGTCTGGTCTGGCCAGGGCGGCCGGGAAATGCGGGCGACGCGTTGGGTCTGTCCGGGTCCGAGTAGAGCTCGATCGCGGCGACCCGATTGGCCGGGATCGGGCCCTTTCCGGCACCGATCTGCTGGGCGACCATCGACATCGCCTGCGCGCCTTGGGAAAACGCGACGCCCGCGACCATCGTGCCCGGACAGGTCCGGGTAATTTGGGCAAACGCGTCGTTGACCTGGCGCACCGCATAGGTCACCGACGCCACATACGGGGCGGTGCCACCTCCGGGTACCGCGCCACCGAACCCGGCGGGGTACCGGATGTATTGGCGCTGCACCAGATTCGGTGCCGCGGCCTCCACCGGTCCCAGCAGCGCGCCCAGCAGGTCGACATCGGCAGTCGGGGACGCAGTCGGGGACGACTGTCCTGTCCCTTGCACTGCAAGCACTTCCAGTGCCGGGCATCCCGGTGCTGCTTGCGCGGCCGACGATCCGATGACCCCGGCCGTTAATACCGTCCAGGAGCTGGCCACGATCACCGCGGCCGTACACATCACCCGCTTCGTAGTATTCACCGCTGCCCGATCCCCGCTCCGGCACCGAACCCGGCACCGACCGTCCCCGCGACGAGCGCACCAGCCGCAGCGGCGGGAACTCCGGCAACCGCAGCGCCGATCGCGGCACCCACCGCGGCCCCCGCCGCAGTCCCCACCACACCGGTAGTGATGGTGCCGATCACCGGAACCGCGATCACCGTGCCGATCGCGGCACCGGCGATACCACCGATGGTGCCGCCGATCAGCCCGCCGACCACCGCGCCCACCGCCGCGACCGGGGCACCCGCGACAACTGCACCTCCGGCTCCGGCGACCACGGCGCCGACCATGGTGGCCCCGGCAACCCGATCGCTGCGTCCTGGTGGTAACCCGATCGAGTCCAGCGCAGTGGCTACATGCGCTTCGGCACACGCCGAAGTGTTATTGATTCCATCGCGCACTGCCGGCGGGAGCCACGGCGGCGACGATGCTTGCCACTCACCGATTCGAATAGTGTTGGCCGGCGGGCGAATCGGTGCGACCGGCCGCACCGGCGCAGGCAGATGCAGATCCTGCACCCGCACCGGGGGCGCGAACTCGGCAGCCGGTGCCGGGCGAGGTACCGGTCCATTACGGATTGTCGGCGGCTGCGGAGCATCCGGCGGAGGCGCCGGAGCCGGTGCCCGCGGCGGCGAGGGCGCTGTGGTCCCGGGCTGGGTCTGGCTGGTGATGCCCGGCTGCTCACTGACAATCTGCGCCGTTCCCGCCGCCGCGACTCCGCAGCACGAGGAGAGGATCGCCATCGAGACCGCCGCCGCTGCGAGCGGACGCCCCCCACAACGAATTCCTCTCCACTGCATCGGCTCGCACGACCTCACGGCTATCCGGTTGGCATGGGCCGGACTGGACCGCTGCGATCGGCTCGACCGCGCGGAGAGCGCGTGTTTACTGGAAATGGGCATGCGGAATAGACCCTTCAGGGTTCGAATTTATTCGGGAGATGGGAGTGGAGAACAGACTCACGAGCTAATCGAGGTGAGCTCTGCTGCCGCAGCCGCAGTCCGGGGGTTCTTTCCCGCGGAAGGTCAGGGAATAAGGTCCCAGATAAGTAAAGCCACCTTCCATGCTACGTACAGACCATTAGACACCCAGGATGCAATCGTCAACGGATCCACTGTTTTCCCTTTCGGAGTTGTGTTCTTTCCCCCACCACACAACCCCCTGCGACGGCGAGAATCCAGTGTTCCGTGTGACCCAATTTGCATCACATACAATCCGTGTGCCGGATGGAATGTGTAGTTGACGGGCCATGACGGGACGATAGTGATGCTGCATGTGTCACCACAGAATATTTTCTGCCAGGCGATCGACACGGAACAACAGTCTCGTGGTCGCCGCCACCGAACCCAGTTCTCGTTAACTTTTCGCAACCCGGTCGGTGAATGTTCGAATTGCGCCGCGGCCGAACGGTCTGGTAATCATGGATCTGCGTGGGGGAAATATTCGACTTCATCGAGGCAGCAGATACGCATGAACGACCGTGAAAATCGGGTGGTCCGTGCCGGAGAGCCATCCGGCATCACCTCACCTCGCGCGTCCCAGAAAACCTCCAGTTCCGCCCAGGCCTCGATCCCTAGTCTCCCCGACTATCTCGAGCATGTGCGGACCGATCTGGGGTGGTCGCGCCGGCAGGTCAGCAATCTCGGCGATGTCAGCCTGCACCAGTTGCGGCACGTCGAACACGGCACCCGCAACGCAACCGCCGAAGTCGTCGACCAACTCATCGCCGCCTATCAGCTGACTGCGGCGCAGGCCCGCTACATCCGCGAGTTGCTGATGCCGGCCGTACCCCTGCCGTACCCGCCAGGGCTAGGTTCTCAGGTCCGACGGACACCGGACCTGATCGCACATCTGGCAGAGCTGGAAGACCGGGGAGTGCTGGGAATCTACACCGATCCGATTGGCAATGTCCTGGCGCTCAACACCCCGATGCGCGCAGCATTTCCCGAACTCGAGCAGATCGGCAACACCATTCGCTGGTGGTTCAGCCCGCCGGCCCCACAGGCCGTCGTCGACTGGGACACCGAAACCGACCTTGTCGTCGCCTGGTTCAAAGCCGCCATTGCCCGCCATCGTTCGGCCCCTGAGGTCGGCGACCTGCTCGGTGACCTCAGCCGTCACGGCGCCTTCCTGTGGCCGTGGGTGCACAGCACCCGCGTCGTGTACACCCGCCCCACCGACACACCGCTGAGGCTGCGCCGACTGCCCGACGGCCGCGAATACTCAGTTATCGTGCAGAGCAATGAGGAGTCGGACTCCAGACACATACGGCTCCACACCATGATCCCGCTCGAACGGTCCGATCGTGGGTCTTCCGCCCGGTAGCTCGTGCGACTACCGCGATCGAGCCGGCAAGGCCATCATCGAACCGGTTCTCCACGCCGCACGTATCGCGGACGGCACCAACGTTCGGCGATCGCGAATGCAGTTCCCTCACGCCACGGTGGTCCCAGTAACGGCGCTAACGGCTCGCTCGACCCGTCCGGCAGGTCATCGCAGCTGCCCGTGCAACTTCGGGAAGTGATCGCGCCCGGTTCTGGCTTGAACCAGATGTGGCTCCGAATTGACGGGCCGCGCGAATGTCCGCACCCCATGGGTGGCCAGCAGTTCTGAGGCAGAGCGGTCCTGGACGTGGTAGCCCAGACGGGTCAGAATTTCGTGGACCTCGGAGGCAGTGAAGAACGTCTTCCATGGTTCGCCGAGCCGGGCGACGCTGTCGGCGCGTGTTTGTAGTTGTTCGGTGGCGGGCGGGTAGAAGTAGTCGAAGACAAGCTGCGAGGAGGGCACACTGGCGATGTAACGGACCGTTTCGTCGACCGCGGTTCGTGCGAGGTAGGCAACGACACCGAGCAACACGAACACTGTGCTGTGGGTGGGGTCGAGCCCTGCGTGAGCCAATTCGCTCGCCAAGGTGGCCTGATGGAAGTCGACGGGGACGAACCTCAGCGTGTCCGGGACCGTGATCCCGGACACCCTGAGCTGGCGCCGTTTCCATCTTTGGGTGTCGGGGTGGTCGACCTCGAAGAATCGCACCGCTGGATGGGAGTTGCGGTAAGCGGTAGTGTCCAGACCCGCCCCGAGGATGACGACTTGAGTGGTTCCGGCGGAGATGGCGGTTGCTATGACGTCCTCGGCGGCCCGGGCTCGCGCGATGATGTACAGCCCGCGATGACGCACGACCTCTGGTGAGAGGCCGACGTCGAGGACTGTTTCGTTCAAGACCGATTCACACAGGATTCGCGCGGCCAGAGGATCGTCGAGTATCTCCGGATAGCGGTTCGAGTATTTGGCCCGGATGTGTGCGATGCTTCTAGCCGTTTCGCTGGGTCGTCCAGTCTGCATGTTGTTACCTTCGTGTCGGTGTGAAACTTTTGCAGCACAGTTGCCCGAACTTTGTCACACCCATCACTGCTTTCGGAATAGGAAAATACCCGCACCCGCCCCATCCTGTTACCCATGACGAAATCAATTCTGCAAACTCATTCGCAGCGTCGAAGGATGCCGATACGACGGAGAACGCGTCAGAGCCGAAATCGAGAACACGCAGGTTGACGCCCATTATTCGATGCACGTATCCAGCGTCGCCAGAACCACATCGGGCGCCTTCGGGAAGACGTAACAGTTTGCAAGCCCCCCGCATGGACTATTTCCCACGCATACCCACGCATACCCATGCATACCCGTGAATGCCTAGGTACTGCCCACCAAGCACCCGCGCAGTACCAGAGACTTGTTCGAGACCGTCCGACCAGTTACGCGTTATAGTCGGACGCGTGAGCAGACCAGGGGCGGGGAACGACATTGTGCCGGCCGAGGGCCGGAGCTTCGTAGGGCGCGAAGACGACTTGAAGCAGATCGACGATCTGATCGACACCGGATCGGATCGGATGATCACTCTGGTCGGGCGTGGCGGTATCGGAAAAACACGCCTGGCCGCCGAGGCGGCCCGCGTCGTCCGGGCCCGCGAAGTTCGGTTGCATTGGGTTCGCCTGGCCCGTCTGCCAGTGGAGTCCGATTACGACGCGGTGGCAAACGAGATCGCCTCCACCGTGATCGCCGCCGATTACTCGCAGCGCGGCACATGGCGCGCGCTGGTCGAGACCCTGGACCGCGCCGATCGGGGGCCGGAGGATCCCGAACGCGTCGTGCTCGTACTCGACAACTGCGAACATGTGGTCGACGCGGTGTCGCTGCTGGTTCCCCGTCTCCTGGCTTCCGTTCCGGGGCTGATCATCCTGGCTACCAGCCGCTGCCCGATCGGATGGATCGACGAACACTTGGTTCCTGTACGGCAGTTGCCCGAGTCCGAGGCGGTAAAGCTTTTTCGCCGGCGTGCCGAACTCGCCGGTGCCCCGATCCCCCCGAGCCAGGACGATGTCGTCGCCCAGATCTGCCGTCACGTGGGCTGTGCACCCCTATACATCCAGCTCGCGGCGGCCAGACTGCGGTACCAGGAATTGGCTACTGTGCGTGCCGAGCTCACCGGGGACGCGAAGGACGGGCGCATGCGGTGGACGTCCGGACCGGCGCGCTCGGGAGCCGACGAGCGGCACCGCGGCGTGACGAACGTCATCGCCTGGTCCTATGACCTGTGCACCCCTGAACAGCAGCTGTTGTTCGAACGTTTGTCGGTGTTCGCGGCAGGCGATGACAACGACGATGACGACGGCAACACCGCAGGTAAAGGTGCTGATCTCGAGGCGATCCAAGCCATCTGCACATGCCCCTCGGCGCAGTCCCAGCCCTCACACGAGCCCTTGTCGGTCGATGTGATCGAAAGCGTGCTGGAGCGGCTGGTCGATCATTCCATGGTCGCGATCCACATCACCAGCAACGGGACGCGCTACTCCCTGCACGAGGAGCTACGACTGTTTGCCTTGAAGCGGCTCTCAGCGCGCAGTGCGAGCGAACCCGCGCGGCTGGCCCTCCGCCACCTCGACCACCACCAGCGCCGAGTCAGCGCCGCCGCGGACGGTTGGTTCAGCGCGGACGAGCGGAAACTGGTGGACTGGGCCAGGTCAGCGTGGGGCGATATCGTTACCGCGATCGAAACCAGCATTAACGCACCTGATCAGGCCCACAAGGGTCTGCTGATCTGCCTGGGACTGATCAACTTGCGAACGCCTTTCGTGCGGGGGTCGATCCGCGAGATCAGGGCTCTGACCGAACGGTGTCTACAGGCCAGCACGAGGCTGACTCCACAGCCCACCGACGTGCAGATCGCGGCCGAGGCTGCGATCGCGTGGCTAGCCGTACGGCAGGGTCAAAGTGCTGATGCCACACGACTTTTCGAAGAGTGCATAACAGCCGCTCTACCGAATGGCATCGACTGGAAGAACAACCCCACAACCATCGAAGAATTGCCTCCAATTCTCGATTTGGCGTGGGGAACAAGACTTTTCATGGATGATCGCGATCCCCAAGCCATCGCCGTACTGGAACGTGCACGGCGAAAATTCTTCGAGGACGGCAACCACGGCGCCGCGGTGTGGGCGGGCATGTTCGCCGGTCTGGCCGCGGGTCTGCTCGGGTCGCCGGAGTATGCCTATGAGATCTCGCGCGCGACGGTTGATGCCGCCCATGCAGTGGGAGCGACGTGGGCCACCTCGTGGGCCGATCTGGCCTTGGCGGTGTCGCTGATCAAATGCGGCGATCCAGCCGAGGCTGCATCAGTGTTGCGGGAGGCGCTGTCGCACCAGTTGTCGGTTGGTGACCAGTGGGGTGGTGCGTGGAGCATCGAACTCCTGCGCTGGGCGCTGGCGGCCACGATCGAAACCCGCAGCACCGACCGCGCCCCCGAGCGGGTCGCGGCCGACATCGCCCACCTCGCTGGTGGTGTCAAGAAGTTACGCGCCAGCTTGGGCATCGACATCGGCCGAATGGGGACATTCGCGGACGAGTCCGGCCGCGCGAGCAACGCGGCCCGCGAGGTACTCGGTGGTGCCGCGTTCAGCTTCGAGATGAACCAGGGGGAGATTTACCTGCGCCCGGACAAGTACGATGTACACCTGCTGGCGTTGGGAGAGCAGTCCTTTAACGACGTCATCAGAAGTGCCACTGATCTGGAAGAGGAAAGACACCGAAGTGGACCGTGGGGCACTTTGAGCAACGCGGAAAAAGACGTCGCTCTCCTGATCGCGGCAGGTGTAGCCATGGCTGACATTGCCACCCAGCGCGCGGCAACCATGAAGACCGTACAGAATCAGGTTTGGCAGATAGTCAAGAAACTGAACCTCAAATCGCGCGATGATATCGGCAGTTTCGTCCGTGAGAACGTCACCAATCACGGCCCGGCATAGCCTCTGCCAGCTGACGTATCTAGCGCTGGCAGCGATGCTTTGACTCATCAATACAGGAGGGCACTCGGCCCCGCAGCGGATTGGCCCCCCTCGCGGCGCACCCCACCAAGGGCGAACGGTGCGGCGGATCGGTCAGTTCGCCTTCTACGGTCTTGGTAGTCATTCCGTGCCGGGATCTTGTCCGCAGTGCTCGTCCCGCCTGCACCCGGAATTACCCACATGTTCTTGATTTGGCTGAGGCTGGCCGCTGCGACAGTCTTCCGCTGACAGGCACTTGCTGTAATAACGTCGGTCCAACTAAAGGGAAACCAGCAGGTCAGGGGTGATTCAGAAAGCTTATGGGGTAATGGCGGGTGGGCCCTGGGCAAGGTGCGGGTAATTTCCTATTCCATCGCGAGGGCGGGTATGTGACAGTCGTGGCGGAACAGCATCGACCTGACAGGGAAGGCGGATTCTACTCATGGTGCCTCCATTGCACAGCTCGCGTGATCAGATTGTCGTCGTCGGCGCGGGCCCTGCCGGTCTGGTGGCCGCTGTCGTGTTCAGACTTGCAGGCCTGAAGGTTCGGGTAATCGACAAGCATCTCGGACCGGTGGTCGACTCGCGAGCAATTACCATTCACTCTGCCATGTCTGAATACTCGAGAACGCTCGGACTTGTGGAAGAATTCATGGCGGCCGGAATTCCGAATCCGTTCATGGATTACCATTTCCTCGGCGAGGACTCGGTTCCGCAGCTGAACTTTGACCAATTGAAGAAGTGGACCGAGTTCCCGTATGTGCAGGTCATCAAGCAGTCGGACATCGAGAAAATTCTGCGCGACCGTCTTGCAGAACTGGGTTGCCTTGTGGAGTGGGGTACCGAGCTCACACACCTGGATACCGAGTCTGATCCCACGGCCATCGCTGCCACCGTGGTCTCCTCCGACAATGAGGTGAAGGTCCTGCATCCTCAGTGGCTTCTGGGATGCGACGGAGTGCACAGTACCGTGCGCCGGCTGATGGGAATCGGATTCGTGGGCAATGAATTCCCGGCTCCTCTGCGCATGACCGACGGCGTCGTCCAAGGCCTCGAGCAGGCCGGGGTGGCCAAAAACCACATTCACTACTTCATGGGACACGGCCCCGAGGGACATGGACAGCTGCTTTTCCTCAGCGCACTACCTGATGGCACTGAGCGGATGATCATCAGCGACCTCACGGGCGAGGGGCGCAGCGACCTGACCCGTGCGGCCTTTCAGGCCGCGCTGGATGGGCATTTCGCCGGACGGGTGAAGCTGACCGGGTGCCTGCAGCCACACGAATTCCGGATCGGGCAGCGGATCGCCGATGCATTCCGGGATCCCAGCGGCAAGGTATTCCTGCTCGGTGACAGCGCTCATTGTCATTCCATCGCTGGTGGCTTGGGCCTCAATGCGGCGATGCAGGACGCGATCAACCTCGCATGGAAGATGGTGATGGTCGCACGAGGCCAAGCCCGCCCATCGCTGTTGGACACCTTCGAGCCGGAGCGGCGAGAGATGGCGAAAATAGTCGCCGACACCGGCAACGCGGTACAGGCGGTGATCATGGCCCACAAGGAATCGATGGCTCAACGCCTCGCCATTGCTGACCAACTCAATGCGGACGGCGCGGTACAGCGGATCTCCGGCGTTGCTCAGAGTTATCGCGGTAACGGTCTGAACCTGGGTGTCCCACATCTGCGAGGCCTGGCCGCCGGCGACCGTGCGCCTGATGTGCGGATCAGAGAGAATACGGATGTGCGCCTGCACAGTGTTCTGTCCCAGAGCTATACGGTGCTGGGGGTCCAGTGCCAAGCTCACTCGGACACCGACTGGGCCCGGCTGGCAACCCGTGTCGACGATCGCTTGGGGACTAGTCGGGTGCAATTCAAGCTGCTCACACGTCCGGGATTCACCACTGCCGCGCCGAATTTGGCCGAGGTCGCCGATAGTTCTGAGTTTCATGGCTTGTACGGCGCGTCGAGCGCAGACTCACTGTACCTGCTGCGGCCCGACAGGTTCATTGATGCCTACTCCCCGGCAATCGGTCAGGATCGGATCCTGAGTCGACTCGAAGCGGTGTTGCTGTGACTCACACCAAGCACACTGCGATGAGGATGCCATACGAGGACGGTCCAGTGGATACAACGATTCGGTTCGCACGCGTATCAGCCGAGTGCGCGCGGCAGCCGATTGGCATTTGCGTCCCCGCCTCTTTGAGAGCGGCGGTAACGACATGACATTCGACAGTCCGCGCTGTGCGCCGGAGGTTGGTGTACAGCGGATCGCCGACCCGACGGGTAGATACCACGTTTCCGTCGATTCCGGTCTCCGTGATGCGTCCGCGACCGAGACTCTGCGGTCCGCGAGCCAAGCATGGGGACCTCTTTTGTTGGGTGGGCAAACACGGCATGGGCGTGCACGGCACCGGTCGGGCGACCACAATTGCGCATGCATAGCAGCGGCCTATCAAACCTTGGTGGCAGCAGGCAAGATCCGGCCCGCAGCCGAGGCTTTACTGTGATGGACACAGCGCAGATACGGACCAGGTTGACCTCTGCCCGACGCGATCGGGCAGGTCCTCAAGTTCTGGTCCTTCGTTGAGTTGGCGCGGGCCGGGCCGCACCAAATGCTCGTGTTGGAGGACATCCAGAATGCGGGCGCTCTGGATCTATTGCGAGCCGACATGTTTCGCTGCTGGGTCGTGATTGGTCAGAAAATCATATTCCCCGCCGTTGTCACCGACGGGGACCCTGGCGTGCTCCAACTCGGGTGGCAGCCCAGCTGGAGCCCATGCAGAAATGAGGAGGAGTCTGCATATGCCCATAACGAGTGCGGAGACAGCGGGGCCGCGTATCTATGCGCCGGAATCCCACTCACAGGCTAGTGGCGTCAGAGGTAAGGGTGTACCGCACTCTCCGCGCAGCGGGCATCGAGACCCGTGCGGATGGAGCCGCGGACACCCGCACCCGCCCGCGGCGCTGCCGCCCGGGCGCGGAGACGGGGGCAGAGACCGGCGAGCACGACGGGCCGTTGCCGGATCGCATCATCGCTGCGCTGGGGAAACACAGGGCTTTGGCCAGCTTCGAGCGATCGGGGCGTCGCATCACACAATCGAAGTTGGCCGAACAGGCACACCTGTCAAAGAATCACGTCGGCAAGCTGCTGCGCAGGCCGCGGCGAATGACTGCGCGGATACTGGGCATTCTTTCCGAGCCCCTGGGGTTTCCCGATGAGGCGTACCAGCATCTGTGCGGGGATCGCACGCAACGAGGACCCGGCGCGGTGGGTACCGGCGCCGGATCAGCTGTCCGTTCATGTGCGGCAGGAAGTGCTCACGGCTGATACGCGGCGTCTGCGTTTCTGCACACCCCGCATTACCAGTCGCGAGGTGTCACAGACACTCACCGCCGCCGTCGTAGCGATCACCCGCGCAGTCCGCCGCAACAGCACCAGCCCACACTCTGAACCCTACCGTGATCCCACCGCTCACTGCCCTTCGCCAGACCCACACCCACACCAAACCCCCTGGAACGGAGCTCCCCAGCCATTACCGACCTCACCAATAACCGCTCACGCCGGCCGAGTGCGAATATCGACCGGCAGCAGATCACGATCCACAGCGGATTCACCGGGCCGTCCTTCACATATTCGGTCACGAAATTCTGGATCGCCGAACCGATTCCACCGGATCAGCGGCATGCAACGTCACCAGATTCCAACTAGGCACCATTCAGCACGTTGCCCACACCAACCGGCACACTCGTCTGCTCTGCCCCACGCAGAGCATATTTCCCGTAGGCACCGCACAGAGGGCCACGAGAACTCCATCGGGAGAAAGGAATCCAAATGAGAGGAAACCCATGCAGCAACCCTCACCGCAATCCACACCCCATCCATCAGCGCCCCGTGGCCCGGGTCCCGACCCTGCACGACTACCTGCTCCAGGTACGAATGGAGCTCAAATGGTCACGCAGGCGGGTAGCCGACGTTACCGGCATCAGCGAGCCTTACCTGCGACAAGTCGAGATCGGCAAACGTGTGCCCAGCACCGGAATACTTCGCAAGCTGATCGCAGGCTATCAACTAGCGCCTGCGCAAGCCGCCTACATTGACGAGTTGCTCACTCCACCAGTCCCTCTCACCCCACTGGACATTCTTCGCAACCGCCTGAACCAGACACCAACGCTTATCGACTATCTGACCGAGCTCGGGGACCGGGGGGTTCTCGGAGTCTACAGTGATCCGATCGGAAACGTGCTGGCAATGAACAAGCTCATGAGCAACATATTCACCGATCTCGAAGAAATTGGCAACATGATGAAGTGGTGGTTTTCTCCGGTCGCACCGCGGGTCATTCCGGAATGGGAAGCCGAGAGCGACTTCCTCGTCGGAACGTTCAAGGCTGCCTTCGGCCGCCACCGGACCGCTCCGGCTGCGAATCAGCTGTTGCGCCACCTGCGGCGCCATCGATCCTTCACACAAAGTTGGGTCAACAGCACTTTCGTCGCATACAACCGCGCAACCACCCACCCGATTCGCCTCCGTCCTCCTTCCGGCAGCGTCCTCACCACCATCATCCACCGAGCCGACGTGACCGACTCACGACAGATAGTCCTCCACACCGCATACCCACGACTAGGCACCACCCACCACATTGGAGCGCGACCGGGTTCATGTGCCTCCTCATCTGAGCGAGAAAGCGACAGCCAATCGAATTCCTGCACAGCTGCCCCAATCTGATGCAGATTGCGTCACACGGAACACTGGACACCCACTGATGACCAGGCTTTCCTGGATTAGGGGGACGCAATCACCGGCCTTGCGCAGATTGCGTCGACAAGCCCTAATTTCACAATCAGAGGAACGCCATGGACAGCCCGGAAGCTCGACCATCTCCGAGTTCGGTTGAGCCGACACACTCCACCCCCCACGGCACACGTGCCATCAGCAAGTCGCGGCACTCCCGCCCGACACTGAATCCAGCAGTATGACCGCCGATGCCGAGGACGAACTGCAACGTCTTCTGACCGAGCCCACCATCTCGGTTCCTGACGCTGCACGCCTCCTCGGCATCGGCCGCTCCACCATCTACGCTGCAGCGCAAACTGGTGCCATTCCGGCCGTTCGCATCGGCAACCGGGTTCGAATCCCGTCCATCTGGCTACGACGATCCCTCCAAATCGAGCCCGACAACAAGGTCGACCCCCAGTAGAGCACTCATCGGTTCACGGCCGTCGCCTTCCCTCTCCCCCAAGGCAACCCGCTCGCATGCGCGCCACGGAGCAATCCTGACCATTGGCAGTTGCCACGGCAGCAACTCATGTCCACGCCCACTTGGCCCGCGCCCTCACCGCCCCGGCCCCACCGAGGGCAGTCGAATCATCAACGCACGCTAGGAGAATCCGATGACCGAGATCGATGGCATCCAACTGGTCGATGAGACATGGCCGTTGGATGGTTCCCCACACTGCCGAATCACTGCTGTCGGCGACCCAAGCAATCGGCGAGCTATACCGTTACCTCGCGCACGCCACAATCAGCACCGCTTGCGGGGCACTGGCAAGCTTCCCGAACCTCTACCCGATTTTCCCCACCCTGACGGCGGCAACGTATTCCAATGAGCAGTTTCTGCACCAACTGGCAGTATGGGCCGAGCACTTCACCGAGTCCGATGCGACCATCCGCCATGACGACGCACCCGACGATCCGACCCGGGATCGAGCCGCCTCCGCGCTCCTCCAAGCCACCGAGTACCTGTGCGGGGCAGCTAGGTTCGCCAATCAGATAGGTGCCAACCTCTCGCATGCCTCCGGGCACCTCAACCACATTTACCACGAGGATGCCTGGGTGGTCGACCGTGGAGAGCCGTGAGTGATGGCACTGCCGACTCAACAGGACATATTCGTGAGCACCCTTCAGCACCTGAACACGAGTCGCATCTCACTGGGCGACGCGCGGGACTGGCTGCGTTCGGACTGCTCTCCTATCGGCTCGTCCGTGCCTGATTACGCCAATGAAGCGAAATTCGCAGCGCTGCAGAAGATCGCCGAGGCGAAGGCCGCCATCGATGCGGCCAAGTCCGCACTGCATCGCGCCTTGGACCTCGTTCAGGAGTGAGTAACTGATGTCGCCGCACAGCTGGCCCCTGTCCAGGACCGGCGGGCTCCGCCGGTGACCACCATGGCGCCTTCGAATGTAGACATCCTTACGGCGGCATCGGGACTGACCGCCGGACTTCGGCGCTCAGCAGAACCAGGCAGCGGACACAGGCACCCCCTCCGTACAGAGGGATCCAGCAAATCTGGCCAGACCTCCGCGCTGCATCGTCAGCGCCCTCCCATCGCGACAGCCGAACTCACCGAGCTCGTGCCCATACACCAAGTATCGGGCCAGCACCGCCTCGCCCACACCGCATCGCGCAAGTCGAACGATGGCTCCGTCCAGTCACCCGATCGACTGACGACCGGGGCCGATTGCAACGACGCGCATCACCCGAGGTCGCGAAGCGGCAACACCTACAAGGAGGTAGAACGATATGTCCGAACGCGAACCGTCGAGAAGGCCGCGCCGAGCCGAGCCTATCGATAAGCGCGTCGCTGCGAACGGTGCGGTGACCTACACCTTCCAGATCGACGTGGGCACCCAGCCGAACGGCAAACGCGACCGCCAGCGGTTCACCTACCGCACCCTGACCGAGGCACGCCGCGAATACCGTCGGATCACGACGGAGGTCGCCGAGGGTCGATACATCCAAATAACGCACGACACCGTGAACGAGGCAATCGACAAATGGACCACCGGGCGACGTCGCATCCGACGAATCACAGTTCGAAGCTATGCCAATGATTTGAAGCCTGTTCGGCGACGGCTCGGAGGCAAACCGCTGGCCCAGGTCACCAAGACCGACGGAGACGAACTAGTCCAATGGATGCTCACCGAGGGGCGGACCAGCCATCGACATTACCTGCCGGATTCGCTGTCGTCCCGAATTGCGGCCTTCGTTGCACAGCACCCCGACGGGATTTCAGCCTCGGAAGTGAGGACGCAATTCCCGGAGGGCGACGTGCACACGTGCCTGTCGGCACTTCTCCGGGCCGGCAGAATCGCCGGGCTCCGGCGCGGTGTCTACGGTCCGGCAATCGCTACGCCGGAGGTCGAACAGGTAGCACATGGCCTCCAACCGGTCACGGTACGCTCGACACTGACCGCCTTCACAATGGTCGTTCAGTCCTACGTGGACCAAGGCCTCTTGCCGCGCAACGTTATCGCGCTCGTGGAACGACCCGATGATCCGATCGACGAGAACGAGGACGACGACCTCGAGAAAACCAAATCGTGGACCCTCGACGAGGTCGAGAAATTCCGGAAGACAGCGCAAACTCACCGGCTGTATGCGTGCTGGTTGTTGTCCTGCTACGGAATGAGACGCAGTGAGGTGGTGGCTGGGCGCTGGACCCGATTCACCGAGACCAACATCAAGGTGCGCCGGGGCAGGGTAGCTGTCGACAACGAGGTCGATGAGAACTTGCCCAAGTCCAAACGGAGCCGCCGTAATCTCCCGCCGCCGCCGGACCTCGTGGAGGCGTTGCGCGCCTTGAAAATCCTCCAGATGTCCGAATGCCGTGCGCTCGGCACTCCATGGTCGGATGATCGGCTGATCGCGGTGCACGAGGACGGGACTCCGGTTCGGCCCGAGTGGTACAGCGATGAGTTTCAACGTATTCGTGAACGTGCCGGACTGCGTCGCATCCCCTTGAAAGGGCTGCGCAACACCTCGGTGTCGCTGATGCTGGCACGCGGTTACTCACCGCATATCGTTGGTGCATGGCACGGCCACGATCCCGCGGTCTCGCTGAGCATCTATAGCGATGCACAACCCGAGGACCTGCGTGCCGCAGGGGCCGCGCTCTTCACCTGAAGTGGAGGTGCACGCTCCAAGCCTTGGCACATTATTGGCACAGTGGCCGCCAATGTCCCTGTTTGTCGCTAGTAGAACATGCTCCTGACCTGGGTGGGGCGGGTGGGGCTCGAACCCACGACCAGCGGATTATGAGTCAGGTGGCTGTTATACGCCCCCGTCCATCTGAGTCGCTCCAGTCCAGGTCAGAGCCTTGTCTGCGTCCCGTCAATGCGGTCCCGTCCCGCTCGTGTCCGCGCCTCTTGGCACACCCTTGGCACACTGGAAATGGGGGACTGAACAGCGCCAACACGTGCTGCCCGTTCCTGAGGAGTCGTCGGTGACGCAAACAGAAGGACCTGTGCTCGATTCTCGGTTGGCGCGCTCGACGGTCCCGCTGGTCAACCCATCAATCCCTGCCCGTGCACGGCCACCGGTCTCGACATCGCCATCTGAGAGGTGTTCCATTGAGGAGATTCCCTGACCATAGTGAGGCCGCGCGGACGCCCACCACCGAAGCAACAGGGGGCGAGTTCCGCACCGCGGCACCACCACCGACACTGGATACGTTCATGGACAATGACATTTCCTGCCCGACCTGCGGTCGCGGTGATTGGGTCCAGAGGATCCCTGCGCTGCGATCGACCGGTGTGTCCACTGTGGCCGGCTCGGACTACTACTCCGGAGTCGGAGTCGGCTCATCCGGCCTCGTCCCCGTGATCGGTACCGCGACTATCGAGCGTACCCAAACCACGGCGCTGGCACATGCGACCGCCTGTGCGCCAAATGAGATTTCCCCAGTACGGCCGCTTCTTCTTGGGTTCCTCCTGGCGATCCCTGCGCTGGGAGTTCTCTATCCTGTCATCGACAATATGGTGACCCATCCCGGTCTTGACAACCCCACCCCGATCGCCTTAATCGTCAACGCGGCATTCAGCATAGCAATGATGGTCGCCGTAGCCACCCCCGCGATCGGCGCGTTCGCCTTTGCCGCAGCTCGCACGCGCCGAAACAATCGGATATCGCGCGGACGTGGCGCGGCCTATGCGGTGTGGCAGGCAGGGTTCTACTGCCACCGCTGCTGGACGTGCTACTTCCCAATCGCTCCTATACCGAACATTCCTGCCCGGCAGCCAATGTCCACAGGCCAGTTCCAATGGATTGTCTGGAGCGCCGGGGGTTACGCACACATCGCGCAAACTGGGTGATCGCTTGCTATTCACACCCGCATTTGGGACATTTCAAGCGTCGGCTTCCGCGAAATTTGTGCACGCGGATACCTGGGGGATATACGCCGGTCATCGCCGGAACCTGACCCGCTGGGCTCAAGACTACTTCACGTACCGCTATCGCCACTCAGTCCCGAGGACGAACCTCCGTTCGTCGTGCCGGAATCCTTATTTCGTGTAAGGGCGACGTTGCCTTCATCCGGCTTTGAGCGTCCGGACGGGTGTTCAATCGCGCTGCTGGGATCGCTCGGGCTCGTCCTAGCGGTGTTGTCGCCCACGTTTTTCCGTGACGCAGCGATCAGTTGTCGTGCCTGTCTCGTACTGATTTCCAGCAGGTCGGCGATGTCGTCGTCGTTATGCCCCTCGGCGTGGATAGTGGCCGCCGCTTCTATCTGCCCTTGTTCATGTCCGGTGATCTCGTCTGCCGCCCGCGCTGTCGCGATGTCAATCTGACCTTTCAGATTGGCGATCTCGTTGTCGCGACGCTGTTGGACAAGTTCTATAGCGTGCCAGGCGCTGATGTAGTCGCGGACCGCGGTGGTCACGATTTTCTCTCGCTCGCGCGCGGCGGCTCGACGGTCCATCGCCCGTCGGCGGGAACGTTGCAGGCGTGCAACGACTTCCGGGGATGACCGCTTGCGGGGACGGGTTACACGGCGACTCTGGTCCATGGCGAACTCCTGACACGTGCGACACCGGTCAGTCCCTCGCCTGTTCCACGATACCGCCTCCGCCGGCCCTGCGCCGGTTCGGTTGCCGCGCTCAGCTTCCGATCCGGCGTGGCAGGCGGTTCGGATGTGCTCGGTCCTTGTTGACGCCGTAAAGGAGATGCCTTCCGCTAGGGCGTTTTCGCCTCTTTATCCGCCCTCGGAACGGCCACACCGGCGACCCCACATCGCACGCCCCTGAACGGTCCTGTCCTGCCGCCCTCACCCGACCACCGGCAGCTCGTGCTCGCTCCGCACCCAAGACGGGGTCTCCCGCGCGTTCTGTGGTGCCACCTTGCGCCCGGTCACCCGCAGCTCTGCGCGGCGGGGCGCCGTCGTGTCCGCCCGTCCTTCTCGTGAAAGGCGATTGCTCATGTCTGCTGCACTGATTGGTCTGCGCTGCTCGGTGTGTTCGAGCGCGCTGCTGCTCGATGACCCGCCCACCACCGACACGATCTGCGCGACGTGTGCGCAGGCGCCGGTGTGTGATCGCTGCAGGCTGCCCGCACCCCAGCACCACAGCACCGTCGACGACAGAACGCTATGCGTGGACTGTGTAGCCGGCTGGGCAAGTTGCGAGTGCTGTGACCTATACACCGATTCCGGCATTCGCACCGCCGCTGACGAGACGGTCTGCGCCACCTGCGAACAAAGTCACTACAGCGACTGCGACGTCTGCCAGCGCCCGAGCCGCGATCTGAATGAGGTCGACAACGGCGACCTGGTGTGCGAGCACTGTGGGTCAGACTACTCCCTATGTGATGCGTGTGACCGGCTCACCACCAACGACACCGACTGGTACGACAATTCGACCTATTGCTGTCGCTGCGTCAACACCAGCGATCTGGTCCGCGACTACGGCTACAAGCCCGTTCCGGTCTTCCACGGGCAGGGGCCGCTGTTTCTGGGCTTGGAGCTCGAACTCAAGACCACCCGCAACGCCTTTGCGGACTGCGCCGAGTTGGCCGCTGCCGCTCTGGGTGATCTCGGGTACTTGAAGGAGGACGGCTCGATCGGAGCCGCGGGAGGGTTCGAGCTGGTTACCCACCCCATGGATTACCTGTTCGCGATGCAGGAGTTCCCCTGGGATCTGTTGCCGCGGTTGCGTTCTCGCGGCGGATACGTGGACAGCGACGTCGGCATCCACGTACATGTCTCCCGCGCCGGGTTCGGCTCGCCGGCGCACATGTATCGGTGGATGAAATTCGTGTACCGCAACGAAACCCACGCGGTCGAGCTGGCGCGGCGCACCTCGGATCAGTGGGCCAGCTTCGACCCCGACGCCCGCGCACGAATAGTGCACTGCGTCAAGGGCGCCGACAAATTCGGATTGGGGAATCTGGGTCGTTATCAGGCGATCAACACCCTGCCGGACGACACGTTCGAGGTGCGGATCTTCGCCAGTTCCCTGGTCCCGCAGCGGGTGCAGGCCGCGCTCGCGTTCGTCGCTGCCTCGGTCGAGTACACCCGCACCTTGACCAGCGCGGATGTAATGCGCCGCCGTGGTTGGGAATGGGAAGCGTTCGTGACCTGGCTGCGCACCGACCCTGCTTACGCACCGTTACTGGCCGAAATGGAGGACCTTGCATGTGCATCCTGAGCTTCTACAAACCCGGCGTTACCCCGGACTTGGCTGCCCTGGCCACCGGTGCGGAAGCGAACCCGCACGGGCACGGCTACGCCGTGGTCGCCGACAGCCGCATCATCATCGGTCATAGCCTCGACGCTGATCGGGTGATCGAGGAATTCGCTGCCGTGCGTGCACGATTCCCTGACACACCCGCGTTGTTTCATTCCCGGTTCGCCACGGCCGGGCTGCTCGACATCAACAATTGCCACCCGTTCTTCGTCGGCGAGGACGACCGCACCGTGCTCGCGCATAACGGGATCCTGCCCGCCACCATGCAACCCCGGCTCGGGGATCCGCGCTCGGATACCCGGATTGCGGCCGAGGATTTCCTGCCCCGCGAGCCGTTCGGGCCGCTGGATTCCTGGACCGGCCGCGACGGCCTCGAGGCATGGCTGCGCACCGACAAGATAGTGCTGCTGACAGTGGACCCCGCATACCGGCACACCGCGTACGTGTTCAACGAGCACCTGGGGCACTACAGCGATGACGGGGTCTGGTACTCCAACGCCTCCTACCGGTGGGCCAGCTGGCTCCCCGACGAGGAGGACGAGGAGTGCTGCTGCTGGTGCGGGGAGTGGGATCCCGAGCGCCCCGGCCCACACTGCATCTACTGCGGAATCTGCCAGGACTGCGGAAGCTGGTTCCCGCACTGCGAATGCGCCGAGCTCGATGGCCGCGAACGGTATGCCGACCTGCTCGCGCGCGCCGACGATGCCGCCTGAACCATCCCGCCGTTCCTCCGCCCGCTCGCGCGCCGGAGGGACCGTCGTCCTGTCCTGTCACGAAATGTTCTATCCCCGAGGAGGTTTCCATGTATTCGTCTGTGCCCCCGTTGCTGCGCGCTCTTGCCGATCATGTTGAGCACGCCCGGCAGGTTCTGGACTTCGCCGACGAACTGGCCCACGCTGTGGGCGGCGGCCGTGCCCGCGCCCGAGTGGCGGATCTGCGCACCACCCATCGACGATTGGAGAACACGCTGCTCACCGAGCGTGCGGTCGTCGCCGCCGCTCTCACCGAGAATCTGGCGGCGCACGATGAGCGGTGATCTGGCCGCCTACACCGCACGGCGCGCCCTTCGGGTGCACGGTATGCGTCCTCCAGCTGCGGATGCCGCGGTCGTGGTGGTCGGCTACCGGACCGCCTACGACGTGCCCCCTGCACCGGGGGTCGTGATCGTCCCGTTTCGTGGCCTGGATCCCGAGGCCCTCGCCCGCACCGGTACGCCAGCGATGGCGCTGATCGCGGTCGAGTCCCCGACTGCCGTGAGGTTCGGCGCACGGATTTCTCAGTTCCCCTCCATGGCCGGTCCGCTGCGCCGGACCGAAGGTACCGAGTTCGCTTGGTATCTCATTCCGGTCGATCCGACCCCGGGCGGCCGGTTCACGATCGCTCGGGGCCCGTGGCAGGACAGCGGCCACGACGCGGTGCTGACCCGCACACTGACCCGGCACGCACCGACCGCTCCCACTCTGGTGGCCATACACGACCACGGGCGCGCCACCGACCGCCCACGCCCGTACGGGCGTGGCCAACACCGCTGAACACCCAGCAGGACCCGCGTCGCGTCGGCCCCGCGGGCGCTTCGGCGGCGCGTGCCGACGAGCGCTGAGGCAGCGATCTGCGCCGGTGCTCACCCCGATCCCTTCCTCGTCCTGCTCCCGGCCTTCAGGAGGTCAATGTCATGAATTCTGGTGCCCCGTCGTCTGATTCGTCACGTCCGCCGATCCTGGCACGGTTACACAATGCTCCGGCCGCGCAGGGATTGACGATCCCGTTCATCACACTGCGTCACAGCGGCGGTCGCGCCCCGCTGTGGGGTGCGATCGATCCGGTCCGGTTGCACGCGGTGCAGGCGTTCGAGTTGTGCCAGATCTGCGGGCAGTCGTTCGGCGAGAAGGTGGTGGTCATGCTGCGCCCGCAGGACTGGCTGCGTGGGCTGGCGCCTGAACCGGGGATGCACCCCGAATGCGCGCACTACGCCCACCGAGGCTGTCCGGTGCTGTCCGGACGGATGTCGCACCACCGGCCTGCGGCCACCTCGGCCCGGATGACCCGCTGCGAGGACCCGGACTGCGATTGCGGCATCTGGGCACCGCCCGCAGTCGGCTCCAATGAGGACATCCGGGCGGGCAAGCCGATCGACGCCTGGTACGCGGTGTGGCTCGCTCGCGAGGACTATGAGATCGTCCAGCCCTCCCCGGACGATGACTCCCTCGCCACGGCCGGGGCCAAAATGCGTGGGGTTCGGATGCTGGCGATCCGCAAGGTCCGCAATGCCACTGCCGATCCGGACACCGACCTCGACCCCGACACCCCTACCGCCCTGGATCTCCTGGCCACCTACCTCGCGTTCGACCGTTTCGCCCAACGTGCCCAGCCTTCCCCGAACCACGATCCGAACACGGCTGTGCAGGAAGGGCTCTCGTGAGTTTCCTGGACACGGCCGCGGCGATCGCCACCGCCCTCGGGCAGGGCTGGGCCGCCGAGCCTGGCTATGTGCAGTACACCGAGCACGCCCTGCTGCGTCACCCTGATGGCCAGTGCCTGGATCTGCGCTCCGGCAACGGTTCGCATCGGCGTTGCGAGCACGGCCGGGTCATAGTCCGCGGTGGCTTTAATGGTCTGTCTCGGTACGGGACCACCACGGATCGAGCGCACACGATCACCGTCGCTGCTACCCGTTCCCCCGCGGAGATAGCCCGGGACATCGTGCGCCGCCTGCTGCCGGACTACGAGACCGACCTCGCGGTGTGCCGCACCCAGGACAGGGCCCACCGCGTTACCTTGACCCGCCGCGACGCGACCGTCGCCCAGGTGCACCACATCCTGGCTCCCAGCCGGATCATCCACGAGGACCACGTCTCCTTCGGCAGCAGCAGCGGCCCGATGTCGGGCACCGTGCGGGTCCTGTATAGCGGTGGGGCCGAATTCACCCTCCTCGCGTCCAGTGCACGGGTGCTCGAGTTGGCCCGCCACCTCGCCGCACTCGCAGTTTTGGAAACTACCGGCATCGACTGCGCTGCTTGAGGATCCACCCGCCATCCGCCGAGACTCCAACAGCCAGGAGCGAGCACCGCACCGCTCCCCGATCATCTCGACGCCAGCCTCCTCGATCACGGTGAGCGCCGTCCCGCACCAGGGCATCACCCCCAGACACCGACAACCTTAGGGACCTCTCATGTCCGAAGATTTCCCGACCATCTCTGCAGGCGACGTCATCGACTGCGGACAGTACGACAGGGTCCTGCCGCTAACACAGCGCTGCGGGGGTGCCGCTGCGGTTCGGGTTGAAGGTCGACTCGTACATGTCGCAATCGATGTTTGCGGTCGAGGTGTTCTCTCGTCACAGGCTGCAGTGGAACGGCCTGTGGAGCATCCCGCCCACCGCGTACCGGATCCATCCCGGCACGCAGGATCCCGCACTCGTGGCCGACCCAAGCAGCACCCTGATCGCCAGCCCGGACCGAAACGATTCCGCGCTGAAGGCCGCAAGCTGGCAGAAGATCATCCACGAATTCACCGCCCGCGCCGACGCAATTCTCGACGGCTGACCTCAACCGCCCATCGAGCAGTCAGCCAATCACCACAGCGCCTCCTTGGATCCTCTCCCGGTCAACTGGTCACGCCTGCTTTCGCCCTCGCCATCGGCTACGTAGCCGAAGACGGCTTGCTAGTTCTCATTTCCACGCCGGTCTCTTCACGCTGGCCTACGCGCTGACGATTCCTAGGCGACGGCCACCAAAGCTGCTGCCGATCTCTTGTGTTCTTGACGCCGTGACCGATTGCCCGTCGCGGCGTTCGCCGTTTCTGCACCCCTTGTCAGGAGGCGATCGCCATGCCCATTCCGCCGGAGTCCCCGGCCCCACCATGCCCAATGTGCGGGTTGCGAGTTCGCGGTATCCGTCACAACACCGCGGACAGCGAAAGTGTCTGTACCGCATGTTTTTCCACACTGCCGTCGTGCGACCGATGCCACACGGCAACTCGCGCGGTATTCGACACAGCGGATTCGGCACGCTGGTGTCGTACCTGTATAGCCGGCGTCGCGGTCTGTGAGCACTGCAGCCGGTACAGCGACAACCAAGTCCCGACAGTGACCGGGCGCACCGTGTGCACGCCATGTGCGCACCGGCATTTCGAACCGTGCACCGTCTGCGCACGGTGGGCCACCGACACCCGCTACCTCTCCGGTGGCCGTCGCGTCTGCCACGACTGCGCCGGCGGATTCACCGACTGCGGGGAGTGCGGCACCCTGCTGCCCGACTACACCATCTGCGACGCCTGCAATTGCGGTCCCGAGGTGTGGAACTACAGCTATAAGCCCGATCCTCGCTTCCATGGGACCGGCCCGATATATCTGGGGATGGAGCTGGAAATCATTGTCCCCCAGCGCCGTCGCTACGACGCGGTGGCCGCGGTCACCGATGCGGTCGGCCGGCTGGCGTATCTGAAGGATGATTCCTCGATCGAGCCGTCCGGATTCGAACTGGTCACCCACCCGATGGATTACTTGTTCGCGATGCGTGAGTTTCCCTGGCCGCTGCTCGATGAGCTGTGCGCGCTGGGCTGCACCTCCGATGCGCGAGTCGGACTGCACGTGCACGCCTCGCGCGCGGGATTCTCTTCCCCGGCCCACATCTACCGGTGGGCGACGTTTCTGTACCGCAACGAAAGTGAGGTGATCGAACTCGCGGGCCGGCGATCCCGTTATGCCGCGTTCTCCCCGCAAGCCCGCGAGCGGATCAAGGACACCGCCAAAGGTCAGTTACGTGGCTACGACCTGGACCGCTACCAGGCGGTGAACCCGTATCCTCGCCACACACTCGAGGTGCGCGTCTTCGCCGGATCCCTCGATGCAGGCCGGGTCCAGGCAGCGCTCGCGTTCGTCGCCGCCTCGATCGAATACACGCGCACCCTGACCGCCCACGACATCATCCGCCACCACGGTTGGCACTGGGCGCGATTCACCGACTGGGTGACCACTCACCCCGACTACACCCCCTTGGCCCAGCGATTGGGCGAGGGGAACGCACGGTGTGCCTGATCACGTTCGTGCCTGCCGGTGTCCTCCCCGATCTGACCGCTCTGGTGATGGGTGCGGTGGTCAATCCGCACGGGCACGGCTGGGCTGTGCTCACCGACACCGCGGTCGTGACCGGGCACGGCATGCACCCCGAGCAGGTAATCGCCGAATTCGCCGATACCCGCGACAAATACCCCGACGGCCCGGCGGTGTTCCACTCCCGCTGGGCCACCCGCGGCATCATCGGCCCAGGCAACTGTCATCCCTTCCCCCTGGGTCGTGACCGGCGAACCTGGTTGGTGCACAACGGGACACTGCCCAAGCGGGTACATCCCGGCCCGTACGATCCGCGATCGGACACCCGCATCGCCGCGCAGGAGTATCTGCCACGCCAGCCGTTCGGCTCGGTCGATACCCGCCGCGGGTTTCGGGGGCTCGAGTCGTGGCTGGGTACGGGCAAGCTGGTGTTGCTGAGCATCGACCCCGCCTACTCACACCGCTCGTATGTGTTCAACGAGCACCTCGGGGTGTGGGACGCAGGTATCTGGTACTCCAACACCGGATACCGGGCCCACACCCTCACCCCGGGCCACTGCCGAAGCTGCCGATCCGGCCAGCGGGTGCCGGGCAGCCGCTACTGCACCCGCTGCGGCTGGTGTTTCGTCTGCTTCGCCCGCTTCCCGGACTGCGGCTGCCACCACCTCCCCGCGCCCCGCGCGTCCGGTACACCGCCTGAGGACCGGCCCCTGACCCGCCACTGACCCGAGTCCGATCGACCGGCCCGACGCCCTCCAGGCACGGACCCACCGACGTGTGCTTCCGCGCCGTCCGCGGCCCCGCATCCGACCGGTCTCGGATGCGGGGCCGCGTTGTCCCCTGCCCCCTTTTCTCGATGGAAGGCGATCCCTCATGCCCGTATTCGCCCCCGCACGGTGCCGCGCCTGCTCTACGGCGCTGCCCGACGACGTGCCCGATTCCGCGCTGTGCGCCGACTGCACCGAACTGCCGCAGTGTGAGGAATGCGAGCTGCCCGACGACGATCTGCACGCCACCGTCGCCGGCGACTCCCGATGCGGGGACTGCCTCACCGACTGGGTCGTGTGCGAGGGGTGTTCCCGATACACCGAGCGCCTCGCCAACACCACTACCGAAGGTGGCGAGGTCTGCGGGGGTTGCGCGCGCGGCTACGAGTTGTGCGACAACTGTGACCAGCTCGACGACGACAGCTGGACCCTGGACACCGGTGAGCCCGTGTGTCACCGCTGCGTCTCGAACTACAGCGAATGCGACTACTGCTACGCCCTGATGGCCGAACAAGACGCTGGCTGCCGATCCTGCGGGCGCACACACGGATCCGATGGCCGGGTCCACGATTACTACTACAAGCCCGACCCTCGTTTCCACGGCCGCGGGCCGGTTTTCCTCGGCCTGGAACTCGAGGTCAAGACCCTGCCCATCGCGCTCGAGCCCTGCATCGGTCTGGCTATCGACCGGTTGCAGGGTCTGGGCTACCTCAAGGACGACAGCTCGATCGGGTGCGGGTTCGAAATCGTCACCCACCCCATGGACTACTCGTACGCGATCGAACAGTTCCCGTGGGCGCTGCTGGGGGATCTTGACCGCGCAGGCGCCTACACCGACCACCGCGTCGGACTGCATGTGCACGTCTCACGAGCGGGGTTCAGCTCTCCCGCACACGCCTACCGGTGGCTCAAGCTCCTGTACCGCAACCAGGGCCCGGCCACGGTCCTGGCACGCCGGGACCCCAGCGAGTGGGCCACGTTCAACACCTACACCCGCGCCCGGGCCGCCCACATCGTCAAAGGGGAGCGGGGATTCGGTCGCTTCCAGGCGATCAACGCCGAACCCGCCGACACCTTCGAAGTACGGATTTTCGCCAGTTCCCTGCACCCGCAGCAGGTTCAGGCCGCACTCGGGTTCGTCGCCGCGTCGGTCGAGTACACCCGCACCCTCACCAGCGGTGAGGTGATCCGGCACCGCGGCTGGGAGTGGACCGCGTTCACCGCCTGGCTGCGCTCCCAGCCCACCTACGCCCCGCTGCTCACCGAACTGGAGAACCTGGAATGTGCATCCTGACCTTCCTGCAACCCGGGATCACCCCGGACCTCGACGCGCTCGAGGGCGGGGCCGCAGCCAACCCGCACGGCCACGGCTACGCCGTGATCACCGATGACCGAATCCTGGTGGGGCGCGGGCTGGACCCGCAGGCGATGATCAGCGAATTCGCTGCTGTGCGTGCGAACTACCCCGCCGGTGCGGCGTTGTTTCATTCCCGCCTGGCCACCCACGGCCTGATCGATCCCGCCAACTGTCACCCCTTCGCCCTCGGTGGTGACGAACGAACCGTGATGGCGCACAACGGCATCCTGCCGATCACCGTGCACCCCGTCGAGGGTGATCTGCGATCGGACACTCGCATCGCCGCCGAGGACTTCCTGCCCACTCGGCCGTTCGGGTCGCTGGACTCACCGCCCGGCCGCGACCGCCTCGAGCGGTGGCTCGGGCACGACAAGATGGTGCTGCTGAGCATCGACCCCGCCTACATGCACCGCGCCTACCTGTTCAACGAACGCTACGGCTACTGGACCGACAAGGGAATCTGGTACTCCAACCTGTCCTACCGCACCGCTCCCGGCACGATCGCGACCTACTTCGACGACACACTCAGGGACAGGTTGTCCTGCCTGAACTGTGGTGAACAGGACCCTGGCCGGGTCGGATCGCACTGCACCCATTGCGGATTCTGCGCTGCGTGCTGGTTGCGTCGGTTCCCGCACTGCGAATGCCGCGATCTGTACCGCCGCGACCGCTATGCCGACCTCGACAACTACCTCACCACCTGACCGCCGCATCGGCCACGCATCGTGCCGGCAGGAACGAGGTTTGCCGCCACCCCTGATCGAAAGGAACCGGTGATGATGACACCAGAACCTGCCGCCGACGGCAGCACCGTACTACGACAGGTCCTCAAGCTCCTGAAAACGGCGTCCGCCAGCACTAGCGACCCCGAGACACTCAACCGAGCCCGCACGCTGCTGCGTAGCTACCTGCACACCGTCGAACTCGGCACCGAGGCAACGCGTCTGCACAACCAACCACAACGAACCTCCGGCCCCGGCAAGGATCTGACAGTGGCGGTGCGCGACCTACTGGACACGATCCTCGACTACGTCACACTCACCGATACCGTCCTGTTTCTCCTGGTTCTCCGCCAGCAGCGCCGCGATCTGCCGCACCAGTTCCAGTGGCAGCATCGCCAGCTACGAACGCAGCTGCTGACCGAGCGCGCCGCAACCGGGGCCCTGCTGCGAGCTGCGAGTGACCCCACTGCGCGGTGAGGCACTCAACGTTCACCGCACAGATCTCGCGTCTGTACGGTGCGCGTCCGGTATCCGAACCGGTGCATGTCTTGGGCTGACACACACGCACACAGATTCGCTCCGGTGCTGCGGACGGATCGGTCCCCAGGAGGCTCCTGCGTCGCGCCTGTTCTCCCGCACCGCACCGGGCGGTGGCTTGCGCTCCCACCACAGCTGACCATCGATATCGGCCGGCGCAGTGCTTGGCCACAGCGCGCGAGTCGGTCAACGGGGCCGCCACGGGTGTCGTCCGCGCGATCCGTTCACGAGTAGAAGGGCTAGTGATTTCGATGACCGACACCACCGAGGTATCCGATCCGCAGTCCCGCCGCCGCGCGTGGGCGTTGCTGTCGCGTGTCGCCCTGTCCTCACCCGCCATGGTGACCGAGCTCGTGCGGGCGCACGGGCCGATCGAAGCCGCGGGCCGGATCGTCGGCGGTGTGATCGATGCCCGCTACGGTCACCGCGATCAACAGCGCGCCCAGGACGACCTGGACCGGATCACCGCACTGGGTGGCCGGTTGCTCACCCGCGACGACCCGGACTGGCCCGCTCGCCTGAACGACCTCGACGGCCTCGGCGCGGACGTGCACGCACCGGTGGCCCTGTGGGTCCGCGGCGGCGCTGGGCCGGATCTGTTCGCACGCAATACGATCGCTGTCGTCGGGGCCCGCGCCGCCACGCGGTATGGGGAACATGTCGCTGAGCATTTCGCCGGGGTGCTGGCCCGTCAGGGCTGGATTGTCATCAGCGGTGGTGCAATCGGGATCGACCTGGCTGCGCACGTCGGTGCGCTGGCACAGCGTGCCCCGACGGTCGCGGTGCTGCCGTGCGGACTGCATCGTTCCTATCCTGCTGCGCACGACCGGCTACTCACTCAGATCTGCGAGTCAGGTCTGGTGGTGTCGGAGTACCCGCCCGGCGTCGAACCAGCCAAACCACAGTTCCTCGCCCGCAACAGGATCGTCGCCGCGCTCTCACTCGGAGTGCTGGTGTGTGAGTCCGGACCACGCGGCGGCACCCGCAACACCGTGGACTGGGCCACCCGTCTAGCCCGCCCAGTCGCGGCAATTCCGGGACCGATCGACTCCGCGGCCTCGGCAGGCTGCCACACCATGATCCGCTCCGGTCACGCTCGCCTGGTCACCACCCTCGAGCAACTCCACGACACCATCCCCAGCTGACACCAGCCGCGGGGACTCGGCCCGGACCAGCCGGTCCGGCTCGATACCCGGCACGCGGTCTCCGCGTGAGCACCCTGTGCATCCATCACACGTTCAGGAGGTTCGACTGTGACCATGTCCCGCTCCGGGTGCCGGATAGACGTGCGTGAGGTACACCGTGTGCTGATCCGGGTAGCGCTGGCTACCGGGCAGCCGGACCGGATCCGGTCGCACGAGCACCGATCGCCACCACCAAGGCCTTTCCACATCCACCAATCAGGAGGTGCTGTCCATGGGCCAAAGCTACGTGGCCGTGTTCCTATCCGATGACACCGATCAGGTTATCGGCCACGCCATTCCGCAGGACTACGGGAGTTTCCGCAAGCTCATCCAACACGGCTGGATCGGCGACCCGTTCGTCGGGGCCGTTGAGCAGTTCCTCGCCACACCGACCAGGCTGGTCTGGGCCGGAGAATACGCCACCCTCGACACCGGACCTGAACACCACACCAACCTGTTCCTGCTGGCACGCTCAGCACCGCGCATGCCCAAGCTCGAGCCGGGCCCGGTAGGCCGGTACGTGCTCAACCACGACAAGCAACGCTATGTCGACAAGTCGATCGTCCCAGCCGACCGCGACGGCGATCGGATGCATCCGATCGTGGCACTCACCATCGAAGGCTGTGGGTTCGGTTTCGGAGACTTCCGGTATCACCCGATGATCGGCTGCTGGGCGCGCGACCGGATCAGCGTCGCGGACACCGTGCCCGAGCACTTCGGGGAACTGGAATTCCCGCTCGTGCATTCCTAGCCACCCCGGCCGATCTGTCCGTCCCCGCCCACGCACCCGCAAGGGTGCATCGGTTGTGCTTCAACCCTTTACAGGAGGTCTCACTCATGCCAACGCTCACAACCGTGTCGACCGTATCTCGTTCCGAGTTCGAACAGCTGGCCCACCGCGGCTTGGGCGGGGATGACCCGCTGCCACAGTCCTCCCCCGCCACCGAGCAGTGGCATACCGAGCATCCCGATTGGCGGGGCCGCCACTGGATCTACACCGAAGACGAACCCGGCGTGCTGCGGCTGACCCCGCTCAACGTCACCCGCAACACCGCGCAACGGTCCACTGCCGCCTGACCGCAGACGGCAAGCGCGCACCTCGTCCGTTCCTTTCCCAGCGGGGCCACCGATCGGACACCTCCGGTCTCGGTGGCCCCGCCACCGTCGTTCAAAGGAGGCAACCTGTGTCATCGACCGAAACCACGCCCGGCACCGACGTTCTCGACCCCTCCGTCGAGATTGCAGTAGACACTGCGCTCTCGGAAACTGCGCTGGCCGAGGCTCTGCCCGATATAGACCACAGTGACGACGACACCCCGACCGATGGCCGGGCGGACCATTTGTTGCCCCGCGCGACCGCGATGTACCTGCCTCCGCAGGATCTGGTGATCGCCGAGAACGTGCGCAAACAGTTCGACCTCGACGACTATCCCCAGATGCGGGCCTCGATCAGAAACCGTGGTGTCGAGAAACCGATGCTGGTGGAGCGTCAGCCCGACGGCGCGCTCCATGTTGTCGATGGCCAGCTGCGCCTGCTGTTCGCCCTGGACGAGAAGGTAGCCGAAGTGCCTGCGTGGGTGGTCGACGCGGACCTGACCCTCTCGGAGAACGAGCGCCGGATCCGGAACACGTTGCTGCAGTTGAACGTCAACCATTGGCGCGTGAAGATGACCCAGTCCGACGACGCCGCCGCGATCGCGCTGATGCTCGACCTGGGCGCATCGGTCACCCGCATCGCCGACGGTCTCCAGACCAAACGCGCCCAGGTCAAGAAGGCCGCCGCGGTCGGGGCATCCGCGACCGCCAAGAGCCTGGTCGATTCGGGTGCCTACACCCTGGACCAGCTTGTGGTGATCTCCGAGTACGAGCAGCTCGGCGATACCGACGCTGTCCAGCGGCTCGCTGATGCACCGCGGTACGACTTCGGATTCCGGGCCAAAAAGATCGAGCAGGATCGGCGTGAGACTCGTTCGCGCTTGCAGGCTTCGTTGCTGTATGCGGCGCTGGGCTTCGGGATCCTGACCGCCGAACCTGGTGCCGACGAAGGCGGGGCACGGTTCCTGCCCGTGCAGGCAGTGGAAACCGGCACCGGGGAACCCGTCGGCGAGGAACTCATTCGCAGTCAGGCGAACCTGTGGGTGGTGTGGGTCGAGGTCCAGGAGAACGCGGACCTCATCGACCAGCAGACCGGCGAGCTGATCGACCCCGGCACCGTCGACCCGGAGACCGAACGGGACGGCCAAGCTCAACCCGCCGCCGGGCTCCGGCACGCGAATTCCGTTACTCGGCGCGACCGGTGGACCCCTTCCTACTATCTGCTCGCTGACCGTCTGCCCGAGTCCGGGCTGCATGTCCGGCCTGTCGAGCTCCCCGACACCGAGGCCGACGCCAGCACACCGGACTCCGTCGAGGGAGCCTCGCGCGCGGAGCGTGCCCGCCAGGATGCCGCGGCTGCGGCGGCGCAGCGGGAGCTGGACCGGCTCGAGCGGCGGCGGGTGCGGGAGTTGAACAAGCATGCGCTGGGCGCGGCCGATCGGCGTGGGGAGTTTCTGGTGCGGCTGCTGCGCCGGGCCAAGCCTCCCGCCCAGGCCGCGGCGTTCGTGGCCGAGTCGCTGGTGCGGTACCCCGATCTGCTCAACTCCCCCGGCGCTCCGGAGAAGGCGCGCGAGTTGCTCGGCGCACCTGGCTTCGGGGAGGAGCAGGCGACCGCGGCCGGGGCGGCCTCGGCGCAGCGGGCGCAGGTGATCGTGCTCGGGCTGGTACTGGCGGCGTTCGAGTCGATGATCGACAAGTCGTTCTGGCGCACGCCCTATGGCCGCCACCCGCGATATCTGAAATTCCTCGCCGAGACCGCCCGACAGATCGCCGAGCGCAACAAGGACGAGAACGAGGACTTCACCCTGTCCGAGGTCGAGCAAGCCGCCGCCGGGCTCATCGACTACCGCGACATCGACCTGGACATCTGACCCGCACCCCCGGACCGGTACCTCGAGGACGCTGCCACCCCCGACCCACTCGCGAAGGGCGGCAGCGTCCTCACATCGGCTGCGACTCGAAACCCCTTCTTCTGTCACTCATTTCCGAAACGGAGGCTACTGACTATGGCACTGGAAACGATCGTCACCATCACTGGGAATCTTACAGCCGACCCCGAGTTGACCTTCACCCCCAGTGGCGACGGGGTGGTCAACTTCACTGTCGCTTCCACGCCACGTTACTTCAATCGGAACGCGAACGAGTGGCGTGATGGTGACCCCTTGTTCATGCGGTGCAGTCTGTGGCGTAAGGCTGCGGAGAACTTGGCCGAAACCCTCACGCGTGGTGCGCGAGTGATCGTGACCGGTCGTCTCAAGCAGCGCTCGTTCACCACCCGCGAGGGGGAGAACCGCACGGTCGTCGAGCTCGATGTCGACGAGGTGGGGGCGTCGTTGCGGTACGCGACCGCGAAGCTCACCCGCAACCAGTCCGCCTACTCCGGTAATGCGGGCACCGGGCGGCGTGCTACGTCCGGCAACAGCGGATTCGGCCGCGCTGGCAGTACGGCCGCCAGCGCCCCGGACCAGCCAGCCACCACCGCGACGGCCGATGAGGATCCGTGGGCAGTGCCCGCCCTGGCCGGAGTCGGGGCCGGAGGTTTCGGCAGCCCGGACGACGAACCCGAATTCTGACCCCGGCTCCGCGACTCGTCTCTTCGTTTCTCTACTCACCCCGTCCTGGTGCTTTGCACCCGGGCGGGGTGAGTCGTCGTGGGGGTGGGATGTCCGGCTGGTCCGGACGACCAGCCACCCGAGGGCTACCAGGTCGGGCCGCGCCGCGCCGATCGTGCCCGCGCCCGGCGCCCCCGAATTCCCTCAGCGCGGCGTCCCTGCCGCCCGTGTGCGTCTGCGGGTATGAGCGCAGGGAATTCGCGTGCGCACGCCCTGGCGCGTTCCCGCTCGGCGCGTCGCGTCCCGACCTGGTCTCTGCGCCCTCGGCTGGTCGTCCGGACCAGCCGGACATCCCGCATGTCGGGGGCCGCAGCGCTTCCGGCGGATATCTTCCCGAATCACGAAACCAGACAAGGAAATTCGACGTGTCCGAAACCAGTGCCTTCCTCGACTCCATTGCCGACCTCGACATCGCCTTCACCTTCGACCGCCACGCCGCGCGCCGCGGCTTCCGCGACGCGCTCGCGCACGCCACCCCGGGGGACCGCGAGTTCCTCGACGACCTGGTCGAGACGTTCACCTTGTTTACCTACCGGGCTGCACTCGAGCGGCTGGCCGCGAAATGGGGCAACGATCCCGGGCAGCAGGAACGGATGCGGTGGCTGGTGCCCACCACCGACCCCGGGCTCTATACCCGTGATCGCGCCGACCGTGCTGCGCTGCTCGAGCAGCGTGCTCGCCGCAACGGCAGCACCATCGACGACGAGGCCTTCGCGGAGAAAGCACAGTTGCTGACCGCCGAGTCGCAGCGGCAGTCGATGCGGTTGTGGCGCAACCCTCCCGGCCGCACCTACCTGGCTCCGTCTCGCAAGATCGACAAGTCACGGTTGCTGCCCGAGCAGATCCGGAACCGGATTCAGGCACGGGGCAAACATCGTCCCGCCGAGGTTGAGCCGGGCCTTGTCGCGGAGTATGTCGCGGACAATCTGTATATCGACACCACTGCCCGCGAGCTTGCCGACGCCCGGGCCGCCGAGGAGCGGATGTTCGACAACGGACTCCTGGCCATCCCGGCACCGTGGAAGCCGCGGTTCCAGGGCGATATCCGGCCGATCGACGCGGACGAATCGCGGGCGGCGTGGGCCTGCGAGTTCGTCGGCTATGTCGCCGAACAGCATCAGTGCGCGACCGCGCTCGCCGGTAAGCGCCCGGTCTCGGAGATCACCGCGCTCGATCGCGCCGAACGACGCACCACGTTGCGGGGTGATCGCCGCCCACAGATGCCGGTCGGGGGTAACGGCCTGGACTACGACCATGAGGCCATGAGCCCGGTATCCGGGTGGCGGTGTGTGTCGTGCTGGATCGAGCGTTCCGTCACCGACCAGCGCACGATCCACATCCGCGACGGCCGCCCCCGCAGCGACGACGGACTGTGCGACTACTGCCGCGCCGACGACCGACCGGGCCTCTCAGAACTTCCCGCCGGATTCACCGCCGCCCACCTTGCACGAAGTTACTGTGGTTTCCTCACCGACCCCGACAACTGGATTCCCTCCGGTGCGGCATGCGCGGTCCTCATCGAGACCCGCCGCCGCGCGCCGCGATGGCTCATCGAGATCATCGACGAGTTCATTGGCCGCCCCGAAGACTCCAACGGCACCGAACAGGCAACGCCACCCACGCCCGGATCCGACGCAACACCTTCGGCAAGGCCACGCCACAACCGTCGGCCGATCCTGGGGGCCGGGCAGCGCCAAGCCCGCTGCGAGGGCTGCACCCGGATCCGTGCGATCCACGATGACGGGTTCTGCACCGAGTGCCGCGTCTGGCTCGGCCTGGTCACTCCCGTGCCCCGCCAGCGCACCGCCGCCTAGCTAGCGGTACCCCTTTCCCCGGTCCGCCGCGGTGTCCACTCCTGCGGCGGACCGGACCACCACCTCGCCCCGGATCCTCCAGGGCGAAATCCCGCCTGCCCCCTGCTGATGGCTCGCCTCCTCCGCCGATGTCTTGCCTCAACTGATTGGAGGTCGCCGTGTACGACAAGCTCCGTGACCTCGCCGCCTACTTCCTCCCCTGGTTCCAGTACTTCGTGGTCTACCTCGCCTTCTACCTTCTCGCCTACACCGTCGGGCACCTCCTCGACCACCATGCCCCGTCCACATCGTCTGTGAGTGCCGCTGCGCCCCGGAGCAGTCCACCGCGCCCCAGCGGTAGCCGATCCTCCGACTGATCGGCAGGCTCCTCTCGCCCCTACTTACCGCCTGCCGATCATCACCCTTCATCACCCCACTCATCCCCTACCGCTCACCCCCCACAACGCTCCCATTACACCTCCACCTACCACTTCACCGCATTCCCCCGTACCCCACTCATCCTTCTCCCTCACTTTTCATGAGCAGACCTCTTGCATCCAAGGTTGCATTCCTATAACGACCTGCAAATTTGCCGAAAGTGATGCCAACAACATCGCATCAAACATTGCACGGACAGCTGAGGTGGGCGCTCGATGGAGTTATGACCGCGACGCTTCATAAAGTTGTCGCAGGGAACGGATATCAGTATTACCTGCGTAAAGTCGCTGCGAACGACGACCCGTCTCGCGGCCGGTCCAGCCTGGCCGACTACTACTCCGTGCACGGGGAATCGCCGGGACGTTGGCACGGCGCCGGACTGGCCTCCCTGGGCCTGCAAGTCGGTGACGAGGTGACCGAGTCGCAGATGGAATCCTTGTTCGGGCTGGGTCTTCACCCGAACGCGGAACAGATCCACGCGCAGGTGTTCGACGCGGAGATCGACAAGGGCGCCAAACCCAAGGATGCCGAGCGGGCGGCCGATCAGGCGTGCCGCCTGGGAAATCCGTTCAGGATCTATTCTGATGTCACCGAGTACCGGAAACGATGCGCCCAAGCATTCGAACGACACAATATAGCGCGTGGCGCGGACCCCGACGATGACATTCCCGATGCAGAACGCTCGCGGATCCGCACCGCAGTCGCGACCAAAATGTTCGTCACACAGTACCGTCGCGCACCCCTGGACGACCGCGAATTATCGGCTTGGGTGGCACGAAACTCACGCCCGAAAAAGACAGCGGTCGCCGGATTCGATATCACTTTCAGTCCGGTCAAATCGGTGTCGGTGTTATGGGCGCTGGCACCACGCACAGTCGCCGAGCGGATCGAAGCCGCTCACCACGCCGCAGTCGATACCGCTATGGGCTGGCTGGAGCGCAACGCCATCTACACCCGGCTGGGGCGCAACGGCATCCGCCAAGTCGACGTACAGGGCCTGGTGGCTGCGTGGTTCGTGCATCGGGAAAGCCGTGCGGGTGACCCCGATTTGCACACTCACGTATTCATCGCCAACCGGGTGTGCACCCTCGATGGACACTGGCGAACCCTGGATGCGACGACGATCTACCAGACGTTGGTCACCGCGTCCGAGATCTATAACACCTGCCTCGAGTTGTCTCTGCAGGACATGGTCGGTGTCGAGTTCGCCGAGCGGGCCGGTCTGGATCCGGCCAAGCGCCCGATCCGTGAAATCGTCGGTATCCCTGCAGCATTGAATGAGCTCTGGTCCCAGCGCGACGCGGCCATCACCCGCAGGCTCGGGCAACTCACCCGAGACTTTCAACGCCGCTACGGGCGCGAACCACTCTCATCGGAAATGTTCGATCTGATGGACCGCGCGACCCTGGACACCCGACCGGGCAAACCGCTATTGCGGTCCCTGGCCGAGCAACGCACCGACTGGCGTGGTCAAGCCGTCGCGTTGCTGGGTGGCCGAGAAGCGGTGGCACGCACGGTCGCTACCGCGCTCAATCCGGTGCGCCGACCCCGTGCGCAGGTAGACGCGGCGTGGATCGCGCGCACCGCCAAGCTGGTGATCGGGACTGTGTCGGCGGAACGGTCGGTGTGGCAACACCATCACATCCGCAGCGAGACCGAACGCCAACTCCGCGGACACGTGCACCTCGAGGACTGGAAACGGATCGGCGACGCGGTTGTCACCGAGGCACTCTCGCCCGCTTCGGTGCTCGCGCGGGGCGACCCCGATATCGCCGATCAGCCCCGTTTGCGGACGGTGCCAATGATGTTCGCACGGCGCGATGGCTCGGTGGTGTACACCACCGCTGGATCCCAAGCATTCACCACCCCACAGGTATTGAGCATCGGCGAGGAGCTGATCGACCTCGCCCTCGAGCCCGGCGGCCGCACAATCCCTCCCGCGACCCTCACCGACGCAATCCGCGCCTACAACGACGCGCACCCCGACGCGCAACTCAACGCCGGCCAATTGGCACTCCTCGAGGGCTTCGCATCTTCACCACTACGTATCAGCACGGTCGACGCCCCTGCCGGCACAGGCAAAACGACGGCGATGCAAGTAATCACCGATGCCTGGCAGACCAGCGGTGGAACGGTGCTCGGCCTGGCGCCGACGGCCGCGGCCGCCAAGGTGCTGGGTACCTCGATCGGTGCGCGGGTTGAGACCGTGGACAAGCTCTTGGACGTCCTGGCCCGCCACACACCCACCATGGAAAACGTTGCCCGGCAGGGAGATCAGCTGCCATCGCTGCCGCAGTGGGTGTTGCAGATCGACTCGGACACCCTCGTTGTCATCGACGAGCACGTCAAGATCGGGGACCGCAAACGGCTGGCTTTGCTGCGGTTCCTGACCGCCCGCGATGCCACGATCCGCTGCCTGGGCGATCCGAAACAGTTGCCCGCCATAGAAGCCGGCGGCGGTGCAGCCGACATGACCGACGCCACCGAAGGCCACACGCTCACCTTGAGTCATGTCGTGCGGTTCGCCACGCCGGGAGAAGGGGCAGCGAGTCTGGGTGTGCGCGAGGGTGATCCGGCGGCGCTCGGGTTCTACCTCGATCACGGCCGGATCCATTCCGGCAGCGACGCCACGACCCACCATGACGCGTATACCGGGTGGGCCTCAGACTACCGATCCGGTCGCGACACCATCATGCTGGCCGCCAACCATAAGGTCGTGGGCGAACTCAATCAACGGGCCCGCGCCGATCGACTCGCACGCTCGGGGGCACCAGCCGGGCCGGAATGCGTTCTCGCGGACGAGTTGCGGGCATCTGTTGGGGATACGATCGCTACCCGTCACAACGCGCCGCGCCTGCGGTTGCCCGAGGGAGACTGGGTGCGTAACGGCTACCGGTGGATCGTGTCCACAGTCCACGACGACGGCAGTCTCACCGTCACACACCTGCGTTCGGGCCGCGAACTCGGCCACACCGTCATCCTCCCACCGCAGTATGTGCGCCGCTGGGTGCGTTTGGGATACGCGGCAACGATCGATTCCGCGCAAGGCGTGACAGCCGATACCTGCCATGTCGCGTTCACTGGCTACGAATCCCTCGCCCAGTTCTACGTCGCAATGACCCGCGGTGCACACGCCAATCACGCCTATGTACCAACCACATTGGACGGCAGCGAAGCGTCCTTCTACAGCGAACCGGCCGTGTTCCCGCGCACCGCGACCGAGGTCCTGCTACGTGTCCTGGGCCGCGACACCCAGAAAACCTCCGCGCATACCGCGTTGCGGGACGCGCTGGATCCGGACCGCCGGATCGGGCGTGCGCTCGACATCTACCTCGACGCGCTCGGCCTCGCCGCCGAAAACGCCCTCGGCGACGACGGCCTGGCCCGCATAGACGCCGCAGCCGAACGCATCTATGCGGGCCTGACCGACTGCCTGGCCTATCCGATACTGCGCCAGCATCTCGCCGTCATCGCACTCATCGGCGAAGATCCGATCACCGCGCTCGATGACGCCGCCGCCGCGCGTGAACTCGACACCGCCGACGATGTTGCCGCTGTGCTGGATTGGCGGTTGGACCCCACCGGCGCACATTCGCACGGGGCCGGGCCACTGCCGTGGGCGCCCGGACTTCCCCACGGACTCGACCCCGACACCACCTCGGGTCACCTGACCGCGCGCCGCCGCATCGTGGCCGACCTCGCCGGACAGATCCGCGCCCACACCGCTACCTGGACCCCGGCCACCGCACCGTGGTGGGCGCGACCGCTGATCGGCACCAACCCGCACCTGGTCGCCGACCTCGCGGTGTGGCGGGCGTCCCTGCACATCGACGACCGCGACCTGCGCCCCACCGGCCCGACCCGCTACATCCACCGCGAACGCGCACAACAACAACTCCTCGACGCCCGCGTCACCAACACCGCAGGCGACCTCAACCTCCCCGCCCACACCTGGGAACCGGTGATCAAACAGATCAACGACCGCATCCCGACCGACCCGTGGTGGACCGTGCTGGCCGACCGTCTGGACACCGCCGCCCGCGCCGGCCTGGACATCACCACCCTTCTCACCCACGCCGCCGCACAACGCCCGCTGCCCGACGACATGCCCGCCGCCGCACTGTGGTTCCGCCTCGACCTCGATCCCGCCGCACTGTCGGCCGCCGCCAACACTCACACCCTGCGACCGGACTGGACCCCACACCTGAGGACATTGCTCGGCGCCGACACCGCCGACCACGTCCTGCACGACTCCGCCTGGCCACGAATCGTTGCCGCCATCGACCGCGCTGCTGGAACCGCATGGACCCCGCAGGAACTGCTGTCTACCGCGCACGAACTACTCCTGGCCGCCCACCCCGACACCAGTCTCGGCCCCCGCCCCGACCAACTCGCCACCGCACTCGCCTGGCGCATCACCGCACTCCTGAACCCCGACATCGACCAATACCAGCCCGAACCCCCGATTCCCGACACGGAAACTCCGAGCCCCACTATGGATACCGACCCCACCCCATTCGGACACCACCCGAACCCCGACGCCTACCAATCCCCCACACCGCCTGACGATTATGCCTCGCACCAGCCATCCGACAACCCGGCCGCGCCACCAGAGATGATCGGTGAGGTTGCCGCCCTGTTCCGCGACGGTCACCTCGATGATGCGGTCCGCACGTTCCGGCGCCTGACTCGCCAACTCAGCGACGACGAACTCGACATCCTCGAACGCATCGCCACCACCCTCTACACGCACAGCTACCCTGTCGCCAAAGCCCGACTACGGTGGGCCGCCGACAGATACCCCCAACACCATGACCTCATTCACGCATGCACGCCCGTCACCGATCCACGCACCCAGCAAACCGAACCCCACTATCGACGCGACGAGCGGCGCCTAGCCGCCCGCGACAACCCCGCCCGCACCGACCCCACCCAGCGCCGGCAACCACTACCACCCGCCCGCATCAACGCCGAACGCGCGACCCAGGACTACCTCGACACACGCGCTGACATCGATGACGACCCGGACCATCTACCGCTTCCCGACGGCGTATCGCACCCCTACTACCACAAACCAGCATCCACAACCCCCGACGCGTACGCGACCGACTACGACCGCGCAGCAATACCCAACAGCCGCGGATTCGCCTGCCTAACCTGCGGAATCGAGCGCTCCGTCACCGACACCATCCCACGACCGGACCGCCACAGCGACGACGGCTTGTGCGGTACTTGCCGCGACGACGGCACCACCGGGATCCCCGACCACGACCCCGCCGACCACATCCCCGCCCGCTGCGCACACATCGCCAGCATCTACCCCGCCGAACAAGCACAAGCCAAACTCCGCGGCGACTGGCGCCGCGCCCCCACCCGCCGCGACCGCCACGCCATCGCCGACTGGGTCCGCAACCACCCTTTCACCGACGCTCCCCCCGGCGCGGCCGACTCCGCAACTTTCGACCCGTCAGATCCGATCCAGATACTCTCCGACCGCGAACTCACCGGATACATCAACCACATACACCAACGCCTCGCCCTCCAAGCCAACGAGAACACCCTGTTCGGACCAGCACCCACACCCGCCCGGGCCGGCATCGACGAGCCCCGCGCCCACCAAGGTTGGCTACACAACGAGCTCGCCGACCTCCAGGCCGAACAACACCGACGTACAGAACTCGCCCCCGAACAAGCCGCCGCCGAAGACACCATGCGCGCGCAGCACCGACATCCGACCGATCCCTCCTCAGACATGGACGCCGATAGTCCGGTCAGTTCAGCAACGGAATCCGGCCGAGATATCGAGTGGTAGATAGGAGTTGGTCGTTCGGGAAAGATTGTCGCAGATGACCGCGATCCGGCACATCAGACCAAGCGATAGCGGTTCGCGATGACCCGCCGTGAAGTGGATCGGCACGACGCTGAGCAGTCGGATCTGCGACCAGTCAGATTCTCAGAGCATTGACGAACTGGATGCGGCAAGCTCACGTCGTCACCCGTTGGGTGTCGGGATGGCTGCGAGTATCGGGCATGTACCCCCCGCATACCGCAATTGAGCGGCCGGAATGGTGACGGGCCCGTGGCCGCGAGCCGCAGCGATCACCGCACTGACGCAGGCCGCGACCAACTCGGGCTGATCCGTAGCGACGTGATGGTCGGCCCAGTCGGCCACGACCAGCAGCGCGTCGAGTTTTTCGGCCAGTAGGCGCTGCCCGTCCTGCCATTGCTCATCGAGCTGTTCGAGGGTGAGGGGTTCGTACTCGACCGCCTCGGCGGGGGTCAGGCGCGTCCATCGTCCGGGTGCACTCGCCAATACCGCCGCCGGAACGGATGTCCATACCGCGGCATCCAGCTCAGCGGTCGATCCTGGGAGATCCAGCCTCGACGATCCCGGATTATCGTCGCCGCCTTCATGTGTCGGCCAGTCACTATCGGCGAGGTGATGCCGGGTGGTGCCGTCCACCAGCACCAGCCCTGCGGTGTGCGCGCGGTGACGTGCGGCGTACATCATGGCGATCAGGGCGCCGACGACCACGTGCGGCGATTCGATCGCGAGGGTGTCGAGCATGCCGCGCAGTTCATCTGCCAGGTTCCCGAGTGTGCGTGGCCGATCGGCGAGGTGTGGCGGGAGCGGGCCACTGCTGCCGATTCCCGGGCGATCGTAGGTGACGGTGGTGTGTAGAAACAGCCTGGGCAGGACCTGATCCCATTGGTCTTGCGACGTATCGAGAGCGTTGATGAAGACCACGGGCACCGGGAAGTCTCCCGATCCGATGCATGCTGTCAGCTCATAGCCGAGATCGACCTTCTCCAATCGCCTCACCCACAATAGATACCATCGCCGATCGGCCCGCACGAGCGAGATCCACGATCCAGGAATGGGCCCGGGCGCCATGGCTCTCGCGGGTTCCATGGCGGGATCCGATGTTGTGCGGCAGAGTTCCGGTGGTGTCTACAACCCTCGATGTTGCCGCGCAAGCGGCCCTCCGTGAGTGCGCTCAACTCCTCGACGGGGCCGGAGCGATCGTGTGCTGCGGGTTTCCTGCTTCGGGTAAGTCGGCGGCTGCACGGTTCATCGCATCACTCACCGATGCGGTGGTATTGGACAAGGATCACTATGCGCACGATCTCGAGGTATCGGTGATGTCGGTGTTGACCCAGCCGTTCGATCGGGACAGTGAGGTGTACAAATCCGTTGTGTCCCCGCATATTTACACTGGACTGGTCCGGACGGGGTTGACCGTCGCGCTCAAGTATCCGGTAGTGCTCGATGCACCGTTCCTGGGCGCCATCCAACAAGCAGCCGATCACGGGACAAGCCTGAACGAGCACCTGCACACAATCGCAAGCCCCGCCGTGCCGGTACCGATGACGACGGTATGGCTGGACTCCTCCGAGGCCGACATCCGCGCTCGCATGCACGCTCGCGGTCTCGAACGCGACGCGAGCAAACTCGCCGACTGGGACAGCTATCGAAAATCGGTCCTGGACAGCGGCCTGCGCGAGACCGCCCACTCGGCCGTCGACATCGTTATCACCAACTGAGCCCACCCGCCCGCGGCGAGCAACGGTAACGATAGTCAGCCACCGCCCGGCCGAGGCTTACGAACCTCGGGTGACCGTCCTCCACCCCGGCGCTGGTCTGCCACGGCCCGCACGGGGTGCGGGCGAGCGTGGCGGTCCATCCGTGGAAGGCGCCGAACGTGCGGTCGAGTTGGTCGCGCTGAGGGGCCGACTGTAGGTAAGTTGACCGAGGAGAACCAGGAATGCGCAGCCGAGACATACCTGTTCGAGTGGTCGTCATGATCGGCTCAGATGAGATGGCGACCAGGGAGGCGAGGGGCCGATGTTCGACCAGAACGCTGTCGAAGCGGAAATCGCGGCGCTGCAGGGCGCGGGGCCGTCGCGACTATCGCGGGAAACTGACCGCCTGGCCCAGTGGTATGTGATAGCCGGGGTCGAGCCGCAATTCCAGGTGCACTCGGCAGACTTTTCCGAACCGAAACTTGTGGTCCTGGATCGCTACTGGAATCTGCGGGTCCGGGCAGACCCCTCGGTACACACTGCCGCAGCCTGCGCTCACTGGATCAACGCCCATGTTGATGCCCAGGACCGCAGAGCGGTGACCGAGGTACTTGCTCTGGGTTACGGCTTCATCACCCGCGAACTTGCGGAGTCGCAGGAAACGATCGACGCGGCGGCGCAGGATCTGCTGCCGACCCTGGACGCGGACGGAGCGCTGTTCGTTCTCCTCGTTCACGCGGGCCGGCTGCGCGGGCAGCTCGACGGCGAGGAGCTGCACCGTTATCTGATGTCCTCGCCGTGGGCGGCCGCGGCCGGGAAGGACGATCCGCTGCTGATCGCGCTGCAAGCGTTCGCCGCGTTCGCCGCCAGCCACAAGTACAAGATCGCCTACGCACGAAAGCTTTTCGACCAGGCGTGGGATGCGTGGCGCACGGGCCGCGCAAGCCGCGCTGCGGCCGACATCGCGCTGAACGGGCTCGCGCTGGCGGCGCCGCGGGCGGGCGATGGTGATGGTTTGGGTGAGCTGCTGGTCGAGCGCGCCGGTGAGGCGCTGAAGGTGCACCCGGACGGTCATGGGTTCCATGCGCGTCTGGCGGTGGGCCTGGAACAGTGTGGTGATTTCGACGGTGCGCGCCGGAGCGTGGATCGGGCTCTGCGACTGTTGCCCGCTGTGGGCTGGCGCAACAGTTTCGAGCTGCTGCAACAGCAGTACCTGCTGTTGCGTGCACGGATCGAGTCCGCGGCGGTAACGGCAGGCTGGGAACGCGAGGCAGCCGCGCATGCGATGGAACTGCACGCCGAGTTCGAGCGGCACAAGGCCGCGTTCGAGGACTCGGCACGGGAGCAGTCCGCGGTGCGAGGGGCCGCGCGGTTTCGGTCCGCAGTGCGGGACGGGGCCACCACGGTGTGGGTGGCGGGGATGGTGATCGTGTTGGTCGGGGCCGGGATCTCGCTGGCCGGAACTCGTCTGTCACTCGCCGGTCAGATGGACCTGGCGGCCCGGCTGTGGTTGATGGCAGGTACCGGAGCCGCGCTGGTCGTGTCGGCGATGATGGTCGTGGCCGCAGTGTGGCTGCTGTCGGGCATCTCCCGGGCGCGGCGGTGATCGCACCGATCGGTCGCTCAGGACTTCATCTTGTTGATGGACTGCATCTTGGTGGTGAACACCTCAATTGCCCACAGCAACGCCAACGTATCGATGAACGTGGCCAGAATCCATGAATGCTCGGTGATCAGCCATGTCCCGAGAGCAGCCATAACAGCGATGACCGCTAGCGTCACGAACCTCGACATCATTGCCATCGTCCATGCACGATCCATAGGTTTGCTCAGTTCCTCACTGTTCATGTCTCTCCTGACGTCATGTTCTGGGATCAGCGCGCGCTCACCCCTGCCCTGCCGAATGTTCCCATGACCCAACGGCAGTCGCGGCGCAGGTGGCTACTGTATCCGTCCGAGGCGAGAACCGGCGGTACAAAGGCGGCCTTGGCCACGGTGCCAGGTATCATCGCCTCGTGATTACCAGCGGGGCGTTGAGGGGGGCGGCGCAACCAGCTCCCCGATCCGCTGCGGGCCGACAAAAATATCGCCGGGTGGCATCGTGACCAGGTGGCGGTCAGGTGGTCACAGAATTCCGACCGCGACGCTCACGGTGGTCGGATGGGTCTGCGCCGCAGTGATTCTCGTTCTCTGGCTGGTGCTGCGTCGGCTGGGAGACACTGGTGTGCTGGCAACCTGGTCACCACTGGCCGCGACGGTCATCATCCTGACGATCTGGCCAGTCACGCCACGACTTCGCCTCGATACCTGGCCGCCACGCGAGCCCGACATGAAACCCGACAGCCCCCAGCGCCACGGCCGGGGTGCCGTCGGGGAGGTCGCACACCAGGCCCGTGGCCTCGGCCAGCTCGCGCAGCAATTCCCCGGCCCGTTTGGCTTCGTCGCCACCCTCGGCGCGCAGCTCCTGCACGGCGAGCACGTCGGGGTCGCGCTGCCTGATCACGGTGTGCAATCGCTCCCGGCGCGCCAGCTCCTGCGCAGAATCGGACAAGCCGTAGTCGAGCAGGTTGTAGGACAGGAATTTTGTCATCAGAACCCCCTGTTTCGTAGATCGCTCGAGCGAAGGGTACTCGTGTCAGGGGCTCTCGGCAGTCCGCATGAGGACTATGAACCGAAGCTAGGAACACCCAACTCCGAGTAGATTGCGGCTGACCCGGCTGGCGGATCAGTTGAAAGTCGATGCGCCGCATATCCGGTAGTGCGGCAAGCGCGCTCAGATCCGCACCGAGCATGTGCGCCGGGGCCGCGCAATATCTCTTCACGCTCTTGTGGATGCAATACCAATTCCGGCTTCCAAGCCGGCAACATCTTGCCCGCGCATCGACAAGCCGCCGAAAGGCTAAGTGACCCATCGTCGTAGCTGACAGTTACCGCACCCAGCGAGCTGGCACTCCCATCTGGGATGGGGTCTGTTGGCTCATCTCACCGATTGCAGCAGGTTGCCGAATTTTTCCAGCCCAACCGATCGGCTGGCCTTGATCAGGACGATGTCTTGGTCCTTCAACGCCACCGGCTGCTCGGCGGCGAACCGCGCCAAATTCGGCAGCAACGAGGCCAGCCGATCGCGTTCCATCCCGAGATACACCTCATGCAGGATCTCGCGGGCCGCATCGAGATGCGCAGGCGGACACAGTGGCTCGAGCAGCGGTCCGGCACCGGCATACATCGCCGCGAAACTCGGCCCGCCACCGGCCTTGCCGGCTTGGACCGCCCATTCCGCGCCCACGGCCATGATGTTCTTGGCTGTATCCGGTGCATCGGATGGCCGCAAACGCAGCAGTTCCTCGGCGCAATTGTGGGCCCACACCCCCGAGGGCGACGAGCCCGTGGTTATGGGCCGACCAGCATGCTCGGTGGCCATGGGTGGCACGTTGTCGTCCACCTCGGCGAGATAGTGCAGCAGGAACAACCCGCCATGGACCATGTGGTCCCGAACGCGCAGCGCCCAATCAGGTCCCGGGCTGTCGCGGCGAGGCATCGGCTCGTCCGGCGCCATCTCGGGCACGCGCCGCTGCTCCCCCGGCTCACTACTCATAGCCGCAGACAATACCCACATCCGTGCACCCCGCGAGCATGAACGACAACCACCACCGGCCAGCGATCTCGTGGGCGCAGCACGATCATTGCAGCGAATACGGTTCCTGGAGAACATATTCGAGTGATTGGACCTGTACGGGGACCCCGTATCCGGTATTCAGCTGACCACGAATATCCGCTCTGGCGCCGCAGTGGTCCCGATCAGGGAAACGGCATGTCCCCGAGCACTATCACGATGTTCGAATTCCCCGGCGGCTCGTCCCTGGGGCGACTGACTGGTGCGGAGAATCACCGCGACGCAGCCAGCGCAGGATGACCGATCCGATGATGGTCGCCCATCAGGCCGACGCCAGCTATGCCCGGCACGACCGCCTACCCGGCCGCGCTGCGGCCGCGGCGAACGCCCAATCGCCGACGCCGTCCACGATGCGCTGACTCATCCTCGCCGCCGCGATGGTGAACCCGGCCTTGCGCAACCGCTCGGTGAACACACCACCCATCGCCGAAGCGGGGGTGAGAATGCACGCGCACTCCGTCAGACTGTCCAGCGCCAAGCACAACCCCGCCTCCCCGAGTATGACCGCGGTGGCCGACACCCCGGCGAGCCGACTCACGTGGGCACAAGCGAAATGTCGGCTGAGAAGGGGGTCGCGAGATCGGTGCCGGTCAGGCTCCGGTGTCGATCGGGAAGCCGGATCCCCCTCCGATCGTGAGGTCTCCGTTGGTGGCCTCGATCCCGAGGCCGTTGCCGATGCTCGGATGCCCGGAACTGTCCACGGTTATCGTGCCCGCGTTGTCGTGGGATAGTCCTCGCGCCGACTGCTATTGGGGACTAGCGGGCCGCGGGATCGGCCGAGGCGCGATAGCATCAACGGATGCTCGATCGGCTGGGATGGAGCCGCACACCGCGGCGCACAACGGTGTCGGTGTCGCGGCTGGTGATCGACCGGTCGAACTCGATGACGGGAAGGCGATGGTCCTGCGGATCTCGGTGTCGGCGAACACTCTGGTCGAGAGCTTCGCCGACCGACCAGAGTTCACACAGGAGCGTGAGCTGGTCGACCTCGTGCACGCCGAGACCGGCGACCACGCTGACACCCCGATCGTGTACCTCGCCGCCGATCACGATGCCGCCTCCTGGCGGCGTGTCGATCTCCACGTTGCGCCCGGCGAGCCCAATGACCCTGCAACCCTGCGGATTCGGGGCCGCGATGGTGGCGGATTGTCGGAGTATCGCGATGACCTCGTACAGGCGCGGATCGTGAATGTCGCGGTCGGCCCGCGCGGCCAGTGGCAGGCCGTGGCTTTCGTGGTGGACAACTCCCACGACTGATCGTGCCGTCCCGGCGAGTTCACTACGCGCGGCACACAAGGCGTCGGCCGTGGCGTTTTTCGCGCACGCGTTGCTCATGCAGTCCTGGCAGGCGCACCTGCCGGCGATGCAAACGAGTATGGGGATCAGCGACGCGGCGTTGGGGGCCGCGCTACTGGGTGCCCCGGTCGGCGGGCTCATCGGTGTGCTGGCGTGGGGCCGGGCCGTAGCCCGACTGGGCAGCGACCGGGTCATGCGCCTGACCCTGCCGGGTTTCGCGCTCTTGGCCCTCACGCTCGCGGTCGCGGACAACGCGGTCACTCTGTTCGCCGCAGTGGCGGTGTGGGGTGCCTGCGGCGCGGGCTTCGAGCTGGCCATGAACGCTCAAGCGGTGACGGTGGAACAGGCTGCGGGCACACCGGTCATGGCTCGGCTGCACGGCTTGTGGAGCTGCGGCGGCCTGACCGGTTCGATGGTCGCTGCCGCGGCCGTGGCTGCAGGGGTGCACCTGGCGTGGCAGGCCGCAGTTCTGGGAGCCCTCGCCTTCACCGCGGTCGGTCTCGGATCCCGGTCGCTGCTGCCCGACGCGACCAATCCGGCCGCCGGACAGCCCAGCGGATCACGCCGCGGCGGCGCGACGGTGTGGGCATTGGCTGGACTGGCAGTGTCCGCGATGCTGGTCGAAGGGATCACCGCGGACTGGTCGGCAGTGTTGCTGCGGAACAGTTTCCACGCCTCGCCCGGCATCGCAGGCTTGGCATTGTCCGGGTTCTGCGCGGCGATGCTGCTGGTACGGATGGCCAGCCCAGCTTTGCACACCAGAGTCTCCACCCCGCTGCTGCTCACCACACTCGCGGGCACCGCCGCGGTGGTGATGAGCGGTGCACTGCTGATCGCCGCCGCCACCGCCGCGATTATCGGCTTCACCGCTCTGGGAATCGGTGTCGGCCTGGTCGTTCCGAGCGCCTTCAGTGCAGCAGGTGCCTCGGCCGGAGCGAATTGCGGCGCGGCCGTGGCCACGATCTCGGCCTGTGGCTGGGTCACGTTCCTGGCCGCCCCCGCCCTTGTCGGTTCGATCGCCGACAAGATCGGGCTACCACACACCCTATGGATACTGCCAGTGACCGCTGCCGCGATCGCCGTGGCATCGGCGGTCATACTGCCCACCGCGCACAGCGCCCGCAAGGGGTAATCACGAATTCAGAGCGTTGGATATAGCGGCGAGGAACCGGTGCGGCGCAGTGTGGACCATCTGGACGGGCCGCCGCGCATCCGCCAGCGTGAGATACCCAGTCATCGTGCCGATTTCACCTGACCGAGCCCGGGTCGATGACCTCCAGGATCGCTTTCGCCGATTCGGTCGGCGTCCGGGTGGAGGTATCCAGTGTCAGGACGCCGGGGTGTTTCACCGACGCGGTCAGGTCCCGCTCGGTGAGCACCTGGGACAGCCGGTCCGGATCGGTGACCTTGCCCAGAGCTTTGCGGGATTCGTTGCCGACACGAGCGCGCAACACCGCCTCGGTAGCGCGCAGTTCCACGAAATGGGTGACACCGCCGTGGGTGGAGACCGCGTGCACGATATCTGCGACGAACTCGTCGTCCACCGCACCGGAATAGGCCAGGGTGAAGATGACATCGACTCCCTCCTGTGCCGCCGCGGTGAGACACGCCAGCCGGATCTTCTTCAGCAGGTCGCTGTAGCGATCCTGGTTCCCTGACTCCCGGCGCGGGAAAATCGCGTCCGCGACAGGAACAGTCAAGTGATTGAAAAAGAATCTGTACCCGGTTGCCTGCGCCAGTTCCCGCCCGACAGTCGTCTTGCCCACTGCCAGCGGCCCATAAATGAGGACGAGCTTCACCCGGCACACCCTAGCGGCACAACCTGCCGCGGGAGCGGCTACGGCCCACCGGCATTCCGGGTCGCCCGCGCGACGATCTGCCGACGCAGGATCGCCAGATCCACGACCATTCTGAGCAGCAGGTGGATCCGATCCCTTCTCAACGGTCGGTGTGGAGACCGGCTCAGGGCTCCGGATCGCGTGCAGCACCGCGATGCTCACCCATTTCTCCTGCGACAGATCGCTGTACGGCAGTAGTACTTCCAGGGCTGATCACCGCCTGACGGGATGGATTCCCAACCGATTTCCCTGCACCGGGCGGCACTAGGCTACTGGGCATGGGGCCGGCGCGAGTTCTTTGACCGGATCATGTGCATGTCCGTGGACCCAGCAGAGACGATCTACCGCACGACATCGCGGTTCGGGCCGCGGCAATGACGGACCGCAGGCCAGAATAGGACACCATGAGAGCACATGTGCCGGAGTTCGGGGATGAGCCGTATCCCGATGATGGGACGGTACAGGTGTACGCGCCGATCGACCTGGCCCTGAATCCGGAACTGGCCGCGGCTCTGCCGACGTGGCGGACCAGGATCGAGGAAGCCACCACCGGTTACGAGGTGGCCGTCGTAGGAGACGACAAAATCCACGTGACCGTGGATGTATGGACCGGATTTTCAGCCGGGCAGATCACACGCCCGCAGCTGGAGACGGTAGCCACGCGGCTGCGTGGAGATCTCGCGCAGTCCCCCGCCTACCTCGGGGCGGCAGGGCCGGCGCTGGCGTACGGGTCGTCCATCCGGCTGGACATCTGCCCCGCCGCACCCCTGATCAAGATACAACGGCAGGTCCATCACGGCCTCGCCGCAGAGCGAGGACCTGCAGCTGCCCGGTGGCGACAACCGAAACCACATATCTCGCAGGCATTTTGGCGCGATCGTGAGGTGTGCGGGGAACCGATCCAACGAGCGCTGACCCAGATCGATCCCGCACACGTGCCGCTACGAATACACGAGCTGGTGATGGCCGTCGTGCTATTCAACCGCAGCGCCGCCACCGGGGAGGACTACTTCCAGTGGCATACGGTGGCCCGGATCCCGCTGGGGGCAGCGTAACGGACCACGTGAATCCTGCCGAGCCGGTCGGGCCGGGTTCCGGGGCCGCGGATGCTCGAGGAGTGCGGGTCACCATGCTTCCCGAAGACCGCCGAGTTCGCCGAGGGCGAGCATTGATCTCCCGGGGACGAAATCCGCATGCGCGGGCTTGTCGAGACCCGCTTCGGGGCCGCCGAGCGCCACGAAGAGGTCAGTTTCGAGACTTAAGAGGCTGGTGGACAGCGGGTTTGGCTGTTGGGTTAGGTGTACGGCGATTCTATGGTCAGCACGGCTGAGCGGACTTCACCGCCCCGCCCGGCGTGCGGGGCGGGGTAGATCAGTGCGTGACCTGTGTTGGCGAATACGGTGGCATATCGTCACGGTTTCCGGCCGACCACTGCGTACCCGGCGGCGGGTGGTTCGCTGGCCGTGCTTCGCAGCGGTGTGACGTTGGATCCCGGCGCCGGTTCGACCGTGTCGGGGTACCAGTGCTCGATCGGGACGATCCCGGGATCGAGCACCTCGAGCCCCTGGAAGAATCGTGCGACACCGGCCCGGGTCCGTGCTTCCATCGCAATACCTTTGCCCCGGTACGCCGCCACGGTGCCCTCGACCATCTCCGTGGCGAAATCGGTGGTCAGATGCGTCATCACGAGGAAAGAGCCACACGCCAGCGGCTCGAGCAGTGTGTCCACGAGCTCGTAGATCCGGTCTCCGGGCACGAAATGTGCGATCGCGATCAGGCTCAGTGCGACCGGCTCGCTGAAATCCAGCGTCTCGCGCACCTGCACAGACGCGAGAATGTCCTGCGGTGTGGTCAAATCGGCTTCCACATAGCGGGTACGCCCCTGCGGTGTACCGACCAGCAGTGCCCGGGCATGGGCGAGGACCAGCGGGTCGTTGTCGACATACACCACCCGGGCATCGGGTTGGGCGGCTTGAGCGACCTGATGTAAATTCGGGGCGGTCGGGATACCGGTGCCGATGTCGAGGAACTGACGAACACCCCACTGCTCGCTGAGATGACCGGTCGCCCGCTGCATGAATCGGCGATTGCCCCGAGCGACCTCCCGCACCGAAGGGATCGCCCGCTCGATCGCCTCGGCCGCTTCCCGGTCCACAGCGTAGTTGTCCTTGCCGTCCAGGAAGTAGTCGTAAATTCGGGCGCTGTGGGGATGCTCCTGCCGGAGATCTACCCCGCCGTCGGCGGCAGCCACAATCCCCTCCTTTCAACCGTTCAACTCACCTGCAAGCACCTACGAGTTAATCACCTGAACCGGCCCACCACACTGCGGTTGCGGCAAATCTCCTGTGCCACAAGACCCGCACGGTCATCGAGCGCGACGGTATGGAGCGCGGTGGCGAGCGCGCCGCGCGCCGCGGGTAGTCCTGCCGTGTCCCGGGCCCATCGCCCCCGCCAGCGGCGGTCGCAGTGCCTGGCCGCCGACCAGACCGACAACACGACTCACCCAACCTCGCACATGCCGCGGCTGCTGCTAACGCACCGGCCGAGAGTGATGCTGCACTTTGGTCACCACCAGGTTCCTGCTCGCGGTGGCGCACATGGCGCCCACCGTCCCGACCGCGACCATGCCCGCCGGCGAGATGCCTTGCCGGTACCCTAGCACTGCTGCTGCCACTGCACCGGCGACACACAACAGCAGCAGACCCAACAGCACCGGGTCCGCGGGAACAATCTCGTACCAGAACACGTGCCAGACACTCGTGCGGGCAACCGCTTCGGCCGGAATGTCGCCCTGGGCAGCCTCCCCGGCGTGACGGACATCCAGGAGCCGATACAACTTGCGGCGCTCGTCCAACACGAACATCATCCGTACCGCCAGGGCCAGCACCACCAGGACCGCTGCACCGAACAGCGGACCGGCCCATGCGAACGCCGGAACACACAGCAGGACCAGGATGATCAACAACACCTGCAGGAACAGCTCGGAGTCGGACCACACCGAGGCCACCTGGTTCACAAGTTTGTGCACACGGCCCACTCTACGAGATCCACACCCTATGACAAGGGGGTGCGTGCCCCTCACCGCGGTGCAGGCGATGCGCTGATCGAGTCTGCCTGCCGCAGTACCCGACCCGGCGCGATCGCGTCTGCGTGGACCCGGCCAATCATTCGCATGGAGCCCGTGATGACACGGGCACCGCCGACCGCCACGATATCCAGGACATGATGCCGGTCGGCGGTGACGATCTCCTCGCCGACCTCGGCGAGGTGGAGATGTTCTTTATCGGGGGTTCGGTTGTGTCGGAGAGCTTTTCACCGCCACAGCCAGCGGAGAGATCGACAGGGGGTGTGCCGAGGCGAGGACATCATCACGGTGCCTCGGTCGTGGGCGAGCACCGAAACCCGATGTTCGGGCACACCGCCACCCTCTTGGTCTCGACGCCGGGCGCGCGCGGCTGATTGTGGGTGCAGATGCCGCGCGGGGTCACAGACCAGCGAGGGTGACAGGCACTGCGCCGCCGATCACCTTGCCGGCCGCGACGGCCTGCCGGAAGATCGGCCGCTCGGTCACGGGAAGTGCCGGGTTGTAGTTCTTCGCCATCATCCTCGCCGCGAGCCGGTGCCACAGACCGTCAGGTCCCCCGTCGCGTTCATCGTCGTCGATGCCATCGAGTAGATGCGTTGGTGCGGTGATCGTTGCGGGAGGGACCACGATCACCACGACCGCCCCCTGCTCCGCGGCGGCGTTCGCCCATTCGGGGTCGGCAGTGGGTGTGTCGGTCGCGCCGAGCCATCCCTCGGAGTTGTCGTCGGCAGTCACCGCGAAGACGTGATCATCGCGCAGGTGTATATGCCAGTTGGGCAGCCTCGGTGCCGAGGCGATGGCGGCGGGTGAGGCGGGGTCGAGGAACACGAAACCCTGTTGCCGCAGCAGGCGGGCAGAGCGGTCCGCAGCGATCGGTGCGACATCGGCATCAGGCACGTCGTAGACCTCGACGCTGATCATGCCTTGCTCGATCAAGATTCCGGGCCGTCGCGCCGCGGATCCCGTCGTCGGGAACCACTCGGTTTGCCACCCGCAGGCCGGAGACCGGCCGGGATTGACGACGTCCTCGGGTGCCAGTGCCTGGTCCTGCCCGGCTGGTATCACTTCCGAGGCACCGCATCGGGCATGAATGCGACCGAGGCGCCGCACGTCGCCGTTGTTTTCGACGACGGCGATCAGCTCGGTCTCCTCGACTCGGTCGTCGCCGGACTGCCGACATTTCAAGCACTGGTACACCGAGGAGAACTCGAGTCCGGCTTTCAGCCGCGCCAGCCCGCGCGGATTCAGCACCTGCCGGATCACCGGGCTGATCGTGGTAAACATGTCGGATACCCTCTATATCGGAGACGAAATCGGTGGAAACTCTACTCGCCCATGCCTGTCCGCTCACCAGGTCCGACCGGCGGGGACGGCGCGGGGCACGGGTCGTCGCCAGCCGCGCCGCGAGGGCGAGTTCGGCCCGCCCTACGCCTCGTCGGAGAATTCGCCCGCTCGCCGCTGTGTGTTCGCCCGGACTTCACGCGCCCGCATCCGCGTCCGGGCCGTCGACCGGTATCAACACGTGACTGGCAAACCGCGACCTGCGGCTAGGTGGTCCGGCAGCGAAGCCGAACTCGGCAGCGGCGCCAGTCACCTCGACATCGACCACTCCGTTGTCCATCAGCCACTGCGCCATCTCCACCGCGTTCGCATACTCCGACTCGATGCAGTCTCCCGCGCAGGGGAAAACCTCGTGTATCCAGGGAAGATAGTGAAAAAACAGCGCGTCGGGCAGCGCGCTCCACTCCTGGGCCAGGCCACGCATCCGCTCCGGGGTGGTCAAGAGCAGTTTCAGTGTCTCCGCATCCGAGGCCACCTCGTCGCGGAGGTGACGCACAATCTCTGCTTTCGCCGCCGCCGAAGTCGAGAACGCAGGCGAGAACTCGACAGTCACCTCAGGCGGCCAGCCGACAGCTCTGTACGTTCCGAAGTGCCAATGCTGCGCGATACCCACAGCGGTCACCCTATGCCACCAGGCGACGCAGGCCACGACACTCCACCGCGGCGCACGAACCGATCATGGTGTGGTGGACGAGGCCGAATTCGGCGTCGTGCACGCGACAAACCAGACAGGGGCGTGTCCCGCTGCCTGATGATCAGGGTGCAAGGCCCCCTGCACAGAAGCCGAGACAAGACACCGCTGACCTGGAAGCTCATGGTGCACGCGGACCGGATTCACTGACGGCTGCACGACGAAATGGTATGTGCTGGTGCACATGGAGCGCGCCGAAGCCGCAACACCCGTACCGGGCCAGGCCGCTGTCATGGCCGCGCTCGAGTCCCTGTCTATCGGCCACCTCAGTGCCGGTCCGATCGGCAAGGATCTGTGCGTGGAGTTCACCACCCCGATCCTTGCCGACGGATCAACGAGGATGACTAACCAGGCTCCAGCGGGGGCCGGGTGCTCTTAAACCGCGGTGATGGCGGTGATGACGGTGCGGCCGGTGGCATCGCGCGTGGTGGTGATGTGCTGAATGTTCGCCTCGGCAGGCTGCCCGGGGAGTTGTTGTGTCAGAGTCACTGCCCACCGTTGGTGGGTCGGATCGGCGGCAACCGGGGCTGGGTCGATCTGCACACAGAACCTGGTGCCGACAGGCAGGTGATCGATACCAGTCTGAATATCCTCGGCCGAGGGGACAGCTGCATCGGACGCGACGACCCGGCGGGCTGCTTGTCCTGATCGCTGCTGGTAGTAGGCGTATTCGAAGGCGAAGATCGCCCCGGGGCCGCTCCTCGTGTCACCGCGCCCGGTGCCTGAGAGCACCGGCCCGTGGTCATGTTGGCGGCAATCGGCGGTTGCCGCCGTGGTCGCGGGCTGAGCCGACGCGGGTGGGGTAGCCTTGGCCGTCCCTGCGCACAGCACACCGGCCAGCAGTATCAGTGCCGACACCCTGTACTGGTGGCGGGCGCGATCGAGGCGTCGCCGTTCTTGCCGGGCCGCGGTCGCGTTGTGCGCGGCGGCGATCAGGCTCGGAATCTGAATTTGGGCTCCGGCCGCCGCACACCACTGCTGGATGTCGGCGACTGTAGGGATCACGTGGCCATGCTCGAGGCGGGACACCCGCGAGTTGTCCCACCGGAGCAGCCGAGCGAACTGCCGTCCGTTGTACTGTGCCTGTATCCGCAGTTCACGCAATCTCAACCCGAGCAGTCGCCCTTCTTCATCTTCGCGCTGTTCCTGATGCCCCTCGGTATCCATGCTGAACAACGTTATTCACGGCCACCTCGGCAGCGCCAGATGTTTGCAGATAGTTGCAGACATTAGGGTGCTTCGTACCGGGTGCTGGCTGTATGACTGCACGCACGGCCGTGCTGCACAGGCCGGACCCCGTCGGCACCGACCGCCCTCACCGGCAATGATCGGATAGCGCGGCGGTTCCTGACCGAACAGGCCCGCCCGTCGCAACAGGGACCGCGGCGCCGATCAGGTTGCCGACCGCCGCGGCCCGTCTGAAACTTGGGCGTTCGAGGAGGATCGGACGAAACCCCGCCGGACGGCCGAACTCTGCGATACCGTCCTGTCCGGCAGCACTGTGCGTGGACACTACCGTTGGATCATGTTCGGGGGGAGGAGTTTTCGATGATCACGCTGATGTCGGTGAACGCGTGGGAACTGTACCTTCACGAAGGCGAGCCAGAGCACGAGCAACGGTACAACGCCCTGGCCGAGCTCGTCGACAGTTACGAGCCGGACATCCTGGTCACCCAGGAGATCATGGCCCCCGGCCGGACCTGCGCAGACAAGACCCCCAGCGCCCAGGCGCGGCTTCGGCGATGGGCGAACGCGACCGGCGCGATGCGGTACGACGCCGACGGTGAACCACTCCTGGTCGTCGGCGGATCCTGGCACCACCTGGCAATCACCTACCGCGACACCTGCCGCCACGATCCCCGGGGCACGATCCGGCCGATCCCGGGCACCGTGCGACGCCTCGACCGTGACAGTGCCGGCATGTGGCACGGCGCGGTGATGGTGGACTTCGATATCGGCGGCCATCTCCTCCGGGTTGGGACGACCCACCTCAACCCGCGCGATCAGGACTGGTGCAGGCACGAGGCCCGCTACGTGGTCGATGAGATGCAGCACGACGGTGTTCCCCGGGCTCATCGGCGGTGACTGGAACGGGAGCGGTCCGGATCCCGACTACGATCCGGACCCGTATGAGGGGGTTGCGTGGCATCCCGATCATGCTCGTCAGCTCGATGAACACGGCCGGGTCGATCGGTCCGTCGCGATCTGCCTCGAGCGTATCGGCCATCTGCAGGACTGCGCGCGCCTGGCCGGCGCCCCCTACATTCCCACCGCCGGGCGTCATCCGGCCGATACCCAGCCACTGCGGCGGTGGGACCGCTGGTACGGGACCCACGACTTCCCGGCCGCGGCCGCGGCCGGATTCCGGGTCGGGCAGTCCGGGTCTCACAGCGATCACGACTTCCCCATCTTCACCGTCGAGGAAACACTGCTACCGCTGATCTGACTTCATCCACGCAGTCCACCCACTCACCGCCCGACACCGAAACCCTGCTGGCGAACGCCGACTGTTCCTGCGCCCCAACAGCTTCCCCCGCTGATCATCGAGTACGGAGACCACGAGGGCGGCGGCGCCGGTCCACGCCGGACGAGACTTCGCGGTCGGTACCCCAGCAAACCCATGGCAGTGGAAGCAAATCCACCACCCGCAGCGACTGCGGTAACCATTCGACCACAAGACGCAGCAGGCAGCAGACGCGCCCAACCTCGCCGGTATCCTGATGGGGCGCAGATACGTTCGACGACGCCAATACGGCTAGCATGCGTAGATATGCGTGACTTCGCCCAACTCCGCTGGTGCCCATCGGGTCCGCGTCCACACGTTTTCGCCTTGCCGGGCCCCGCCCTGCACGCCGCCTGCGAGCAGGTACTCGCACAGTTACCGGCCTGGCATCCGGACTGGGCCACCATCCTGAGACCAGTACCGGCCATGATCCGGCATCTCACCGTCGCCTGGGCCGACGTGCCCACCAGCACCGCACCCGCACACAGCTGGGCAGCCGCGGTCGACGCGCTCACCCGCAGCGCCAGCCGACACTCACCGCTGAGGCTCACCTGCACCACAGCTACCGACACCCCGGGCGGAATCATCCTGGTCATGCACCCCACCCCCGCCTGGAACGATCTCGCCGAGTCCGCCGGCGCCGCGCTCGCGCAGGTGTTCGACCCAGCGGCGGTACGCATCGATACCGCACCACACCTGGCGGTGGCGTACGGATGCCGCAACACCGACACCCCGCCATTCACACTGAACCTCTCCACCGCACCGAACCTCGACATCGACACGCTCTCACTGGTCGACCACGACAGCTTCGACGACCCCGGCTGGAACCCCCACACCCACACACAAATCCACCTCGCCGACACCTGACCCGCTGCAGCGACTACACGCGCACGTTGCTTGGACGTGTTGAGCGACAACGCAGGTCAGAGAATATCAATCGCTGGATTCCGCGGTGTGCTGACTCAGGGCCTGTCGAATATGATCGAACCCTTGCTGCACAATCTCGACACCATCGACGATCCCGCAGTACTCCGCGATCTGTGGGCCGAGATCCAACAGCGGCCTACGCCTGCTCGGGCACCGCATCTACACCCTGGAATCCGAAATCCGTTCCCATGAATAGCATTTGGCGACTGTCATCGACTCGGTGCACCCAACGCCTGTTGGAACGCCTCGGTGTCGGCGCCGATACCGGGGCTGAAAAGTCTTGTAGGACACGGCCATAGCAGTCGGTGAGTGCTCGCAGCTCGGGGTTGGCGTCGAGATCAGGCACGAGGTAGGTCTGCACGGAACGGAATCCGGGTCGCCAGAGCCGCGGGCCGGTGAAAAAGGGTTTCAATAGCAAAATCCTGGATCTGGAGAAGGCTGAATCAAGTACTGCCAGTCACCTGACGTTGAAGCAGAATAGTCGAAACAAACTCTACAAGAACGACATTGAGACGATTCAGCCCGACCGGCCCGGAACGCTCCTGGCGCCGCACCCCGAGACCCACACCGAGCACGCCCAATGCCTCACCGCGTGTCAAGTAGTTCGGCCAATCGTTGCCCGAGACGAACACCGCTGGTCAAGATCAAGATGTAGATGATCCGGTCCAGTTCGGCATCGGACAGTCTCTCCAAGGCGGGTCTGATGGTCGTGTCGAACAAACTCAGATCGCCGGTTCCGAATGCCTTGGCGATACCGGCGGCCAGGACGTCCTCGATCGGTGATCGCTCGCTGAGCGTGGAAAGCCCGGCGAGGCTGCCATGTTCGTCGATATCCACCATGCCGCCGAATTGTGTGTCCGCCAAGATCTCAGAGCTCACGGCGAGAGTGGCGTTGAGCCGGTCCTGGATCGTGGTGGTGGACACGATAACGCGGTCCAGGATGGCGAGCCCGTCAGCAGGGTGGCCGGACGCGATCGCGGCATGGGCCGCCGCCATCGAGGGTTGGCTGGTTCGCGGTACGCGTTCTGGCCACACGGTGTTGACCAACTCGCTGGTCGATCCGAAAATGTTCATGTTGCCCAACGTCGTCAGCACCGGGTGCACGGCGCGGGCGAGTACCCGAATGAGGTACCAGAGCTGGTCATTACCGAGGGCGTCGCTGGTCTGGCGCCATCGCTGTGTCAGCACACGGGCTTCACCGGCGGATGAGCGCGCCGTGTTGATCAGCACTCTGGCGTGCCGGTACACCAGGTCCCAGTCGGCCTCGGGAACCATATCTACATACTGTGGCAGGGTAGCGGCGGGGTCAGTGCCGACCGCTGCCAGGACCATGGCCCAGCACAGCAGAGCCGACCCGCTCAGTCCCTCCTCGCCCATCTCGTTCACGACGGCGTGGTAGGAGTCAATATCACCACGCTCAATCGCGGCCATGATCAACGGTGTGTAGTGGTGCTGGCCCCGATCGAACCAGGCGCGCCACCATTCATCATCAGTCATACCAGTCCCCCAATCATCCATACTGGTCCCTCTATCATCGCGGTGTGGTCGTTCATCGCGGCCTTATCGGGGCCGCGACCAGGTTCGGGCGTCTCGTGTAATCCTAAGCCCCCTGAGCGGCGAGGAGGAGCGGCCGACGAACCGTGGTCGGCGGACTCCGCGGGGCGCGGTCGAGAGCGGGGTCGGTGATCGAAACGGGCACACCGGGCGTGCCAAATTTTGTTGGCGCACAATATATTGCGACGGAATCTGGCCTCGGCCACAGGAACGGTCGTGGCACCGTGCCGGCTATTCCCGTCACGGTGACCGCATCTGCTCGACTGCGAGCCCGTAGTACTCTGTGGTCCGAGCCCGGTATGACCCGATCCGGCCGGGGCCATCATGTAGTGCTGCCTGCGATGAATACGCTCGCCATCTACGCCGCGGGCACGGTGCGTCGTCCACGTGGATGAGTTCATGGGCATTGAGGCACTCACCCCTCCGGCATCACTGACCACAGGGTGAAGAGTGCTCGCGCAGCACGATTCCGACATACGCCCGATGACGTCGGTGCGCTCGGGCGCACGCTCGCGGCCTACTGCGGCACCGGCGACAGCGTCCGGCCGGGCTCATGAATCTCGCTCACCTCGTGGTAGACCGAGGCACATCATTGACGCCGCCGACCCGACGCGCCCTGCGCAGCCGCACGTGGACTCCCTGCCGGCAGCGGCATCCGGGGAAATCAGAGGCACCTCGCATGGCAGCCACCCACCGAGCGGGAGACTTCAATCGCCGTCGTCTCGCCCACTCGAGCGGGCACAGGCCCGGCTCAGCGGAGTGCACCACCAATCCGCGGTGCGTCAGCTCGGACGAGATACGCGAGTCGGGAGACCATTTGAATGCTGTTCGGCGGCAACAGGACTGGATAAATGTTAGGCGGCACTGCCGAAATGCGTTGTGCACCTTAGGTTATGCATCCGTGCCGAAAAGGAGGGCATGTCGTGCTGAACGCGACTAGCGTGTCGGACATGGATAGGGTGCACACCCATTGGGAGATGAGTCTGGAGCAGGCTCGAGCATTCACCTCGCTAGCACTGGCTAGCGAGGGCGAGTCGATGACACGAGGCGATCTGGAAGACACCGCCACCATGGCAGCACGGGCGCTCGCGGTACAAGCCTCCGCCGATGGAATTGCTGCCCTGCAGGTCGGCGATCTGGACCCCGTCAAGATCGCTCCGTTGCCACCACCGAGAGCACCCTGGTGGACGGAGATCGCCTCGTCATCGACGGTGACGTCGCAGTATCCGAACAACGACCCATCGTGATAATCATCAACCGGAGCTGACCATGACCCGCGGAACGAACCCGCTGACCCCGTCACCGGCCGCGCTCCGCGGTGTGCCGAGGGCGGCCGCCGAACCACCTGCCGTGGCACAGGTCCGTTTCGGAGTGATCGCGGACTGCCAGTATGCATCCGGTGTCGCCGACCTCGAGATGACATCGGCGGATGGGCGGCATGTCCACCACAGCCGCTACAGCAGCGCGCCGCAGCGGCTACGTAACGCAGTGGACTGTTTCAACGGGCTGGACTACGCCCTCGACTTCGTCGTGCACCTCGGTGACTTCATCGACCGCGACCTCGACGACGCCACCGAGGTGCTCGCGATCACCGCGAAATCGCATGCGCCCCTCTGGCATGTGCTGGGAAACCATGATTTCCCCGGCGGCACCGTCGAGGCGACCCTCAACAAGTTCGGTATGGACCGCAGCTACTACTCGCACAGAGTGGGTGGCTGCCGCACGATCGTGCTCGACACCAACGAACTCGGCCCCCTCAAGCACGTGCCCGACTCACCGGAGTGGGTTGCCGGGCAAGCGCTGTTGGCTGCGATGCGGGACGACGGCGCGGAGCATGCGTGGCCATGGAACGGCGGCATCGGCGATGACCAATTGGCTTGGCTGACCAAGGAACTCGCTGCCGCCGAACGCTACAGTGAGCTCGCGATCGTCTTCGCCCACCACCCTGTCTTTCCACCGGGGCCATCCACAGCGCTCAACGCCACCTCGATCCTCGAGGTACTGGATGGATTCCCCGTCCACGCGTTCCTCAACGGACACAACCATTTCGGATCTGTCGGTGTTCGCCGCGGCGTCCCGTACATCACCGTGCCGGGATTGCTCGATACCAGCCAGGACGCGCACGGCATCGTCGAAATCAACGGCACCACCGTGTCCGTGGCCGGGTACGGCCGCGTACAGGATATGCGATTCGAGCTATAGATCAATACCCTGGCGCGGCACAGGCTTTCGCGGCCGAGTACAACGAACAGCGGAGGTGGGTGCCCTCGCTGCTGTCCAAAACCGAAGAGCTGATCGACCGAGGCGAAACCCTCGCGGCCGCGGTCCTGTTGCAGACCGCCTCGGGCCTGTTGTTCCGGGCCACCGGCCGGCTGGCGCGCCCCGCCCGCACATCGGCCGAGCAGAGCGAGATCGCCGATCTCGTAGCCGCCAAGGTCGACCGGGTATCGGGACGGGTGCTGCTGACCCTGCCCGGCACCTCGGCAACCGGGCGCCGGCGTCCACAGGGGCGGCGCATCTTCATCAACCGGTCCAGCCGGGGCCACGCTATCGCTGATGCCCCGCACACCGATCCCACCGGATCTCCTGGCTGGCCTCAGAGAGGCATCACGATCTGTTCCGGGCATGCGGGATTTGCGATACCTGCTGATATTCTCGTTACTTCGGTTTTTGTCGGCTTCATCGACCCTTCGAGGGATCTTCACTCCTGCTATCGAAGGACGATTCATGTCTTCTCCTACCTTGCCGGATGACGGTTTCTGCCCGGCCGTCGTGTTGACGGTCCTGACGAACCCGACCCGGGTCCCTGGCATGGAGTGGGCCCCTGCGCTCGAGTACGCACCAGCGCTCGATTCCGTGGAGGTGAACGATTGGCTCACCCGCCACGATGTCATGGACCCCGCCTGTGCCGATACCTATGTCCTGGTCACTCCCGCGCAAGACTGGCCCCCCTTCGAGCTGGCCGCGTTTCCCCACCGAGAAGTCGAGATCCCACGTGACCAGTACACCGCTCTGTGTGCCGCCACCGAGGATTCCGAGGCGTGGTGACCAACCGGTGGTTCTCGATTGCCCGCCGCCGCGGGTGATGGCTGAAGCACTCGATCTGCTCGAGTGCCGCGGACAGCTCGCCCACGCAACGCCGAACACGGAAAGACCACCTCTCTTGACGATAGCGTCAACACCTCCTACTCTTGACGCCACCGTCAAGAGTAGGAGGGTCGGGCGCATGAACGATTGGAGCGATCGAACCGGGATGTGGAATGAGTTGCCACACGGAATCCACGCAACGGTGCTCACCGGGCGTGATGTGGTCTCCGGGCTGGAGCTGGTCTACCCGGTCGCATGGGCGGATCGCTCGTACCGCACGTGTCCGCGGTGTCGTCAACCGGTCGACCGTGTTCCCGCGTGCCCCGTCGCGCTGAATACCGGTGCGGGAGCGGGCGGACAGCTCGAGGAGTTGTCCCAGCAGCACGGTTGCGGGGAGTGGCTGGCGGTGGACTGGGCCGAAGCCGATGAGATCGAGGGCGTGCCCGCGACCGCCCAGCGGTTGGCCGACCGGCTGGTCATGTTCCTCGACGCCGAACGCACCAGGCTTCGGGCCGGCCTGATCACACAGTTGCGGGATGCGCTGACCCGGCTGGCCGAGCCGCTCGATGTCGTCGTCGGCGAGGCAATCGAGGACCGGCGCGCTGAGGTCGAGACAGGAAGTGAGGTCGACCCCGGTGTCTACCTCGACGATCGGTGGGCCGATCGGTCCGAATGGGTGTGGTGTGCATGGGATTTCGATCCAGATGGTTCCGGTGAGACCGTCGCGGTCTACGTCGAAGATCTGACCGTCACGCAGGTGTCGGGATGACGAATGCGGACTCCGGTGCGATCCAGGCATTGGCCGCACAGTTGTGTGACGAGGTCGGCGCCGTCGTCTTCGGCCTCATGGGTTTGTTCGGGCCCGCCGAGGAGTTGCTGCGACTGGACGAGGTGCTGCACGCACGAGCGGTGATGTGGGCAGCGCAGCTACTCGGCGAGGACGACAATATCGCCGCAGACACAGTCAACGACCTGGCGAGCGTGCTGTGGCCGGGCCAGTGTGAACCCGTCATCGACTGGACCTCGCCGCTGGGGCGGGCGATGGCCCGCTCGGTCGGGCACCCGAATGCCAAGGAAGTCACCTACAGCGTCGCCGGGGCCATGCTCGGGGTCACCAAGCAGCGCGTCGGTCAGTGGGTCGACGACGGCCGGCTCTCCCGCGGTGACATCAGCGGGGTAACCAGCGATTCCATCCGAAATTTTCTGAGGGGCAGGGCTTCTCTGTGAGCGCGGCATCGACGGTAGCGGGCGGAATCGACCGGCGGGTGTTGTACCCGCATCAGCTCGAGGCTGTCGCCGCGGCGACTCGGGGGTTGGCCGAGTGCGGCCGTGGCCAGGTGATCATGGCGTGTGGCACCGGTAAGACACTGGTCGCGCTGCGGGTTGCTGAACAGCTGGCTCCCGCCGGGGGGCTCATCGTGTTCCTGGCTCCCACGCTGTCGCTGATCGCTCAGACACTTGCCGGGTGGTGCCAAGACGCGAACATCCCGTTCACGGCGTTGGCGGTCTGCTCGGACGACACCACCACCGACGCGCCCATCCATCTCGAGGACCTCTCCGGCGGGGTGGATGTGACGACCGACCCTGCGGCGATCCGGGCATGGCTGTCCACAGATGCGACCTATCGCGTCGTGGTGGGGACCTACGTCTCCGCGGCGCGGCTGGGTGAGGCTTTGACCGCGGCGGGGATGTCGGCCGATCTGCTGGTGTGCGACGAAGCGCACCATCTGGCCGGACGCGCGGATTTCGTCACCCGCAAGGTGCTACACAACTCGCATCTTCCGGCCCTCCGGCGCCTGTTCCTCACGGCCACACCACGATCGGAGATCCGTGAAGACCGACCCGGCCCAGCGGTCATGTCGATGAGCGACGAATCTCTGTTCGGCCCGGTGCTGTATCGGTATTCCTTCGCCCAGGCCATTGCCGAAGGCCGCCTCGAGGACTATCGCGTGGTGGTCGTCGGTGTCACCAGCAGCGAAGCCCGCCGGCATCTCGCCGCGACCGGCGCCGATTACGTCGAACGGATCGGCGGAATAGACCTGCGGACCGCAGTCGCCCAGGCCGCGGTGGTCAAGGCCGTGCGTGAGTATGGGCTGCGCCGCATTGTCAGCTTCCATCCTCGCATCGCCGACGCCGCCGAGTTCTCCCGCACGTTGCCTCGCATCGTCGAGCGACTCCCGGTGCCAGCCCGCCCGGACCTGGACTGCTACGCCGCGCACGTGCACGGTGAGATGACCGTCGGCGTGCGCGAACGCATACTGGATCGTCTGCGTCAGCCACCGCACAACAGCTGGGTCGTGGTGAGTAACGCGCGCGTCCTGGGCGAAGGCATCGACGTACCCGCCATCGACGCAGTGGCCTTCGCGCACGCGAAGAGCTCCAGTGTGGACATCGTGCAGGCCGTCGGCCGCGCGTTGCGCCGGCACGCGGACTCGGCCGGTGCCGCCGTCATCGTTGTGCCGATCATTGTCCCCGATTCCGACGGGGAGATAGGAGACCTCGACGCGGGCGAGTACACCACGTTGTGGCGGGTCGTGCGCGCGCTGCGCGCGCACGACGAGACACTGGCCCTCGAGCTGGATATGCAACGCTCCCACAGCCATACCGAAGCAGACCTGGTGCTGCCGAGCCGGATCACCATGCTGCTGCCCGACGGCTTGCTGGACAAGACCCTGGCCGAGCTGTCGATACTGCTGGTACGCAACACCACCTCGCAGTGGTGGGAAGGGATCGGCCACGCCCGCGATCACCTCGCCGAGCACGGCCACCTCATGCCGACCACCGATCACCGCACACGCAGCGGATTCCCGTTGGGCCGTTGGATCGCACACCGCCGCAACGAGTACCACCGAGGCTGGCTGGCGCCGGATCGGGTGCAACTGCTGCAGGAGATGGGCATGATCTGGGATCCCGCCGAGCAAGCATGGTGGGGGCGGTGGGAAGACGCCCGCCGCTACCACGCCGAGCACGGACATCTACGGGTCACCAGCTCGGACGATCAGGGCCGCTGGAGATCACTGGCCGCCTGGATCAGCGGTCAGCGCGGTAAGCGCCAGGACGGCATCCTGACCGCCAGCCAGATCGACGCCCTGGATCAACTCGGCATGATATGGACCGATCCCGCATGGACTCTGGGCTACGCCGCCTGCGTCGCGTACCACCGTGACCACGGCGACCTCGATGCGCCCAAGGCGTATGTCAGCGCTGATGGGTTCGCGCTGGGATGGTGGCTCAACAGTCGCCGCGTCAGCCACGCCAAGGGTGACCTGCCGGCCGATCGCGTCGAGGCACTGACCGGCCTGGGTATGATCTGGAGCCGAAAGCAAGCGTCCTGGGACAACGGATACGCGCACGCCTGTCAATTCCATGCCGAGCACGGGCATCTACGGGTTCCGCATGCGTATCGGAGCCCCGACGGCTTCAAACTCGGCTCGTGGGTGCTGCACCAGAGGCAGCTGTACAGCGGAGTCAAGAAAGGAGATCTTGCCGCCGAAGCTGTCCAGGCGCTGAATCGCTTGAACATCGAGTGGCAGCCACGCCGCGCACGGCCCGCAGTCCATCGAGAGAAAAAAGACAAGAATCAATGAATGCCACCCTGACCGTGCCGACCACGAGGTAGGGCGCGCCCCACAGGCGACGGCTGCCATCGGCGGGGTCAGCTCACCGCATAGCGATGCCGCCGAGACCCTGCTCAACAACTGGTGTGGCTCGCACGGACTACGAGTCGTCAGCCGCGGGCCTTAGCAGCGGCTCCCGTGGTGTTGTGTCGACCGGGATTGTTTGCCATTGCCCGTCGCCGGCCCCGACGGTGAGTTTGCCTGGCAACACACGCATGATGATGTGGGGGCCCACCCGATCCCAGCGCCGGGGAGGCACACCGGCCAGGATCGTAGCGCGGTGGAGCACCGGATCGCGCTCGACATCGTAATCCAGCGAGATGACGCACCGCCCGTCGAAATCTGAGGTGATCGGCCCATCGGACCACGAAAAATGCGCGTAGTCGGGTGTGTGAATGCGCGCGAGGAGTTCGGTACGCAGTTCGTGGCGGAATCGCGCGAGGACCTCGTCGGGGACCTGATCGATCCGCCGCACCTTGTTGGCGCTCTCGGTCAGCTTGTGCGCCCACCACGCGGCGGCGGCCGCGGTTTCGCCGAACCCTTCCACGGTGTCCAGGTCTCTCGGGTCATACCGGCCCGGATGCGGAGACCAGGGCGTTGAGGCCGGCGAACCCAGTGCGGCGGTGTCGCGGGCGAGAGCACGCGCGGCGGGAACGGCGGTGTCGCGTGTCACCATGCTCAACGCCTGTGGGGTGTCGGGGGCATGGCCGATCGCGTCCGCCAGTTCGGCGATTGCGTTCGCGAGGTCGGCGATCGGGACGCCGAGCAGCGCGATATCCAGCCGCTCGGACTCGGAGACGTCCTCGGCGGGGTCCCTCACGACTCTGTCCCATCCGGTGAGGACCTTGCTGTGAGCAAACGGGGCGATCCGCGGGTCACTGGCCCGGACCGTGCCCGCGGCGTAGATGGCGAGCGTATTCATCGCAGCCAGCACGTCACGATGGCCCCGGCCGGCTCGGATCAGCATCGAGGTAACTGCCGACACGATGACGAAGCCGCTGTAGAGTGCCTCGACCGCTTCCAGCTGATCGCCGACCTGCGTCCTGTTCTCGACATCGCGAGCGGCCTCGATCAGCCGGTGACGGGCCGAGGCGGTCCACACAAGCAAAACTGTCGCGGTAGGATCGGCCACCATCATACGCCGTAACCTCCGACGTAACGTCCAGTCACTCACGCGCTTTGGCATCCACACCTCACCGATTGTGGCAGTCCGTCACGAGGTCGTGCGGGATTCGGGTGACACTGCCAGGAGAAAGACATCTCCGAGGCCGACCTGGTCCTGCTACGGGTCGATGATGCGTTCGCGGCCGCCGTGCGTACGCACGGGGCCCAGCCGATGACGGATCTGGGATTCCATGGTGATCCGGTGCCGGGCTGGTCGGTGCGACTCGCGCCCGGGACCGGGGACCTGCGGACCACCGGGCCCGGCGTGATCGATGTCCTGTACGAGGGCCGCGAACGCGGCCTCGTGCTGATCACCGGAACCGCCACCGGAGCCCGAGCCCGCCGTGAACGGCCCGGTGCCGAGCGAATCCCCCGCGCCCCGCGCCGGGCACTGATCAGGGACGGCCGACGCGCCGCCGGTGGCGGTGGCTCGGTTGGCGGAGCAGCTGAAAGTTTATGCGTCGCTGATCCGTTCGTCCGGCAAGCGGGCACACACCTGCACCGAGCATCGCTCTGGAGTGTCAGCAACCGCCGCAAGAGAGAGTCCTCTAAAACGTTCGCAAACCGTGTCGAGAAAGGGCCCGCGGTCGCGGGCTACCGTAGTGGCTGGCCCACCACCGGCCCGGCGCCCCACCGCCGCGGCGCGGAGAAGAACGGACGAAAGATGAACCCCACACCGGACATGATGCTGGGTTGCTGAGGAGGGGATTTGCGCAGCGCGGCTGCGGGCCGCGGGAAGTAGTGCTAGCGTTTAGGTAGTGCCGCAAGGCACTACCTCCCTGCCTTCAATGGGGGATGTGGGCCCCACACCAGTGGGGATGAGCCGAACCTGGGGTCGTTATGGACCGCCGAGATCGGTTGCTCCCCGTATTCACGGGGATGGAAGGCTGGTCTGCATGCGTGCGACCGGCCTTCGTGCGTATCTGTGCCGCTCACTGGGTGCAACCCGTCATCGGAATGGCAGCGGCTATTCGTCACGATGCCGGTGGAGCTGAAAACTATTGCGGCCGTAGCTGACTCAGGCGTGGAGCCGAGTTCGAACAGCTCGCGGATCGCGACGGCGGCAGCGAAACTACCGCGCGCCGCCGCGTTCTGTCTTCGCTTGCGCGAGGGAGGATTACACGACAAGTCTGGCCGTTTCGGTGGTGATGGTGGCGCTCATCAGATCGGCTCCTGGTCGGCCTCGATAGTGTGGTTGTGGCCGGGGTCGGTGGTGTCATCCTCGTCGGGGACGTCGCCTTCGCAGCAGCTACTGTCGGCCAGCCAGCTGTCTACGGTGGGCAAACGATTCATGGCCGGGGTGGGCGTGCCGACCCCGCAATGGCAGGCGCGGCAGCCCGGTACCTCCACCGATTGGCGCGGGCGAGCGGTGATGGTCAAACCCGCCCTCGGCGGCTCGAGCGTCGGGATGAGCCTGGTCCGTGAGGCGGCCACGTTGATTCCCGCCGTCGAACACGCGTGGGCGACCGACCCGTCGCCGGTGCTGATCGAAGAGTACGTCGACGGGCTGCCGGTTACCGTGGGCATGCTGGAGCTCCCTGGCGGTGTGCTGACGTTTCCACCGCTGACCACGGTGGTGCGTGACGCCGAATTCTACGACGCAGCAACCAAACTCGACGCTGATGCTCGAGGAACCGTCTCCGTCGAACCGGCAGATCTGCCCGCCGCCGCGCTGGAAACGCTAGCCGTGCATGCGCGAACTCTGCGGGACGCACTCGGCTGCCACGGCGCCGTGCGCGTGGACTTCCTCGCCACCCCGGCCGGGCCGGTGTATGCGCTGGAGGTGAACACCACACCGGGCTTGTCCTGGGACAGCAATTTCGCGATCGGCGCCCGATTGTGCAGGCTCGATCTCACCGATGTCGTGCGTACCATGCTGCACGAAACGCTGACCCGTCCGGCGTACGATGTGCCCCTGCCAGACCCGGTGTTCCATGTACCGTCAGCGGCGTCCCGAAACGCTGCTTGACCTGCCCGATCAGGAGGTTCCGCTGTTCGTGTCCCACGTCCACGACGTCCCCATGTGCCGACAGCTCATCGACCCGACCGAATGGGACCAGCACAGCGGCAACGACCTCGACGACCGGATGGAATGGTCCAACCGGGCCTGCGGCATGGCCGCGTTGCGGATGATCCTGCTGGCCTACCGGCGGCCCGCGCCAACAGTAACCGAACTGTGCAAACTCGGTGTTGACCGCGACGCCCTCACCCCACGCGGCTGGCTGCACGCCGGAATCGCATCGCTGGCAACCGAATTCGGGGTACCCGGCCGCGCCGAACCGGTGGCAGCCGAGGACCTGCCTGGCCGCATCACCGAATCCCCAGTGATCATCAGTGTCACCGAACAGTTTCCAGTCGACGGCCGGCGCGGCGGCCACCTCGTCGTCGCGTGCGGCTACCACGACACCCCGGACCCGACGATCGTGTTCCGAGACCCCTCGGCGTGGGGCCAAGACAACGACCGAGTCCCACTGGCCCGCCTAGCCAAGTCCTACTCCGGACGCGCCATCACCTTCGCACCGCTGAGGATCGCGGCGGGGGTGAGCGCATGATCACCCTGACTCTCACCGAGATCGCCCAGGTGACCGGAGGCACTGTCCACGACGCTCCCGACCCGCGACTTCAGGTCACCGGCCGCAGCGCCAGCGATTCGCGTGATGTCGGCCCTGGCGGCATGTTCGTGGCGGTCCACGGTGCCCGCGTCGACGGACATGATTATGTGCCCGAGGCGATCGCTGCCGGCGCCGTGTGCGTACTCGCGACTCGCCCGGTCGGCGCACCTGCGGTGGTCGTACCCGACGTCGTCGTGGCCTTGGGACTCCTGGCACGCCACGTCCTGACCCGCACCGGCGCGCACGTCATCGCCATGACCGGATCGGCGGGCAAAACCACCACCAAGGACCTGCTGGCGCAAGTCCTTGCCCGGCACGCTGAAACTGCCTGCACGCCAGGGAGTTTCAATACCCAGGTCGGGCTGCCGCTGACGGTGCTTCGGGCCGCGGAGTCCGCGCGCTACCTCGTGCTCGAGATGGGTGCCCGTCACCAGGGTGATATCGCCTACCTCACCACCTTGACCCCGCCGCAGGTCGGGATCGTCCTGAACATCGGCTCGGCCCACATCGGTGAATTCGGTAGCACCGCCGCGATCGCGGAAGCGAAAAGTGAGCTAGTCCAAGCACTTCCGCCGGCGGATGAGGGTGGTGTCGCGATCCTCAACGCTGACGACGCCCTCGTGGCTGATATGGCTGATCGCACCGCGGCCCGAGTTCTCACCTTCGGGACCAGCCCCGGTGCCGATGTTCGTGCAGCCGATGTCGGCGTGGAATCCGGCCGCGCCTCCTTCACCCTGCACACCCCGAAGGGCTCAGCGCCGGTGACGCTGCGGCTGCTGGGCGCCCACCAGGTCCACAACGCGCTCGCCGTAGCCGCCGCCGCACACAGCCTCGGGATGGACACCGGCGAGATCGCTGGTGCACTCTCGGCGGCCGAACCTGTTTCCGCCGGGCGGCTGGAACTCCTGGAACGCGCCGACGGCGTCACCATCATCAACGACGCATTCAATGCCAACCCTCAATCGACCCGCGCAGCCCTGGAAACACTGACCGGCATCGCCGACCAGCGACGCACGATCGCCGTTCTCGGTGACATGCGCGAACTCGGCGACACCGCCACCGCCGCCCACCGCGACATCGGGCGATGCGTCGCAGAACTGGGCATCGATGTCCTGGTCACCGTCGGCAACACCAACGAGATGACGATGCTCGCCGAAGCAGCACGGCGCCATCCTGACTCACCACGTATCGAAACCGCCGCCGACCCGGATTCCCTGCGACAACTATTGAATACGATGCTGACCCGCGGAGACATCGTCCTGATCAAGGCCAGCCGATCCGTGGGCCTGGAGAAGTTCGGAAACCTGCTACAAGCCGCACAGCCGGCCCAAGCTGCGCCCGGGCTACTCTGACGCAAAGTCCGCGCTGCCGGAAGGGCATTTCCGGCAGCGCATAAGCCATCGACAATCACATCGGACTCGTCGCCGACAACACCATCAGCAGCTACTACCAGCGCAGATGGCCATTGCGGGTCGCAGGGCAGTTCCTGCGAGCCATCTAAGGCCACTCCGACCACCACCGCTGGCTTACCCACGAGCGAGCGTGTCCAGCAGACGATCGAGGCGGGCTGCTACCGCCGCAGGCATCGCGTGCAATACCTCCTGCCCCTCTCCCAGACCACGCAGCATCGACTGTATCTCGATGAGGTCCGCCACATACCGCCCAGCATCCGCATCGGCGCGGACCATCCGCTGCACCTCCGCCGCCACCTGCGGCGGCAGCACGTCCCCGTGGAAATCGGCCAGCAACTCGCGGCGTGTCAACGACAATTCAGCCATATCCAACATGTCCCCCTCTTCGACCCACCCCGGCTTCCGATGGCTATTGTTCAGCATCCTATCCGCGCGCCGGGTCGATCGTTGGCGAATACGCAGGTCAGATCCGCTGATCAAACGATGAGGCGGTTTCACCACGCTGGCCGGAGACGATCGCGGTATCGTCAATGGCTTTCGACCACCCAGCGGCCTCTGGCAGGAAGGCAGAAAATGTTCTCGCAATCCGATCGGGACCTCGACAGTGGCCGCGCGGACCAGCAGGCCCGGGAGGCCGCCCAGTCCGGCGTCACGCAGGACGTGATCGCCGAGATTCAGCGGCGACGCGTCCGGATGGAC
>Ga0185299_10000189_pt1 | contig 191182 bp, 136 predicted proteins | sample PaiPotPPA55metaG_FD_128002 | JGI IMG/M metagenome (GOLD analysis project Ga0185299, IMG submission 128002) | Iron sulfur acid spring bacterial and archeal communities from Banff, Canada, to study Microbial Dark Matter (Phase II) - Paint Pots PPA... ...
AACTATAAGTCCTCAAATAATCGTGGTAGGTATCCACTCAGACCTCCAATGCAATTGGCAAAAGAGAAGGCCGGCGAAATGCCGGCGATGGAGATTGGGGCTGTTTCTATCGCTTGCGTCGGTTCCGCTGCTGCCGGCGCGCCGCCCTCTTTGCAGTTCGGAGTGTGCGGTGCAGCTCGTTCAGTTCATCGACTGTCTCCGAGCCGGACGCATCGCGGTCGGTGCCGAGCCATGGGAATCGGTCTTCGAGTAACGTAAGCACCATCTCGACGAAGGTCTGCGGATCGGAATCTGTGTTCGCCATAGGAGTCTCCTGGACAAGTCGAACCTCAAGCCAAAGGCCAGCAATATGCTGGCCTTTGGCTTGAGGTCGATGGATGCAAATCAATGAGTGCGCTTCACGCAGCGAGTGTTAGAGCTTCTTTCATCTCGAACGTGGGCCACGTCACAGGCACATTCTTCTCGGGGAACCGAAGATCGCCTCTTGCGCAAGCACGGCCGATCCTCTCGAGCATCTCCTCCCGCGTTGCTTGAATCACGGCGGGCACACAACCAATCCCTTCGATAGGAACCAGTTTGTCCTCGCGTCGTAACTCTTGAAGAAGGTACATGCCCCAACTGGGATCCGCGGGAAGCCCGAGCAAGCTGACCAGGGTGGCCCAGACAAGCTCCTGGGTTTGCGGCTCATCATGGAGAATGAACGTTCGACCGGCACTCCCATTGGCATGTAGCCACGATGAGATTGCAATGACGTGTCGCAGGGACTTTTTGTGTTGGGGGAGGCTCAGGTTTCCCTTGTAGCAGGAGGTATCGGTTCCGAAGCCTATCTTCTGCTTCGACCCGTCCGGAAACCTCAGGTGGAACTGATGGTTTTCCTGGATCGCAGCCGTCACGGCTGCCACCTCTGCATCGTTGCCGAAGTAGCTCAAGAGGTGCGCCTGTTCTTTCTCCCCAACGTAATGGGAGACATGAACGGCAATATGAGTGTCAGTTTTCACCGAACTACGCTGATACTCAAGCTGCCCGAGCCGCAGATGGGAGTTCTGCATCGTTCTTCTCCTTCTTCTTTTCGTCGGTCAACACCTGCGTGCGGCCGTCCGCATAGACGAGTGCCAGCTCATTGGAGAAGCGTTCCCGCTTATGGATCTCGGTATAACCCTCGATCTTCTCCTCGAACGTGGTCACGTACTTGATGGTTCTCCAGCGCGCGATGTGGCGGTCCTGTCCATTCCCGAAGATGCCGTTGAGAAGGCCGGCCGTGCAGAGGAGCCCAACATGGCCACCATGGAGAGGCGTGATGGGTCTGCCAACCGAAGACTCCTCCTTAGGCAGGAGAAAAGAGCGTGTCTTATTCCACGCCGCCGAGGAGATCGCCAGGTCCTCGAGTTCGTCGAGGGGCAGACCCCGATGTAGCATCTGCGTCGGAGGCGAGGGCGGAACATCATAGGGCGTCTCGTTGCCTGAGAGGATAGGGAGCGGATGTTTCCAGATCGCCTCAATCAGCTTCTGACGATTCGCTTCGTATGCCGCGCCGCTGACGCGTGACCGGATGGCAAGCAAGGCAACCTGGTCGAACCGTTCGAACTCAGGATCGCTTAGACGGAAGACGCTGAACTGTGTGAAGGCCTCGGAGAGCGGAGGGACACATTCCTGCAGCTGTGCATGGGGCACGACCATGACCAAGATCCCGCCATTCACCAGCCAGCGAAGGGTCCGCCGCAGGAACAACAACTCCATGCGCTGGTTACCGAAGGAACTCACCTCCGAATCGTAAGGTGGATTGAGATACAGCAGGGAGAAGCTTTCAACTTTCGCGGTGACATCGAAGATGTTCGCGTGGATCGTCTCGATACCTGCGTTCTTAGCCAGATGCGCCCGGCCGGCATCGAGTTCGACTGCGTAGCGATTGGTGTTGGCGTCCTCCGTGAGTTGGACGAGCGCAGCTCCAGTTCCGGCGCATGGGTCTAGTACTGACGCTGGATCCGGAGGGAAGTTGAGAAGCTGTCTGAGGCGAAATCCCTCATCAGGGGGAAGAGGGTAGTAGCCAAGTTTGATGCGAGCGACATTGCGCATGAGATTTCCCTCAAGGCGAATTGAGTAGTGTGATTTAGGGCATAGCTTGGCCGGAAATAAAGCATATTTTGGCGGCGCCAGAAGGGCGCGCGGGTGCGAAGAGCCGGCGATTTATGGGAATTCCACGTTGATAGAACGGAACGAGGCATAAGCACGCCAAGTGTGGTCTAATTGCTGGGCATTCACTCCCATACGGTCAAAGGAGCCCACGTGCCCACGATCACAACCAAAGGCGGCGTTGAGATTTTTTATAAAGACTGGGGTTCAGGGCAGCCGATCGTATTCAGCCATGGGTGGCCGCTTTCGGCCGATGACTGGGACAACCAGATGCTGTTCTTCCTGGGAAAGGGCTATCGCGTGATCGCGCATGACCGGCGTGGGCATGGACGCTCGACGCAGGTGGCCGATGGGCACGATATGGACCATTATGCGGATGACCTGGCGGCGCTTACAGCACATCTCGGCCTGAAAGACGCGATCCATGTGGGACACTCGACGGGCGGCGGCGAGGTGGTGCGTTATCTGGCCCGGCGTGGGCAACAGGATGTATACAAGGCTGCGATTATCAGTGCCGTGCCTCCGCTGATGGTGAAGACGGCGGACAATCCAGAGGGCCTGCCGAAGTCAGTGTTTGACGATCTGCAGGCACAACTGGCGGCGAACCGGTCGAAGTTTTATCGCGACCTGCCGGAGGGGCCTTTTTATGGATTCAACCGGCCCGGGGTGAAGTCGGTGGAGGCCACCATTGCAAATTGGTGGCGGCAGGGGATGATGGGCGGCGCTAAGGCGCACTATGACGGGATTGTGGCGTTTTCACAGACGGACTTTACCGAGGATCTGAAGAAGATCACGATTCCGGTGCTGGTGATGCATAGCGAGGATGACCAGATTGTTCCGTATGTGGCGGCGGGGCCGAAGTCGGCAAAGCTGCTGAAGAATGGGGCGCTAATTACGTATAAGGATTTTCCGCATGGCATGCCTACTACGCAGGCGGAGAAGATCAACACCGACCTACTGGCATTCCTCAAGAGCTGAAGCTGTAGCCCCAGATGGTCTCAAACGCCCTGGTACACGAGCGCAATGAAGTTACTTGGATTCTGAAACAGGTTGCCCCACTCCGCGTCATAGCGCGCACTAGGCTTAGCAGCGATCACTTCAGGCAGGGGCTTACCCTGTTTTTTGAGAGCCGCAACCTTATCGCGGATATCAACCAAAACGTCTTGAAATAGGATCAGGTCGGCTTTGCCGCCCACGGCTCCATGCCCGGGAATGACGATCGTCTTGCTGGTCACCATTGCGATGTTCGCTTCTGCCGCGCGTATCTGGCCGTCGATGCTTCCTCCCGTCCAGTAGTCGATAAAGGGGTAATCGCGGTTCCAGAAGGTGTCTCCGGTGTGGAGAATGTCGGCCTCAGGAAAATGTATGGAGATATCAGAGTCCGTATGGGCAGATAAGTAGTGCTTCAGCATGAGAGTGGAGTTGTTGATGTGGAGAGTGTGTTCGTCGGTGAAGACGGTAGAAGGAATTGCACCCGCCGGCGCGGCCGGGAAAGTGTACTGAAAGTTTCCTCCGACGAACGTGGCCTTGGAAAGGTGTTTGCGCGTGTTTTCGTGCGCCAAAATACTGGCTCCGGCTTCATGGACCCACTCGTTGCCGCCGGTATGGTCGAAATGCCAGTGGGTGTTGATCAATTGTTTGATCGGATCCGCGTTAATGCTTGCGAGGGCTTTCGAGACGTTTGGACGTGCGGTAACGATCTCCGCATCCACTACCAGCTTTCCGTCAGGGCCTGTCAGAACGGCGATATTTCCACCAGCGCCCAAAAGGACACTGATATTGCGTCGAAGGCTTTGAATCGTGACCTTTGATGTTGCAGCTTCCTTGAAGGCACCCGGAACGATGCTACTTGTCTGGGCGATCAGGTGTCTTGGGGCAAGGCAAGCTGCGGCGACCGTCAGGCCTCCAGCAGTAAGAAACTGACGGCGTGAAATGTCGAGTGATGCCTCGGGAATCATCCTAAGATTCTCCTATCGCTTTCGCCTAGATTTAGTCCACATCTCTGCCCGCTACGCCGAAATCCGAAACAAAATCATACCGCTATTCTTTGGCGAATGGCGAAATGATGCTCACTTCTGTGGCTGGAGTTTTTTGTAACCGACAAATCGCCAAGTCACTCATTAGCCGCCTTGGCAAACTAGCCCCAGTACCTGCGAAAGCCGACTTTTCGGCGGTGCTAAGCCGAAGTGCCCTATACCCCGTTTTGCGTGAACAACACGCCAATTTTGCGGCCTGCGATCAGAGAAACAGAGGGGCGGCATTGCAGCCGGGATAAGGAAAGGGAGTCCATGTACAATTCCCAATTGCGAGACAAGGTCTCGTCCGAGGGTTTCCACCATGGCGAATGACAAGGCCAAGAAGAAGGCGACAAAGAGAGTAGAAAAGGCGGTCAGGAAAGCCGTGAAGAAGGGCGTAACCGAGGGCGCGGTCGAGAAGGCCGTATCTCAGGGAATGGCCAACGGCGCCAAGAAGAAGCCTGTTGGCAAAGCTGCGGCGGCGGCAGATGTGAAGGAAGCGAAAACGGCTTAAGGTTCTTGGGCCGCTTCCCCCTGACCTAATCGGACCAGACTCCTCTGGCCCATGTTCAAGTCAATTGGAGCGGCTCGAAATCTTCCAACGATATCGAATAATGCTCCGGCCCACCATTCCTGACCGCTCTGAGCAACGCCCTCTGCTGGGCAGCCTGTACCGAGTTTTCGATGTCACGGCTGCCTATCCTTTTGCCCTCGGTCAAGTCAGCCAAGAGCAGAGCTCCTTCATGCAGAGAGAAGTCAATTTTCTTATCCGTCAACAACCGGGTAAAGAGCTTGATTCGGGCCTCTCGGTTTGGGAGTGCCACGGCCATCCTTTCTTGGAAGCAGTCCAGAACCTCTGGATCCACTTGGTCAGGATTGCCAGTTGCGCCAAGAAGGAACACGTGGCCATCGCTGTACTGCGCTCGCTCGCACTCCTGGGCCAACTGCCCTATGATTTCGTTGCTAAGAGCATCGGTTGCGTTGGCCACACTCCGACTCGGAGCGATGATGTCCAGTCGGTCGAGAAATACGATTGCTGGAGCGCTGGAGCGCGCACGCTCGAAAAAGAGCTTCACGCGATTGCCGCTCTGGCCGGAGTAGTTCGCTTTGAAGTCGGAGAGGGTGGGTGCGAGAAACGTGAGACCGCTCTCGTGAGACAGGGTCTGAGCAAGCTGTCTCTTGATTCCGCTATCGGGACCAGTCAGCAGCAAGCTATTTGGAGCGCCTACGCCCTGGGCGCGCCACTTTTCGGCATCCTGGAGAAGAGCTGAGATGAGCTTGAGCCGTTCGAGTTCAGCAGGTTCGAGCGCCAAGCTATCCCACGTCGCGGCGTGGCCGACCTGTGCGTTGCCACGCATTCTGGCAGCGCCGGCTGCTTTAGACAGATGCTCGGGCGTCGGTGGGTTCGGATGGGCGAGCGACTTCGTAGCCGCCGCTAGATTGCGGATGTCCCGGCCGCTCATCCCCTGAGTCAAAGATACTGTATCGCCTGGCAATTCCATCTCGATACGGTTGGCTTTGAGCTCCTGCTCCAGGATGAGGCGTCGTTCGGGCGCGGCCGGAAGCGGGACCTCCACCTCCCATCCAAAACGCGAGAGAATCGCGTCGTCAAGCATGCTCCGCCTATTGGTTGCGCCGATAACCATAATCCCAGTCGTTTGCTCGATACCCTCCCACTCTGGAAGGAAGGCTCCAACGACGTCAGCAGCGATTACATCTGTCTCTGCTGCGCCGCGGCGGCCGAACACGCCATCGCATTCGTCAATGAAGATGATCGAAGGTCGATGAGCTCTTGCATGATCCCATATTTCGCGAACCCGCTTGCCGCTGGCTCCCAGGTGTTCCTGCTTGATGTCGGCAAGCGAAAGGCTCTGAAAGTCGCAACTCAGTGTTTCGGCAAGCGTTCTTGCTATCAAAGACTTCCCAGTGCCCGTAGGTCCGTGCAGAAGAAGTCCCCTCGGTGCTGCGGGATCGGAGTTCTCGAACAGCTCCATTCGGCGAAGAATGTCGAGCTTTTGGGCGTCGGGAAGTTGAACTCTCTGCCACGTATCGGCGGAACGGCCAATCGAGTGGAGTTGGGAGGTCGCCCGAGACACTTGCCCTTTGGCATCCCACAGCTCACGTAGAGGCGCGAACCGTCGCTCGATCGTGTGAAGTTCGTCTTGGAATTCGAAAAGGCTATCGGCAAAGGCTCTGGGCAGAACTTCTTCAGTGCTCCAAGTCTGTTCATCCTTAGAGAATGTGAATGTGCTCATGGTGACATACGCTCTCGATGGGACGATCAAGAAAAGGCTTGCGCCGTCCCAGCAAACCGAAATATAAGGCTTTCCAAGTACGAATGCTTGGTGTTGGTCGGTTCTAGAAGTGTCACGAATGTCGTAGCTACCCTTGTCCGCCAAGACTCGGACGAACTTTACTGGGTACTGGGAAAATGGAATCCATATCTCCGCAGTGACTAACCTTTGGAAGACCTTCCTGGCCTCGCGGGCCATCGAATAACTGCACTGCCAAAGCTGGCGGAGGGGTACGTCAATCGAATCTGTTGCCTTCGTCAGGTACTTGTTGAGGAAGCCTGTCCCGCGGGAGCAAAAGCTCTGCCAATCCAGTTCGGCGGCTGTGTCACCCGCAGCGATGCTGTAGTGCTCTATGGTCTGCTCACAGAGCGCCCGGCGTTCGGCCCAGTATTGATCCAATGCAGTCGCCAACGCAATCGACTCCGGAACAACGTAACGAGCAATAACTAAGGGCCCCGGAGACCAGGGCCCTTAGGGAGGGGAACAACTTCGGATTATTGTGGAGTGGATGCAATCTTGCGCAGCGTGGCGGGGGTTTGCTCGTGCTTAGTGAAAACGACGTAGATGTTTCTATCAGCGGGCACAGAAACGGTGATCCGGCTGTTCGCATTCAAGCTCAACAGTTCTGAATCGCCAGCGTTGCCGATGTTCTGCGCGATCCTCTCCCTTAATAGGTCTTGTTCCGAGAAGGAGGCACTCGCGTTGTTGCCCACAAGCGCAGCTGCGACAGAGCCGATTCCCGATGCTGCTCTCACAGCGAAGTTTTTTCCAGTGTTCTTGCCGGTCACGGTCCCTTTGATCGGTCCCATGTCCAGGTCTTTGCCGACAGCGTCGATCCTCTCCTTTGGACCATCCGTCAGTTGGATTTCATCAAACTTTACTCCAACATATCCCGAACTATCGGCCCGCGTAAGCTGACCGAAGATCAAAGCTCCTGCAGGCACAATCACCTGATCTCCAATGGCATACGTGTACTGGACAACTGCAACGACTGTGGTGGGATCTGCGCTGGATATCTCGGTTTGGAGCTTTGACAGAATGCGCGTGCCTGGGAGCATCTCAAGCACTGACGCATCGTCATCGTTCTGCACCGGCTTCAGACTAGAGGGTGCCTGGGTCTGACTTCTGACGAATACGAGAGACGGCTCTTTCAGAGAAGCCTGTTGTTGCTGCGTGTGCGCGGGCCCAGATTCTGAGGGTTTTCCGTAAGGTCGGGGCTCTTCCCACCTTTGTTGTGTCTCCGAAAACGATGGGACCGAAGCAAGTGATCCCGTTGCTGCTGTAGAGGGCTTCGTTGGCGATTTGTTGGGTGGGGAAATAGGCGCTGCCGCTGAACTGCCATCCGCGGTCTTAGTTCGTTTGATGTCGCCTGGGTTAACCTGGCCTTCGACACTGTCCGGCGACGGCTTTCGAACTGTCTCCATGAGCGGGGTAACGCTGCCCTTGGGATGATCGGACGCCTGTTGCTGGGACTGCTGGTGCGTGTTCTGCAGTTTCTTTTTTACCGGAGATTTGCTCATCATCGCGGTGAACGCAAAGAAGAGCACAGCAACCAGAAGGCCTCCTCCCAGAAGGATCAATTTGCTCTTGTCTAATCCGGGTTTGCTGGCAAGATCCGCCCGCGTCGCAAACTTCTCCGGTTGTTGCGTCACTGGGGGATCGTTGTTGAGATCAGGTTCGGGTGACGGACTGAGCCTCGGGTTCGGCGATATTTCTGGCTGATCTTCGATAGGTTCAGTGATTTCGATGGAGCGATTGTTGTTTCCGTTGGTCTGGTTGAGTGTCATGTTGTCCTCTCTAACGGCTGTAAGTGGCTACAACTGGGGTGAAGGGCAGTCGAATCAGAATGGGATGGTCAACTTGATCGGCCTGCGCGATTTGAAGAAACAACTTCTCCGTCGACTGTTTGAAGTTCGGTCGATCGAAGACGGCCACGCCGTCGACGCGTTCGCCAGCTTCGAGTCTTGTCTTACTGAGGCGGTATTCACGGATCTCCAACTGGTCAGAGGTGATGCCTTTGCCTTCTTTGTTCTTTTTCTTCGTAAGTTTGCGTCCGGCGATCTGAATCTGGGGCGGAACGATCTCGACAGGCTGGTCGGAAGGATTCAGGACGGAATAGGACACCGCGACCTGGTTGTTCCATTGCCGTACTTCGCCGATCGAGGTTTCGATCTGATTGCCCTCCCAGTGTGTCCACAGAGGCGCATTGATGAGCATCTGCTGGGCGTATTCCTCGTCCACGGCAGATGAGCTTGCTATGTTGGCAGTCCCGTTGCTGATATCAGGCTTCGTTGAATGAGGCGGCGCTGCTGTCGAGACAACGGTCGGCGAAGGACCGACGAGGAACCCGTGAGACGTACGATATTCGATTAGAAAATCGACGGCTTGTGTTGGACTGCCTCCAGCCGCACCGTCGCTGATCAGTTCCAAAGTCACGTGTGCTCCTGACTTGGTTGCGATCAACAGATTTGAAACCGCGGGATCTCTTGTAATCGGCTTGACGTAGACGTACGTGGGCTCGCCCTCGTTGTGCTCCGCCTTGAATGATTCGGGACTGCCGAGAATCACAGAAGTGATCTCCTCCGGCATGCGAATGACACTGTCGAACTCCGGTCGCAGGTGGAGCGGAGTGACTTCAGAGGGGTTGATGACAACGGTCGCGATCCGGGCTGGGGGAACGGGCCCGGAACCTCTCAGTGGCGAGGGAAGCAGAACGACGATAGGTAGGAACCAGTGAAGTTTCATGGCTTGCTATCTCCTTGGAGGCCTTGCGGCCGCATACTTGCGCATCAGGTAACGTCTTCGTACCGCTTGAACGTAGGCGACTACATCGGGGTTCCGATAGTTCAGTTGTTTCTTCCCAATCCAGTAGTCGCCCGCATAATAGGCAGCCGCTACCAGGCGAAGGTCGCCGCGAAACTCCCATATCAAGCTCGTCACATAGCGAGTGCCCGCCGCAATGTTCTGCTCCGCGTCATAGGGCTGAAAGGCCCCGAACCGCTTTGCTGTAGCTGGCATGAGCTGCATCAATCCCATCGCTCCTTTGTTCGAAAGCGCATGCGGATTCCATCGTGACTCGACGTCGATCAGAGCACCGATCAGCTCGGGTGGCACGCGGTATTGGACCGCGTAGTGGACGACGAATCTTTCCTCCGCCGAGATATCGGTTGCTGCGAGTCCCAATCGCGGGATGGAGAGGAGGAGAAGAAACAAGAGCAGTCTCATGCTTCAACTCCTTCCGCGTTTGCCATCTGCTTTGCAAACCGGGAACCGTCGAGAAGCAGGCTGTTAAATCCCTCGCGAAGAAGGAGGTGACGGCGGTCTTTCTCAGTCTTGGCCAGGAACGGCAAAAGGATGTCGCGCTGCTCGGTTGTGACATGATCCAATCCAAGCTCCTGCAACGCGTTTGCAAAATCGATCATTTCTGAGACACTTGGTGGCTTTTCAAGGGAGTAATTTCGGAAAGCCAGGGCAAGGCCTGCCATATCGCGATGGAATGCCCGGCTTGCGTTCGGAGTACGGCTCGCAATGATCTCGGCTTCCCGTTCGGGGGTGGGGTGTTCGACCCGGACATACAAGCTCCGTCGTCGGATTGGGTCGCCCAAACGACGCTCTTCATTACTCGTCAGAACGACGAAGGGAATGCTTCTGGCTTCTACGGTGCCGAATTCGGGAATGGATAGCTGCCAGACCGAGAGGGCCTCGAGCAGCATTGCCTCCATGCTGTCGTCAACCTTATCGAGCTCATCGATCAGGAGGACGCATCGCCTCTCAGATTCGAGAGCCCGCATCAGTGGTCCCGGTCGAAAGAAGTCCCGGCCTTGGAGGTTGGCCTGGAGCGAATGCCGGCTGTCATGCTTGTCCTTTGAGAATTCCATGTACAGCCGTTGCAAGCTCTGATCGAAGCTGCCAATCGCTTTGTCCTCGCTCATCCCGGGATAACACTGCAGCCGTTCGATGTGAGTACCTGCCGCCGCCGCGACTGATACGGCTAGCTGGGTTTTCCCCGAGCCGGCAGGACCTTCGAGCAAGAGCGGCTTTTTCAGCTTTGCAGCCAGGTAAACCACCTGTGTCATCACGGGGTCGATGAAGTATCCAGTAGCGGCCAGCTTGGTGGAAAGCTCATTGAGCGAATCAAACATTGGGATTGCGCCCTCCATCGCGCCGAGGGGCAAGCAAGAGCGACACAGAAGCTAGGCGTGCTATGCGGGCCAACTGGAGATCCCGAATTCCGGCGCGCCACAGGTTTGCGAGAGACTCGACCCAAATGACGATGCCCGCGAAGAAAGCGCCCATAAAACCGCGATTGGAACCCCATGCCTGACAGATGACCGGCAGGCAATGGACGAAAACCGCCAGGTCGGCAATTGTCATCGCGACAGCTAAGATCCACAGTTGAACGCCTCTGCTCATAGAACTGCTCCTCCTTTGCACAGCGAAGAGCATGAAGCCGATCGAAAACTCGGTCAAATTTCTTGCAAATGGTTGAAATGAAAACCCCTGGTTTGGAGCAAAGAACGCATCGCAGATACAAGGCTCTTTCCGAGGCGTTGTCTGGAGTGCGATTTCCGCGAGTTCCGGCGACAAAAGGCGCGAATTTGACCGAGTTTTCGATCAACCCCAACATCTCCACGCTCCGCACCCCGGAGCTGGAGAGTCCCAATGGCCGCCCTGCCGTCCGAAACCACTTCGTTGAGTTCCGGGATTAGCCCGGCTGATCCACCTTCTTTGCTCTCGGTCCAGCAGCTCTGCGCGAGGTTGGGGGTGTCACCCGATTGGGTGTACGAGCGAACCAAGCCGGACACACCGGACCCTCTGCCCGTAGTGCGGCTAGGGACGCGCCTACGCTTCGATCCGGACCAGGTTTTCCGCTATATCCGCAGTCGCGAGCATCACCGGGTGAGTGCTAGGCTGGATTCATCCGACGGAAGTGTCCGAGTCAACGGAAAGGAACATTGGAATATGACTCGGAAACGTATACAGACCGGTACAGTCCGGTTGCGTGAGGATGGCAATCCGCCTTATTGGGAGGGCTTTTATCGGGAGGATGTGGTCAACGAGGCAGGGAAGAGGGGACGGAGACGCCGTTCCGTCAACCTGGGCTCGATGAAAGAACTCTCCGAGAAGGCCGCCCGGCGAAAGCTGGCCGCCATTCTTGAACCTATCAACCAAGCGAAGTGCAAACCGAAGATCCTGATGACCTTTCGAGGTTTCATCGGAAAGTATCGGACGCTGAAGCTGGCGAACAAGAAAGGAACTACAGTGCACGGTTATGAGACGAACATACGCGCGCATTTTCTTCCGGAGTTCGGCAATATGCAGCTGTCCGAGATCACGGCCGAATCGGTTCAGGACTTCATTAACCTGAAGGCAAAGGAAGGCAAAGCGGTTCAGACTCTCAAGAATCTGAAGTGGGGGCTGAGCTCGATCTTCGTTGCCGCAGTGAAGTACGGATACATGGAGTCAAACCCTGCACCGGCTGCAGACCTTCCTCCGAAAGGGGTTAAGGAGCGAAAAAAGCTCCCCACCGGGGATCAGCTCTCGTTGTTGATCAACGCCCTCAAGGAGCCGATCAGTACGCTTGTCTATCTCATGGCGGTCAGTTCGATCCGTCCGGAGGAGTTGGCCTTCAAGTGGATCGATCTGCATCCGGAGGATTTAAATCTGTGGGTGGTGCGAGCTGTCAATCAGGGCGAGATCCACACACCGAAATACCATCGCAGTGACCGGCCGATTCGACTCACTGAGGCGGACGTTCAACGATTGCTTGCGTTGAAGCAGCGGATGAAGGCACAGGACGACGACTGGATGTTTCCTAATCGCATCAAGAAGGGCAAGATCATGGAGCCCGGTCCCATCTGGCACGAGACCATCCTCGGGCGGCGCGTTCAGCCGGTCGCGAGGCGGCTCGGCCTGCCGCACATCACATGGCGTCTTCTCAGGCATTGGGGAGTCACCCGTATGATCCGGGCGAAGATGGAGCTGCCGGCCGTGCAGCAGCGTGTTGGACACTCGCGGCCCGGCATTCTGCTCGAGTACTATGCTGAGGTTCTTCCACCTTCGGCAGACGACGCGGCGGAGGCGATGAGCGGGCAGTTGGCCGGGGTCTGTGCACCGGTAGTGATGGTGAATCCGGTCGAGGTATGACGGTTGTTTTTTTGCCCTTAACGGCAGCAGTAAGCCCTTATTGGCAGCTTAAAGGCAGCGGAGGTTTTTCTGCCTGTTGCTAAGTTGTAGAAGATTTTGGAGGCGCGGGTCGGGATCGAACCGACGCATAAAGGTTTTGCAGACCTCTCCCTTACCACTTGGGTACCGCGCCCCCGGTGGGCCATCTTCTGCCTTGGAGAAATGTAGGAGAAGTGTACCGCAGGCAAGACTATTTGGAGCGGGAGACCGGGGTCGAACCGGCGACATCTTCCTTGGCAAGGAAGCACTCTACCACTGAGCTACTCCCGCTCTTCCAAGATCAAGTATAGCGGCCAAGTTCTGTATGGTCAACGCGGTTTGAGTCGTTGAAACGGTCTTCCTGAGTGTTGTCCATCGCCAAGAAGGTAAGAATCTGCATCTCATCTATTGTAGGGCGCGTACTTAGTGCGAATGCAGGTGGAAATGAATCAGATGACCATGCCGATAAGTCAGAGTGAAAGCCAGATGCAGCAGTGGCAAGCGCTGCTGGACTCCGCCGGTGAGGGTATCTGGGGAGTCGATTTGGAGGGGAATTGCACCTTCGTCAATCGCATGGCCTTGAGCAGCTTTGGGTTTGCCAGTGAGGAGTTGGTGGGCAGCAACTTGCACGAGCTGGTGCATCATCACTATCCGGATGGACGCCATTTCCCGGATTCAGAATGCCCAATTTACGATGTTGCGCGGAAGAACAAAGGGCTGCGTCAGATAACGGATACGATGTTCCGGAAAAATGGCAGTCCATTTGTAGCGGAAATCTCAGCCCAGCCGGTGGTGGTTGCAGGGAAGGTTACGGGCATTGTGGTAACGTTTCGCGAGCTGACCCAACTGCGACAGCAACAGGAGGACCTGCAGAAGGCCTACGAGTTGGCCGAGCGCAAGACGGCAGAGCTGGACGCGGTGATCGAAAGCATGCCGCATGGGGTGTACATCGCAACGCCGGACACCAGGATGAGATCGAATCACGTTGCCAAGATGATGAGCGGGGGTGAGTTTCCAGGCGAGCTGAAGACGCTTGAGAAGGCGCTGGCCGGGGAGTGGTCTACCGAGACGGTACGGAGTTCGGACCGTTGGATACGCAGCGTGGCTGCCCCGATCTTTTTGAATGGGAAGATACTGGGCGGTGTGGCCGTGAATTCGGACGTGACGCAGGTAAAGTTGCAGGACGAGGCGCTTCGGAGGTCGGAGAAGTTGGCGGCCGTGGGGCAACTGGCTTCGTCGATCGCGCATGAGATCAACAATCCGCTGGAGTCGATTACGAACCTGCTGTATCTGATTCGGCAGTCTGACTCGATAGAGGACGTGCAGCACTATACGACGCTGGCTCAGAGTGAACTGGCACGGGTGACCCAGATCACACTGCAGACGTTGCGCTTTAACCGGCAGCATAGCAAGCCGATCAAAGTGGATCTGGCCGAGCTGCTGCAGACGGTGATGGCGCTGTATACGGGGAGGCTTCTGGTGCGAAACATCGATGCGGACCTGAAGCTGATGGAAGCGCCGCACGTGTTATCTCTTGAGGGTGAGATCCGCCAGGTGATGAATAATCTGGTGAGGAATGCGCTGGACGCGATGAGTTACGGAGGGCGATTGTTGGTACGACTGCATCCGCAGCAGGATTGGCACACCGGGGCGAAGGGTGTTCGATTGACTGTGGCGGACACGGGGGAAGGGATCGGTCCGGAGATGAAGGCGCATCTCTATGAGCCATTTCAGACGACGAAGGAGATGACCGGGACGGGGCTTGGGCTTTGGGTGAGCAAGGGAATCGTCGAAAAACATGGCGGTCACATCAGGACGAGGACGCGGCGTGGCGAGGGGCACGGGACGGTGTTTGCCGTGTGGCTGCCGCTTGAGGGTAGCCCTAACTTGCTGGCTCGGGAAGGTTGATCGCAATACGCGGGCCAGCGGTGAGGTTGGAGCGGCGGCGCGTGATGTGCGGGGTAATGAGGAGAACAAGGTTGCTGGAGTCGGTCACGGTGATTTTGTCGGCTGAGGCAGTTTGAAAGCCGGGTAGCTCACCGATTCCTGGAAGTCCGCTGATGCTGGCGGATTCGCTTTTGGTGAGACTGCTGACCATGAGCGCAGTGTCTCCGTCGTCAATCGTGACGTCGGAGGCGAACTGCTGGTTGTTGAGGATCGGGATATTGTTCACTGAGCCGCCGGTCAATGCTTCAATCTTCAGGTCGATGTGCATCTTGATGGCGCCGGACCTTTGGATGGTTGGTCTCGCCTTCAGGGTGAGGCCGAGATCTTCGTATTGAATCTGCGGGATGGTGATCGGGCTGGCGGCGGCTGAGTTGAGCAGGCTGGCGGCACTGACTCCGTTGATGGAGACTCCGGCGAGCGCGGACGAGGAGGTCCCCACACCGGTGGAGTAGGTTGCGGTGGTGATGGGATATCGCTGGCCGACGCGGAAGACGGCTTCCTGTCGATCGCCGACGCGAATCTGCATATCGTTCAAGGCGCGGGTGTCGCTGGAGGTGAGCGCGAGGTTGAAGGTCGGATTCTGGTTGATGGTGACGCCGGTCTGGGTGAGACCGCCGCCAAAGAAGCCGACGGTGCTGGAGAGGAGCGTGCTTTGGACAAGGCCGGAGGCGATAAGCGCGAGGGCGATGGTGATGTTGCTCGAGCCTGCCGGGATGAGGCCCTGAGCGATGGCTTGGTTAACAAGGCTTTGATTGGCCGTCACTAAGTTTTGTGCTGCGGAGGCGACGTTGTAGATGCCGATCTGCTGCGGGGGCTGGGCGCCGATGTTGCGCTGATTAGTTTTGTCGACGGCATAAAGTTTTAGCTCGATCATGACCTCGCTGCCGCCATCGATGAGATCGGCGAGGGTGAGGTTGATATAGGTCAGAGTCTCCTGCGGGGCGCGGATGACGAGGTTGCCGGAGTTTTTGTTGATGCCGATCTGTTTGACATCGAAGACGTTGCGGACGACGTTGCCGAGCTCGTCCATCTGTTCGCTGGTCATGCCAGGGACGTAGATAGTCTCCTGCAACTGACGTTCGAACTTCTGGCGATTGTCTGGAGTGTCTTTGACGATGAGTACGCTTGTGGCGTCGAGCGGGACGCCAAAGAGATGGGCCATGCTGAGCAGGATGGGCACGGCCTGCTGATAGGGAGAATCATCGAGGTCGAAGCGAAGGTCCTGCCGTTGCACGGAGTCGTCGAAGGTGGCACGGATGCCGTAAGCGGATAGGACTTGCCGAATGACGTCCTGCTCGTCGGCGTGGAGATGGAAGCTCTTCGCGGCGGTGCCGGGCAGGAGGGTGATGGGGCCGGCGATGGCCGGGCCCTCGCTTATCCAGGGCTCTATTTCAGGGTGAAATACTTTGGGGAGTGCGCCGGAGTCGACGTTCTGGCCGACGATGTTGTTCGCGGGATCGAGGAGTCGGGCCTCGGCGAGGAGGGTTTCGGCCTTTTCGTTCTGGCCGAGCAGGCGGGCCTTGCCGGACTCCTGTATTAGTTCGTTGACGTGCCGCTGGTGGGTAACGGAGTACGCGCTGGCGTAGTCGCTGTTTGAGGGGTTGAGCTTGACCGCTTTGCCGAACTGAATCTCGGCGCCGGTGAGATCGTTGTGATCGAGCAGGCGCGCTCCTGCCAGATATGCGTCTTCGGCAGCCTGAGTCTGGTGTTTTGTGGGTGCGCTTGATGGGGTGGGAGCCTGGGCGAGACAGGGGCCGCAGAGTGCGAGCGCGGCTGTGCATCTGGCGATTGTGGAGGCTCGAGGCTGAAGGCTGGCTCTCATCGACTACAGGTTAGACGGAGCCGGAGGCTAACGGGCGCTGGCGATGCTTTGAATACGTGGGCGCTCGCTGCTGGGCGGCCTGCGCATGCCGTTGCGGATCTGCGCGGTGTTCATGTCGAGCTCGGCGAGGGTTCGACTGAGAGTGTTGCGGTGCATGCCGAGCTCTTCGGCTGCTTTGCACTGGTTGCCCTTGTGCTGCGCGAGTACTTCGAGGATGTAGCGCTTTTTGAATTGACGAACGGCCTCCGCGTAGGGGATGCCGGCGTTGTGCATCTGCGTGATCAAACCGTCCAGTTCGCGCTTCAAGGTTATTCCTCGCTGGCGGCTCCTTTTCTGGAACCGCTCTCTCTCATTGTGCCTCTACGGAAGCGGCTTGATCCAATCGGGCGCATTGTGCTTGAGTTGCTGTGCGCCGTTCATGATCTGTTGCTGAAGACCGTAAGGTACAACGAAGGATACCGCATGAACCCCCGCAAGGAAATAGGGAGTTAGACGAGAATTTTCCACCCATGTGGAATGTGGTCGAAAAGCAGTGACGGCCATGAGGATGACGACTCCGAAGAGGCAGCCTCGCGCGAGGCCGAAGACTGCGCCCAGAAGCCGATCAAAGAAGCCCAGACCAATGGTGTGGGCGGTGCGGTTCAGGGCCTTGCCGAGGAGGGTGCTGAGGACCATCACTCCAATGATGATGAGGAGGAAGGCGATGATCTGAGCGGTAGCGGGAGTTTTGATGAGGCGCTCGAGAAGCTCTGCGATGTGAGTGTAGTTCCAACTGGCGATCAGGATTCCGGCGATCAGGCCGCCGATGGAGAAGAGCTCGAGTATGATGCCGCGCATGAAGGCCATGATGGTGGAGTAGGCCAGTATGGCGATCAAAAACCAGTCGAAGAGGTTCATACGGTTTGGTTATTAGTGAGCTCGGTACGGCCCGTGATCAGGCGGAAGGCTTCGAGATATTTTTCACGGGTGCGGGCGACGACCTCATCTGGGAGCGTGGGTGCGGGGGTCTGTTTGTTCCAGTGGATGGATTCGAGATAGTCGCGGACGTACTGCTTGTCGAAGGAGGGTTGAGGGCCGCCGGGGAGGTAGCTTGCAGCGGGCCAGTAGCGGGAGGAGTCCGGCGTGAGAACCTCGTCGGCGAGGATGATTGTGTCTCCTAGCCGACCAAACTCAAACTTGGTGTCGGCGAGGATGAGGCCTTTGCTGGCTGCGTGTCTCGTGGCCTTGTCGTAGATGTCGAGGGTGAGGGTGCGGAGAGTGTTGGCGTGGGCTGCGCCTACGGTTTGCTCGACGGTTTTGTAGGAGATGTTTTCGTCGTGGCCGCGGGTGTTGATCTTGGCGGCGGGGGTGAAGATGGGTTCGGGCAGAGGATCGGATTCGCGGAGGCCGGAAGGCAGTTTGAGGCCGCAGATCGCGCCGGTCTGCTGGTAGTCCTTCCATCCGGAGCCGGAGAGGTAGCCGCGCACGACACACTCTATGGGGAACATCTCCGCTCTCTTGACAAGCATGCTGCGACCGTCGAGTTGGCTGAGATAGGGTTGCAGTTCGCTGGGAAATTGTGCGGTATCCGCGGTGACGAGATGGTTGGGGACGGTGGACTTGAGGAAGTCGAACCAGAAGAGGGAGAGCTGCGTGAGGATCTTGCCCTTGTCAGGAATGCCGCTGCCGAGGACGTGGTCGAAGGCGGAGATGCGATCGCTGGCGACGAAGAGGAGTCGATCGGCGGAGAGAGCGTAGATGTCGCGTACCTTGCCGCGGGCGGTGAGAGGAAGTGCGCCGAGATCGGTTTGGAGAAGAGCTGTTGGCATCACGTTGACGGTACCACCTCTTTGGATAAGAAACGGGTTGAATGGTGCTTAGTGAAGAGTGACGAGCTTGTCGGTTGTTCCGGCGGGTTCAGTGGGCCAGTGGGGGCAGCGGCCGAGGACGGTTTTCGCATTGGGACCGCGTATGGCAAAGGCAGCGTTTGCGTTGCACTCGTGATCGTTGAAAGGGATGCTTTGGAGTTTGTGCCTGAGAAATGGGGCGAAGGGCGGTCGGTGGTAGATGAGTATGTCGATGCCCGCGTTGCCGCCTCCAGTGTTCGCCCACGGCTCGACCTTGTAGAAATGATCATCCCCGAGGGGGAAGTTTTTATTGGAGTCTGGGTCGAAGAGGTGAGCCAGAGGGAATACGATGCTGGCGGCAAAGAGAGGAATGAGCAGGATGGCAGCGCTGGGAATCGTGAGCCATCGGGGGGACATGCGGGAGAAGAGTAAAACGAGGAGTTCGTAGCCGGCGATAGCCAGCCAGTTGATGATGACGTTCAATCGATCGGAGGTAGTAGTCCATTTGGTTACAACAAAGAGGGCATGAAGGATGATGATGGCGACCGACGCACGGATGAGGAAGGACCGCAATCGGGGAGGTACTCGCAGCCAGAAGACCTGGAGAAGAATCATCGCTGCCGTTAGAGATGCGAGGGCGGCGGTTGTGATCGGTATGTGCATGCCTCTTGTAGGTTAGACGGTTTTGTAGAAGAGAGAACAACAATAACCGATGGGTTTGATTTCGGGTATTGAAAAAAGGCTGGAGCGAGTGTGGATCGCTCCAGCTGCGCAAAAGGAATGATTTGTAGCGATGGCGTCAGGCTACGGCGCGGCGATTGTCTGTGGAGTCGCGGCGGTTCAGGTTTACGCTGACGATCTTGGAGACGCCGGGCTCCTGCATGGTGACGCCGTAGATGACGTCGGCCTGCGCCATAGTGCGTTTACTGTGAGTGATGACGACGAACTGGGTAGATGCGCTCATTTCATGGATGAGTTTGGCGAAGCGGCCTACGTTGGTCTCGTCGAGTGGAGCATCGACCTCGTCAAGGATGCAGAACGGCGCGGGCTGGAACTGGAAGATGCCGACCAGGAGGGAGAGCGCGGTGAGGGCTTTTTCTCCTCCGGAGAGCAGTAGGATGTTTTGCAGCTTTTTGCCTGGGGGTGAGGCGACGATGTCGATGCCGCTCTCGTTGGAGTTTTCGGCGTCAGTGAGCTTCATGAACGCCTGGCCGCCGCCAAAGAGCTTCGAGAAAGTCACGGAAAAGTTTTCGTTGATGACCTTGAAGGCCTCGTCGAACTTCATGCGGGAGACGTCATCGATCTCCTTTATGGAGGCCTGGGTGTTTTCGATGGAGTCGAGGAGGTCCTTGCGCTGGGTTTCGAGGAAGGTGTGGCGAGTGACGGTCTCGTTGTACTCTTCAAGGGCCATCATGTTCACGGGGCCCATAGCTTCGAGGCGCTGCTTGAGGGCGCGGGCCTCTTCTTCTTCTGTGTGGAGAGAGTCGCCTTCGATGCGGGCGATGGTCTGGTCTTCGCGGAGGGTGATGGCTTCGGTGCCGAGGTCGTTGAGGCAGGTGGCGTCGATGTGTTCGATGTCAGAGGCGAGTTTGGCGGCGCGGGCGGTCAAAGTGGCGCGTTGTTCGCGGAGGGCTTCCGTTTCGTGGCGCAGGGTGCGGAGGCGCTGATCGAGCTCTGCCATGGACGTTCGGAGTTCTGCTGCTTCCGCGGTGAGGCGAACTCCTTCGGCTACGGCGGTGGCGCGGAGTTCGGAGAGGTCGGTGTGCTGAACGGCGAGGGCGGCGGTCTCCTCTTCGCGGCGAAGTTTTTCCGCGGCAGAGGCTTCGAGCTGCTGCGCGAGTTGCTGGATGCGCTGGCTTTGGCCGTTGTAGATGCGGTTGGTCTGCTCGAAGTTGGCGGCGGCGTTGCGGCGGCGTTCTTCAAGGCCGGCTAGCGCAGCAGAGGCGGTGGCTGCTACTTGTTGAAGTTCTTCGCGGCGGCTGCGGAGCTGGTCGAGCTGTTCTTGAAGCGCAGTAAGGTTCGTTTCCAGGGTAACGCGCTCGTTCTCGAAGGCTGCGGCTTCCTGTTGGCGGCGGGCGATGAGGTCGGCCTTCTGGTTGCGGGCGTCGCGATTACGCTCGCTGGTGAGAGCCCAATCCTGCAGGCGGCGCTCGATGCGGGCGACCTCGGATTCCATCTGGCGGAGAGCTGCTCCGGAGTTGGCGGATTCGCGCTCGGCATCGCGGCGCTCGTGGGTCTTGCCTTCGATGGTGGCGCTGAGTGCGGCGATCTGGTGCTGGAGGTCGGCCGCGTGGAGGTCGGTCTGGGCCAGCTCCTGCTCGGCTTTTTCTACTTTTAGTTGGACCTCAACGAGTTCGCGCTTGAGGGCCAATGGGCCTTGTGCGCGGGGACGGCCGCCGGTGACGGTGACGTTGTGGAAGGTCTCGCCGGAGGGAGAGAGGAAGAAGGCTTGAGGGTTCGAGAGTGCGAGCGAGCGGGCAGTGTAGGAGTCCGGTGCGACGAAGCCTTCGCGTAGCTTGGGCAGGATGACTTCGAGAGATCTACCGAAGCCGTCAAGAACGCGGACGCACTCTTTGAGTGGAACGACACCTTCGATGCCCTCGATGTTGGTTTGGGCAGCGCTCTGCATGCCTTCTGCGAAGGCGAAGTTAGCCTGGGCGTCGTTGGGATGGACGAGGAAGGTCGCGCGGCCGCTGACGTCGGTCTGGAGAAGATGCATGCCGGCGTCGGCGGCGTCCCAGGATTTAACTACGATGTAGTTCAGCTCGTCGCGGAGGAACTCGTCGACTACGCTCTCGTATTTGCCGTCGACTTCGAGGAAGTCGGCGAGGGTGCCTACAGCGGCCATACCGTTGGTATTCTGCTTGTAGGTGTCGGTCTTGAAGATGTTACGGACGGTGTCGGTGGAGTAGCTGTGCTCTTTGATGAGGCCTTCGAGGGAGTTGCGACGGCCGTTGAGGGTTGCGACTTCGCCGCGCAACTGGTCGCCGCGACGCTTGGACTGCGATTCTTCGGCGCGGCTGGCTTCGATCTGGAGGCGGAGTTCGGCGATCTCGGCTTCGAGACGTTTCAGGCGCTCGGTGACGGACTCGAAGGAGAGTGCAACCTGGCCGCGTTGCAGGCCGAGGGTTTCGAGCTCCTGTTTTGCGATGTCGGACTCGGAGACGAGGCGCTCGGCTTCGCGTTCGAGACCGGCCAAGGAGGCTGCGGCCTGGGCTTCTTCGTTGCGGGTCTGTCCGATGCTCTGCATTAGCTGCATCGACGCACGACGATTTTGTTCGGCCTGCTGCTCGGATTGGGCTACGGCACGGACAGCCTCCTGCGCCTGGGCCTGACGAGTCTGTGCGGCCTCGCGAGAGCCTGCGGATTCGGCGGTGGCGTTCTCGAGGAAGCTGCGGTGCTGTTCGAGTTCTCCAGCCAGGCTGGCTAGTTGTTCGCGAGCCTGAGCGAGATCGTCGGTGCCGGTAGCAAGGCGGTTGGTGAGCTCGGCGATGCGGTCGCCGTTGGCCGCGGTGCGGGACGTGATGCGCTCAAGCTCGACGGCGGACTGATTGGCCTGGGTGTTCGCTTCGCGGATCTGCTGATCGAGGGTATAGCCGTTGCGGATGCCTTCGCTGTGTTCGGTGTCCATGGCTTCGATGTTGGCTGCTTGGGCATCGATCTGAGTGGCGAGCGCGGCGATTTTTTCAGCGGTGGCGGCCTGCTCGATGTCGAGCTGAGACATGCGGCTGGCGAGGACGACGAGGAGGCGGGTGCGGAGCTCGTCGCGGAGTGTACCGTAACGCTCGGCCTTGGAAGCTTGGCGCTTGAGAGTGGTCATCTGGCGGGTGACTTCGTCGAAGATGTCGTTGACGCGGGAGAGGTTGAGGCGGGCGGCTTCGAGGCGGAGTTCGGCGAGGCGCTTTTTTGTCTTGAAGCGGGTGATGCCGGCTGCTTCTTCAAGGATTGCGCGGCGATCGAGGGGCTTGGAGCTGAGGAGTTGGCCGATGCGCTCCTGACCGATGATTGCGTAGGATTCGCCACCGAGACCGGTGCCCATGAAGATGTCCTGAATGTCGCGGAGGCGACAGATCTTGCCGTTGAGGAGATATTCGCTGTCGCCGGAACGGAAGAGGCGGCGGGTGATCGTTAGTTCGCCGGCGCGGACGGGGGCGCGGCCGAACTTGCGGCGGCGGATCTTCAGGACGACGTTGTTGGGGTTTGCGAGTTCGGCTGCTGCGTCTCCCTCTGTCGCGGTTGGGACGATTTGTGGGCCTTTGGCTTCGCCATCGATGATGGTGCCGGGCTGGGCTTCGGCGACAGCCTCCTCGGTTTCTGCAGCGTTCTGCTGGCGAAGAGTGGTTTCGTCCCAGTCGGTGGGAGTGGCTTCGTCGATGACGATCTCGGGTTCTCCGTCTAGGCTGGCTCCGTCGTAGACCTCAGGATCGACCAGGGTGAGGGAGACCTCGGCCATACCGGTTGGCTTGCGGTCGCGGGTGCCTGCGAAGATGACATCTTCCATCTTGATGCCGCGGAGAGATTTGGCGGACTGCTCGCCCAGCACCCAGGTGATGGCGTCGGAGATGTTGGACTTGCCGCAGCCGTTGGGTCCGACTATGGCGGCGATGCCTTCGCCGGAGAGCTGGACCTCGGTGCGATCACAGAAGGACTTGAACCCGAGTATCTGAACCTTCTTGAGCTTGAGCAAATGCGACCTCTTTGGGCGAAGGGTTGGAGAGACCTCGCTTCTTGGGTATGACTGGAATAACTTTAGCTGCGTTCCGGCGCAGAATCAACGGGGACAACACCACCTATTGTGGATAAGAAGTACATAACACTATCAATGGGCAAGGCTGCAGGATGCGCCGGGTAATTCTCTGGATTTCTGGGCGAGTCTACCTCGTCAGGATGTTGATAAGACGTTCCGCCGCGCGAATCTGCACGGAATCTTAATACGGTGAAGATGTTTCCTCGTGTGGTGGCGGAGTAGGGTCTCGGGAGCAACAAATGACGTTTCACCGAGGTGATCCATGGCACACGAAGCACACAAGAAGGCAGCAGAACATCATGAGCACGCTGCAGAGGCCCAGCATGCAGCCGCCGAGCACCATGCGAAGGGCGATCACGGCCGCCCATGAGAATGCGGTCAAGGCCCATGAACATTCCACCCACGCGCATCGTCATTCGACCGAGGCACACGAGCAGTCGGTTTCTCACACGTAGCCCTGTTTCGGTTCACCGGGTGTTTGTGTGTAAAATGTGTTTTTCTTGCGGCAAATTGCAAGTGAACTTGCGTTTTGAGCAACAGCGTTTCTATAATCCGCATCATCATCCCGAGATGCACGAACACTTCGATCGCCCGACCGAAAGTCGGGTACGGCAAGGACTACAGCCGGATGCACTATGATCAGGCTGTGCTCTGTCTAAGTACAAGTGACCCCGGAAGCATCGGTGACACATTTGAAAGAGAAGATTTAATGAGGAGTGTGGAATGAAGAAGGTAGTCGTTGCGTCTCTCCTGGCGGTCGCTAGCATGGCATGTGTTGCGGGTACCGTCGTAGCACAAACCCAGGTCAACCTTGGTTCCAACCAGCAGCCTGCGAATAGCGGCGTGCAGATGTCTCCTGCGGAATACAACGCATACAACAGCGCGATCACACAGACCGATCCGAAGGCCAAAGCAGCGGCGCTTGAGGCGTATCTGGCGGCTTATCCGCAGTCCGCGGTGAAGGCGGCGACGCTGGAGCAGTTGATGCTGGCTTATAGCGCGTTCGATCCGGCGAAGACCCTGGATGCGGCTGACCGGTTGCTGCAGGTCGACCCGAATAACCTGCGGGCGCTGACCTTTGAGACGTACTTCCGTCTGACGGGCGCAGATTCGATTACCGATCCGGCGGCCAAGCAGGCTGCGCTGGACAAGGCGGCCGAGTACGCCCAGAAGGGGCTGGCGGCTACCAAGCCGGCGGAGATGAGCGCAACCGACTTTAACACACTGCAGAGCCAGGCAAAGCCCGTCTTCTACCGTGCGATTGCAACCGCTGCGCTGAACAAGAAGGACGCAGCGACTGCAGTGACGAACTTCAAACTGGCTCTGCAGAGCGTGCCTGTGGCGGACACTACGAAGCCCGGACCATTGTTGCAGGACACCTATACGCTCGGCCAGGCGTACTACCAGATGACGCCGCCTGACTATGTCAACTGCACCTGGTATGCGTCGCGTGCTGCCGCCTTTGCGCCGGAACCATACAAGAGCCAGATGCTGCCGCTGGCGAAGTTCTGCTACAAGAAGTACCACGGCGCAGATGACGGCTACGATGCAGTGTTGACGGCATCGCAGGCTAGTCTTGATCCTCCGGCCGACTTCAAGATCAAGCCGGCACCGTCGCCGGCTGACATTGTGGCTAACGTGATTGCGACCACGCCGGATCTGTCGACGCTGGCGATCAGCGACAAGGAGTTCATCCTGGCCAACGGCAAGCCTGAGGACGCCGCAAAGGTCTGGGACACGATCAAAGGCAAGTCAAATCAGTTCCCAGATGCATTGGTGATCGAATCCTCGCCTACCGTCCTCAAGGTGGCGATATCGGAGGATGCGGTGCAGTCGAAGACCGCTGACTTCACCTTCAACATGAAGGCTCCCGACACGGACAAGTTGACCCCTGCCCAGGCGGCCGCTGCCAAGAAGACGGCGGATGCAGTCGCTGCGGCGACTGCAGTCGGATCCAAGGTTACTTTGACCGGTACGTATGCTTCCTATACCCCCAACCCCATCATGATCACGATGAGCGATGGCGAGGTGGTTTTGGCGAAGAAGACGCCGGCCAAACCTACTGCGACACATCGTCCCGCTCCGCATCGCTAAACTGAGGTGGAATGTGGGAAGAGGCAGCCTGCCTTGGCTGCCTCTTCTGCTTTAAATTGTGCGATCCTTCCTGGGGGTACCCCCCCATTGCCCTGGCGTAAATATGCTGTAATCAACAGTTTACAGAGCGTCGATGTCTGCAAAAACGTCATAACAAAGGGGTTACGGCTAAATATGTCCAAACAAATGAGTTAGCCCCGGAGGGGAGTCTATATCCCTGCGGGGCTTGCTTATTTTTCTCTACTGTTTTAAGTATAGCGGATGGAACCTAACTAACGTGCCAACTCGATTGGCAATAACATACTTGGATAACCAGCAGCCATGGAATCTTGGCCCCGTAAGGAATTGGCATTCGCCACATTTTCGCTAAGTTGTTGAAAAAGTTAACCGAGAAGACAATCTTTATGCCATAATGAATCCATTATGGTAAAGATTCAGTTGCAAGAGACGGTAGCCGCACTGGATGCGAGAATCCTTGCGGCCACGCAAGCTGTACAGTCCGCGACGGAAGAACTGAACTATCTTCGGGGTATCCGAGGTTATCTGGTTCATCCTAAGGCGGCAGGTATTGTCTTCCACGTGGCTCCCGAAGACAATGGAGTCAAGCCCCAAGGCTATGGCGGATTGAAGCGTTCTGTCTTCTCCATCTTGTCCGAGACGGAAGCTCAGACGCCGCAGTCGATTGTGGAAGCAATGCAGGCGCAGGGATTTTCCTTCAGATCGAAAACTCCATCCATTTCCGTAAACGAGGCTCTCCAAACGCTGAAGACCGAAGGCAAGGCTGTTCTGGCTGGCAAGTCTCCAAGCGGAGCAAACCTTTGGCTCAGCGAAAAGGGTGTGCTCGCGCCCGACGACGAAGGGGTTGATGGGCAGGAGGAAGAAGAAACCCCCGCCTAAGCGGGGGTTCTATGCGGCCCGGTCGCCTAATGGATAAGGCTCCCCTCTCGAAAAGGTCATATCCGGGTTCGACTCCCGGCCGGTCACTCACTTTTTACACAACGTTCGGCAAACCGCTTGAAGGGGTCTCAGAAACCCCAACATTTGAGAGAGCCGAGCAGCAAAGGGGATAAGCATGCACTTGCTTTCCTATCGTTGCTGTACCGCAGCAGGAGCGTATTCCTGCCTTACCGCTGTGATGGGAGGGTCCGTTGGCATACCCAACGGATTCCCGTCATAGACGGAGACTATACGCCATTTTAGACCTTGCTGTTGCTATTGTCTACAGTTCTCTGGAATGGAGTTCGGTTCTCCCGCTCTCCGCGTATATTATGGACCATCCCTTTTGTAGAGAAAGAGCACGATGACAACAGATAGAGTACTGGCAATCATTGGAATTGTCATAGGAATACCTGCATTTCTCACCCTCTTCCTAAATGCACAGTGGACGCAAGGAACCCTCGTGCTGATGTTCGTCTTGGCCGTGATCGGCTATCAGGCCTATATTTTCCATCGCGACAGACAGCCAATGTTTACGATTTTAACAATTCTGAAAGAGGTAACGATCCACGATGTAGAAGGCAAAACCGCAATTTGCAAGCGTTTTCAGGAGATGCGGACTAATCGCAAGGGAGTGACTGAGTTCTGGTTTAGGAACTTAGCTCAGGATGGCTCCATATCGAACATATTGATTGATGGTCGATTGCCAGACGAACAAATCGTCTCAGCCGGGACAACCCAGGTATGCCGAAAATTTAATCGAGAGCTCGAGAAGGGAGAGAAACTCCCTATGGATTTGACTTACACCCTTACGGACTCATTCACCGCAAGGAAGGAGAGCATCGTGCATGTCGCTGCCTTGAAAGCCAATAAGGTAACGCTAGTTGCGATCTTGCCTAAACCATGCATATCAACGGAGTTATACGTTACCTACTCGGGACAACAAAGCAAACTCCTAATCGCTCCGGCCATATCGACTGATCGAAGGAGACTTGAATCCACCATCAAGAAACCCCGCCTTGGAACTCACTACCATCTCGAATGGACATGGTAGGTTCCGGAGGCGGGGCGTTATTGTTTGGTTCCTAAAGTTGACTAATCTCCCTGAATTCCTCGCATAGTTTTCCTCCAAACGGGCTGCTGAACATTAGACACAAAATGAAGCAAAAGGCTACAAGTAATTCTTTCAAATCTATCGACCTACAAGAGGCGCTCGATAGAGTATAGCCGTTATTTCACGTCCCAATGGGTTTCGTCAATTACTTATTTGTTCGATCACTGCAATTGCTGCCCCTGTCACGGTATTCTGATTATCCAGAAAATGGTATATCCTCTACGCATGAAGCCAAAGTCATCATCAACGAGTGTTCCCAAAGAATACGCGGCTTTCAGGGATCTACTGCGTAAGGTGGTCAAGGTCGAACCGAAGCGCGTTTCGGCCCCCGCCCCCTCCGGTAAGGGTTAGAAGGCCGCTGAGGCCGTCCTCCCGGTCAATTCCGCATACGTAAGCTGACGGCCCACGATGTCTTTCAGTACGGCCTTGAAGCGGCTGGCATCGGTGTGTTTGTGGCGAAGGTTGAAGCGGAAGACTTGTTCGCTTACGTAGCGATCCAAGTGAATCGGCTCGACTGCGATGTATGTCCCATTCAATCCACGTTTGAGGCAAGACCAGAAATTCTCGATTCCGTTGGTGTGGACGTGCTCACGGACATAACCTTCGATGTGGTTGATGACCTCATGCATGTACGGAGCGGAGATGAACGGATAGGTGGAATGCTCGTCCGTGATGATGTGGGAACCAGCCTCGACATTGCCCTCTAGTACGGGCTGCATGTTGGCCTTCTTGCGATCCGCGATGACGCCAGCACGAACTCTGCCACCACGCTCTAGCATCCCCATCACGATTGTCTTACCGTTGCCAGCGGAGTAATTCAGACCCTTAATCCGCTTGCTCTTGTGCATGTTCTTTACCTTGGCTCCGACGAAGGTTTCGTCAATCTCGACTGGCGCTCCGCTGCCGCCCAGCTTGTCCGAACCCTTGTCGGTCATAGCCTCGCGAATCCGGTGCATCATGTGCCACGCGCTCTTTTGAGTGATGCCGATGGTACGAGCGATCTCGTAAGAGGAAACACCGTTGCGGCAATTTGCCAGCATCCACATGGCAACCATCCACTTGTCGAGGCCCAGCGGGGAATCATGGAAGATGGTCCCAACCTTCACAGAGAACTGCTTTTTGCATCCCCGGCACTTCCACCGCTTCTGGTTGGCAAGCCAGAGCACATTCCCCACCTCGCCGCATCCGATGCAGAAGATTTGACCATCGGGCCAACGCATCGCCGCTAATTCATCGATGCAAACTTGCTCATCGCTAAAGTACTTGACCGCATCTACGAGAGTGGTGGGGTATGCCATGAACTAAATATACCCCTAGGGGATAAGTTAGTCAAGTATATTGTTGCCACTCGATTCCCTTTTGTTTGAGTGAGTTGGGTGGTTTGGGGGCTTGACATGCGATTTTTGGGCTGAAAACCGCAAAAGAAAAATAACGGCAAGGGCAAAGGCAATCGAATGAGTCGCTTCGGCCGCTTGGTGTGGGTGGCTTCCAACGGGTGCGAAGACTGGCCGGTTTGTTCTCTTCACCGCCAAAGTCTTGTCCTTCGGAATGGATGGATTTGAGACGGGTGGCAAGAAAACGATTGAAGTTGTACATCCCACCCTTCGCAAAAAGACGCGAAGGATGGGGCACCCGAGCATTTTGAGGTGGTTCAATCGAATTTCAGACCCATAAGAAGCAAAGAAAACTCAAGGCAAAAGCAGATCCCCCATTCGACTTCGCTCAGGGCAGGCTCTTCGGAGATGACAACAGAACGGCAAAGGCACTCTCATCGCGTACAGCGCGTCATTTTTTTAGCAGAGGGAGGACGAGGGGGAGGACGTTGTTCGCAACGACCTTGTTGCCCTCGGCGGTGGCGTGGGTGTTGTCGCGTTGCATCATGCCGTCGACGCCGAAGACTCCTTTCAGGAGGAAGGGGAGCAGGGGGACGTTGTATTTCTTTGCGAGCAAGGCGTAGGTCTCGTTGAACTGCTTGATGTAATCGGGGCCGTAGTCGGGGGGGAGGCTGATGCCCGCGAGGACGACCTTGGTTCCGCTGGCCTTCAGAGTGGCGACGATTTTGTCCAGATTTGAGCGCGAGTCTTCGATGCGGAGGCCGCGGAGGCCGTCGTTGCCGCCGAATTCGACGACGACCACGGCCGGCTTCATGGCGACGACGCTGTCGACGCGTTCGACGCCATCCTTGGTGGTGTTGCCGCTGATGCCCTGGTTGACGACGCGGTAGTGGTAGCCCCTGGCGTCGAGGCCGGCCTGGAGGTAGTCTGGGTAGCTTTTGCCGAATTCAGCGCCGTAGCCGGCAGTGAGGCTGTCGCCGAAGCAGACGATCGGGGGGCGCTTGTCGGTGGTTGTCGCTGCAGGGATTATCGCTGCAGGAGCCGGAGGGGCTTGGGCAGGCGCTTCGGTGGCTGGGAGTGGGTTGGTGGAGGCTGGCTGCTCGGTGGGTTTTGCGGTGTTGCCGGTACGGCAGCCGGAGATGGTGGTTATTAAAGCCGCTAGAATAGCGAGGGATGCAGTTCTCCGCATGTCTACACAGTAACAAAACTAGTATCTATCGACATGTAGAACGACGTGGGACTGAATGCCAATTGACGAATTCCTCGGCAGACAAGAACGAACAACAGCAAGAGCGAGACAGGGGTTCTTCGCTCCGCTCAGAATGACGACGTAATCAAATAAAGCTCCCTGCAGAGGCAATGATGGCAGTTATTTCATATTTCAGAGACAGGACATAGAAACGCAACAAAACCGCATTCGGCCGGCAGATCAAATCGAGCGAGAACTAAACGGCAGCCGAGAACGTATTAACCGCAGGTGAGGAAGGGGAACAGTTGAGCGAACCGACTCCGATGATTTCCGTTGAAGGTCTTCGCAAGTCCATCCGTAACGGCAGCCGCACGGTGGATATTTTGAAAGGGCTGGACTTCACGGTACCGCAGGGGCAGTTTGCCGCCGTGATGGGGTCGAGCGGGAGCGGGAAGTCGACGCTACTTGGTTTGCTGGCGGGGCTGGATACGCCCAGTGCCGGGAATGTACATTTGAACGGCACGGCGATCAGTTATCTTGCTGAAGACAAGCTGGCGCAGGTGCGGGGCAAGACGATCGGGTTTGTCTTTCAGTCGTATCAATTGATTCCGACGCTGACCGCGCTTGAGAATGTTCTTCTGCCGCATGAATTGAACGCCGATGCGAGGGAGAGCGGCCTGGGGCGCGCGCGGGAGCTGCTGCACAGCGTTGGGCTGGGCGACCGGATGGACCATTATCCCGTGCAGCTCTCCGGGGGCGAGCAGCAGCGGGTTGCTTTGGCAAGAGCGTTTATTTTGCGGCCGCCGATTGTGCTTGCTGATGAGCCTACGGGAAATCTCGATACGACGAATGGGGCGCATGTGCTGGAGCTGCTGCTGAACCTGAATCGCACCGAAGGCACGACGCTGGTGCTGGTGACGCATGATGCGATGCTGGCGAGCTATGCCGACCGGCGCATTGTGCTGCGCGATGGGTTGATCATTGCGGATGAGATCAATCCCAATCCGGCTGCGGCTCCTCGCGAAGCTGCGTTGACGGAGGGCTGATGGCGGCGCTTAGCTATCGTTCTGCCGCGAAGATCGCCGCGCGCGAGATGCATTCGTCGCGAGGGAAGTTTTTCTTTGTCATCCTTTCGGTTGCGATTGGCGTTGCGGCGCTGACCGGGGTGCGGGGGTTTTCTTCTTCGTTTCGGAGCGCGCTGCTGAACCGCGCGCGGAGCATCATGGCTGCCGATCTTTCGGCGCGAATGTTTCAGCAGCCGACGCCGGAGCAGCAGAGGGGGTTGGATGAGATTGCGGCGAGTGGAGTGGAGATTACGCCGGTTACCGAGTTGCTCTCCATGGCATCGGCGGCGAAGACGCTTGATCCGCTGCTGGTTTCGCTGAAGGCGGTCGATCCGGCGAAGTATCCGTTTTACGGCGATGTGGAGCTGGCTCCGGCTGCGCCGTTGAAGGCCATGTTGACCCCCGACACGGTGGTTGTGGCTGATGATCTTCTGGTTCGGTTGAATTTGAAGGTTGGGGACCAGTTGAAGATTGGTACGCAGCTCTTTCGCATTGCTTCGGTGGTGGTCAATGAACCGGATCGGCTGTCGGGCAACTTTGCGGCGGGGCCGAGGGTGTTGATCTCGCGGGAGGGGCTGGAGGCGAGCGGCCTGCTGGCGCCGGGAAGTCATGCGGGGCAGCGGTATCTGTTCAAGGTGCCGAAGCCGCGGAATGGTGCGCCGATTTCGGATAAGGCTGTCGCGGATCTGAAGGCGCGGCTGGAAAAGCTATTGCCAGAGGCGCAGATTATCGACTACCGCGAGACGAATCCTGCGCTGACGCAAGGGCTGGATCGCGCGACGAGTCTGCTGTCGCTGATGAGCCTGGTGGCGCTGGTGCTGGGCGCGATCGGCGTGGCGATGGCGATGCGGGCGCATCTGCAGCAGCGGCTGGATACGATCGCGATTATGAAGTCGCTGGGGGCGCGGTCGGGGCAGATCATCAAGATCTATCTGCTGCAGACGCTGTTGCTGGGGGCTGCCGGAGGTGTGCTCGGAGTTGCGCTTGGGGTTGGTGTGCAGCTGAGCTTTCCTTATCTGCTGGCGAAGCTGATTCATGTCGATACGGAGCTGCATTTGCAGCCGGGCGCGGTGCTCACCGGGCTCGCCGTGGGGATTCTGACGACGCTTCTGTTTACGCTGCCGCCGCTGCTGGATATTCGCGGAGTGCGGCCGATTCTGATTCTTCGCAGAGCGGTGGAGGATACCGACGATCCGTTTGTGGCGGGAATCTGGCGAAAGATTACGAAGAACATCGCGCAGATTGGGGCGGCAGTGCTGATTCTTGCCGGGCTGGCCGCGATTGCGACTACGCTGAGCGATTCGTTGGTGGTGGGCCAGGTCTTTTCGGTGGGATTGGTGCTTGTGCTCGGAGTGCTGCTGTGCGCCTCTGCGGCGGTGCTGGCCGGACTGCGATTTTTTCTTTCGAAGACTCGGCTGCATCTGCCGTCGTCGCTGCGGCATGGACTGGCGAATCTCTATCGTCCGGGGAATCCCTCTGCGGCGCTGCTGGCGGCGCTGGGGATGGGCGTGATGCAGATCATGACGGTCTATCTGGTGCAGCAGGCGGTTGTGTCGGAACTGCATATTTCGGCTGCGCCGAATTTGCCCAATGTTTTTCTGGTCGATATTACGAATGGCGAGGTGAGCGGGATACGGACGCTGCTGAAGGCGCAGCATAGCGTTACGGCGGAGCCTGAGTTGCTGCCGGTGGTTTCGTCGCGGGTTATCGATATTGACGGAGTGTCGGCGAATGAGGCGAAGTTGAAGAACTTTCCCAGGCGGATGCTGCGATCGATCAGTCTGACGTGGATGGACGGCGCGCCTCCGGGGACGAAGGTCGTGGAAGGGAAGTGGTGGGTGGCGGACGAGAAGAGGCCGGTTGTCGCGATTGAACAGCGGCTGGCCGAGCGGATCGGCGTCCACGTGGGATCGCATATTTCGTTTGCCGCGCAGGATGCGCAGATCGTCGCGACTGTGGTGGCGCTGACGAAGGCGGATGGGCAGCATACTTATTCGCGGGCGGAGTTCTTTCTGCCGCAGGCTGCTCTCGCTGGACTGCCTGTTGTCTGGTACGGGGGTGTGCATGTGGATCCGACTCGTGTGGGAGAGGTGCAACGGGCTTTGTATAAGGCCTTTCCTACGGTGACGGTGATCAATGTGGCGCAGGCGCTGGAGACGGTGCGGGCTGTGGTGATCCAGATCACGTATGTGATTCAGTTTCTGGCGGCGTTTTCGATCTTTGCGGGGGTGATTATTCTTGCGAGCTCGATTGCCGGGACTCGGTATCGGCGGATACGGGAGGTGGTGGTGCTGAAGACGCTGGGAGCTACGCGACGACGCATCGCCACGGTTTTTTCGATTGAGTTTGCTGTGCTGGGACTGGTTGCCGGAGTGGTGGGGATTCTGTTCGCCAACATCATCGCGCGGGTGCTGCTGGGGCGGATGACGGTGACGTATCACTTTCAGTGGACATGGACAGTGGGGGCGCTGGTGGGGACGGCCGCTCTGACGGTGGCGACGGGGTGGATGGCAAGCCACCGGATTCTGGGGCGGAAGCCGCTCGAGGTTCTGCGCGAAGAGTAGGTATGACCGCGAGCTGCTGATGAGTGCTTGTCTTCTCGGATGAGGTTTCCTGGATCGGCCTGCTTTGGGGGTATCCCCCTCCCCGTCAAAAAGTGCGCAAAGTATTCCAAACAGATACTTTAGGCTTGGACTTCGGTGGTGTCTTCGGGGTTTGGGCGGGGTTTGGTCGGGGTTGGCAACTCTTCTGCTGGGGGTTCCCGGGGGTGGGGTGATGTCAAGCGCGGGCATTGCGGGAGAGACGAGGCGGGCGGTGTTCAAGAAATAATTTTTCTATTGACATTCGTTTCTTCCGTCCCGTAGATTCCCCTGCGGGACCCAATACCATCCTTCTGGTCGAACCAGTTGGCGCTGTGCGATGGACCACGCGATTGAAGGACTTCAGGAGAGCTGCGATGCGAGGTAAATTTATGCGGGACTTTATGCGGGACAAGAATGTGTCAGAGTCAGGGCAGGCCGGAAGACGGATGAGTGGGATGAGATTTGCGGCGGCCTTGCTGGTGTGCGCTGGGGTGTGCGCCGGCCTGATGGCGCCGGTTGCGATGGCGCAGACGGCGGGTGAAGGAGCGATTACGGGAACGGTGACGGACTCTTCAGGGGCCGTGGTCCCGAACGCAACGGTTACGGCGCACAACGTTGCGACGGGTGTCGACACGACACGCGTTACTTCGTCCGCAGGCGTTTACCAGATCAGTCCGATCATTATCGGGACTTACTCGCTGACGGTTTCTGCGACTGGTTTTCAGAAGTTTACGCAGGAAAATATTGTTATCAATGAAAACCAGACGTTTGGTTTGAACCCGGTGATGCGGGTCGGTAGCCAGAACGATTCGGTAACGGTGACGGAAGCGCCGCCGCAACTGGATACGGCGAATGCGACGCTGGGCGGGACGATTTCGAGCACGGAGTTCGCGCAGTTGCCGTTGATGGTGGCGGGCAATCAGCAACGCGACATCACTGCGTTTTCGAATCTATTGCCGGGCGCGCAGCCTGGCAGCCGATCGTCGCTGTTTTCCGGCACAGCAAACCGCGTGCAGGAGGTTTATCTGGATGGTATTCCTCTGACGACGATCAGCCAGATTGGGGACAACCGTCCAATCTTCAATATTGTTCCGTTTGAGGGCATCGACCAGGTGGGCGCGCTGACGAGCGGACAGTCGGTGGAGTATCAGGGCGCGGGTTCGGTGAACTATTCGATGAAGACGGGCACGAACCAATATCACGGGACGGTAGCGGATTTTGTGCGTAACACGATCTTTGACACGTGGGGATTCACGGCGATCAATGCGACCCAGAAGAAGCTGGTGAATGGGGTCATCACGACGGTCCCTGTGGGCAAGCCGGTGGACCACCAGAATGAACTGGCGGCGTCGTTCGGCGGACCGATTACGATTCCGCATCTGTTCAATGGACATGACAAGCTGTTTTTCTATCTAGCTTATGACCGGGCGCATGCGCGGTCGGCGCCGAGCTATACGACGGCGTCGGGGCCGACGACCCTGATGCAGTCGGGGGACTTCACGGAGCTGCTGAATGCCACGCAATCGAGCGGTACAGGCGCCAGTGGGGCGAATGGCCCCGGCTACCAGATCTACGATCCGACGACGCAGTCCTGCACGGGGAACAACTGCACGCGCAAACCATTTATGGGAATGAAGAATGGGTTGCCGACGCCGAACATTATTCCGTCGAGCGAGATTTCGCCTATCTCGCAGAAGATGCAGTCGTATTTGCCGCCACCGTCGACCTCCGGCATCCAGAACAACTACTTCGGTGGAACTCCGAACGGTTTTGACAATTGGCTTTATTCAGGGCGAATCGATTACACGATTTCGCCGAAACAGACTTTATCTGGAACAGTGACCGGGGGGAATCGCCATGCCGTGCCCTATACGTCGGTTACCGCGACTGGCGTGGTCCTTCCTTTGCCTTACCTGGCGAGTACCTTCTCGACGGTTGCCGGGCACTGGGCGGACCTTTCGGACTCGTACACGATCAAGCCAAATCTTGTGAATCAGTTCAAGTTCGGTTTCAGCAACTTTGGCGGCCCGCCGGTGCAGAACATTACGCAGAACACGCAATATGCGGCGAGTCTGATGGGGATCAACTTCTCCGGTGTTCCTGCCGACGGACAGGCGGTTACGGAGTTTCCTGTCCAGATCTTTGGCGGCAGCAATGCGCAAACCGAATGGGCAGGGCAAACGGGTCTAACGCCCATCACGAACACTACTGTGACCGAGGCGTATACCGCGGTCGACAATCTCTTCTGGAACAAGGGCAGGCATAACCTGACCTTTGGCATTCAGATTCAGTGGCTGGAGTACCAATCCTCCAACTACGACGGGCCTACCTCGGGCCTGACGATCAATTGGGGAACCAACGAGACGGCGCAGGAGAGCGGAAGCAGCTATACGAGCAACACTGGCTACTCGTATGCGAGTTATCTTCTGGGCGCAGTGGGCAGCACCGGCATCACGCTGCAGCCATTTTCGGTGCTGGGCGGACGGTACCGGCCGATTGCTCCGTATTTTGAGGATGATTTCAAGGTGAATTCCAAGTTGACGCTGAACCTTGGTCTGCGGTGGGACTACATACCGACTTATACGGAGGTCCAGGACCGGTATTCGTACCTGAACCCAAATATCCAGAACCCGGTGACGGGGAACATGGGAGCGCTCGAGTTCGCGGGCAGTCACGGCGGACCGGGGGTGAGTTGCGGATGCAAGACCCCGGTCAACAATTACTGGAAGAACTGGGGACCGCATGTGGGCTTTGCGTATTCGATCAATGACAAGACGGTTGTGCGGGGTGGGTTCTCCACGTTGTATTCTCATGGCGGCGGCACGGGCGGCGCGGGTGGAGCGGGTACGGGACCCTCTCAATTGGGCTTTACGAGTTCTCCTTCCTTCCCTGACGGCGCTGCAGGACCGGCGGCGGGACCGGCGTTCTACTTGAATACGAGCGCGGGCTTCTCGGCGCTGGGCCGGTCCAACGCGAACTTCGGCGGACCTGGATATTCGGTGCCGGCCATTACTGCGCCGGGAGCGATTAGCCAGACGCTGAATGTGGGCAATACGGTCAACAGTGCGGGTGGTTTCATCCTCGCGGGCGGTGCACCCGCCTTTGCTGATTTCTATCTCTCCGGGCGGACTCCGGAGTTCAACTTCTGGAACTTCGGCATTCAGCGCCAGATATTGAAGGACACATCGTTGATGGTGAATTATGCCGGCAGCGAGAGTCATTTTATTGCCGGTGCGAGCAATATGCGCGGGCTGCAGTCGGGCCAGATCAATCCAATCTATTACGCGCTGGGTCCCCTGCTGACGAAGCCGGCTACCGCCGCGAATATAGCCGCGGCCAACGTGATTACGAGCGCAAATAACCTTCCTCAGGTCACCCTGCCGTATCCCGGATACGGGCTGGCTGCAGCTACTAGCTCGGGCTCAGGTCAAGCGACGATTGGACACCTGCTGACGTGGATGCCGCAGTTCTCAGGAACCACCGACATCTGGGGAAGCCAGTCGGCGAACGCGAATTATCACTCGCTGCAGATTTCGCTGGCGCGACGGCTGTCGCATGGGCTGACGCTGAATCTGAACTATACCTACTCCAAGAACCTGGACGATGCGGGCACGATGCGAAGCGGCTGGGCGATTCCCGGAAACCTGCTGATAAGTGGGCAATCGTGGAAGGTGAATCGCATTGACAGATCGATTAGCGCCAACAGCGTACCGCAGAATCTGGCGATCTACGGTGTCTACAACCTTCCGTTTGGCAAGGGGGGGATTGGAAACGACAGTTGGCTGGTGCGGAACCTGGCGGGTGGATGGACCTTCTCGAGCGTGTTTACTTACGTCTCGGGAACACCGCTGCTGGTTGTTTCTTCTTCCTGCACGAGCAGCTTCCAGCCGACGGCCGGAACCTGCATGCCGGATCTCAATCCAAACTTCACCGGAAAGGCCATTCGCACAAATGGAAGCTGGGGCAAGGGCTTGACCGCCCAGACGTTGGGAAGCGTTTCCTATGTCAACGGCTATGTCGGCACCGCGGCCCAGGGAGCGGGAGGAGCCACCAGTAGCGGCGCGGCGATTCCCTGTGCTACTGCCACTGGCCCGTTCTGCAACTCCGGGAGTTTCATGTTTGGCGATTCGCCGCGCGTGATGCCCTTCGACGGACTGCGAAATCCCAGCGTATACAACATGAACGCCAGTATTCGGCGGAGTTTCAACCTTACGCCGGAGCGGGTCAAGTTTATCTTCGCGGTGGATTGCCAGAATGTAACCAACAAGGTGACATTTGGTGGTATTGGAGTCAATGTCGACGCCTCCAACTTCGGGGCGCCGACGACTGCTACCAGCAATACTGGCAGCCGCGACTTCCAGTTCTCCGGAAGGCTCAACTTCTAGCCTGTTGTTCTTTTACCTATCCCCGAGCCAGGTGCGGCAGAGTACAGTGCATCTGGCTCCGGGCCTTTAGACACGAGTTTGAGGTGGATAATGTTTTTTCGAGGGAGGGTGTGGACGCTCGCCGTTGTAGTGGGCGTCTGCTTGTATGGAATGCGGCCGCAGAGGTCGGCGGGGCAGCAGGTTTCGATCGAACACGCTACGCCGCAGCAGCTGGCGGGGATTGCGAAGGACAACTCGCGGCACTTCGGGGACGATCCGGATGATGGGGGGCCGATCGCGACAGACTTGTCGGCTTCGCTCAATCCGGCTGCGGTGGGCAAGGCGATGCGGAAGGTTGGGGATTGGCAGTTGGCGCGGTCACAGGAGTACTTCGACCGGATCTGGACGTGGAGCGTGCTTTATAGCGGGTTTATGGCGGCTTCGGATTCGCTGGGCGACGCGAAGTATCGCGATGCGATGGAGGCTATGGGGAAGAAGTTTGACTGGCAGCTTCGGTCGCATCTGCCGGACGCGGATGATCAGAGTGTGGCGCAGACTTATCTTGAGCTTTATCTGCTGAAGAAAGATCCGGCGATGATTGCGCCTACGCGGGCTGAGGTTGATGCTTTGCTTCCTGAGCCTCATATTTCCAAGAAGCAAGGGAAGCCGCTGGTGTGGTGGTGGTGCGATGCGCTGTTTATGGCGCCGCCGGTGTGGTCGAGGATGTATGCCGCTACGGGCGATAAGAAGTACATCGGCTATCTGGATGAGGAGTGGGCGAAGACTTCTGACCTGCTGTATGACAAGCAGGAGCATCTGTATGCCCGGGATGCGGATTACCTAACCAAAACCGAGGCAAATGGCAAGAAGATGTTCTGGTCGCGAGGCAATGGATGGGTGATGGGCGGCATTGTGAGGACGCTGCAGTATTTGCCAAAGGATGATCCAGCGCGGGCGAAGTATGTGACGCAGTTGAAGGAGATGGCGGCGCGTGTGGCTTCGCTGCAAGGAGCGGATGGGCTTTGGCGTGCGGGGATGCTTGATCCGGATAATTACTCTGAGCCTGAGATATCCGGGTCGGCGTTGTTTGCGTATGCGCTGGCTTGGGGGATCAATGAAGGCGTGCTGGATGGGAAGGTCTATCGGCCCGTCGTCGCGAAGGCGTGGGCGGGGATGCTGAAGCATGTCTATGCGGATGGGCGGTTGGGATGTATTCAGCAGACGGGGGCGGAGCCGGCGCCGTTCAAGCCTACGGCGAGTTATACGTATGGGGTGGGGGCATTTCTGATGGCGGGGAGCGAGATTCGGCGCATGGGGACGTCATCTGCTGCAGCGAAGGCAGGTCACAGGCACAGTTAGGCGCGTAGGGGTTGTAGGATAAAATCTGTCTTTCAATTTGCAATTCCAACGAAGCGGGTGCTGTGGATGAAGGTCGAGAGGGGAGAGGCGCTGGGGCTGCATCGGCAGCGCTTTGGACAGGAGGGGCAGTTTTTTGCTGCTCCGGCGCGGGTGAATCTGATTGGGGAACATACCGACTACACGGGTGGGTTCGTGATGCCCATGGCGATCGACTTTCAGACGGTGGCCGTGGTGAGTGCTCGGGAGGATGGCCGCGCGGGTTTCTACTCGGCTAACTATGACGGGGAAGTGGGTTTCGATATTGCTTTCTTGGAGCGAAGGCCTGCTGGGCATTGGAGCGACTACCCGATGGGCGTTCTTTGGAGCCTTCGGAAAGAGGGAGTCGATGTTGGGGGCTTCAACATGAGCCTGGTGGGGGATGTGCCGTTGGGCGCGGGGCTGAGTTCGTCTGCGTCGGTCGAGGTCGCGACGGCGATGGCGCTGCTGGGCCGCTCGGGAGTGGAGTTGCCGCTGGAGAAGGTTGCGACTCTTTGCCGGCGGGCTGAGAACGAGTTCGTCGGCGCGAAGAGCGGCATTATGGATCAGTTTGCTGTTGCGGGTTGTATAGCGAATCGGGCGATGCTGCTGGACTGCCGCTCGCTCGAATATGAACTGCTGCCTTTGCCCGATCAGGTGAGGGTGGTGATCTGTAATTCAATGGTGAAGCATGCAGTGGCGACGGGCGAGTATGGCGACCGAAGCTCCGAGGTGGAGGCGGGACAGGCTGTGCTGCAGCGGGAACGGCCTGGAGTGAAATTACTGAGGGATGCGACGCTTGCGGACCTTGAGGCTTGCAGGCAGATGATGTCTGCGGCGAGTTTCAAGCGGTGCCGGCATATCATCACGGAGAATGCTCGCGTTCTTGAGGCTCGGGAGGCGCTTTTGCAGGGCGATATGGAACGGTTTGGAGCGCTGATGGTGGAGGCGCATGTGAGCTTTCGGGACGATTTTGCGGCGAGTTGCGAGGAGGTCGATGTGCTGGTTGCAATCGCTACGGAGCAGTCGGAATGTTTTGGGGCGCGGATTACCGGGGGCGGTTTCGGCGGCTGCACGGTGAATGTGGTTCGCGCGGATGGGGTGGAACGGTTTGTTGCAACACTGAGGCAAGAGTATGCGGCGAAGACGGGAATTGATGCGGACTGCTTCGTGTGCACGCCTTCGGATGGAGCGTTTGCGCTTGCGAAGAAGGTTGGTGCGCGGTGAATCCTCTGGCACGGCAGAACCCTCATCGGCGGTTCAATCCTTTGAAGCGGGAGTGGGTGCTGGTGTCGCCACACCGGACACAACGGCCGTGGCAGGGGCAGACGGAGGCGAAGTCTGCCCCGGTTGCGTTGCGCTATGATCCGGATTGCTATCTGTGTCCGGGGAACCTTCGGGCGGGTGGGGTGCGGACAGAGAAATATACAAGCACATATGTTTTCGAGAACGACTTTGCGGCGTTGAAGCTGGATGCTCCGCGGTTTTCGAGCGATGAGGATGATAAGGGCTTGCTGGTGTCGGAGGGGGAGAGTGGGGTGTGCCGGGTGATCTGTTTCTCGCCGCGGCATGATCTGACTCTGGCGAAGATGTCGGTTGCGGAGATTCGCGCCGTGGTCGACGTGTGGGCGCAGCAGTGCGTGGAGTTGGGCTCGCGGGATGATATTGGGTATGTGCAGATCTTTGAGAACCGTGGGGCGATGATGGGAGCCAGTAATCCGCATCCGCATGGGCAGATATGGGCCAGCCGGTCGGTTCCGAACGAGGTGGTTGCGGAGTTGGGTGGGCAGCGAGAATACTTTGCGAGGAATCGCTCGGTCTTGTTGTGCGAGTACCAGGAGATGGAAGAGTCGCTCGGCGAGCGTGTGGTGGCGCGCAACCAGAGCTTTATTGCAGTAGTTCCTTTCTGGGCGGTGTGGCCATTTGAGGTGATGATTCTGCCGCGGCGGCATGTGGCTCAGCTTGAAGCTTTCACGGAGGCCGAGCGGATGGACTTCGCAGCTATTCTGAAGGCAGTTACCGCGACGTACGATCAAGTCTTCGATACTCCATTTCCCTATTCGATGGGACTCCATCCCGCGCCGTACGATGGACAGGAGCATCCGGAGTGGCAGTTTCATACTCACTTTTATCCGCCACTGTTGCGCTCGGCGAGTATCCGGAAGTTTATGGTCGGGTATGAGCTGCTGGGGTCTCCGCAGCGCGATATCACGCCGGAATCGGCGGCGGAGACGCTTCGGCAGGCGAGTCTTCGGGTTTCTGACTAATCGAGAGGCAGCGGATTTGTAAGTATTTATCCGGGTATCGGAGTAACCTGTCTAACTTGTCTTCTTCAGGAGGAGCGGCATGCCGGTCGATTCACTTAGGGTAATCTCCGACCTACAGGAGCTTCGCGCCCTGACGGCCGATGCGAGTGGCGCCCAACGGATTGCGTGGAGTCCGACGTGGCTCAAAGCGCGCGAGTGGTTTTTGGGCAAGCTGGAAGGGCTTCCCGTAGAGCACCACTATGACGCTGCAGGGAATTCCTGGACTACGCTTCGGGGTGATTCCGATCGTGCCCTTGTCCTTGGCAGCCATCTGGACTCTGTGCCGAATGGCGGCTGGTTAGATGGCTGCCTTGGTGTGCTTGCTGGACTTGAGGTTCTGCGTGGTCTTTCTAGGGATTTTCAGGGTAGGCCCCCGCTTACGATTCGACTGGTGGATTGGGCTGACGAAGAAGGCGCGCGCTTTGGCCGGAGTCTCTTCGGTTCTTCCGCATTTGCCGGCACTCACACGATCGTGGTCGACCGTGTCCGTACGGACCGCGATGGGATTCGTTTGGAGGAGGCTCTTCGGTTATGCAACGTCGATGTCGACCAGGTGGGGAATGCTGCTGCGGAACGTAAGAACGCCGCCGCTTATCTAGAGTTGCATATCGAGCAAGGGCCTGTTCTTGAAAACATGCAACTTCCACTCGGTGTCGTGCTCGGGACCAAGGGTGTGGAGCGCCATGCGATTACCTTTCATGGACAGGAGGCGCACTCCGGGTCGACTCCGATGGGCGTGCGCAGAGATGCGCTGGCTGCTGCGGCGAAGCTCGCGCTCGAAATTCGCCCTATCGCCCGAGAACACGCCGATGCCGTCGCGACGATGGGCAGCGTAAAGACCTTTCCCGGGATTGTGACGGCAGTGGTTGGCCGGTGCGAGACGACCCTGGACATGCGCGATCTGGATGCGGGGGTGCTCGCTTCTATGTTGGCGAAGGCGCGAGCAGCCAGCGAACGTTTTGCCGCAGAGGAGGGTTGTACGGTCGAGTGGTCGAAGATCTGGAACATTGAGCCGATCTCATTCGATCCGCGGCTGATTGGGTTTTGCGAGGAGGCTGTCCGCGAGACGACAGGAGCCTCGCACAGACTGCCCTCGGGGCCTTTGCATGATGCGGCTGAGGTTGCACGTACGGGAATTCCGACGGTGATGATGTTTACCCAATCGCTCGCTGGGCTTAGCCACAACAAGACGGAAGACACGAAGATCGACGATCTGAAACTGGCCGTGCAGGCCTTCGACCGGCTGGCAAGAAAAACGTTGAATTTTCTTGGCACGCAGAAGGGTGAAAGCTAGCTCGGTGTTTTAGTGGGGATTTCCTTCGCCGCCTGTCTCAGTTTGCTGCGATAGTGCATAATAGTCACTTCCAAGCCCGGAAACGGAGTGGAACTGCAAGGAGGATCATTGTCGTCTTCCATGATGCAACGGCTTTTGATTTGTGGGAGTTCGTCCTGTCGAACGAAGCTGGTCAGGGCGTTTCGCGGTACCGTTTTGCGTATGGACCTCCGTAGCCTATCCAAACGCGACAAGGTGGTTGTGGCTTGATGAGCGAACGCACTCCATTTCATCAACAAGCCGCGACGCGACCGGAGGTGGTCGAGCGCTTCGGCGATCTGCACCCGCCGTTCGACAGGCAGGCTGCTGTGCCTGAGGCCAATCGCTGCCTCTACTGCTTCGATGCGCCTTGTACGAGCGCGTGTCCGACCCATATTGATGTGCCTCGCTTTATTAAGAAGATCGCCAGCGGCAATCTCGCAGGCTCTGCACGAACGATTCTCGATGCGAATATTTTGGGCGCTAGTTGTGCGCGAGCATGTCCGGTGGAGGTGCTGTGTGAGGGTGCTTGCGTGATGCATCGTTACAACAAGCAACCAATTCAGATTGCTCGACTGCAGCGGTTCGCGATGGATTCGCTGTATGAAAGCGGCGCTCCACTGCCGTTCCAGCCAGGGGCTGAGACGGGATTTTCCGTTGCGCTGATCGGCGCTGGCCCAGCGTCGCTCGCTTGCGCGGCCGAACTTCGCCGCCGCGGCATTCGTGCTCATCTTTATGACGCTCGTCCGCTGCCCGGAGGATTGAATACCTATGGGGTTGCCGAATATAAACTTCCGCTAGTGGAAAGCCTGCGTGAGATCGAGATGTTATCTCAGCTGGGAGTCGATTTTCACTTTGAGACGATGATCGATGCGATCGGGCTCGCAGAATTGGAGCAGAGACACGATGCGGTTTTTCTCGGCATTGGACTGGGTACAATTCATCAGCTCGGAATTGCCGGAGAACAGCTTACCGGAGTGACGAATGCGCTCGACCTGATTGCCGGTTACAAGTCAGGCGCACTGGCGACGGTGCCGGCGCGCGTGGTCGTTGTCGGCGCAGGAAACACTGCTATCGATGCGGCAATTGCTGCCGTTCGGCTCGGCGCCACTGACGTGCATATTGTGTACCGGCGTGGTCCGGAACAGATGTCGGCGTTCACATTCGAATATGAGCACGCCAAGAATGAAGGGGTAAAGTTCTTGTGGCATGTGCAACCGGTTGGCATTCGTGGCGACGAGATTGTCGAAGGGATTGAACTGACGAAGCTTCTGTCGATGGAGGACGGGTCAATTGTCCCGGAACCTGGCTCGGAATTTTCGCTCGCAACGGACCTGGTTGTCCTGTCGATCGGACAGGGCACGCACACGGGCTTTCTCTCTGAGCCTGGAGGGAAAAGTGCGAAGGTGCAGCTTGAACGTGGACGCATCGTCATCGACCGCGTCACAGGCCAGACCGCAAACCCAAAGTTCTTTGCCGGTGGAGATTGCACCAACGGTGGCCGCGAGGTGGTGGACGCGGTTGCGGATGGGAAGCGCGCCGGCATCGGCATCGCCGCGTGGCTGGAGGGACAACATGTCAAAGCCTAAGCCGACACTTGAAACTACCTTCTGCGGTATCCCATGCCTCAATCCGTTCTGGCTTGCTTCTGCACCGCCGACGAACTGCGGTGAGCAGGTCATGAGAGCCTTCGATGCGGGTTGGGGTGGAGCTGTGTGGAAGACGATTGGCGTGCCGATAACAAATGTCAGCTCGCGCTATTCGTCGATCGATTGGGAGGGGCGGCGCATGATGGGCTTTAATAATATCGAGCTCATCTCCGACCGCCCGATGGAGGTCAACCTGCAGGAGATCGCCGAGGTGAAGCGGCGGTATCCGAAGCACGTCGTGATTGCTTCGCTGATGGTTGAGAGCAAACGTGAGACGTGGCACGATATGGTGCAGCGTGCCGAGGATGCCGGCGCCGACGGGCTTGAACTCAACTTCGGATGTCCTCATGGCATGAGCGAGCGTGGTATGGGATCGGCCGTGGGGCAGGTGCCTGAGTACTGTGAGCAGATTACGGGGTGGGTGAAGGAGAAGGCGCGGACGCCGGTGATCGTCAAGCTGACGCCGAACATCTCCGACATCCGCATACCTGCACGAGCTGCCAAGCGTGGCGGAGCCGATGCGCTCTCCGCTATCAACACCATCAATTCGATTACGGGAATCGACCTCGACACGTTTCAGCCTAGCCCGAACGTCGATGGCAAGAGCTCGCATGGCGGCTATTGCGGTCCTGCGGTAAAGCCGATTGCGCTCAATATGGTTCAGCAGGTGCAGTCTGATCCGGCGAGCGCTCTGCCGCTCTCCGGCATCGGCGGTATTGGGAGCTGGCGCGACGCTGCGGAGTTCATCTTGCTGGGTTGTGGCACCGTGCAGGTGTGTACAGCGGCGATGCACTATGGCTTTCGCATCGTCGAGGACATGCAGGATGGCCTGCTTGGGTGGATGGCGGAGAAGGGATTCGCGAACGTAGACGAGTTTCGAGGGCTGTCTCTCCCAAACGTCCTCGAGTGGAAGCAGCTCAACCTGAACTATCAGATCGTTGCTCGGATCCACGAGGATTTATGTATCGGATGTCAGCTCTGCTATACCGCCTGCTGGGACGGAGCACATCAATGTATCCATCTGGATCGGACTTCGTCCGCACCCGACACGACGCGTACTCCGGCGATGGTCGAGGCTGAGGCCGCACGACGCATGTCGACCACGCCCATTCCGAAACTCGACGTCGGGAGCATGGGCCGAAGCAGCGCAGTGACACCGCTCGAACGCATCCCGCGTGTAGATGAAGATCATTGTGTCGGCTGCAATCTCTGCTCGCTGGTTTGTCCGGTTGAGAACTGCATTACGATGGAGCGCATCGACAATGGCCTGACGTTCGAAAGCTGGGAAGAGCGTACCGTCAAGGGGCTGGTTCCACCAGGGGCGGAAGAAGTGATGAGTACAAATACCTGAACGCCCCATATGTTTTCTGAATGGCAACTATTGTGCCATGCAACTTTAGAACTGAACGGTTCGGAGCGAAGTATGGGAATACTGATTCAGAATGGCACCGTTGTTACCGCTGAACATACGGAAAAGGCCGACGTGCTCATAGAAGGCAAAACGATACATGAGGTACGCGCACACATCGACACCAAAGGGCACACGGTTGTGGACGCTACGGGGCTTTTTGTTTTGCCCGGCGGCATCGATGCACACACCCATATGGATATGCCCTTCGGGGGGACAGTATCTGCCGATGATTTTCTTACCGGTACGCGGGCCGCGGCGATTGGCGGCACGACAACCATCGTCGACTTCGCCATTCAGGCTAAGGGGACGCGCATGCGGGACGCGCTCGATATTTGGCGGGCGAAGGCAGAAGGCAAGGCGTGCATCGACTATGGCCTGCACATGATCGTGACGGACCTTGGATCCGATAACGGAAAGCAGGGTCTGCACGATATGGACGACATGGTTCGCGAAGGCGTTGCCAGCTTCAAACTTTTTATGGCCTATCCAAATGTTTTAATGGTGGACGATGGCACGATCTTCAAGGCCTTGCGACAGACGTCGAAGAATGGTGCGCTGGTCTGCATGCATGCCGAGAATGGAAGCGCCATCGACGTGATCGTGCAGCAGGCGCTTGCCGAGGGAAAGACGGCTCCGATTTATCATGCGTTGACGCGGCCGACCAGGGCTGAGGCAGAGGCCGTACACCGGTCGATTGCCCTTGCCGAAATTGCCGGTGTACCGGTTTACATCGTTCATCTTTCTAGCGAGGATGCTCTCAACCAAGTTCGTGAAGCGCGTGATCGCGGGCTTCCGGCATTCGCAGAGACGTGTCCGCAATACCTTCTTCTTTCAATTGAAGACCAGATGCCGGGCGAGAGCTTTGAAGAGGCGAAGTATGTCTTTACCCCACCTCTGCGCGAGAAGAAGAACCAGCCGAAGCTTTGGGACGGGCTCGCCACAGACAATTTGCAGGTAGTTTCGACTGATCACTGCCCGTTCTGCTTTGCTGACCAGAAGCAATTGGGCAAGGACGACTTCAGCAAGATTCCCAACGGCGGCCCTGGAGTCGAGAACCGGCTGCAGTTGCTTTATCACTTTGGTGTGAATGCAGGGAAGATCACGCTGCAGCGATTTGTCGAGATCACCTCGACGGCGCCTGCACGGATCTTCGGCATGTACCCGAAGAAGGGAACTATTGCTGCCGGCTCCGATGCCGACATTGTGCTCTGGGACCCTGAAGCTGAGCATCTGATCTCCGCCGCTACGCACAACATGCGTTGTGACTTTTCGATGTTCGAAGGTTGGAAGGTGAAGGGCAATGCGCGTCAGGTCTACTCGCGCGGTGAACTCGTCGCGGATAGCGGTCGCTATGTCGCTGCTACAGGGCGAGGCCAGTACTTACGACGTGAGGCGAGGGGAGGAGCATGGCAGTGAGTTTGACATCCTCTGGTGTGCTGGGTCAGGCTGCGGTAGATCTTGCTATGGAGCATGATCCGCGACTCTATAACGAGGACCTCGCCCCAACCACAGCGGCGCAGCGCACCTGGGGGACTTACAACTACATTGCGCTGTGGTTCTCCATGTCAATGGAGGTGACGACGTACATGCTTGCCTCTTCGCTGATTGCAGGCGGCATGAACTGGAAGCAGGCGATCTTCACCATCCTCCTGGGAAATCTGATCGTGCTTGTCCCGATGCTTTTGAATGCGCACGCTGGGGCGAAGTACGGAATCCCGTTCCCGGTGTTTGTTCGCGCGAGCTTCGGTACGCGTGGAGCGAATCTCCCCGCGATGCTGAGGGCTTTGGTCGCCTGCGGATGGTTTGGAATTCAATCGTGGCTGGGCGGACAGGCGATTGCCGCAATGATCGCTGTTTTATGGCCAGGGACGGCTCACGTGCCTTTTGTCCTATGGGCAAGTTTTCTTGGATTCTGGCTCCTCAATATGTACGTGGTGTGGCGCGGGGTCGAATCGATCCGGTTTCTGCAGAGTTTTTCGGCACCCTTCATGCTTGTCATGTCGTTCATCCTGCTTTTCTGGATGCTGCACAAGGCGGGTGGTTTTGGGCCGATGCTCTCAGCGCCGAGCCGGTTCCACACAACGGGCAGCTTTCTTCGCTTCTTCTTTCCATCACTGACGGCGATGGTCGGTTATTGGGCGACGCTCTCTCTGAACATCCCAGACTTTACGCGTTATGCCAAGTCGCAGGATTCGCAGATCGCCGGTCAGGCGTTTGGTTTGCCTGTCGCGATGGTGCTGTATTCTTTTATCGGAATCGCATGCACCTCGGCGTCGGTCACCATCTTTGGTGAGCCGGTTTGGTCGCCAATTACGCTGCTGGGGCGGTTCCATCAACCGCTGGCTGCTTTGCTGGCGCTCATCGCGCTACTGATCGCTACGCTCAATGTAAATATCGGGGCGAACGTCGTCTCTCCCTCGAATGACTTCTCGAACCTCGCTCCGGGTTTGATCAGCTTTCGAACCGGCGGCCTGATTACCGGCTTGCTGGGGCTTGCGATGATGCCGTGGAAGCTGATGAGCAGCTTTGGCAGCTATATCTTCGGATGGCTCATCGGCTACTCTGGACTGCTCGGCCCGGTTGCGGGCATCATGGTTGCGGACTATTTCCTGATTCGCGGGACTCAATTGGACACCGTCTCGTTATATCGCCGCGGAGGCCCATACGAGTACACGCGCGGTATTAATCCCCGGGCTATCGTCGCTCTCTTCGCCGGTGTTGTGGTCGCGTTAATTGGACTCGCTGTGCCGACTCTGCGGTTTCTCTATGATTACGCCTGGTTCGTGGGATTTTTCGTGGCGGCCGCCAGCTACTATCTCCTTATGGTGAGATACAAGACGGATATTCCGCTCCGCTCAACACCATGACACACCCAGGCACCAGCGAATAGGATAGCAATCATGAACCCCACCGACGTCGTCGAGTCGCAGACGCTCACTAGCCAGCAAGTTGTCGATCTAACCCGGCAATATAACTACGGCACATGGCGGTTTCAGAAGAACTGGAACCCGATGCATATCGTCGACGCTGAAGGCTGCTACATCATCGACGCAGCAGGGAAGCGTTACCTGGATTTTTCGTCGCAACTCATGTGCTCCAACCTTGGACATAAGAATCAAGCCGTGATCGACTCCATTGCGCGGCAGGCTCAACAGTTGAGCTACGCCATGCCCGGCTATGCCACGACAGCGCGCGCTGAACTGTCACAGCTTCTGGCGGAGATTCTTCCGAAGGGGCTTAGTAAGTTCTTCTTTGCTACCTCCGGCACCGAAGCCAACGAGGCCGCGTTTAAGATTGCGCGCATGTACACGGGTAAGACGAAGATCATTGCACGATACCGCTCCTACCATGGTTCTACTGCAGGTTCGATCGCCGCTACGGGAGATCCGCGCCGATGGGCGATGGAACCAGGCGGCAAAGGTCCGGGCATTTTATTTGCGCCTGAGGTGCATTGCTACAAATGCCCCATTCGGCACACCTATCCTGGATGTGGCATCGCGTGCGCCGATTACATCGAGCATATGATCCGCAATGAATCCGATGTGGCTGCTGTCCTTGTCGAACCGATCGTTGGGACGAACGGCGTCATCGTGCCGCCGGAGGAGTATATGCCGAAGCTTCGCCGAATATGCGATGAACACGGTGTTCTCTTGATCGCCGACGAGGTGATGACGGGGTGGGGACGCACCGGCGAATGGTTTGCCATGAACCATTGGGGAGTTGTACCGGATATTCTCGTTACGGCCAAGGGCATCACCTCCGCCTATGTTCCGCTCGGGCTCTGTGCTACAAGCGAAAAGATCGCGGAGTATTTTCAGGACCACTACTTCGCCCATGGCCACACCTACGAAGCACACCCGCTGACGCTCGCACCGGCCGTTGCCACTATTCACGAGATACAGCGTCTCGGTCTCGTGGAGCGAGCACGGGAGCTTGCACCGTATGTTGAGGGGAAGCTTAATGAACTGAAGAGCAAACATCTGAGTGTTGGTGATGTTCGCGGAAAGGGGCTCTTCTGGGCGGTTGATCTGGTCAAGAATCGCACGACGAAGGAGCCCTTCAATACGTATGAGGATAAGGTCTCTGGTAAGCCTCTGCTGGTCGATCAGATCGCGGCGAAGATGCTTGCAGAAGGCGTCACGATTCAGGCGTGGGTGTCGCACTTCGTCATTGCTCCACCCCTGATCGTTACCAGGGAAGAGATCGATCGCGGTATTGCGGCGCTCGACAAACACTTAGTGTTGGCTGACTCAGCGGTTGAGCCGTGAGTATCATCCCAGGGTCGGCATGGATGTATCTACGCCGGTGCGAATGCCGGTGGGCCACCGCGATGTCACCGTCTTGAGGCGTGTGTAAAAGCGGACTCCCTCTGGGCCATAGATCGAGTGATCGCCAAATAAGGAGCGCTTCCATCCGCCGAAGCTGTGGAACGCCATTGGCACGGGGATTGGCACATTGACGCCAACCATGCCGACCTGCACGCGATGGACAAAGTCCCTGGCAGTATCGCCGTCGCGTGTAAAGATTGACGTCCCGTTGCCATATTCATGTTCATTAATCATCTTCAATGCCGTCTCGAAGTTGCTTACTCGTACGACTCCCAACACCGGTCCAAAGATCTCTTCGCGATAGATCTTCATCTCCGGCTTGACGTGGTCGAAGAGGCAGGCTCCCAAGAAAAATCCTTCACCTTTGGGTAGTGTGCTGTCACGCCCATCTACGACCAGTTGAGCGCCCTCCTCTTTTCCGTGTTGAATGTATCCGGTGACGCGCTCCAGGTGCGCTTTGGTGATCAAAGGGCCCAGTTCCGCGCCCTCCTTCATTCCATCATCCATTTGCAGCTTCCCAATGCGCTGTCTAAGCTTGCCTAATAGAGCGTCGGCAGTCGCGCTTCCCACCGTCACTGCAACGGAGATCGCCATGCATCGTTCGCCTGCCGATCCGTAGGCAGCGCCGACGAGAGCGTCTGCGGCCTGGTCAAGGTCGGCGTCCGGCATCACGATCATGTGGTTCTTCGCACCGCCAAGCGCCTGTATGCGTTTACTATGCTTCGTCCCTTCGCGATACACGTACTCGGCGATGGGTGTCGACCCCACAAAGCTGATCGCCTGCACCGTCGGGTGAGCCAATAGAGCGTCAACGGCGACCTTGTCTCCATGCACGACGTTGAAGACGCCGTCCGGCAGCCCTGCTTCCTTCAGCATCTCGGCGAGGAGTAACGATGCGCTCGGGTCGCGCTCACTCGGCTTCAGGACGAAGGTGTTGCCGCATGCCAGGGCGATGGGGAACATCCACATCGGCACCATGGCCGGGAAGTTGAATGGTGTGATCCCTGCCACGACTCCAAGCGGTTGCCGGACCGCCCAGCTATCGATGCCAGGACCGACCTGCTCGGTAAACTCGCCCTTGAGCAGTTGCGGTATACCGGTTGCGAACTCCACTACCTCGAGCCCTCGCGTCGCCTCGCCTCTTGCATCGGAGAAGACCTTTCCGTGCTCACTCGTCAGAAGTGCCGCAACCTCGTCGAGACGCCGCTCGAAGATCTCACGAAAACGGAAGAGCACTCGAGCTCTTCTGAGAGGCGGTTGCGCGGACCATTCGGGGAAGGCTGCAGCCGCGGCCGCAACGGCGGTATCCACTTCGGCAGGGGTGGCCAGAGCTACCTTCGCCTGCAACTCTCCGGTGGCGGGGTTGTATACATCGCCAAATCGTCCAGAGCTTCCGGGCGATGTCTGACCATTGATCCAGTGGTGGACCTCGCGCAGTTTTTGATCCGTGGGAAGGGGATGAGTGAACGTGGATGTGACGGACATGGCAGACCTCCTGTCGAGACGATTATGCTACCAGCCGCAGGCCAGGATTTCCGAGTCTTTCTCTTGAGGGCTGCTAAGACAGGAGATATCTGCAGGATCGATGAGTCATCGCCGGGGACAGACATCTAGTTAGAGATAGCTTTTCCCTGTTTGGAGTGCTGTCGAAACTCGCTGGGAGTATTCCCCGTTAGCCGTTTGAAGATCCTGCAAAAGTACTGTTCGTCCTCGAATCCGCAATTACAGCCTATCTCTTTGACAAGAAGATTCGTACTGCGAAGCATCTCTCGAGCGGCGCTTACCTTCACATGAAGCCGGTATTGATGGGGACTGACACCTGCATGTTCGCGGAAGGTGCGGCGAAAGGTGGAGTAACTGACATTCAACCGCTTTGCGATATCTTCCAGCGGCAACTCTCGCGTCTCCTGCGACCACATCAGCGAGCGTGCCTGCTCGACGATGTCGCTTTCGCTGTGGTTTTTCATCGGAAGGGGTTGGATCGAAGAGCAGATGAGTGAGAGTAAAACGGTGGCCCTGGCTGCCATCACCTGCTGCAGTCCCGGTGTCGCTTCCTTTGCGCACTGAAAGATTTGATGAAAGCTTTCCAGCATGAGCTTCTCTTCGCGGATAGGAATGACGGGGTCTTTGAGAGAGAAGAACCCTTCCTGAAATATCTGCTGGACGGTGTCGCCGGAGAACCCTACCCACTGCTCATGCCATCCCGTTACTTCGTCCGGCTTGTAGCGATGCCACATGTTCGGCACAAGCAGGACCGCATCTCCCGCGTTGATGTGGAGCGTCGAATTCTCGGTCTCCAAGGTCCCGCAGCCTTCGGATACATAGACGATCTGATGTTCCGAGAGCTTGCGGCCGTGCTGCCAGTCGAAGTGATGCGTTGGCGGATGCTCCAACGGCGGGTAGGAGGCATACGGTGCGATGATGCTCTCGCCGCACGTTGTCACATACATGCCCCACCGGCGGGCTCGATCGTCGATCCGAAAGTAGCGAAAGTAGGCAAACGGCCGAGCAGGACGCGGCTTTGCGGCGCTGATCATTTTGTCCACCATATTGGTCAGTATATGCACTGCGCTTTGTTGTCTCTCATCTGTAGAGTCGTCTCGTCCTGAAAGACCCCCATTTTGTCGTTCGAAGTAGCCATTTTTCCGGAGGCGGATGTTTCAAGAAGAATGTCGTCAAAATGGGGTTTTGAAATAAATTGCCTATTGACATTAGGCATGTGTATTATGTGCGACGACCCACAGCTAGAGGTCTACGGGCCCACAGAAGCAATTTTAGGTAAACGTTTCAGGAGGCTTTTATGTATAAAGTTCGCTCATTCGACAAAATCGTGGCTACGGGAGCCTTGTTCCTGCTGCTTAGCTTTGTGAATACGCTTTCCTTAGCGGCGCAGCAGTACCTGGGAATCCTGACAGGAGAAGTGACGGACGCTTCCGGAGCGAAGATTGCGAATGCAGAGGTTTCGGCGACCGATGTCACGACGCATTTCACGACCAAGACGAAGACGAACGGTTCTGGTGAATACTCCATACCGTTCCTGACACCCGATACGTATGAGGTGATGGTCGAGATCTCCGGCTTCCGCCCGGAGACACGGACCGGCATTTTGTTGACTGCCGGCGGCAATGTGCGGACAGATTTTGCGTTGAAGGTCGGCGCTGTGGGGGAGAAGGTCGAAGTCACGGCCGACATGGAACTGCTCGATACAGCTTCGGCAAATCTTGGAACGACGATGGGGACGAAGGAGGTCACCGACCTGCCAAATATCGGGCGCAACCCGTTCGTGCTTTCCACTCTGGCTGCCGGTGTCACGACCGGGGCCTACATGCAGTCAAAGGCAAGCGGCTTCACGAATCCTTTCAGTGGCACGGCGGTGCAGATCATCGCTAACGGAAGCAGCGGTCACAATAGGCTGACGCTGGACGGTATTCCTGACGATCCGGCGGAACGGTTGTCTGGGGCAAGCTATACCGGCTTTGTGCCATCGCCGGAGGCAGTGCAGGAGGTCAAGACGCAGACGGCGCTGTATGACGCGCAGTATGGACATGGGAATGGCACGGTATTGAATACGGTTTTGAGGGCCGGATCGAACCGGTATCACGGCTCGGCATACTACGTTTTTCGGAACACGTATCTGGACGCGAATACACATGAGCGCGTGCCGACGCAGAACGCAGCGGTGAATCCGACGCACCGGGTAAACGATCAGTGGACCCAGCCGGGAGGCGTGATTGACGGCCCGCTAATTATTCCGCACGTCTATAACGGCCACGACAAGACGTTCTTTATGGCTGCCTACGAGTATGTCCAGCTTCATCAACCGGTTCCGTTTTCCGGACTGGTTCCAACCACGGCACAGGTGGCGGGCGACTTCTCTGGTCTTTGCTCAAACTTTGTCGCCGGGGTGTGCGCGGCGGGAGCAGGGGTGCAGCTCTATGATCCGACGACAGCGGACGCGAGTGGCAATCGGACGCCATTCCTGAACAACAACATAAAGAGCAAAATTAACGCAGCGGGAGCGGCGCTGGCGAGTTACTATCCTGCTCCGAACAGCACGCTGAGCCCGACGGTGAACTACATCTCTTCGGTCACCTCTTCGCCAAATAAATACTGGTCCTTTGTGACGCGAGTCGATCACTCGATTTCAGACCGTAACAAGCTAAATGCTACCTTCTTCAAGGCCGTCCTGCATCAGATTCAGCCGACCGAAGGATTTCCTAAACTCATTGCGCCGACGGGAGTCGGCTACACGGTCTATCGCAACAACATCGGCGGAAGCCTGGATGATGTCATCGTGGTTTCGCCTACACTTGTGGTGGACGCGCGTATCGGAGTCATCTATCACCCGTTTGGTTTGATCTATCCAGGGAGCACGTTCGATCTTTCCACGATCAACATCAATGGAACGGGCTTGCCATTCCAGTCGTTTCCTGGCGTCTTTGCCTGTGATGCCTGCACCTCACCGGGAGGAGCTTCGGGCACCAGTCCCGGTACTACGTCGTTCTACGCTGGGCTCGCAGCGGGCAATACGGGGCAGATCAGCGAAGATACGCTTGGATCGGCCTCTGTGCTGATTTCGAAGACCTTCAGCAAACACGCTCTGCGAGTGGGCTTTGACGGTAATCTGACACGCTATAACGTACAAAATCCGCAGAGTGGCGTGGGGACGTTCAACTTCAACCGTCAATTTACTCAGAAGAACTCGGTTTCGACGGCTGTTGGGAGCGATGCAAGCTCGGGGAATCCTTTCGCATCCCTGCTGCTGGGCTATCCTTCGAGCGGAAGCTACGGAAATCAGATTGCCTACGCGCTTCAGCAGCTCTATTACGGCATCTATGTCCAGGATGACTGGCGTGTGATGAGGAACCTGACGGTCAATGCAGGTCTTCGCTGGGACTACGAGACGCCATTTACGGAACGTCACAACCGACAAAATACTGGGTTCTGCTTCACCTGCACGAACCCGCTGCAGTCGTCCGTGACAGGTCTTACTCTCAATGGCGGCCTGCAATTTGCCAGCTCGTCGAACCGATACACGTACCCGGCGGACACGAATAACTTTCAGCCGAGGCTTGGCGCGGAGTACCAGTTGAACCCGAACGTGGTGTTGCGCGGGGGCTTCGGAATTATTTACTTCAACACGCTGGAGAGCCCGCTGGGCCAGGGGTTCAGCTCTTCCACCGGCTACGTGGCGACGCTCGATAATACTCATCCTGCAAACGCTCTCACGAATCCATTTCCGAATGGGATCAACCTTCCGACCGGAAGCTCGCTTGGATTGGCTACGCAGGTTGGTCAAGGTGTAACGTTTGCCGATCAGAACCATACGCAACCAAAGATTATGCAGTACTCGGTCAGTGTTCAAACACAGTTGCCCGCCAACGTAGTGTTGCAGCTTGCTTATGTTGGAAACAAAGCGTCGCAGCTCGAGATCAACAAGAATATCGACGCTTTACCAGCGCAGTACTATAACCAGGGTGCTGCGGGAGTTACTTTCTTGCAGACACAGGTTGCGAATCCTATGGCGGGACTGCTGCCTGGATCGTCTTTGAATTCGGCGACTGTTCAAAGGCAGTTCCTGCTCACACCGTTTCCTGAATTTACGAGCGTGACCGATAACTACGCGTCTACCGGAAGCGTTCTGTATAACTCGTTGCAAACCTCCGTTATTAAACGTGTAAGCCATGGTTTTTCAATGCAAGGAAATTTTACGTGGTCCAAGATCATGGACCGGAACATCTATCTCAACGCGCAGGACAGCTTGAGCTCGCCGTTCCGTTATCAGGACCCCAACCCCAACCTGGTAGGGAATCTAGTCGGGATTTATCAGTTCTCTTCCTTATCCGGCAAGCCTGCCTATGAGCGGTTGACGCTGGGCGGATGGCAGATCAACGGCGTGCTTCGCGCACAGAATGGCAACCTGGTGGCGACGCCAGGAGCCTCCACTACTTCTGGAGGTAATGTCACTCCGATTTCCAGTCCACGCCTGGGAAATGCGACCTATGGACGGTATTTCAATACATGCTATGAGAACGCCGCCGGAGCTCTTGTGATGACGACGTCTACGGCCCCTGCCTGCGACTCCACATCCTCGATACCAGCGTTTCAACAGCATCTCTCGTTTACGCTCAACAATATCGGGCCTTACATGAATGATGTTCGGCAGCGCGTTCATCCTCTCTTTGACTTCACGCTATTCAAACAATTCCAATTGCATGAGTCTCTGAACTTCGAAATTCGTGGAGAGTTTTTCAACCTATTCAACACACCTAACTTTGGTGGGCCAAATACGTCTCTTGGGTCGGCTAGCTACGGCATCGTAACGTTGACACAGGCAAACGATCCACGCCTGACTCAGTTGACTGCGCGCCTTAACTTCTAAGTCCTTCCAGTGGCGGACTTGCGCTTGACTTTCGGTCGCGAGTCCGCTTTCTTTTCGGAATAGATTGAGTGACCGGTGATGCTGGTGCTCTATCTCTATAACTTCGAGGTGCCGGTGAACTATCGCAAGAGATGGCTGGAGTCGATTTTTGTCGCCCTCGCCGTGGTGTCGATGGGATTTGTAGAACACGCTTATGGGCAACAGCGTCCTTCTGGGCCAGATGAGCTACGGAAGGGGTTCGCGAATCCGCCGGCCTCGGCGCGACTGCGATGCTATTGGTGGTGGCTGAATGGGCACACCACCAAGGCGACCATCACGCACGACCTGGAGGAGATGCGGAAGAAGGGCTATGGCGGTGTGCTCCTGGTGGATGCGAATGGGGCAAACCAGACCGGCAATGACAATGTTCCTGCCGGCCCCGAGTTCGGCAGTCCGGAGTGGACGGCACTCTATGTTCATGCACTCAAGGAGGCTGACCGGCTTGGGCTGGAGGTTACGCTCAACATTACGAGTGGGTGGAATCTCGGCGGTCCGTGGGTGCAGCCGGAGCAGGCCTCGAAGCTCCTGACGTGGTCGCGGATTGTGGTGAAGATGGGTGCGACAGACGTCTCAAGGATTGAGCTGCCTCCAGTGAAGAACGGATTCTATCGGCAGATTGCCGTGCTGGCCTATCCATTGCATCGTGGCAATGCGATGGCAGGAGAGGATGGCGGCCCACGGAAGGGGTTAGGTGCATTGAAGGCGAAGTCCGCCGCGGTGGAGATGGGATTCTCCATGCCGGATGCCAGTTCGCTACTGGTAGACTCTTCGCCCGAGAAGAAGGATGAAGATACAGACTTAACAGAGGTCCGCGACATCACGGAACAGGTGGACGGCGATGGAGCAGTGCACTGGAGTCCGCCGGCAGGAGACTCGCGGAACTGGGAGGTGTTGCGGATCGGATATACGGACTCGGACGCGCGAGTGTCGACATCGAGTGGCGCCTGGCAGGGTCTGGCGATCGATTATCTCGATCCTGCTGCGCTCGATACGTACTGGAAGAAGAGCGTGCTGCCACTGCTCGAAGCGGGCAAGCCATTTGTGGGAAAGAGCCTGAAGTATGTCGCGACCGATAGCTGGGAGCTGGGTGGGACGAATTGGACGGGCGGGTTTCGTGAAGAATTTCGACGGCGTCGTGGCTACGACCCAGTGCCGTACTTGCCTATTGTTGCAGGGCGAATCGTCGGAAGCCGGGAGTTGAGCACGCAGTTCCTCGCCGATCTGCGACGGACCGTGGCCGACCTGGTGAATGACCATTACGATCGGATGGCTATGCTTGCGGGTAAGTTTGGATTGGGAATACAGTGCGAATCCGGCGGCCCGCATGGAGCCCCCATCGATGCGCTGGAGACGTTTCGGTCGAGCGGTATTCCGCAGACGGAGTATTGGGCAATGTCTCCCGAGCACCGGAGTACTGACACGGAGCGGTACTTTGTGAAAGAGGGTGCGAGCGCCGCGCATATCTATGGCCGACCCCTCGCTGCGGCGGAGGGAATGACCTCGATTGGGAACCAATGGAACGAATCGCTGGGGATGAACCTGCGGCCGTCGTTCGATCAAGCGCTGACGGAAGGGATGAACCGTCTCGTGTGGCACGAGTTTACGTCGTCCCCTGCGGAGCTGGGACTCCCCGGACAGGAGTACTTTGCTGGGACGCATCTAAACCCAAATGTGACGTGGTGGCGCGACGCCGGTCCGTTCTTTATATACCTGAATCGGTCACAATTTTTGTTGCAGCAGGGTGTCCCGGTTAGTGACTTGCTTTATTACTACGGCGATAATGTGCCTAACTTTGTACGATTGAAGCGGGACGATCCGGCGAAGGTACTTCCCGGCTATGACTATGACGTCACAAGTACAGATGCTCTGCTGCAACGAATCTCCATCGTGAACGGCTCATTACGTACGCCAGAGGGGATCAGCTACAAGGCGCTGGTATTGCCCCATTCAAGGATACTTCCGTTGACAGCCTTGAAGCGCGGTGAAGAATATCTGCGTGGCGGAGGAACTCTGATAGGAGAACGACCATTGCGCAGCGAGGGCATTGTGCCAGCGGAAGACCAACAACAGTTTGAGGCGATCGCCAATAGCCTATGGTCAGGCTGCGAGAAAAGCGGCGACAAACATATCCAAATTGGAAAAGGACAGTTATTCTGCATAGCGAGTGCACGAGACGCGCTGAGTGTAACGGGGATCTTGCCGGATATGCAGCCGGTGGAGGATAGCAAAGAAGCGGCGCTTGACTATGTGCATCGACGCGCGGGTGAGACAGAGATCTATTTCATCCGCAACACTCTGGACAAGCCGATCGAGACGGCAGTTCTGCTGCGAGTTAAGGACAAGCAGCCGGAGATATTCGATGCCGATACAGGGGACGTGGAGGAGAGTCTACTGTTTTCCAAGATCGCGGACGGTCGAACGATGCTGCCGCTATCGCTGGCGGCGCGAGGATCGATGTTCGTGATCTTCCGGCACAAGGCCGCTTTGCGAAACATAACAGACATTGAGCGAGATGGATCGATTTTGTATTCCGCGGAGCACCCGGAAAAGACAAGTTTGCCTCAAGGGATCAGCGTGCGGAGCGATGGAACGAAAGCGGCGTTATCCACGCAGGAGCCGGGCAACTATCGGCTTACATTCGCAGACGGGAAGAGCGTTGAAGTGGCGACTAGAGCGGCCGAGACGATCGTCGTGCCGGGGCCGTGGACACTGAGCTTCCCGCCGGGATGGGGAGCGCCACCGCAAGTGGAGATGAATAAGCTTAGCTCGTGGACGAACTCTGCTGATGCGGGAGTTCGCTACTTCTCGGGTAGGTCGACTTATCGGAGCGTACTGTACCTGACGGAAGCGCAAGCCGCAGCCACTTTGTCCGCAAAGCTCAATCTTGGCGAAGTGCATGAGGTCGCAGCTGTGCGAATCAACGGAAAGTTGGCGAGGATACTCTGGGAGCGGCCCTATGCGGTTCGAGTTGACGGGTTGCTCCATGCTGGGGCGAATGCGATTGAGGTTCACGTAACAAATCTTTGGCCGAACAGGCTTATCGGCGATGCGCAGAATCCAGACGGTAAACACTACACCTGGACGAATATTCGCAAGTACACGAAGGATTCTCCGTTGTTGCCGTCAGGAATACTAGGGCCAGTGAGAATCGAGCCGGTGTATAACGCGACGATAAGTATTCCCCTGCAAACAAACACGGAGCATGGAGGATCGACGGGAGAAGTTGTCCGGAGAGAGACAAAGTGAACGAGTTTTCGAACCTGCGAGTGGGACTTTTGGGAGTAGGGTTGGATGCATACTGGGGCCAGTTCAGCGGATTGGAAGAGCGTCTGCGTGGGTATGTTCGTACGGTGGAAGAACGACTGCGCGGGTCCGGGCGCGACATCATCAACTTCGGCCTCGTCGATGGTCCGGCCCGAGCGTTGGCCGTAGGACATGAGGCACGGCAGAAGGACGTCGACATAATGGTGGTCTATGTCACGACCTACGCTTTGTCATCTACGATTCTGCCAATTGTGCGCCGGGCCAAAGTACCGGTGCTGGTCCTGAATCTGCAGCCAACGGCGGCGTTGGATTACGCGGCGTTCCATGCGCTGCCTGATCGCACGGCGATGACCGGCGAATGGCTTGCTTACTGTTCCGCGTGTCCGATGCCGGAGATAGCCAACGTTTTTGCACGTTGTGGCATTCCGTTTCACCAGGTGAATGGCTCGCTCGACGACGACGAGGCATGTTGGCGCGAGATCGACGAATGGATGGATGCCGCACGAGTCGTGCATATCTTGAGTCATACGTGCCTCGGGCTAATGGGCCACTACTATAGCGGCATGCTCGATATTGCGACCGACCTGGTTGCCGTTTGCAACATCTTCGGCGTGCACATCGAACATTTGGAAGTGGACGAACTGAGCCGGTTGAGGATCGACGCGAGTGCGGCAGCGGTCCTAAAGCAGGGTGCGAAGATACGCGAGACCTTCGACGTCCAGGAGGACTGCTCCCAATTCGAGTTGGCGCGCGCGGCAAAGACCTCCGCGGCACTGGAGCAAATGGTCGCCAAGTATTCGCTGGGAGCGCTCGCCTACTATTACAAGGGGTCTGGCTCCGAGGCGAATGAGGAGACGATGAGTTCGATTATCGTTGGGACGTCATTGCTGACAGGTCGCGGTGTTGCTGTCGCGGGAGAGTACGAGATCAAAAATGCGCTGGCGATGAAGATCCTCGACGGTCTCGGCGCTGGGGGCTCGTTCACCGAGTACTATACGGTTGACTTCGCGGACGATGTGGTCCTGATGGGGCACGACGGCCCGGGTCATCCCGGCATCGCGGAAGGCAAGACCAAGGTGCGCCCGTTGCAGGTGTACCACGGCAAGGTAGGTAACGGGCTTTCGGTTGAGATGAGCGTGCGGGTGGGTCCAGTGACGCTACTATCGGTAGTCGAATGCAAGCGACGCGGATTCAAGCTGCTGGTCGCTGAAGGGCGCACGGAAGAAGGTCCGATTCTTCGCATTGGAAACACCAATAGCCGTTATCGGTTTCCAATCGGTGCGCGTGCCTTTATGGAGAAGTGGAATGGCCATGCGCCTGCCCATCATTGTGCGGTAGGGGTCGGGCATCTTGCTTCAAAGCTTGAGAAATTAGGGGCTTTATTGGAAATCGACGTGGTGCCAGTTTGCTAAACGCGAGTATGCTGATTAGTCGCTGTCCCTTTGAGGAGTTAGAGCCGGAACCATTTTCTGCGACTCAGGGTTTACGCGCCAAGTACCCAATCCGCACTTGTACCTTTCAATCTCGCGTCTACGAATACGACGATCCAGAGGTGAACTCGACCGGAATCCTAATGCCGGTTCCTTTACATACCAGGCATGTATCTGATCTTCAATAAAGTACAGTCGTCTTGGGCCAGGTTCGGCGCCTGAAAATTCTTGACGTGATCGATGATCGCATCGATGTTTTCGTAATGAGCCACTGCATTCAATCCCGAATCGCCGAATTGATTGCCTGCATTGTCCTCCGCCTCAGTGACGCCGTCGGATGCCAGGAGAAGCCACTCTCCGGGTCGCAACATGCAATGAGTGGAGGTATAGCTTGCCCCGGCGATGAGTCCGACAACGAGGTTGCCTTCCTCCAGACGTCGTATCTCAGTGCCTCTCACCGCAAGCGGCTGGATGTGGCCGCAGTTCGTATATTCGACGCGGCCGTCTGGAAAGAGTTTGAGCAAGACCATCGTCGCATATTTACCGACATTACGAGCACAGAGGAAGTGATTGACCACCGCAGCAATCTCCGGCAAACCTTGCCGCGCAAGGAACTGAGAGTGGATGATTCCTTGCAACGTGGCTGCCACTATGGCGGCCGAGACGCCCTTGCCGGAAACGTCTGCGACGATGACGCATATACAGTCTTCAAGCGCGACGGCGTCGTAGAAGTCCCCGCCAATTGCCAGACAAGGAACGCTCTTCGCGTGGATCTCCGCATAGGGAAGCCTTGGCAGCGTCATCGACATCAGGCTGCTGTGAATTTTCGCCGCTACCGCAAGTTCCTCGCGCGCCTGCCGAGCCTTGTATTCTGCCTCGGCAAGCAACGCATTGTGCAGAAGTGTCGCCGCCTCCGCGGCTATCGTATCGAGCAGTTGATGATCGATCTTAGTTAGATCTCTTAGCCCGATCTGACTGTCAAGATAAAGCAGCCCTAGCAGTCGGTTGGGTTCCTTCGCCGAAGCACGTTTTCGCAGGGGAATACAGCATATACTGCGGATGCTGTTCACCATCACGCTTGACCATCCTGATGCGTTGTCGTCTGCCAATGTGTCGCTGACCGAAAATTTTGACTCGCTCTCAATTGCCTTGTGAATGGCTCGGCGTGAGACGGTTGAATCCTCTTGCAGGGTCTTGCCATCAGCGCTCAGGCCCTGCGCCAGCCGCATCTCACCGTCTTCCTGCAGAAAGACGAAACCACGCTCCAGTCCGGTAAGCTGCAGCGTCAGATGGAGAAATGCACTGAGAATATCTTCGATTGCTCCGCCTTCGTTGAGTTGACGGGCGGCACGAAGAAGCCAGTTCAGTTTTTCCATCTCGCGTGCTGCCGGGCGAAGTTCGCCGGCAGGCAGTCGAAGTTCACTCAACGACGAGAGCAGATTGGTAACCGGGGATTGTAGTTGAGCGCTTGTTGTCTGATTGGGTTGCTGGAGGTGAAATCGCAACTGCGGACCCTTGAGCGAGCCCAGTTGTAATACATCTTCGAATTTCAGCAAGGCCCGCTCGACGCGCATCGCATTCAGAAAGGTGCCGTACGTGCTGTTTTGATCTACGACCGTGTAAGTGTCGCCCTCTCTCACGATCACGGCGTGATTACGCGAAACGCGTGGATCGTTCAGCACTACATCCTGATTAGGCGAACGGCCAATCGACGTAGAGTCACGGTCAAGATCGACGCTATGCGGTCCATTGGCGTCGTAATAGCTAAGCGTGATGGTAGCCATCGAAAAGGTCCTGTTCGGATGACAGTACACTATGTCTCTGAGTTGCAGGTAGTAGCGATTCTCTTCTGTGCGACTTGGTCGTAAATAAAACGAGGCAGCTGGCCGGGTTCGTGGCCCGACCAGCTGCAGGGTCAGTGTTGGGGTACCGAGTTGAATGCCAGCTCGGTCGAGCTTGGAGCTTGCTTGTTGTTCGCCTGCAGGCTCTCTTTCTCGGCGCGGCTCTTCGGGCATTCGAGGCCGTAGGTGCTGCCTGCCGTCCAGATCTGTCGCAGGAAATATTTGTCGCCGTATCGATCGAAGACGATGGTTCCGTGGTCAGCAGCACGATGCTTAATCGCATCATGCATCTCCACGAACCCTGCTGCCCGGCCAGGGCCTTGCAAACGGACTAGATTGCCCGATTCGCGGTCGATTCGATACGTCCCGGCAGGCAATGTCTGGAGCCCCGTCTGGAAGGCGAAAGGAATATTCACTTCGGCCAGGGGCGTGCTGCCCTGGGCTGAAGCGGATTGGGTTGACGCCAGCGAGCCGATCGTCAGGGCGCAAGCGATAAGACTGGAACCAAGGATGGAAGTAAGCCTTATGTTTTTCATGACTCGATCTCCTTCTGGAGGACAGTGTTCATAACTGCCTTCACCCGTTAAAGCGGAGAGCGTGAGTCATTCGTGCCACGATTTTCTGGATTTGTTTAATTTCCTTCAAGTTATTCATGATAAATGAGTTAAATGAGAAACTTATTGGTTCCGGAATGGTTACACGTAGAGTTCAGCTTCCAAGAAAAAAGCCCCGGTGAGTGTCGGGGCTTTCTATCTACTATTGGATGGTGGGGCCCGACCAACGCCGCGAAGATCGATGCTCTTTCTTATTGCTTCCCTATTCCAACTGAGCAATGGCCTTCCCCAGCCGAACCCTGACACTTGCCTTCCCATACTGTCGTGTCTTTTGGATGCTCAATACTGACTTTCACAAAAAAGTCACAGTCTTTGCTGTCATTCTGTCCGGGATCGACAGGACATTCAGTGTCATGAAAAAGCAAGTTAGTTGCGCTAGTAAGCGTCCAGCTGGAATCCCCCCGCGTTTCCAAGTAGATTGTGCTCCCATCACCGAGATCGCTTCCGTCGCAGTTTTGGTTGGAGCAAACAGTCACGGCATTCTTTTTTTCTGTCTTATCCTTATGTCTATTTGAAATTTTGATGACCCACCCGTTCAGTGGCTGCGGCGGTATGGGCGGGTAAGATGCCGTTGGGATGACTCCCTTAGTGATTATCAGGCCAATGTTATTACTCTTCGCAGTGCATTTTTTGTTTTTGTCACAGTTCTGCGACCATTGTTGCCCGTACCTGACCTCTCCATAGATACTTCCACCTCCCATGTCGAGCGGTGAATCAACGGTGTCAGTCCCCTTCACTTGTTGTTTGCAGCCTGTAAATCCCCCACCAATTACGAAAAACATGCCCGCACTCGCTACAAGCAGCATTTTTAGCTTCATGGTGATCTCCTATCGGAATGAGCCGCTACCGGGATTTCCCGCATAGCATTCGAATGTCTGGCCGAGAGAGATACGTCTGGGATACCTGAGGGCTCCAAGTGTGTTGGATTTGGGAGCTGATGTCAACAGCTTTCTTCGAGAAGTTACTATATTCGTTTGCGTCCCTCAGCTTCTTTGAAGCCGTCGCTGCAAGGCATACGCTATGTAGCTCCGAATCTAACTGTCCCGTGGATGCGAAGTGGGCTGCTGCTTGCACGGCAGCACCGTGGGCTTGCTGAGGCAAGCCAACAAAGAGACTTATTTCAGCGATTTCCAGGTTTCTGACCGCTTCGTCCCCAAATCGATCCGTCTTTTCCCGTCTTTCCAGATCATCCAAATCATTCAAAGCTTGTTTCTTCATTCCCAAGTGGGATTCGGCAATCGTCTTGTAGAGTGCAAATTCCTGCTTGTCACCTGGTGTCATCCTTGGATAGGTAGTTGGCATTTGTTGGGCAATGGATAAGGCCTCGCGGTATCTCCCTCTACTCAGCAACGATGTGGTGCGTCTTTCGGCGGCCAATATCGTCAGTGTGTCGTTTACTGGTTCAAATTGAAGAATGGCGTCGGATTCGGCATAACGCCCGAGCTTCCAAAGCGTCTCTGCGGTATTCACTGCTTCATAGGCTCTGGTGCTCGCTATATCTGCCAACGACTTCGCATTCTGGAAGTGCACCAATGCGTCCGGGTATTGTTCCATCGCAAAGAAGACTGTTCCGATAACCTCCTCGGCCTTACTCATGAGTGGATGGCTGCCAGACTTAGTGGCTAAATCCAAAAATTCGTTTCCGGACTGCAAGGCTTGCTGGTATTGACCTTTGTCTCGTTCGGTACGAATGAGGACCAATGAAGCATTGGCCGCACGCATGAAGTAACCATTTTTTTTGTAGTAGTCGAGTGCTGCCTGCGCTGGGCCGAGCACCCGATCGGGAAGATGTCTCTGGTTCATCAGGTTGGCCAGCATGAGATTCGCGTAAGCTTCAACTCGAAGCTGCTGGGTCTGGTGAGCAAGCTGTATTGCTTCCTGGAGAGAATCTTCAGCTTGTTGGAGATTCCCTTCGCGGATCTCCGCATCGGCGAGTCGCACGATCCCGTCAGCGGCCCAGGCATCAAGCTGATTCTCTCGGGCGAGGCGAATGGCCTGCTCGGCATAGTTTGCGGCCTGTTGAGCGTTCGCGCCGGATGCGGTACTGCTGAGCTGGGTGAGGGCGCGAATCTCCAATTGTACGCTGGGAATCTTGCTCGCTTCGTCAAGGGAACGTTCCAGAAACGGTTTTGCCTCAGCCCAATTCCCGCTGTCATTGGCTGCATAGCCGCGTGCAAAGTCCAATTCTGCGAGGCCTTCCGGATTCATCTCCGTCGTAAATATTGCCTGCGCCCGTTCGAACGCGCGGCCCGCTTCCGGAACATGGTGCAGCCGGCTCTGAAGGACAGCCGTGTGCATGTACGACGCAGGGTCATTGCCATCGAGTTGAGCAGCCAAGGCGTAGTTTTCTAGTGCGCGGGTGGGGTCGCCTGCGCGTTCATAGGCCATGCCGAGATCGACATACCCCGAGGGCTTTTGAGTCGGAGGCAGACGATTCAATATCTGCCGATATGTTGCAATTTCGGCGGGAAAGTCTTTCGTGACGGTTGCGTGGATCGCGTCCAGATACATGCGATCGAGCGGTTGGAGATGTCGTCCTCCTGGCGTGGCGACGAGCAGCTCTCGTTGAGCGTTGCCGTCGAAGTCGAGGTTGGCCCATGCCTCTGCCAGTCGCGCATGTGCCATGACGAAGTGATTATCCTGCGCGACTGCTTCCTGGAGTGACCGTGTCGCCTTGACGTTGTTGCCCTCCCGAAGGGCAGCTACACCAGCGTCGTACCAGCGAAGAGCCTCCGCATTCGGGCGGTAGTATTGTCGTGATTGCCAGAAAAAGAAGACGCTCCCGACGGCCAACCCCAATACCATGGCGGAAGCAAACCAGAGAACCCAGGGCCGGTCTTTTTTTAGATTCTCGATATTCGCCGGACCAGCTTGCAGGGCCTTGGCGACTTCTTTTGCAGATTGAAATCGCTTCTCCGGGTCGTACTCCAGACAACGCTCGATGATGCGGTCGCACTGTCCGGGGACCCTGGGCCGGAGCGAAGAGGGGGGCAGCGGAAGTTTGGCGCGGCGAATCGCTGCGGCGACGGGCGTGTCTGCAGCATACGGGTGCAAGCCCGTGACGAGCTCGTACAAGATGATGCCGAGTGCATAGATGTCCGTCGCTGGAGATACCGGTTTCGCTTCGAACTGCTCAGGGGCCATATATTCCGGCGTACCCATAATCATTTGTGGGAGAGTCTTTCCCGTTGTCTTTGCAGACGATGGAGTGCCACTCTTGAAGGCGTCCAAATCAAAATCGCGCGCGAGGCCAAAATCCATCAGTACGACCCGCGTAGCGCCACCCTGTTTGCACAGCATGATGTTGCCAGATTTGAGATCGCGATGAATGATGCCTTTCTCATGGATCAGCCGCAGGCCTTCGCAGATCTCAAGCGCGATGCCCATCGCCTCCTTCCACGGTAGTGGACCGTCCCTGTGTATCTTTTCGTGGAGTGTGATTCCTTCCAGGTATTCCATGGTTAGAAAGGCAGTTGCCTGGTGCCTGCCGGACGCAGGGAGGAGATAGAGCTCATGAATGCGGCAGACCTCGGGTCCGCTTACTCTCCTCGCCAGTTGTACCTCCTGACGGAAGCGCTCGAATGTGTCCGAGGAAGACGCTATGCCATGACGGATTGTTTTAAGAGCGACGATTCCGAGTTGCAGGTCTTCCGCCTCATACACCTCGCCCATCCCGCCTTTGCCGATCGGCCGAATGATGCGGAAACGTCCGAGAACGAGTTCGCCCGACTGAAAACGAGCTCCGTTGTCGTCCAGGAACCCGCTGAGTTGAGCGAGCGGAGCATCAAGCAATCCGGTGTCTTGCTGTTCGGCCTTGAGGAGCTCCTCGAGGCGCATCTTTAATTCGAGGTCCTTGCCACAGGCAGCGTCCACAAAAGCCGCACGATTCTGTGTGTCCTTCTCCAGGGCGGCATGGAATAGCGGTTTCAGGCGTTGCCAGAGTTCAGGAGTCATAGGGGATTCACGGCGATAGCTCTTGGCGAAGCCACGCACGAGCCATTGTCCAATCGCGTTTTACAGTACGTGTTGACACGCTAAGCTGCAGTGCGATCTCTTCGAATGTCAGGCCTGCAAAAAAATGCATCTCAAGAATCTTTGCCTGTCTCGGATCAAACTCAGCGAGGCGACAGAGCGCTTCATCGACAGCTAACACGTCTGCGGTCGAGCTACTGGCGCCCGCGATCATGTCTTCGACCAGAGTCACCTGGAGCTGCCCATCTCCGCGTTTTCCCGCGCTATGGGCTCGGGCGTAGTCCACCAGGATGTGGCGCATAACATTGGCGGCCAGGCCCAACACGCGGGCCCGATCCTGCCACATGGAATCGGAGCAGCTACCGAGCCGCAAGTAGGCTTCATTCACCAGGGCAGTCGGTTGGAGAGTATGATTTCTGCGCTCAAAGCGCATTTTGCCCGCAGCCAGCCGATGCAACTCCTGGTACAGGCTTGTGGCAAGATCATGCCCTGCTTCGGGCATCAACGGCGATGACGGTAACCTCGGCGGGTTTTCCTGTCGTCTCGTAGCCATACTTCCTCGCTAATGTAGGTGGCCAGTATAGCTCGAATAGGAGAAGCTTCGATTGTAGTTCATTCTTCTGAAGGGCTAAGTCAGAGCTGACCTTCGGCGGGCTACACAGCCTTCGATCACGAAACAGATGTGACCGGTCTCGACCGGATAGGTCAAAAAAGCATCTGCCAGATGCTCTATGCCGAGCGAAGACGCGGCAGTGTGGAAGATCACTGCAACGTTCGCTGTCGTTGGCTCCTCCCGCAGTTGTCTGCATACTTCGTAACCGCTTATATCGGGAAGATTCAGATCCAGAAGCACAGCATCCACCCCACCGACCAAGGCGAGTTGCAGACCTTGCTTTCCCGTCGTAGCAAACATTGTGCTAAAGCCTGAGCGTTCCAGCAACTCAGCAAGTCCTTGAGCATGGGCTTCGTTGTCGTCTATCACAAGTACCTTAATGCGAGACCCTCCCGGAATCACCTCAGAGCCATGACGATTTTATGACTTTTGAAGTCAGAATGGTCTTAGGTAATATACCTATCTATTAATGTTTAGGACTGCTCGCGGTGAACTCGGAACAGCATGGCTTAACCGATGGCTGAAACTCCATGATTTCCGCGCGTGTGCCATCAGGATCGTACATATTGAACTGCCATTTCCCGTCTCGCCCGATCTGTGCGTTGCCATGCTTCCCAGTAAGGCGGTCTCCGGACCAGAGCAGATCAACCGACCTCTCGATGTTATCCACACCAAGAGAGAAATGATTGAGGACGCCGAGATTGTCTTTTGACATCGCCGGCGGAATCCCCCGTGTTTCAGGCCCGTTTACGGCCATGTATTCCATCCAGTCGGTGCCATCGGGAACCTGTTGCGAGACCCATTGGACGACAGTATCAGTCATGCCGCCATACCAGTATGGACGAAAGCCAAGCACTGTTCGATAAAAGGCATCCTCCGCAGAGCGACTATGGACGATGTACCCCACATGAATGATGTGGCTACTGAGAGAGTTGGTTGGCACCGATGTGGGCCTCATCGGAGGCTGCACGAACTCAACCTTGTTTCCCTCCGGATCGGTTACGTCGAACCAATGACTACCGTCGCCGCCGCTTTCAACCTGCTGAGGCACGGCCACACCGTGTGCAACTAGATACAGTCTCAGCTCCTCCGCGTTTGTCGTGTTGAAAGCTACGTGGTCGAGGCGATTGATCGACGGGGAGCCAGAGGGAAGAGGCAATACCTCGACAAACTGTATCGGATTGAAGTAATAGCGAACGCCATGCGAGTTTTCAGGATCTTCCCGCTTTATTGCACCTAGATCATGTACATAAAAGAATTCTGTCTTGGAAAAGTCCGAGCTATATACAGAAAGGTGAGAGATGCTTTTAATTGGCGGACGCGACGTCTGCGTCTGGCCTGCAGGGCCCGAGCTTTTTTGAGCGTACAACGGACAATCACATCTAAAGATGAGACCGCAGAGAGCAGCTAGAGCCACACCATGTTTTATAGACATCGAAAGATATCTCCGAACGCGAGACGCAAATCGTTCGTTGTTGAGAGTTGTTGAGGAAGGCGCAATTACTACAGCACGCAAACTATAGTGTGCGTGTTCAAGCTTGTCAACCGGAGGAGGCGGCAGGCGCAACTGTTCCAGACGACCTCAAAGTCGAGACTGAAGTTCTTGAGCGAAGACAATCGCAATTGGATGTTGACGGTTGGAAATCGACGAGAGATTGCTCCGACTGTGCAGGGTATTCGTTCAATGTTTTCTCATAAGTCTGCATAGCTTTTCCAAGGATTGATACCACATCTGATAACACCATGCACTCTCTACCGTGTCCTTGAACCCACTATGTTTCAGACCAAGAACGCACCCATCTGAAGTGCACAGAAGGTGCATATCGACCAGCGTTTCAGTGGTGCTAGCCGAAGAGACTGTCTTCCAGATATATCTGACCTGATTCGCCCCCACAACACAGCAGGAGCCATGAACCTTGCCTGAAGCGCTTCAGCGCGATAGAGATCAATACGGAAGGTCTCTTGTCCTACAAGATTGAAAACAAATTCGGTATCCGCTGCATCTGGCGCCTCAAGCCATGCTTCGATATATTCCGGGATGCTGAGCGCATATAGCACGCGGCTACTGTCGGCTTCAATCTTGAATGAAAGGGCAACATCCCTCTCGTGCCGGTCCGGCATCATCACCATCATTCCAAGATCATTTAGCGTGTTGTATTCCGTGTCGCTCACTCCGTTCACCTCATCCGCACAAGGAGAAAGCACTTTACCTTCCGAAGGAATATACCCAAGGAACAATGTGACGACGTTGCATTGTCAGGGATGAACCGGCTTGTGAGAGGGGCTATCCGGTAGTAATAACACGCTCACGAATCGAAACGGCGATGTGTCCGCTCTCTGATCCTATGAATTTGTAAATCGTGCTGCGATCTCGTCCATATTTTGAAATTTTGCGATGAAAGACGGCAGACAGAGACGAATAGAACGAAATGCGCGATGTCTTACATGATTGACGCCGAGTATTCCGTCGACCCACGGCCTTCAGATGCAAAAATCCGTATGTGCGATCAACTGTGAGTGAGCCATCCATTGATTCGGGAACGATAGCCCCGACTCATAGTAAGCTTTTCGCCGTTTACCAGAACAACGGTATATTCTCCGTCAGCTTCAGTGCGCACTTCCTTTACATGTTGCAGGTTGACGATAGAGGAACGATGCACACGCAAAAACATCTCCGGATCGAGCTTCTCTTCCAGGCGAGCCATAGTCTCCCGTAGCAAATGGGTCTCGGTCTGTGTGTTGATGCGGACATAATTTTCCTCTGCACTGATCCAGCGAATGTCTGATACCGGAAGGAAGACAATCCTTCCGCGCGACTTGAAGACGATGCGCGTCGTATAGCGACTTCCGTGCCGGCCTGCAGTCCCGGCTGGCTGCTGATTGACGAGTATTTCTTTGCGGGCGCGCTCCACTGCCGACGATAGCCGCTCACGGGTAAACGGCTTCAGCAAGTAATCCACCGCGTGAATTTCAAAGGCGCGCAACGCGTATTGATCGTGCGCAGTAGTAAAGATAATGTGCGGCGTCGGCGCGATTTTGCTGGAACAAAGCTCTGTTGCGATATCGAAGCCATCCATGCCGGGCATCTGGATATCAAGAAAAAGCAGTTGCGGTTTAGTGGCACGCACCAACTCGATCGTCTCACCCCCCGTGACCCCTTCACCAACAACCTCGATTTCGGGCTCATCTCGTAGAAGCTGACGCAGCTTTTGGCGAGCGAGCACTTCATCATCTGCCAAAACAGTATGAATCATCATCACACACCGTACCCTGTAAGCTTTTCGGTTGGACGTTCTGAGAACTGCAGGGGGAGCGTTAAGGTCACTCGGACTTTACCGTGTGCCAGTTCCTCAATAGCGAAGGCTTGTTCGCTCCCGTAGTGCAAACGCATACGGTCTTTCACATTGGCGAGTCCAACACCCTTTCGTGCATCACCATTCGGAGATTCAAGATGAAGGCCCAGCCCGCTGTTAGTTACGCTGATCATTAATGTATCGTTCCGGCGGCGCACGTCGACAACGATTACACCATCCCTTTCCAGCCTCGAGAGGCCGTGAGTGTAGGCATTTTCGATAACCGGCTGCAGAAGCATGGCGGGAACCAGTGCGTCGTACAGATCTGATTCGACAGAGACCTCCTGAAGTACCCGGCCGGTGTATCTGCGATCCTGCATGGCAAGATACATCTCTATAAATTCCATTTCATCGCTGAGAGGAATCAATTGCACCTCACCGCGTTCCAAAGTGATACGCAGAAGGCTGCTGAGTTGTTCCAGCATTTTGTCGGCAGCCGCAATGTCCGTCTGCATCAGGCTGGAAATACTGTTCATCGTGTTGAAAAGAAAGTGCGGATTCAACTGCATGCGCAGTGCGCGCAGCTGTGCGTTGGCAAACTGCGTTTCCAACTGGACGGCCGCATATTCGGTTTCGCGATAGAGCTGGTAGTAACCGATGCCGCGAAGCAGAAAGAAGACCGACCAGAAGAAGACCAGGTTGTCCACCAGTTCCGCATCTAATTCAAATGCAACGCGACGCCAGAAGGTCATGTGGACGCCGAGCGGTAGCTGGGGGAAGAGCGCCACCCAAATCATCTCTTCGAGCACACTTACCACAAGACTTAACGGCAGGACCCACGTCACCATCGTCAAGAGATTTGCGTTCTGGACGTAGTGTCCCAGACGCCACCACAGCAGCCAGCAGATGGTCCCCAGAAGGAAATATTGCACGCCCCACGCCGTCATCAGCAGCCCGAACGTGATGGAAACGTGTTTATTCCACGAGTGCAAGTGGACCCAATCCTGCAACCCGAACAACATCCCCAGCAAGGTGAATGCCCCCACGAAGACGACCGGGTTCAGGAAGGGAAGTACTGTGCGATCTCTTACCTTTGGAGAAGAATTCAGTGGTGAACCCTGCGCTTTCTAAGCAAACGGCAACGCCATATTCTTCATGAACTAGAGAGAGGAAGCAACTGGCCCGCGAAAGACCCATCGGAGGTATACGCTATCGCAGCCACCGGGAAGATGCCTTTTGTGCTTCCATTCTTATAGAGGAAAGCAAGCGCAACAGAGTGATGCTCAAACCACGCATTGGCAGCGGAGATAGCGGTCCGGCACTCTTCCTCACCTATCTTAGACCCGAGGGCGTCCATATCCCGTTTTAATAGGTTGTCAGCCTCCTTTCCGCCCTGCAGAACAGCAAGGCGAAAGTGAAAATAGGCGGCCTTGTTGTCCACGGGTACGCCGCGCCCCTCACGCGCCAGGATACCGAGCACGATGGAGGACTTCCAACTCCCCGCGTTCGCAGCCGCCTCCAGAAGTGTGCGGCTTTGCTGGGGATCCTGCGCTAATTCAGGGTGGTTTACCAGCAGAAGGCCCAGCGAATGGATCGCCGGCACATATCCGGCATCGGCTCCCTGCCGCAGCAGCTCCGCTGCCCTGGGCAGGTCGTGTGGATGGTCGGCATTAATTGAGTAAAGCGACCCGAGATTGAAAGCGGCCACAGGATCGTGCAGCTTCAACCCTGATTCAAACCATCTCTCCGCGGCAATCTTGTCCTCCTTCACTGCGATGCCGAAGTAGTAGAGATCGCCGAGATAAGTAGCGGCGGTGCCATTGCCCTTCTGAAAGGCCTGGGTCAGGAGCTGCACTGCGGTGTCGCCATTCTTCTGAATACCGATACCGTTCAGATAGGCGACCGCCAGATTGACCTTGGCTATGGCATAGCCAGACGCTGCTGAAAGTTGATACCAGTGGACTGCGCGTTTGAAATCCCGGGATACTCCAATTCCAGCCTGGTAGAAGTAACCAACCTGGTTCTGCGCTTCGGGGCTTCCGTGCCCGGCTGCTTTCTCATACCAGTACGCTGCCATCTTTGGATCCGGAGTGACGCCCTTACCGGTGAAATAGTCTCCTGCGAGCACAATCTCATCGCGAACCGATCCTTGTTCTGCAAGCGCACGAACATGAGTCAGATCTTCTGTGGCATCAGCGCAAGCCGGCGGGGCAGTCCAGAGCGCGTACGCGAGTAGGAGAAAAGCAGACCCAAGACGGCAGATAACTTTCCACGTGGTATGCATGGTTCCCTCCAGGATCCCAATGCGGCCTTACTGATGGTCTGTTGGTGACAACCGGCCCGTCCGGTTGTCACCTAGACGTGAACCGCTACGCAATGGTGATCGAGATAGTTCCTCCATTTCGGGGTACCGATCACTAGAATTAGCCGGTTTAACACACCTCCATACCACTGGCCGAAACAATGCGGTCCTTCGTCACAAATTCGGCAAATTAAAAAGAGAGAGGGGGCCGGAAGCTGAAACTTCCGGCCCATTGAAAGCAACGAAACTATTAGAACCTGAACTTTGCCCAGAGCAACAGGTGGCGGAACGTTGGTTCAACCGCATTCTGCTTATTCAGGTAGCTGCTGGTGCCGATATCCAGCAGGTTGATGTCCAGAGGACCGATGTTGTTGTGATTGGTAAAGTTCTGCGCCTCGACACGGAAGACGAACATACCTCGTTCAAAGTGCAGCCATGATGACGGAACATCCTTCTCCACGGCAATGTTCCAATACTGCGCATTAGGGTTCACAAAGCTATTGCGTCCCACTTCCTGGGTCGTGAATTGTGGTCCATGGGGCACGAGCCAATGCACGTTGTCAGCTGTGGTGGGGTTGCCGGTCACGCCGTCGTAGTAGACCCCGGTGGTGAGGCCGAGGTACGACCCATCGAAACCGACCGTGTCGATTGGCTTGCTTGGGTTACCGACAAGCGGGCGATCATTGGCTGTGCTGCCGTCACCGTTCGTATCGAGGCCGCTGACGTTGAACGTGCTGTGATACCCAGACTGCAACTGCGTGGTTCCGGAGATAGTGATGTGCCGCGTAAAGGTGCCGTAGAACACATCTGCCGCAGTGTTATTGGAATGGAATCCTACCGGTGTCCATGCATAGCTAAACGATACGTAGTGGCGGTGGTCCCAGACCGAGGGCCCCCAATCTTGCCCCAGACCGTTGCCGGAGAGGTTTGCCGAGTAGGAGGTAGGCGCTGCAAACGTTGCAAATACATCGGATGCATCGTCCAGGTCCTTTCCATACGTGTATGCGACGCGGAAGAACAGGCCACGCGAGAATTGCCGCGAGACCTCCGTCTGTATGCTGTTGTACTCCGAATCGGCGCGGTTGGCGCGTATATTGATGGCGTTGCGCGCCGGGTTGATTCGGGATCCATTGACGAAGTAGTTGAGTTGTTGGTTGGCATACAACTTCCCGCCGTGGTTGCCGACATAGTTTGCTGTCAGCTTGATTTGAGCAGGCAATTGCCGCTCAACGCCGACGTTCCATTGCCAGGTAAAAGGATTCACCAGATTACTCGCCACACTCTGAACAGAGGACAGAGGGCTTAGGGTCGGAGTAATGGTGCCAAGCAACGCGGTGGCATTGGCCAGGCCGCGGCCAGTGGTGGAGGTCAGCAGGCCCGTGGGTGCATTCGGCGAAGACTGTGCGCCATTGGTAGCTATGTTGGTGAAGTCCGTATCGTAAAAAAGTCCGACTCCGCCGTGGAAGACCGTCTTACCGTCGCTGAAGATACTTCCGTGCGGGTTCCACGCAAAGCCGAACCGTGGGGCGATGTTGTTGGTATCGTTCTTCACCTTAACGATGGTATTAATCGGTGCAAACGGATTATTCAAATCAATCGCGGGATACTGGAGCGAGTTTTCGGGGGCTGTCAAATAGTCATAGCGCAGGCCGGCATTTATCGTCAGGTCCGATGTCAGCTTGACGTCATCCTGAACAAAAAAAGCGCTCTTCCAGGTATGCGGATCGATGCGCGTTGGGCCGAAAGTCTTGGTTGCCTGACCCGATGAACCCAGAAAATTATCGAGAAAATTATCCAAAGCGGAAAGAGCGCCTCCCTTGGCGAAGACGAGGTCACCCAGAGCGTTCTGAGCAACAACATCTGTCTCGATCTGACGCCCTACGTCCGCACCGAAACGAAGTGTGTGGCGGCCGCGTGTCCAGCTCACAGTGTCCTGAAATTGATAGAGTTCCTCGTTGTTTCCCTGCGGCATATTCTGCGAGATGCCCAGCGGGTTCGTCCCCCCGAAACCCTGCCCAAAAAAGGTGAGGTTGTAGTTTTTCGATAGAGGATTGGCGAGCGTCTGCGGCGTTGGCTGGAAGAGGAAATTAACCCGTGTCTCCGACGCCCGAAACTCGTTTAGCATACGTGGCGAAAAGACATGGGTCCACGTTCCCTGGCCAACTTCTGCAGGCCCGCCGACTTCAGAGTCAAATCCAGGCAACCCCGAGGTGTTCAGCGGCAGATATGGATTGAAGTTGGAACGGTCATGCAGATAGCGGAAGCTGAACGTGTCCTTCGCCGAAGGAATGAAATCGACACGATATAGCCACTGGGTCTCAGGTTGTTGTTGCGCTACAGGAGGGCGCTCGAACAAAGCAGTCGTAATAGAACAGCCTGCAGTGCATCCACCACGCGGGCTGATCTTGTAGGCATTGGCTGCACCTATGTTGGTGTAGGCGGTCAGGTACTGCCCTCCGGAGAGATAACTCTGCAACAGAGCAACCTGCTGGCCGCCAATCGCCGTCAACTGTGCGTAGCCCGCTGCGTCTGGAAGTTCGACAGCGCCAGGCTGCGTATTGCCATAGAAGCGTGTCCATTGCGACGCGCCGAAGCCATAGAGTTTGTCCTTCCAGATGGGGCCTCCACCGGTAAAGCCAAACTGGTGCTGGTCATAGCGCGCCTTGGGATTGGAGGTGTAAGGTTTGCCCTGACGTGTCACACCGTCCAGCGAATCGAGTCCGGAACCCGTATAGAGCTCCCACACGTCTCCATGAAACCGATTCGTGCCCGCCTTGGTAATGAGATTGACTACTGCTCCGCCCGAACGGCCATACTCTGCCGACGACGAATTGGTCAGCGCGGTGATGCTCTGATAGGCATCGGGAATGTTGATATTGAAAGCCTGGCCTCCTATGCCGACGTCGTTGATGTCCTGGCCATCCATCATAAAGTTGTTGCTACGCGGACGTGCTCCATTGACCTCAATCTGCTCAAAGTTGCCGCCAATACCACCCAGTCCAAGGTTTTGATCTACGATTTGAACTCCCGGCACAGTCTGCAACAACTCGAGGGGATTTAATGTGAAGATGGGAATCTTTGAGAGCTCTGCGGAGCTGACCGTACTCGATAGCTGGCCGTTTTCCGTGTTGATATTGTTCGTATTCGCTTCCACATTAACAGCCTGTGATACTTCCCCAACGGTGAGCACTGGATCGACCGTTGTCACAATAGAAGGGACCACGTTGAGGTCACGTGTATTCGCCGTTTCAAAGCCCCCCGCCTTCACGGTCACCGTGTAATGGCCGGAGTTCACAGCATCGATTCGAAAAGCCCCACGTTCATCGGCCACGGCGCCCCGCGTCTCGCTTGTCTCCTGTGAAGTCACAGTTACTATGGCTCCTGGAACGACTGCGCCGGTCTTATCGCGCACAATACCGGCGATGATTCCTTTGCTGGTCTGTGCAATGGCAGGAAGGATGGTCGCAACGACCAGAGATAGGGCAAAAATTATTACAAAGGCACGCCTCAAGCTCATTTTTGTTCTCCTTAAGATTTCGGTAATAGAGCGTTCCACCGCCGAGTGCATGGCGGAAGCCGGCAGCGCGACTGCATCTCTCTGTAGTCACGCTTCAACTCTCGTCTCCCTTCCATGAAGAGACGGAGCCGTACGTGCCGGGCTTCCCTCGCATGCATTACTGCATTAATTTCACTGGCCTCGATGCAGGTATGTAAGCAACCGGATATCCGGAACGCAAACCGAGATAAACATATGTGACGAAAAGCGCTGGAATGTGACGGAATGCACAGTGTTGTGAGGCAGGGGTAGGTGAGTGCTGAGCTGCTGGGCAGAGGGCAAAGACAAAAGCTGGTTAATCTCCGTTAATTCAACAACCCCGCACTATCGTTCTTCGGTTATCTAGATCGGGGACGGACATGCGTTGTCCGGGGATGGACTGCATGTAGGAGTGACCGGCGGAAGATGGGACACCAACAATGCGGGTTGATTGATCACCCCGCATATTGAAATTGGAATAATCGCCTCGACTCAAAGAGGGCTGTGCCGACAACTCGTATTAGCACCGGCGAGTCGCTAGTGTCGAGGCGCAACCGGCGATGTTGCGGGACGGAGGAGGATGCGGACGAGCCTGGCCGAGGTGAATACCACCGCGAGCGCTACAGCAAACCACACACCATACAGAACATGTACTACCCAGAGTGGAGCGACGCCGACGTGACGCAGTAGCGAGGGAAGGAAGTTCCATGTGGTGATATGCACAGCATCCCAGGGGTCCGCAAACATACTGGGTGTGTTCAGGTTCCAGGCCTCTCGCTTGCCGAGCGCAAATGCTGCAATGTTCTTGAAGCGCAGAAACACGACCCAAGTGTGATGGCCGAATGTGTCCATCTGGTAGATCTCGAGCGGTAGCCAGAAGGTCAGCGATGCGCATTGGATGACCACGCTGGCGGCCGTGATGATGAGCCCGAGGTGCCAGATGGTTCGCCCGAGAGCCTCCCGGTAGCGGAGCAGGAGTGGAATGGCGAAGAGGCTGGCAAGCTCCACTGCGCTCGAAATGTAGCGGTCACCCCATGCGAAATCTCCAGCCCAATAGATATAGCTTGCATAGAAAGCGATGTAAGCTCCGAGAAGCCCGAGCGTCGCCACGAGAAAAGCTCGTGCTGTGGGGGTTACTCGCCTCCACAAAAGAGCGGTAAGCAGCAGCGCCAATGGGAACATCGGGTCAAACAGGAAGACGCTTTTCTCTGGTGCGAAGAACGGCCCGATGATCCCTGAGTTGATGCCGCCGTGGACCCAAGCTCCGTTGAACGGGAAGCTGGCGGGGAGCGTCGGATTCATCTGACGTTGTTCGCGCGCAAATATGGCGACATACGTGTTGGTCCAGGAGCCGAAGCGGATGTACTGATAGAGCCGATCGATCAACAGAAAGAAGGTGTAGATGGGAAGGGCAGTGTACAAATAGGTGCGGACAGTCCGATTCGGCAGCTGTCTGGCCACGACGGATGTTGCCCGTGCAGACCCGCGAACCGTGTCCACATTCAAAGGCGCTTCATGCCGAGCGAAGAGCGACGCGAGCAAAAGGAAGCAGCCGATTCCCAGAATGTCGAGGGCAGTGGTGAGGCGCGTGAGCAGGTTGAGCCCAAGCGCAGCCGAGCCCCAGAACAACGCGCTCCGGCGGCCGGTCGTAAGCCATCGGTACTGCAAGGCAAAGCCCGTAATAGTCAACAGCAATATGTAGTTGTTCTCCGTCATATTCTGCGCGTAGTGCAAGTGCGTAGTGGCGCACAACAGACCCAGGGCGCCGGCAACAGATTCGCAGGTCGAAAAGCCAAACAGACCGAGGAGGCGGAATGCGGCAAGTGCTGTAAGTACATTGACGAGGATGTTGGTGCTGATGCTGACGACGATGCTGCGGATAGCCGGGTCCGTTTCACTACTCACATAGCTCCTCCAAAACGACAGATGGCTCGCCGCGGATCCGACGAGGTCAGCCGGGAGCATTAGCAGGGACTGACCAATCCCGTACCATGCATAGAGCCGACCGCCTCGTCCATGCAGTCCGAACTCCGGGTATTCGTTGGGAATGACCTGGGGCTGTCCGGTCCAAAGCGAATGCGCCACCTGAAGACGGTGCGTGGTGTCGGACGTGCCAAGTTCGCCAGACTGGATGAGGAAGGTGAAAAGGGCGGTGACGAGCAGGAGCAGGGAAAGCGGATGAGAGGGAGTAAGGCGAGGCATTGGTCTACATGGTACTAGGGGCCGAGCCCGCCTAAAATCCATTGGCTGTTTGGTGTCCCCGATGGGATTCGAACCCATGTTATCGCCGTGAAAGGGCGGTGTCCTGGGCCGGACTAGACGACGGGGACGCTCGAAAGGATGACGGCTCCAGCAGCACCTTCACCGTACTCAACGCTAACAATATAGCCCGTGGGTGTCAAAATTCGCTCGGGCCTTCGCGGCACACGGCATACTGGTACTGAAACCATTGCAACGCGAGACCATCCAATACGACGCCGTGCGCTCGACTGCTCGCAGTTACAAATATCTCGACGCTCTCACCACAGCGTTCGTCGTCATTCTGCTCGTCTCCAACCTGATCGCGCAGAAGGTCTGTCTGATCGGTGCCGTTTCTATAGGCGGATGGTCGGTCGGTCCATTTGCAGTCAGTGGCGCCATTTTACTTTTCCCCATCACCTACATCTTCGGAGACGTCTTCACCGAGGTCTACGGCTATGCCGCGTCACGCCGCGCTATCTGGCTGGGCTTCTTCGGCACGGCGCTGCTCTACTTTATCGGAGCCATCGTCATCGCACTGCCGTCCGCCCCGGGTTGGAAGAACCAGCAGGCCTTCTCCACTGTTTTCGGCTTCATCCCGCGAATCCTCGCCGCCAGCCTCATCGCCTTCTGGGCCGGCGAGTTCGCCAACTCCTACACTATGGCGCGGCTGAAGCTCGTCACCAACGGTCGCATGCTCTGGACGCGTACCATCGGTTCCACCGTTGTCGGACAGGCCGTGGATACGATTCTCGTCATTACTTTGACCTTCGGCGGAATCTATCCCCCGCGCATACTTTTGAACATCATCGCCACCGGCTACGCTCTCAAGGTCGGTTACGAGGTGATCGCTACGCCCCTCACTTACCTGGTCATCAATTGGCTCAAACGAGCTGAACATGCCGACGCGTTCGACCGGCATGAGAGCTTCAATCCCTTTTCATTTGCCCCAAAAGACAATTTGGAGACATAACACCCCCTCCCACTTCCCGGCATGGGATTGGTTTGGCCATTTTCCATAAACTCTTTGATTGCATATTCTCGAACCCTTCCGGGATATGGCTTCATCTAAAATGAAAATCCTAACGGTGGTTGCCAGATAAAGTATTGACCCGCAGAACTTTGCGCCCTGAAATCTCCGTAATCAACCGTTTGTCGTCACCTGTCTGCGGTAAAACTGTTGAAGCCGTAGTCTGTGAGAAATCTTGAAGGAGAAGCACTGTGCCCTTGATTGTGAACACTCGCCGCGTTCTTCCCCTATTTGCCTGCGCGGCTGCATGCCTCGTCGCAGGTTGCAAGTCCGCACCGCCTCCGCAACCTCCGCCTCAGGCGATGCCTGTGCAGGTAGCGCCGGTAACGCTGTCGCCTGTCCCCAACTCCGACACCTATGTCGCCACGATCAAGAGCCGCCGCTCCTCCACCATGCAGCCCCAGGTAGACGGCAATCTGGTCAAGATTTTTGTGAAGTCGGGCGATCTCGTCAAGGCCGGTCAGGTCCTGATGCGCATCGACCCGCTGAAGCAGATGGCAACGGTACAATCGCAGCAGGGAACTCAGGCGCAGAAGAAGGCCCTCTACGATTACACCCAGATTCAGGTCGAGCGCCAGCGCAAGCTCTTTGAGTCCGGCGTTGTCTCACGCGACGCCTACGACCAGGCCACGCAGGCCTACCAGAATGCCAAAGCCGACTACGAGTCCAACGCGGCCCTCACCGACACCCAGAGACAGCAACTCGCCTACTACGACATTCGCGCTCCTTTTAACGGCGTAGTTGGAGACATCCCCGTCCATCTTGGCGACTATGTCTCTGCCACTACCCTCCTCACCACCGTGGACGAGAACGCCGACCTCGAAGCCTACATCTACATCCCCACCGAGCGGGCATCGGTCGTTCGCCAGGGCCTTCCCGTGGAGATACTCGACAACTCCGGCAAGGTCCTCGTCAAATCGAGGATCAGCTTCCTCTCTCCACAGGTTGACAATGGCCTGCAGAGCATACTCGCCAAGGCCGAGATTCCTCGCAGCGCCCAGCTTCTTCGCAACCAGCAACTCGTGAGGGCGCGCGTTACCTGGAGCACCTCCCCCGCGCCCGTCGTTCCAGTCCTCGCCGTCAGCCTCGTGGGCGGGCAGACCTTCGTCTACCTTGCGTCTCCTAAAGGCGACGGATACATCGCCCATCAGGTGCCCGTTACCGTCGGAGAGACCGTAGGCAACACCTATCCCGTTCTCGGCGGCCTCAAGCCGGGCGACAAAGTCATCACCTCCGGCCTGCAGTTTTTGCAGGAAGGTGCGCCGGTCAAGCCGCTGGGTTAAGTCAGAGGCTTCACCTGTTCCTGCGGAGTTCAAGTCCCTCCGCATTGTCTTTCGCTTCATCCCCGGGCCAGCCGCCCCGGTTAGAGGTCACCTTGTTCGTAGACTTTTTTATTCGTCGCCCGATCTTCGCCACGGTCTGCGCTCTTCTCATCGTGCTCGCCGGCGCCGTCTGCATCCCGACCCTGCCTATCTCGCTCTATCCGACTCTCGCGCCGCCGCAGGTCCAGGTCACCAGCAACTACATCGGCGCCAACTCCAAGGACGTCGAGTCCGCCGTCACCGTTATCCTCGAGCAATCCATCAACGGCGTCGAGGGCATGCGGTACATGAGCTCCACCAGCTCGAACGACGGCACCTCGGCCATCACCGTCACGTTCGATACCGGTTACGACCTCAACATCGCCGCCGTCGACGTGCAGAACCGCGTCGCCTCCGTCCAGGGCCGTCTGCCGTCGGTCGTCAACAACACCGGCATTACCATTACCAAGGCGAATTCGAACTTCGTCCTTGCCGCCGGCTTCATCTCGCCGGACAAGTCGCTCTCGCCGACCTACATCTCCAACTACATCGACGTCTATGTCAAGGACGCTCTCAAGCGTGTCCCCGGCGTAGGCGACGTCATCATCTTCGGCGAACGCAAGTACGCGATGCGTCTCTGGCTCGATCCCAGCCGTCTCGCCGCCCGCGGCCTCACCGCGCTCGACGTCACCAACGCGCTCACGGAACAAAACGTAGAGGTCGCCGCCGGTCAGCTTGGCCAGCAACCCTCCGATCCGAAGCAGGCCTTTCAGATGGCAGTCCGCGTCGTGGGCCGCCTCACCGATCCAAAACAGTTCGAGAACATTGTCATCAAAAACAGCTCCAACGGCGGCGGGATCGTCCTGATCAAAGATGTAGGTCACGCCGAGATTGGTGCTGAGAACTACAACACCAGCCTGAAATTCTCGGGCCAGGGCTTCGAAGGTGGCGACGCCGTCGGCGTCGGCGTCCTGCAACTTTCTAACGCCAACGCCCTCGACGTCGATAAACGTTGCCGAGCCGTCCTTGCCGAGCTCGAAAAATCCTATCCGCCCGGCCTCCAGGGCATCATTGCCGTAGACACCACACTCGTTATCGGCGAATCCGTCGATGAGGTCGTTCGCACCATCGGCCAGGCTATCATCATCGTCATCATCGTCATCTTCCTCTTCCTGCAGGACTGGCGCGCCACCATCATTCCCGCCGTCACCATTCCGGTCTCGCTCATAGGCACCTTCGCGTTCATTAAAATCTTCGGCTTCAGCATCAACTCTCTGACCCTCTTCGGCATCACGCTCGCTACCGGCCTCGTGGTCGACGACGCCATCGTTGTCATCGAAAACGTTCAGCGCCACCTCTCCGGCAGCGCAATCATCCCCGAACGCTCCGAACTCAGCGAACCCGATCCCTACGCCCCCGATGTTCTCGACCAGGCCAAGGCCTCAGGACGAGGTATGCAGACCGTCTCCGCGGATTCGCATGAGGCCACCAGCATCGCCATGGCCGAGGTCACCAGCGCCGTCATCGCCACCTCGCTCGTTCTCATTTCCGTCTTCGTCCCGGTCAGCTTCTTCCCCGGAACCACGGGCATTCTCTACAAGCAGTTTTCGCTGACCATCGCCTTCTCCATCGCGATCTCCGCCTTCAACGCGCTCACTCTCTCTCCCGCGCTGGCCGCCATCCTGCTTCGCACCGAGGCCAAGAAGACCGGAATCATGGGTTTTCTTCTCAACCCCATCGAACGCCTCATCCAGTGGGTCATCCGCGTCTACGCTCGTCTTGTCACCTTCGTCGTCCGCATCCGGTATGTCATGCTCCTGTTTTTCTTCGGCGCTCTTGCGGCAACTGTATTCATGTACAACCATGTCCCCACGGCCTTCATCCCGCAAGAGGACCAGTCCTACTTCCTCATCATCGTGCAAACGCCCCCGGGAGCCTCGCTCAGTTATACCTCGGACTTTGCTGATAAGGTTTCCGCCGTCGTTCGCCAAAACAACGGTGTCTTCGGCACCTTTTCCGTCATGGGCTTTTCGCTCGCAGGCGGCAGCTCGCCCAACTCCGGCCTCATCTTTGCTCCGCTCAAACCCATCAACGAGCGCACCAAGATGGGCGACAAATATACCGCCAAAGCTATCGTCCTCGACGTCGGACCGAAGCTCTTCGGCGTCCCGGGCGGCATCGCCTTCGCCGCCGAACCTCCCGCCGTCGCCGGCATCGGCACAGTCGGCGGCTTCCAGTTCATTCTGCAGGACTCCGGCCGCAATACCTTCGGCGACATCGATCGAGTAGCCCACATCCTCGTCGGTCAGGGTCGCAATCCCGCCTCCGGCCTCACCGGCATGAACACAACCTTTACCTCCAACGACCCCCAGCTTCTCGTCGCCATCGATCGCGACAAGGCCAAGGCCATGGGAGTCCCATTCAACCAGGTCACCGCAGCCCTCAACACCTTCATGGGCTCCAGCTACGTCAACGACTTTGACTTCAACAACCGCTCCTACCGCGTCTACGTCCAGGCCGATGCGCCCTATCGCCGCAACGCACAGGACCTGCGCCAGTACTACGTCCGCTCCAACTCTGGCCAGATGATCCCCCTCGATAACCTTGCCTCCATCACCGAGACCTCCGGGCCGCAGGTCATTAATCACTACAACATCTTCCGCTCCGCCGAGATCGATGGTTCGCCCGCGCCGGGGCTCAGCTCGGGACAGGGCCTCGATAACATGGTGCGACTCTTCAACCAAAACAAGATGCCGGGCATGTCCTACTCATGGACAGGCCTCGCCCTCGAAGAGGTCGAGTCCGCCGGCAAGGCCATCATCATCTTTGGCCTTGGTCTGCTCGTCGTCTATCTCACCCTCTCGGCCCAGTACGAATCCTTCGCGCTGCCGTTCATCATCCTTCTCGCCGTCCCCATGGCCATCCTCGGCGCCCTCTCTCTCGTTGCCCTTCGCGGCCTGGTCGACGACGTCTATGTCCAGATCGGTCTCGTCATGCTCATCGGCCTCTCCGCCAAAAACTCGATTCTCATCGTCGAGTTCGCCGAGCAACTCCTCGAGCAGGGAAGGTCAATTATCGATGCTGCCATCGAAGCCGCCGAACTCCGCCTCCGCCCCATCCTGATGACCTCGATCGCCTTCATCCTCGGCGTCGGCCCGCTCTACTTCGCCACCGGCGCGGGGTCTTATGGCCGTCACTCAGTCGGTACGGCAATCATCGGCGGCATGGTGCTCTCCACCATCCTCAACCTCTTCTTCATACCGGTCCTCTATGTCATTCTGAAGACCTTCCTCAGCAAATTCTCCCGTAAAGCAAAGGCCCCAGCCGGTAGAACAGAGCTGCCACCACCACACCCGACTCACTAATCCAGTCTCAACTCTGCTCGTTGCGCCGTAGATTGGCGCAGCGAGCAGGGTTTTCGGGTTTCACCCCACTACGGCTTCCGCCGCTCGCTCGTCGTTCAGAGCTATCATGCCCCATGGCAAAACCAACCGCCTCGGCGCATCAAAGCTGGCTCCCCGAAGCCAATAGTCCCACCACCGACTTCCCCCTCACACACCTCCCCTACGGGGCCTTCGAACTAGAAGGCCAGCAACATCTCTGTGTCGCCATTGGCGCTCACCTCCTCGACCTCCATGCCTGCGCCGCGTCCAATCTGCTCCCCCCAACCCTAGTTGAAGCCTGTCAGGCCCCAACCCTCAACCCGCTTATGTCACTCGGCCATCGTTCCTGGACACTCCTCCGCGAAACCCTCACTACGCTCCTCCAAGCCGACGCAGAGCCAGCCCGCAGACAGGCAGCCGAAGCCGCTCTGCACTCCATCGCCGGCGCGACCCTCGTCAAGCCAGTCCACATCCCCAACTACACCGACTTCTACGCCTCCATCTATCACGCCACCCGCGTCGGCCAGCTCTTTCGCCCCGACCAGCCGCTCCTCCCCAACTACAAGCACGTCCCCATCGGTTACCACGGCCGCGCCTCCTCCATCATCCCTAGCGGATTGGCCATAATCCGGCCCGTAGGCCAATCTCGCCCAGCCGCAACAGATAATCAACCTAACTTCCTTGCCACTAGTGTATTAGACTACGAACTGGAACTAGCGCTTTATATCGGCCAACCCAGTCTGCTTGGCACTCCCGTACCCATCGCCCAGGCAGCACACCACCTCTTCGGCGTCAGCCTCCTCAACGACTGGTCGGCCCGCGACATCCAATCCTGGGAGTACCAACCTCTCGGCCCATTCCTGGCTAAAAACTTTGCCACATCGATCTCCCCCTGGCTCACCCCCATGGCGGCCCTAGAACCGTTCCGCGCCCCGGCCACCCCACGCCCAGCCACCGACCCCAAACCGCTCCCATACCTCCATTCCACCGCAGATCAGCAGCAGGGAAGCCTGAATGTAAAACTTGAAGTCTTCCTCTCAACAAAAACTATGCGAGAGAATAAGCTCGCGCCATTTTCTCTGAGCCAATCCAACGCTCACGATCTCTATTGGACCCCAGCCCAACTCATAGCCCACCACACGAGCAACGGCTGCAACCTCCAAATCGGCGACGTCCTCGCCACCGGCACCATCTCCGGCCCCGCCGAAGCCTCAGCCGGCTGTCTCCTCGAACTCACCCGCAACGGAGCGCAACCCATCCTCCTTCCCACCGGCGAAAGCCGCACCTTCCTCGCCGACGGCGACGAGGTCATCCTCAACGGCTCCTGCGACGCTGCCGGCCATTCTCGCATCGGTCTCGGCGAGTGCCGCGCCATCATCCTCCCAGCTCGTATCTGACAGGTCGCAACCTAGCCAATCCTCACACCGGGGACTATCCTCAACAGAGCAGAGGCGAATGCACCAAGACCGCCGAACCGGAGACTTTCATGGCTACACCCACACTTACCCAGCCCTCCCAAAGCCAGACCATCGACTTTCTCCCTCTCAAGGGCACCGACCACGTCGAGTTCTACGTCGGCAACGCCCGTCAGGCAGCCTACTTCTACCGCGCCGCCTTTGGCATGTCGCTCGCCGCCTACGCCGGCCCCGAGACCGGTCAGCGCGACCGCGCCAGCTACGTCCTCCAGCAGGGCAAGGTCCGCTTCGTTCTCACCACCGCCCTCCGCACCGACTCCGACATCGCCCGCCACGTCGACAAGCACGGCGACGGCGTCCGCGCCATCGCTCTCTGGGTCGACGACGCCCGCCAGTCCTGGCTCGAGACCACCAGCCGCGGGGCCCACAGCATCCAGGAGCCCAAAGAATTCTCCGACGCCGACGGCCGCGTCACCACCGCCAGCATCGCCGCCTATGGCGACACCATCCACACCTTCGTCGACCGCACCAACTACACCGGAACCTTCTTCCCCGGCTACCAAGCCATCAAAGAGGATCACATCGCAAACCCGGTCGGCCTCCTCCACATCGACCACATCGTCGGCAACGTCGGCTGGAACTCCATGAACCAGTGGGTCGACTTCTACGGGAAAGTCATGGGCTTCTCGCTCTACCAGCACTTCGACGACAACGACATCTCCACCGAGTACTCCGCGCTCATGTCGAAGGTCATGGCCAACGGCAACGGCTACGTCAAATTCCCCATCAACGAACCCGCCGAAGGCCGCCGCAAGTCCCAGATCGAAGAGTACCTCGACTTTTACGGCGGACCCGGCGTCCAACACATGGCGCTCGCCACCAACGACATCCTCGCCACCGTCTCGAAGATGCGCCAGCAGGGCGTCGACTTCCTCACCGTCCCGCACTCCTATTACACCGAGCTGCAGACCCGCATCGGCAAGATAGACGAGCCCATCGACGAGCTAGAAAAACTCGGCATCCTGGTCGACCGTGACAACGAAGGCTACATGCTCCAGATCTTCACCCGCCCCGTCGAAGACCGCCCCACGGTCTTCTACGAGATCATCCAGCGCAAAGGCAGCCGCAGCTTCGGCAAGGGCAACTTCAAAGCACTCTTCGAAGCCATAGAAAGAGAACAAGCCTTACGAGGCAATCTTTAGTCTTAGGCAAAGGTAAAAGTATCGTCATTCTGAGCGAAGCGAAGAACCCCTGTATTTCGTCTTTGCTTTTGTCTTTGCCTTTTCACTTCAACTCATTCTTTCTGTATAAATATCCGTTACAAATGCATAATCATTAGTGTTGACGCGGGTTTTCTCATCATCCATGCTTGTCAATGGAGACATTGTCACGATGAGCACCCAACCCATGGAGACCACTGCCGCCGCCCTATCCGCGGCGTTCGTCGCTGAGAATCCCGCGCAAGCCACCTTTCTGATGTGCCCGCCAAATCTCTACGACGTCAACTACGTCATCAATCCCTGGATGGTCGGCAACATCCACGCCTCCTCCCAGCCCCGTGCCGCTGCACAGTGGCGAAATCTCTACGAAGCCGTCAGCCAGATAGCCAACGTCGAACTCATCGAACCCCAACCCGGATCACCCGACATGGTCTTCACCGCCAACGCCGGCCTAGAGCGCAACGGCATCGTCGCCATCAGCAGCTTCTTCCACCCCGAGCGCCAGGGCGAAGAGCCGCACTTCCGCCACTGGTTCCAGCGAGCCGGCTACACCCTCGTGGACATCCCCCGCGTTACTCCCTTCGAAGGCGAAGGCGACGCTCTCTTCTCGACCGACGGCCGCTGTCTCTGGGTCTGCCACGGTCCGCGCACAACAGCATCCAGCCACCGCGCACTCCGCGAGGCCTGGGGCGTCCCCATCATTCCGCTCCACCTCATCGACCCGCGCTTCTATCACCTCGACACCTGCTTCGCTCCACTCGAAGGCGGCTACGTGATGTACTTCCCCGACGCCTTCGACCACCTCTCCCTGCACCGGCTCGAAGCCTTCTACCCACCCGAAAAACGAATCATCGTCCGGGAAGCCGATGCCGTCTCGTTCGCCTGCAACGCCATCAACGTAGGCCGCACCATCATCCTCAACCAGATCAGCAGCAAGCTGAGCGACCAGCTCGAACTGCTCGGCTTCACGGTGGTCCCGATCGCCCTCAGTGAGTTCCTCAAAGCCGGCGGAGCAGCAAAATGCCTTGTCATGAAACTCAGCAAATTAATTGTTATCAATCATATAATGAAATTGTCCTTGTGGGATGGATAGTGGGCGGGAAAGGGTGCGGATGCGCTCAGCGTGGCTTGGTTCCGGCAGTTGCGGCAGTGCTGGTCCAGTGTAGGCGTGCTGACGGGGTGCAGTAGAGTTGCTTGATGACATATGACTCCCTCACGTTTTCTCCTATGGTAGCGACCGCACCCATTCCGCGCTGTGCGGCCTCAATGGGGCCGTAAAGTGGGTTATAAACGGCGGGGTCGTATTCGCGGCGGAGCTAATCTGAGAGCCGGTTCGTCCGAATTGAGAGCTTGTAGCCGCTCCCGAATATCGTTACACAGCAAGATGACCGAAATGCCTTCGAAGCACGCTGGATAAGGCTCCAGGCGACGTAGGGCAGCCTGTAATAACCTGGTAGTTCCAAGTGGATTATTACGTTGGAGATGGTGGAACGAGGCGGTTACTTGGATCAGGCCTTGTAGGAATGTTTTCTCCGGCTCCTGGGATTCCAGCCACCGGCTCTCCCACGCCTCGTGTGCCGCAAAGAACTCACCCGCCTCGTACCGTTGTAGTCCTTCCGCAAGTGCGCCTTGGGTCCAATCCAATGTCATTGGCTGTACGCCCTCTGCCACAAACTAGTATTGTAGAGATTGCAGGCAAAGCCAACCCCAGTCAATCTCGAAGAGCCCTCCGAGCCCAGGACCGATGCAAACGCTCGCGGGCGATCCACGCCTGATAATCACAAGCCACGAAGGGCCAATTGCGCTCCCGCGATCGTCGGCGACCTGAGACCTTAGCAATGGAGCAACCGGCCGGAAGGCAGATTGATTCGATTCTGGCGAGTGACTGCGGGGCTTTGAGCAGCTCTGGTGACTCGCTTCCATGCATTCAGATCAAGGGATTGGCTCTTGGTGGCCTTCATTCAGAGATCCTTTGCGCGCGACCTCTTGCCGATCTACACTCAGCGGTGATTAGAGGGTATCCCGATCCAAAACCCCCACCTCCGATCGAAAAAGATGAGCGGCGCGGCCTTCGTCGATATAATTTCTTGCTCTTCGGGAAGAGCAAGATGGCGACGCCGGAATTCGTTGAACCACGCGTAATGAAACGCATCATTCGCGGCTCGCCGTCACGGGCGCCCTGCGTGCCTTGGCGAGCCCGCCAGGCCACCAGTTCCAATCGCCGGCAATGCGAAGGAGCGCGGGACCAATCACAATTCGAACCAACGTCGCGTCAATCAACACGGCTACAGCCAGCGTAAATCCGATCATCTTGACCACGAGGAAATTCCCGAAGGTGAATGCCGCGAATACCACGATCATGATCGCGGCGGCGCTCGTAATCAGACCTGCGGTTCTAGCCATCCCCTCCGGGATTGCATCCATTTCACTCAGCCCGCTCCTCCTGGCTTCGAGAACCCGGGCGACCAAAAACACTTCGTAATCCATGCTGAGTCCGAAGACGATGGCAAAGGCAACGATAGGAACAAGGGGAAATACACTACCTGTTCCTCCACGAACTCCCAGGAAGCTACTTCCGTATCCGTCCTGGAAAACTAAGACCAATGCACCGAAGGAGGCCGCAACCGAGAGCAAGTTCAGTGCGATGGCCTTCACGGCGGCGAAAAGCGACCGGAACCCGCACAGAAGCGCCACGAGTGTTCCCCAAACTACCAGCCCCATGACCGGTGCAACATGGTCCCCAACGATCGTCTGATAGTCGGCGTTGAGTGCCGGGATGCCCCCAACGCTTAGCGTTGCTCCGGGCACTCCGGTGAGAGCTGCCGCGCCTGTCTTCCGGAGGTCCCGCACCCAGTCGACTTGGTCCCGCAGGGAAACCGAAGTCGCGGGTAGCACCTCAAGCAGCGCCGCGTGTCCGTCACTACTCAGAAACGTGCGCCGCGTCTCCCGCGAGAGGTCAGTGAGGGATGCACGGTTGCCCTCCGCAATCGTTGTGATTGAAATGACGCGTGCGCAACGAGGGTCGCTCGCGAGGCGCTTGCTGAGGCGATCGAGCGCGTTCCATCCCGCGTCGGTTTGCGCAATGGAATCCGCTGGCAGTTCGACAATGACGCGCATCGAATAAACAATGCCGGCCCGATCCATCTGTTCTAGGGTATGAAGCGCATGGACTGATTCCGCAGACTCCGGAAGCCAATCCCCTTTGGGGACACTGGTATTCAGCCGCGTGGCTTGCCAGGCGAGCAGAAGCAAGGGGGCGCCTGCCAGAAACATTGCAAGCCAGGGATGGGCGACAATCACCTTTCCCCATTTCCTCCAGCGGCTTCCCGTACGTGCGGCCCGCTGCGCATCCAGCCTCGGAGTAAACGGCATCCGGCCAGCGTCAATCCGCGGGCCGAGCAACGCCAGCACGGCCGGAACGAGAGTATTTGTAAGCAGCACACTGATTCCCGCCACAAGGAATCCAGCGACGCCAATAGAACGGATTTCGCTGATAGGAACCGTCAAGAGCGCGAGAAATCCGATGGCTACGGTCGAGGCTGAAATCAGGAGCGTACGACCGGCCTGACGTGCCGCCATGACCGAGGCTAGCGATCCGTTGTGCCCAGCGGAGATCGCTTCTCGGAAGCGGCTGACCATGAGGAGCGCATAGTCGATTCCCAAGCCCAAGCCGAGCATGGTGGCCAGATTCTGAACCAGAATGGACAAGTGGAAGCGCTGGGCTAGTAACCCGGTAATCGCCAGAGTGGTCGCTATGGCAAGCTGGCCAACGGCCACTGGAATCACGGCGGCGACCAGGCTGCCGAAAGCCGCGAGCAAAAGTGCGAGGGTCGCGGGAATCACCAGGCTCTCGCCGCGTTGCACGTCAGCGGCGCTCGCTTTGCGAATGTCGAAATTCAGCGGAAGTTCACCCGTCAGTTCGAGCTTCACGGCCGGGTAGCGGCCCCGCAATTGATTGGCGAGAGAGTTTGCCCGCTCGTGAAGCTTAGGAACGAGCGACTCTACTGGACCCTCGGTCGACGACAGGCCCACCAGGACAAACGTTCCACCGCCCTTGCCCAGGAAGATCGGATCGCGCAACTCGAGATGAGAGACGACGCCGGACACGCCGGGTTCCTCTCTCAGGCCCGCCACAATGGTTGCTAACGCCTGCTCGCCCTCCGCCGAATCCGCGGGAGGGAGTCCCTGAATCACTAGGACCACGCGATCCACGAATGGAGAATGAAAACGACTGACAAGCTCCTGCCGGACAGTTTCCGCTTCGCTGCCTTCGACCCGGGTTGCCGTCTCCAGATGGCGCTCGGCATGAAAGGAGAATGGAAGAAGCGAAACGACGCCAGCAAGGACTACCCCGGCCACCCAGAAACGACGCACGTGCATGAGACCCATGATGTCATACAAGATCGTCGCCAGTTAGGGGACATTGCAGCCTCCGCGGCACCGAGGGACTTCATAAGCCCCCAAAATACGGATGAGGATACACCTCCGCATCGGTCACCTGGCCGACGCATTGAATCTGCTAAATTGATTGCGTCGGTTTAGGAGGATCAATTCGCAAATTTGCGTTGCTCGCACTCGTTGCCGCCATTCAACTTGGAGCCCCGGACCCTCGCATAGGCTCCTGGACGCTCCTCTCTGCGCAGTCCACCCTGAATCCTCCCAACAAACTCTCCATCACATCTCTACATAACGGAGTGCATGTAGTCATGTCGGGTGACACCCACCTCGATTTCACCGCGAAATCGGGCGGACACGACACGTCCGTACCAGGCAATCCTGCGTTCAATCAAGTCGAGCTGCGCCGGATCGATAAGAGGCAGGCCGAGGTCAAGGAGAAGAAGGATGGAGTTGTCGTGGCGACGGTTCGCGAGAAACTTTCGAAGGATGGGGACGAGCTAACAGTCACAACTTCGAGCAAAGGCCATGCCGACGAGATCTCTGTCTGGACACGAAGCGGTGGCGCGAAGGTCGCCGGTGACCTGCTCGCTGGCGAATGGACGGAGGATCTCGGCAAGACTCGTTTGCGGCAAGGGTTGGTGCTCAAGATCGAGCCGGACGGAAACGGTGGGGTCCGCTTTTCGGGCGACTTCAGCTACACTGCCCGTTTTGACGGAAAGCAGTACGATCTGAAGAACTCTCGCAACGATACCGTGACGCTTCAACTTGTCGATCCTCACACGGTGGATTCGATTTACCGGCGAGACGATCAACTGGCTCAAAAGGATCGGTGGGTGGTTTCCGCTGATGGGCAGCAGATGACGCTAACCACTACAGGCTCGTTGGAATCCGGCCAACGCGTGACCGAGAAGCTGGTATTCAAGAAGCAATAACGGATTATGCATCCGTGCAGGCTAGAGGCTCAGCGGGCGATGACGCAGCGCTGACCTCACGAGCCGCAACAGAAATGATCCCCTTGCGCTGCATGAATTTCAGAATGCCGTTGACCGTATCCTCAAGCGACGGATCCGCTATGCCCGACGCAGAGGCATCCCGAGCCACTTGATAGGACGAACTGTCATATCGCTTGAACTCCATTGCAGAGATGTTGTCCACGGAGCCCACCAGAAAATCCAGAAGCGGAAAGAGAAGATCTTCCTTCCGGCATCTCCGAATCAGCTCGGGAACGAAATCGGAAATGCTGAATATTTCGAATTGCCGCCCGGTCGTCTTGGTAATGAGCCCGGTAATATCCAGCATGTTCGCGTAATCGTCCCGAACCACATGGTAAGTCTTATTCTCAGTGCCGGGAGTGGTGGAGATCGCAACGATGTTGTTTGCCACAATGTCCGCGGGAACGAAGCTGACTTGGTTCAGAGCATCAACTCCAATGCCGTGATTCACCATGAACGCAACTAGGCGAACCGCGATATCGAAGTTGTTGCCCCCGCCCGTAATGGAGGGACTCACGAGAGCGGGCCGGAAGATCCGCGTGGAAAGTCCCCGGCTGCGCGCGTCTGCAACTACCTGTTCCGCGACCCACTTGGACTGGCTATAGCCGAAATCGAGAAGCTCCATATTCTCGTTGAAGTCGGTCTCATACAGGACGCTCTTGACGGCCCAGCCAAACACGAAGGTAGTCGAGACGTAATTAAATTCCTTGGACCGTCCTTCAAACGCCAGCCTCAAAACCTCGTTCGTTCCCACCACGTTCGCGTCACGCATCCGGTCGTAGTTGAACAGGTAGTTCACGGTTGCGCCGTTATGGAACACTGTGTCCATTTCATTGGCGAGGAAATCCCAGACGTCTTGCGTCAAGCCCAGCTTCGGCAACCCGAGATCGCCGCAAATTGGAATCACGCGAGCCTCGAACATCCGCATCAGCCCCGGCGCGCACGGCCCCATGGATTCCATCGCCGCCCTCAGTCTTTGCCTGCCCTGAACTTCATCGGAAGACCTGACTAGAACATAGATCTTCGCCCGCGTCTGTTCCAGCAGACTCTTCATGAGGAACGGTCCGATGAAACCAGTACCGCCCGTCAGCAGCACGTGATTCAGGATCGGGATCTCGTTCAATGACGCAGGCGCCGGAGGCTCGAACATGAGCTTCCGGTCGTTGCTCATCATCTGCTTTTCCGCTGCGCGCTGCTCTTCACGGAAAGCCGCCAGGAAATGACGCAGCTGAAGCAGTGCTTCTTCAGGAGCACGCTCAAGTTGTTCGGCCAGTCGAAACAGGTCGGCCACGCTAACACGCTGAATAATACCGATATCGACCTGCCTCGCCAGCATCTCGGCGCCTTTATCCTTCAGAAGCTCCTTGAGCTCATGCATGAACAAGACAAGATCCAGGGAGTCCAGCCCGGCCTCGACGAGGTTGTACGATTCCATGCCTGTCAGGTTGTACCTGGCCTTCAATTCGTCGAAAGTAGACTGCATCCCAGAACCGAGCTCGGAGGGTCCGGCGTCCTTCTCCCGCGAAAACTCGGAGAGAACGGTAAATTGACCTTCCTGCCACATGTGCTTGGTTTTGTGGCGCATGATCTTGCCTGAACTGGTTCTCGGTATCGCGCGAGGCGCGATGAAGGAGATCAATGCCACTTCCACGTTGAGATAGTTTCGGACTGCGGCGGCAATCTTCCGCGCGTCCGGAAGCGCCTTAGGATTCTTCACTTCGGCCACGATCGCCAGCGCAGGCTCGCTGTCTTCATGAATCTGGAATGCGGCGACGCAATTGTTCCGGATCAGACCGGACGCTCTCTCCACAACGTTCTCGATATCCTGCGGGTAATAGTTTTGCCCGCGGAGAATAATCATGTCCTTGATGCGGCCGCAAACGAAGAGTTCGCCGTCGTGGAAGAATCCCATATCGCCGGTCCGAAGGTAACCATCGTCATAGGGGCTGTCGTCCACGAGCCGCGCACGAAACTGCTTCAGCGTCAGTTCCGGATTATTCCAGTACCCCAAACACTTCCCGCTTCCGGCGATCCAAATTTCGCCGATATGGCCCGGCTTCAGAGCGACGTGCTGTTCCGGATCCACGATCTTTACGTCCATGCTCGGGAGCGGAGTGCCACAACTGACAATTTGCGTGGCCGCGCCGATTTCGGAAACCTCGGTAGTCATGCGGGCTTTCCCCAGAGCGAGGGCACGCTTGTTGACCGAAACGATATTGCGGCCGCCAAGCGAAACCGCAAGAGTATTTTCGGCCAGCCCGAAGGCGGCGTAAAAGCTCTCCGACTTGAGACCGTAGGGCTGAAACGCCTCCAGAAACCGTGTGTATGTGTCTGGTTTTACGGGCTCCGCGGCGCACATCAACACCCGGAGCGAGCTGAGATCGCATGCTTCCAGGCTCTCCTTGGAGAGCCTCCCGGCACGCAGGCAATAGTCGTAAGCGAAGTTGGGCGCCGCCGTCGCAGTTGCCTGATAGGTGTTTATCGCGTCGAACCACAGGACCGGCCGCTGAATGAAGTCCATCGGAGCGAAGCCATGCGTCGTGCCACCTCTCAGCGCGGGATAGAGGTAGCACCCGATCAGTCCCATGTCGTGATACTGCGGAAGCCAGGATACGACTACAGGGTCGGGATGATCGATCACGAGCGGATAGGTATGCAGGATGTTTTCGTGCGTCACCATCACGCCCTTGGGCTCCATCGTCGATCCCGAGGTGTACTGGAGAAACAGAATCTTCGAAGTATCGACAAAGGGTTCGTCCGAAATCGTATCCACGAACTCTTCAGTGACGATCCACGGAAGACCGGAAATGTAGTCAAGGTCAACGCCGGACGCAGAGACCCCACTTCGGGTGAGATTCGTCTTTAGAGATGCGTGGTAGTCCTTGCTTGTCAAAATCCCGGACGCCTGGCAATCCTTGGCGATGTAGACCATTTTGTACAGGGCGCTCTGAAAGCCCCGAGAACTGGGGGGATAGACGGGCACGGGGATCAATCCGGCGCGCACGCAACCAAAAAACGCGCAGATCATTTCGAGCCCAGGCGGGTACGCGAGCAAAAGCCGATCCTCCGCCGCGAAACGACCATCCTTCCGCAAGTGTCCGGCGATCGCCTTCGTACGGCGGATAAACGACGCGTAGGAGTAGCACTCGATCGGATTGCCGTTCAGGTCAATGTACGAATAAAGGAGTTTGTGCGGTTGCTCATCCCCCAGCCTATCCAGTTGCTCTAAAATCGACGCCATAATTAGATCAGCAATACCCCCGAGGTTGAATAGCAAAACTAAGTACGTAAAAAACACTAAACTTCTCGCTGCTCCCCGTGTCCTGGTGAGGTGAAATACGACTGAGTCTCGGAGTGCGGAATCATAGTGTAGGCCGAATTGAGAACAAAGGCATAAACATTCTTTGCCTAGTGTCACTCGGTCGGTTTATGGTAGCAGAGCCACGAAGCAATGCACGGGCTCCTTGACTCCAGGAATGAAGCACCCCCACCAGCTACGTTTGATCCGAATTCTCTTGATTCTCCATAAATTTTCGCGCTACCATCAGTTTTTCAAGCGGTGGGCGGGCAGGGCAACAGATTCGCTGCTGGGGCTAGGCCAACGACGCGACCTACCCGGACGCGCCGGACCGACTAGACATGATCGCGGAGGCGCTGGTGACATCTGAAATCGAAGCGGTGATCACTCTAAAACCGAATATAGGGGATCTTGTACCATCTGAGTCCTCGCCGCGGCGGTCAGTCGGCGACCCGGCAGGGGTGTCATCCTTTCCGAAGGTTTTACGACGCCGCCTCGACAAGTTCTTCGCCGACCAGAACCTTTCTCCCAAAGCCGGCCGCAGCATGTGGGTCAAGATCGCCGCGGGTTTGGCAGTGCTCGTGGGCAGTTGGATCGGTCTCTATGCTCTCAAGCCGGATTCATGGAAGTTTGTTGCCCTCTACCTTTTGAGCGGCCTCGCCCAGACATTCCTTTTGCTGAACATCGCCCACGACAGCAATCACAACGCCATCTCCTCTTTGCCGTCGGTAAACAAAACTCTGAACTATGTCTTCGATGTTTGCGGAATCAACTCGTACATGTGGCGTATCCTCCATCATCGAGGCCACCACTCCTGCATCAATCTCCACGGCGAAGATGACGCGCTTACGGGACGAGGTATCTTTCGCTTTACGCCCCATGAACCGCGCGCGCACTTCCACCGGTTCCAGCATATCTATGCGCTGTTTTTTTACGCGATGTTCTCTCTCGATTATGTTTTCGTAAGGGACTTTGAGTGCTTTTTCTTCCCGTCCCACGACTATCTTAAACGCACTAGGCATCCGGCGCGCGAATACGCCATCCTCTTTGCGGGGAAGGCCTTCTACCTCACCTACATGCTCATTTTGCCGGTGCTGCTGCTGGGAAAATCACCTCTACTGGTCGCTGGGGCGTTCGTGCTGGTCCATTTGATCGTCGGTTTGACCGTATCGCTGGTATTCCAAACCACGCACACTATCGACAGCACGTACTTTCCTTCGGACCGCAGCGAGTTTGACAACGGCGTGTATCACATCTTCGCCACGACGGCCGATTATGCAACGAGTAACCCGATCGTAGGTTGGCTCGCGGGCGGGCTCAACCATCACATCGTCCATCATCTGTGCCCTTTCGTGTGCCACACCCACTATGCTCCACTGACAAGGATTGTGAAGGATACCGCCGAAGAATTTGGCGTTCCCTATCGGCAACATCCGACCGTGACCCGGGCAATCCGGCATCATCTGATACTTTTGAAGCAGCTGGGAAACGAAACCTAATTTTGAGCGATTAGTCCTTTACCTATGACTATCCAACCGCTTCACGCAAACCACTTGAAACTCCCCACGGTTCTACCCAAGCATCTGGGCAGTGAGGTGTGACGTTGCCTACACCGATACCCGCTGTTTCCAGATTTCGCTCCTTTGCGGATTCGCGCGCGATGGCCGCCAATCCCGTGCAAGTTTTGTCAAAGTACACCCAACTCTTCGGCGACACATTCCGCTTCTACTTGGGTGGTGTTAAAGAGGCCATCGTTACTACCAATCCCGCCGTGATTCAGCACGTGTTGAAGACCAATGCGGAAAATTACCAAAAATCAGAAATTCAAGTGAAACGGATGGGTCACTTCCTGGGTAAAGGTCTTCTCACCACCCACGGGGAAGCCTGGCGTACACAGCGCCGTCTCATCCAGAAGGGTTTCGATCGAAAGCAGCTCGAGGTTCTGTCCTCGATCATGCAGGACTCCCTCGCTGAGTCGCTGCGGGACTTCGACAGAGATGTCCGTGTCGGCCCCGTCGATATCTACCCCCACCTGATGAAGACGACCTTCGCGATGGTGGCCCGTTCGCTGTTTGGCGCCAGGCTGAAAGATGAAGATATTGATCTCGTCAGCCATACCATCTCCAGGGTCCAGGAATTTATCGTTCGGCAAACCCTTCAGCCCTACCTGAATCCCTGGTTTGCCGCCTCGGGCGAACTACGCAGACACGAAGGCATGCGAGCCCGCGCGGACGGCATTCTGCTCGAATATATCAGGACACGTCGCGACCAGGCCCCCGGCCATGATCTGCTGCAGATCTTGATGGATGCCCGTTACAGCGACGGCGAAGGCATGAGCGATGAACTGGTCCTGAGCGAGAGCATGCAACTCCTGGTCGCCGGCCATGAAACATCGTCGAACGCCCTATCGTGGCTTCTCTACCTCTTGAGCTCGCGCCCGGATTGCCTCGAAAGAGTACGGCAGGAGTTCAATTCCGTGTTGGGCGACACGTCTCTGAGTTTTGGCGACGTTCCCAAGTTCGAGTTTGCCACTCAGGTGATTCTGGAGGCACTCCGCCTCTACCCGCCGTTTTGGATGGTCGACCGCATGGCTGTCGCGGACGACCGCGTAGGGGATCTCGCCATACCCCGAGGATCGACGGTCATTGTGTTCGTCCACGGCGCGCACCATGCACAACGCTACTGGCCGAGCCCGGAGAGTTTCGACCCGGAGCGTTTCACCAAAGCGAATGAGAAGCTGCACACGCCCTTCACGCATCTGCCCTTCGGAGCCGGCCCGCGGGGCTGTATCGGCGGGAACTACGCGATGCTGCAGATCCTCATGATTCTAAGCGAACTGCTCAGAAGATACGATTTTCAGCTAACGCCGGGTCAGACGATCGAACCACGTCCGATGGTCATCCTGCGACCGAAGCACGGAATCCGCATGACCTTCACCAAGACAATCGCATCCGACCTGTGCCTCGCCAAAACGTCATTCGGTCGAGAATGGGCCTGAGTCGCTGTATACCACCGGCGCCCGTCGAGCAGAGGGTGCACGCCTTAAGATAAGCGGCATCGACAGTCGACGGATGGTTGTTCACATCCGGGGAGGCAAGGGGCGCAAGGACCGCGATGTGATGTTGAGCCCGGCTTTGCTGGACGCGCTGCGCGTTTATTGGCGCGGGCTCAGACGCAAGCCCACAGACTGGCTGTTTCCCGGCAACCGATGGCATACGGCGAGTCATCCGGTCACCACCAAGGTGCTCTGGACCGCCTGTCAGAAGGCAGCCGAACGCGCAGGCCTTGAGCATAAGCGCATCCATCCGCACACCCTGCGTCATTGCTTTGCCACGCATCTGCTAGAAGCCGGTGCCGACCTGCGCACCATCCAGATGCTGCTGGGACATCGCGATCTGGAAGAGACCACGATCTACCTGCACCTCTCTCATCGGCATCTCAGCGCAACCGCCAGTCCTCTGGATGCGCTCACCCTGACAGCCTTGGGAGAACAGAGACGAAGCGCATAGACCGCCCTCCGCTGGAGATGGCCGATATTGTTTGCTGGGCCGGGCAGGGCTTTATCGAGCGCAGTCGCCGCTGGATCAGCTGGCAGCATCAGAAGGTCCTGCTCGCGATCACGCGCTGTCGCACTGCCGCACTCGGCGGCCATCGCGATCGCTGTTCCGCCTGCGGACATACGACGGCCATCTCCTATAACTCGTGCCGCAATCGGCATTGCCCACGATGCCAGGTGAACGCGCGTCTGCGCTGGCTGCAGGCGCGCGAACAGGAACTGCTGGCGACCCGCTACGTGCACCTCGTCTTCACCCTGCCACGTGAACTTGCACCCCTCGCCCTCCAGAACAAGCGCGTGGTCTATACCTGCTCTTCCAGGCCAGCGCCGCCACCCTGCTCGAGATCGTCCCATGACAGCACATGTTTGCGGCATCGATATCGGCAAGACAGTCTTTCATCTAATCGGCCTGAGCAAGGAAGGCCAAATCGTCGCCAAGAAGCGCTTCACGCGGAAGCAACTCATCACCCATACGGTAAACATGCCTGCTTGTTTGATTGGCATGGAGGCTTGTCCCGGTGCCCACTTCCTGGCACGCGTTCTCAGAACACAGGGGCACGAAGTAAGGCTCATGCCTGCCGAGTACGTTCGGCCCTTCGTCAAATCGAACAAGAACGACTAGTCGACGCGGAAGCGATCGCAGAAGCTGTGCAACGGCCCACGATGCGCTTTGTTCCTATCAAGAGTGAAGCACAGCTAGATCTTCAGGCTTTGCACCGTGTGCGCGATCGTTGGATGGGGCGACGGACTGCCGTAATCAACCAGATCAGAGGGTTCTTGCTAGAACACGGTATTACCGTTGCCGTGGGCCCAGCTCATATCAAGCGACGGATTCCTTCAATCTGGAGGACGCTGACAACCTGTTATCGTTGCGCATGAGAACACTGCTAATCGAGCTTCGAGACGAATGGGAGAAGCTGGAAGAGCAAATCCTGCAGGTAGACCGCGAATTCGCCCAAACGGCAAAGGGAGAAGAGAACTGCCGACGTCTACTTACGATTCCCGGCATTGGACTCCTTACAGCGACGGCCCTTACTGTGGTCATTGGGAACGGCACGGCCTTCCACAAGAGCCGTGATCTGGCAGCTTGGCTCGGTCTGGTCCCGCGCCAGCATTCGACAGGTGGCAAATCACGACTTCTCGGCATTAGCAAACGCGGCAATCCTTATCTGAGAAGGCTCTTCATTCACGGGGGTCGAGCCGTGGTCGCTCGCGTGAAACGCGAAGAGCACCAATTTTGCAGTTGGCTCGATCACCTTGAGGCCAGATCACCGCGAAATGTAGTCGTCGTTGCCATGGCCAACAAACTCGCACGAATCGCCGGGGCGGTGCTGACCCGGAGCCAAGTTTATTGTGCGACAGCTTGCCCGTGAGGAAGAGGCGGAAATCGCGCGGCGATTCCCACTTTCCCTCACGAAGACGGCGACGATGAGTTCTCACCAGGTTTGCACGCAGATGCGCTGATGGCTCAACAGGTCCATCCGGCCCCTCTCAAACCTTAAGGTGCTGTACGGTCTGCAGTTAAAGACCACCCAGATAATTAGGAGAGGGCGGGCGCGGATTCCATCATGGCTCGAAGCTGATTCATCGCTTCACCCAGAAGCCGTATACATAGGAGCAGACCGATTCTGTCATCGAAGGATCTTGCTTGCAATCAGGCGACGGACCATACATACAGCTCTAAGACTTCTCAGGACTGATCTCAGTCAAATTGACTGGAGGTTCAAGAGCGTCGAGATTTCGAACAATATCGAGCTCAATCTACTCATTGCCTAATCGTCCTTTCACTTGGAATATTGAGTTTCTTCTAGTTCCGCGGAGCAACGGAATACTCCTATCCTTTCCTTTTGCAGCCGCACGACTCACGGACAACCAGCGTTACAGGCAAAACCGTTCGAACGCTCGAAGCAGTGAACTCCCCGTTTATCCGCTGCAGCAGCAATCGGGCTGACATGCGGCCCAGTTCGGCAGCGGGCTGGCGAATCGCCGTTACAGGAGGAGTAATCAGAGAATAAAAGTCGACGTCGTCGAATCCCACAAGGGCTACATCTGTACCCATCTCAATCTTCATCTCGCGGAGTGCTTCAATAACCCAGATCGTCGAAGCGTTATTCGCAGAAAACAAAGCATCCGGCCAAGTTGGTGATTCAAACAATTCTTTCAAAGCAGGCTTCACATCCGCCTGGCTCGGCAATCGAACTGCCTTGGGACGGGGCAGCTTCGCCTCCCGCATGCACTCTTCATAGCCAATAAGCCGTTCCTTCATGGTGGATAGATGCGTATTGGTGGCCACGCAAACAATTCGTTTGTATCCATGGGCAATCAGGTGTTCCACAGCCATTCGGGCGCCCGCCCTGTTCTCGACTCCTACCGAATCTGATGTTGCCACCTCGATGGGTCGATCGATGGTGACGACAGGAGTTGCACCTTCAGCAAGCGTCTTTAAGTACTTATGCTTGCTATCGACAGGGACTAGTAAAATGCCATCGACCGGATGATGCGTCATCTGCTCAACCTGCGCAGCTTCAATCGCTGGATCGTCGTTGGAAGCGGCGAGCCATACCAGATATCCGCTCTCGCGAGCGGTTTCTTGTACCGCATGACTGACGACTGAGAAGAAGGGATCGGCCAGGTCGGGAACAATAAGCCCTATCGATCGCGACAGTTGGCCGGTGAGCATCCTGGCAGCCTGATTGGGCCGATAGTCTAACTGACGGATCGCTGCGCGAACTTTCTTTGCTGTTTCCTCAGAGACATACGGATGCCCATTGATAGTACGGGAGACCGTCATGGCTCCTACGCCAGCGGTACGCGCAACATCTTCCAACGTGGCCCGTTTTGGGGTAGGTGTTCTTCGCACGGGTCCTTTCGAGGCGATTTATGGGATGGCTATCATTCCCCAAACATATCAAAACCTAATATTTCTGGGAAATTCAACCAAGTTTCATATTGACAGGGCAATACTGGAGCGCGTAAATAGTTGGCTTTGTAATAGCGCAATCATAAACACACGCACGTTGTGCAGCCTCAAGGAAAACAGAGCTCAACGATATGTTTCAGTTCATTGTCCTTCAAAAGGAGTCGCCATGCGGAAAACCATACGGATCAAAATCTGGTGTCTTTGCGCCGTGCTATCCATCCTAGCTTTCTTCCCGGTTCGCATACTCGCTCAATCTGACGTAGGTTCAATCAGCGGATTCATCAGAGATCAGTCCGGGGCCGTAGTGCCTAACGCATCGGTGACGGTCGTTGACGAGAGCACCAGCGAAGCACGCACGGCGACCTCTGATTCGCAGGGTCACTACACTATTACGAATCTCCGCCCGGCGACCTACAGCATGACCACCGAGGCAAAGGGCTTCAAGAAGTTCACCAGCGTGCACAATAAACTGAATGCCAGCACAGCGCTTTCGCTGGATGCTGACTTGGCGGTCGGCGCGACGACCGAGACCATCGAGGTGACAGCTACAGCATCCGTGCTTCAAACCGAATCTGGATCAGTGCAAAGCCAGGTCACCGGCCAACAGATCAGCGATCAGGAGCTTAATGGCCGCAATCCCTTGTACATGGGCTCCCTGCTCCCGGGACTTCGCAGCGGCTCTACGCTTGGCGACTTCAACTTTGCTGTCGGTGGTGGTGTTCCTTTCCAGATAAACGGAGCACGCACACAGGACACGTTGGTGACCTTCGATGGTGCTCCTGCAGTTCGTACGCGCGGCAACGGTGCGATCATCGGGGTTGCCAGTGTCGACGCCACCGCAGAGATGCAGGTGCTCACAGCGGACTATCAAGCTGAGTACGGCAGTGCAGCAGGCGGCCAGGTGCGGCTCGTAACCAAGAGCGGCGGACAGAACTTTCATGGCTCGGCGTATGAGTATCTGAGAAACTCCGCGATGAACGCTAACACATGGACGCGCAATCAAAGCCCGACCACACGTTTTGCGTCACCGTTCCGTTACAACAACTTCGGCTTCACCGTGGGCGGTCCCATATGGATTCCCGGAGTCCACTGGACTGATCCTCTTCGTCAAAAGCTCTTCTGGTTTGTGAACGAAGATTGGATCCGCTACCGGTTTACCGACACCCAGACACAAGCTGTGCCCACTTTGCGAATGCGACAGGGTGATTTCAGCGAGTTGCTGAGTCCAAACCCTTGGTACAAGGGGGACCCCACGACCGGCGCCACCAAGATATACGATCCCACGACCTGCCCCGACATAACGAAACCAGCAAGCTGCGTCCAGTACCCAAACAACGTTATCCCAACAGGAGCTGCGGGACATCTGAGCCCTAACGGCCTGGCGATTCTGAATGCATATCCCGGGCCTACTCCCGGCTACCTGTCAGGCACGCAGAACTGGATCGGACAGGCGGCGCACCCCATTGACCAACGCAAAGAAATCATCAACGTTGACTTCGTACTAAGCGCGAACCACCGTTTTGAGTTCCGCCGTCAGGATGCGACCTACTTGGAATACCAGCCCTTTGATCAGGGGTCAGGCCTGACAGGCAAGTACTTCAATCGTCCCAACCAGACCAACGTCCTCGCATGGACGTGGACAATCTCTCCAACCCTCATCAACGAGCTGCGCGGCTCGGTAAGTATCGACCGCGTATATATCCCGGTAAATACAGCGCTGGCCGGCTTCAACCGGGGCACGCTGGGAATCAACTTCCCCTACATTATTCCGGGAGCTAAATCCGCGCCGAACAAAATTCCGACGGTCACTGTTCCGAACTTCTACGGCCTTGCCGGCGGTCCTTATCCTTCGCACTCTCAAGGCCCGATCTACACGCTTACCGAGAGCGTAACCAAGGTCTTCGGAAATCACGCGGTCAAGGCCGGTGTCTATTTCAACTATCAAGGCGAAAACGATAACGACCAGATCAATGTAAACACCGTCCCGGGCGGCGCGAACAACCAGAACGGGTCCTTCGTGTTTACCGACAACCGCAGCGGTCTGGGTGGCACCACCGGAGCCGGCATCGCCAATCTCGCTCTCGGCTTGGCAGACAACTACACCGAGATCGGTCCCAGGGCATATACCAGCTGGACAGGCCAGATGTACGAGGGGTTCATTCAGGACTCGTGGAAGCTCACGGCAAAGCTGCACCTCGACTATGGCATTCGCGTAACGACCCTCACTCCCTACAAACCGGCCTGGGGCAACGCGGCCTACTTCGATCCAGCGTCGTACGACAAAACCAAGGTGCCCGTAGTTAATCCGGCCACTGGCAACATAACCCTCGGCACCGGAAACCCCTACAACGGCGTCGTCATCCCGGGCTTCAGCAGCTTCCCAAGCTCAGCCGCGGCTCATGGAGTGCTCGGGTCCGGGCCAAACTCGACTGCCTGCGCTGGTGGCCCGTGCACAGCTCTGTTTGCTCCGAACCTCAGTAAAGGCTACGTGGACATTTCGACCACTGTTCAGCCGCGACTGGGCGTTGCCTACCAGATCGACCCGAAGACCGTGTTTCGCGCCGGAGCAGGTGAGTTCGCAACCCGCATGGGTCTGCTCGACAACATCTTCCCCGGCGGCAATTCTCCCTTCCAGCCGTTCGAGACCGTGGCGGCCGTGGCAGGCAGCTTCGCCTCCATGGTGGATAACCCCGGCGTAGCGTTGAACCCGACGGTGGCCCCTCCAATAACAGTCACTTCGCTAGCCAAGAACCTGAAATCTCCAATCCGGTGGAACTGGAACTTCTCTTTCCAGCGTGAACTTCCATTGAGCTCTACCTTCACCATCGCGTATGTCGGCAGTCGCGGATACTATAACTGGCGGGTTTTTGACATCAATCAGCCCGCGGTCGGCGCTTTGCAGGCGAACCCCGGCAAGAACACGAGCTATCTCCGTCCGTATCTTGGATTCTCCGCCATCCAGCAGGAGCAGAGCAACGGCGGTGCCAGATACAACTCAATGCAACTCAGTTGGAACCGCCGCTTTACCAATAACCTCATGTTCGGCGTCAGCTATACCTGGGCGAAGAGCATGGACGACAGTTCGAACTATCGTGACATCGTTCCCGACACTTACAACACAACCAACCTGTGGGGCCCGTCTGAGTACGACACCCGCCACATAGTAGTCGTCAATTACCTCTACGCCCTGCCGTTCTTCCCCAACCAGAACACGCTCACCGGAAAGCTCATCGGTGGCTGGCAACTCAGCGGCAGCTCGCAGTTCCAGACAGGGCAGCCTTGCGGGGTCGGAACCAACAATGACTATGCAGGCGTCGGCGAAGTCGGCAGCTTTAATTGCGGCACCAATACCTCAGAGGGTCAGTTCTGGGTCATGAATGGCACCCCGAAGACCCTCAAGCAGTTTTCTGGCTATCCCGGGCAGAGTAACAACAAATACATCTCCACAACCAACGGTGATGGCTCGGCCATCTTCACCCAGCCAACCGCAGGTACCTTCAATCTGCAAAAGGGCGTCCGCGACAACATCTACGGGCCTGGCTTCCAGAACTGGAATCTCTCTCTCAAGAAGAAGTTCCCCATCCACGAAAGAGCTGGGTTCGAATTCAACGCAGATGCCTACAACTTCATCAATCATCCCAACTGGGCGCAGATTGGACAGGCAGGCGGTCTCCAGCTAAATCCGACAGCAGGCACGTTCGGACAGGTGACCCAGAAATCCACAACCAATCCGCGTAACCTCCAGGTTGGTCTGAAGTTCCTGTTCTAAGAACTATCTGAGTCATCAAGAACTCCGCTCCAAGATGGGGCGGAGTTCTGGTCTCTCACAACAAAATGCTTCTGAACCGGCTCCGGTACGCGGGGTAATGGGAAAATTCAATCATGCAATCAACGGGCTCTTCGCTCATGTCTCAGCTCGAGCAAAAATCCAGCCGTAAGCTCCGCACAAATTGGATCTCGCCCGCGCTGGCAGCATTTACGTTTCTCCTCTCCGCGCACGGCCAGACGATGAAGGCCCCGGATATCACCAAGACTCCAACGCTGTACGTGGTTCCATACGCGCACCTCGACACGCAGTGGCGGTGGGAGTTTCCCCAGACCATTAGCGAATATCTGCTGAAGACGATGCGCGTCAACTTCGACTACTTCGATAAGTATCCGCACTATGTCTTCAACTGGACCGGAGCCAATCGCTACCGTTTGATGAAGGAGTACTTCCCCGCTGACTATGTGCGGATGCAGCAGTACGCCGCTGCTGGTCGCTGGATCCCCGCCGGATCTTCCATTGAAGAAGGCGACGTCAATCTCCCAAGCGCTGAAGCAATCTTTCGCCAGGTTCTCTACGGCAACGAATATTTCCGTAAAGACTTCGGCAAGGCCAGCAACGAATACATGTTGCCCGACTGTTTCGGTTTTCCCGCGTCATTGCCCAGTATCCTGGCACACGCCGGCGTAAAGGGATTTTCTACTCAGAAGCTCAACGCACAATGGCAGCCCGCCCCGAAGATCGGAGGACCCGGCTCACCGGAGCAGACACCCGAAGGCATTCCCTTCAACGTTGGCAGATGGATAGGCCCTGACGGCAGCAGCGTCATTGCAGCTTTGAATCCCGGCGGCTATGGCAGCAATGTCTACACAGACCTCAGCAAAACACCCACCGAGCCGCCACCGGCATCTGCCCCACAGCTTACGAGCGAGGAGAGGGCTCGGCTCACCCCTCAACAGCAGCTCGCCCTCGCCCGTCCTAGCGCTGCTGAGCAGGACTGGGTGAAGCGCATCGATATAAACGGCGACGCCACAGGTGTCTTTGCCGATTATCATTACGTCGGCACTGGTGACATCGGAGGTGCGACTCAGGAATCGACCGTAAAGCTTCTTGAGGCAATCGTGACAAAGAGCGAGACGACCCTGCCAACGCCTCCGCGCGCTCCGTTCGCTATGGGTGAAACACCCATCCCACAGACAAGTGGTCCGCCTGTAAGAGTAGGCGAAGGGCCTGTGCACGTCATCGAGTCTGTGGCAGACCAGATGTTCAACGACATCACACCCGAAATGGCCTCGCGCCTGCCGAATTACAAGGGGGACCTCGAACTCATCAACCACTCTGCCGGATCCCTTACCTCGCAGGCCTATCACAAGCGTTGGATTCTGAAGAACGAGCTGCTCGCGGATGCAGCCGAGAAGTCTTCGATCGCAGCTGAATGGCTTGGCGCGCGTTCGTATCCAATGCAACGTCTTAACGAGGCTTGGATGCTCGAGCTCGCGGGACACTTTCATGATACCGGCGCAGGAACGGCAACCCCGCGTTCCTATGAGTTCGCCTGGAACGACGACGTGATCGCGGCAAATCAGTTTGCCGGAACTCTGACCAGCGCAACTGAAGCGATTACCTCTGGCCTCAATACTGACGTCAAGGGCACTCCCATCGTGATCTTCAACCCGCTTAACATCGCGCGCGAAGATCTCGTTGAAGCTAACGTCGTCTTCCCGCAGGGAGCTCCCAAAGCAGTGCGCGTCACCAACCCGGAAGGAAGAGAAGTGCCCGCGCAGATCGCCGACGGCAAGGTTCTCTTTCTGGCCAAGCTGCCTTCCGTGGGCTACGCAGTCTATAGCGTTCTTCCCGCCGAAGCGCCGAGCGCCCACTCAACTCTGAAGGTCACAAACTCATCGCTGGAGAATGACCGCTATCGCGTGCGCCTCGATCAGAACGGCGACGTGGCCAGTATCTACGACAAATCCTCAAATAAGGAGCTGTTGGCCGCTCCCATTCGCCTAGCCATCTCCAATGACGTCCCCAAGGTCTACCCTGCATGGAACATGGAGTTCGAAGACGAGCAGGCTGCGCCACGCGCATACGTCTCCGGTCCCGCCAAGGTCAGCATCAAGGAGAATGGTCCAGTTCGCGTCTCTATCGAAGTGGCTCGCGAGACCGAAGGCTCCAAATTCGTGCAGACCATCAGCCTCGCGGCTGGCGATGCAGGCAATCGAGTCGAGTTCGGCAACGCGATCGACTGGAAGACGCTCTCCGCCAACCTGAAGGCGACCTTCCCGCTCAGCGCATCGAACGAAGACGCGACGTACAACTGGGAGATTGGAACAATCAAACGGCCGAACGCGCAGGAGCGTCAGTTCGAAGTGGCCTCGCATCGCTGGATCGATCTCACGGACAAGAGCGGAAGCTTCGGCGTCACAATTCTCACCGACTTCAAGAACGGCTCCGACAAGCGTGACGACAACACCATTCGCCTCACGCTTCTGCGTTCTCCTGGCATGCAGCCCGCGAGCAATGGCCGTCCGCAGAATTACACCGACCAGGCAAATCAGGACTGGGGACACCACGAGTTCGTCTTTGGTCTGGCCGGACACGGAGGCGACTGGCGCGGGGCGCAGACTGATTGGCAAGCCTATCGTCTCAACGATCCTCTAATGGCCTTTCAGGCGACGAAGCACGCCGGCGCACTTGGCAAGGAGTTCTCGTTGCTCCACCTGAGCAACTCTCGCATCCGTGTCCTCGCTCTCAAAAAGTCAGAGGCGAGCGACGAAGTCATCCTCCGCATGGTGGAGCTCGACGGCAAACCAGCGCCTGACGTGCGTATCTCATTTGCTGGTCCGGTTATTTCAGCTCGCGAAGTTAACGCTCAGGAGCAGGCCGTCGGTGCAGCGAAGGTTAGCGATGGAGCGCTTGTAACGAGCTTCACACCCTATCAACCGCGCACCTTCGCTGTCCGGCTCTCCCCTTCGACTGCGAAGACAGCCGCAATTCACTCTCAACCCGTAAGGTTGCAATACGATCTGGCTGTTGCGAGCAACGACGATACGAAAACCAGCGGCGGAGGTTTCGATGGCAAAGGCAGCGCAATGCCGGCTGAGATGCTTCCCGCGCGGATCGACTACCACGACGTCCAGTTCGATTTGGAAGCCGCAAAAACGGGAGTTCCCAACGCAGTCGTCGCTCGTGGCCAAACAATCGAACTTCCCACGGGACACCACAACCGCGTCTACATTCTTGCTGCAGCTACCGGAGGCGACCAAAGCGGAACATTTCGCTTGGGCAGTCGCTCCGTCAGCCTCAAGATTCAGGACTGGGGCGGCTTTGTCGGCCAGTGGGACACACGCATCTGGAAGCCTCAACCGGAGCGGAATTGGAACATCTCAGCCAATCACGCAGTATGGCCAGCGCCAGACGTGCAGGAACGCGAACGCCGCGCTCCATCACCTCGCTACCCTGAGGACTACGTCGGCCTTACCGCCGGCTACGTCAAACCAGCCGAAATTGCCTGGTACGCGTCGCACCGTCACACCGTCGATGGCCTGAACGAGCCGTACCAATACTCCTACCTCTTCGCTTATTCGATCGATCTCAACGGCGACGAGCGAGCAATAACTTTACCGGACAATGAGAAGATCATGATCCTGGCTATCTCTGTCGTCGAAGAAAACCCGCAAGTAAGCCCCGTCCAGCCGCTCTACGACACTCTCAATCGGACCGGACCAGGGCCGATCCGCGAGAGGGCAATCCCCTGATCTTCCGGTACGCCAACCTTCCCGCCCTCTAGGAGCTTGTTGAAATAGCCATTTCTGGGTGCGGTGTGGTGTGAGTTCGTGGGTTGTCCGCAGGGGTCTGCTCGATTCTGATGGTCTTTCAGGGTTTCGGAGAGGCCTGCCGGAGGATTGGTTGAACCCTCAACCTGGGTTCAGGCGCACTGCTGCTGGAGGCCTTCCAGCGCTTGATGGCGATCAGTCTTGGCAGCCGCATGAGGTTGTGGGCGGCGCAACTGAAGACGAAGATCCAGTCCACCTTGTGCAGTCCGCGCAGCTTCACCTGGCGGACCGGGCCGGTCTGCTTCAGCCAACCGAAGCCCTTCTCGACCAGCCACCGACGACTCAGGCTGATGGCATAGCCGGGGTGCCGCGTGGTTCTGCGGTCGAGGTTCGATCGGCGTCCCTTCTCGTTCTTCGTCACATGTGCCGTGACGTTCAGCGCTCGCGCTGCGGTAACGAAGTCCTTCGTGTCATAAGCCTTATCGGCACCGACCGTGATGCGCTCTGTGTTGCCTTTTTGCTTCTCTTGAAGCATCCGCAGCGCGGCCTCGCGTTCGGCGTATCCGTCGGCCTGGGTCGCCATCGCGGCGGCGATCAGGCCGTTGCGGTTCTCCACCAGCGCATGCCCCAGATACGCTAGATGGGACTCCTTGCCATAGCTCTTCTTGTACAGCCGGGCGTCCGGATCGGTGGTCGATTCGTGCGTTTCGTTCGTGCGCTTCTGACCGTGGAAGTTCGCGCCATCGTCGTCCGGGCCGTCCTTCTTGCGGAAGCTCTTCTGCGAGGCCCATGCCTGGATCAGGGTGCCGTCGACGGTGAAGTGCTCGTCACTCATGAAGCGCTTGGCCTGCTGGTTCACCTCGGCGAAGAACGGTTGCGCCACCTCGCTGGTGAGCAGCCGGTCGCGGTTCTTCGAGAACACCGCGTGGTTCCATACTGCGTCGTCCATGCCGAGCCCGACGAACCAGCGGACAGCAGGTTGTAGTCGAGCTGCTCGACCAACTGCCGCTCCGAACGCACCGAGTAGAACGCCTCAAGCAACAGCGCACGCAACACATACTCGGGAGCGATCGAAGGACGGCCAGAGCCCGAATACATCTGCTCGAACTCCGCGCTCAGCGATCGCAGAACCACATCCGTCAGCCTGCGAATCTCACGCAGAGGATGCTCCTGAGGTACACGCTGCTCCAACGTCACATAGCTGAACATCCCATCCTGTACCCGCTCGTCTCCACGCATAAGCAATAGACGAACTAACCCATCAATCAGACCAAGACGGGAACCTTTTTCAACAAGTTCCTAGAGGAAGTGAGGTGGCGCACAGTTCGGCATACAAAAATTCGCTGGCCATCAGAAGAAGGGGATGCAGTAGACACGCAAAAACGGCCGGGTTCACCGGCCGTTCGAAGGATTGGAAGTTGTACGGAGTTGCTGTGTGGCTACACGTGTGGGGAGAGGCTACCTCTATCCGTCTGTGCTCGCTGCTAGAAAAGACGCTTCAGCGCCTGCCTTATCGTGTACCTGGGCCAGAGCGCAGGACCATTTTTCTCAGGAAACGGCAGCAGCCCTAGAGATCGTGACTGCCCAAGTCGCGCCAGCAAGTCGTCACGTGAGCCGTGGATCACTGCCGGCGTGCAGCCGATTCCATCTAGCCGACGAATTTTCTTCTCCGCCCACATCGCCTCCAGGATCGGACCGCTCCAGCGTGGATCCGCGGGTAGCCCAAGAAAGCTCACCAGGGTTGCCTAAGCGAGTTCTCTCGTATGCGGCCCGAGGTGGAGGATAAACGTCCGTCCGGCGCTTCCCATTGGCATGAAAGGAGGTCGAGACCGCGATCAAATGCCGAAGAGCTTGTTTGCGCCCTTGCAGATTGATTGAGCCGCGATAGCAGATTGCGTCTGGACCGAAGCCTGCCACCTCCTGGCTGCCGTCCAAGAATGTCACCGTGAAGGTGTGCTTCTCATGAATCACCGCCGTGATTGCGCCCACCTCGGAGTCGCCTCCGAACAGGCTGATCAGATGCGCGTCGTCCCCCTCGCCAACGTAGCGATCCACGTGTACGGAGATCTTGGTGTCCGTCTTCCCTGAATTCCGACGATACTCAAGCCGCCCCAGTCGCAAATGTGCGTTCTGCATCCTCGTCCTCTCTCTTCTTGTCGCCAAGTACAAGCGTTCGCCCATCCTCGTAGACCAGAGCCAGCTCGTTAGTGAACTGTTCGCGCTTATGAACTTCGGTACCCCCGTGGTACGAAGGTGAAGATGTGGTACGGCAAGTACACCGTGTATTCACGAAATAAGGAAGGAAAGGAGGTCAGCAAGCGACGCAATATCGCGCTATGCCCGAAGGCCAATACACCGAAGTTGAAGGCAGAACAGATGTTGCACGGCATCATTCTCACAGAAACCGCCGTTCCGGCCCGAAGCTCCAAAGCCATTCCAGACGATTCAGTAACGTTTCGCTGGTTTGTCCAAGAGCGTTACATACCGATGCGGCAAGGTAGCTGGAGCCCAGCCTACAAGAAGACAAACACGTACGAGATTGAGCACTATCTGATCTCGCACTTCGGTCGTCTTCGGCTCTAGGAACTGGGGACCTTTGAGATTCAAGTGTGGCTCAATGGTCTAGCGGAGAAGGGGTATTCGCAATCCGTCGTTCGCCATTGCTTTTCGAATATCCGTGCCATTACGTATCTGGCCAAAAAACAGAAGTATCTGGCCGACGATCCCGGAGAAGATGTGACCATGCCGTTGACCAACCCGGTCGAGAAGCCCGTGATGGCGCGAGAACAGATCCTCGCTCCTCGGGGCAATCGAAGACGCGCATGATCGATGTCTTCTGTATGTATGTCGGCATCTTCTGCGGGCCACGCGCAAGCGAGGTGATGGGGCTGCAATGGAAGTCCTGGATCGGAGAGGCACCGATACCGCATGGCACGGCGTACGAAGGGCAGTTCTACAAGGGACGCCTCAAGAGCAAGGCCAGCAAAGGTCCGATTCCGGTTCCGGAGCAGGTTCAGCCGGTCCTCGCAGCCTGGCGGCAGATCTGCCAGGATCCTTCCCCAGAGGCGCTGATGTTTCCGACCTTTGGGAGAGGGAAACGCAAAGGACAGGCAGTGCCGCGATGGGGCACCGAAGAACTTCCTGAAGTGGCGGATTCGTCCGATCGCCCGAAAGTTGGGAGTTCCCGAATCCTTGGTCACCTTCCAGGTGATGCGCCGCACTCTGGGAACGGGCCTAACATGCAGGCGATTGAGGCGAGCATCCTGGAGGCGGTGAACTCTCGCACCCGGCAGATCCTCGCCGGATGGAGAGGCCCGGTCATCTCCGGTGCTAAGCCGATCGTGCCCAAGGCAAGACAGCGGAGGGTGAGAGGAGAAACGGGGGTCCATCGCAACTGGACCAAGTTGGACCGAGCGTGAGAGGAGAGGTGAGGTAAGTTATTGATAAATATGGCTCCTGAGGTAGGACTCGAACCTACAACCCTTCGGTTAACAGCCGAATGCTCTGCCATTGAGCTACTCAGGAGTGTTCTGGAACGCGAGATATTTTTTCGCGCAACGCTTATCTTATATAGTTATAGCAAATACAGATATGAGGGTCAAAAGCGAAGACGCGGAGAATTGCAGAGAAACCGTTATGATGCGAAGGAGCCTTGAACGGAGCTTCGACCCACGCCACGTATCTCCCGTCTAAAAGCGCGATGAGGTTTTGCCCGGTGCTGTAAACATTTATGACCGATATCTTCGCGATCGTGGCAATGTGCCGAAGATGTTTTCGGACCATGGTCCATCGGCCGACGATCTTTGAAACGATCATCGCGCATATGGAAGCGTGCTGAATACAGGCCCGTTGCCCAAGGCGTTGAAGGAGCCTGTAAGTGTGCGCACTTCGCAGTTGAACCGCACGCCGTATTGTCTGGCTTCTCATACGAAGATTGCACGGAATCTAGGTTGGAGTGAGGTGCAGATCGAGGCGTTGCACGATGCTGCAGGCAGTGAAGAGTTCAGTGAGTGGGAGAAGGTCGCGATCCATCTGGCGGAGGTAATGACTCTGAATGCTCATGGATACAGCGAGGCGGAGTTTGCACGGCTGCGCAGCTTCTACAGTGAGGGGGAGGTGGGGGAGCCGATGGCTGCTATAGGTCTGTTCAACTATTTCAACCGGTTCAATGATCTGCTGAGATGGAGCCTACGTAGCCTGCCAGCGCAGAGGAGTTGGCGACTTCGGGCATAGAAGCTCCGGCTGCTGTCTAGCCTTCTAAGGATAGAGAAGGACAGCGATGTTGTAGGCGGTAAAGGGAGTCTTGCGGGTGGCATGACATGCTCCCACTATGGCTTGATGATATTTGCCGGAGGTGAGACGGCTCTTGAGCTGGTTAGGGATTTCGTTCAGGCTTGCTGCGGTATAGCGCATGATGAACCAAGGCTGCCGGGAGCCTGCGTATCCAGCGCTCATGGTGCAGGTTTGACGGGCATCCTCTGTAGTTTCTGCGACGTGCATCCCGGATTTCGCGAGAACACCGGCGACGGTGTATTCCTGCTGGTTGAGCGTGAGGGATTGGACGGTGCTGGCGAAGTCCTCTACGGCGTAGAGTTGGTTGTCGCGCGTGACGACGGCGATGCCGATAGAGTCGACGTTTGGATCCAGTAAGTTAGCGCGGTGGCCGGGAGAGTGCATCCAGAGATCGTGGATGATGACGGAGGTGGGGGCTTCGCCTACGTTTTCCGAGATGAGGCTAAAGTGCGCGCCAGCATTGGCTCCGCGGGTTGCGAGCTCAGGTTCGCCGTCGAATTGGTGGGAGATTGCTGCGTGGTCGGCCATCTCGCGAGCGTGGAGGGCGGAGGCTTCGGTCAGGACCGGGTCGAGGCGGACGGGCGAAAGTCCTTGACTGGCGCGGGCTTCGTTGGCGGCGGCGAGGAGATATTGCTCGGCGACAGTGAGGTTGTTGAAGGCGCTCTGGGCGCGGAGATTTGGGGTGGCCGGTAGTAGCGCGAGCGCCAGGATAGCGAGCGATTTCGGTAATGAAATCAAGGGTTTCTGGCCGGGATTGGGGGAGGGCGGCATGAACGTGATTTTAGGTTTGAGGTGCAGGGTAAGGTAATACAACTTCCAGGGCAGTAGCAGGCTTCCCTGTTCGTCCTATCGGCTAGATGGGGAATTAGGTGAGGTGGGTTTTTTCTTTTTTTAGAGAAAAATTATTTTGGAGGAGATAGCTGGTTTTGCAGGGGGTTTTGCGATTTTTGGGTGTTTTGTGGTGGTAAAAACGTGGTGAAGCTGTGGTGGAATGTGTGGTGATTGTGGTGTTTTGTATGATGTTTTTCCGCCGCTAGAAACACGCCAGCTTTTTCAACTTTTATTTTCGGGGTTGTTCCGTTTTGGGAATTACGACAACAGCAGATCCTCCCGCTTCCCACCCCAGCGAGCAAAAGCGTGCTCGTCGGGGACCCCGGTTTCGCAGAAGGATGACAACTAGAGATGCAAAAACAACAGCTAGGACTCGAGGTCGGGGAGGCGGTCGCGATAGCGGAGCATGAGGGCGAGGAGTTTGCGGGCTTCCCAATAGCGGGGGGCGTAACGCTTTGGTTCGGCGATGGAACGGAGGAGCCAGCCGAGATAGTATTTGTCGGCCCAGACTGGGATGTGGACCTGATCGCCGGAGAGGAAGGCGATGGCGGCTCCGATGCAGTGGATGGCCGGGCGGTAGGCGAGGTGGCGTTTGAGGTAGAGGCCGAGGCGCTCCTGCGTGCCGCCGCCTATGGTCAGGATGACGTGTTGGGGGCGCAGGCGGTTGAGGCGATCGAGCAACTCCGGGTCGGAGATGGGGCCGTGATCGTACATGGGGGCCATGTAGATGTTGCCTTCGGGGATGGTGATTCCCTGCCCTCGCAACCAGTCGAGATTGCGTTTTGCGCTGAGGGGGCTGGCCATAATCCAGAGGGTGTTGCCGGGCTGACGAACGTCGGGTTCGAGGAGGAGTTCACGCAGGTATTCGAGGCCGGAGAGTCGTTTGATGGGCTGCGATTGCAGGCGGTTCCAGATGAGAACCATGAAAGCCGAGTCGGTGATGGCGAGGTCCGCGTTGAGGAGGGCGTCGCGGTAGCCGGGATTGCGCTCGAGGTCTTTGAGGGCCGGGGCTGCGGGGATAACGAGAAGGCCGCCATCGCGCATGATCTCGATGGCGGCCTTCGCGGAGCCGTCGAAGAAGTCTATGCCGAGGATGCGGTGGGTTGAGTGTAATGATTCCTGGGTCATGCTTCGGCTATTTTTTCATAGCGGTTTTTGAAAGGCGAGGCAGGCTTCCTTTTCGGCCTGAACCCAGGGGTGGACGCTCGGGATTCAGCGCTCTTATAAGGAGATTTTTGTACGAATCAGCCCTTGAACACAGCCGTCTCAGGATGATGATTCATCCAGTCGAACCAGTAATCCTTGTTGGCCTCGATCTCCTTCAGGCATCGCCCAGCCAGCTTTCCGTCCACTGCACATCCTTGAAAGTTCCATCCACTCCCTGTCTCGGCATCCTGCATCACTCTGTCGCCTTCCTCTCTGGCGAACGTGAGTTCAGCAGCTTCGAATACTCGAATGGACGATCCATCCGGTCCCACTACCAGCAGCACCGGCGAATCCGCTACCTCATCCTGAATCAACTTGGCCGCCAGAATGGAGTCGATCGGATATGCCTTGTTCTTGCCCGCCACCGTCACTCCCAGCATCAACTGATGCGGCTTGATCCCTGACTTGCTCGTATCCACCATCGCCGGAGCCTTTTCGACGTAGTTCTCCCACCCCATCTTTTCATACTCCGGGAGATACGGCGCATCCGGCTTCAGAACATCCCCCTGGGGCTGCTCCTTCCGCCATAGTGCATAGGTCAGCTCGCTGCTGTGAATCAGCTTCAGATGCTGCCCCTTCAGCGGCCCGAAGATGGCTTCCCCCGTGCTCTGCTGCCAGACGCTCCTGGTCTCCTCGTCACGCATCAGCGCATTCCCATTGTTGATTCCGGCCAGCCGAAAGTGCAGCCTCTTTCCGTCGACCACAGGATCCCAGACAATCCCCGTGTGGCAGAGCGTACAGTACGTCACCGCAATCGGCACCCCTTCCACGGTGTCATTCACGATGTGGTGATACCCCATCATCAGGATCGGGTAGGCGCGCGCATGCCCGCCAAGCAGCACCGCCAGCACCATGTCATCCCGATCGACCTGTGCTTTGTCCGCGCTCTCAAACGCCGGCGCGTCGTAGGGATGAAACATCTTCTCGAAGATATTCACGTGGGTCAGGTACGCTCCCGCAATCGCCACAGCGCATAGACAGACCGTCGCGATCCGAAACCTAATCCGTCGGCCTCTTCCCGTAATTTTCTTCCACGACAAGATCGTCAACGCCACTACCAACGCTGCGCACAAACCCGCGAGCAACGGTCCTGCGTCGTGCACCCAAAGGGCCACGATTAACGCCGTGGCATTCTGAGGATGAAACGGCCGGATGACATGTATCGGAATCCACACGCAAGCCGCTGACACCATGGCACACGCCAGTCCAAACGTCAGCCACGGCCATGCTTTCGTTCCCACCTTCTTCTCTTCCAATACCTGCGTCATGGAGGCCTCGTTGCCATTGGGATTTGCGTCGATCACCCTACTTGGTGATCTTGTCGATAACCAACGCGTGCGAAGAGTTGCGAACATAGTCCTTACCGGTGACCGTTACATGCTCGCCCGCAAACGGCATCAGCTTCGAGTTTTGCGAAGAGGAGGGCGTTTTGCTGTCGATAGGGAGGAAGATGGTGCCATCGTCACGAAGGATGACGAGCGGAGAGCCGTTTTTTGCGCATGCCTTGGCACATGCGACGCCGATGGGTTTGTCGAGACCCTTGGTGTAGGCGCATGCCGAATCAATCACCCAACCGGAGACAGTGATGTCGGTGCCGCGATCTGCCGCTGTGGCGAAGGAGGTTATTCCGATGAAGGTCAATGTCAAAAACTTATGATAGGAACTAGTCATTCTTCTACCTCGAAAAGCATGTGCTTTCACTGACGGCGAGTGCGCTCTTTCCATTGGAGAGAACATCGTACGCCGAGCAATTCGATATCACCTCAACCAAAAGATTGATACAGGGAATCAATCTTCTCAGTCAGGACAACATCAGCATCAGTGCTGAGGCAGAGCCTTTCAAAGTAGTTTGCGGAGCTTTTTTTCCAGGTCGGGAATGTAGCTGACCTGGGCGTCGGGTTCGAGGCGGCGGGCGGAGGCGATGGCGGCCTGCCATGCCTGGCGGGCTTCGTCCTTGTGGCCGAGAGCGGAGGCGATGTCGCCGAGTGACGTCTGGCTGATGATCTCGTTGGGGTCGATGGCTACGGCTTCGCGGGCCAGGGGCAGGGCTTGGTCGGGTTTGCCCGCAGCGAGCAGTTGGTTGGCGTGCTGAGCGCGGCTGAGGGCGGCGGCCTGTTGGACCGCGAAGTCGCCGCGATAGACGAGCACGCCGTAGTCGATGAACTCGGCGGGTTTGACGGATTGGAAGCTGCGGTAGGGATTCATGCCGCTGCTGGGCCACTCGCAGCCGCTGAGGTCGCCTGCGCTGAGGAGCACGGTGCCGTGGATGTTGGGCGGGACGATGTCGGAGCCGCCAAGCCAGAAGGTATCGATGGTGGGCAGGGCGTGGCAGCGAATGCCGTAGGTGGCGGGGTCAACCTCAGGACGCGCGAAGTAGGCGAACCAGCACTCCTCCGTGGGATGCTTGTCCTGCCATTGCTTGACCTGGAGAAGCTGCTGGCCCCAGTCGACGTTGGCGTCGCTGAGCAGGTTGTGGATGTTGCGTTGTCCGCCCCAGGCTTCGTTGGCGTAAGGGATGAAGTTTGGAAAGGCGGCGAGCGACGAAGCGATGTGTGCGGCGATGAGCGCGGCCCCCACCCAGGCCCAGCGCCGGGCTACTTGGTCTCCTTGGTCTGCTGAGGAAAGCGCAACAATACCTGCTCCGGCAAGTATGGAGGCCAATACGTAGAGGGGCAGGATGTGGCGAGATCCAATGTTCATTCCCGCGAGGATGGCGACCGCCAGGTATACGAACCAAGGCAGCAGGACGAAGGCTAGTTCGCGGCCCTTGCGGAGACGCCCAGTTAGGATGGCAAAGAACGCGAGCGTAACCAGCGCCAGCAGGCCCAGCGTGGTTTTGATGAGGATGACGATAGGAAAGTACCACCACTGGCCGTGGGCGTAGACCTTGCCAAAGATAAAGGTGGGATAGAACAGGGCCATGCGTTTCACATCGACCAGGCCCATCAGGTAGGACTCCGGCAGCAGGTGGAGGCGGGCGATGGTGAGGACGACAGTAGAGCTAAGGTGACCGAGCGGAGCTGCGTAGTCCGCTAGCGAGGTGCTTAGCGCGAGGCCAGTGGGGCGGGCGGCGTAGCGAAAGCCATAGAAGCTCCACAAGACGACGATACCGACTACGGCTATTGCCGCAAACGCGCCACTGAGGCGAAGGGCGAGACTGCCGCGCGTGCCTTTGGGGGCGAAGAGTATCTCCCAGCCGATGAGCAACAGAAGCATGGGGGCCAGCAGAATTCCGGAGTGCTTGGTTGCCAACAGCAAACCGGCGGCGATGCCGGCCAAGAGCAGGCGGAGGAGCGAGGGCTTCTTGACATAGCAATAGAAGGTGTAGACGCCGAGCAGAAAGAAGAGCGAGACGCCTATGTCGGTGGTGACGAGGGCCGAGTTCGCCAATAGGTTGGGGTCGAAGACAATCAGGACAAGCGCAATCAGTGCTGCGCCGGTGCCGAACCACTCACGCGCGGCTAAAAAGACGACGAGGGAGAGGGCCAAGGCGAGCAGACCGGCGGAGAGCCTCATGCGGAAGACGAGGCGCTGGCTGGAGCCGTCGTTGCGGGCGAGAAAGTCGCGGCCGTCGAGATAGGCTTCGGCTTTGAAGTCGCGTCCCTGCAGGGGCGGCGTCCAGAGATTTTGGCCGAGAAGAGGAAGCGCGGCCAGGAGCTTCACCAGGGGCGGATGCTCGGGGTTGAGGCCGTAGTCGCCGGTCTTCTCCATCATGTAGCCGGCAAAGATGTGATCGTCTTCGTCGAAGGTGAGCGACTCGCGATGGACAACGAAGGCCACCTGCGCAGCCTGGACGACAAGAAGAGCGAAGACGGCGGCCCATGCACCTCTCTTTGAAATCGTCACCGCTGTTGACGCTCCCTAATTTGCGAATGTGAACCGGCGTAATTGAAAGGTTCTGAATCGCTCTATTTTGCAGCCCCTACGAGCAACTTGCTGGCGAGCATCTCGTTTTCGATCCATGCGTAGGTTTTGGCGAGGCCTTCGCGGAGCTTGATGGAGGGCTCCCAGTTGAGTTTTTCGAGGATTAGAGTGTTGTCGCTGTTGCGTCCGTTGACGCCTCTGGGCGCGTCGAGCTTGTAGATGCGCTTGAGCTTGACGCCGGCGATCTCTTCGGCGATGTCGACGAGCTGGTTGATGGTGACGAGCTCGTTGGAGCCGAGGTTGAGGGGTTCGCGGACGTCGCTTTCGGCGATCATCCGGGTTCCCAGGGTGCAGTCGTCGATGTACATGAAGGAGCGGGTCTGTTTGCCGTCGCCCCAGATTTCGATCTGGCCGGAGCCGGAGTGCTTGGCCTCGATGACCTTGCGGCAGATGGCGGCGGGGGCTTTTTCGCGGCCTCCAGTCCAGGTGCCGAGTGGGCCGTAGACGTTGTGGTAGCGGGCGACGCGGGTTTGCAGGCCGTAGTCCTCTTCGAAGTGGCGGCACATGCGCTCGGAGAAGAGTTTTTCCCAGCCGTAGCCGTCTTCGGGGAGCGCCGGGTAGGCGTCTTCTTCTTTGAGGGCGACGACATCAGGGTTCGTTTGTTTTTCGCCGTTGTAGACGCAGGCGGAGGAGGAGTAGAAGAAGCGCTCGGCGCCTTTGTCGCGGGCTGCCATGAGCATGTGGGTGTTGGTGAGGACGCTCAACATGCAGAGGGCTTTATTGTTTTCGATGAAGCCCATGCCGCCCATGTCGGCGGCGAGCTGGAAGATGACCTCGGCTCCGGCGGCGGCTTTGAGGCAGTTGTCTTTGTCCTGGAGGTCGAGGGAGAGGCTTTCAACGTCTCTGGAGGTCTGGTACCACTCGTCGAGGGGCTTGATGTCGACGGCGCGGATGACCTCGACGCCATTCGAGAGCAGGCTTTGCACGAGGTGGCCGCCGATGAAACCACCGGCACCGCAGACAACCGCCTTTTTTCCTTTGAGATGCATTCGGGGGGAGGACTCCTTTTTAGATCTACAGTTTGAAGCTATTGAACTACCTCAGGTTATTCGGGCGTATCGTTTCGAACACTCTTTGCCTCCTCTCAGTATAGCTGGGGGAGGTGTGGTTTTCGGAGTGACGCTTTTGGGGGATAAGGATTCTGAGGATTGGGCTATGGAGTGCTTACGGCTCCGCAACGTCGACTATACGACGGATCTCACAACAGCTAACGTGAGGCCATCGTAACCTTTGCTGCCAACGGTCTGGAGGGTGGTCGCGTCGATGCGAGGGTCGGCAGCGATCATTGCAAAGAAGCGGCGAACGCCTTGTACCCGGGGATCAGGATCGTCAGGATTAATCACCGCACCTTCGCGGACTACGTTGTCGGTAATGATGATCGTTCCTGGGTGAGAGAGGCGGAGCGACCACTCCAGATATCCGGGGATGTTCTGCTTGTCCGCGTCGATGAAGATGAAGTCGAATGGAGGGACGCCTTCGGCGTGCAGTTGCGAGAGCGACTCCAACGCGGGGCCGAGGCGAAGTTCGACGTTGGAAGAGAGCCCGGCGCGTTTGATGTTCGCTAGGGCAACTTCGGCGTGTTTGGCCTCGACTTCCAATGTGATGAGTTTTCCATCAGAGGGCAGCGCGCGCGCGAGCCAGATGGTGCTATAGCCGCCGAGCGTTCCGATTTCGAGGATTCTTCTGGCGCTCTGAATCCGCGCTAAAAGGTGGAGCAGCTTTCCTTGATTGGGCGCTACGTCGATCATGGGAAGACCGGCGGCGGTGTTCGCCTGCAGCGCCTCCTCTAACAGAGGGTCGCGTGGGATAAGGCTCTCGACGAGGTACCGGTCAACTGCTGTCCAAAGTTCCTGGGTCATAACGGAAGAGTAGTAACTGCCGGGACTTTCTGCAACTTTGCGGTTTGAAGCGATCATTTATTTGAAGCGATCAAAGGCGGCGTCTCAGCTGCGTTAATCGACGCTGAATGCTCAGGTGTGGAGCTGCCTGGCGATGCGTTCGATCGCGTGATGAGCAGAGAGGACGGCGCCCTCCTGCCAACCGACGAGATGAGAGAGGTAGTCGCCGGCAAAGTAGGTTTGCCCCTGTGGCTTCTCAAGCTGGGCGTAAGCCGGTTGGCTGCTGGGGAGAAAATTGTTTGCGAAGCAGCCGAGAGAGTAAGGGATCTTGGCCCAGCTGACGTAGATGGGCTTGGTAAGCAGGTGGGAGCGGCCGGGGTGGAGCAGTTCGACTGCTTTGCGGGAGGCGTCGAGCTTTGCCTCGATGGTGGGTAGCGCGCCGAAGGGCGACGGCTGCCCGTTTCCGAAGTCCTGGCGCTCGGAGCCGAAGCCGGCGACGAGAACCCCGGTGGGAGAGAACAGTTTGTCGGTGGGGTACCAGACCAGATCGACAGTGTCGTGGAGGAAGGAGATGCCGCCGTAGATGTTGTTCTCTTTCTCCCAGAAGCGCGGCGACTGCCAGCCAACTTTGTAGAGGGCGAGCATCGGCATGCCGGTGAACGCCTGTTTGGTTTCAGGGGAGAAGTTATTTTTTGTGGTGGCGAGGATCGAGATGGGCATGGTGCAGATACAGAAGTCCGCGGTGATGGTGTGGGGGGCACCAGCCTTCGTGTAGGCGACGGTGACGTTGTGCTCAGACGTAGTGATCTCGGTGACGGGGCAGTTGTAGTGGATGAGATCGCCGAGAGATTTCGCGAAGCCGTAGGCGATGCGATCCATGCCGCCGATAGGCTGGAACATCGTGGCCTGCCAGTCGATCTGCTCTTCGTAGAACTCGCCTGTGGACATGTCGGCGGCAAGAAGCTCGGAGAACTTGAGCGGCTTGTGGAGGACGAACTGGTTTGGCCCGGCGCCGGGAGGCGTCGTGAAGCCGGCGCGCATGCTGCCGGTGTAACGGTCGTTGGGGCCGAGGTCGCCGAAGTTCTCAAGGAACTCGAGGAGCCGCTGGGAGTCCTCCTTGGAGAGCTCGTCGTCGAGGGTGTGTTTGTTGATGGCCTTGGCGAGGAGTTCGGCGAGGTATCCGCGGGTGTCGTGGATGACCTGACGCTGCTGGACGGGCTCGCCCTTGTTGAGCTTGGGAGACTGCATGAGGGCGGAGCGCGATGTGTTGACCTCGACCTCAAGGGGCACGCCGAGGTCGTGGCAGTAGTTGAGGAGGTGGGTGTGGATGGAAGGGATGCGGGCGGGACCGGGGTTGAGATAGTCTCCTCCCAGCCATTCGCAGGTCTGCGTTGTGCCGTCGGTGAATTCGATTTTGGTGCCCTCGCGAACCGACCAGCAACGCCCGCCGGGGCGATTGCGCGCTTCGAGGATGGTGCAGTTGAAGCCTGCCTTGCGCAGTTCGTAGGCAGACACCATGCCAGCGATGCCTCCTCCGAGAATGACGACCTTCTTGCCTTTGCCGAAGTCGGCGGGGAGTTGAGGAAGCATGGACTGGCCGACCGCAGGCAGGAGGCCGAGGGCCTGCATGCTGGCGAATGCGGCGGAGTATCCACCGAGTTGTGCGATGCGGTGAAGGAAAGCACGTCGGGTCAGACTCATACGAATGGCTCCGATCGACACTAAGTTGTAAGGGACCTCTTCAGTGTGAGGCGAGTATCCAATCTTTGCAAGAGGAAACTGACAGTGGCCTGCGCGAAGGAGCTGAAATGGGTCCGAGCCGTGGAACGGTGTAACGATGTAGGATTCTGGCACGGAGATTTCGGGTCCGAGATTGACCGAAACGACGCACAGGGAGGAAGGTCACGATGAAGCTGCATACGTATCTGAACTTTGGCGGGAACTGTGAAGAGGCGTTTCGGTTTTATGAGAAGCATCTCGGTGGGAAGATTCTGATGATGATGCGGTATGCGGATCAGCCTGATCCGCAGAATGCTCCGCCAGGTACCGAGAAGTACATCCTGTATCTAAACATGGCGATTGGCGAGACGCAGCTGATGGGCAGCGACGTTCCGCCGGATCGTTTTCAGCCTATGCGCAGCGTGTATCTTTCGCTTGGCGTCGATAGCAGCGAAGAGGCCGAGCGCGTCTTCAAACTGCTGAACGACGGTGGCGAGGTTTTTATGCCGATGGCGGAGACGTTCTTCGCGCACCGGTTCGGCATGTTGCGGGACAAGTTTGGCACATCGTGGATGATTCTTCACCAGAAGCCGATGCCGGCGAACGCTTGATTGTCATTTGGCTGATGGCTGGGGGGCGGGGTTTGTTGCTGGCTTGCGCAGCAGGTCGATGACGGACTGGTAGAGACGGTTGCGCATGTCGAAACGGTCGCCGGCGCGGGTGACGTAGCGGACTACGATGTCAACACCGGAGGCAGCGGGGCGCATGTCGACGGAGGGTATGGCCTTGAACTGGCTGAGGCCGTTGTGATGCGTGGTGCTCTGCCACTCCCGCTCGGCGAGACTCGAGTCTTTTTCGGTCTCCTTGAGCACGGTGTTGTGGATGGCTTCGATGGTTTTGCCGGAGTCGATGCCGGGCGGGATGTTGACGGTGATCTCGTCCCACATCCACTGGCCGGTGGTGGAAAAGTTGAAGTACTGGCCGGTGATGGCGAAGTTGTTGATGAAGGTGACGCGGCGGCCGGTGGGATGGCCCTTGTCGGTCCAGTTGCCGGTTTCGAGCAGCGCGGTGCGGAAGAGGCCGATCTCGACGACCTCGCCGCCGACGCCGTTGATCTCAACCCAGTCGCCGACGCGGATGCCGTTTTTGCCCATGAGGATGAACCAGCCGAAGAAGGCGAGGATGAAGTCCTGAAAGACGACGGTGAGACCGGCGGCTCCGAGACCGAGGATGGTGGGAGTCTGGCTAGGCGCTCCGAAGATGATGAGCAGTACGAGGCCGAGGGTGACGATCTGGATGGAGAGAGTGGCGATGGTGCTCAGGGTGTGGAGGCGGCGGCGGTCCATGGTCATGCGCTCGAGCAGAAGTTGCGCGCCGGTGGTGAGCAGGACGCCGCAGAGGATGAGGAAGGCGATCCACGCGAAGGACTGCAGCGCGAGGTGAGTGACGATGCTGTGCTGGAGTTGCACCTGCGCGAGCCACTTGGCGTAGACGGCGGAGAGCTGCTTCTGAGTCTCGAGCTGGTCCTCGACGATGTTGTGCAGCTGGGCGAGGGCGTGGGCCTGGCCCATGCGGGCTACGCGACTTTTGACGGCATCGGATGAGGCGGCTGTATTGTTTGGATCGGTTGCGGCTGCCGATGCGGTCGCGGCAGTGGCTTTCTTTTCGAAGTCGTCGTGCTGGGCGGTGAGGCGGGCAACGTCGGCGTCGGTGTCGGCTTTGGCCTGCTTGATGAGGGCCATGCGGCTGCGCTGATCGAACCACGAGGAGATGCGGCCGGCGAGGGTTCTGCGGTTGGTGGAGGAGAGGATGGCGATCTGGCCGCCGCTGGCCTGGGAGTCGTACTTCTTCATGGCGGCCTCGCGGGCGGTGAGTTCATCCTGGATCTGGCCGCGCTTGTCGCCGCTGAGGCGGGCGAGATCTTCGTTGGCGTCAGCGAGCTCGTCGCTTCCGAGCTGGAGCTGGGCCTTGGCGACGTCGAGGTCGTCGGAGGTGGCTATGGCGCCGTTGGGTTGCTTGAGGGACGCGGTAAGGGCGTCGACCCTGGCCTGGTCTTCCTTGACCATGGCCTGGAGCTGCGCAACCTTCTGCTGAGCGGCAAGGGCGTCGCCGGTGAGGGTGTGGCTTTGAAGAGACGCCTGGCGGAGGGCGAGGGCGAAGGCCTGGTCGACTTCGTGGTCGGCGAGGCGCTCGGCCTCGCGGGCGAGGGATTGCTCTTCGGCGGAGACGGCGAGGGGGGCGAGGGACTCGATGGTCTGCCAGGGGCGCTGGTCGACGATGGTGTTCCGCGAGCTGCCTTCGCCTTTGAGGAAGGGCATGTGCGTCATGGATCCACGGGTCCACCAGGCGCCGGCGAGACATAGGACGAGGAGGGCTGCGGGGATCGTGATTGCGAGACGGCGAAAAACCTTCATGGTTCAACCCTACATGGTTGGGGGTGTGGGTTCCAAGGCCCCAAAAGGGTGAGGGGATGTAGGATTTAGGCGTGGAGAATGCGGTGGGAGTTGCGGAGACTGGCGCTGGGCGATCGATCGCCGGAGCAGTGAGGCGACAGCCGCTGGCTGCTTTGGGAGTAACGCTGCTGCTGTTGTTTGTGGGATGTGCAGTGTTTGCGCCGTGGCTGGCTCCGCAGGATCCAGCGCAGTTGGATTTGACGGGACGATTGATGGGGCCTTCGATGGCGCACTGGTTTGGGACAGATGAGTTGGGGCGGGATATTCTTTCGCGCACTTTGTTTGGGGCGAGAATTTCGCTGATCGTCGCGGTGAGCGTGGTGGGGCTTTCTCTGGCGGTGGGTCTGGTGGCTGGTGGATTGGCTGGTTTTTATGGCGGGTGGACGGATACGGTGGTGAACGTTTATGTGACGAATGCGTTTATGGCGCTGCCGGGGATTTTGCTGGCGATTGCGTTTGTCGCATTCATGGGGCCGGGGCTGGGGAACGTAATTCTGGCGCTGGCGATCTCGGGGTGGGTGGGGTATGCGCGGTTGGTACGGGCGCAGGTGATGGCGGTGAAGGAAAAGGAGTTTGTGGAGGCCGCGCGGGCGCTGGGAGCGAGCGATCTGCGCGTGATGGGGCGGCATATTCTGCCGAACATTCTGCAGCCGCTGATTGTGCAGGCGGCGATTGGGATGGCAGGGGCCGTGTTGGCGGAGGCGACGCTGAGTTTTTTGGGGCTGGGAGTTCCGCCGCCAACGGCTAGTTGGGGATCGATGCTGAACGATGCGCGGTCGCATCTGTTCGACTCGCCGCATCTGGTGTTCTTTCCGGCGATGGCGGTGATGCTTTGTGTGCTGTCGTTTAATTTTATTGGGGATGCGTTGAGGGATTGGATGGATCCGCGGACGCGGATGAGCGCGGGTTTGTAGGCTGCTGGTCGAGCTTAGCGAGGAAGTCGTTCATCTCTCGAACGACCTCTGTCTCATTTGAAAGGTAGACGTAGTGGTCAGCGTTGGGGACACGGACGACACGGGCGGAGGGTACTCCAGCCGCGAAAGCATCTGCCGCCGCAGTGCAATTGACCTTATCTGCTGAAAGTCTTTTGGCTTTCATTGCGGGATCGTTTTGAAAGGCTCGATCCCAGTTGTGAGGACATGCGTAGACCGCGAGGATTGGAACCGGAATCTTTGTGTATTTCTGCCCTCCATACGTAAGCGCGGCAATGATTGGCGAACGAGGCGGTATCGGGGGCATGGATGCGACGTCCACATTAGAGTCGTGAAGCGTCTTCTCGAATTTCGAGACATGCCCTTCAAGGTCCAGCAGATAACTCTTCTCGTCCACTCCGCCTGCTTCCACCTGCTCGATTCGCCTCTTGAGATCATTCATCTCCAGGCCCATATTCGGAAGGGCGGGATCATAGTAGGCGAATCCATAGGCGGCTTCGAGATAGATCAATCCCGCTACTTTCTGCGGGAAACGGCTGCCGATCGAACTCATCTCTTCGCCGGCGAACGAGTGACCCACCAGGATAGGACGATCAAGTTGGAGAGCTTCCACGATGGCGAGCACGTCGTCGCCCAAATGGTCGGCTGAGTAGTTGCCATTTGCTGGAGCGGGCTTACTGGAGGCGCCAAAGCCGCGTCGGGTGATGCCGTAGACGTGATAGTGCGTGATGAACTGTGGAGCGAAACTGTCGAAGGCGTGGGCCGTATTTCCCATGCCTGCCAGAAAAATCATTGGCCTGCCGGTGCCGCCCCAATCGAGCACCTCAAGTTCGACGTCTTTATCGACGGTGACAAATTGAGCCGAATGAGGTGAAGAATCAGTCTGATTCTGTGCGTGCAGAACGCCTGCGGACAACGCGACAAGAGCAATAAACCCCAGCGTTAGGTTCTTCACGTGTGACCTCCTTGCCTCTATTGTTGTTTTGCAATGGAAGCTGTTGCGAGCGTCCCGCCAAGGCCCATCGTCTCGATTGCGGAGGAAGGAACGATAACCATCGCTCCTTTTTCGCGGATCGCTTCATAGAGCATATTCATTCCGCGCAGATGCAGAGCGCCTGGATTGTCGTTATAGACGCGCGAGGCCTGCGCGAATTGCTCGGAGACCTGCACCTCCGCTTCACCGAGAATGACGCGTGCCTGGCGCTCGCGCTCCGCCTGTGCCTGCTGGGACATGGCATTTTCCAGCGCCTGCGGAATGCGCACGTCGCGGATTTCGACGGACTGAACCGTGATGCCCCACGGTGTGGTTTTCTCGTCGAGAATCTTTTGCAACTCGCGACCCAGCGTCTCGCGTTCGGTAATCATCTGCGCGAGCTGGTGACGGCCGATGGACTCGCGAAGCGCTGTCTGCGAACCCAAAGTAATTGCTTGAATGAAGTCTTCAACCTCAAGGATGGATTTCTCCGCGCTCCACACCAACCAGAAGATAATCGCGTCAACGTTGACCGGGACTGTGTCGCGGGTCAAGGTCGACTCCGCGCTGACGGTCGTGACGCGCACCCGTTGATCGACATAGCGACTCAACGTCTCGACGATAGGAATAATGAGAAAGAGGCCGGGCCCGCGCAGGCCGCGATATCGGCCGAAGCGCAGCAGAGCGACCTTCTGCCATTGATCGACCACCTTAATCGCGAAGAGGGAGTAAACCCCGATAAGCCCGCCTACAACAGCGAACAGTGAATGGTTTGTGAGATTCGCGGCCGCCAGCCCGACAAGAAGGCAAAACAGAAATACGCTAAGACCGACGCTGTTGAATTGCTTACGCTGAAACATGGTTATCTCCTCTTCGGTTCACTTTCGGATGAGAACTCACGCAATGCTTTGACCAGTTGCTCGACGGTGAAGCCCGCAGAGCCCGCCCGGGAGACGAACTCTCCAACCAATTGCCCGAGTTGCCGCTCCCGCTCACCCTTCGAGTACTCGATCTTCCTGTCCGCGATGAATGTGCCTGAACCTTGCTGCGTATCCAGCGTGCCGCGAATCTCCATCTCTCGATAGGCGCGTAACACAGTGTTGGGATTGATGACGAGATCGACGGCTACCTGGCGCACAGTTGGAAGCTGATCTCCGGCTGCCAATACCCGCGCGGCGACCGCGCCTTGTACCTGGTCGATGAGCTGGCGATACACAGGAACGCCGCTGTGGGAGTCCAGACGAAAGGCGAAGGCAGCGACCTCGATTTTCCCATTCCGTTTCACGAGTACAATAATGTACTAGTCTACTAGTACATTGCAAGAAAAAAATTGAAGATAATTTTCTTTTCATCGAGTACGCGCTGGCAACTAGGGTATGACGGGGCGACAAGCGGGACAGTGGGTTATCGGATATGCTTGGCCTTGGACGTGAGAGGCAATTTAAATGCGTAAAAGTATCGTTTCGCCTTCGGCTGTGGCACAGACCCCGATCAGCGACCTATGGCGTGATCTAGAGCGGATTGCGCGAGTGGAGATCAGCTCCGAGGATGAACAGTTTCCGATTGAGCATGCGCTGGGCAAGAAAGAGACGACCGGATGGCGGGCTGCCGGGACAGGCCCGCAGTTGATCCGGCTGCATTTTGATGAGCCGCTCAACATCAAGCGGCTTCGGGTGCACTTTGTGGAGCAGGCGGCGGAGCGGTCGCAGGAGTTTGCGGTGTTTGCGGGTGCCGGAAATGAGTTGAGAGAGGTGGTGCGGCAGCAGTGGACGTTCAACCCGCATGGTTCGACGGAGGAGATCGAAGACTATACGGTGAACCTGAGCGGGATTACGACGCTTGAACTAAGGATCGATCCCGACAGGAGCCACGATCCGAAGCAAAGCCAGGCGTATGCTTCGCTGCAGAGTTTGAAGCTGGCGTAAGGCGGCCGGGGGTGATCATAGGTGTAATTTCCGATACGCATGGGTTGATGCGGCCGGAGGCTTTGGCCGCGCTGCGCGGGGTCGAGCATATTCTGCATGCCGGGGATGTAGGGGATATTGCGATCCTCGACGCGCTGCGGGAGATCGCTCCGGTGACGGCAATTCGAGGGAATGTGGATACGTCGGGAGCTTGTGCGGAGCTGCCTGCTACCGATGTGGTGGAGTTGGGCGACAAACTATTTTATCTGGTGCACTCGGTGCATGATCTGGATATCAATCCTGCGGCAGCGGGGATTGCGATGGTGGTGAGTGGGCACTCGCATAAGGCTTCGGTTCAAGTGCGGAACGGGGTGGTTCTTTTTAATCCGGGGAGTGCGGGGCCGCGAAGGTTTTCGCTTCCGGTGACGGTGGGGTTTGTAACGGTGGAGGATGGGGTGGAGGCTAGTGTGATGGAGTTGATGGTGGAGTAAAGGAGTACGGTTCGCTTCGCGAATACCCACCTTAGCCGCAAAAACGCGGCGAAGATGGGGCACCCGGCCGCGCGCTTAATTCCAAAGGATTCGCTAGTTGTCGAAGCGGACAGTGTTGAGAATGGATTGCATGCGCTTGCGGACGTCGTCGAGTTCCCGGTCGGTGATATCCTTGACGCCGCTGACGTCGCCGCCGCAGAAGTTGTTGATGACCACGTCGAAGCGGTAGCAGGCGTTATTGCGGGGTGTGGTGTAGATCTCGTCGCGGGATTCGGTGCAGATGCCGCCGTGCTCGTCGTAGCCGTGGGTGAAGGGAATGCCGGCGACCTGCGTGGTGGAGACGGTGCGAGGGGCACGGGCGGAGGCCTGGTAGGCGCACTGGTTGGCGGTGACGTTTGGAGTGACGCTGAAGTAGAAGAGCGCTCCGCTGAAGGTGGAGTAGGGGTGAGGGTTGAAGCTGATGGTGGCGACGGCGCGCATCTGTGCGGTGTGGGCCGCGGTGCGGGCGTCGAGATTGAAGGTGCTGACCTCGCCGTCTTTGCGGGTGAGGTTCCAGGCAGGAGGAACCGTGAAGGAGACGCCGTAGCGCGGATCGTGGAAGGGACGTGCCGGGGGAGTGGTCGGCTCGGGGGCGGGGGGCCTGCCTTGTAGCAGAGGAGGGACGGGTTCGGGTTTGCCGGGGATTGGTTTGGATTGGGCGCAGACATGGACAGGCGCGATGGCGGAGAGAGCCGCCAGCAGGGCGATCGTGGTGCAGGACAGAATGGTGGTGATTCTCATAGTTCCCTTTTCCGTTGGCTGCTATTGGCCGCGCATGCGGGGGTTGGCTACAGTGTAGGCGATGTCGGTGAGGAGATTCACTCCCACATAAGTTAGGCCGACGGCGAGGATGCAGCCCTGCACTAAGGCGTAGTCGCGATTGGAGATGGCGGACAGAGTAAGGCGGCCGATACCGGGCCAGCTAAAGATTGTTTCGGTTACGATGGCTCCCGCAAGCAGGCTACCAAACTGCAGGCCGATGACGGTAAGGATGGGGATCAACGCGTTGCGCAAGGCGTGGCGGTACACCACTGTGTTTTCTGTCAGGCCCTTGGCGCGAGCAGTGCGGATGTAGTCCTGGTTCAACTCTTCGAGCATTGCGGTCCGTACCATGCGGGTCAAAATGGCGGCAAGGCCGAGGCCTAGCGTGATCGCTGGAAGGATGAGGTGAAGCGCGAAGCTGGTGGTGCTGCCGGTTCCAGCGCCAGAGACCGGCAGCCATCCGAGTTGGATGGAGAAGATGAGGATGAGGATGGGGCCGAGAGCGAAGTTGGGGAAGGAGAGGCCGAGGAGAGAGACGACGCCGAGGGTGCGGTCCTGCCAGCGGTTGCGATGGAGTGCAGACCAGATGCCCGCCGGGATTGAGAGCGCGATCCCAATGAGGAGAGCGGAGAGGGTGAGAGCGAGGGTGTAGGGGTAGCGCTGCAGGATGAGGTGAGTGACGGAGTCGTGGAGGCGGAGGGACTGGCCGAGGTCGGCGTGGAGGAGGCCGTGCCAGTAGTGGGTGTATTGCTCGCTGAGCGGAGCGTCAAGGCCGTAGGCGTGGCGGAGGGCGGAGATGTCGGAGGCGGTGGCGCCTTCGCCGAGCATCTGGACGATGGGATCGCCGGGGACAAGATGGATTAAGAGGAAGACGACGGAGACGACAACCCCGAGAACCGGGAGCGTGAGAAGGATGCGGCGCAGGGGTCTCCAGAGAGCTATGGTTCGGCTCATTGGGTTGTTTCCGTGCTGTTGGCTTCGTCGACGGGTTGGCTAGGTGGCACGACGTCTTCGACGATGACGCGGCTGATGCGGTGGCCGGCCATTTCGGCGACCCGGTAGCGGCGGCCTTCGTACTCGATGCTCTCGCCAACGGTTGGGATGTGGCCGAGATTTGCAAGGAGGAAGCCCGCCAGAGTTTCGACGCCCGCCTCGCGAGGGAATCTCCAGTGAAGCTGGTTGCCGAGGTCGCGAAGAGTGGTGCTGCCGTCGAGGGACATGGCTCCGGTCGTGCTGAGAAGCGGGGATTTGCTGATGTCGAACTCGTCTTCGAGCTCGCCGACGATTTGTTCGAGGACATCTTCGGCGGTGACGAGGCCGACGGTGGAGCCGAACTCGTCGACGACGATGGCGATGTGGCGGCGGCGCTCCTGAAACTCCTGGAGGAGCTCGATGGCAAGCTTGGTCTCGGGGACGACGGTGATCTCGCGCATGACTCCGCGGAGGGTGAGGCCGGATTCGCCCTGGCCGCCCATCGAGAGGGCAACGCTGCGGAAGTGCATGAGGCGGGAGACGTCTTTGGAGTAGACGATGCCGATAATGTACTCGGAGCCGGTGGCGGGGTCGTAGACGGGGATGCGGGAGTGCTGCTCTTCGACGATGCGGGCGGAGGCTTGTTGCAACGGCATGTCGGCAGGGAGCGAGAAGATCTTGCCGCGTGGAGTCATGATCTCGCGGACGGTAACGTGGTTGAGCTCAATGGCGCGGTGGATGATCTCTTCCTGAAAGACTGGGAGAAGGCCCATGCGGCGGGTGGCGGTGGCGATAAGTTTCAATTCCTCCGGCGAATGGACTGCGCCTTCGCCGCGCAACGGCGCGCGGAAGAGCTTGAGGACGATCGCGGCGGAGGTGTTCAACAGCCTCACAATGGGACGGGTGATGCGGATGAAGACATCCATGGGGCCGGCGACTGCCAAAGCGATGCGCTCCGCCCGCTGGAGCGCGAGAGACTTGGGAACTAGTTCGCCGAGGAGGACTTCGAAGTAAGTGATGAGCGAGAAGGAGAGGATGACGGCGATGGTGTGGGCGTAAAGGACTGCGTGGACAGGGAGCCGGTGCAGCGAGCCTGCCATGAGGCTGAGGATGGTTTCGGCGACTGCGGGTTCGCCGATCCAGCCGAGGGCGAGACCGGCTACAGTGACCCCGAGCTGGACGGCGGGAAGGAACTCGTCGATGGAGTGTTTGAGCTTGAGGGCAGTACGGGCACCGGGGCGGCCAAGGGCGATGAGCTGCTGGATGCGGGTTTCGCGGACGCTGACGAGAGCGAACTCCGCGGCCACGAAGAAGCTGCTGGCCAAGATGAAGAAGGCCACCATGATCACGCGGAAGAGCATCCATTCGAGCATTGATGCCAGTGTAATGGGAGTGGCAGGTGAGATCGGAAGTTTCAGAGTCGAAGCCTAAGTTCTGTGGCAACCAGTCGTCGAGTTCTGCAGGACTTTTGCTAGTTGTGAAGCGGCACTGTCGGAAGTCATGGGAATGACCATCTGGCTTACCATCTGATTTACGTCTTCGAAGCCGTTCATAACCCTGGTCTCCGAAATCGAACGCTTCTTCGTCATGACCTGCAGCCACGGCAAGTTGCACGCCTTCTCTTCCTTACAGCTCAATCTGGCGTTTTCAAGGAGTTGAGTGGGCCTGGCTACGATTGTGCGGACCTGTGCAGAGTCAATGTCATCGATGCTCAGGTGATAGGAGTTCGATAGGAGTCAGACTTTGGCCTTGTTTCTTTGTGGACGGTTTTGCCACTAAATCTCTGTCTCTGTTCTTCCGTACCCACGTATTTATCTTGAACCACAACACTGATCTTCAGATCGCAATCCTCGACGGAAAATGAGTCAATCTTGAGATAGACGGTTCCTGTGTATTGCACGGGCTCATTTTTGCCGTAGATATAAAGCTGCGAATAAGTCAGTACCGACCACCGTTCGGCTTCTTCTGCCAGGGCTTTTCGCAGCTCATCATGCGTGCCGTCTTCGCTGTGAACGCTTGTACCCATCGCCAGGAACGCAATAAGGACTGCCTTGCATGGGAGTTTGAGCGTCATCGAATCCATGGCAATCATTATTCAATGACGGGCGGGTGAGATTGATGCCGAATCTTCACGCGGGGAGCCGCTTCAGCATCGCGTTTGCGCTGCGGAACCATGGCCGCTCGCGACGGCGCTGGTAGCCAGGCATCGTGGGTTTTTTATCCAGCACCTTCTGTATCCATTCGCGTGCTTCGGCGTTGCGTCCTTCCGACGCCAGCAGACTCGCAAAGTTGAGGTACGTCTCCGACAAGGTCGATATCGCGGTGACGCGCCGGAAGAGCGCTTCGGCTCTTTCTTTTTGTCCGGTCAGCGTGTAGGCATGAGCGAGCAGCCCAGCGGCGCGATAGAAATCGTAATCGGGATCTTGAGCGACCACCTTTTCGAGATCCGGTAAGGCGGCAGCGGCATCGCCTAACAGGATGGCGCAAAGACCTCGTCCGTAAAACGGATCGAGCGTGTTGGCGCGGGCTGCAATGGCTTTGTCGAACGCATCTCGCGCGGGCTGCAGTTTGCCTTCCTCGAGATAAAGATCGCCCAGCTCTTCGTAATTTCCGGTCGAGGGATTGTCACGAATTGCAACTTGAAGTTGGCTGATGCGCTTGCGGCGCGAAAAACCTTTGAATGACTGGCCTACTAGTCCAATATCGGGAAGCGCCTCGGCGAATAGGTAAATCGTTGCTCCGATCGGACCGAGAAACAGGATGATGTAAATCCAATAGGTATCCGGCCTCCGGCGAATGAAGTGGATGATCGCCAGTCCTTGGAGTATCAGGCCCCACGGATATAGAAAGTGACTCAGGAGTCCCACGGATATTCGTCCCTATCGTCAGTAAAGATAGAAACATACCATACCGATGCGTAAGGATCCCTTTAAAAACTGTCCTGCCGGACAGGCTCACTGCGCTTGCCACCCCGGTTCGCGCGGCCACTTCGTGGCGTGTATACAGGTCTTGACCGATGGGTCGGAAGAGAAGTGATCCCGGCCAACGGCCGGGCCGAAGCTGTTCCTTTCACCCAGACAAGTTAAAAAGGCGTGCGAACGCCCGCCCGAACCGGGGTCCCCGCAAACAGGTCTTCGTTTGCGGGGTGGCCGAGCGCAGTGGGCCCGTCCGGCAGGATACACAGACCGTTCGCAGTACCTTAATGGGAGCGACCACCGCCGCGGCCACCGCCTCCGCCACCGGGTAGGCGGTGTTCACCACCACCATCGTGGCCAGCGTTGCCTATGTGACCTTGCCCATCACGCGCCTCGTTTGCGTGGAAGTGGTTGAACGCCGACTCCCCGCGCCCCGGCAACGGTCCAGCGTAACCGTGATGAGGATCATAGCGGTTGTCGACGTGGCCGTAAAAACCGTGAGGACCATGAAACCAGGGGCCAGCTCCAATAAACACCCCTCCAGTAAACCAATCGGGCCCATAGTAGCCGTAGGGAGCACAGTCGTATGGAGCATAGTCGAAGTACCCGTAGGGGCACACAGGGGCCACTCCAATGTTGACGGAAACCTGGCCGGGCGTCACCGGTGCAGAGCTTAAGAGAGCAACTGAAAGAGCTGAGAAGGCAAGAAACTTACCGTAGGCCATACTTTCTCCTTGATTCCTTTAGAGATTCAAAGAGGGCGATCTGTTGTCTCCCCGACAGGCACAATTTAATAAGCGGCAACGCGAATGGCAGCCGCTGAACGGCAATGCAAAAAACAACAGCCCAGCGATTAAGATTGCCGGGCTGTTGAGGCGTGATGCTTATGCCAAAACTTCGATAGGGATTTACGCCAAAACTTTGATGACAGACTTGTCGATGGTGTCCTTGGGGACAAAGCCGACGATCTGATCTGCGACCTTGCCGTCCTTGAAGAGGAGCAGGGCCGGAATGCCGCGGATGCCGTAACGCATCGGTGTGGCTGTGTTGGTATCTACGTCCATCTTCATAACCTTGAGTTTGCCGTGATACTGGTTGGCAACCTCGTCAACAACCGGGGCGAGAGCGCGACAGGGACCGCACCATGCGGCCCAAAAATCTACAAGTACGGGCTCGGCCGACTGTAGAACATCTTTTTCAAAGTTTGAATCGTTTACTTCCGTGACGTGCAGACCTGCCATTTAACTTCCTCCAGATTGCTCTACGCCTTATACCACCCGTGCGGTGTAGCGCAGTCTACACAATAATAGATGCTTGGGGGGCGCGGGAGTTTCAGGAACGAAAGTTGTAGCTTAAAGAGCAAACGCCCGGACCTCTTGGAAGAGGTCAACGGGCGGCGTAGCAGCCCTCCCCAGAACTGCCCACGAGGGATAAGGTACGGGCAATTCTTCCTGCCGTAAAGGAATCTTAGGTAATCTACCCGTCAGTTACCGTGTTACCAATTGGGCAATAACCCTTATAAGTCTGCAATGTAAGGCTTTAGCTCTGAAGTATCCCTGTAGAGATTGTGGTGTGGATAATTTCGAGCGCCGGGTCGTTGGCGGCTTGACGGATGATGTCGTCAAGTGTGAGAGGGGCAACGTTTCCGGTGATGAGAAGGACGGAGGGGCCCGCTCCGCTGAGGGCTACGCCCAGAATGGCGGGGTTTTCGGTCAGCGGCAGAAGTAACGCCAAGAGCGGACAGGCTTTCATGCGGTAAGGCTGATGGAGGCGATCCTGCATAGCGGTACGGAGGAGATCTCCCCGTCCCTGGCTGAACGCGGCGACAAGGAGGGCGGTAGCCTGGATGTTGGCGACCGCGTCTTCGCGGGAGTAATGAGCAGGCAGGAGGGCGCGGGCCTTTTTTGTGGACAGGCTGGCGGAGGGCAGAGCAAGCAGCAGGTTCCACATGAGGTTCTGGCCGCATGTTGCTGTTACCAAGCCTTTTTTAGTTATGGAGGAGGCAGTCATTCCACCCAGGTAGCAGGCAGCTACATTGTCGGGGTGGCCCTCGCGGCGACAACCCTCTTCGAGAACCTGCTGAGCGGTCCAGTTGAGGCCGCCGAAGTGGTTGGCGAGAAGGATTCCAGCAAGGAGCGCCGCGGCGCTGGAACCGCAACCCATGCCAAGGGGAATCTCGTTGTGAAGTTTCAGGTGGAGGCAGGGGGCGAGGATGCCGGCATTGGCAAGGACATCGATATAGGTCGTGAGGATGAGATTGTCTTCGACATTGGCGCAAAGATCCAGATTGCGGCCTGTGGCGTCGATGTGGAAGTCCTCTGCTGGGGTGGCGTCGATGGTGAGATATAGCGCCATAGCAAGACCGAGCGCATCGAAGCCGGGACCGAGATTGGCGGAGGTCGCGGGAAGACGGAGGTGAAGGGGCCCTGCAGGGGGTGGGGTGGTCATGCGGGCTGAGGTTGATTCATGTGAGACTCAAGCGTGTGCAGGACGACGTCGGGATCGGCTTCGAGGACGATGGGCGGCTTGCGCAGGGCAGCGTGCCGGGCCTGATCGGCGGGAGTAAGCTGCGCCTTCTCGGCAGCGGTGAAGAGTTCGTTGCGGTGGTAGTCGATGGTGTACTGCGAGTCCTTGAGGGTGTGGCCCGTGAGAATAAGAACGGCGCGCTCCTCGGGTGTGATCTTGCCCAGGGCGACGAGTTTTTTGAGGCCGGCGAGCGTGACAGCCGAGGCGGGTTCACAGCCTACGCCCTCGGCGCCGATCTCGGCCTTGGCGAGGGCGATCTCCTGCTCGGAGACCTGCTCGCACCAGCCGCCAAGTTCGTCGATGACCGCAGCGGCCTTGCGCCAGGAGGCTGGGTTGCCAATGCGGATGGCGGTGGCGCGAGTGTCGGCTGTAACTGGCTTCATGACGCGGTTAGAGTCGATGAACCACCGGTACAGGGGGTTTGCGCCCTCGGCCTGGATGACGCTGATCTTGGGGCAGCGAGGGATGAGGCCGAGCTGGTACATCTCGGTGAAGCCTTTGCCGAGGGCAGACGAGTTGGCGAGATTGCCGCCCGGAACGATGATGTGCTCGGGCACCTGCCAGTCCATCTGTTCGACCATCTCAAAGGCAGGGGTCTTCTGGCCTTCGAGGCGGTAGGGATTGACGGAGTTGAGGAGGTAGATGGGGAATCGCTTGACGAGGTCGCCGAGGATTTTTACGCAGCCGTCGAAGTCGGTCTTGAGCTGGATGGTGAGCGCGCCGTAGTCCATCGATTGCGAGAGCTTGCCCCAGGCGATCTTGCCCTCTGGGATGAAGACGATGCTCCGGAGGCCGGCGCGGGCGGCATAGGCAGCCATTGCAGCCGAGGTATTGCCTGTAGACGCGCACGCGACCCACTCGAACTTGCGCTCGGCGGCGACGGAGAGAGCGGCGGTCATGCCGGTGTCCTTGAAGGAGCCGGTAGGGTTCATGCCCTGGTGCTTGGCGAGTAACCAGTCAATGCCAGCGGCTTTTGCGCACCGCGGAAGATCGTAGAGCGGGGTATTGCCTTCGCGGAGGGTGACAACCTTTTCGAAATCGTCGACGATGGGGAGCAGATCGCGGAAGCGCCAGACGCCGGACTGATCGACGGCCATGCTGGAGGAGCGCCGCTCCTGCCAGAGCCAGCGGAGGGCGCTGGGGTTGGGCAGGCGGCTATTTGGGTCAGCGGGTACGCCGGGCGCGGCGGCAGGCTTGGCATCCGACCAGGCGTAGACGACTTCATAGAGGCCATTGCACTGCGGGCAGCGGAAGTTGCTGCTGACGTCATCTTTGGTGATGACGGCGGCGCATTCTGTGCATCTAAGGTGATGTGTCGCTACTGTCATGGTTGTCTCTAGCCTATCGCAAAGAGCGGAGTGCGTCTGCCGTTCTCCTGTGTATGGGGTTGATGTTCGCGGGGTCGCGTGCCTGGGGGCAGAAGGAGCTCCGCGTGGCCGCGGCGGCGGACCTGCAGCCGGTGATGCCGGTGCTGTCCCAGGCTTATGAGCATGCGACAGGGGTAAAGCTGGTGGTCAGCTTCGGGTCGTCGTCGACCCTGGCGACGCAGATTCTGGGTGGCGCCCCGATGGATATCTTTCTGGGTGCCGATTTTACCTATCCGGAAAAGATTGTGGCGGCAGGGCTGGCAGACGGGTCTGCGCCTACCGCCTATGCAAAAGGGAAACTGGTGTTGTGGGCACGGAAGGACTCGGGCCTGCTGCCGCTGAGTATCGAGCGGCTAACCGATCCGCGCGTGAAGACGGTTGCGATTGCGAATGAGTTGCATGCTCCGTATGGGCGGGCGGCTGCCGATGCCTTGCGGAAGATGAAGATGTATGACGCAGTGTCTCCGCACTTTGTGGTCGGGGAGAATATCGCGCAGGCGGCGCAGTTTGTTGAGTCGGGAAATGCGCAGCTGGGGTTGATCTCGCTGACGGCGGCGAGTACGGATCACTTCAAGGAGATTGGAACTTATGTTCTGGTGCCGACCTCGCAGTATTCGGAGATTCGGCAGTGCGCGGTGGTGATGAAGAACTCGGACCGGAGGGCGGATGCACATGCTTTCCTGGATTGGCTGCTGTCGCCTGCGGTGCAGGAGAATTGGGCGAAGGTGGGGCTGGCCGCGGTGAGGTAGCGCTCCCGATGCGACGCTGGTGAAATAGACTGGCGCAGTATGGATTTCGAGGCGCTTTGGTTGACGTTGCGGCTGGCAGTGGGGACGACGGCGATTCTGCTGGTGATGGCGCTGCCGCTGGCGTGGTGGATCGCTTCCGGGCGCGGGGCGGGGCGAGCGCTGGTGCAGGCGGTGGTGGCGTTGCCGCTGGTGTTGCCGCCTACAGTGCTTGGATTTTATCTGCTGGTTGCGCTGGGGCCATTGAGCGCGCCGGGACGACTGCTGGTGCGGGTGTTGGGGCATCCGCTGGCCTTCAGTTTTGCGGGGCTGCTGGTAGGTTCAGTGCTTTATAGCCTGCCGTTTGCGGTGCAGCCGCTGGTTGCGGGATTTTCTGCGGTGGATGGAGCTTACGTTGAGGCAGCGGCGGGGCTGGGGGCTTCGCCATGGCGGACGTTCTGGAGCGTGGTGCTGCCGTTGACGCGAGGCTCGCTGCTGACGAGCGCTGTGCTGACGTTTACCCATACGGTGGGTGAGTTTGGCGTAGTGCTGATGCTGGGAGGCAATATTCCGGGCGCGACGCAGACACTTTCCATTGCGCTTTATGACCGCGTGCAGGAGTTCAACTATGCGGCGGCGAACCGGACTGCTTTGGCGCTGGTAGCGGTTTCGCTGGCGGCGTTGCTGCTGATCTATTCGCAGCGCGGCGGACTAAGGCGAGGTGATCTTGTCTGAAAACTTGGCTGGAAACTTGACCGCGAACTTGGCTGCGAATGCGCCGCATCTGAGTGTACGCATCCAGCATCGCCTGGGAGCGCTGGAGTTGAATGTCGCGTTTACGCTGACGCAACCGTGGACGGTGCTCTTTGGGCCTTCCGGGAGCGGGAAGACGACGGTGCTGCGAGCGATCGCCGGATTTGTGCGGCCAGATGCGGGAAGGATTTTCTCGTGTTTTTATGGGCGCGACTTCGTCATGACGGATACGGCGAAGAGAATTTTTGTGAAGCCGCATAGGCGGAGTGTGCGAGTGGCCGGCCAGGGCGCTGCGCTGTTCCCTCACCTGACGGTTCGAGAGAATATTGCGTTCGGCGCGCAGTCGCAGACGGACGGAACGAACGCTGCCCGGACTGTTGCTGCCAAGATCGTTGAGGAGGCAATAGCGAGGTTTCAGTTGCGTGAACTGGCTGAGAAGTTTCCTTCGATGCTCTCTGGCGGGGAGCGGCAGAGGGTAGCGATTGCGCGAGCTGCGACAGCCGCTGTCAGCCTCGGCGAAGGAAGCATTCTGCTGCTCGATGAGCCGTTTACCGGTCAGGATGTGCGGCTGCGGGACGAGTTGATTGAAGAGTTGCGTGGTTGGCTGGCGCTCATGGAAAGGCCGGTGCTCTCGGTGACCCATGATGTGGGAGAGACGTTTCAGCTTGGCACAGAGGTCATCAAGATTGCCGACGGCCGCGTAGTCCAGCAGGGGCCTGTGGCGGAGGTGCTCGCCGGGGAGCGCGAGCGTCTGCTGGAACAGCTCAGTGCGTCGAAGAGAAGCCCAGCATAACGGGCTCCTGTTCGAGCTGAAGGTCGAACCTGTTTTTGACTGCCGTCATCACGGCGTCGCGTAGAGCGATCAATTCAGCCGCGGTTGCGCCGCCGAGGTTCACGAGCGCGAGGGTGTGGCGGGAAGAGATTGCAGCGCGGCCCATCGCAAGACCCTTGTGGAAGCCGGACTGTTCCACCAGCCATGCCGCGGGCAGCTTCACCATGCCTTCCCCTGCGGGATATTGGGGGACCTCGTCGGTGCGGCGTCCGGCGCTGAGGGCGATCTGCGGCAAGGTTGCGGACGGAACTACAGGATTTTTGAAGAACGAGCCTGCACTCCGGCCATCCGCCCCGCCCTGTCCCGCGAGCATACCTTTCTGCTCCCGAATTGACCGCACCCCGTCGTAGACCTGGCGGAGCGTAGGCTTCTCTCCTCGTTCAATCTGAGCGGCGAAGTGACGCCTGACATCGGCGTATCGCAGAGCGGGCTCTCCGCCGGGCCGCAGTTTGTAGCGCACGGCCGTCACGATGTGTCGTCCACGAGCATCCATGTTGAAGAGGCTGCGACGATAGCCGAAGCGGCAGGCCTCATGGTCGAGATCGACGAAGGCGCGGGATTCAAGATCGAAGGCGCGCACCTGAACGATGGTCTCGGCGACCTCCTGTCCATAGGCTCCGACGTTCTGGACGGGCGTGCCACCGGCGTCGCCGGGAATGCCTGCGAGACACTCGATACCGGCGTATCCGCGATCGACGGCGTAGAGCACCACATCGTCCCAGTTCTCCCCTGCGCCCGCTTCGAGCAGCACGCTCTCCCCTTCCCTGCGTTCGTGCTTCGAGAGCGTCACGCCGACCCGCATCACCACCCCGTCAAAGCCCGCGTCGCTCACCAGCAGATTGCTTCCGCCCCCCAGAACGAAGAGCGGGAGATTGCGGTCGCGCGCGAACTTCGCGGCCTGCTCGACCTCTGCCTCGCTGTGCGCTTCGCAGAAGAAGCGGGCAGGACCGCCAACCCCAAGGGTCGTATAGGGGGCAAGCGCAATGGATTCCTGAACCTGAAAAGCGGGTGGCGGCACCGCTTGAGAGTACAACATCGCTAAGGTGGCCGAAACGCGGGCAAGAAAACAGGCTTGCCATGCTTGACAAGTTGACACCCCTGATAGACTAGAAATCGTAAGTACAAGTGGGCTGCGCGGTGGCGCTAATGGGTTTTTCTGACCTTAGCAGCATCGAAGTCCGGACTTATGTGGTTTATTTTGGAGACTTTGCACACTTTTCCCGGGAGGGAGGGGGTGACGGGCCTTCCACGCGGACCGTAGAATCAAAAAGGACGCGGATTGACGCCGCGGCCAGGGAGAGACGAAATGTATCCAGAGATTATGGTGATTCCGATGCGCGAGGAACTGACCCGCGCTGGTATAGCGGAGGCCCGCACTGCAGCCGATGTCGATGCGGCACTGGCGCAGAAGGGAACGACGATGGTGGTAGTGAACTCCATCTGCGGTTGTGCGGCCGGCAAGATGCGTCCGGGCGTTCGCCTGGCGATGCAGCATGCTGCAAAGCCAGACCACGCGGTGACCGTGTTCGCAGGGCAGGACCGCGATGCAACGGAGAAGGCACGGAGCTACTTTGGCGGCCATCCACCCACCTCCCCGGCCATTGCGATTCTTCGCGATGGACAGCTGGTGTACCTGATGCAGCGTTCGGCGATCGAGACCTCGACGGCGCCGGCAATCGCTCAGGAGCTGGCCCGGGCGTTCGATACCTACTGCGCCCCAACGACCGCTTAATTTTCTAAAGAACGAGCTGTAGAGCCGGAGAGCAGCCGCTATGTTGCGGGTCTCCGGCTTTTTTGCGTTTTCATGGCTCACCTGACCGCTGGTTTTGCCGATGTAGAGAGAAGCCATGTCGATCTCCCGGTCAGCTGCCTCCTGTCTTACCCTTCCTCCGCCTGAACCGCCCGGACCTTCTGGTTCACCATTAGCGGAGAGAAGTGAGTTCGAGATTGTCGGAAGCAGCGCGGTGATGAAGCGTCTACGCCTGAAGGTGCGACGGATTGGACCGCACTTCCGCACCGTGCTCGTAAGTGGAGAGGCGGGGACGGGGAAGGAACTGGTGGCTCGGAAGTTGCACGCGATGAACCTGGGCGCCAGCGGGCCGTTTGTTGCGTGCCATGCGACGGCGCCTGAAGACCTCCTCGCCGAGTGCGCAGCAAACGGAGGATCGGCGGATCCCCCCCGTCCCTTGATGAAGGGGTCGCAGCGAGGGACGTTGTTTCTTGATGGGATCAACGAGATGCCTCTGGAGGAGCAGGGCCGGTTGGTAGGCGCACTGAAAAAGCATGAATTGATGCAGAGCCGCCTTGAGGCCTCGCAGAGGATGGATCTGCGATTGATCGCCTCGACAAGTGAGGACCTTAGGATACTGGCATCCACTGGGCGTTTTCGGCAGGACCTTTATCAGCTGCTTGCGACCGTCGACATTGCTGTGCCGCCGCTGCGCGAGCGCATCGAGGACCTTCCTGAGTTAGCGAGGTGTTTTCTGGATAGGTTTGCAATGTGCTATGGAAGAAACGTCCGCGAGATTGAGGATGAGGCTATGAATCGGATGCAACGTTATTGCTGGCCGGGAAATGTTCGCGAGTTCGAGAGCGTGCTGCGGAACGGAGTGTTGCAAAGCGAAGGTGCGGTGCTTGAGTCGCACCATCTTCCTGTGTTTACAGAAGTGAGTGGATTGGGGGAACCAGCGCCAGGCACGGACAGAAGTGTGCGGCTCCAAGACGTCGTGGAGCAGCATGTATTGCGGGTACTGAAGGATTGCCGTGGAAACAAACTGCGCACGGCTGAGGTGTTGGGAATCAGCCGTTCGACCCTATACCGGATGCTGGATGCGGGTGCTCCTACTGGTAATGTGCGCGCGCAAGTGTGATTGGGCCAGCGAAGGATGTACGGCTGGGTTCGCGACTCGTGTCACTGTAGACTGACATGGAAGTCGAGGATGAATAATGAGGAGATTTTCGCTGCGCAGGTTGGGTAGTTTGGTAATGGTTGGCTGCCTTAGCCTGGGCATATCAAGGGGATACGCCCAAACGGGGGCTTCGGCCCCAGCGGCTGCTTCGGTTGCGACACGAAGTAAGGCATTGTCCGCTTTGCTGAATGACATCTGGCAGGACCGGCTGAGGCACTCGCCGGAGTTTGCTTCCCTGATCGGGGACAAGCGGTACAACGATCAGTTGAAGGACTACTCGGCGAAGGAGGTGAACGCTTCGCTGGCGCGGGGGCTGGACTACATTCAGCGGTTGGGTGCGATCGATACGACAGGGTTGACCGATCAGGAGAAGCTGTCTTCGGAGTTGATGCTGCGATCGCTGATCGATGCCCAGCAGGGGGCGAAGTTCAAAGAGTGGGAGATGCCGGTCAGCCCGATCTTCGGTTTTCAGACAAGCCTTCCAGACCTGGTAGGCCAGCTTTCATTCGATTCGGCGAAAGACTACGACGACTACATTGCGCGACTGAAGAAGATGCCTGTGGCATTCTCGCAGGTGATGACAAACCTGCAGCTGGGAGTGGATGAAGGTCGCGTGCCGCCGAAGGAGTCGCTAGAAAAGGCGCTGGCGCAGACACAGGGTATCGCGAATCAGAAGGCTGAGGAGAGTGTGTTTGCGCAGCCGCTGAAGAAGTTCCCGAAGACAATTCCGGCGGCGGACCAGAAGCGCATTGCGACGGATTTGATTGCTGTGATTCAGACGCAGGTGCTGCCGACCTATCAGCGGTTCGCCAAATTCATGAGTGCGCAGTATGTGCCGAACGGGAGAAAAGATCCTGGCGTATGGGCGATGCCCGGTGGCGATGCGTACTACGCGTTTCGCATACGGCAGGTGACGACGCTGGATAAGACGGCGGCGCAGATACACCAGATCGGACTCGATGAGGTGAAGCGGGACGAGGCCGAGATGCTGGCGATCGTGCATCAGCTTGGTTTTGCGGACTTGAAGAGTTTCCGCACGGCGCTGGCGGCGAATCCGAAGGAACATCCGCAGTCGAAGGAGGCGCTGCTGGATGCGTATAAGGGCTACATCGCGCAGATGCAGCCGCGGCTGCCAGAGCTGTTTGGTCGGTTGCCGAAGGCTCCGCTCGAGGTTGTCCCAATGCCGGAGTTCGCGGAGAAGGACTCTCCGATGGCTTACTATAACCAGGGAACCTCAGATGGGAGCCGCCCGGGGCGAGTGGATGTGAATTTGTATGATTTTGCCAATCGCGCGCTGCATTCCGTGGAGGTCGTGGCTTATCACGAAGGAGTTCCCGGGCATCATCTGCAGATCTCGATTGCTCAGGAGTTAACAGGGCTGCCGGAGTTTCGCAAATATCAGGATTACACCGCCTTCGTCGAGGGATGGGGGTTGTACAGCGAGCGGCTGGGCAAAGAGATAGGTTTCTACAAGGATCCTTACAGCGACTATGGCCGACTGGAAGCGGATATGTGGCGCGCGATACGCCTGGTCGTGGATACGGGCGTTCATTCTCAGCACTGGACGCGGCAGCAGATGGTGGACTACTTCCATGAGCACTCCGCGCTTGATGAGACCAATATCCAGTCTGAGGTTGATCGTTATATTGCATGGCCGGCGCAGGCTCTGGGGTACAAGATGGGGCAGTTGAAGATATTGGAACTGCGAGACAAGGCGAAGACGGCTCTGGGACCGAAGTTCGATATCAAAGCGTTTCATGACCAGGTGCTCGATTCAGGTGCACTGCCGATGGACGTGTTGGAGCAGCGCGTGGATGCGTGGATCGCGGCGCGGAAGCAATAGGGTCTGATAGCCTTTGGAAATGAGTGAAAGCTTTGAGGTTCCGGTTTTGGCTCCTGCTCCCGTGATGCCGGGGCTGCGGGTCGCGGTGTTGGGCGCAGGCAAGATGGGCGGTATTCTGCTGCAGGCATTCCTGAAGAACAATCTCCTGGCGCCAGAGCAGATCTTCGCCACGGTGCAACATGCTGAGCGGGCGCAGGCATTGTCGGCACAGTTTGGGGTGGAGGTTACGACGGACAACCTGGCAGCGGCACAACAGGCGGATGTCATCCTGCTGGGCGTGAAGCCGATTCAGGTGCCGACGTTGATTGAAGAGATCAAGGCTGCGCTGACGCCGAAGAAGATGGTGCTCTCGTTTGCGGCATCGGTGAAGACGCGGAATATCGAGGATGGGGCGGGTTGCGAACTGGCCGTAATTCGCGCGATGCCGAATACTCCGGCCATGCTGGCTGCGGGAATAACGGCACTTTGTGGGGGACGGTTTGTTTCTGCGGAGCAGATGGCTGTGGCGCAGAAGATATTTCAGACCGTCGGCAAGACGGTTGTCGTCGATGAGAAACATATGGATGCGGTGACGGGGCTGTCGGGATCGGGACCGGCGTTTCTTTACATCATAATTGAGGCGCTGGCGGAGGCTGGCGTGAACGTTGGCTTGCCACGCGATGTAGCTACCTTGCTGGCGGCGCAGACAACGCTTGGTTCGGCGCGGATGGTGCTGGAGACGGGATACCACCCAGCGCTGCTGAAGGACGCAGTGACGACTCCGGCGGGGTGTACCGTCGATGGCATTCTGGAACTCGAAGAGGGTGGTCTGCGGGTGACGCTGATAAAGGCGGTAAAGAGAGCGACGCAGCGGGCGAAGGAACTTGCGAACGGTTAAGGGCCTTTCGCAGATTTGCGCGATTGAGGCGATGAAAACAACTTAGCAAAGCTGCGTAGAATAACGGTATGGCTACGGCTGCTGCAGTGACGGTAAGGAAGACCTCGCGAGCCCTGGTGCGGTTTGCATGGGCAGTAGTGGGGTATAACGTGCTGGTGATCCTGTGGGGTGCACTGGTACGCGCGACGGGATCTGGTGCAGGGTGCGGCAATCATTGGCCGCTTTGCAATGGGCAGGTAATTCCGCTCTCGCCGCGTGTGGATACGGTGATCGAGTTTACCCACCGGTGTATGACGGGGGGATCTATTTTTGTTGTGATTGGGCTTTTGGTGTGGACGTTTCGCGGGACGACGAAAGGGCAGGCAGCACGGGTGTTTGCAGCGGCATCGACGGTGCTGTTAGTCAATGAAGCGTTTCTGGGTGCGCTGCTTGTAAAGCTTGGATATGTAACAGGCAATCAGTCGATGGGGCGGGTGGTGGTTCTGGCAATTCACTTGAGCAACACGCTGTTGCTGCTCGCTGCACTAACCCTTACGGCAAGACTGTTGAGAACCGGGCAGATGTGGAGTGAGCTTGGGGTTAGTGGTGCAAAGAAACTCTGGGCTCTTTTAGGGTTGGCAGCGACGCTGGTGGTTGGTGTAAGTGGATCGCTGGCGGCGTTGGGGGACACTCTGTTCCCTGCTTCTTCCCTGCGTGGTGCGTTTGCCCAGGATTTTGCCGCAGGATCGCCGTGGCTGTTGCGGTTGCGAGGAGTGCATCCGGTGAGCGCCGTGGTGGCGGCAGGGTTCGTGCTTTGGCTGGTGGGACAGGCGAAGCGGGCTCGGTCCGGACGACTCGCAGGAATCGTCGTGGCATTGCTCGGTTTTCAGTTTGTGCTGGGACTGGCGGATGTTTTGCTGCTGGCGCCGGTCTGGATGCAGATTCTTCACCTGCTGGGCGCGGATTTGTATTGGGTCGCTCTGGTGACGCTGGCGGCTGCGGTGGTTTGGCCGAAGGCTGATGCGACCTTGCTGATGCCAGCCAGTCGCTAAAGCCTCTACTCCTCAAGTCCCGATTCGAGTGCTCAGACTTGAGGAGGTTTAGCTCCGAGAGCGCTACTGCGGAGCGGGCTTGCCCACAATCTTGTCGCCGACCTTTTCTGTCCCATGGGCTGTGTCCTTTGCAGCAACCTTGGTGCCGTGGCCGATATCCTTGCCGACAGTCTTGGTACCGTCCACGGTTTTGTCTGCTGCAGTTTTCGTGCCGTTGGCGGTCTTGTGATAGACCTTCTTGGTGCCAGTGGCTGTTTTGTCGGCCGCTGTCTTTGTGCCGTTGGCGGTTGAGTGATAAGCCTTTTTGGTGCCAGTGGCGACACCGTGGCCCGTGTCCTTGGCTGCATTTTTAGTTTCCGTACCGGCGGCTTTCATGTCCTGTTTGGCGCCATCCTGCGCGAGAACGAGGCTCGCTGAGAGGAAGATGGTAGACGCGGATGTGAGAACAATGGCCCGTAGTTTACGAATTTGCATTGAAAACTCCTTTTGGTGCGAGAGACCTTTACAGGATAACTCGCGATTGGAAAGAAGTGTCGCGAAGTGCCGCCAAATTTTGGCGCGGTTGCAGTATGGGTCGCCAAAACAGTCGAGTTTCAATGGACAATGGATCGTCCACTGATTTTGTCATTGTGTTGTGAGAAATTCATTGTTGTATAGTTGCAACGTTCGAGGGTCGCTGATTCGAGCGTTTCAGGCGTTGGTTCAGGATGGCTTGTACGACAAGATTTCTTGCGGAACAGAACAATAGATTCGATGGAGAGGAGTAGACGCATTTCGTCCACGATGCAGGGTGGATAACGTTTACTTTTGGGTTAACTGATGCAGGCTTTTGCGGCGCTTCTACTGATGGATCAGCAACTGACGAAATTGGCGCCGGTTGATGTTCTCATCCTGGTGCTTTACTTCGCTTTGGTAGTGTTTATCGGGTTTTATGCAAAGGGGAAGGCGAACACCAGCGAGGATTTTTTCCTGGCCGGGCGGGAGATGACGGCGTGGATCGCGGGGTTGAGCTTTGTTTCGGCCAATCTGGGTTCGCTGGAGCTGATGGGCTGGGCAGGCGCGGCGTATCAGTACGGAATTCTGGCAGCGCACTGGTACTGGATCGGGGCGATTCCGGCGATGTTGTTTCTGGGCATCGTGATGATGCCGTTCTACTACATCTCGAAGACCCACTCGGTTCCGGGATATCTGCAGCTGCGGTTTGGCGAGGGAGCGCGGGGACTGTCGGCGATTTCGTTTGCGCTGATGACCATCCTGATGAGCGGCGTGAACATGTACGCCATGGCCGTGGTGATGGAGACCGTGCTGGGCTGGAACATTACCTTCAGCATCTGGGTCGGAGCGGGCACAGTAGCGCTGTACGTGATGCTGGGCGGACTGCGGTCAGCGATCATCAACGAAGTGCTGCAGTTTGTGCTGATCTGGGCGGGCGCGGCGATGATTCCAATTCTGGGATTGATTGAAGCTGGCGGGTGGACGAACCTGAAGGCCCAGATTGCAGCGAATGTAGGCAGAAGCGACTACACCCATCTGTGGAGAACGGTAGGCCACTTTAGCGACAATCCGATGGGTGTGCATTGGACAGGAATCGTCTTCGGATTGGGCTTCGTCATCAGCTTTGGGTACTGGACTACCGACTTCCTCGTGGTCCAGAGAGTATTGAGCGCCCACAATCTGCGAGCGGCGAAGATGGCTCCTGTCATTGGCGCTGCTTTCAAGATGGCTGTTCCGTTGATCGTCATTCTGCCAGGTCTGCTGGCCCTGGCGGTGTTGAAGAACCCCGATGGCAGCATTATGCATCTGGTGCCGGAGGGCGCGGCTGTGGCAGGCCAGCACACTTACAACCAGGTGCTGCCGCTGATGCTGATCCGCTACTGTGGACCAGGGCTGCTGGGTCTCGGAATAACCGCTCTCATCGCCGGCTTTATGAGCGGTATGGCCGGCAATGTCAGCGCGTTTTCGACAGTGTGGACATACGATATTTATGGCGCGTTCATGAACAAAAAAGCCAGCGACAAACACTACGTCGCGATGGGGCGTTGGTCCACCATCATCGGCATGTTGGTGTCAATCGGTGCAGCATACCTGGTGAAGCATGCCGCCGGCATCATGGACTATGTGCAGGCGCTGTTCAGCTTCTTTATCGCACCGTTGTTTGGCACGGTAATCCTGGGGATGCTGTGGAAGCGGGCGACTCACTGGGGCGGATTTTTGGGGCTGCTCGCTGGAACAGCGTCTTCCATCGGAATGTTTGTCTGGGTGTACAGGACTCCCGCAGCCCTGCGCTACATTGCCATGAGCGCGGATGCAAAGCCCATGGCGGAGAACCTGTACCGAGCGCTGTGGAGTTGGATTGTCTGCGTGGTGGTTACGGTCGTTGTGAGTCTCGTGACGAAGCCAGTGCCGACCGAGCAGCTTTCAGGACTGGTGTATGGCGTAACGCCGATCCCACATGATGGATCGACGACGATCTGGCAGAAGCCGATCTTCTGGGCCGTTGTAGTGATCGTTGTCTTCTTCATTTTGAATCTGATCTTCTGGTAAGAGGTGGGATGTGATGGATAAACGTGAGCGTGAGATTGAGTCGGCGGAACTGTCGATCTGGTTTTTTTGCGGCATTCTGATGCTGGCTTATGGCGTGGTGCTGGTGATCACAGGGATCACCGAGTTTAATCATCCGCCACCGAACGAGGTGCTTCTGCCGTGGCTGGAGGCACTGCATCCGACGTTGTGGTGGGGGATGGTGTTGACGGTGTTTGGCGGATTCTATTCGATCCGGTTTCGTCCGGGTCGGGTCTAATTACTACTGAGGCGCGTCTATGTGGATAAGGTTCTACGATCAAGACCCGGGGTGGGCATGAATTCAGGAGCATTATGGCGAAGCAAATGACGATGGGGGTAATTGTAGGCAACCGTGGATTTTTTCCCAGTCATCTGGCCACCAGTGGACGGTTGGAGATGATCGCGGCGCTCGAAGCTGTGGGGATCAAGCCGATCGTGCTGACGCCGGAGGAGACGGCCCATGGCGCCGTCGAGACGTATGAGGATGCGAAGAAGTGTGCGGCGTTGTTCAAGAAACATGCGGCGGAGATCGACGGCATCATCATTACTCTGCCGAACTTCGGCGAGGAGCGCGGGCTTGCGGATGCGCTGCGGCTGGCAAACCTTCAGGTGCCGGTGCTGATTCAGGCGACGCCCGACCACGCTGGGAAGATGACGATTGCATTCCGGCGTGACAGCTTCTGCGGCAAGATGTCTATCTGCAACAACCTGAAGCAGTATGGGATTCCTTACTCGCTGACGCGGCTGCATACCGAAGCTCCGGACTCGGTGGAGTTTAAAGCTGACCTGGAGTGGTTCTCGGGTATTTGCCGCGTAGTGAAGGGGTTGAAAAATGTGCGTTTCGGCGCAATTGGCGCACGTCCCACCGCCTTCAATACGGTTCGCTACTCCGAAAAGCTGCTGGAGCGGTCAGGCATCACAGTCGAGACGCTCGACCTGAGCGAGGTGATGGGACGCATCGGGAGGATGAAGGATAACGACGATGCGGCACAGGCGAAGCTCGCTGCGATCAAGAAATATATTCCGGTGGGCGAGACGCCTGAGGTCGCTCTGATGAAGATGGCGAAGCTCGGCGCGGTGATCGATCAGTGGATGACGGCGAGCGAGTTGACCGTGAGCGCGGTGCAGTGCTGGACGTCGATCGAAGAGTTTCTGGGCATCGTTCCCTGCACCGTAATGAGCATGATGAGCGAGAGTTTGATTCCATCGGCCTGCGAGGTCGATGTCCTTGGCACGCTGAGCATGTATGCTCTGACACTGGCCAGCGAAACCCCGAGCGCTCTGCTGGATTGGAACAACAACTATGGCGACAATCCGAACAAGGCAGTCTGCTTTCACTGCTCGAACCTGCCGAAGCACTTCTTCAATGAAGGCGTAAAGATGGACTTCCAGCAGATTATCGCGGGGACCGTTGGCAAAGAGAATACGCACGGCACACTGGACGGCACGGTGAAGGCTGGAGCGATGAGTTTTGCGCGTTTCTCTACCGATGACTTTGCCGGACAGATTACTGGCTACGTCGGCGAAGGTGCGTTTACCAACGATCCGCTCCATACTTTTGGCGGAGCCGGTGTGGTTGAGATCCCGAAGATGCAGGAGCTACTGCGCTATATCTGCGAGAACGGCTTTGAACACCACGTCGCCGCTAATTTCTCAACAACTGCTGCGCCAGTCCACGAAGCCGCTACTAAATATCTCGGCTGGAAGATGCACTGGCATCGATAGAGTAGAATCGTGGCGCTTAGTCTGGCTTGCGGAGTTGCTGGTTTTTAATCAGAAGCTCCGCGACCAAACGATGCAGACGAGAGTTTTCGATCTCGAGCTCTGCAAGACGGTCGTTACCGCTGGCGGCGGATGGTCGATATTGCATCGAAGAAGACGGGCTTTTGTAGTCTCCAGGCCCAGCGTCTTCTCCAGTGTTGGTGGCATTTGTATCGAATTTATTCATACCTGAGGCTCCACGGATGAGGCGAAGGGAGCGCGGCCGCAACGCATTCCCTTGCGAAACTTCTCGCGCTCCTCGGGTGTCATCTGCTCCCAGCGATCTTTCATGCGCTGCTTCCACCGATCGCGGCCTCTGCCGCCATGGCGATGGAAGCCGCCAAAGAGAATCTTACTCAGCAGAAGCAGGCCAAGCCCTTGCCAGAAAGTGATTGTGTGCCATCCAAAGATCGGCGGTATCAGGGCGTTCCACAGGCTCTTGACGATAAAGCCGAAGACGGCTGCTCCGATGATGACAAAGATTGCGATTTTTATTCCTCTAAGTACCGGATGATGACGCATGGGTAACTCCTTATTTCTTTGCAAAATTTTCGTAGATCGTCTGCAAACTCTGTCGCAGATGCAGTACTGCGTAATGTTTTCGCGAGAGTAGCGTGTTCACGCTGAGGCCAGTTTCGGCGGAGATATCCTTGAAGCTCCGGCCCATCAGTTCATGGGCGATGAAGACTTCACGCTGTGCTTCGGGTAACTCATCGAGGGCATCGTCCAGTGCATCAAGGAGCAGGCCACGGGCATAGGTCGCCTCGGGACCATCGTCAGCCGAGGGAAGCAGGTCTTCGAGAGTAGCGCTGTCTTCTTCGGTGGATGCCGGATTGTTGAGCGAACTGGGCTTCTTTCTACGGAAGAGATCGACCATCCGATTCCGGGCGACGCGAAAGAGCCATGCAGTTACATGCTCTATTGGCTTCATCAGGCGGTAAGCCTCAAGGAGTTCGTAGAAAACGTCCTGAAGGATGTCTTCGGCTTCGCTGGTGTCGGTGACGTGCTTGCGGATAAAGTTGCGCAGCCTAGGCTGGTCTCTCTCCAGTGCCTCGGAGATGAGTTGGTCCTGTTCGGTAATCGTCCAACTACCCGGGATTTGGTTCATCTACAGGTGTAGACGGGTGGCGAGCAAGAATATTTTATGCCGTATGTTTTTTGGTTGACATAGGAACGGAGACCCGCCAAGGACTATCTAGAGGATAAACAATTTGCTTAGTCTGCAGTAAATCGCGGTGATAGGATGCCTGAAAGCCTTCATCCAAAGGAGTTCTGCCACCATGCGAAGGGCCATCGCCTGTTTTACATTGCTTGCAAGTACTGCTTACGCTGTCAACACTGGAGAGGTTTCTCTTCGCGGCTACACTCCCGAGCACGCCACTGCCGAAGTGCAATGGGAGCAGAAGTTTCGCGAAATGCCTGACACGGCAAAGGTCCGTGAGAATATGCGGCGGATGTCGGCGCGGCCGCACCATGTGGGATCGCCTTACGACAAGGATAATGCCGAGTGGCTGCTGGTACAGTTGAAGTCGTATGGGCTGGATGCGAAGATCGAGCAGTTTGAAGCGCTGTTCCCTACCCCGAAGTCGCGCAAGCTCGAGCTGCTGGGACCGGAGAAGTTCGAGGCGACGCTCGACGAGCCGGTGGTGAAGGTCGATCCGACCTCCGACCAGAAGAAGGAGCAGCTTCCTACCTACAACGCGTATTCCCGCGATGTAGACGTCACTGCTCCGCTGGTCTATGTGAACTACGGTGCGCCGGCTGACTACGAAGAACTGGCACAGATGGGTGTCTCTGTGAAGGGCGCGATTGTGATCGCACGGTATGGCCAGACCTGGCGAGGGATCAAGCCGAAGGTTGCGGCGGAACATGGTGCGGTCGGTTGCATCATCTACTCCGACCCTCGCGACGATGGTTACTTTCGCGGCGATACGTATCCGGAAGGCCCAATGCGCCCCGCGGAGGGCGCGCAGCGTGGCAGCGTGATGGATATGCCGGTGTATCCGGGCGATCCGCAGACTCCGGGCATCGGCGCTGTGGCCGGCGCGAAGTTGATTCCACTCGATCAGGTGCAGACGATTACGAAGATTCCTGTGCTGCCGATCTCCTATGCGGACGCGACACCGTTTCTGAAGTCGCTGCGGGGCGAACTTGTACCGGAGAGCTGGCGGGGTGGGTTGCCATTTGCATACAAGGTCGGCCCCAGCGTGGCGATGGCGCACCTTGCCGTGAGCTTCAACTGGGACCGCAAGCCGCTCTACGATGTGGTCGCAACGATTCCCGGTTCGACGTTGCCCGATCAGTGGGTAATTCGGGGTAACCACCATGATGCGTGGGTGAACGGCGCGGGCGATCCTCTCTCCGGTGCGAGTGCTGAACTGGAAGAGGCGCGCGGCTTTGGTGAGTTGTTGAAGCAGGGTTGGCATCCGCAGCGCACGATCATCTACTGCTTCTGGGACGGCGAGGAACCGGCGCTGCTGGGCTCGACCGAGTGGGTGGAGGCGCATGCGCCCGAGCTGAGCGCACATGCAGTTGCATACTTCAACTCCGATGGAAACGGCCGCGGTTACTTTCGTGCAGAGGGTTCGAGTGAACTGGAGAACTTCGTCAACAGCGTGACCAAGGACATCGACGATCCTGAGACAAAGATGCCAGTGTGGAAGCGCCAACGCCTGGTCGCAATCTCGCGCGCGGCAACGGATGGACGCGCCGAACTTCGCAACCGCGTGGACATCCGCATGGAGGCTCTCGGTTCGGGTTCCGACTACACGGCATTTATTCACCACCTCGGAATCGCCAGCATCAACCTGGGCTATGGCGGCGAAGACCAGGGCGGCGGACAGTACCACTCCGTCTACGACGATTTTTACTGGTACACGCATTTTCAAGACACAGACTTTGTGTATGGGCGCGCATTGGCACAGACCGCAGGAACAATGATGATGCGGATGGCGGACGCCGATGTGATTCCCTTCCAGTTCGGCGACCTGGCCGATACGCTCCGCACGTATGTGACCGGGGTGAAGAAGCTGACCGACACAATGCGCGCCGAGATCAAGGAGCGCAATACTGAGATCTCCGATGGAGTGTACAAGGCCCTGGAGGACCCGAAGAAGAAGCGGGTCGCTCCTGAGGTGGAGGTTCTTCCGCCGTATTTGAACTTCGCTCCACTCGATCAGGCGATGGACGATTTGACGACGGCCGCCGCGGAGTATGACAAGGCGTTCACGACGAACGCACTGAAGGCTCCGCCAGCGCTGAACCTGCAGCTTATCCAGAGTGAGCGTGTGTTTCTTGACCCCGCCGGTCTGCCGAACCGTCCGTGGTTTCAGAACATGATGTACGCTCCTGGCTTTTATACGGGCTATGGCGTGAAGACGTTGCCCGCGGCGCGCGAGACGATTGAACAAAAGCAGTGGAAGGACGTAGACAACCAGATTGCGCGGACTGCCGCTGCCGTAGAACGTGAGGCTACGCTGCTGAAGAGCGCGACGCAGACGCTCGCCGGCAAGTAACGGCTGGGCGCCTTCGACGCCATGAAACGGAATTTGCGGGCTGTTCATATTTGCGATTCCTGAGAGTGCGGTAAGCTTTTTAGCAGTCATATGACTGCTAAAAAGCGAGCTACCGGAAGATCTGCCGGCGCAAAGAAGGCTGCGGCAAAGACTGTTGAAAATCTGTTTTTCAGCCGGGATGAATCGTGGATGCGCTTCAACCAGCGGGTGCTGGAGGAGGCGCAGGATGAGACGAATCCGCTGCTCGAGCGGGTGAAGTTTCTGGCGATCACGGCGAGCAATCTGGATGAGTTCGTCGAGATCCGGGTGGCAGGGTTTCTGCAGCGGATTGAGGATGGATACAACCTTGCGCAGCCGCCGGACGAGGGCGGACTGACTCCGCAGGAGCGGCTGGATGGGTTGATGGAGCGTATCCATCGCTTCGTGAAGGCGCAGTACCAGTGCTTGAACGAACAGCTGTTGCCGGCGTTGCAGGCGGAGAAGATCCGGGTGCTGCAGTGGAGCGAACTGGGCGACGAGGCGCGGGCGCAGGCGCTGGAGTTCTATGACACCGAGGTCGATCCGCTGCTAACGCCGGTGACGATCGATCCCTCGCATCCGTTTCCGCGAGTGCTGAATAAGGCGCTTTGCCTCGGGCTGCTGCTGCGGCACAAGCGGCGCGGTCTGAAAACGGCGACTTCGCTGGGCGTGGTGACGGTGCCTCGTGCGCTGCCTCGGCTGGTGCCGCTTATTGGCGGCGAGGGTTACAGCGACTTCATCCTGCTTCATGACCTGGTCGAGTCGCAGGTGGAGCGGATGTTCCGCGGATATGAAGTGCTGTCGCGGTCGGCGTTTCGGGTGACGCGGAACAGCAACCTCTACATGCAGGAGGAGGAGTCGCGCTCGGTGCTGGAGAGTGTGCGCGCGGAATTGCATAACCGGCGCAAGGGCGATGCGGTTCGCCTGGAGATCGAGAGTTCGGCCACCGAAGAGATGATCGAGCGGCTGCGCACCAACTTTGAACTTGATCCCGTGCAGGTGTTCCGGACAGACGGACCAGTCAATCTGTCGAGGCTGATGAACCTGTATTCGGAGGTGAAGCGGCCGGCGTTGAAGTATCCGGCGTTTGTCGCCCGGGAGTTCAAGCTGAGCGCGAAGTCGACAGATATCTTTGACGAGCTGCGGAAGCGAGACATCATGCTGCATCATCCCTTCGACTCCTTCAAGGCGGTGGAGCAGTTTATTGCGGCCGGCGCACAGGATACGAGCGTGATCTCGATGAAGCAGACACTCTATCGGACCAGCAAAGACTCGTCGATCTTCACCGCGTTGACCGAGGCGGGACAGAGCAAGGAGGTCACCGTCGTGGTGGAGTTGATGGCGCGCTTCGACGAGGACTCGAACATTCGCTGGGCAAGAGAGCTCGAAGATGCGGGGGTTGGCGTTTTTCACGGCATCTTCGGCTTCAAAACGCATTGCAAACTGTCGCTGCTGGTGCGGCGCGATCCAGATGGCGTGGTGCGGCGGTACGCGCATCTGGGTACGGGCAACTACAACCCGGTCACGGCGCGGTTCTACACGGATATCAGCCTGATGACGTCGAATGTGGACCTGACCGGCGCGGTGCAGAAGGTTTTCAATTACCTGACTGCGGAGACCGAGTCGGATTCGTACGCTCCCTTGATGGTCGCCCCGTTGACGCTGGCCGATCAGCTGGTTGCGCTGATCGAGCGCGAGGCTGCCCACGCGAAGGCGGGCAGACCGGCGGAGATCATTGCCAAGATGAACGGGCTGATTGACCGGCGCACCGTGGAGACGCTGTACGCAGCGTCACAAGCGGGCGTCGAGATCGACCTGATCATCCGGGGAATGTGTTCGCTGCGGCCGGGAGTGAAGGGCCTGAGCGAGCGAATCCGTGTGCGCAGCATCGTCGGACGGTTTCTTGAGCATAGCCGGATCTTTTCGTTTGCCAATGGCGGCAAAGAGGAGATCTACTGCGGGAGCGCGGACTGGATGCCGCGCAATCTTGTGGAACGCTGCGAGGTGGTGTTTCCGGTGACCCAGCCCGACCTGCACAAGCGGCTGCGCGAGGAGATTCTGGCGGCGTACCTGGCGGACAACACCAAGGCCCGGCTGCTGCAGCCGGATGGAGAATATGTGCGGGCTCCGCGAGTGGGAGCGTCGTTCAGTGCGCAGGACCACCTGATGCGGGTGGCCGAGGGCGCGGAGGAACACCTTCTTGATGTGGGTATCGCCTCCTGATTCCTTTCTTAAGTTTCGGGAGGGGGGTACCCCCCCATTGCCCGCGCGTAAATGTCATTGAATCAACGATTTACCGGGTGACAATTCCTGCAAAATAGTCATAACAAAGGGGTTGCGTCCAAAATATTCCATCGAAACGAGTTAGCCCTGGGACGGACTCTCTATCCCCGCGCGGGCTTGCTTGTTTTTCGATCTATATATCCAGTATAGCGTTTGGAGTATAACTAAAGTGCCAACTCGATCTTGTTTCGTTTGTGTAATTTAGGTGGTTTTGGGGCTTGACATGCGATTTTTGGGCTGAAAACGTAAAAAATAAATGCAAATGCAACAAATAGCGGCAGATCCCCTTTGGGGATGACAACTAGAAAGGCAACAGCAAAATAAGGGCAACAGAGGAGCCCTTACTGGATCGTGAGGTTGACGGTGGCGGTCTGGATGGTGGAGCCTCCGGTGGCGGTTACGGTGACGGCATAAGAGCCGGTGGACAAGGTGCCGGGGCCGGATGCATTCGGGTCGACTCCGCCGCTGCCGCAGCCGCTGAGGCAGCCCAGGGCGGAGAGTGCGAGGAGCAGGGTGAGGATGCTCCAGTGCCGGGTGCGGCGGGAGAGAAACCGGCGGGGAAGGAAGAATACGAGGAGACCAGCCAAGGTCACACCGATGCCGGGGACACCGATGTCTCCCGGAAGACCGATACTTGGAGCTTCGATGCCATTGGGGACACTGCCATGCGTGGAAGCGCCTGACGATTGGCCTGCCTGGAGGGCGGTGGCGGCTGGTGAGATGGTGAGGATGGTGGTCACCGAGGCGGTGCCTGTGGGGATTATGGAAGACGGGGTGAAGAGGCAGACCGCGCCGGAGGGCAAGCCGCCGGTGCAGGCGAAGGTGATGCTGGAGTGAAAGCCTCCGGTGGGAGAGGCGGTGAGGGTGACGGGGCTGGAGGTCCTGCCCGGAGAGGCGGCGGCGGAGTTTGTTGCCGGCGAGAGGGTGAACGCGCCTACGGTATCAAGAATGGTGAGTGTGGCCGGAGCGGAGGTATCGGCCTGATGATTGCTATCCCCGGAGTAGAAGACGCGGAGGACGTGCGTGCCGGACTGGAGGGTGTTAGTGAGAAGAGGAAGGTTGATGGCGGCGCCTGTGACTGCGGCAGGCGAGCCGTAAAGATTGCCGTCGAGGATCAACTGCAGGGTGCCGGTTGGGGCGGGAGTGGCCGGTGAGATGGCCGCGGAGACGGTGACGGACGTCCCCTGCACGACGGTCGCTGGCGTGAGGATGATGGCAGTCGTGCTGGGAGCGTTCGCTGCGCCGACAGTGAAGGATGCCGCGGCCGAGACGGAGGACTGGTAGTTGGAGTCGCCGGAGTAGAGGGCGGTGATGAGGTGAGTGGCCGGCGTGATCGGTAGAGAGGTGCTGGAGGCGCTGGCTGTGCCGGAGGAGAGCGGCCATGGAACGCCTACAGGCTGGCCGTCGCTGAAGAAGGTGATGGTGCCGGTGGGTTGCGGGCTGCTCGGAAATACGGCCGCAGTAAAGGTGAAGGGAGCGCCTGGGGCTACGGTGGCGGCTGAAAGGGTCAGAGTGGTGACACTGGCGATCTGGGTGGAGCCCGTGATGATGACGGTGGTGGGATTCGAGATGGAGGGAGCGTAGTTGGTGTCGCCCGTGTAGGTAACGGTAATTGCGTTGCTGCCGATCGCCAGCCGGCTGGCAGGAATCGTGAGGACGGCAGAGCTGGTGTCGGTTGCACTCGCGGGATAGGTGGTGTTCTGGGTGAAGGCTGCGGTACCCAGGACGCTGTTGCCGGAGCTGAAGGTGACGGTGCCGCCGGGAGCGAAGGCGCCGTAGCCTTGTAGTTGGCCGGAGCCGTAGCCGCGAGCATTGACCTGGGCGGTGAGGGTGAGCGTACCGGCGGCGGAGAGGACAGGTTCGCTGACCTGGAGTGCGCTGGCGGTCTGGGCTTTGGTGATGGTGATGGTAATGGGCGACGAGATGCTGGGATTGAAGCTGGCGTCGCCCGAGTAGGCGGCGATGATGGTGTGCGTGCCGGGGACGAGACTGCGGGTCTGGTCCTCCGTGTTCGAAGTGGAGTTGAGGCGGAAGGTCCCGCCGTCAAGGGGGACGCCTGAGTCGGTGAGGGTAATGTTGCCGGTGGCGCTTCCCTGCCCCGAGATGCCGGAAACGTCGGCGCGCAGGAGGAAGAAGCCGCCGTAGGAGTAGGTTGCGCCGTTGGCGAGGGTGGTGGTGGCGCCGGAGGATGGGTTGTAGAGCAGCGGCCGGAGCGTGGTAGTGCTGGACTCGGGGCTGACAGTGAGGGTGAGGGAGTTGGAATCGCTGGGCGCGTAGATGCCGTCGCCGGCGTAGTGGGCCTGGACCGAGTAGGAACCCCCGGGGAAGTTGTTGAGGGAGCCGGTGTAGCTGCCGTTTTGAAGGGTGCCGCTCTGGACGGAGCCGTTGGACGAGAGGGCGTTGATGGAGACGTTGCCCGTCGGCGTGTTGGTAGTGGAAGTGACTTTGACAACAGCCGAGACCTGGCCGCCGTGGGTGATGGAGGACTGCGAGAGCGTGAGGGTGGTGGCGCTGGCGATGAAGCTGGCGTTCGACCAGCTGTTGACGAGGTTGGCGGCGTTGACGCTGCCGAGGCCGGTGGCGAGATCGTAGCCGGGGGTGCTCGAGTAGCCGGAGAGGATGCCATAGCGGTCATTGGAGTTGTCGGAGTTGGTGACGGTGCAGTTGGGCGTGCCCTTGAGGCAGGGCATGGCGATGGTGTCGGTGGTGACGTCATTGAAGACGCAGGCGACGGCAGGAGATTCGTTGATGGAGTTGCAGGCGGTACCGGCTTTGCTCTGCTGGCTGGCGAGGTTGTAGAGCACGTAGTTGGCGTTGCCCTGGCGGCTGCCGGTCTTCTGGTTGACGAGGGAGAGGATACCCGCGAAGGCTGGGGCGGAGACCGAGGTGCCGCCGTAGCCGGCGAAGTTGGAGAGGCTGCAGGGCTGGCCGTTGCCGCCATTGCTCTGCTGGCAGACGACGTAGAAGGCGCCGAAGAAGCCTGCGCTCGAGAAGAGGGAGACGTCGGGGATGTCGCGAACCCCGTCGGCAGGGACGCCGGCGCCGGTCTGCCAGGCGGGCTTGGGGTAGCCTCCTCTGCAGCCGGAAGAGGAAGAGCCGTTGGATTGGATGCAGGCGCTGGGACCGCCGCCGGCGCCTACGACGGAGAGCAGGCCCTCGCCAGCCGCAGTGCTGCTGTTGCAGACCTGCTCGGGGGTTTCGCCGTAGAAGGTGTGGAAGGTGCTGAAGACGGAGTTGGAGCAGGTCTCGTTCCAGGGCGTCTCGGGGATATAGCCCTTGGCCGAGGCCTGGGTCGTGGCATTGTTGGCGGGGTTCCAGTAGGGAGTGCCGCCGTTAGGCATGTAGAAGTCGGTTCCGCCGACGGAGATGTTGTAGGGTGTGCTGGCGAGACCGTTAATGGCGGTTCCGTCGCTGGCGCTTTGGACGCCGGCGTTGTCGCAGCCGGCGGCTCCGGAGTCTCCGCTGGGGACGAGGACGGTGATGCCCTGGGCGGCGGCCTGTTGCCAGAGAGCCTTGTAGAAGGCATTGCCGGAGGCGCCGAGGAAGAGCTCGCACTGGCCGTAGCTATAACTCATGACGGGAGCGAGGTTGTTGTCGACGATGTAGATGGCGGAGAGGTCGGTGCCCTGGGTGACCTCGGTGCCCTGGCTGACGACGTAGTCGATGGTTGCGCCCCTGGCGACGGCACCAGCCCATTGGGTGTCGATGTCGGCCTCGCCTTCGTCGCCGGTGACGCCGGGGTTGGGGCCGTTGTAGATGATGTTGAGGTACTGCGTGCCGGTGGGTGTGGCGGTGTTGCCGAGGGGGAGGTTGAAGAGCTTGCGGAAGTTGACGAAGTCGGCGGGGTTGATATCGGTCTGGCCGACGATGGCGATCGTCTGGCCGGCGCCGTCGATGGGGGTGCTGGCGTTCCAGAGCGGAAGGACGTTGTAGATGGTGGCGAAGTCGTAGGGGGTGACGCCGTAGGAGGTTGCGCCGCTCTCGTTGATAGTGAAGGCAGGCTGGGCGGCTGGTTGCGCTTGATCGGGTAGCCGCGTGGTGCGGGCAGTGGCTGCGTCGTGGCGGAAGTTGCCGACCTTGTGGCTTTGGGCGCGGTGGGGGAAGTTGTTGAGGGAGGCGATGCCGGCGATGACCGGTGTGAGAGCGGCAGGAATAGTGGGGTCGGAGGCGTTGGCGAAGCGCTGCTCGCCGTTGACGGCGTAGTGGTGCATGTTGGCGCGGAAGGCGGCGTGTACGGTGCCTGCGGTGCCGTCGAACTCGATGCGGGTGCGGGCGGCGTTGACCTGGATGCCGGTGAAGCCGTGGCTGGAGAGCCAGGTGGTGACGGCGGAGAGGTCGCGGTCGGTGGGCCCGAAGGCCGCGCCGAAGGTCTCGGGCGTGAGCCACTGGTGGTAGGTGGAGGAGGTCTTGTCCTGCTGCTGGTCGATGAGCTGCTGGAGGGAGGACTCCTGCTCCGGGCTGCGCTGGAGGATGAGGACGATGCGGCGGAGGGGAGTGGCGTCGGCTAGGGCGCCCTGGTCGAACTCGGGGCGGGCGAGGGGGTGGATGTTGCCGGAGAGGGTGGTTAGGCTGGTGTCGTCGACAGCCTGGAGGACGCGGGAGTGGGGGGTGGGGAGCCGAGACTGCGAGGACGCCTGGGTGGAGGCGGCAAAGAAGAGAGCAGCAGTCGTAAGGACAGGGAGCAGCGTTCCAGAGATCCGAGGCATTTGAATCGATTCCTGCTGCTCAGACGGGGGAGGCCGAGACATTCTTAGCAGGCAAATTGAAGCATTTACAGCAGGCTCGATTCTTTCCTGACCTTGGGCGAGAGTCAAGAGAATTATGCAAAAAAATGCATAGTGAATTCGGGAGCGTCTTGTTAAAGGAAAGGGCCGCGCTATGGCAAGCGCGGCCTTATTCCGGGAAAATACTGATTATGGAACGGTTACGGTAACTTGCGTGCTGTGAACCAGGCTGCCGGAGACGGCGGTGATGGTGAAGGTGTAGGTGCCAGCAGAAGCGTTGGCGGTGGTCGGAGTGGTGCCGGTGCCGCCGGTGCCACCCGAGGTCGAGGTATTTCCGCTGCAGCCGGCGACGGTGAGCGCGGCGACCGAGATCAGGAGGGCGAGGAGGGCTCCCCAACGACGACGCCGTGGGAACGTAAGCAGAAGCACGCAGGCAAGAGTTGCCCCGCCGCCGGCGGCGTACCAGGGAGTCTTGCTGGAGGGGTGTTGATGAAAGGGAGCGAGGCCAGGCTGGATCAGCTGCGAGGTGGTCTGGAAGGCTTTGACTACGAAGGAAGTAGTACCGGCAGCCGACGTGATCGAAACCGGAGACGCCGAGAAGGAGGTGGTCGCGGCCATCCCGTCGTTGTTGGTAGCGGTGAGAGTGACAGGGCCGGTGAATCCGTTGGCCGGGGTAATGGTGAAGGTGATGCCGGTTGCGGTCGCACCGGGATTCACTGTGACCGCCGTTGCCGAGCCAGTGCATGGGCCGAACGAGAAGTCCGGCTTCGTAGCCGAGACGATATCGACTGAGGCCACCGCGCCGTTAGGATAGAGCACGGCTCCGTTAATGACCGCGCTGGTGCTGGCTGCTTGGAGCAGCGTGCCCTTGGAGCCGGCGTAGTTACCGTCGCCCGAGTACACCGCGCTGATGGTATGCCCGCCCGAGGAGAGCGCCGACGTGCTGAGGCTATAGGTCGCGGAGCCGCTGGCCAGGGTAACGGTTGCGCCGCTTACTGCGACGTTATCAACAAAGAACTGAACCGTGCCTGTGGGCGAGGTGTTCGCGATGGAACCGGTCACGGTTACGCTGAGAGGAATATTGGCGCTGGAGGAGATAGAGCAGAGCGCGCTGGTGGTGGCGAGCGACGTGGTGGTGATGCCCGCCCCAATGGCGCCACCTGTGCCGACCGCGGTCACTCCGCTCCAACCGTTGACCAGCTTACTGACATCGACGCTGCCAATGCCGGACGCCTGGTCGTAGCCGGTACCGGCGTTATAGCCGATGGAGCCGCCGTTGGGGCAGTTGGATGTTCCCTGGGCGCAGGGAACCGAGTTGTTGCCGGTGTTGATGTCGTGGAAGACGCTGGTGTAGGTTGGACCGTTGAGGAAGCCGTAAAGCACGGGTCCGACATTCCCCAGGCCGTTGGGCGTGGCGAGCTTCTGTTCCACAAGAGCAAGGATGCCGGCGAAGGTGGGTGAGACGAACGAGGTGCCTCCGAAGACATTCAGTTGATTGCTTGTACTGAGGAATCCGCTGGAGCAGGCAGGTTCGCTGGTGCTGCCATCGCCCTGGCTGCAGACGAGGTATCCGTCATGGATGGCAGCAGCATTAAGCGAGATGTCGGGAGTATCCCGGGACGAGTCGGCGGGAACTCCTGTGCCTGTCTGCCAGGCAGGCTTGGAGAAGAAGGCGCTGGCTCCTCCGCCTCCCGCACCCCCTGAGGTTAGGCCGCCCGAAGCTGTCGTCTCGTTCCAGGGCTGTTCGGGGATATAGGAGATGGCCGAGCTGCCATTAGTTCCATTGCTGCTATTCCAATAATTGGATGGTGAGCTTACGTCGCCGCTGAACATCGTCCCACCGGCCGAGGTGACGTAGGGGGAGCTGGAAGGAAAGTCGACATTGAGACCCTCCGAAGCGATGCCGGAGCTGTCGCAGTCGGCTGCACCAGCGTCGCCGGCTGAACTCGTTACGGTCTGGCCCTGAACGTTGGCCTGGGCCAACAATTGATTGTAGGTGGAAAGTGTCGCAGTTCCGAATCCGGTTTCGCAGCCACCGTAACTGCTGCTGATGATGGGAGCGACCTTGTTGTCGATGGCGTAAGTCAGGGAATTGGCGAAGACATCGGAACCGTAGACATAGAGGATGGCGGCCCCGGAAGCTGCAGCGCCGGACCACTCGACGTCGATATGGGCTTCATCGATGTCGGACGTTGACAGCCCCGGGTCTCGGCTGCCAGTTGCTAACTGCAGCTTCAAATTAATCGCGGGGAGACCAGCGGCTGTACGAAAAGCGGCAATGTTGGCGTCTGGCAGAACATTTCCTTGCGTAAGATCAGTCTGTCCTACGACTGCAATGGTGATGCCAGTGCCGGTGATGCCTGCCGAGGTCAACGGGGCGAAGTCGTAGATTGTGTAAAAGTCGGCAGGTGAGATGTAGTGGCTGGTGACTCCGTTGACCGTCTGGGTGTAGAGCGGCTGCGACGGATCGATGGTGACGGTGCGCGCGCGAGAGCGCGGCTTCAGCTTGAAGTCGTCGAGGCCGGTGACTGCGTTGACGACGCCGGCGATGGCTGAGGGTAGGACAGGCTCGGTCAGATTGGAGATGTGCTGCTCGCCATTGAGCGAGACGGTGTGAATCGTGGTGCCGAAGGCCTGCTGTGCCTGTGCGACCGTGCCGCTAAAGGTGATGAAGGTGGAGCTGCGCGCGGTGGAGGTGATGGTGAAGCCCTGGCTGGTGAGCCAGGCGGAGACCTTCGCGAGATCGCTGCTGCTGAGGCCGAAGCGGGCGCCGAACTGCTCGGGCGTGAGCCACTGGTGATAGCTCGGCGAGCTGGGGTTAAGCTGGGCGGCCTGGAGTTGCGTGAGGTCGGCCTGCTGGGCCGAGGTCATGCTGAAGCGCAGGGAGAGCGACTCGAGCTGGGTGTTGCCCGGCGCGAGGCCGAGGTCGACGGAGTGCTTCGCGTGGCCGCTGACGGTGCCGGGCAACGACACCCGGCTGCCGCTGTCGACGGCGCTGACGATGCGGTCCTGTACGGCTGCCTGAGCGATGGTGGTGAATGCAAGGAGGAGGAGGGCCGAGGGGAGAACTGAAGAAGAGACTAGACGGCTACGCATGGATAATTTCTACCTTACTACCGGGAGTCCGAGTTATTTCGTTACGTGCGGCTGCTGATCGACACGCGAGGAGTCACTGGTCTGAGTGACCCAGAGAGAGATCAAGGTACTTGCTTAGACAGACGATGAGAAGAAATGTTGCGCCTACACCTGCAAAGAGATTGTTTGCCAACCTCTCAATTTTTTTTTGGAACGACATCTGTACGCATCTGCATGGTAAAGCTGAAATGCCTGTCATATAGGCACTTATAGGCCCACGCCAATCCGATCCATCATTAGACGTTCCACATAAAAATAAATGAGATGGTGACGACAGATTTTTTTAGGAGCCATTGAACATGCGTTCCGCCAGCGATCCTGCGTAGGGTATCGGGAAGAGAGGCTGGCTACCGCACGGCTTTGTCTATAACAGCTATAGGTTGTATTTTCCCGCGTGGATGACGTGCCGAGCCACCTGGCGGCGCAGGTTGATGGTATCGGCCGAGTCGTGCTTCGACAAGCGACGAAGGATGGTGAGCTGCGTCCGCAGCATGTCGCCCTCGGCAACCGCGGCGATGACCTTGCGGGCGGAGAGCTCGATGGTGGACATGGCCTTGTCGGCGTAGATGCGCGCCATGGCGACATAGATGGCCGAGGCTTCGCTGCCCTGCCCCGCCGCTAAACTTCCTGCCGCGATCTTCTCCGCGCGCAGGATAGCGGACTCCATCGCAAAGACCTCGATGATCATGTCGGCGATGGCTCCCATGACCTCCTGCTCGTCGGCGATCTGCTGCATGTATTTTTGCGTGGCGGCGCCGGCGACGAACAGCGTCAGCTTCTTCGCATTGGCGAGCAGGTTCTGCTCCTCGGCGAGCGGGCCTTCACGATCGATCTTCTCGCTCGGCCCGGACATCACCTCGTCCATCAGCTTTTTGATCGCGGGCATCAGGGCCAGCTTGCCGGACATCGCCGACTTCATCAGCCAGCCAGTGATGATGAGGCGGTTGATCTCGTTGGTGCCCTCGAAGATGCGGTTGATGCGGGCGTCGCGGTAGGCGCGTTCGGCCGGGTACTCCTCGACATAGCCGTAGCCGGCGAAGATCTGCAAGACCTCGTCGACAACCATGTCGAGCATCTCGCTCGCCCAGACTTTGACGATGCTGCACTCGACGGCGTACTCCTCGATGCGCTTCTGAATCTCTTTGGTGTTGTGCTTGTCTTCCGACGGTATGCCGGCGAGAGCTTTGTCAATGAGGCCGACGGTGCGATAGCAGACCGCTCCGCCGACGAAGATGCCCGTGGCACAGTTGGCGATCTTCTCTTGAATCAGCCCGAACTCCGAGATGGATTTGCCGAAGGCCTTGCGGTCGATGGCGTAGCGGATGCCATTGTTGAGCGCCATGCGAGCGCCGCCGATGGCTGCATTGCCGAGCTTGTAGCGGCCGACGTTGAGGATGTTGAAGGCGATGTGGTGGCCCTTGCCGACCTCGCCGAGCAGGTTCTCCGCAGGGATGACGCAGTCGGTCAGGATCAGCGAACAGGTCGAACTGCCGCGAATGCCGAGCTTGTGCTCTTCTTGGCCCTGGGTGAATCCGGGTGTGCCACGCTCGATCAAGAACGCCGTCAACTTTTCCTTGCCGGCGTCGGGGCCATCGGGGATCGCGCACTTCGCGAAGACGGTGAAGAGGTCCGCGAATCCGGCGTTTGAGATCCACATCTTCTCGCCGTTCAGCGTGTAGGTCTTGCCGTCGGGCGAGAGGACTGCTTTTGTCTTAGCGTTGACGGCGTCCGAGCCACTGGTCGACTCCGACAGCGCGTAGGCGGAGATGATCTCGCCTGATGCGATCTTTGGCAGGTATTTTTTCTTCTGCTCGGGCGTGCCGTACCACACCAGCGGCAAAGTCCCTATGCCAGTGTGCGCGGAAAAGCTAACCGAGAAGCTCGCCTGCTTGGAGATGTTCTCCGCAACGATCGCCGACGTCACCTTATCCATCTCAAGGCCACCGTACTCTTCGGGAATATCGATCGCAGTTAGTCCAAGGTCTGCCGCCTCCTTCAGCAGGCGCCTGGTCACAGCAAAGTCCTTCGCCTCGATCTGGTCGGAGGCCGGCATGATTTCGTTGACGGCGAAGTTCGCTGTGGTCTCGGCGATCTGCCGCTGCTCTTCGGTGAAGTCTTCGGGGAAGAAGCAGTCGGCGGCGGTGGGGTCGGTGATGAGGAAGCTGCCGCCGGGGATGCGCTTGGTGTCGGTGACTGGTGCGGTCATGGTTGCCATGGTGTTACTCCTTCAAAAATCGTTGCGCTAGTTCAACTCCGGAACTACTTGATCCGTTGCGAAGCTTTCCATCGAACCACGAACTGTTTGCCTTTCCAGCGAGCTATTTGGTTCTCGTCTGGGCTAGGTCCTGGCCTACGCTCGATTCTGATCCATCGTCTTTGTTCCAAACCATTCGCGTTGTAGTGCGCTAATACCTCCACCTGATAAAGCATCGCGCCTCCGAACTGGCTGTTGACTTGGGAAACTACGACTGGCCGAACATCTTCAATCGTCGCTGTCGCGCTTTGCCATGTGTTCCTGATCCCTTCCAAACGTCTATGCTGAAAAAACAGGGCTACCACAATAAAAATAACGATCAGCGCCAAGTATCCGCCCATTGTCCAGAGCGTCCTTCGATCGTTCACGTTTTCCGGGAATATCTTTGCCAGAACGCTTTTGTCCGACATGGAGTAACGTCGCATGACTTAACTCGCGGCCTCGTAGATTCCAGCAGCACCCATGCCGCCACCAACACACATCGTCACAACGCCATACTTCGCTTTGCGTCGAGGCATCTCGCGCAGGAGCGTCGCGGTTAATTTGGCTCCGGTGCAGCCGAGCGGGTGGCCGAGGGCGATGGCTCCGCCGTTGACATTCACTTTAGCGGGGTCAATGCCGAGCACCTTCAACACCGCAAGCGACTGAGCAGCGAAGGCTTCGTTCAACTCGAAGAGGTCGATGTCTTCGAGCGAGAGGCCGGCCATCTTCAACACCTTGGGGATGGCGTGGATGGGGCCGATGCCCATCTCTTCGGGGTCGCAGCCGGCGTAGGCGAAGGCGACGAACTTCGCCATCGCGGGAATGCCCAGTTGCGCGGCGCGTTCGGCGGACATGACGACCGCTGCGGCGGCTCCGTCGGAAGTTTGTGACGAATTGCCGGCGGTGACGGTCCCTTTGGCGTGGAAGACGGGCTTCAGCTTGGCGAGAGCTTCGAGCGAGGTGTCGGCGCGAGGCCCTTCGTCCTGCTTGAAGGTGGTCTCGACGGGCTTGGCTTTGGGCTTGTTCCCATTGGGGCCGTTCAGAGTCGTATTTGTAACCGTTACAGGAACGATTTCGTCTTCGAATTTTCCGGACGAGATTGCGGCGAGCGCTTTTTGGTGGCTCTCGTAAGAGAACTGGTCCATCTGCTCGCGGCTGATGCCGTAGTGGGTCGCGACGCGCTCGGCGGTAAGGCCCATGGACATGTAGGAGCCGGGATAGTTGTCGACCAGCCATGGATTCACCGAGATCTTATTGCCTCCCATTGGCACGCAGGACATGCTCTCGGTGCCGCCGGCGACGATGACGTCTGCGGAACCGCCACGGATGCGGTCGGCGGCGAGCGCGATCGACTGCAGGCCTGAGGCGCAGTAACGGTTGATGGTCATTCCGGCGGTCGTGATCGGAAGACCGGCGCGGAAGCTGGCGACGCGGGCGACGTTCATTCCCTGCTCTGCTTCGGGCATGGCGCAGCCGAGGATCACGTCTTCAATCTCCGACTTGTCGAGCTGCGGGATACGTCCCAGTGCTCCGTTGATGGCGAAGGCTGCGAGATCGTCGGGGCGTGTGGTGCGAAGCGTGCCTCGTGGGGCTTTGCCTACGGCGGTGCGAACGGCGGATGCGATGATGACGTCTTTCATTTGACTACCTCGGCACGCTGTTTCGTAAAGCGTACCTCAGGGGCTAAAGCCCCTTCCCTTCTCTGAACTTCTGCGGCACGGCTAAAGCCGTGCCCTTAAGCAAGACTCAAAACTAGTTCCTCAACGGCTTTCCCGTTTTCAACGTGAAGGCGATCCGTTCCTGCGTTTTTTTCTCTCCGCAGAGGCTGAGGAAGGCCTCGCGTTCGAGATCGAGCAGATATTGTTCTGTAACGGGCGTGCCGGGTGTGACCTTGCCTCCGCAAAGGGCGTACGCGACCCAGTTGGCAATTTTTACGTCGTGATCGGAGATGTACTCGCCTTCGCGCATGGTCCATACGGCGAGCTTCAGCGTCGCCAGCACGCTCTCTCCCGGAGCCGCGATGTCGGTGCGTGGAGTGGGAGCGCTGTAGCCCGCGTCCGCGATGGCGCGCGCCCTGGTCCTCGCATCGGTCAGCAAGCGCTCGCGGTTCGTCGTGATGTTGTCGAACGGTTTGAAGAAGCCCATGGCGCGGGCCTCTGCTGCAGAAGTCGAGACCTTGGCCATAGCGATGGCCTCGAAGTTTTTCTTCAACGCTTCGAAGATCTCGACGCCTTCGCCTCGCGCGTCGGGGCGGATGCTTGAACCGGCTTCGACGCTGCGGATGGTCATCTCTTTGCAGCCACCACCGCCGGGAATCAAGCCGACGCCGGCTTCGACGAGACCCATGTAGAGCTCGGCGTGAGGCTGGCGAGCCGCAGCATGGAGCGATATCTCCACACCTCCGCCAAGACACATGCCGTAGGGCGCAACGACCACAGGGCGTGGGCAGAACTTGATGGCCTGCGTCATGTTCTGGAAGGCGCGGATGGCCATCTCAACCTCGTCCCACTCCTCTTCCTGGATGCCAAGCAGAAGCTGCATGAGATTTGCGCCGACCGAGAAATTCGCGGAGTCGCCGGTGATGACGAAGGCCTCAAAGTTATTGACAGTGTCGCTCGATGGCTTGAGGGTCTGGGTGATCAGATTGACGATGTCGTCGCCGAGCGCGTTCATCTTGGAGTGGAGTTCGATCGCGGCAACTCCATCGCCCAGATCGATAACGGAGGCTCCGTGGTTTTTCTTGACGACTCCCTTCGCCTTCTTGATCACCGCCAGCGAGGTGACGCCCTCCGCTGTGACGACAGGCTGGTACGCGCCGGTGACGGGATCGAAGAAGAGGCGGCCTGATGGAACAGAGGTGTCATCCTTGTACCAGGTGGGATTGGAGTCGCCGTGCTTGTCGGCGTAGGCGAGAAGCATTTCCACGTTGGCCGAAACAGGCACTCCGGCGGCGCGCATCTTGGCCGTGGTGGCGCGAACGCCGGCGGCATCGAACATCTCGAAGGGGCCAAGCTCCCAGTTGTACCCGGCCTTCATCGCACGGTCGATCTCGACGATGTTGTCGGCGATCGGGTTTTCATTGGGGGGGACGCGGTTGGCACTGTAAGTGAAGAGTTCCGTGAGGAATGGCCAGTAAAACGCGGCGGCCTTGTCTTTGCCCGGATCGCCATGAAGAAGCTGCGCGATGCGGGCGGGCGTGGACTCCACATTCTTCGCGATCTCGATCGCAGGAATCTTCGGCCGCATGCTGGGCTTGTAGTCGAGGGTCTGCCAGTCGAGGACGTGACGCAGATCGCGGCCTTCGGCGTCCTTGCCGCTTCCCTTCTCGGGGTCTCCGCTTACTTTTTTGTAGAAGCCTTGCTTCGTCTTATCGCCCAGCCACTTGTTCTCAAGCATCCTGTCGATGAAGGGCGCGAGTTCCACATCGGCGCGCTCGTCCTTGATCTGCGCCGCCTGCGCGGAGAAGTTTTTCGCCACATGTGCCATCACATCGATGCCAACCATATCGCCCAGGCGAAAGGTTCCCGTCTTCGGCCAGCCGATCGCGGCGCCGGTCAGAGTATCGACCTCTTCGATCGACAGCCCCTGCTGTTGCATGAGGTGAATCGCGTTGCTCATCGAGAAGGTGCCGATGCGGTTCGCGATGAAGTTGGGCGTGTCGTGCGCGTGGACGATCGCCTTGCCCAGACGCAGGTCACAGAAGTGTTCGACTGTGGCCATATCGGCCGGGTCGGAGTCCGGCGTCGCGATGATCTCGAGCAGCCGCATGTAACGCGGCGGGTTGAAGAAGTGGGTGCCGAACCAGTGGCGGCGCAGCTCCATCGGCATGCCTTCGACGATCTCGTGGATGGGCAGGCCGCTGGTGTTGCTGGTGATGATCGAGTCGGGGCGGCGATGCTGCTGCACCTTATTGAGCAGGGCTCGCTTGATCTCCATGTTTTCTGCGACGACTTCGATGATCCAATCGCAGTCGGCGATCAGGGCAAGGTCGTCGTCGAAGTTGCCGATGGTAATGAGGCGGGCGCTGTCGGACGAATAGAAGGCCGCGGGTTTGGACTTCTTCAGTCCATCGAGCGCGGCAAGGACGATCTTGTTCCGCTCCTGCTTTGGGGCACTGGCGTCGGTACCCGGCGGAACGATGTCCAGCAGCACGACGGGAAGGCCGGCGTTGGTTATATGAGCGGCGATGCGCGAGCCCATGGTGCCGGCTCCTAGAACAGCGACCTTCCTAATCTGTCGATATCTGGATGTGGGTCCGGGTGTGGGCTGGGTCGAGGGTAGAGCGGTACTGCTGAGGGGCATGTTTGCAGGCTCCAACGGGCGATATACTCGCATGATGCGAAGCATACTGAATGACCATTCATTTCGTCAAGTGAACCTCCGGTCAATTTATCAAGCCTCTGATTCTAAGGCCCACACCGACAGCGAACGGCCGAGAGTGCGTATTATTGCCTGAGCGAAATTTGTACGAACATACGAACAAAGAGGTCGATATGAGATGGGAGTGACGACACGGCGCGAGTTTTTTGCCTTGGCAGTTGGAACGACTAGCTACTTTACCTTTCGCCGTGCCTGGGCGGCTGATGCAACCGCTCCCTATGACCTCGTCGCAACAATGGACCGGGCTCGAATTCTCGCTGCCGCGAACCGATACCTGATCGAAAAGCCAGTCACGGTCACCTCCTCGCACAGCGAACGGAGCAAGGGTGGGCCGCATGACTACTTCTCCGAGGGCGACTACTGGTGGCCGGATGAGAAGAATCCGAACGGGCCCTATATACGACGCGATGGCTTTACGAATCCTGCAAACTTCGACGATCACCGAAAGGCGATGGTGCGGCTCAGCCTGATTGTTCCTGCGCTGGCAGCGGCTTGGGAGCTGACCGGTGAAAAGAAGTACGCCGACCATGCTGGGAAACATCTGCGCGCGTGGTTCGTTGATCCGGCTACGAAGATTAACGCGAACCTCGAGTATGCGCAGGCGATCTTCAACCTAAATAAAGGACGCGGCACGGGGATTATCGACACACTGCATCTGGTCGAACCAGCGCGCGCGGCGACTGTGTTGGCGAATGGCGGTGTGCTCGATGGCTCGGGGGCGATCAAGAGCTGGTTTTCCGAATATCTGGACTGGATGCGCAACTCGAAAAATGGCCAGGAGGAGCGCGACGCGAAGAACAACCACGGAAGCTGCTGGGTGATGCAGGCTGCGGAGTTCGCGCGCTTCATTGGCAATTCCGATGTGATGACGTGGTGCCGCGAGCGCTTCAAGACGACACTGGTGCCGGACCAGGTGGCCGCGGACGGCAGCCTGCCGCTGGAGTTGGCGCGCACCAAGCCCTACAGCTACTGCCTGTTTGATTTAGACGTGATGGGCACGATCTGCCAGACGCTTTCGACCACAGCAGATAATCTGTGGACCTTCACCACGCCGGACGGACGCGGCATGCGCAAGCTCGTCGCCTTCATGTATCCCTTTATCAAAGACAAGAGCGCGTGGCCGTATAAGCACGACGTTGAACATTGGGAGGACTTCCCCAATCGACAACCGAGCCTGCTCTTTGCCGGCGTGGCCTATGGGCAGGCCGACTACATCGCACTATGGAAGACGCTGAATCCCGACCCCGAGGTGCCCGAGGTCATCCGAAACTTCCCGGTGCGCCAGCCTTTGCTCTGGATGGCGAGGCCGGTAGCTCGCAAAAAAGGTTAGTGCTTCGATTCGGCGAGCCGGTGCATCTCCGAACCCGCAAGAAGGAAGCCGCCGATGCCGTAGACGTAGCTGGCTGATGGTTTGAATTTGCCGGGCTGTCCGTCGATAGGCTGGATTGAACCGAGGCGTCCATCGGCGTAGATGTGCGTGAGCATTCCCTTCCAGGATTTCTCGACGACGGGCAGATAGGTCTTGCGGTCGAGAATCTTTTCGTTGATCCCATACGCAATCCCAAAGGTGAAGAACGCTGAACCCGAGACCTCCGGAAGATCATACGCATCGGGATCGAGCAGGCCGGAGCGCCACAGGCCATCGGGACTTTGAATCGCCGCGATCTCCGCGGCCATCTCACGAAACTGTGCGACATATTTTGGCCGTGACGGATAGTCGGCCGGCATGAGGCGCAATACGTTGACGAGCGCGCCCATCACCCAACCGTTGCCGCGCGACCAGAAGATCGGCTTGCCGTTCGTCTGTTTCTGCGTGAAGTAGCGGCTGTCGCGGAAGTAGAGATGATTCTCCTGGTTGTAGAGACTGCCTGACGTGAGCCACCACTCGTGGTCCATAAAGTCGAGATACTTGCGGTCATGCGTGATCTCATACATGCGCAACAGCACAGGCGGCGACATAAACAGCGCATCGCACCACCACCAGAGCAGCTTGTCCGGATCGTCAGGACGAACGATCAGGCGGTCCATAATGGCCTTGGTGTCGGCCATGCGCACCGGCTTCTTGTCTTCGAGGTAGAGATCGAGATAGGCCTGGCCGAACGCCTGGTCGTCGGCATGCGGAAAACGGTTGTTAAGCAGCGTCCAGTCGGAGCGCTCCGCAAAATGCAGCACGGCGTCGTGATACTTCGCGTCGCCCGTGGTCTTCGAAGCCGCGAGAAGGCCATCGTAGAGTGCCGCGAAGGTCCATTGTTTATTGAAGTGTGGCTCAGCAACCTTCACCTGCCAGTCGCCGACCTTCTTCATGGCGGCATCGATAGCCTTCGGCATTATCTCGGCCGAGAGATCTGTGGCGAGCGGACCAGCATCGTCTGGCGCATCGCCAACGTGCTCACGCTCCACCGGCGAAGGCGCGGCAGGAGCAGTCGCTGCGGGCGCAGTCTGCGCGTAGGAACTAAGACAGCTTGCGCTGATAACCAGCCCCAACGCAATACTTCGAAACGATATGAGATTGAAAGAGTTCACAGTCATTTTCCTTATTTTGTTTAGACGAGACTTCCGTTCATGACCAGTGCGACCGCGCTGCGCAGTCGTGCGGTGTTGCCTTCAAAAGAGGGCCGCAGCCGCGGCTCTTTCGAGAGAGCGTTCTGTTTGAGTTCGGCCTCGACGATCGGCCCAAACATGTACCACGCACTCGTAATATCGCCGACGATCACGATCTCGCTTGGCGCAAGTGCCGAAGCGATCATACGCAGACCGCGGCCCAGGAACGAGGACATCTTTTGCAACGCCTTGATGGCGTGGGTATCATCGGCCTGCGCCATCTTGACCAGCGCGGCAAAGCTCTGCGGCGCTGCGGTTCCGCTGAGTTCCTCATAGTAGCGAAGGCCGGCGCGATTCGAACTGACTGTCTCCCAGCAGCCACGACCACCGCAACCGCAGAGCGGGCCGTTGATCTCCATCTGAACGTGGCCAAACTCTCCCGCCATGCCGTTCGCTCCGCGCAGCAGCTGCCCATTGGCGAAGATCCCCGTTCCAATTCCCTCCGACACGTTGACGACAACAAGGTCATGGAGGCCGTCGCTGTCGCCGAACCAAACTTCGGAGAGCGCGCAGGCGTTGGCCACGTTGTCCATCTCGACGTGCAGGCCGGTGGCGCGCTGAATGCGCGATTTGATGCTGGATACCGGCCAGTTGAGGTTCGGGGCAAAGACGAGCTTTTCAAGCAGCGGGTCTGCGCGGCCCGGAAGACTGATGCCGATGCCGTCGAATGATTTGTCGCTGTGGGCATCAATCAGCTTGCGAATGGCCGCGATGATGGTTTGAATCGCCTTGTTCGGATCGGCAGGCAGCGCGACGACGTTTTGCGCAACGATCTTGCCGCCGAGGTCGGTGACAGCGACCGTTGTCTGCGATGGATGAATATCGAGCGCGATCACGGCCCGCTGGTGATTCAGTTCGAGAAAGGTCGGTCTGCGTCCCCGCGGCGGTCTTCCCGTCGAGCCTTCGAGAATCCACCTCTCCTTGATCAGATCTTCGACGATCAGCGAGACCGTGCTGCGCTGCAGGCCAGAAACGCGGGCCAAATCGGCGCGTGACAGCGGTTGGCGAGTTCGTATCAGATTGAAGACCAGATTCCGGTTGATCTGGCGCGGCGTCTTGTTCGACGCGCTTTGCCTGCGAGTAAACGTAAACCGGGAGGATTGAGGAGTAGACATGGTTTAGATTTCCAGTTTCATAAAAATCAGTGTAGTGGTTCGATACAGCGCGGCCCTCTCAATGCAATGCTTGTGTTCAAATTGCCTGCTGAACAAACGCTTGCTTGGCATCTTTAATGACGAGTCTTTATATCACTGAAGGCCCGCCATTTTGTAGACACTTTGAATTATTGTTTCTAATAGGCTATTGGGGCCAGTGAAATAGCCTGCCCGCACCGAACTAATGAGGAGTAGGAGTAGCACCAAATGTATTCCCGACGAAGCTTTGTGAAGACTGGCGCCACCGTAGCCGCTGCCTCCCTGTTTCCATCCTCTTCCTTGCGCGCGTCCATCGCAACCCTGGGCAGCAACACTGACCAGGCAGACGGTATCCCGCGTACACGCCGATTAGCCGACGGATGGGAGTTTCTGCAGGGCTCTCTGGGCGGGCCGTGGGAGGCCTGGCACAGCGAGGAGGTCGCCGCCTGGCAGCAGGTCGCGATGCCGCATTGCTTCAACGCCTACGACGGCTGCGACCCAGACGTCCCCTACTACCGCGGCAATGGTTGGTACCGGACGCATGTGCCGATCGCCAATCCTTTCAAAAACGGACGAACGCTGCTGCACTTTGAAGGCGCAGGCCAGACCGCTGCTGTTTATGTCGGAGAAAAACTCGCGGGCAAACACACCGGAGGCTACGACGAGTTTGTCTTCGACATGACTGACCTTGTGCCGGACCCAACCCAGGCAGCCATTCCATCGGCGAACGCTAACGCCGCATCTGCAAAGTCCAAAGCGAAGAAGCCCGACGGCGTTCCGATCTCAGTGCTCTGCGATAACTCGCGCGATCTCGACCGGATGCCCTCCGATCTCAGCGACTTCAGCCTTTATGGTGGCATGTACCGTCATGTTAACCTGGTCTACGTTCCCGGGGTCTCACTGGAGACGCTGCACGTGCGAACGGAACTTCCCTCCCCAAAGGGTCAAGCGAAGGTTGCGATCGTCGGAACGTTGTACAACCCTGTGAGCGCGACCGAACCGCTAAAAGTTTCTGTAGAAGTAGTCGACGCGAAAGGTGTCTCGCTACACCGCACAACCCACGAACTGAAACCGTGGCAAGGCGCAACGGAGATAACCAGCTTTACCATCGCCGCTCCGCACCTATGGAGTCCGGCAGATCCGCATCTCTATGAGTGCCGCGTCACGCTTCACGGTGGGACCGAATCGGAATACATAGCGCATGAGAGCTTCGGGATTCGCCATACTGAGTTTGTCGACCATGGCCCCTTCAAATTGAACGGCGAGCGTCTACTGCTTCGTGGGACGCATCGCCACGAAGACCATGCAGGCTATGCGTCGGCGATGCCCGACGAGTTGGTCGATCAGGAGATGCAGCTCATCAAAGACATGGGCGTAAACTTCATCCGCCTTGCCCACTACCAGCAGTCGCGGCGAGTCCTCCAGCACTGCGACCGCCTCGGCATCCTCGTCTGGGAGGAGATTCCCTGGTGCCGCGGCGGCATCGGCGACGATGTCTTCAAAGAGATGGGCCGCCGCACCCTGCGCAACATGATCGCGCAACACTACAACCATCCCAGCATCCTGCTCTGGGGCCTGGGCAACGAAGACGACTGGCCCACCGAATATCCCGAGATCAACCAGCAGGCCATCCGCGCGTATCTGCAGGAGCTGAACACGCTCTCCCACCAGCTTGATCCCTCGCGGATGACGACCATCCGCCGTTGCGACTTTGCCCGCGACATTCCCGACGTCTACTCGCCGTCGATCTGGGCGGGCTGGTACGGCGGCACTTACCCCGAATACCAGAAGTCCCTCGAAATCCAGCGCGAGCGCGTCAATCACCTCTTCCACGCAGAGTGGGGAGCCGACAGCCACGCCGGCCGTCACTCCGAGAACCCAGACAAGATCCTCTCGCAGATCGCTACCGGCCAGGGCACGGACGAGCGCGGCCTCGCCTACCTTAAAACCGGAGGCCAGGCCCGCGTCTCCCGCGACGGCGACTGGTCCGAGACCTACGCCTGCAACCTCTTCGACTGGCACCTCAAAACTCAGGAGGCGCTCCCGTGGCTCACCGGCGCAGCGCAATGGATCTTCAAAGACTTCACCACTCCCCTGCGCGTGGAAAACCCTGTCCCTCGCATCAATCAAAAGGGCCTGATCCAACGTGACATGACGAAAAAAGAGGCCTACTTCGTCTTCCAGTCGTATTGGACCGACGCACCGATGGTGCGCATTTACGGACACACCTGGCCCATCCGCTGGGGAACCGAAAGCGAGGAGAAGATGGTCAAGGTCTACTCCAACTGCGAGACAGCAGAACTGTTCGTGAATGGCAAGAGCGCCGGCGTAAAGCATCGCAACAGTCAGGACTTCCCTGCTGCCGGTCTGCGATGGATGACTCCGTTCGCCTCTGGACAAAACTCGCTGCGCGTTGTGGCAACCAAGGGCGGCAAGACTGTCACCGATGAAATAACTTTCCTCTACCAGACCGAAACCTGGGGCACACCAGCAGAGATGAAACTCACCGAAAAATCCCGTGGCACAAGCGCAGGCAAGGAGACAGTCACGATGGAAGCGAAGCTCTACGACGCGAAGGGCGTGCTCTGCCTTGACGCGCGCAATCGCCTTCGCTTCACCATAGCCGGCCTCGACACGCTGATCGACAATCGCGGAACCACAAAAGCATCGCGTGTCGTGGAGATGTGCAACGGCCGTGCCGAAATCACACTCGTTCGCAACAATGGTGGATCAGTGATAGGAGTCGAAACAGCAGGAATCAAGCCGGTCTTTTGCAGTATCGTTTAGCCGCCGTAATGATTCGCGGAACAAACTATCTTCGCCGAATAGGAACCAGCATTAGTTCGACTGCTCAGGTAGTGTCTCAGTTTGAAATCCGGCGCCTGACAGCCATAGGGTCGCTTGGGCAGGCGCTTTCCTAAAAATCTTGGCAATAACCATGGAGTGACTATGCCTGACCTGGTGCACAACAAGCAGAACGTGATGGCTTTCTACGACCTCATGTTCAATCAGTGTCGCCCTCGCGAGGCGATCAAGCGCTATGCGGGAGAGCAGTACATCCAGCACAATCCGGGTGTCGCTGATGGCAAGGAAGGGTTCATCGCGTACTTCGAGAAAGCCGCTCGCGATTATCCCGGCAAGCATGCGGAATTCAAACAGGTGATCGCCGAGGGCGACTACGTGGTCCTTCATTGTCGCCAGGATTGGCCCCGTGATCATGTGTGGGCGGGAATCGACATCTTCCGGCTCGATGATCAGGGCAAGATCGTGGAACACTGGGACGTGCTGCAAATCGTGCCTGATCAGGCCGCAAATTCCAACGGAATGTTCTGATTCCGCGGGCCGAAAATTTCGAACGGAGACATTACATAGCTCAGCACACTGGAGACCGGAGCGCGGCCGTGCTAGGCTGGCCCTATTGTGGCGACCTATCTAGAGCAATCGCTCGCAAAGCTGAAAGAGTTTGAAGGTTGTGTGCCGTGGATGTATCGCGACACGGTAGGCAAAGTAACCGTAGGCGTGGGTCTAATGCTGCCCGATGCCAAGGCTGCTCAAGCACTCCCTTTTGTCGTGGGCGCTCGCGCCGCCACACCGGAGGAGATCGCCGCCGAGTACGCTCGCGTCGACGCAATGGCGATGGGCCGCGCGACCTCGTTCTACAAAACTCCTGGCTCGCTGGAGCTGACGCAGCAGACCATCGACGCAAAGCTCAGCTCCGTGCTCGCAGGGTTCGAGGCAGACCTGAAGACCGAGTTCCCGCACTATGACACTCTGCCTGACGGCGTAAAGATGGCGCTCCTCGACATGATCTATAACCTCGGGCCCGCTGGGTTATTCAAGGGGTTTCCGCACCTCGTAGCAGCGGTCCAGACCGGGGCGTGGGCGCAGGCGGCCGAGCACTGCATGCGGCGTGGCCCAGCCCCAGCGCGCAATAACTGGACGCGTCAGCAATTCCTGAGCGCAGTCGTCGGCACCATCAAGGCAGAGGCCGAAGGCTGGCTGACACGAATCTGGCAGCGCATACGTCAAATATCGAACGGCATATTCGGCCGGAGCCGCTAGAGACTAGCTCCGCGCTTCGGTATAGTTGGATACTTACGGAAATGCCTTGCGGAGGACAGTTTTGGTGCGAATAAAAAATAGAATTGCCGCAGTCGCTCTCTGTGCGATCGCTTTTAGTTGGGTGGCGAAGGCGCAGGATCTTGCGAGCTTCGAAAAACGGACCACGGTAAAAGTTTTGCCGAACGGCATGACCTTGATCGTCTGCGAGCGCCCCGAAGCTCCCGTCTTCAGCTTCTACACGCTGGTAGACGCCGGATCGGCCGACGATCCGCAAGGTGCAAGCGGCATCGCACATATGTTCGAACACATGGCCTTCAAGGGCTCGACCGAGATCGGCACCACGAACTACCCCGCCGAAAAGATCGCGCTCGCCAAGGTTGAAATCGCCTACGCCGCCTACGATGCCGAATATCGCAAGCGCGTAGGCCAAAGCGCCGCAAAGCTGGTTGAGCTGCACAAGGTATTCGAGGAAGCCCAGGCCGCAGCGCAGAAGTACGTCATTCCGAATCAGTTCTCCGAGATCGCCGAACAGAATGGCGCGGTCGGCGTCAACGCGTCGACGGAAGAAGATTCCACACAATACTTCTGGAGTATGCCCTCCAATCGCCTCGAGCTCTGGGCTTACCTCGAAAGCCAGCGCATCGGCCACCCCGTCGAGCGCGAGTTCTATAAGGAACGCAACGTCGTCCAGGAGGAGCGCCGCATGAGGGTCGACTCCGCGCCAATCGGCCGCATGGTCGAGCAGTTCCTCGCCACGGCCTACGTCGCCCATCCTTACCGCCGCCCCGGCGTGGGCTGGGAGAGCGAGATCAGCCAGGTCTCCGCCACCGAGGCCACCGCCTTCCACGAAAAATATTACGTGCCGTCGAACATCGTCATCGCAGTCGCTGGCGACGTCAAAGCCACCGAAGCAATGCCCGTGCTCGAACGCTACTTCAGCAAGATTCCACCCGGCCCTAAACCCGAGCCGATGACCACCGTCGAGCCCCCGCAGGTCGCCGAAAAATCGGTGATCATCCGCGAGGCCACGCAGCCCTTCTATATCGAGGGCTACCACCGCCCCGACTACCGCGACCCCGACGATGCCGTATACGACGCCATCACCGACATCTTCTCCAACGGCCGCACTGCGCGGCTCTATCGCAGCCTCGTGCGTGACCAGTCCATCGCCGCCGAGGCCCAGGGCTTCAGCGGCTTCCCCGGCCAGAAGTACCCCGGCCTCTTCGCCGTGTACGCCGTTCCTCTTCCCGGCCACACGCCCGAACAGATGCGCACAGCAATCCACAAAGAACTCGACCGCCTCAAGAGCGAAGACGTTAGTGACGAGGAACTCGCGCGCTTCAAGACTCGCGCCCGCGCCGACCTTCTCCGCGGCCTCGCCGACAACCAGGGACTCGCACACCAGCTCGCCGAGTACCAGACACGCTACGGCGACTGGCGCGAACTCTTTCGCCAGCTCAACAGGATCAACGCCGTCAACAAAGCGGACGTTCGCCGCGTAGCCAACAAGATCTTCACCGACAGCAACCGCACCAGCGCTCAGATCGACTTTGCCCCACCCCAACGAAAAGCTCCGGCCTCCTCCATGCTGACCGCTCCACAATCCCAGCAGAACGCGGGAGGTGCGAAATGAAGATATCGAATAAGGTGTCAGTGAAAATAACGAAGACGGCAAAGACATCTCCGACGATGGGTCTTGCAGCCCTAGTCCTGCTGGCGCTGCCCGTTCTACTCAGCAGTACCATCAACCTCCACGCGCAGAGTCCGGCAGCAGCGAAGCCGCAGCCCACCACCCGAACCACAGCGGCCGAAACGTGGAGCAAAATCCCCATTCCACCACTGCCGGCATTCAATCCCCCACAGCCGCGCCGCATCGAACTCCCCAACGGCCTCGTCCTCTTCCTGCAGGAGGACCACGAGCTGCCCTTCATCAGCGGCACCATCCTGATTCGCGGCGGCAGTCGCGACGTGCCCGACGCGAAGGTCGGCCTCGTCTCCCTCTACGGTCAAACCTGGCGAACCAGCGGCACCGCCAAAATCAACGGCGACGACCTCGACGATCAGCTCGAAGCCAAAGCCGCCTCCATCGAAACCAACGCCGGCACAGCCTCCACCACGGTCAACTGGAACAGCCTCAAAGAAGACTTCGACACCGTCTTCGCCTCGACCATGGACCTGCTCCTGCACCCTACCTTTAAAGACGACAAGTTTCAGCTCGCAAAGCAGCAGCTCTACACCGGCATCGCGCGTCGCAACGATGACGCCTCCAGCATCGCCACCCGTGAGGCCATCCAGATCGCCTACGGCCCGCACAACCCCTACGCCCGTCATGACGAATACGCCACCGTCGACGCCGTCACGCTCGACGACCTCAAAGCATGGCACGACCGCACCGTGCTCTCCAACAACATGATCGTCGCCGTCTCGGGAGACTTCGACGGCGCAGCGATGGAGCGCAAACTCCGCGCCGCCTTCGAACCGCTCCCCCGCGGCCAGGCCTTCGAATCCGTCAAGGCCACCTTCACTGATCCCAAATCCGGCGTCAACTTCGTCGAAAAATCCGATGTCAACCAGTCGAACGTCCTCATCGTCGGCCTCGGCACCGAGCGCTCGAACCCCGACTACTACGCTCTCAGCGTAATGAACGAGGTCTTCTCCGGCGGCTTCGGCTCTCGCGTCGTGCAGGACGTCCGCACCAAACTCGGCCTCGCCTACTCGGTCGGCGGCAGCTTCAGCGCCAGCTACGACCACCCCGGAATCTTCTATGTGCAGGCCGCCACCAAGAGCGACAGTACAGTCGCCGCAACCAAAGCCCTCCTAGCCGAGATCGCCCGCCTCAAGACCGAGCCGCCCACACCCGCGGAGTTGAAAAAAGCTAAAGACCAGGTGCTCAACTCCTTCATCTTCCACTACGATTCGCCTGACAAGATCCTGAACGAACAGGTAACGCTTGCCTTCTACGGTTATCCCGCGGACACGCTCGCGAAGTACAAGACCGGCATCGAAAAGGTGACTTCGGCGGACGTCGCTCGCGTGGCGAACAAGTACATCGACATATCCAAGCTCGCCATCGTCGTCGTCGGCAACGAAGCCCAGATCACGCCGAAGCTCGACGCCCTGGGCAAGGTGACTAATCTCGACATCACGATTCCTCCTCCACCCGGGGGCAAGCCTGCCGAATAACGCGATCGCCAAACCTGCGCTGTAAACTGATTCGAATGTTGCTCAGTCCTGCTATTGAAGCCGACTACCCCGCAATCATCGACCTGGCGAACCTGGCCTATCGAGGCACAGGCCCTTCCGCAAGTTGGAACATCGAGAACTTCATCGAGGGTCAGCGCCTCAACGAATCTCTTCTGCGCGAAGACCTGGCCGCAAAGCCCCACGCCCACCTGCTGACGTACCGGGACGACCCCGACGGCCCGCTCCCGGGACCCGTATTGGGAACCGTCTGGCTCGATCCCGCGAAAGACGGTGTCTGGTATCTCGGACTTCTCACCATCCGGCCCGATCTGCAAAAAAGAAAATTAGGACGCGCTCTGTTGACCGCCGCAGAAGACTTCGCCAGACAACGTGGCGCGCACCGCATCCAGATGACCGTAATCAATGTGCGAGACATCCTCATCGCATGGTACGAACGCCGAGGCTACACGCTGACGGGCGAAACGAAACCCTTTCCCTACGGCGATGAGCGCTTCGGCCGCCCACTCCGCGACGATCTATACTTCGTCGTGCTTGAAAAGGACCTCTGATTCAGCCGTATGCAAACGGTAGTCCACCGTCCGAAAAGGAGAACATCCGTGTCAGTCGCCCGCGCTCTATACCCAGTCCTTCTTGCTCTCTCGTTACAGTTGGCGGCGCAGCAACCCGCGCCTGCACCCAAGCCGCAGCCCGGCGGCCCGAACTCCGGTCCTGCGCCCGCGCCTCCGCCACTCACCGGCGACGCTCTCCAGCATCCCGGCGTGCCCACCGGCACACTCTCCGACCGCCTCACCCTGCGCAGTCAGATCTATGACGGCATGGTCAGCGACTACTGGATCTACGTCCCCGCGCAGTACGACCCCCAAAAACCCGCCGCCGTCATGGTCTTTCAGGACGGTGAAGGTTATCTCAATCGCAAGGGAGGCCATCCCGCACTCAACGCGCTCGACAATCTCATCGCCGCCGGAAAAATCCCCGTCGTCATCGCCGTCTTCACCAACCCCGGCGACATCTCCACCTCACCTAACACCCCCACCTACAACTTCGTCGACGCCTACTCGAAGAAATGGAAGCGAACCCTCAAAGACTCCATGCGCTCCACCGAGTACGACACCGTCTCCGACCGTTACGACCGCTTCCTCCTCAACGAGCTCCTCCCCGAAGTCGCCCAACACTACAGCCTCCGCACCGACGCCTACTCCCGCGCCATCACCGGTTCGAGCTCTGGCGGCATCTGCTCCTTCAACGCCGCCTGGCAACATCCCGAAGCCTTCTCCCGCGTCATCTCCTGGATCGGCTCCTTCACCGCCATCCAATGGAAAGAAGACCCGGCAAACCCCGACGGCGGCCAGGACTATCCCGAAAAAATCCTCCGCGAGCCTCACCGCAATATCCGCGTCTGGATCCAGGACGGCAGCGCCGACCAGGAGAACCCGAACTACGGTTCATGGCCCATGGCCAACATCCGCATGGCCAACGCCCTCAAGCTCAAGGGCTACGACTTCCAATTCTCCTTTGGCAAAGGCCCGCACTCTCAGAGCGAAGGCGGCGCCGAGTTCGCCGACGAGATGATCTGGCTCTGGCGCGGCTACGACCCCACGAAGACCTCCGAGACCTTCACCCAGGACCCAGCCGAAGCCTCCAAACCGCCCTTTCGCGTCGCCATCGTCAACCGTTAGCGTAAGCTGATCTCCTGCAAGAAAGAGGCACGAACTTGCACAGCACTCCGATGCGGTTTCGTCTGCAACTCTGTGTGGCAATATTTGTCACAGCATCTCTCTCTTCCATAGACACCCAAGCCACAGCGCAGACAACCAAGCCCACGCAAACCACGCCCACCCAGCCCCCTGCTGTCTCCCGCGAATCACTCGCGGGGGAGTACGACGGCAATCAGATGGAAGTCGCCGCCCGTCTTCTCCTCCAGCCCAACGGTCACTTCACATATGAGCTGGCCTATGGCGCACTCGACGAATCCGCCGAGGGAACCTGGGAACTCAAAGATGGCGCGGTCTTCCTTACCACCGTCCCCGCCGCCAACTCGCCTCGCTTCGCCGTCGTAGGCGACCAACTCAACCAAAACGGCAGCCTGTGTATCACACACATCGGTATGAAAGGCGTACCACAACGCATCTACCTTATCTATGGTCCCAACGAACCGCGCGAAATGGTCGATGTCGACGCGTATTGCGGCGTCCCTCTGCCCGGCAATCACCGGCCCACCGCCTTCATTCCTGTGGTCCCCGGCTACCCCATCATGCTCAAGTCCATTCCCTTGACCGGAACAACAGGTCACTACATCACCCTGGGCTTCGATCCCAGCGGCGGCAAAGCTGACTTTCGACTCACCATCGCAAACGGCGTCCTCGTCATGCCCCGCCGCGATCTCCAGCTCATGCTGAACTTCAAACGCGAAACCAGACACTGACTCTTTCGCCCGAGCGCACCATCTTTCGTGCATTTTGCGAAGACGAATAAAATAGCGATCCACCCTATCCTTTGCAGCACGGTCACGTAGATCGCATTTCCACAAAAACCGCCCAATTTCCACAAAAATATAGCTTTCAAGACCCATTGCCTTCAGGTCAATCGAGAGTATCTTTCAATTCAACGGAGGAGCAATCCTCCAGAAGGAGAGAGTGGACAAGAGCCACGGAGAACCGGAAGCGGAGTTCGCAAGAGCGCCGGGAAAGGAACTCCAGGGGAACCGGAAGCGGAGTTCGCAAGAGCGCCGGGAAAGGAACTCCAGGGGAACCGGAAGCGGAACCCGCAAGGGAACCGGGGAAGGAACTCCGGATGAGTATCGGGAACGAGGTTCGGAAGAGCGCCGGCAACGGAACTTGGAAGGACATCGGAGACGAGACCCGCAAGGGGATCGGAGAGGGGACTCGCAAGGGAACCCGAAACGAGACTCACGCAGCACTCAGGAAACTGGCTGCCGCGAATGGAACAAGAAAGCTCTTACAGCGAAATGTGATGACGGGGTACGGGAAACGGTGGGCTCTGCTCGCACGTCCCGAATAACTCTGAAGTGACGAGTAGTTGTGATCTGGGTACCGAACCAGATCTTCGAAAATTCGGAAAGCAGGGGCGAGATCTCGAAAGGGAAATCGCCCCTTCGCTTTTGTGAACTCCTACCTTCCGAAACCCATTTGTCGGCAGATAGGTCCGCACCTTACCGCCGATACGAAATCACTACCATCCCTGTCATTCTGATTGCCGTCCGGCGAAATAGCCTGAAGCAGGTCGCTACGGCTACAGCCTTCGACAAGCAACAGCTAGTTCGGCGTTTCGCTTAATTCAGCGAAGACGATCGGCTCCGGCACCTGCACAATGGCACCATTGATGGCGCCCAGTTCTTTGGTTACTCGTCTGATCTCATATTCGGGGATGCCGCACTGTCTAAGAACAGCTAAGGCAAGGTCGAGATTGGGAAACTCCGTGGGATTGCGCAGCTTGTTCTCTTCATGGGCGGAGATATAGGTGGTCTCCCCTGCTGAATTTCGATAGATCCTATAGCGGGTCAAATGAGTTCTCCCTTCCATGGAAACCCATATCGGCAGAGGTGCCCACCGACATGAGATTCGCCTCAGCCATACTTCGCAGCCAGTTCCATCGCCATCGCCTCATCTTCGGCATCGAGCAGGCTCTGCGGCAGTGCCAGGGGATGCGCAGTCTTCTGCGGCTCAGACCCGCCCGCGCCCCCGGATATAGTCCCCATGGCCGGACTCGCGATCCAGCGTTCAACATACCGGCTGGCATGGGCCCGTCCGCAAAAATGCCGCGTGCGCCGGATCATCTTTTCATCCCACTTGGGCAGAATCACCAGGTTTCCATTTCTCTCGTACAGCATCACCCAGTGGTTCGCAAACGATTTCTGCATGTCGCATTCTTCGCATTTGCACGTCTGGATCAGAGACATGGATATTGTCCTTTCGCCCGCCGACAGACCCGCCCGCACAGGATGCGCAGATCAATCCTCTTGATCCTCTATCGGCAGACCCAACCCATCTATTCACCTTTTGCGATCGGGAAACCACGTGAATTCTACAGCGATGCTGGTATCGCTTTGCCCGCCTGTCTTGTAAACAGGAGCTTTCCACTGTTCGTACTGCAGCCAGGCTCGCACTTCAAAATCCTTCTGAATCCTCTTGATCGTGGAGATTTGAAAACTATTCTGGGTCGTCCCGCCGGGAATGAAATCTTTCGCCGCTTTGGCGTTGCGATAGGAGATCTGCACCTGCTCCTCCGGCGAAAGATGATACGTCAGCCACGCCTGCCCTCCTTTAGATTCGCGGCCAATCCAGTCACCCATAATGAATCCTTTATTGGTGTAGCCCTGCTTTTGTATTGTCTCCGCATAAAGGAATTGACCACCATTGCTGCGGCTGGTCGGAGGATCGGTGCTCGCCGCCTCTACCCGGAAGTCAAGCTGCTTCACTCCGGGAAAATGGGACAGATAAATGCCGGGACGAATGCCGGCGCGACGAGGTGCGCTAATAGGGCTTACATCATCATGCGCGAGCGAATCGGAATACAGAGTCAGCCAGTTGCGCACGAATGGCAGGCGATACGAAAAATCAAACGTACCAAAGCGCGCTCCCGGGTCGTTTCGAGAGAACTTCTCTGAATCCGGAACATTCTGGAAGCTGAAGAAACTCTTCAGAAAGCTATGAATAGTAATTGGCACATGGCCCTTGCCTCCCCAGATAACGGATCGCTCAAAGCCGAATTCCAGGTTCTCGGTAGGTTTAAAACTGACCTTCTCAACGTGAATCCAGGGATCGTTCGGGTTGGAATGCCCTTTCAAACTGCCAACAAAGAATTGATATCGAAAGGGACCCGTAAGTTTAGAAAGAAGTGGAACAAAGAGAGGCTCGACGCGGTCGATCTGAAAGGCATAGATATTTTCCGCATTGTTGCTCCAGGCAAAGCTGCCGCCTTGCGCAGGCCCCAGCCAATGGTCGCTCTTGCCAAAAGAAAACTCATGGTTCAGCAAAAGATAAGAGACGTTTGCCTCGAGGATCCGAAAGTCATTGGCCGCGGGAATCGGCCCTGAGGGTATCGTAGCCTGATTAGGACTGGCCACGAACGAGATGCCATCGTTGTTCGAGAGCAATGTGCTAAGTGCGTTCGAATAGCCCGTGGCGCCGGGAGCATGCTGGTACTCTCCCCGGAAATAGAGACTAAACCGTCCAGCCTCGCCGCGTGCGCTGAAGCCGGTTACATTGTTGAACCCTTCCGCATAAGGCCGGCCGTAGTCGTTAAGAATGGTTTGGCCAAGGTGGAAGCTATCGCGCAGTGGTGTGCCCGTTATACCGTTCAGCCGGGTATAGACACTCTCGGGCTGTACATGCGGCTTGCGCGACACATTCGCCCGTTCCACATCCGGTTTAAATTCCTTCTGCAGGGAGTGAAAGATCGTGCAGGCTTCATCCTCCTCATCGACATCAACAACCTTGTCGGCGGTCTCTTCCAGCATCTTCGCAATACTCAACCGGGTCCATGGGCGCATTCCCAGAAAGGCCGCATCGACATAGCCAAGTCCGTGCAGCCGATCAACTGCGGAATAGATCCAGCTGTCCACAGGAACATAGGTCGAACCCGTAGGTTCGACGAACGGGTCGATAACCAGCATGTCGCTGCAACCGGTACTCTGCGCGAAACATTCAACAACGGGGGAACTGAGAAAAATAAGCGTGCAAATACAGGGGAGAAATTTCATCCGTACTCCAAAATGTGTTGGCAGGCTGGTTGGCCCATATCTCACCATACAACACAATCGGAATGCCAATTGTCAGCGTAGCTCATCACGTCTAACCCGGAATCCCCGCAACTCCGGGTGCCCCATCTTCGCGACAACCTCATCGTCGCTAAGGTGGGCATCGTGCGAAGCGCGACCGTCTTTTCTTCGTACCGACCATATGCTCAAAAGCTGCAGGCGCGGAAGTTGCCGATAACCCCGTTTTGCGGGAATCGGAATAATGGCGTATCCCGATAGAGAGCGACATTAACTAACGAATCAGGTGACCTGTCCTGCTCCATCGAGTCTTGTCCAAAACGTGTAGGGCAGTAGTGAAAAATGAGCCAATACGGGCTCCCAAACCCTCCTGCTGTGCGTCCATCTGGTTCGCCGTCGTCTCAAAGGACCAGTAATTGAACAACGGTCGCCCAAGGATATTTTCGCGTGGAACGAAGCCCCAAAAGCGTCCATCTGCGCTATGCTCGCGGTTATCGCCCATGGCAAAGTAATTTCCCGGGGGCACTACAAGATCGCCGTCTTGTAAATGCGAAGGTAATTCCTGAGACCAGACTTCAAAGGAGCCAGCTGGCGTACCCCTTGTTGGAAAATCATCACGCGCAGCGCTGTATTCGTCATCTGGATCGGACGAATGTTTTGGCATTGCCGCGTAAGACTCGTTCTGAATAACTCCGTTCAGATAAACAACTCCGTGTACAAGGTGAATGCGGTCACCAGGAACCCCGATGAGTCGTTTAACCAAGATGAGGTCAGGCGTCTCAGGATTCGGCTTTAGAAAGACGATCACGTCACCGCGCTGCGGCTCGCGATAGTGGACGAACGGAGCCCACCTAATAGACGGCGCGAAGGTGATTCGATCTACGAGAACGTGATCGCCGATCAGAAGTGTTTTCTCCATCGAACCGGAAGGGATCACGAAGTTCTGAAAGACAAAGGTCAGGACAAAGAGACCCACAGCAAGCACTGCACAGATGGAGGACAAGGACTCCAGCAGCGTCTCGGTTCCTTCTTTCGCGACTACCCCGCCGTCCTCCCCCCTTGCTTCATTGACCTGGGGATCACCAGCCTGATTCTCTGTATTCACGCAGTTCCTCGTCCAATACATCAGTTTCTCATG